>RCUQ01000011.1_pt1 | contig 431938 bp, 375 predicted proteins | sample 2166351 | NCBI WGS metagenome assembly RCUQ01 (sample SAMN09932597, study PRJNA488358) | compost metagenome | feature: garden; material: soil; isolation source: compost soil in acetonitrile-enriched culture | place: Germany: Experimental Botanical Garden Goettingen | collected 2016-01-27 | reverse complement strand
GCGCGACGCGCAGGACGCGCTAGTGCTGCGAAGGCCACGGATGGCCGAGAGCAGCAAGGATCGAACCGACCGGACCGAGCCACTCCTTTCCGATGAAAAGCCGCTACTTGAACACCCAAACAAACGGCGCACAATATCCGAGTTTTTGCTCGAACTTAATCCTGTTTTTACCGGATCGCAGGCGGTGCTCCCGACAGAATGCTTTAGGGGGAGACCGTCATGCAAACCGCCACTGCTCAAAATTACCAGGGGATGCTGCAGCGCCTGAGCCAACTGGCTTCCGGGACGCCTGCTCCGGTCGCGCCCGCGCCGGCCCAGCTTCCTGCCGGTGGATATGCGGCTCCCTATCCGGCGATGGCCCCCGACCAGCTCACCTTGTCCCAGGCGGCCCAGGCCACGGTCTATGCGCCGGCCCCGTACGTCGGAGTTCCGGTCCCGACCTATCCGGTCCCCCCGGCGCCTCAGGCCTACCCGACCTACGCCGTCTATCCGAGCTACCCCGCAGCCTATCCGCAAGCGACCGTCCCCCAGGTCGTCATGCCTGCTCCCATGCCGGCCGTGGTTTACGCCCCCCCGACCCCAGCCGTTCCGGTCCAAGCCCCCGCTCCCGCCGCCTACGGTGCCTCAAATCCCCTGGGCATCGAATGGGTGAGCGCCACCCCGAGCAACGCCCCCGCCCCCGCCAGTTCGTCGCTGGGCGTGGTCTGGTCCGGCACCACCCAGGCAACCCCGCCGGCTTCCAACACGCTCGACGTCGAATGGGTGAGCGCCTCCACTCCAGCCAGCAGCGCTCCGGCACAACCCGCCCCCGCACCGGCCACCCCCGCCGCCTCGGGAGGCACCTACACCGTTCGCTCCGGCGACACCCTCTCCGAGATCGCCGGACGCACGCTCGGCGATGCCGACCGCTGGCGCGAAATCTACGACCTCAACCGTGACCAACTCTCCGACCCCAACGAGATCCATGCGGGCCAGGTCCTGAAGCTCCCGGGCGGCGCCACTCAGGCGGCTCCGGCGGCTCCCGCAGCCCCCAGTAACGGCAGCCTCGGCTCTCGCGCCGTCGCCGAAGCCCGCAAATACCTGGGCGTGCCCTACGTCTGGGGGGGAACCACCCCCAAGGGCTTCGATTGCTCGGGGTTGATGCAGTACGTCTTCCGCTCGCTAGGCGTTTCCATCCCGCGCGTGGCCGCGGATCAATACCGAGCGGGCGCTTCGGTCTCGCGCGGTGAGTTGCAGCCCGGTGACGCGGTCTTCTTCAGCAATACCGGCAGCCGCACGGGTATCACCCACGTCGGGATGTACATCGGGGACGGAAAGTTCCTCCACGCCCCCAAGACCGGCGACGTGGTCAAGATCGCGGATCTCGACGACTCCTACTACAAGGCCCACTACGCCGGAGCCCGGCGCTACAGCTAAGTCGCAGAGACGAGGGCAGCGAGGAAGGCGATCGCCTCGTTCTCGCACCAGCGCTCATCCATCCACGGCTGCGCCAGCGGCTGATCTCCCCGCGAATAGAAGCCCACATGCCCTCCCGCCTCGGGAAAGAGCGGCACCAGCATCGGATTCGACCGAATCCGCTCCATGCGCGAACGGTACATCGCGAAGGGCACGACCGGATCGTCCTCCGCGTGAATCAAAAGGGTCGGCACTTGGATCCGATCCAGGTGGTCGGCCGAGCTCGCCAGGGCGTAGTAGTTGGCCGGGGTCCCGAAGCCGTTGAGAGGCGCCGTGATGAGCGCGTCGAAGTCCCGCAGCGTCCTGGCGCCCCCTAACTGGGCCACCCGCTCGCGCAGCTCCTCCCCGCCGGGACTGAAGCGCACCTTGCGCCGCATCTTGCGTTTGAGCAAGCGCAGGAAGTACCGCTCGTAGCCCCAGCTGAGCCCGTCCGCGAAGGTCACCTCGTTGAGGTCGATCGCCGCCGAGATGGCCGCCGCCCCCAGCAGGCCGGAAGGAACCGCGTCGCCGCACTCGGAGAGGTACTTGAGCAACAGGTTGCCCCCGAAGGAAACTCCCGTCAGCAGGAAGCGCTCCAGGCCCCATGCATCGCGCATGAGGTCGATGACGGCCTGCACATCCCCGGTCATGGCCCCGTGATAGAGCTGCCGCGCCATGTGCTCGGTGTCCCCGCAGTTGCGGAAGCTGAGACGCAGGGTGTGGAAGCCCGCCGCAAAGGCCTTGGCGCTCAACCCTTGCTGGTAATGGGAGGCCGCGCTTCCCTCGAGGCCGTGAAGGTGAATCACCACGGGGCGCCGACGCTCGGGATCGTCCGGGTGCAGGTGCAAGTAGGCCCGCAGGCAATCATCGTCGGGAAGCGTGAGGCTCAATTCGCGCGCGGCGCCGCTCCAGGCGGGGAAGCGCGCGGCCAGGTTTCGCCTTGTGTACTCCGAGGCCAGGGTCTGGGCGTGCGGATTGCGCAGCCAGCTCGGCGGCCTGAAGGGAGAGGGCGCGTGACGCGGGATTCGCGACGGTGAGTCGTTCATGGGACGCATGATAGCACCCGCGGCGCCCCGAGAAAACGGAAGAAACCCGGTTGCGGTCCGGGGCTCGGCAGTCTAGCATGGGTCACGTCCACCAGCCGAGCCGGCATTGCGGAAGGAGTCCAATTCCATGAAGCGCGTCCTGATTGCCACCGAATCGTCCCGTTGTTCCCTGGAGGCCGTGCGCCGCTTCGTGGAAATGACGCGCGCCGGATCCAGCGAGGTGCAGGTCCTCTCGGTAATTCCCGCCCGCGACTCCGCCGACCGGACACCGGCGAGCCACGATCCGCGCCAGATCGAAACCACCAACGCGATGGCCGACGACGCCCTCGAAGCGCTCGATGAGGCCTTGCAAGAACTCGAGCAGGCAGGCTTCAAAGCCTCGGCCAAGGTGCGGATCGGCACCCCCGCCGAGACGATCGTGGAGGAGGCGAAGACCTTCGAGGCGGACCTGATCGTGCTCGGCACCCGCAACCACGTCGGCGACCCCATGCGCCAGAGCGTCTCCGAGCGCGTCTTCAAGCATGCCACCTGCGGCCTCTTGATCTTCCCGTTCGACAAGGAGCCCCTGCGCTCCGCGCCTGAAACCGCCCTCGCCCAGAACTAACCATGCTTGAGACGCTGCGCGAGGCCCTCGCGGCCCAAAGCTTGTTGCTGCTCTTCCTGACAGTCGGCCTCGGTTACCTCCTCAGCCTCCTCAAGATCCGCGGCATCGGCCTGGGGGTCGCCGCCGTCCTCTTCGCGGGCCTCGGCCTGGGCATGTGGGGCGGCCACGCCTTCGAGCTTCCCGAGCTGGTCAGCCAGCTGGGCTTGCTGATCTTCGTCTACGCCATCGGGGTGCAGGCCGGCCCGCTCTTCTTCCGGATCCTGCGCAAGAGCGGCCTGGGGCTGACCCTGCTGGCCCTCGTGACGGTCACCGCCACCGGGGCCGCCGCCGCGTGGGCGGTCCGCGCCTTCGGGATCTCGTCGGAACTCGGCATCGGGCTCTTTTGCGGCGCCATCACGAATACCCCGGCCCTGGCCGCCGTCTCCGAATCCCTGAGGGGCACGCCCGGAGCGCTGCTGCCAACCGTCGGCTACTCGATCGCCTACCCCCTCGGCGTCGCCCTGCCCATCCTGCTCGCCGAGCTGGTCCTGCAACTGGGCAAGGTCGACATCCCTAAGGCGGTCAAGCAAGCCGAAAGCGCGACCTCCGAGCATCACGGCACGCCATCCGCGTGCAGCCTCGCCGTCACTTCGGACTTGCTGATCGGCCGTTCGCTTTCCGAGACGCCTCTGGCCCAGTTGCCGGTGCGCGTGAGCCGGATTCAGCGCGGCGAGGCCGTCATGGTCGCGCGCCCCGAGACCGTGCTGGAGGCCGGGGACTTCCTGCGCGTGGTGGGCACCGAAGAAGACCTGGCGAAGGCGCGCGAGCTGGTCGGAGGCGACGCGGCCGAGGCCTCGGGCCTCGAGTTCCGCCGCGATCCCGTGGACTTCCGGAGAATGATCCTTTCCACGCCGCGCCTCATCGGCCGCAAGCTCGGGGACATCGAGCTGGAGCGACGCTTCGAGGCGGTGGTGACCCGCGTGCGGCGCGGCGACCAGGACTTCGTGCCGAATGCGGAAACCGTCCTGGAGCGGGGCGATCGCCTCCGGGTCGTCGCCCGGCGCGATCAGATGCCCGAGATCGGCCGTTACCTCGGGGACTCGAGCCGCGCCTTCAGCGAGACGGATTTCTTGTCGCTCTCGGTCGGCATCGTGCTCGGCATCCTCCTGGGCATCCTCAAGCTCCCGCTTCCCGGCGGCGGCAGCGTTCACCTCGGCCTCGCCGGGGGTCCGCTCGTCGTCGCCCTGGTGCTGGGCTGGCTGGGCCGGACCGGCCCCTTGATCTGGAGCCTGCCTCCGGCGGCGAACCTGGCCTTTCGGCAACTCGGGCTCGTGCTCTTCTTTTCGGCCGTGGGACTCCGGGCCGGAGGAAACTTCGCGGCGGCCCTCGCCCACCAGGGTCCGATCTTGATCGCCGTCGGAGCGGGGCTCACCTTGTTGGCCACCGGCCTGCTGCTGGGAGGAGCCATGATCGTGCTGCGCATGGACTGGGTTCGTGCAGCCGGAGCACTGGCCGGAGGGCAGACACAGCCCGCCCTTTTGAGCTTTGCGGGCGATCGCTCGCATTCCGAAGCACCGAATGTGGTTTATACTGCTATCATGCCAACCGCCATGATCGCCAAGATCCTCGTAGCCCAGATCTTGCTCTGGGTTCTCGATATCGGTTGATCTCACAAAGGAGTGAATGATGCTGAGCGCTACCATGCCCAGAACTTCCCATCAGGGGCTTCTGGATTGGGTCAAGGAAATACAGGAACTCTGCCAGCCGGAATCGGTTTACTGGTGCAACGGCTCTCAGGAGGAGTACGACTCCCTCTGCGAGCAAATGGTCGAAGCCGGAACCTTCATCCGTCTGAATCCATCGAAGCGTCCGAATAGCTTCCTCGCCCGTTCGCACCCTTCGGACGTCGCCCGCGTCGAGGACCGCACCTTCATCTGCAGCCGTCGCAAGGAAGATGCCGGCCCGACCAACAACTGGGTCGATCCCCGCGAAATGAAGGCCAAGCTCACCGAGCTCTTCCGGGGCTCGATGCGCGGCCGCACCATGTACGTCATCCCGTTCAGCATGGGCCCCGTCGGCTCCCCGATCTCGCAGATCGGCGTCGAGATCTCCGACTCGCCCTACGTGGCCGTCAACATGCGGATCATGACCCGCATGGGCCAGGCCGTCCTCGACAAGCTCGGCAAGGATGGCGATTACGTGCAGTGCCTCCACTCGGTCGGCGCCCCCTTGGCGCCCGGCCAGGAAGACGTGGCATGGCCCTGCAACAAGGATGAGAAGTACATCGTCCACTACCCCGAAGATCGCGCCATCTGGTCCTACGGATCCGGCTACGGCGGCAACGCCCTCTTGGGCAAGAAGTGCTTCTCGCTCCGTCTCGCCTCGGTCATGGGCCGTGACGAGGGCTGGCTTGCCGAGCACATGCTGATCCTGGGCGTGAAGAGCCCCGAAGGCCAGAAGACCTACGTCGGCGCGGCCTTCCCCAGCGCCTGCGGCAAGACCAACTTCGCCATGCTGATTCCCCCGGCCGAGTTCGAAGGCTGGGAAGTCACCACCGTCGGCGACGACATCGCGTGGATCAAGCCCGGCCCCGACGGCCGCCTCTACGCCATCAACCCCGAGAACGGGTTCTTCGGCGTGGCCCCCGGCACCTCCTACGCGTCCAACCCCAACGCCATGCGGACCATCGCCAAGAACACCATCTTCACCAACGTCGCGCTGACCGACGACGGCGATGTCTGGTGGGAAGGCATGGACGGCGAGGCCCCGGCCCATGCCATCGACTGGACCGGTCAGGACTGGACCCCGGATGCTGGCCGTCCCGCCGCGCACCCCAACGCCCGCTTCACCGCTCCGGCGTCCCAGGCCCCGACCATCGATCCGGACTGGGAGAACCCCTCGGGCGTGCCCATCAGCGCCTTCATCTTCGGCGGCCGTCGTCAGACCGCCGTGCCCCTGGTCTTCCAGTCCTTCAACTGGACCCACGGCGTCTACATCGGCGCGACCATGGGCTCCGAGATGACCGCCGCCGCCTTCGGCAAGATCGGTCAGGTCCGCCGCGACCCCATGGCCATGCTGCCCTTCTGCGGCTACCACATGGGCGACTACTTCAACCACTGGCTGAAGTTCGGCCGCGAGCTGCAGAACCCCCCGCGGATCTTCCACGTCAACTGGTTCCGCAAGGGCCAAGACGGCAAGTTCCTCTGGCCCGGCTTCGGGGAGAACATGCGCGTTCTCAAGTGGATCGTCGGCCGCGTCCACGGCAAGGCCTACGCCATCGAGAGCCCCCTCGGCTGGGTGCCTCGCTACGAGGACCTCGACTGGCGCGGAGCCGAGAACTTCGGCTTCGACAAGTTCAACACCCTCATGGAGATCAACCGCGAAGAGTGGAAGCAAGAGGCCCTCGGCCACGAGGAGTTCTTCTTCGGCCTTCTCGACAAGCTCCCCCGGGAGTTCACCTTCGAGCGTGAACTGCTGGTTTCCAGGCTCTGGCGCTCGCCCCAGAACTGGCACCTCGCCCCGGAAATCCAGGAGTAACCCCTTCCTTCCGAAGGAGTTGCAAGCGTGCGAAGCGCCGGGAGCCATGGGCTCCCGGCGCTTCGCCATGACATGACCTCGCAAGCCGAACGTGCTCCAGGGGTATAAGAACTCTCGGTAGGTTTTCGTCGCGTCGACCGTTCCCAGCCGAGTCGCGGGCGCTTTCCGGGAGGAACCATGACCAAGATCGACGCGATGTTGCAGCGCATCTTCCCCGCCCGTAAGCGGCAAGAGACCGCGCAACCCGAGGCGACGGAGACCCAAGCCACGGTCTCCCCCTCCAAGCTTGACTCGCTCAACCTCAGCCGAACCCTCCCCAAGACCGCCAACCTGAGCGACGAAGAGAAGGCCCTGATCTCCGAAGGCCTGCTTCCCGAGGTCTACGGCGAGCTCAAGGCGATCATGGAGGAGGACGGCGTGGACGCCGCCAAGAAAGCCTACCGGAAGGGCAAGGACGGCCCCTTCGATCCATCCTTCGGCGACCCCACCCACATGCTCTGGCTCGCCCGCAAGCTCCAGACCAACGCGGAGTGGCAGCGCCTCGCCAAGGAGGTCCAACCCGGCGACATCATCATCGAGACCTACAACAAGCCTGATGACATGATCTCGCAGCTCACGAACGGCCCCTTCATCCACGCCCGCCTCTGCGTGTCCGCCAATCCTCCAGAGTTCATCGAGGCGGTCGGCATCACGGGGAACAGCCAGGACGCCACCAACAACACCGTCCGCTGGAGCTCCCTGCCGTTCTCGGAAGGCATGAGCGTCCGTCGCATCCGCCCGACCGAGAGCGTCCCCGAGCCCCAGAAGTCCCGGGCCATCAAGGAAGCCATCGCGTTTGCCCAGGACCAGCTGGGCAAGCCGTACGACTACTCCTACACCAACGTCAACAAGGGCGACGGCCTCACCGACGCTTTCTATTGCAGCGAGCTGGCCTACCTCGCCTACGCCAGCCCCGAGGGCGCGAACTTCAACATCCCCATCTCCAAGTCCGCCGAGCGCGACCAGCTGATCGTCGCAGCCAACGATCTCGTGGGGGCCCTCGATCCGCATGACCGCGAAGCGCTGCTCGACGAGACCATCAGGCTCTTCACCCGCAACCCCAAGCCCTCGGGTACCGAGCTCGTCGCCTTCCTGGTCGACAACATCATGACCAAGTGCAAGGCCACCGAGAAGGTCACCGCCACGCCCGAGGATCGCGAGAAGCTCAAGAATAACTTGCAGCGGCTGATGGAAGGCAAGGCCTTCCCCAACCTCCACCGAACCATCGACGAGTTCAATGCCGATGAGGCGGCGGGCAAGTACGACACGCCGGTGATCGGTTGGGGCAAGGAGCAAAAGAACCGCCTGGACATCGGCGTCGGCCTTGCCCAGGACCTCGGCAATCTGATTGGTACAAGCGGGCTTAATTATCAAGAAAGCATCAAGGCCGGCTGGGACGTGGCCCATGCCCTCCTTCCGCATTCGGAGGTCCTCGCGTCCTTCCTGTACGGGCCGAAGGACGGCCGCACGCAGATGGCCGACAAAGTGCTCGACACCCTCGAATGGCTCAAGAAGCACGCCCCGGACCTTCCCGTCGTCGGCGACCTCGGCCTCGGCAAGCTTCCCGAGCGCGCGAAACCCAGCCTCAAGACGGATTTCGTCAGCCCCACGGACCTGGCCTGGGCGAACCTTCCCCACTCGGACTATAACGTGAAGTCCCACTTCCCGATCGACCAAAAGGGTTACGAGCAGTACCTCAAGGAAAAGCAACCCGTCAGCTAGCTGGGCTCGCCGGACTCCTGACGGTTAGGCGTCCGAGAATCCCGGGAACAAAGAACTAAGCCCCCGAGGAGGTGCCCATGACCCGTCCGATCACCACTGCTTCACCGTCCCCCCGCACGCGAGCCTCGTCGTCCGCGAGCCCTGTCGAGGAGGCGAAGCCGCAAGCCGCTCCCGCGGTGGTGACGTCCACCGATCGCCTGGAACTGGGCGGCGGCACGCGCGATCGCCTCCTCGAAGCCGACCTCCGCCTCAAGGTCACGCCCAGCGCCCGCCTCGTCGCCAACGGCCAGATCGGCTTCAGCCGCACCTTCATCGAGCGGCTGCTCAACCATGCGCTCGGCAAGGGTAAGACCGTGACGAACGCCCAGGTCTCGTTCGATCCGACGAAGCGCGCCTACTCCGTGCGCGCCACCGCCCACGTCTTGGGCATGTCCCTCCCGTTCACGGTAGATCTCAAGCCTCAGGTCATCGGCCAGGGAGTCGGCTTCAAGCTGGAAAACCTTCGCATGCCCCTGGGGGATTCCGAGCGCTTCGGCCTCCAGCACCGCTGGATCAATCGCAAGGTCTGCGACGAGCTGGCCGAGTCGCTCAAGTGGAGCCTGGGCGCGCGGGCACACCCGGATCAAGGCGTCGTGACCCTGAATCCGAACGCCATTCTTCATCACGTCCAGGCCTTGCCCGAATCACTCGAACTGGACCTCGCGCAGATCCAGATGCAGACCTCGGTCTCAGCCTCGGGCGACCTGAGCCTCGGCATGCACGCCGAAGGCATGGCGCCCGCCGTGAACTCCTCACCGCAGTCGGATCTCACGCTGGAGGCCGATGCCGCCGGGCTCCAGGGCGCCCTCAAGCGCCTGCTCGCCCCGGACTACGAGGTCGGGACGGTCACTCTCCGAGACGGTGGCGCCGTGATCGGCGGCAAGGCGGAATTCAAGGACGGGAGTGACGTCATCAACGCCGGCAAGCTCCTCATCGCGCTGATCGGCGTGGCCAACGGAGAAGCGCGGGCGGCCAATCTGATCAATGACCCGAGCCGGCTGATGATCCCGCTGGATCTGGATCTCTCGCTCAACGGTTCCGTGCTGCGGGTGAAGCCGAGCATCGGCAAGGCGATGGCAGAGCTTGAGAAGACCTTCACCTCGGCGGGGCTGAACCCGGTTCAGGAGGGCGATCGCCTGCGCGTGGACCTCTCGGATATCTTGCAAAACCGCGGGGAGTTCGACGCCTTGAAGTTCCGCAAGGACGGCTTGCAAGTCCAGATGAAGCTGGACCTCGACGCCTTCATCCGCAACCCCGCCATTTCGGGACGCACCGAGTAGCCTTCGCGGCCTCCCTACAAAAAAGCCGAACGCGCTGACCTGCCGCTGGCAAGTCAGCGCGTTCGCTATTCAACGAGGGGCTATTCGACCATCACCGGGTTCAAGAGCGTCATGAGCTGGGTCAACTGGGCTTGGGTGCCCATGACCAGGATCTCATCGCGCCCGCGTAGGCGCTTGTCGGCCTTGGGGTTCGGGATGGTCTTGCCATCCTGGCGAACCGCCAGCACTCCCACTCCGGTTCGGCCGCGCACGTCCGCTTCCCGCAGGCTATGCCCGTCGAGCGGTGAGCCCGTGGGCACTTCCAACCAGATCAGCTCCGCTTCTCCCAGGGCCTCGAGGAGGTCGGGGGTGGCATCGGGGTTGAAGTCGTCCGAGAACTGACGATAGCCTTCCTTGCGGATCTGGTGGGAGTAGCGCTGGATCTCGCGGCTGGTGTAGCCCAGCTTGGCGAGGGTGAAGCGGATCACTTCGATGCTGGCCTCGAACTCGGGCTGAACGACTTCCTCGGCTCCCAGGTTGTAGAGGCCTGCGACGTCCTGGCTGCGCTGGGCCCGCGCGAGGATGTCGAGCTTCGGGTTGATTTGCTTGGCGTTGGCCATGGCCATCTGGCAGGCCAAGGGATCGGGGAGGGCCACGACCATGACCCGGGCGAGTTCGAGGCGCGCATGGCGCAGCACTTCGATGTTGGAGGAGTCGCCGTAGAGACAGGGCACGCCGCGGTCGCGCAGCTCCTGGATGCGGACATGATCGATGTCGATGATCAGGACGGGAATGCCGCTGCGGATGAGCACTTTGCCCAGGCTGCTGCCGACCCGGCCGAAGCCGCAGATGACGACGTGATCGACCAGGCCCTTGAGTTCGGCGGTCGCGACGGATTCGGAGCGCTGGCGCGTGGACGACTTTCGCACGAAGGGCAGACGGTAGAGTTGGCGGTAGAGCGGGGTAGCCGCCTGCATCATCAGCGGGGTGATCAAGATCGACAGGAGGGCGCTCGCGAGGATGACCGAGAAGAAATCATCGCTGATGAGGCCGTCCTGTCGGCCCATCTTGGCCAAGACGAAAGAGAATTCACCGATCTGCGCCAGGCCCATGCCGACGGCCAGCGAGGTGCGCCCCGCGTAGCCGAAGAGGCGCGTGCTCCCGGCAATCAAGAGCGCCTTGCCGAGGACGATGGCCAGGGTCAGGCCACCCACCTCCGGGAGGTGGGTGATCAGGAAGGCCGGGTTGATCATCATGCCGACCGAGACGAAGAACAGGGTGGCGAAGAGATCCCGCAGGGGGATGACGTCCGCGAGGATCTGGTGGCTGTGGTCGGACTCCGAGACGATGATGCCGGCGAGGAAGGCGCCCAACGCCAGCGAGAGGCCGAAGTAATAGGTGACGGCGGCGGTGCCGAAGCAGAGGGCGACGGAGGAGAGCAAGAAGAGCTCGCGGCTGCGGGTGGCGGCGATGCGGGCCATGAACTTGGGGACCAGGCGGGTGCCGAGCACCGCCAGGGCGGCGAGGATCAGGGCGGCCTTGCCGAGGGCGATCAGCATGGGCATGCCGAGGATATTGGCAGGGTCGCTGAGGTTCGGCAGGATGACCATCATGGGGACGACGCTCAGGTCCTGGACGATCAGGATGCCAAGGGCGATGCGTCCGTGCATGGAGTCCAGTTCGCCGCGCTCCATGAGGACCTTGAGCACGATGACGGTGCTCGAGATGGCGATGATGCAGCCGAGAAGGATGCCCGCGCCCAGGGAGAGGCCGAAGAGGCTGGAGAGGCCGCCGGTGAGGGCGATCGCCAGCAGGACCTGGAGTGCACCTCCGATGACGGCGACCTTGTAGACCGGCTTCAGCTCGGCCAGCGAGAACTCGACGCCGAGGGCGAACATGAGGAGCGCGACGCCGATCTCGGCGAACATCTCGATGGTGTGGACGTCGGAGACGAAGCCGAGCGCGTAGGGCCCGACCAGCAGGCCGCCAATCAGGTAGCCGATGATGATGGGTTGCTTGAAACGGTAGAAGATGGCCCCGCAGGTGATGGCGGCCAGCAAGACGGCGGCCAGGTCCTGGAGGAGGCGAAAGGCATCCAAAGGAGTCCTCCTTTCTCGCCCTCGAAGGGGAGAGAGTGGCGAGTCGCGTGGGCATGCAGCCTCGAAGAGGCGTTATGCGCGAGCCGGAGGAGCCCTCAGGTTGAAGGGGGTGGGGGGAGGCAGGGCGATCTGGCGCACCCGTTTGACGGGGATGCGAGGGTTGGCGCGAATGCCCGCGTAGAGGCTCTGCGCATGGCCGAGCCGGAATTTGGTCTCGTAGGGGCGATCGCCGTTCTGAGGCGCCAGCGGGTCCAGAGTCGTGAGCGTGGGCTGGGTGTTGCGTGCGCCGAAGCGTGCGGCGCGCCGGCCCGGGGCCAGGCGCTTCCCGAGATGATCGTCCGAATCCGCCATGGTCGTGGAGGCGGGCGTGAAGGCCTCCTGCTGCCAGAAGGGGTTCATCGCCGGGACCTTCATGGGGATCAGCGAGAGCAGGCAGGTGACGGCCAAGGCCAAGAAGACCCCCGCCCAGCGGGCGCGAGATTTGTCCGGCGTGAAGGTCATGCGGGCCGTCAGGGTCAGGGGTTCAATCTCCCTCTAGGGCTGGCGCACCGGAATGGCTTGAAGAGGCGCATCAGGTGCTTTTCTCATTATACCGCAAGGAGTCCGGCTCGGCGCGCGTGGCGAGGATCGCCGCGATGCCGCAGGCCAGCGACGTGAGGGCCGGGTGCAGGCCGCCGACGGCGTAGCCGGCGACCGCCCCGAGCAGGAAGACCAACACCGCCATCAGGCGAGGCACGCGAAACGGCAAACCAAAATCGTCGGTCTGGGCTCCGGGGACCGCTTCCGCTGCGGCCGGCGACGCGAGCGGAGGCTCGGTTTCGAGCGGGGCGACATCCCTCGGGGGAGCCTCGGAAAGTACGGAGGGGATGTCCGGCGGATCGGGAAGGTCTGCGAGCCTCGCGGAAACGTCTACGGGCGCGGGGAGCGATACCTCCGTCGCGAGGGAGGCGCCCGTTGCGAGCGAGGACTCCGGGAACACGAGGGGCGCGCAGCCGGCGAGTTCGGTTCCACCGGTGATCGGGGCGGGCGCGACGAGGGTACGCTCCATGCTGCCCGCCCGGGAAGAGTCCTTGAGTTCTCCTGAGACGAAGGCGGCCGTCTGTCCGCCGTCCAGGACGCACATGGCCGGCGCTTGGGAATGAGGCATATCCGCGAGCAGGCGTTGGAGATCATCCCAAGCCACCCCCTGGAGTGGGCTTCCGAAGAGAACGCGGGTGCGGTAAGCCAGGACCTGGATATCCTTGAGGATGGCCGCAAGCTCGGAGCGATCGTCGCTCTCCAGGCACGTGTAGAGGCGCTCCTTGAGGGACTGGGACTGGCCGAGGAAGTCCTCCAAGCGGCGGCGATCGACGCCGGCAGCGGCCCGGGCCTCGAGGGAGGTTCGGACGCTTTCGAAGAAACGATCGAGCTTGGGACGGATCGCCGCGAACGACCAAGCTGGCATCGCACCCTCCTTTCCCGAGCCCCTCATGGTTGCTCTACCCGCGATCTGCAACAATTCGTTGCAAAAGCGTGACCGGCAGGTGAAATCCTCGTTAAGGGCCAGGTGGGAAAGGGGCTGAAGACTGGACCTAGCAAGGATTACAGGCTAAGATGAAGGGATGCAAAAACGTAAGCTCCTTGGGCTGATGGCCCTTTCCTGCTTGATGGCCACCCCCGCCCACGCACTGGAAGCCTGGACCTCGTACGAGGTGCGGATGCCCTTCGACGATGCGGCCTCTCCGGGGCCTCACTGGGTGAAGCTGGCCAATGACTTGCGCTACGGGCCGAACTACCCGGGAATCGGGCAGGTGCTCGTGCGGGTGGGGCCGGTCTGGGAAGTCCATCCGGCGCTGACGGTGGCGACCCACTTCACCACCAACGCGGAGCGCCAGTGGCAGAAGCCCTTCAGCCAAGAGCTTCGCCTGGAACTGGAGCCGACCGCCCGCTGGCGCTGGGGCGACGTACGCGCGAGCGACCGCCTGCGTCTCGAACGGCGGATGTTCTTCACCGAGTCCCGCTGGCGGCTACGCAACCGGGTGCAGTTCAATTACCAGCCGGATAGCTGGAGCTGGGCGCCGTTCATCTGGAACGAGGTCTTCCTGGAGGACGGGGCCTTCAACCAGAACCGTGCCAGCGTGGGCGTCTCGCTGCCGGTCGGCAAGCAAGCGAGCTTCCGCATCGGCTACCTGCTGCGCTCACGGGAAGGCAGCGCCGACTGGGATCACACGCATGCGCTGAGCATGGGCTTCACGTTCAGCCCCGTGGTCGATCCGCTGATCGACGACGGCCCCGGCATCTAATCTGCTTCATCGAACAAGGCCCGCCCCGAAGGGCGGGCCTTGTGGCTTGATACGACGGCTTAGCGCGCTTCGAGGGCCTTCGATGCGCCGAAGACCAGGCCATGCGCGTCGCGCATCTCGCGATCCAGGGCCTCCAGCAGCTCGCTGAAGAAGGCTCCCTCCTCGATCATGTCCTTGGTGAAGGGGTTCATGATGGTGCTGCGCAGGACCGTCAGAGGCCGTCCCTCCTCCAGCATGCTCCAGACCTGGGGATCCAGGCGGGTATGCAAGCCTCGCGCGTACTTCTTCACGTCGAAGGCCGTCTTGGAGAGCAGGAACTCGTAGCTGAAGACCCTGCGATTGGGGTGGATGGCGAAGCGCTTGTACACTTCCTCGTTGAAGCGGTTGAGGTCCGCATGCGTGCCCACGTCCGGCGGCAAGGCGATGAAGGTCACCAAGTTGAGATCCGGCTCGTTGAGGGGAATCAGGCGGATGCCTTCCGGGGAGCGATGGCTCGCGAGCGCGTCGCGCAGCATCCGCGCGCAGGAGATGGTATTGCTGATGAGCGCGCCGTAGCCGGTGGTGTCCAAGGGTAGGACCCGGTGGTTGATCCAGACGGCCGCCGCGGCAGCGCCGGGCTTCGAGCCCTCCACGATGTACTTGCCGATGGTCGCGTGGGGCTCGTCCTCCTCGTGGAAGACGTAGGGAGCGTCGACGGTGAGGAACTCGCGGATCCGCTGATCGCGGAAGACGAGGGCTCCGGCGGGGTAGGGCGAGTAGCCGAGCTTGTGGGGGTCGATCGTGATGGAGTCGGTTTCCGGAAGGGCTTCGAAGCTGGCGGCCGCAGCCCGATCGTAAGGCCCCTTGACCCACTGGCCCTGGGGATCGCGGAACCGCGCGGTCGCATAACCGCCATAGGCGCCATCGACGTGGCAATAGAAATCCATTCCCAGGCGCGTAGCGGAGCGTTTGACCTCCATGAGCCGGTGAATCTCGTCCACCGTGCCGGTTTCGGTCGAGCCCAGCACCGCTACCAGGCCCAGGACGGGGACTTCGCTGGCGGCGAGATCCTCGAGCATGGCGCGGAAGGCCTCGGGGTCGATCCGGTAGTGTTCGTCGAGGGGGAGTTCGATGATCTGTTCGCGGCCTCCTCCGAGGAGGTCCATGGTCTTGACCCAGGAGTAGTGCTTGGTGGCGGGGACCAGGAGGACCGGTTCGGGGAGGGGGGCGTCGAAGGCCCGCTCGAAGGCCCGGTAGAAACCGAGCATGCCCCGTGAGGCAACCGAGCAGGCGTCGAGACGGCGAAGGATCTGGGGATCGGGCATCCGCAAGAGATGCTCGCGAAGCTTCAGGACGGATTCCAGGGGAACGTTCATGAGCTCCCAAGGGGTCATGGCCTGGAGGGTGGTGAGCTTGCCGTCTGCACGCTTGAGGGGAAGGTCGGGGAGGTCGAGTTCGCGAGCGACCATCGCGGCGGCGGGGGCGAAGAACTTGATGCCGCGGACGGCCCAGAGGGCTTCCAGGTTGGCGACCGAGCCTCCGGAGGTGAGGTGGCCCCAGGCTTGGGGGCCGTAGCCGACCAGGCGGGCGAGTTGCTTGCCGACCTCGAGCTCGAGCTCGGTGGTGACGGGGGCGGCCTCTTCGCTGATGTTGTTCGGGTTGTAGAGCATCGCCGCGAAGTAGCCGACCAGGCTCGAGATGAGCACGTCGCTGGTCATATGCGCGATGTAGCGGGGACTGAAGAGCGGAGCGCCTTGCTTGAGGCGGCTCAAGAGGTAGTAGAGCTCTTGGCGCAGGCGCATGAGCGAGGCGTCGTAGGCCTCGCTGCGCTTGTCGGATTCGCGGATGAAGGGGCCGTCTTCGGGGTGGAAGTTCCGCCGCCAGAAGACGTGATCCCGCAGGGCCTCGAGGATGAAATCCTCGACGATCTGGGCATTTTCACCCGCGGGGCCAAGGAAGAGGGCTCGAAACGGTAGGGCCATGGCACACCTGATTCTCGATAGCGGGGCAGCTTTTTCAGGGTGACAGATTCGGGCGCCGGCGAGATCCGTAGTTACCACGGAGTCCGTGGGGCGGGCGAGGCTTGGGAGAAAGCAACGGAGCCCCTGAGACTCAGGGGCTCCGTTAGCGCGCTGGCGTGAGACGCTAGACGGGCTTGTTGGCCACGAAGCAGCTGCGGCAGAGGACCGGCTTGCCGGGGGTCGGCTCGAAGGGAACCGTGGTCTTGGTTCCGCAGGTCGTGCAGGTAGCCTCGAAGGAGGGGCGGTCGCTGCTGGGGCCGGCCGGCGAGGCGGAACCCGGAGCAGGGCTCGGGCGGAAGGCCGGACGGCCTCCACGACCGGAGGGACGCCGCTTCTTGAACTTCTTCGCATATTCCAGATTACGCTTGGCTTTTTCAGCCTTGGTGTTGTTCTTGCCCATGGTTACCTCCTAAAGCAGTCGCGGCAGTACACGGGCTTGAGCCCGTTCGGCCGGAAGGGAACCTGGGTTTGAACACCGCACTGCGCGCACGTCGCGTCGAACATCTGGCGCGGCTCGGCGGAGGAGGTCCGGGAGGGACCCATTCCCCGACCAGCCGGGCGACCCTGCTTCGCGGCGGCGCGGCAAGACCGGCAGCGGCGAGGAGCGGAGAAGCCCTTCTCAGCGAAGAACTCCTGATCGGCGACCGTGAACGGGAACTCGGTGCCGCAGTCCGCGCAGATGATCGTTTGCTCGGAAAAAGACATGAACCTTCCTTTTTTGCCGGAGGACGGGACGGATCCCCCTAAACATGAACGGGCACCGCGGCGGAGCCGAGTCGATACCCGTTCAACCCTGGTGATCGTTCTAAGTGATCGTCTATTGTCCCGATCTCATCCTAACACGTTTCCAGCCTCCTCGCCACGCCGCGATCGCCTCATATCGCGTGAAAACGGGGTTCCGGACCCTCCACGTCCCCGGAAGGCGCCTGGAAAGCCGTGGAAGCGTGACCGAAGTTTGACACGGACATGGCGCTGGGAGGACAGACAAGCGCCCGCCGGACGCCTAGACTGGAGCCAGCTGAAGCCAAAAGGAGGTGCCATGCGCGACATTTCGACTCCCCCCGCGAAGCCGCTCCTTCGGGGCGTTTCCCACCAAGCCGCCTTCGTCATGGCGCTGGGGGCGGGGGCTTTCTTGGTGACGCACGCCGCGACGGTCCAGGCCATGGGCGCAGCCTGGGTCTATGCCCTCTGCATGGCGGCGATGTTCGGGATCAGCGCCCTCTACCACCGCCGCACCTGGGGCGAGCGGGGACGGCAGCGGATGCGGAGGCTGGATCACGCGGGGATCTTCCTGATGATCGCCGGGTCCTACACGCCGGTCGCGGCACTGGCGCTTCCTCCGTCGAGCGGTTCTCCCTTGCTCGGGGTGATGTGGGCCTTGACCGCAGCGGCCGTCTTGCAGAAGCTCTTCTGGCCGCATGCGCCGAAGCCCGTTTCGGTGGGCCTCTACCTCGCGATCGGCTGGGTGGGCTTGCCCTTCCTGCCGCAGATCGCCGCGGCGATGGGGCCGACGGCGCTGGCCCTGATCGTGGCCGGGGGCGTGCTCTACTCGGGTGGGGCTCTGATCTACGCCTTGCGGCGGCCGGATCCGTTTCCGCGGATCTTCGGGTACCACGAGGTCTTCCACGCGCTGGTGATCGTGGCGAGCGTGCTTCACTTCGCGGCGATCGCCCCCCTGATCGCCTAGTCCGCCTGGTAATCTCGGATGGCCGCCCTGACCTCGGCTTCGAGGCGGGGCGGCTTCGTCTCGGCAAGGGTGAAGATCCGCTGCCAGAGGGGCTCCGTCAGGGGGTCGAAAGTGGGGCTCTAAAGCCGCCTAGAGCGGGAGCTCGATCCTTACGGGTGATGAGACCTCGAGCAAAAAATGCGTTGGGTTGGATAATCGATAATCCAGTCGTACTGCGAAATGAAGTCCATTCCTAGAATTAGGTCAACCTTTACCCCAAGCACTTCAGCAATATTACTTAAATCTAGCTCAACAATACTCGCCTTGCTGATGACCTCCGGAATCACGTTGATTTCGGCCTTCATAATGCTTGATACACGGCTATTTTTGAAGATATCGCTGATATTTTCCGACCTTAAATATTCAAACTTCACACCCTGACTTGATTTGAGTGCTTTTTTGTCGACCGCCGAAATCGTTGCGCCTGTATCCATTACCGCAAAGAATTTCTCCCCTTGTATCAACACCTCAATCATTGGAATATTCTTCACGAATAACGATCTAACCTCGACGCCGGGACTGCTTGCCTTGACCGTCAAATGCTTAATTCTCTCGTTTGAGAAATCAAGCATTAGCGGCATTTTGCATAAAACATCAGCACCAATTAGCATACTTGCATGAACCGGCAGACCTTGTCCTGAGTGCGGATCGTCCTTCACTAGAAAACGTTGATTGCTATGGGTTGACCCGATAATATTTATTGAGTCAATAGATGTAATACTGCTAACACCAGGACCCAGAACACCGTTGGTTTTAATTGATCCACTTGCTGTAAACCCAATGGATCCTGTCTTGTAAATTGACGATACTGATGCACCTGTATCAATAAATGCAAGATGCTCCGCGTCATTGATATATGCCGGAGTGTAAAGAACGTACCCCGAATTCTTCGAGCCAAATAGCAGCATATCGCATTCATCAAGACTAAACGCCGCTGAAAATCCAGATGATGCGAATATTAAAATGAGTGAAATAAGGATGATTAGCTGCTTCATCGTCATCCAACCACTAGAAAAAAGGACAATGTCTTTGCTTCCAGCTATATAAGCTTCTATTTCTTGGGTTTAGGGGGTTTGGCTTACTCGGCCTTTCAGTGCTGCCAGGCTTGTTGGGGTCCTGAACCGGGATCGGATGAACTCATCCACCAGTCGCTGGGCGCTTGCATCATAGGCAAGCCGATCCCTGATGGCGTAGAGCTGCTGGTTAACTTGGCGCTCTGAACGTGCTTGTGAACCCTGGAGGCTATTGGCTTTGCTTGCTTCTGGTGGGAGCATGTCAGGCTACCTCCCACATGCTGTCAGCATGCGCATGGATAGTCCGGAGATTACGAGCTTTTGCACGTTAAGACTCCTACAAAGATAGCGGCTACCATAAGGCATGGTATCGCTATGACTGATATTATTCTTGCTTATTTTCCTATTCGTCATTATCAGATAAAAAGAAGCATACCAGGTCGCCGGGCCTTAAAGGAGCCCGTTACAAGTGGGACGGGCGATCGCCCCCCTGATCGCCTAGTCCGCCTGGTAATCTCGGATGGCCGCCCTGACCTCGGCTTCGAGGCGGGGCGGCTTCGTCTCGGCGAGGGTGAAGATCCGCTGCCAGAGGGGATCCTTCAAGGGTTCGAGGCGGAGATGCAGGGTCTCGGAGCGCTCGTAGACGTCTTGCCAGACCCCCTGGATCCTTCGCCAGGTGGGCTGGTTCTGGGTCCACCAAGTCCGGGCGGCGGCGCAGCGCGCATCATCCACCCGCCGGTAGCGGTTCTCGCCGTGTTCCTGGACCAGGGGCACGGTCCGGCCCTTTGAGAGTCGGAGTTTCTGGTTCTCCTGGAGATGGCTCCAGCCGTCGGAATTGAGCTGGTGGCGGTTCTCCCGGGCGAGGGCATCGTAGTCGCTGCGCTGGGTGTATTCTCGGCGAGGCAAGGGCGACCAGGCGCGCGCCACCCAGAAGGACGGGCCCGCGTCATGGGTCCATGCGGCAAGCCCCTCGTAGCGCGGGCTATCGTCCACCTCGTAGACCCGCTGCGCCCAGCGGCCTGCGGCGTCGCTAGGGTTGAGGTGGCGTTTCTGCCAGCGGCCGTTGCCTTGGTACTCGAAGAGCATGCTCGGCTCGTAGTCCCAGACCTGCCGCCAATGCTTCTGCACTCCCTGGGAGCCGACGAGGAGGTGCTGCAGGGAGATCGCGCGCTCGGAGACGCGATCCGCCACGACCCATTCGAGCCCCTTGACCTGCTTGGGCGGGCGCAGCGGGTAACCGGGCTTCAAGGCCGCGGTCTCCGTGTAGGAGTAGCTGACCTCGAAGCAGCCGCATTGCTTGAGGATGGCGGCGCGATCGCGCGCGAGGGGGGACTCCCCCCCGGACGGACCGGACGCCCCGTTCAGCGAGGTGTTCAGCGCCGCGAGCATCGCCAGCAGAAACTCGATCATGGTCGCTTCCCCCTCCCCCTTTATCGCGCCTCCCCCCGCCAGAGGCAATGGCTACGTTGGCCAAGCATGTCGGCATGCGCTCAAAACGCCTGCGAGAGCCTCCCCATGGCCGTCAAACCCCCTTGCCAAGATGGCCGTCGCGATCCAGCATGGGAGAGCGCCCCGGACGACCCGCGGGCTTCCCCTTCGCATCCGGAGAATCACATGGCTTCGACTAACAAAGCCCCGACCGGCCTGGGCTTCATTTTCGTGACGCTACTTCTGGACGTCATGGGCGTCGGGCTGATCATCCCGATCCTTCCGCAACTGGTGGAGGCCCTCACCGCCGATCCCACGGCAGCGGCGCGCTACTACGGAGCGCTCTTCACCATCTTCACCCTGATGCAGTTCCTCTTCGCCCCCGGGCTGGGCGCGCTCTCCGACCAGGTGGGCCGCAAGCCGATCCTCCTGCTCTCGCTGGCGGGCTCGGCCATCGGCTACCTCGGCATGGCCATCGCCCCCTCCCTGGTCTGGCTCTTCGTGGCCCGGGCCCTCGCGGGCATCGCCGGAGCCTCCGTGACCGTCGCCTCGGCCTACATCGCCGACGTCTCGACGCCTGAGAACCGCGCCCAGAACTTCGGCCTCCTGGGAGCCGCCTTCGGCCTCGGCTTCATCTTCGGGCCCGCCCTCGGCGGCCTCCTGGGCAACTTCGACATGCGCCTGCCCTTCTACGCGGCAGCCGCAGTTTCGGTCCTCAACGCCGTCTACGGCGTCTTCGTCGTGCCCGAATCCCACCGCCTGGAGAATCGCCGGCGCTTCACCCTCTCCAAGGCCAACCCCCTCTCGTGGATCGGCCTCTTGAAGCGCTACCCCGTCGTCATGGGCCTGGCGACGACGCTCTTGCTCACCAGCCTCGCCCAGAACTCGCTGCACAGCGTCTGGGTCCTCTTCACCGCGTACCGCTTCCACTGGAACCCGGGCCAGAACGGCATGGCCCTGGCCTTCGTGGGCGTCGCCTCGGCCGTCGTGCAAGGCGGGCTCATCCGCCTGATCGTTCCCAAGCTGGGAGAGCGCCGCGCGGTGCTCTACGGCCTCGGCATCAGCGCCATCTCCTTCGTCCTTTACGGCCTGGCCACCCAGGGCTGGATGATGTACGCCGTGATCGCCCTCGGCGCCCTCGGAGGCATCGCGGGACCGGCCGTCCAAGGCCTGATCGCAAGCCAGGTCAACCCCGACGAGCAAGGCGCGGTCCAGGGCGCCCTGGCGAGCCTGATGAGCGCGACCGGCATCGTCGCCCCCCTCGTGGCCAGCAGCCTCTTCGCCCACTTCACCGCCCCGACCACGGCCGTCACCCTCCCGGGCATCTCCTTCTTCGTCGGAGCCGCCCTCCTGGTCCTGGGCCTGGCCAACGCCGCCTGGCAATTCGGCAAGCACCCAGCCCCCACGCCCGCCCCGACCCCGGTGGCACCGGTCTAAAGAACCGCGGGCGCTATCTCCGGCTCGCCGGGCAGGCCGCACCTGCCCTCGGCGCGCCGGAGATTTTTTGTCTCCACCCTCCCCTTGCCCCCTGGGGCAGGCGGTGGCAAGCTGGATGCGGGATGTCCTCGGTCCCCGCAGGAGGCGCCATGCCCACTCCCGCCGATCCGATCTGGAATCCGCTGCGACACGGCACCTTCCGCGCGTTCTGGCTGGCGTCCCTGGTCTCGAACCTCGGGACCATGATGCAGAGCGTGGGAGCCGCCTGGCTCATGACCTCCCTCTCGGCCTCCCCGCTCCTGGTCGCCATGGTCCAGACCGCGACCAACCTGCCGACCTTCGTCTTCGCCCTCGTGGCCGGAGCCCTCGCCGACATCGTCGACCGCCGCAAGCTGATCCTGGCCACCCAGACCTGGATGCTCCTCTCGGCCCTCCTGCTGGGCCTCCTGACGCTCACCGGGAACACCACCCCCTTCGCCCTCCTGGCGCTGACCTTCTCGCTGGGAGCCGGGGCCGCCCTCAACGCCCCGGCCCTTCAGGCCATCGTGCCCGAGCTGGTCCCCCGCGACGAGCTCACCGAGGCCATCACGCTCAACTCCGCCGGCTTCAACCTCGCCCGCGCCGCCGGACCCGCCCTCGGAGGCTTGGTCGTCGCCATCCTGGGCGTCGGCATGACCTTCATGCTCAACGCCGTCTCCTTCCTCGCCATGATCCTGACGGTCTTCCGCTGGCCCCGGGTCCCCGAAGGGAGCGTGCTTCCTGCCGAACGCATGCGCGCGGCCATGCGCAACGGCCTGCGCTACGCCCGCCACTCCCCCGACATCCAGGTCGTCCTCATCCGCGCCGGCACCTTCATCCTCTTCGCCAGCGCCCTCTGGGCCCTCATGCCCCTCATCGCCCGGAACCTCCTCAACACCGGCCCCACCGGCTACGGCTTGCTGCTGGGCTTCTTCGGCGCGGGCGCCGTCGCCGGAGCCCTGGCGATGCCCCGCATTCGCCTCGTCGCTTCGCTCGACACGCTCCTGACCGTCGGCTCCCTCGCCTACGCCGCCGCCATGCTCATGTTGGCCGCCAGCCGCACGCTCACCCTCTCGGGTTTCGCCATGCTGGCCGCCGGAGCGGCCTGGCTGCTCATCCTCTCCGGCTTCAACACCAGCATCCAGTGGGCCGTTCCCCCCTGGGTCCGCGGCCGGACCATGGCCCTCTACTTGCTCGTCGTCTTCGGAGGCCTCTCGGTCGGAAGTCCCCTCTGGGGCGCGCTCGCCGCAGTCACGAGCCTCCCCGTCGCCCTCGCCGCCGCCGGCCTCGGCATGCTCGCGTCCCTGCTCGCGGTCTCGCGCTACCGCCTCGACGCCATCGAGCGGCGCGACCTCACCCCCTCCATGCACTGGCCCGAGCCCATCCTCGCCGCCCAGCCGGCCCCCGATGAGGGGCCCGTCTTCGTCACCATGACCTACCAGATCGACCCCGCACGCCGGGACGACTTCCTCTGCGCCATGCACGAAGTGCGCCGGCTCCGCCTCCGCAACGGAGCGCTCCGCTGGAACCTACTTCGCGACCCCAACGACCCCTCACGCTACGTGGAAATCTTCGTCGACGAGACCTGGCTCGCCCATATGCGCCTCCACGAGCGCCCCACCCTCGCCGATCGCGAGCTCGAGGCCCATGCCTGGGCCTTTCACGTCGGCGATCGCCCCCCGGAGATCCGTCATTACTTCGGAGAACCCTTCTAAGGGGGCCCTTCGTCCCGGTTGCCAAGACGCTTCGGCTATGGCAGTCTGACGAAGTCGAGGACCCGATTGGAAGGGAAAGCACCATGTCCGTCGAAAACACGCCCATACCCACCGACATCGCCATCGCCCAGGGGGCCGAGCTGGCTCCCATCACGGACGTGGCGGCCCGCATCGGCCTGGAACCCGATGACCTCGAGCTTTACGGCAAGTACAAGGCCAAGATCGCCCCGCATGTCTGGGAGCGCCTCAAGGACCGCCCGGACGGCAAGCTCATCCTCGTCACGGCCATCTCCCCGACGCCCGCCGGCGAAGGCAAGACCACCGTCACCGTCGGCCTCGGACAGGCCATGCAAGGCCTCGGGCTGCGCTCCCTGATCGCCATCCGCGAACCCTCGCTCGGTCCCGGCTTCGGCATCAAGGGAGGAGCCGCCGGCGGGGGCTACGCCCAGGTCGTGCCGATGGAGGACATCAATCTCCACTTCACGGGGGACTTCCACGCCATCACGACGGCCAACAACCTGCTGGCCGCGATGATCGACAACCATTTGCATCATGGCAACGCGCTCGGGATCGACCCCCGCCGGATCACCTTCAAGCGCGTCATGGACATGAACGACCGGGCGCTTCGCCAGGCGGTCCTCGGTCTTGGGGGGCGCGCGAACTCCGTGCCGCGCCAGGACGAGTTCATGATCACCGCCGCCTCCGAGGTCATGGCCTCCCTCTGCCTCGCCACCGACCTGATGGACCTCAAGCGGCGCTGCGGCGAGATCCTCGTGGGCTACACCTTCGACGACCGGCCCGTCCGCGCCCGGGACCTGGGAGCGCAGGGGGCCATGGCCGTGGTCCTCAAGGAAGCCATCAAGCCCAACCTCGTGCAAACCCTCGAGCAAAGCCCCGCCATCCTTCACGGCGGCCCCTTCGGGAACATCGCGCACGGCTGCAACTCCGTGGCCGCCACCCGGCTCGCGCTCAAGCTCGCGGACTACGTCGTCACCGAGGCCGGCTTCGGGGCGGATCTCGGCGCCGAGAAGTTCATCGACATCAAATGCCGCATCGGCGGCTTCCGGCCCGAAGCCGCCGTCCTCGTGGCCACCATGCGCTCCATCAAGATGAACGGCGGCGTCCCCAAGGAGGAGCTCGCCCAGGAGAACCTCGACGCCCTCGCGCGCGGGGCCGCCAACCTCCGGCGCCACCTCCGCAACGTGACCCAGGTCTACGGCCTGCCCTGCGTGGTGGCGCTCAATCGCTTCCCCACCGACACCCCGGCCGAGATCGACCTCGTGCGCCTGGTCGTCGAAGAGGAAGGCTGCGACATGGTCGAGACCGAGGTCTTCTCGCATGGCGGAGCGGGCGGCGAAGCGCTCGCCCGGCGCATCGTGGAGCTCTGCGAAAAGCCCTCGGCCATGCAGTTCGTCTACGAGGACGCCGATCCCCTTGAGGTCAAGATCGAGAAGATCGCCCGCAAGGTCTACGGGGCGGACGGCGTGGACTTCACGCGCGAGGCGAAGCGCATGCTGGACCGGCTCCAGGTCGAGGGCTTTGCCGAAGCTCCGGTCTGCATCGCCAAGACCCAGTACTCCTTCAGCGACGATCCCAAGCAGCTCGGCGCACCCACGGGCTGGCGACTGACCATCCGAGAGGTCCGTCCCTCAGCGGGCGCGGGCTTCGTCGTGGCCCTCGCCGGCGAGATGATGACCATGCCCGGCATGCCCGTCGCCCCCGCGGCCACCCGCATCGACATCGACGCCGACGGCCGGATCGTCGGGCTCTTCTGAGTCGACCAGCCTGAAGACTGACGGCCTTCAAACCTAGTCGCATGCGAAGGAGCGCCTCCTGACGGAGGCGCTCCGGGCTTTTGGTTGGGTTACATGGCCGCCTTGAAGAGGCCGATGACCTCGTTGAGGGTCGCCTTGCGAGGGTTGGTCGCCATGCAGGCATCCTTCTGGGCGTTCTCGGCCATGAGCGGGAGGTCTTCCTCCTTGACGTTCAAGGCCGATAGGCCAGAGGGGATGCCGATGTCGGAGGCGAGCTTGCGGATGGAGGCGATCGCCTTCGCCGCCGCCTCCACCGTCGAAAGGCCCGCGACGTTCTCGCCGAGGGCCACGGCGATATCGGCGAAGCGCTCCGGACAGGCGATCAGGTTGAACTCGCAGACGGCCGGCAAGAGGATGGCGTTGCAGACCCCGTGCGGGAGGTTGTAGAAACCGCCGAGCTGGTGCGCACAGGCGTGAACGTAGCCGAGGCTGGCGTTGTTGAAGGCCATGCCGGCGAGGTACTCGGCGTAGGCCATCTTGTCGCGGGCTTCGAGGTTCTGGCCATTGGCCACCGCGGGGCGCAGGGACTTGGAGATGAGCCGAATGGCCTGGAGGGCGCAGGCATCGGTGATCGGGGTGGCAGCGGTGGAGACGTAGGCCTCGACCGCGTGGGTGAGGGCGTCCATGCCGGTGGCGGCCGTCAGGGACGGGGGCTTGCCGAGCATCAGGACCGGGTCGTTGATGGCGATGTTCGGGGTGCAGCGCCAGTCGACGATGGCCATCTTCACGTGGGTATCGGTGTTGGTGATGATGCAGAAGCGGGTCATCTCGCTGGCCGTGCCCGCAGTGGTGTTGATGGCCAGGAAGGGCGGCATCGGCTTGGTAGACTTGTTCACGCCCTCGAAGTCCCGGATGTCTCCGCCGTTCCCGATGACCAGGCCGACGCCCTTCGCGCAGTCGTGGGCGGAGCCGCCGCCCAGCGAGACGATGCCGTCGCAGCCGTTGTCCCGGTAGACCGTCACGCCGTCCGCGACGTTCTGGTCGGTCGGGTTGGGCTCCGCGCCGTCGAAAACGACCGCCGAGAGGCCCGCCGCCTCCAGCTGGGACTTGATCATGTCGGCGACGCCCATCTTGGCGAGGCCGGCGTCGGTGACGATGAGCAGCTTGGTGACGCCGAGCGCCTTGGCCTGCTCACCGGCCTCCTTGGACGAGCCGACGCCCATCAGCGAGACCGTGGGAATGAAGAATCCGAAGGTTTGATCGGCAAGAGCCATGAGTTACCTCCTCGAGCGCGGCCCGCGAACGCGCCGTTCGCGAGGCCAATTTGCCTTGCTATGCACTCCGGGGGCATGGCCCCGGGACGTTTCAAGGTCCTCGGGCCCGCGTCACGCGCAGAGGGCCGAGGGTGGCTCGAAGAATTCAGGCGACCAACGAGTGGTGGCGAGGAAGCCGTCGGAGGAATCGCGAGCCGACTGAGGTCGCGTCAGGCGCGAGGCCTCAATGCTCGTTATTATGCCGTTCTAGGAACTTTTATCCATCCGTACAAGCTACCGGGCTCGCGGTGAAGCCTTCCACGGCTAGCTCAAGGCGACGTCGAGCACCATCATCAGGACGAAGCCGAGCATCAAGCCGGCGGTCGCTTCCTGGGCATGCTCCTTGTGGTGGCTCTCGGGAATCATCTCGTTGCTGACCACGTAGAGCATCGACCCGCCGGCGAAAGCGAGGGCGAAGGGCAGCAAGGCGCTGACCTGGGAGACCGCGGCGTAGCCCAAGAGGGCGGCTCCCGCCTCGACGACGCCGGTCACGACGGTCATGCCGAGCGCCTGGCGGAAGGCGTAGCCGGCGGCCATCATGGCGATCGCCACCACGAAGCCCTCGGGCACGTCCTGGAGCGCGATGCCCGTCAGGATGGGAAGCGCCAGGCTCAAGTCCTGGCTGCCGGCCCCCGAGCCGACGGCCAGGCCCTCGGGAAGGTTATGCAGCGTGATGGCGAGGACCAAGAGCCAGAGGCGCTTCAGGGTCACCGAGGAGGGCCCGCCCTCTCGACCGGTCGTGAAGTGCTCGTGCGGGATGTAGAGGTTGCAGAGGTGCAGGAAGAGCGCCCCCAGGAGGAGGCTGAGGCCCACGAGCACGGCTGCGGGGATTTTGTCGGCCCCGGTGGCGATCGCGCGGTCCAGGGCCGGCAGGATCAGCGAGAAGGACGTCGCGGCGAGCATCACTCCCGCGCTGAAGCCCATCAAGGCATCCTGCATGCGCTCGGGGATCCGCCGGGAGAGTGCGGCAGGCAAGGCCCCGGCGGTCGTAGCCACGGCCGTCACCAGGCTGGCGGTCAAAGCGAAGATCAAGGGATGCTCCATGGGTGACGTCCTTCCAATCGGGGGCTGAAACGGGATTCGCCCATGAAGCCGCGGCCTCACGGGCGAATCCGAGGGAAATTAGGCCTCCAGGAGGCTGCGAAGCATCCAGGCGGTCTTCTCATGCACCTGCAAGCGCTGGGTGAGCAGGTCGGCCGTCGGCTCGTCCGAAGCCTGATCCGCGAGGGGGAAGACGGAACGCGCCGTCCGGATCACGGCTTCCTGGCCCTCGACCAGCAGGCGGATCATTTCCTGGGCCTTGGGGACGCCCGAGGTTTCGGGAATCGAGCTGAGGTGCGCGAACTCGGCGTAGGTGCCCGGCGCGGGGAAGCCCAGGGAGCGGATGCGCTCGGCGATGAGGTCGACGGCGAGGGCGAGCTCGTTGTACTGGGTCTCGAACATCAGGTGAAGCGTCTGGAACATGGGTCCCGTGACGTTCCAGTGGAAGTTATGGGTCTTGAGGTAAAGGGTGTAGGTATCGGCCAGAAGGCGGCTGAGGCCTTGGGCGATCGCCTCGCGCTCCGCCTCGGAGAGGCCGATGTCGATGGTCATGCGGGGAGTGGTCATGATGTCCTCCTTCGAAATCCTCGCGAATGGGTCGGGGCCCACGCCCCTGTTTGTTTCTACCATGCGACCGGCGAATCCGGCCGTCAACCGGGCCATTTACGGAACTCCCTCGATTTAGAATAACTCTAACCCCAAGCTCAAAAGAAAGGGGCTCGCGCCCCGTCGTTCCGCCGATGAGGTTAATTTTAGAATCATTCTAAAATGCTGTCAAGGGGGCGAGACGCACGAGTTCCCTTCGGCTTCCCACTCGAAAGCTTCAACTCGCTGACGATCACGCCGAGCACGATGAGCGCGGCCCCGAGAATCGCCGGCCCGGGAAGCCTCTCGCCCGCCATCCGGCCGACGATGCCGGCCCAGACCGGTTCGCTGGCGTAGATCAGCGTGGCCCGCGTGGGCGAGACGGCCTTCTGCGCCCAGTTCATCGTGAACTGGATCAGGATGCTGGCCGCCCCCATACTCACCGCGGCCACGAGCCAGACCCAGGAGAAGGCCGGAAGCCCTTCTCCGACCACCGGCATCATCAGCAGCGAGAGCAGACCCGCGGCCAGCAGTTGGACGGTGGTGATCCGGCGCAGGTCCACCTGCCCGGCGAAGCGGCTGATGAGGATGATCTCGGCGGCGATCGCCACGGCGCCCAGCAACGTCGCCACTTCCCCTGGGCTCATGCTCAGGCTCCCGGCTTCCGGGCCCGCCACGAACATCAACCCCACGAAGGCGAAGGCGATGCCGATCAGGTTCATCGGCAACGGGGGCCGACGCAGCGCCAGCCACTGCAAGAGAGGAACCATGGGTACATAGAGCGCGGTGATGAAGGCCGACTTGCTGCTGCTGATCGACTGCAATCCGAAGGTCTGTAGGCCATAGCCCAGGAAGATGGCGATGCCGATCGCGATCCCGGCTCCCAGCTCTCGCCGCGTGAGACCAGCCAGCGCGCCGCGGAAGACGAGGAGGCTGATCACGCCGGCCGTGACGTAGCGAAGGCCCACGAAGAAGAGGGGACCGCAGTGCCGCATGGCGAGGTGGACGACGAGAAAGGTCGCCCCCCATATCATGGAGATGACGACGAGGGCCAGTTCGTGCCGGCTCAGGCCCAGATTCGGGCGCTTGGGAGAAGAGGAACCATGCAACATCATGCTGACGAGCATATAGGCAATATAGTGCACAGTCCAGCCCCCCGGTCGGACGTTCTCGCGCATGTCAGCGAGAATCTGCGCCGCTTGCGCCACCGTGCCGGGATGAGTCAGGCCGCGCTTGCCGACGCCTCGGGGATCAGCCGCCGCATGATCGTCAAGCTGGAAGCGGGCGATACGAACATCAGCCTGGCCAGTCTCGATCGCCTGGCCGAGGCGCTGGCGGCGAGTTTCGTGGAGATCGTCAGCGATCCGGCGGCACAGAGCAAGAGCCTCGACACCGTGGTTTGGCGTGGCGCCGAACCTGCCAGTCATGCCATTTTGCTGGGCAGCGTTCCGGCGCGCCGCGAAGCCCAACTCTGGTCATGGTCCCTCGGGGCGGGCGAGCGCTATGCGGCCGAGCCGGATCCCTCCGGCTGGCATGAGATGGTGGTGGTGACCGAAGGGCGGTTACGGATCGACCTGGAAGAAGGGCCGCTCACGCTCGATGCCGGGGAGTATGCGATCTACAACAGCGCCCAGACCTATGCCTACGTGAACCTCCATGAGGGCGTCACGCGCTTCATCCGCAACTCCGTCGCGTAAGCGACGACAACGAGCGCCTCTCCTGGCCTGGTTCATTCACGCGAACATGCGTGCCTAGGTCTGCGTGGCAGGCTGCAGTTACCCATCGGCCACCCACGACCCACGTCTCAGGACGACGGATTTCTTACTCGCAGAACACCCGGACGCTGGTCTTGTTCTCATCCTTGCCGTCCACCTCTACGGTCAAGTCGTCGAGATGGTCGATGATCTCCTCGAGGTTCTCGGGCTTGATCTGCGACAGAGTGAGCGGGATGCCGTGCTGGCTGAACGCCTTGTCGAGCTGGTCGTGGGCCTGAACGGGGATGAGTCCCGCAAGGCGGACGCCGGCGCGCAGAAGCTGTATGGGCACGCGGATGTTGACCGTGGTAGGTCCGCCCTTGAGCCCTGTGGTGGCCTCGTCGGCCTCCACCAGCACGCGCAGGTACTTGGGGCGTGCCTTCGCGGGGACGGCTGCGCTCTGCGCGCCGCTGGCCGCCGAGGCGGAACTCTCCGGGGCAGAGCCCGGTTTCACGTCGAGGGCGGTGAGAAGGCGCTCGGCTTCGTCGGCGGTGATTTTGCCGGCAGCGAGCAAGTCGAGGATGGAGCGGCGATCGTCGTTCATGGTGAGACTCCTTCTGCGGGGTTCAGCCCAGGCGGACGCGAACTTCCGTCCCGGGCGAGTTGACTTCAACCAAGGTGTGCCGGAGCGAGCTGAGGATTTCCCAGGCGGCGGCGTAGAGACGCAGGGCGTTGACGCGTACGGACAAGCAGACCAGCGCGACCACCGGAAGGCTCACCAGCAGCAGCGGCAGCAGCAGGATCCAGAGCAGGAAGAGCGGGATCCAGAGGCGAAGGCGATGCGAATGCTTGCCGGCGGGCGAGTGCGACCACCAGCGGATGCGAATGGAGGCGGTGAAGGGGATCATGGCTGGGGCTCCTGAGCGCCTTCGAGGAGGCGGACAGCTTCGTCGGCAGAGATTTCGCCGCGGCTGAGACGGTCGATCACCAGGGAGCGCGGGGGCGCGGGCGGCGGTGGGGTGGTGTCGATGAACTCCAGCGAGCTGGAGATTCGGTTGAGACGTGCCTTGATCGTGGGATAACTCACCCCGAAGACCTGCTCCATTTCCTTGATGGATCCGTGGCTGTGCAGGAAGGCGATGACGAAGACCTGGTCTTCGGCGGAAAGGCGGGCGAGCTGGGGGAGCTCGAAGCTTCCCTCGATGGCGATGTCTTTGCCGGCAAGGCGGACGCGCTCGATGAGGACAGGCTGACCTTGGGTGAGTCGTGTGAGTTCCTGCCAGTCGGAAGCGGATTTGGGCGTGTCGGGCATGGTCACCTGCTGTTGGCTGGCTCCAGGCCACGGGTCTGTTCTGCGGCCTGAATTACGTAACAAGAGTATTCATGCCTGAAATACTTAAGAATATCAATAGTGAAATTGAGTTTATTAATTTTAAGAGAGTCGATGCCGATCATCACCCCCACCTCGTAGCCATGGGCAGGTGAGGCATTGCACTCAAAAAGCCGGCCCCCTGCGGGGACCGGCCTCCGTGAATAGACCAAGCTAGATAAGGGTCGCGCTCGTTGTCACCCTCAAGCGCTAGTAACCGATGGCGAGCCCGCCCTTGCGGGGATCCCCCCAGCCTTCGAGCGTGCCGTCGGGTTTGCGCAAGATCAGCTGCGCATCTCCCAAGGAGGCTCGGACATGGATGGGATGCCCCATGGCCTCGAGGGCCTTCAGGGTCGCGGGAGCAAAGCCGTTGGCCTCGACGTCGATGGTCTGCGGCAGGCCTTGGTGATGGAAGCGCGGAGCCTCGATGGCCTGGCGCGCGTTCATGCCGAAGTCGATCACGTTCGTGATGACCTGCAGGGTCGTCGTGGGAATGGTCGAGCCGCCGGGCGTCCCGACCGCCATGAGAAAGCGGCCCTCGGGGTCGAGCACGATGCTCGGCGACATCGAGCTCAGCATGCGCTTCTTCGGGGCAACGGCATTGCGCTCGCCCTGCACCAGACCGTAGAGATTGGGAGCACCGGGCTTCACAGCGAAGTCGTCCATCTCGTTGTTGAGCAGCATGCCGGTTCCCGGCACCACGATCGCCGAGCCGTAGGCGCCGTTGAGCGTGTAGGTGTTGCTCACCACGTTGCCCTGGGCGTCGGCCACCACGTAATGCGTGGTCTCGGGCACCTCGACGACGTTCGCTTCCTGAAGGCTAGCCTCCGTGAGGCCGGGGCGAGTCGAGAACTCGGGAGTGGCCCGCGACATGTCCACCGTCGCGCGGCGAGCCTTGAGGTAGCCGGCATCCAGCAGCTGCGCGAGCGGGTTCTTCACGAAGTCGGGATCCCCCAGGTAGGTGTTGCGGTCGGCGTAGGCGCGGCGCTCGACCTCGGCGATGAGGTGCATCATCCGGGGCGAGTGGTAGCCGAGCTTGGAGAGGTCGTCGCCTTCCAGCATCGTGAGGATCTGGGCGAGCAGCATGCCTCCCGAGCTGGGAGGCGGCATGCTGATGATCTCGCGGTCGCGGTAGGTGAAGCGGATGGGCTCGCGCCACTTGGCCTGGTACTCGGCCAGGTCCTTGGCGGTCATGATGCCGCCGTTCTTGGCCATGTCGCGATCGATCAGCTGCGCCGTCCGGCCCTGGTAGAAGCCCACAGGCCCCTGGTCGGCGATCAGGCGCAGGGTGGCGGCCAGCTCGGTCTGGACCAGGCGCTCCCCGACTTTCAAAGGCTTGCCGTTCTTCAGGAAGATCCGAGCGGCCTCGGGATCGCGCCGCAGATCGTCCTGGTACTTTGCGAAGGACTCCGCGAGGCCCTGGTCGACGACGAAGCCGTCCTTAGCAAGCCGGACGGCCGGCTCCACGAGCGCCTTCCAGGGCAACTTGCCGAGCTTGGCATGGGCCTCGTGGAAGCCCCGCACGGTGCCCGGGGTTCCCGCGCCCAGGCGGCTCGTCAGGCTGGCGTCGGTGGCGTTGCCCTTGGCATCCAGGAACATGTCGCGCGTGGCGCGCGCCGGGGCGGTCTCGCGGTAGTCGAGGGCGTAGGTCTTGCCGGAGGCGTCGCGGGCGACCATGAAGCCGCCGCCGCCGATGTTGCCGGCCTCGGGCCAGGTCACGGCCATGGCGAGGCCGACGGCGATCGCCGCATCCACGGCGTTGCCGCCCTGCTTGAGGATATCGATGCCCACCCGGCTCGCGATCGGCGAGACGCTCGAAACCATGCCGTTGGAGGCTTTGGCCGGCTCTCCCTTGGCAGGATACGGCCATGGCGTGGCGGGCGAAACCGCATGGGCGGTCAACGGCGCGAGGACGACGCCGAAAAGAACCAGGGTGCGAGTCATGATCGAGCGCTTCACGGAAATGACTCCTTCCAGTAAGCGAGCAGAGCGGGACCATGCTACCACGGCTCGGCCGTTTGGCCCCAGCGCCCGAGCCGCCATTCACATGGCCCCTGCGCGCGTCTAAGATGGCGTCGAGGGGCGGACACCGCGGATCGCGCGGATCCGCAAGCAGCCCACTCGCACAGGTGGACCATGGCGGTGAACGCGCGTTCTCCCGAGGCAACCCTTCGCGCCTTCTCGCAGGGCGCGGGGGCCTTCGTCGCTCTGATAGGCTTGCTGACCTTCCTGAGCGAAGCCTTCGCCCTGGGTCCAATCACCCAGGCGCTTCACGCGATCCCGATCCAACCGAACCAGCAAGCCCTGATGGCCATGATCCTGGGGTTCGCGCTCTTCCTTGTGCACGTGAAGAGTCCTTGGACCCGCCAGTTGGCTCAGGGACTCGGCCTGGCGGTGAGCGCCTATTGCCTCTTCGTGATCGCCGAGATTCTGATGGGTTTGCGCCTCGGGCTGGGGGAGTTGGCCTTTCCCCAAGGATTCGGTACCCTGAGCGGCGAGATGTTTACCCGGATGTCGCTGCCCAGCGCGATCGAGCTGGCGATGCTGGGGCTCGCGCTCGCGCTTGGTGCGCGCCGGCGCGGCTGGCCCTCCGACCTCCTCGCACTGACCACGCTGGGCTATCTCTTCATCACCGCCGTCATGGTGGCCCTCAACGTACAACACCGCTACGGCACGGCCTTCATGCTGCCCGCCGGAGCCTTACTCCTCAGCATTCTCGCGTTCGGCGTCCTCTGCGCCCACCCGGACCGGGGCCTCATGCAGGCCATCACCAGCGAAACCCTGGTGGGCGTCGTCCTCCGCAGGCTCCTCCCGACGGCCCTGCTCGCTCCCACCATCATTGCCTGGGCGTGGGCGCAAGGGCTGCGCATCGGCCTCTTCGACGCGCCCGTCGGCATGTTCTTCGCCTTTCTCGCCACGACCGTCTTCGCGCTCGCCCTCGTCGGCTGGAACATCATCCCGCTCGCACGCCTGGAGCACGACCGAAACGAGGCCTTGGCGGCGCTGCAAGCCAGCGAGGCGAATGCCCGGCCGCTCGCAGCCATCGTCGAAGCCTCCCAGGACGCCATCACCACCTACGACCCCAAGACCTGGACCCTGACCTTCTGGAGCCAAGGAGCCGAAAAGCTCTGGGGATGGACCTCGGGAGAAGCCCTCGGAAAGCGCGTCGGCTTCCTCACGCACATAGAAGACCAGCCCGTTTTCCGGGACGCCTTCGTCGATCTCCAGGCCGGCAAGCCCGTGAGCATCCAGGACATCAAGGCGACGCGACGGGATGGCGAGCAACGCGACGTCTCGGTCAGCATCTTCCCCATCCGGGACGAGCAAGGGCTCATCGTCGCTTTCGGCAGCATCCAGCGGGACATCACCGAGCAACGGCACACCCTCGTGGAGATGGCCCGCCGGACCGCCGAACTCAAGAAGTCCGAAGAGCTGAACCGCCTCAAGGATCACTTCCTCTCGACCATCTCCCACGAGATGAAGACCCCGCTCTCACTCATCACGGGCTACGCCGAGCTCCTCGAGGACGCCTGTCCGGACGAAACGATGATCGAAGGCATCAAGGAAGGCAGCCGCCGCCTCTCCGAGCATATCAACAACATTCTCGACTACAGCGCGCTCATCAGCGGCACCTTGCCGCTCTACAAGACCGACGTCTGCCCTGCCGAGGTCGTGGATCACGTCATCCCCTTGCTGCGGGAAGGCTTCGAGCAACAGCAGATCACCCTGGAAATCGACGTCAGCCCCGACACTCCCATCATCGCGGGCGACTTCCGCCGCATCTCCCAGATTCTCCTCGAGCTGCTGGAAAACGCCCAGAAGTTCACTCCTCCAGGCGGCAAGGCGGGAGTCCGGATCGGCCCGGCCGACGGCAACGTGCGCCTGGACGTTTGGAATACGGGAGAAGGCATCCCCGAGGAGGACTTCAGTCGCATCTGGGAGGCCTTCAGCCAGCTCGCGACCGAGGACGCCTTCCGCAAGGGCGGGCTCGGTCTGGGCCTCACCATCGTCAAGCGGCTGGTCGAGCTTCACGGAGGCCGCGTCGCGGTGGCCAGCCAGATCGGCCGTGGAACGACGTTCACGGTCTATCTGCCTACCGGAGCTCCCCGCGGTTGCCCTGAGCCTGAGGCCACGCGACAGGAAAGCGAACGCCGAGGCTCCGCGTGAGCTTCAGCACGTGAGGCTCAGCGCGGAATCGTGAACCAGAAGGTGCTGCCCTGGCCCGGCGTGCTCTCCACCCCGATCCGGCCGCCATGGGCCTCGATGATGGATTTCGCGATCGGGAGTCCCAGACCGGTCCCACCTTGCTCGCGCGTCGTCGAGGAATCGACCTGGAAGAACTTCTGGAAGAGGCGCGGGAGATGCTCCGCGGCGATCCCGATGCCGGAATCGGCGACCTCCACCCGCACCTCCTGGGTGGTCGTTTGGAGCGTGACCGTGACCGTGCCCCCCTGCGGCGTGAACTTGAGCGCATTGCTCAAGAAATTCAAGAGGACCTGGGTAATCCGGCCCGGATCGGCCTGCACCCAGACGGGCTCGGGAAGCAGCACGGTCTTCAGCGTGAGGTGACGGTCGCGGAGGACTGGGGAAAGGCTCTCGACGGCCTCCAGGATCCGGCGCGAGAGGTCGGTCTGGGCGCGGGTGATCTTGAGCGAGCCGGCCTCGACGCGCGCAAAGTCCAGAAGGTCGTCTACCAGTCGGGTGAGATGCTGCGTGCCCAGCTGGATCTGCCGCACAAAGTCCGCTTGTCCCTCCGTCAGCTCGCCCTCAAGCCCATCCTCGAGGAACTCGGAGTAGCCCTGGATCGAGGTCAGCGGCGTACGAAGTTCGTGCGAAACCACGCTGAGGAAGTTGGCCTTCAGGCGTTCCAGCTCCACAAGCTGATCGTAGGCTTGCTTGAGTTCACGGGTTCGCGCGTCGACCCGGGCCTCCAGCTCGCGCGAGTAGGACTCCTTGACCTGTCGCTCCGCTTCCAGGTACGCCGAGCGCTCTGCGGTCTGCACGTTCTGAAGCGAAATGGCCGCTTGTCCTGCCAGGATTTGCAGGACGGAGAGGCGCTCGGGCGTGAAGGCGCCCTTGAGGAGCGCGTTCTCGAGGTAGAGGACTCCGAGCAGGACTCCCTGGTTCACGATGGGAAGCGCCAGAATCGAGCGGGCTTGCTTGGCCTGGATGTACGGGTCGCGCGAATAGAGGCCCGAGCGAGCGGCGTCACTCAAGAGCACGGGCGCCTGGGTTCGCGCCACGTAGCGAACGAGGCTCACGGGCAAGCGGGAATCGTCCCCCAGGGCTTCCGCCTGCAGGACCTTCAAGATTCCGCTCTCGTGGCTCTCAGCCTGGATCACGAGACGAGGTGCGGCGTCATCCCCCGCGTCCAGCAGCAGGACCGCCCGCTGGGCACCCGCGCTCTCCTTGGCCGTGGAGATGAGCGTCACCAGCAACCGGTCGAGAATCACCTCGCTCGAGACGGCCTGCGTCGCCCTCCAGACCGTGGCCAGGTCGAGCATGCCGCTCTCGACGAGTGCGGGGACATGACCGAGATGCAAGCGCTGGAAGGGTTCTTCGCCGAGAGCGCCCGCCGGCGCGCCGGCGACCCCGTTCAATGCGTCGTTCCCGTGCCGGCGATCCAGGCCGCGAACCTTGGCATGCGCTCCCCAGCGCAGGTAGGCGTCTCGGGCCGCCAGCAAATAAGTCTGGGCCGCCCGTTCCAGGCCGCGGGCCAGGTAGAAGCGTGCGGCGGCTTCGTTTGCGCGCGCCTCGTCACGCAGGAAGCCGCTGGCATGAGCCGCCTCGACTGCTTGCTCGAAAAGCAGCGCGGCCTCGGCGGTCTTGCCGCCCACGTGGGCCCGCTCGGCCCGCATCAAGCGCTCATGGTGACCGAAGTTCTCGGGGCAGTGCCGTGCCCAAGCCCGCATCCGGCGGTGGAGCCGGCGCATGCGCCGCCGGGCCGCCGCCGCTTGCGGGGCCTTCCGAGCGGCCATCAACGCAGCCGCCTGGAAGCCGTAGACGGTGTAGTCGACCATGTAGGGAGAGCCGGCCAGGGACTGGATGACGCGATCGGCCTCCGCGAGGGCCTGCCAAGCCCGCTCGGCATCCTGGTGGAAGCAGGCGAGCTGTAGCTTGAAGAGCGCCCGGATCGCGAGGCCAGACGTGTAGCCGTCTTGTCGCATGCGCGCGAGGCAAGCCGCTTCGTCGAAGTCGGAATCGCTGAGGCTCAGCGCATCCTCGGTCTCACCGCGCAGGGCCCGCCAGAACTGATGGGCGAGCAAGGCCGCATCGAGCGCATTCTGGTAACGCGTCTGCCGGCAAAGGGCCAGGTAGGTTCGGCTCTCCGCGATCGCGGTCTCAAGGTCCACCGTGGGATCCCAGAGGTGGACGTAGCCGCAAGCGAAGCTCATGAACAGGAAGTCTCCCGACTTCAAGCCCGCCTCGACCGAGGCCTTGAACCAGGTGGAAAGCGTGGACCAGGGCTGGCTCCAGCTGTGGCTGAAGAGGGCGTAGAGAACGAGCGTGCGACACCGGGACTCGACGGCGTCAAACTGGTCGGTCAGGCGAAGGGCGAGCCGGCCGAAGTCATAGGCTCCCTTGAGGTCCCCCAGCCCCGCGAGCAGGACCGCATAGCTCGAATAGGCCGAAGCCGACTCGACGCAGTTGCCGTGGCGCAGGGACAGAGTCGCCTGCTTGAGCACGGTGGTCGCGAAGAGCGTGCTGTTTCCTGAGAGATAGGAGGGCGGGATGAAGTCGACGAGGATCTTCATGGCGAGCCGAACGGCCGGATCGCTCACCTGCGGGGCTCCGTCCAGAGCTTCGGGCTTGCGAAGGCCCAGGGCGGACTTCGTGCGGAGGAGCTCAAGCGCGACCGTGGCCGTTGAGGGCTTCTCCGAGAGCGAGATGCCCAAGAGGTCGAGGGCGCGGATGCCTTCGGCGATCGCCGCATCCATCTGACTGCTAAACGTATGCTGCACGGCGATCATCGCCCGGATCTCGGCCTTCGCGAGCGTGCTGCGGCAGCGGCTCAGCAGCTCCTCGCAGCAGGCGTCGGCAATCGCGAACTCCCCGCAAAGATGCGCGCATGCCGCGTAGAGCGTCGAAATCTCGAAGGCCAGCTCAACCTGCGCCTCCCAGGCGTCGGCCGGCAGCAATTCTCGCGCGACGCTTAAAAAATCAAAGGCCGACTGATAGGCTGCCGACTCCTTGGCCTTGCGCGCCGCATCCAGGTTGAGCCGCGCGAGGTCGAGGCGTTCCGTCGATTCCGTGAGGTGCGCCCGACCGACGTTCAGGTGCCTCACGATCTCGGACGCCCAGGCGAGCCGCTCCTCCGCGCCGCCATGCGCCTGGAGCGTGCGTCCGATGTGAAGGTGCGTGCGCGTGCGCTCGGCTTCCGGGATCAGGGCGTAGGCCGCCTGGCGCACCCGATCATGCAGGAAGTGGCACGGCAGCTCGGAAGGGGTCCCTTCGAGGTCTCCGCCGCTGAGCACCAGGAAGCCCTCGTTCTGGGGAACGATCACTCCCGCCGAGATGGCCGGCCAGATCGCCGCCGCCACCGCCGAGGGGGCTTGTCCCACGAGGATCGCGAGCACGCCCAGGTCGAAGCCGCTGCCAAGGCAAGCCGCGAGCCGGAGCAGTTGCTGGGCGTCTTCGGGCAAGCGCTGCAAGCGGCTGAGCATGAAGGAGACGATGTCGTCGCTGATGGGAGCCTGAATCACTCCCTCGAGATCCCAGGTCCAGTGGCCCGCAGCGGAGTCGAAGGTCAGGAGACCGTCCAGGTGCAGGGTTCTCAGCAACTCCCCGGCGAAGAAGGGATTGCCGGCCGTCTTGCGGTGGACGACGGCGCCGAGCGCCCGCGTCTTGGCGGGGTCGGCCTGCAAGGCGTCCGCGACGAAGCGATTGAGCGTCTCGTCGTTGAGTGGTTCGAGCGTCACGCGAACGACATCTCGGATGGCCGCGATCTCCTCGAGCGCAAGGGCGAGCGGATGCGCGGCGTCGACCTCGTCTTCGCGGGCGGCCCCGATGAGCAGCAAGCCCAGGCGGCCCTGGGAATCGAGAAGGCTCCGCAAAAACGTCAGGGTCGAGACGTCGCTCCAGTGCAAGTCGTCGAGGAAGAGCACGACGGGATGCTCTGGGCGCGCGAAGACCGCGATCAGGGCCCGGAGGGTCGCGAGGAAGCGGTTCTGCCCTTCGGTCGGGTTGAGCTCGGCCAAGGGAGGCTGGGGCCCGATGATGCGCGCGAACTCGGGCACCAAGTCGGTCACGATTCTCCCATTGGGTCCCAGTGCATCGAGGAGGGCGGCTTTCCAGTGCGCCAGGCGCTCCTCGCTTTCGGCCAAAAGCTGCATCACCAGGTCGCTCAGGGCCCGGGAAAGCGCAGCGTAGGGGCGATCGCTGCGGAACTGGTCGAACTTTCCTCTCAGGAAGTAGCCGTTATCGTCCACGATGCCGCGGAGCACGTCGTAAACCAGCACCGACTTGCCGATGCCCGCGGGCCCAGAGACCAGCACGAAGCCCGGTTGCCCCGTCGCGGCCGCCTGAAACTCCCTCATGATCCGCTGGGCATCCGTATCACGGCCGTAGAGGCGGCGGGGAATATGGAACTGGGCCGCCACGTCGTGGGTTGCCAGGGCAAAGGACGCGACATCCCCGGTTTCGAGCCAGAGGCGCTGGCATTCGCTCAGATCCCAGAGGAGGCCCCGGGCGCTTTGATAGCGGTCCTCCGGTGACTTGGCCAGCAGCTTGAGCACGATCGCCGAGAGCGTTTCCGGGATCTCCGGGTTGAGGGTCGGAAGCGGAGGGGCTGGCTGCGCGAGGTGGCAGTGGATCCAATCCAGCGGTTCCGAGGCTGCAAAGGGAAGTTGGCCCGTCAACAAGCGGTAAAAGGTGATGCCCAGGGAGTAGAAGTCGGTCCGATAGTCGAGACCGCGGTTGAGGCGGCCGGTTTGCTCAGGCGAAACGTACGGAAGCGCGTCGAGTGGGAGCTTCGGATGCCGAACGATCTGCGGCTCGCGCATGAACTCTGAGGCGTCGCCATAGCCGATGAAGCGCAAGGAATCGTTCCGGGGGTTCCAGAGGATGGTCCACGGGCTAAGGTTCTTATGAATGGCGTGCTGGTGGACCTGGGCGAGGAGGCGCGCGGAGGCGATCGCCACCTTGAAGAAGTCCTCAAGCGGCAAGGGGCGGCCGGGGGGGAGTTGCTCCGAGAGGGGTTCGGCCCCGCAGTCCTCGAAGACCAGGGCGGCGTGGTTCCGGCGCGGCTCCTGGCCGTGGACCCAGGCGACTCCGGGCATCTGGAGCGCACTCAGGATTCGATGCTCGCGCCGCAGGCGAACCAGCCCGCGCATGTCGGGATGGTCGGGATTGAGGGTCTTGAGGATGATGGCGTGCTGGTCGGTCTCTCGGTAGCCTCGGTAGACTTGCGTGCGTGGCGACAGGTGGAGTTCCTGCGTCAACCGATAACCCGGAATGTGTGGAAGCATCGGATCCTCAGCACTGGGAATGCGAGTCCATCATAACAGCAAGCAAGCGGGAAGGCGAGACGCCTGTGAGGAGGCCGCTCAGGACCGGTGACGCGAGGCCTTAGTCCTCCATGATGGGGCGGCAAGCCTCGACGAGACGTCGGACGAGATCCTTGCCATGCGTGGGCAGGTCCTGCCTGGCATGCAACGTGAGTTCGAGATCCGGAACGGCGGGGAAGCCTTCGCCGGCTTCCAGGATCCGGTGGGCGGGGGTCGCCAGGCGCCTCGGAAGCAGGCTAATGCCGAGGCCGTCCTCCACGGCGGCGCTGAGGCTGGCGAGGCTGGCGCTCACGAAGGCTACCCGCCAGCGCCGGCCGCTCGCATCGAGCGCATGGGTCATCTCGTTGCGGTAGAGGCCGCCGATGGGAAAGACCACCAATGGCAGGGGGTCTCGCGCGGCGCTAGGATGGTCGCGGCTCTCGATCCAGGCGAGGGGCTCCGGCCAGCTGACGACTCCGACCGAGCTCCCGATGCGCTGCTTGACCAAGGCGACGTCCAGCTCGCCGGCCTGGAAGGCGTTCCAGAGCTCATGACTCAGGCCGCTGGTCACCTCCAGCGTCAAACCGGGGTAGGCGTCGGCGTAGGACGCCAGCATCGGCGTGAGCGTATGGGCGGCGAAGTCCTCGGGAACTCCCAGGCGGATCACGCCCCGCCCCGCACTGAGCGTGAGTTGCTCTTCGGCCTCCTCCATCAAGGCGACGATGCGCCGGGCATAACCGACCAGGCGCTCTCCCTCGGGAGTGGTGACCACGTACTTTCCGCCGCGGTCCAGCAACTCGCAGCCCAACTGGGTCTCCAGCCGCCGGATTTGCTGGCTGACCGTCGACTGGGAGAGGTGGACGCTGGTGGCAGCGCGGGTGAAGCTTCCGGTGTCCACGACGGCCAGAAAGCTGCGGAGAAGTTCAGGATCGAGCATGGCCTCACTATTTGATTCACAACTGCAAGGCATTCTATCATTTAATTTCCCTCTATACCCGAGGCGCCGTATACTGCTCCGTGTCGCCCCCGGGAGGTTTCCATGAAGAAACGCCTCGCCCTGCTACTCGCCGTGGTTACGCTGCTGGTCACGGCCTGCGTGAAAGCCAAAGCCATGTCCCTTCACGACCCCGTTCGAAACGACGACCTGCGCGCCTTGCAGCAAATGCTGGCCGCACCCTCCGCCAAATCGCTCCTCGACGCCCGCGACGAGCGCGGACGCACGCCGCTCTTGCTCGCTACCGAGCTCAACCGCGTGCCCCTCGCCCGCGAGCTGATCCTGGCGGGCGCGGACGTGAACGCCAAGGATGACAAGCAAGACAGCCCCTACCTGTATGCGGGCGCGGAAGGCCGCCGGGAAATCCTGGAGCTGACGCTCGCGCATGGCGCCGACCTGAAAAGCACCAACCGCTACGGAGGCACGGCCTTGATTCCCGCCGCCGAGCGCGGCCACGTCGAGGTCGTCCGTACGCTCATCGCGGCCGGCGTGAAGGTCGATCACGTCAACCGTCTGGGCTGGACGGCGCTGCTCGAAGCGATCTTGCTCTCCGACGGCGGAAAGGCCCACCAAGAGATTGTCCGCATGCTGATCGCCGCGGGAGCCGACGTGAACCTCCCGGATCGCGACGGCGTGGCCCCGCTCGCGCATGCCGAAAGGCGCGGTTACACGGCGATCGCCGCCATGCTGCGCGACGCCGGAGCGCGCTGACGCGAGTCACCTTACTCGATTTCAAGGAGTTGCCATGTCCCGCCATGAAGAGCTGTTACGCGAGGCCGTCCGCCTCGCCATTGAGAACCGCGCCCGCGGCGCCCGTCCCTTCGGGGCGGTCCTCGCCATCGACGGCGAGGTGATCTCCACGGGGGTCAACGACCTGGTTCACAGCCATGATCCGACCACCCATGCCGAGTTGGAAGCCATCCGGGTCGCCTGCCGGAAGCTGGGGCGCCCCGAGTTGAAGGGAAGCGTCGTCTACGCCAGCGGCCACCCGTGCCCGATGTGCCTTTCGGCCCTGGTGATGACCGGCGTCGAGTCCGTGTACTACGCCTTCGACAACCAGGATGCCGTGCCCTTCGGCTTCTCCAGCGAAACCGCCTACCAGGCGCTGCGCCTCCCCTTGCCTCCGTCCTCGCTGCCGTTCAAGCGCCTGGACGTCGGCTTCAGCCCCGAAGACGTCTATGGTGAACCCAACCGCTAATCCGCTCCCCGCGACCCACTCGGCCTCCCGCACGGAAGTCGGCCTCAGGCTGGCGCTGGTCCTGCTCGTCGCTCTCAACCTGCGCCCCTTCCTGACGGCGGTCGGGCCGTTGGCCTCGCGCATCGCCGGCGAGACGGGGCTCGACTACCAGGGCATGGCCTGGCTGACGCTGCTGCCGATGGTCTTGATGGGCATCGGCGCCTTTCTGGGGACGCTTTTGACCCAGCGCATCGGCGCCCGGCAGGCACTCTTGGGAGCGCTGATGGTCCTCGGGGCCGGCTCGGCCTTGCGAGCGCTCGTTCCGGGCGGCGGAGCCGGAAGCGGCTCCATGTTGATCCTCACGGCGGCCCTTTGCGGAGCGGGAGTCGCGGTCGTCCAGGCCGCCTTTCCCGGCGAGATCAAGCGCCATTTCCCCCTGCATGTTCCCCTCGTGACCGGCCTGTACTCCGCGGCCTTGATGGGCGGCGGAGCGCTCGGAGCCCAGCTCACGCCGCTTTTGACGGAGGCGTCGGGAAACTGGCGTCAGGCGCTCGCGTTTTGGGCGGCACCGGTCGGACTCGCGCTCGTGCTGGCCCTCGTGACGCTTCCTCGGGAGCGCTCGCGCGCGGGCGGCACGGGACCGTCGCTCGCCATGCTTCGCCGTCCGCGGACCTGGCTGTTGATGAGTGGTTTCGGGCTGGTAAACGGCGGCTACGCCTCGGCGGTGGCCTGGCTCGCGCCGTATTTCCAGGCGCAAGGTTGGAGCCCGGCGACGAGCGGGGGGCTGGTCGCGCTCATGGCGATCGCCCAGGGGGTCTCGGCACTGGCGCTGCCGGCGTTGAGCGGGAACCGGCGCGATCGCCGCCCTTGGCTCGGGCTCGCGCTCGTCGCGCAAGCGTTGGGCTTCGCCGGCCTGGCCTTCCTACCCGGCCTGGCTCCGCAGCTCTGGGTCATGATCCTGGGAGCAGGCTTGGGGGGATGCTTCGCCTTGATGATGATCGCGGCCCTCGAGCACCTGCCGGATCCGCAGGAAGCCGGGGCGCTCAGCGCCTTGATGCAAGGGGGAGGGTTTCTGCTGGCCTCTTTGCCCCCGTGGCTCCTTGCGGTTCTCCATGGCGCCAGCGGCAGCTTCGCCCTCGGCTGGGGCGTGCATGTCGCCTGCGTACTCGTGGTCCTGGGGCTGAGCACGCACCTGAACCCGGAGCGCTACGCGGAGGCCATGGGGCTGCCCCCATCTTCCTCGACGACGTAGCCGCCAAAGGGTTCGCGGGGGCTTCGCGGAAAGGTGACGTTGAGGTTCCGGTGACGCTCAGGCGCTCCCGCTGGCCCAGGAAGGCCCACGGGCGGACGGATTCCCGCTACAATACTAGCAACCGTTCACGGACGGCGCCGACGAAAGGACCTGTCGCATGCTCCACATGGTCATCGTGAAACACAGCCCCGAGAGCTGCCCCGGCCGGCCGGGCAACGAAGCGATCATCCCCTGTCTCCAAACGCTGGATACGCTCCTCAAGGAGCAGGGCATCGGCATCGTGGGACGGTGGGCCGATCCCCCGGGACACGTGAACTACTTCGTCCTGGAGGCTCCTCACGCCCACGCCGTGCTGGAGATCTTCATGGAGTCCGGGCTCTCCGCCCATACCACGACCGAGATCCATCCCGTCCTGAGCATGGACTAACCGCTTCCTCCTGACCATCCCGGAGGTCCCCACGATGCTTCGACGCAAGACCTGGCAATACATCGCGCTCGCCTCGGAGGACGCCTTCGTCTCGGCGGCCGTCGCGCACCTCGGATACGTGGGCCTGGCCTTCGCCACGGCCTACGACCGCCGCACGGGGATCGAGGCCTCGTTCCAGCGCCTGGCGCCGTTCGCCCAGGGCTTCCGGGTGGCTCCGGGACTGGCGAGCGGTGAGACGGTCTTTACCTGCTCCCAGGGCGAGCTGCGCTTCAGCAACCTGCCGCGCCGCGTCGTGATCGACGTGCCGGGGTTCGAGGTCACCGCCGAGCTCGCCGGCGGCGCGCCCTGGCCGTGCGCCTGGCCGATCGGCCCGAAAGGCCGGAACGAGACGGTCAAGGACATGGGCGTGGAGTGCCGGGGGACGCTGTTGCTGGGAAGCCGCGAGCGGTCCTTGGACGGGCATGCCATGGTCGACTGGACCCGGGGCACGCCCGCCCGCCGTACGGCATGGCGTTGGGCCGCAGGAGTGGCGAGCGTGGGCGCTCGCCGCCTCGCCTGGAACCTCCGTACCGGCTTCGACGACCCCGACCAGGTCGAAAACGCCCTCTGGGTGGACGGTCAGCCCGTGCCCCCCGGCCTCGCCACGATCACTCCCGGCTCCCCTGGAACGCCGTGGCGCATCACCGCCGGAGCGCTCGACCTCAGCTTCGAGCCCGACGGCATGCGCCGTGAGGACCTCAACCTCGGTTTGGTCGCTTCCCAGTACCAGCAGCCCTGGGGTCGCTACCACGGCACCTTCGAGGGGCAGCCGCTAAGCGGCTACGGCGTCGTCGAGGACCACTGGGCCGTCTGGTAGCGAGCCCGTCGCGCGAGCGGACCGTTCCTGCCGGAGCGAACTCGCCCCGGAGCTAGCTCGCCGAAACGCCCGCCAGCTTCCCGATGACGGTCTCGGCGAAGACCTCGGCATCCGCGGGCTTGCGGCTGAAGACCATCACCCCGTCCGTGACCACGGGCTGATCGACCCATGTCGCCCCGGCCCGCTCCACGTCCCTCCGGATGGCCGGCCACGACGTGACCGTCCGCCCCGATAGGGCATCCGCGTCCGCCAGGAGCCAGGGGCCGTGGCAAATCGCGGCGATCGGCTTATCAGCCGCCACGAAGGCCTTGACGAAGTCCAGATGCGCCTGGGACTGTCGCATGGTGTCCGGGCTCTTGAGGCCGCCGGGAATCAAGAGGGCGTCGTAGTCCTCCGGGCGGACGTTCGAGAGCACCTTGTCGGCCCTCGTGCCCGCCGCCGGCTTGCCGTGGCTCTCGCCCTCGATATGCGAAAGGTGCTTGGCATCCGGAGCGAGCACCTCGACCACCGCCCCCGCCTCCCGGAAAGACCGCACCGGGACCTCGAACTCGCTCTGCTCGAAGCCGTCAGCCACGATGACCGCGATCCGCTTCCCCTCGAGCCGTCGGCCCGTGGTCGCGGGGGGCCGCTCGGCCACCCCAGCGGGCTCCGTGCCCCGGAACTCGACCTCTCCCTGTCTGCCTTTGGTTTCTTCCGGTCGCTTGGCCATGGGCTCCCCCTCTCACGCCGTGACCGCGCGACGCGCGGTCTCCGTCCCATGCCGACATCTTAGGGGAGGCGGTCTCCGTTGCAAGATGCGAGCGGAAATCCCGGCGACCTCAGTCCCGGGCCCGGCCGAAAGCGAGGAGCGACGCGGCCCCGCGCAGGGCGTCTGCGGCATCCAGGATGGGCCGGGAGACGGGCCCTTCACCCGCCGCCTCGGCGAGGGAAGCGAGCGCGTTCGCGACGCCTTCGGGGTCGTCCTCGAAGCCCCGCAGCAGGTTCACGGCGTCCTCGGCAGCCTGACGTGCGGGGTGGGGAAGGTCGGGGCTGGCGATCGCCTCCCGCAAGGCCGCCACGGCATGCCCGAGGTTCAGCGCGGCGAGCAAGCCCGGTGGCGCGGCCTTGCCCAGCTCTCCGGCGCGTCCGAGGTGAAGCATGAGGCGCAGGATCTGCCGAGAGGTCCGGCCTTTCCAGGCTTCCGGGCGCTCGGGGGCCTTGCCGGTGAGCAAGCGTCGCAGGTCCTGGCGGATGAAGCCCGCGGCGTCCTCGGCGTAGCGGTTGAAACGGCGCGGCAGGGCCACGAAGCTCATGGACATCAGGCTCGCGCCGAGGACCATGGCCGCCGCGTCGTCGAGGACCTGGGCGGCGGCGATCGCCGGCATCCCGGCCTGGCTGGCCAGCATGAAGCACATGTTCGCGTCGAGGGCCGGAATCGCGGTTCGCGTGCTCGCCCGCGCCAGGCCGCCAACCACAAAGAACGGGATGAGCGAGAGCACGATCGCGGCGGTCGAGTCGAGTCGAGGCTGAATGAGTAGCCGGTACCCCACGGCCACGACGGCCCCCGCGAGCACCCCCGTGAAGAGCTTGGGGGCGATCAGCTGAGGCTGGGGCATCGAGCCCAAGACCATCGAGAAGATACAGACGGCGAGGGCCGCGAGCGTGCCGGGAGACCAACCCGAGTTCAGGGCGACGAAGGTCATGAGGAAGGTGGCCCCGCCGCAGAGCAGGCCCGTGTTGCGCGCGAGCAACCAATCTCGGTGAGGAGCCAGGTAGGCGGATTTCTTGCCGAAGGAACGCGCAGCGGCCTCCTCGGGCGCCGCGAAGAGGGCCGTCTCCGCGGCAACCAGCCGCTCCACGTCATCCGCGAGGCGCGCGACCTCGGGCCCGAGCGCGCGAATCCTCTCGGCCGCCCCCGCGCTTTCGCGAACCTCCGGAGGCGCATGCAGCTGGGAGGCCAAGCGGCTCAGGGTCTCAGGCAGGGCCTCGGGTGTGGCCACCCCCCGCCGGCTCCGGGCCCGTAAGGCGCGGCCTGCCGCCATGACCGCGAGGGACGAGGCAATCAGGGAGTCGACGTGCTTGAGCAGGCGATAGCCCTCGACCGAGCCCGCCGAGACCATCCGGGCCGAGGCGTCGACGTCGCTGATCTCGGCCAAGATTCGCTTTTCCAGGCGATCGCCGGCCTCGACGGAGCCGCCCTTCACCGCGTCCGCCGCAAAGACGACGGCGTCGCCCGCGAGCTTGCGCACATGCGCGTAGAAAGCCTGGCGCCGCGACGTCGGGGTGAAGAGCCCCGTCACCAAGGTGACCACGACGACCCCAATCAAGGTACACTCCACGCGGGCGACGGCCAAGGCAAGGCTGTGCGCGGGCTCTAACAAGGACGGGATCACGACCACGCCCGCCGTCATGCCGGCAAGCAAGGCGCCGTACGAATGAACCCCCCTCAGGAGATGCGTGAGCGCGGCACTGACGGCCACCCAGACCCCCAAGAGGACGAGCTGGGCCGTCAGCGGGACGGGGACGTGAAGGATGCCGAAGCCCGCAGCGGCGCCGACGAGCGTGCCAATCACCCGGAGGACCGCCCGCTCCAGCAGGAGGCCGCGCGACGATTGCGCCACGACCCAGATGGGCATCGCCGCCCAGAACGCGTGCTCGACGTGCAGCGTGGCCGCGATGGAGAAAGCGAGCCAGGCGGCGAATGCCAGGCGTAGGCCGTACCCGACGGCGGCTCGATCGAGACCGAGCGTATTTCCCAGGGATCGAAACATTCACGCTCCTCGGCACGCGTCTTAGCGTCACCTCATGATTCAGTTTAGCCGAGGGGACAAGGTCCCCGGAATCATGGCGGAGCGGTATACTCGGAGGAACGTTCAGAAAACTGCCAAGGAGGTTTCGCACCGCCATGACCCAAGATGCCGTTCTCGCCGTGATGCCGCTGGGGATGCCCTGGCAGACCCTGGACCCCTTCCTGTTCTGCGTCCACCACGATGACGCCTACCCGGCAGGCAACGAGCAGTTGGGGCCGGCGGCCTCGCTGAAGGGCCGCGACATCGGCCAGGACTTCGCCGGCATCGACGGCTGGCGGATGTACCACGGCAGCGTCGTGCCCGGCTTCCCCGAGCACCCGCACCGCGGCTTCGAAACCGTGACTATCGTCCTCAAGGGCCTCATCGACCACTCGGACTCGCTGGGCGCCGCGGCGCGCTTCGGGGCGGGAGACGTGCAATGGCTGACCGCGGGCAAGGGCATCGTCCACTCCGAGATGTTCCCGCTTCTCGACTCCGAAGGCCCGAACCCGCTGGAGCTCTTCCAGATCTGGCTCAACCTCCCGCGCGCCAGCAAGATGGCGGAGCCCTACTTCAAGATGTTCTGGCATGAGACGCTTCCGACGACCGTCGTGACAGACGACGAAGGCCGCCGGACCGAACTCCTGGTCGTCGCGGGCCAGTACTCCGACCTCCAGCCCCCCGCTCCCCCGCCGGATTCCTGGGCTTCCCACGCCGAGGCGGATCTCGCCATCTGGTCGATCCGCATGGAGCCGGGTGCTCGCTGGACCCTGCCCCCAGCCAAGCCCGGCACCCACCGCGTGCTCTATTACTTCGAGGGTCAAGGCCTGCAGGTCGCAGGACGTCCCGTGCCCTCCGGCTCAGGCATCCAGGTCCAAGAAGACGTTCCCATCGAGCTGCTCGGCGGCCCTGACACGAGTCGCTTGCTATTGCTCCAGGGGCGTCCAATCGGCGAACCCGTGACCCAGTACGGCCCCTTCGTGGGGAACACGCCCGCCGATATCCGGGCGGCCTTCAACGACTACCGCGAAACCGAGTTCGGAGGCTGGCCCTGGCCGGAAGCTCCGACGCATCCGCGAGACGCCGGCCGGTTCGCACGCTACCCGGATGGCCAGATCGTCCACCCGGGCTAGAGCGCCTAACAAAGAGGAAACTACTCTCCGAGCTGCGCCTCGGCGTCGATCGTGATGGCGGGCTGGCGCTGGCGGCCCTGATCCAGCTTCTGAAGGGCCTTATTCGCCTCGCCCGTGACCTTGTCGAGCTCCAGGACGGTCTCCGCCATCTGCGGCAGGGCCTTCATCCGGAACGAGGCCAGATCGTCGATCGCCCCGTTGATGTCCGCGAACGCCGAGCGCAGGGAGTTCATGTCGAGCTGGGCGCTGGTGGCTTGCTTCTGGATCTGCACGCCCTGGGTCCTCAGGCGCGCCGCCGTCCCGGCGATGATATCCGAAGTCGTCTTGTTCACCGCCTCGATCTTGTCGAGGACAATCTTTTGGTTGGCCAGCGCCAAGGCCACCGTCGCCGCGACCTGCAAGGCGGTCACCGTGACGTTGAGCGCCCGGTCGACTCCTCGCGCCAACTCTTGGTTGTTGCGGATGATGAGCTCGGTCGCCAGCACCCCCTGCTGGTGGACGGCAAGCTGCTGCTGGAGATCGATGAGGCGTTGCCGCAAAGGAAAGATCAGCTCCTCGCTGATGAACGCGTGCCGAGGATCGCCCGCGGGAATCTCCCGCTCCAGGCGGTACTGAAGCTTCTGATCGATGAGCTGTCCCAGCTGGATGGCTTGCTCCAGCTTGCCGATCATGGCGCGCATCTGCTTCTGGTCTTCCCCCAGGGTGATGTTGTCCCGCAAAAGCTGGTCACGGCCCTGCGACAGGGAGCGCACGATGGCCGCAATCACGGTCTGCGCGCTCTCGTACTTCGAGAAATAGCGCTTGATCGGCGTGCCGACCCCGGGAAGCTTCCCCAGCGTGCGGCTCAGCCATCCGGGCTCGAAGTCGAACTTCCCGGGATCCAGCGCCTCGACCTCCATCTTGAGGTTGATGAGCGCATTGGCGACGTCTCCCCCCTCGGCGCCCCGGGTCGCAAGCTGCTTGACGGGCTGCTTCAGGCGGTCGACCTGGACGGCGGCCTTCTGCTGCAAGTCCGCGGCCATGGTCTCGACCGCCGAACGCCCCGAACGCTGCGCCCCTTGGCCTTGGGCCGCATCCTCGAGCAACAAGCCGACGACATGATCGGCCTTGCGATCCAGGTCCTGATCCTCGCCGGCGTGGATCCGGATCGCCTCGGCATCCTTCAGGGCGAGCTCGGTGCGCAACTCCGCGGCGTTGGCGACGTGCAAGGGGGTTTCCGGGGCGTCGTTCTCTGCGGCCATGATTTCTCCCTACTGCTACTTAACTACAACGAGTACTTCTTGGCGCGTTCCGCGAGCTCCCGCAGCTCGTTCATGGTGGCTTCCAGGTCGACGTTGGACGTGCTCTTGCTGGTCTTGATGCTCGACAGGGCCAGGTTGACGCGGTCCAGCTCGGTCAGGGCGGTTTCGTTGTACGCGAGGCGCGAGCGCACCTCGGCTTCGGTCCGCTCGGCGATCGCCAGCCGCTCACGCAGCCCGCTCGCCGTACGGGCCTCGTCCTCCGAGAGCTGGGCGAACCGTTCGAGGATCGCCAACTCCTTGCGGGCCTCGCGAACCGCGAGGGAATCCAGGTTGTTAAGCATCACCGTGACGTCCGAGAGGTTCTCGAAGAGCGCCTGGTGAAGCTGCTCGGCCGCCGAGAGGTAGCGCTGGTAGGTCAGCTCGCCGGGCTCGAACTTGGCGGCGAGGACGGCTCGGAACTTCTTTGAGCGATCCTCGTTCTGCTCGAACTGAGCCAAGGCCTTCTCGGCCATGGCGGGATCGATCGATTCGAGGTACTGACAACGGCTCAGCGCCCGCTTCTGCTGCTTAACGGCATCCGAAGGCTCCTCCGGACGCTGGTTGCTCTGCTCCGCAAAACGATTCGCCATGCGAACCACGCTCGTCAGGACCGCCACGACGCCGACGACGGCAAGCGCCAGGACGAGCCCCCGCATGCGCATGGTCCAGAACGCGCCCACCAGCAAGACGCCGACACCCAGCGCGACGGGAAGCCCCCGCCGCGTTAGAAAATTTGTGGGCTTCCCTCCGTCACGCCGGGTCGTGACCTCGGTCCCCGGCCCTGACTCCCTGCTCATCGCCGTCAAACTCCTTCTCTGCTCGGCGCTCTCGGTCGATGCGCGCGAAGCGATCGCACCAAACTCCCGGCCTAGGGGACGCAGACTAACTTGCTGCGGGAACGCGACCTAGTCTAAACTTACCCAATCAGCCGGAAGGCGGAAAGGAGGCAATCTTGGGACTTTTCGATTTTATCAAAAAGCAGTTCATTGATGTCATCCAGTGGACCGAAGCCGAAAACGGGGTCCTGGCATACCGCTTTCCGATGGAGGACAAGGAGATCCAGAACGGCGCCCAGCTGACGGTTCGCGACTCCCAGGTCGCGCTCTTCGTCAACGAGGGAGAGGTGGCCGACGTCTTGGAGCCGGGCCTCCATACGCTGAACACCAAGACCTTGCCCGTCCTCACCAGCCTCAATAACTGGGACAAGCTCTTCCAGTCGCCCTTCAAGTCGGACGTTTACTTCTTCAGCACCCGCGACCAGATCGACCAGCGCTGGGGCACCCCGACCCCCATCACGATCCGCGACAAGGAGTTCGGACCGATTCGCCTGAGGGCGCATGGCACGTTCTCCTACAAGATCAAGAACCCGAAGGTCTTCTACAAGCGCGTCAGCGGCACGCGCGAGCGCTACACCGCTGAGGAACTCGAAGGTCAGCTTCGCGCCGCAATCCTGACGACCATGGCCTCGTTCTTCGGGACGGCCGAGGTCGGCTTCGTCGACATGGCCGCAAACCAGACGAAGTTCTCGGAAACCCTCAAAGAAGCCCTCGTCGAGCCCTTCTCGGACCTGGGCCTCCAGCTCCAGTCCTTCTACGTCCAGAGTATCTCGCTTCCCGAGGAAATCCAGAGCCACCTCGACAAGAGCGCCTCGATGCGGATGGTCGGCGACCTCAAGCAGTACACCCAGTTCCAGGCGGCAGACAGCCTTTCCGCCGCCGCGGAGAACCCCAGCGGCGGTGCGGGCGTCGGAGCCGGGATGGCCGCGGGCATGGCCATGGGCCAAGCCATGAAGGATGCCCTGTCCGCCGGCGCCAACGAGACGGCAGAGGATCCGCTGGTGACGCTGGAGAAGCTTCACGGCTTGATGACCAAGGGCATCCTCTCGCAAGCGGAGTTCGACGCCAAGAAGGCGGAGCTGCTCAAGAAGATCACCTAGGCCATGAAGCTCGCGTGTCCCGCCTGTGGCGCAGAAGTCGATTTCAAGTCCCGTTCGGCCGTCTTTGCCGTTTGCTCGTACTGCCAGTCGACGCTCATCCGGCATGACGTCGATCTCGAGGCGATCGGCAAGATGGCCCAGCTCCCACCGGACATGAGTCCGCTCCAGGTGGGGACGCGCGGCACCTACGAGGGCAAGCGATTCGAACTCCTCGGGCGCCTCAAGGTCGCCTGGGAGGACGGACTCTGGAACGAGTGGTACGCCCTCTTCGACGACGGTCGAGAGGGCTGGCTGGCGGAAGCTCAGGGCTTCTTCATGATGAGCTTCCCGCAAGCCGTCCCTCGCTCCCTGCCGGCGGCCGGGGCGCTCAAGGTGGGGCGGACGATCACGCTGGCGTCCAACCAGAAGTTCATGATCGACGACCTCAGGCCGGCGACCTGCATCGGCAGCGAAGGCGAACTCCCCTTCCCCGCCCCCCAGGGGCGCGAGAGCCTCAGCGTGGACCTCAGCGGCCCCGAGGCGACCTTCGCGAACCTCGAGGTCGCGAAGGATGGCACCCGGCTCTACACCGGCAAGTACGTCGAGTTCGACGAGCTGAAGCTTTCGAATCTGAGGGAGCTCGATGGCTGGTAATCTCAGGACCTTCACCTGCGCCAACTGCGGCGCGAGCGTTCCGTTGCGCGCAATCGGGCTCACCGTCACCGTCGCATGCCCCACCTGCGGCGCGGTGATCGACGCAACCAACGAGAGCTACCGGATCGTCAGCACCGTCTCAAAGAAGATGACGATCAAGCCCTTGATCCCCCTGGGGAGGCGCGGCAAGCTCGCGGGCGTAACCTGGGAAGCAATCGGCTTCATGCAGCGAACCGACGGCTTGGGTCACTACCCCTGGAAGGAATACCTGCTCTTCAACCCGTACCACGGGTTCCGCTGGCTTACCGAAGCGGACGGCCACTGGAACTTCGTCCGGATGATCAAGGTGAAGCCCGAGGTCGGCACGGCCAACATGGCCACCTTCGACTGGGAGAATTTCCGGCTCTTTCACCGCGGCCAGGCCAAGGTCGCCTACGTGCTCGGAGAGTTCTACTGGCGGGTGAAGGTCGGCGAGACGGTCGATGTCGAGGATTACGTCGCCCCTCCCCGGATGCTCTCGGCCGAGAAGAACGCCCAGGAGATCACCTGGTCGCTTGGTGAGTACATCGAGCCCGAGGAGGTGAAGGAGGCCTTCGGGATCACGACTCCCATGCGGAAGAAGCGGGGCGTCGCTCCCAATCAATGCGCGCCCCTCAAGGAAATCCGGCCGAAGGTCAACCGACTGGCATGGATCTTCATCGGCATCGTCTGCGTGCTTCAGCTGGGCTCATGCGTGGCGTCGCCGAACCGTGAGGTCTTCTCCCACGCGTACACCTTCGGGCGCGGGGCGCCGTTCGCCCATGTCACGCCGCCCTTCGAACTGCCCGGCCGGATGACGAACCTGGCGATCCGTCTCGAGATCCCGGTGCAAAACTCCTGGGTCGCCATGCAGGGCGAGCTCGTGAACGACGACACGGGCGACGTCCAGGAGTTCGCGAAGGACGTCGAGTACTACTCCGGCCGAGACGCGGACGGCGACTGGACCGAAGGGAGCCAGGGGGGCACCGTCCTCCTGTCCGCCATCCCGGGAGGCACCTATCACGTGAACTTCCAGGTCACGGGCCCTCTCGGGCTCACCCCCCTCCCCTACACCCTCGAGATCCGGCGCGGCGTCCCTCGCTGGCCGAATTTCTTCTTGGCCATCGTCCTGCTGAGCCTTTGGCCGATTTGGCTCTGGTGGAAGGATCGCAACTTCGAGCTCGCCCGCTGGTCGCAAAGCGACTACTCGCCGTATCCGTCCCATAGCGACGACGACGATGACTAATCGACGGAAAGGACGCTAAGTTGGTAAAGGGCTACGTGCTTTTCGGCATCGTGATCTGCCTCTTGATGGGCTACGCGGCCTCCATGGGCTGGGCCATCGGAGACTCCACCCCGGTCGGGGTGCCCGGCGCCCGCGGCGCGCGGCCCCATGGCGTTTACCACAAGTAGATAATAAGGAGCGAAGCATGGACCAGTTCATCACACTCAAGTACTTGGTGGGGGCGATCGTCTACTCCATCCTCGGGCTCGTCGTCTATGCCCTGGGATTCCTCGTTATCGACCGGACGATTCCCGGGCACCTCTGGAAGGAGATCTTCGAGGAGCACAATACCGCCCTCGCCATCATCCTCGCCGGCATCTCGATCGGCATCGCCATCATCATCGCCTCGGCCATCCACGGATAGCGCGCGGATCTTTTAGCGTGTCCTTCGTCCTCCTCCTCTCCGTCTTCGTCATCGCCACCTGCGGGATCGTCTACGAACTGCTCGCCAGCACGCTCGCCAGCTACCTGCTGGGCGACTCGGTCACGCAGTTCTCGACCATCATCGGGGTCTACCTCTTCGCGATGGGAATCGGCTCGTTCCTCTCGAGGTACTTCACCAGGAACCTCATCGCCGTCTTCATCCAGGTCGAGATCCTGCTCGGCGTCGTGGGAGGCTGCTCCGCCGCCTTGCTCTTCTCCCTTTTCGAGGTCGTCGCCTCGTTCCAGGTCCTCCTTTACGGCATGGTCACCCTCACCGGAATGCTCGTAGGCCTCGAGATTCCCCTGCTGATGCGGATCTTGAAGGGCCACCTGGAGTTCAAGGACCTCGTCTCGAAGGTCTTCAGCTTCGACTCCGTCGGCGCCCTGCTGGCCTCCCTCCTCTTCCCGCTGGTGCTGGCTCCCCATCTCGGCCTGATCCGCACGGGTTTCATGTTCGGGATCCTCAACGTGGCGGTCGCCCTCTGGACCCTCCACCTCTTCAAGGAAGACGTGCCCTGGATCCGCGTGCTGCGCAGCACGGCGATCCTCGTCCTGGCGGGACTGGGCCTGGGTTTCGTCTATTCCGACAAGCTGATGAGCCTCGCCGAAGCCGCGACCTATCCCGACACGGTCATCTACTCCAAGGCGTCGCCCTACCAGCGGATCGTCCTGACCAACTCCCCTCACGACATGCGGCTCTTCCTCAACGGGAACCTCCAGTTCAGCTCGCGTGACGAGTACCGCTACCACGAAGCCCTGGTTCACGTCGGGCTGCATTCCGTTCCCAACCCCCGAAACGTCCTGGTCCTGGGGGGAGGAGACGGCATGGCGGTCCGCGAGATCCTCAAGCACCCGTCGGTGGAATCCGTGACCCTCGTGGATCTCGACGGCATGATGACCGAGCTCTTCGTCTCGAACCCAGCCCTGGTCGCGCTCAACGAAGCCGCCCTCCGCTCTCCCAAGGTCCAGGTCGTCAACACCGACGCGTTCCGCTGGCTCAAGGAGAACCAGCGGGTCTTCGACTTCGTGGCGGTCGACTTCCCCGATCCCTCGAACTACTCCATCGGCAAGCTCTACTCGACCTCCTTCTACAAGCTGCTCTACCGCGCCGTGAGCCCCGACGGCCTCGCCGTGATTCAGAGCACCTCACCCTACGTCGCGCGGAAATCCTTCTGGTGCATCGATCAGACGATCCAGGCCGTGGGCTTCCAGACGAAACCCTACCATTGCCTGGTGCCCTCCTTCGGCGAATGGGGCTTCGTCCTCGCCTCGAAGCAGCCCTTCAAGGTGGCCGACGACTTCCTTCCCGGCCTCAAGTTCGTGACCCGAGAAACGGCCGATCAGATGTTCCAGTTCCCCCCGGATATGCAGCGGGTCGCCACCGACGTCAACAAGCTCAACAACCAGATCCTGGTCCGGTACTTCGAGGAGGAGTGGTCTGCCTACCTTCACTAACCTCTCCGCGACCACGCTCACCCGCCGCAGCTTCCTGCTCGCAGGCCTCGGGTTGCTCGGCGCCGCCCTCGCGGGGCCACGCGTCTTCGCTCCCCGCCCGAAGGGGATTCCCGGCGCCATTTTGGGGGCCTCCGCGACGCTCGGCCATCGCCTGAGAACCAGAGACCTGCCGCCCCCCTCGGAGGAACTGAGGACGGGCATCGTGATCGTCGGCGGCGGCATGGCCGGCCTCTCGGCGGCTTGGAAACTGAAATCCGCCGGCTACCCCGACTTCACGCTCCTGGAGCTGGAGCCCGAGGTCGGCGGAAACTCCCGCAGCGGCGAGAACGCGATCACACCCTATCCCTGGGGAGCGCATTACGTCCCCCTGCCCGGCCCCGATGCGACGCTGGTCCGCGAGCTCTTCGAGGAGCTGGGCGTCATCGAAGGCTACGACTCCGCGGGAGAGCCCCTCTACAACGAGCTCTACCTCTGCTCCGATCCCCAGGACCGACTCCACCTCCATGGCCGCTGGCAAGAAGGCCTGGTTCCCGATCTCGGGGTCGAAGAAGCCGACAGGCGCCAGTACGCAAGCTTCTTCAAGGCCATGGCGGACTTCGGAGCCGCAAAGGGCTCGGACGGCCGTCCGGCCTTCTGCATTCCCGTCGACATGAGCTCGCGGGATCCCCGTTTCACGGCCCTGGACCAGCTGACCATGGCCGAGTACATGGATCAAAACGGCTGGACCTCGAAGCCCCTGCGCTGGTACGTCGACTACGGCTGCCGAGACGACTACGGTTGCCGCCTCGAAGAGACCTCGGCCTGGGCCGGCATCCACTACTTCGCGTCGCGCGTCGGGGGGGATCCGCACCACGAGGGGAACGTCCTCACGTGGCCGGAAGGAAACGGCTGGATCGTCGCGCAGCTTAGCCAGCGCCTCGCGCCCCAAATCCGAGCGAACGCGCTGGTTTTCAACGTCGAGACCTCGGCCTCCGGAGAGGTGAGGGTCGACTTCTACGACCCCGAGACGCGGAAGTCCACCCGCATCGTCGCCGAGGCCGCCATCCTCGCGGCACCGAGGTTCGTCGCCGCTCGCCTCGTCGACGCCCTGCGCAGCCAGCCTCCCTCCTACCTGAAGGCCTTCGAGTACTCCCCGTGGATGGTGGCGAACCTTAGCCTCGACGCCTTGCCGGCAGGCCCCGGGGCTCCCTTGTCCTGGGACAACGTCCCCTACCAGAGCCCCTCGCTCGGCTACATCGTCGCCACGCACCAGAACGTCGAGCAGTACCCCCGACGCTCGACGGTCATCACCTATTACCTGCCGCTCTGCGAGAGCGCCCCCGCCGAGGCGCGAAAGGCGGCCTATGCGCGAACGCACGGCGAATGGTCCCGCATGATCGTGGCCGACCTCTCCCGAATGCACCCCGGCATCGCGGAGACGATCAAGCACCTCGACGTCTGGCTCTGGGGCCATGCGATGATTCGCCCCAAGCCCGGCTACATCTGGGGCCCTGAGCGTCAGGAGGCCTTGAAGCCACTCGGACGCGTCTTCTTTGCCCATTCGGACATGAGCGGCATCTCGATTTTCGAGGAAGCGCAGTACCGGGGCGTGACGGCGGCGGAAGCGGCGATCGCCTCCCTTTCGCGATCCTGAGAGGGACGCAGGAGCGAGAAACGGCGCCTTGCGAGGCCCCCGCGCACGGCGTAGTTTGAGGACGTCGAGACGACCGCGGAAAGAGGGGCGCGCATGGCCGCAAGCGCATCGCCATGGCTGACGAATCGTCGCATCGGCTTCGCCGTGAAGGTCCTGGGATCCCCCCACCCCCTCAAGAGCAACGACGCCCGCCGACCGGAAAACGCACCGCATCTACGCGTCAGCCTCGGCTACCTCCGCGAGATCTTCGCCTATCTCCGCAGCATCGACGTCTCGATGTACCGGATGTCGAGCGACCTGGCTCCGTACCTCACCCATCCCGACCGTCCCGAGTTCCATCGGCAACTCGAAGACTGCGAAGAAGAGATCCGCGCGCTGGGCGAAAGCGTCCGGGCGCAGGGGCTGCGCCTCTCGTTTCACCCGTCCCAGTACATCTTGCTCAGCGCCCAAGAAGAGCGCGTGCTGGAGGCCAGCCGCCGAGACTTCGCGTGGCAGGCCACCTTCCTCGACTGGATGGGGCTCTCGCCCGAGGCCGTGGTGGTCACGCACGTCGGCGGGGTCTACGGGGACAAGCGGGCGGCCATGGAGCGGTGGATCCGGAACTACGAGGCGCTGCCGAAAAACGTGCGCCGAAGACTCGTGCTGGAGAACGACGACACGCTCTACTCGGTCGCGGACGTCGCCTGGATCCACGATCGCTGCGGCGTGCCGCTCGTCTACGACTACCAGCATCACATGTGCTTCAACCCGGATGCCCTCCCCTTGCGAGAGGCCATGGCCCTCGCAAACCGGACCTGGCCGATGGGCATCCGCCCCAAGATCCACTTCTCCTCTCCCCTGACCGCCTCCAAGCTTGTCGAACGGCGGAACCCCAAGACGGGCAAGGTGACGGCCTCCCCTCATGCCCCCGACATGACCCAGCATGCCGAGTACCTCAACCCCTTCGAATTCATCTGGTTCATGGAGGAAGTGGGGGACATGGCCTTCGACGTCATGGTCGAGGCCAAGGGCAAGGATCTGGCGGTTCTGAGGCTTCGCGAGGAGCTCGCGAAGCGCCACCCCATGATTCGGAAGCATGCTGGACGCCGCTCAAACGTAACGATATATTACTAAGACTCGACCGGTGCCCCTCCCGGACGTGAACCTGCCGGCCTCCCGGCGCGAGGCCCCGAAAGCGGCCCCAACGAGTCCAACCATTTTACTTGTTGACAGCTCCTAAATTTAGATTTATTCTAAATGCTATGGACAGCCGACGCGAATGCTTAACTCACCCAGAGATCGAGGCGCTGCTGCGCAAGGCCGGGATCAACCCGACGGCCCAGCGGCTCGCGATTTGCCGGCATGTGCTCTGCGAAGCGGATCATCCGACCGCGGAGGACATCAAGCACTGGGCCGATCAGAACTTTGCGAAGTTGAGCCTCGCGACGGTTTACAACACGCTGCGCATCCTCGTGGACGCCGGCCTGCTCAAAGAATTGAAGCTTCCGCACTCCGAGAGTCTTCACTACGACCCTCTGGTCCGGGATCACTTCCATTTCCTCGACGTGGACACCGGGCAGATCGTGGATCTTCCCTTCGAGCGCGTCAAAATCGATGCCGAGCTCGGTCCGGAGTTCCAGATCGAGGAGATGACCCTCTTGATTCGCGGCAAGCGCCGCTTTCCCCAGGAGTAGCGCGAGGGCGCGATGAAAGCTTTCCCCACCCCCATCAAAGGAGAAAACCCGAATGCATACGACTCTCATCAACACCGAGGTCCTTCCCTTCAAGGCCACCGCTTACCACAACGGCAAGTTCATCGAGGTGACCAACGAAACCCTGAAGGGCAAGTGGGCCGTGGTCTTCTTCTATCCCGCCGACTTCACCTTCGTCTGCCCCACCGAGCTGGGTGACCTGGCCGACAACTACGCCGAGTTCAAGAAGTTGGGCGTCGAGATCTACTCGGTCTCCACCGATACCCACTTCACCCACAAGGCGTGGCATGACACCTCGGACACCATCAAGAAGCTCCAGTTCCCCATGGTCGGCGACCCCACCGGCCTCATCTCGCGCAACTTCGGCGTGATGATCGAGGAGGCGGGCCTCGCGGAGCGCGGCACCTTCGTGATCGACCCCTCGGGCAAGATCCAGCTCGTCGAGGTCAATGCCGGCGGCATCGGCCGTAACGCCCAGGAGCTGCTGCGCAAGATCAAGGCTGCTCAGTACGTGGCCTCCCACCCCGGCGAGGTCTGCCCCGCCAAGTGGGAAGCGGGCCAAGCCACCTTGGCCCCGTCGCTCGACCTGGTCGGCAAGATCTAACACCCCCCATCCCCTCCCGGATCCCCGGATCCGGGAGGGGGAGTTCCCCCCGGGGAACGGCCACCCCTAAGAGCCTCTAACAAAACCAGGCATGTGGCGACCTTTGACCGCCGGAAGCGGCTCGAGCGCCTGCGGCTACCAATTAGGGAACAGTTTTCTTAGACGCTCTTTCGTCTCCAGGGAGGAGAATGCCATGCTCGACGAATCCACCAAGGCCCAACTGGGCGCCTACCTTGAAAAGCTTCAGACGCCGATCGAACTCGTCGCGTCGCTCGACGGCAGCGATGCGTCGTCTCAAATGAGCGTGCTGCTCTCCGATATCGCCTCCCTGTCGCCCATGGTGAGCGTCCGGGAAGACGGGACCGCGCCGCGCCGCCCCTCCTTCACGGTGGGACGCCCCGGCGAGGAGGGCCGCATCCACTTCGCCGGCCTGCCCATGGGCCATGAGTTCCCCTCCCTGATCCTGGCCCTGCTCCAGACCGGCGGTCACCCGCCCAAGGTCGAGGCCGAGGTCATCGAACAGATCAAGGCGCTGCAAGGCCCGTTCCGCTTCGAGACCTTCATCTCGCTCACCTGCCACAACTGCCCGGATGTCGTGCAGGCCCTCAACCTGATGGCCGTGCTCAACCCCCAGTTCGAGAGCGTGATGATCGACGGCGCCCTCAACCAAGAGGAAGTGGCCGCTCGCGAGATCATGGCCGTTCCCTCCGTCTTCCTCAACGGCGAGCCCTTCGGGCAGGGCCGCATGAGCCTCGAAGAGATCCTTGCCAAGCTCGACACCGGAGCGGCGGAGCGGGAAGCTGAGAAGCTTGATGCCAAGGAGCCCTTCGACGTGCTGGTGGTGGGCGGCGGCCCTGCGGGCGCCTCGGCGGCCATCTACGCAGCTCGCAAGGGCATCCGCACCGGTGTGGTCGCCGAGCGCTTCGGCGGCCAGGTGCTCGATACCCTGTCCATCGAGAACTTCATCTCGGTCAAGCACACCGAAGGCCCTCAGCTCGCCGCGGCGCTCGAGCAGCACGTCAAGGAGTACGCCGTCGACATCATGCACCTCCAGCGCGGCGCGCAGCTGATTCCCGGCGATGGCCTCCACCAGGTGAAGCTGGCCAGCGGCGCCACCCTCAAGGCGAAGACCGTCATCATCGCCACCGGAGCCCGCTGGCGCGAAATGGGCGTGCCCGGCGAGACCGAGTACAAGACCAAGGGCGTCACCTTCTGCCCTCACTGCGACGGCCCCCTGTTCACGGGCAAGCGCGTGGCGGTGATCGGCGGCGGCAACTCGGGAGTGGAAGCGGCCATCGACCTGGCCGGCATCGTCTCGCACGTCACCCTTCTGGAGTTCGGCGACGCGCTCCGGGCCGACGCGGTGCTTCAGCGGAAGCTTCACAGCCTCCCGAACGTCACCGTCCACACGAACGCCCAGACCACCGAGGTGGTCGGCGACGGCAACAAGGTGACCGGCCTAGCCTACACGGACCGCGTCTCCGGCGAGAGCCGCCAAATCGAGCTCGAGGGGATCTTCGTCCAGATCGGTCTCCTGCCGAATACCAGCTGGCTCAAGGGCACGCTGGAGCTCTCGAAGTTCGGCGAGGTCGAGGTCGACGCCCGCGGCCAAACCTCGGTACCCGGCGTCTTCGCGGCGGGCGACTGCACGACGGTCCCCTACAAGCAGATCGTCATCGCCATGGGCGAAGGCAGCAAGGCGAGCCTCTCGGCCTTCGACCACCTGATCCGCAGCTCGGCTCCCGTGGCCGTCTAACCGGTACCAAAGCCCGCAAGCCCCGCGTCCTTGAACGCGGGGCTTGTCAATGGACTGAGAGAATGTCACTCCTTAGCTGCGGGCAGATGCGTGCTCTGGGAGCTGATCGCAGCCCTGCGGAAATCCTAAGAGCTTCTTGACGACGATTGCCGCCGCCCCGCGCAACGCCTATCCTCGTGACCGTCACCCGGGATCTCCCGCGCCGAAAGGAGGAAGGGGATGGGCAGGATTGAGGTGGGCACCGAAAATTCGACGGCGATCACCCTCTACTACGAGGATCACGGAGACGGCCGGCCGGTCGTCCTGATTCACGGCTTCCCTCTGAGCGGACGCTCTTGGGAAAAGCAAAGCCTCGCCCTCCTCGACGCGGGGTACCGGGTCATCACCTACGACCGGCGCGGCTTCGGGTGGTCGAGCCAGCCGACCTTCGGCTACGACTACGACACCTTCGCCAAGGACCTCGATACCCTGATGCGCGAACTCGACCTGCGTGACGCCGTCCTGGTCGGCTTCTCGATGGGGACCGGCGAAGTCGCCCGCTACCTCAGCACCTACGGCTCGGAGCGCGTGAGCAAGGCCGTGTTCATGGCCCCCATCCCGCCCTTCCTGCTCAAGACCCCCGACAACCCCGAGGGGGTCGACGGCCAGGTCTTCGAGGAGATCAAGCGGGCGATCGCCGAGGACCGCCTGAAGTACCTGACGGCCTTCTACGCCGACTTCTACAACCTCGACCAGCTCCTGGGCCTGCGCATCAGCGAGGAAGTCGTCCGCGACTCCTGGAACGTCGCCTCCATGGCCTCGCCCCGGGGCACCTCGGCCTGCGTGGATACCTGGCTCACCGACTTCCGCGAGGACCTTCCCCGCATCGACGTCCCCACGCTGATCATCCAAGGCGACGCCGACCGGATCCTCCCCATCGATGCCACGGGACGGCGGCTGGTGAAGGCCCTCAAAGGAAGCCGGCTCGAAGAGATCCCCGGCGCCCCGCACGGCCTGCTTTGGACACACGCCGCCGAGGTCACGCCCCTGCTGTTGGACTTCCTCGCGAGCGGTGAGACGCCGTTCACGAGCCTACGCGCCCAGCAGGAGATGCCCAAGCGCGGCTGATAAAGAAACAAGCCAGCTTGCCGCAACCCCAACAAGCTGGCTTATCAAAATCATCACGTCCATTGCTCGAAACGTGACCAGGGCGGTACAAAGCGGTACCGTCATCACCAAGTCATCATCGACGGAGAGCGTCAACGTGGAGGGATGAGCGATGAGTTTAGTATCCGAGTTCCAGGAATTCCTCAAGCGCGGGAACGTCGTCGACCTCGCCGTCGCGGTGGTCCTGGGCGTCGCGTTCGGGAACGTCGTGACGTCCTTCGTCGACAACGTGCTCATGCCGCCGATTGGCCTCTTGCTGGGCGGGACCGACTTCTCGAACCTGTTCATCAGCCTGAATGGCGTCGCGTACCCGTCGCTCGCCGCCGCCCGGGTGGCCGGCGCTCCGATCATCGCCTACGGCGCCTTCCTCAACACGGCCATCCAGTTCCTGATCATCGCCTTCGCGGTCTTCCTGGTGGTCAAAGCCTTCAACCACTTCCGCAGGGCCCAGGCCGCCTTGGTTCCGTGCCCTTATTGCGACACGCAGATCTCCGAGAACGCCGTGAAATGCCCGAACTGCACCTCCACCCTCAAGGCGGGGCCGAGCGTCACCTTCGCGCCGGAGGCGAAGGGACTGCCCACCACCAAGAAACCCTGAGGCCGAGCGTCTAAGCGTCGGGATTCAGCAGCACGACCCGCACGGCGTCCAGGCTCACGCGGGCGTCGGCCAGGCAGCGCAAGGTCTCCGCGACCTTCTCGGCATGGCTGGCCACCTCGGAGGCGGGAACGGTCCCCAGGCGGCAGAGCTCCTCGAGACGCCGTTGCTCGCCTCCCAAGAGGCCTGCGGCCTGAGCCATGGCAGCTTCCACCTGGGGGCGAAGGGCGGCGTTGGCCGTCGCCTCGCCGTTTTCGAGCAGGGCCGGAAGCTTGTCTTGAAGCATGCCCGCCAGTTGCGCCCAGACTTGCGGGCTCAACGGCTGAAGTCGGGCGCCCCGCTCTCGGGGGGAAGGACGGACTTCGCCCGAGAGATCGAGGGTGAGCGGCAAGGACGTGGGCGGAAGATAGCGCGGCAAGCCCAAGCGGCCGGGGCCGACGGCCTCCAGCAAGAAGAGGAACTCGATCCGCAGACCCGGCTCGGAGGCTCCCGGCCAGAGGGCGACGCTCGCCCGGCCTTCGGCTTGGTCCAGCAGGAGTCCCAGGGCTCCTTCCACGAGGGGATGATCCGGGCTCAGGAACTGGATCTCTTCTCGCGCCAGCGCCAGGTCTCGTTCGTAGGTCGCGAGCATGCCGTCGGGGCGCAAGCCGGGAAAGGGCTCCACCTTCAGGTGATCGCCGGGGCGAATACGCTGGATATGCGGGTCGGCCAGGTCGTCCTCCGTGACCCCGAAATGCTCGAGCAGGTTGCTGACGGTTTCTTCCAGGAAGGGGACGTCGAAGCCCTCGACCTCCGCGACCAGGGACTCCCCGAGCTCCTGCGCGAAGGAATTCAGGTCGATCAGGAAGTCCACGCTGGCCTGGACCTCCGCCCGGTAGCGCGCCATGAGGGCCTCGGTCTCCTCGAGAAAGGCGGTAAGGCGGGCCTTATCCTGGCGTCTCGGCTGAGAGGCGCTGAGCACATCGAGAAGGGCCTTGGCCTGCGCCGTGATCATGGCTTCGCCGCCGGTCAGCGGCGAGGCGAAGACGCCTAGCGCACGATGCCACTCAAAGAGCGCTTCGCCGGGCGTCTGCGCGATGACCGGCACGTGGACCTGGATGGTCTCGCGCTGGCCGATCCGGTCCAGGCGGCCAATGCGTTGCTCCAGCGCATCCGGATGCAAGGGCAGATCGACCATGAGTACGTGGTGGCAGAACTGGAAGTTGCGCCCTTCCCCTCCGATCTCGCTGGAAATGAGCACCTGCGCACCATCCGGATCGGCGAAGTAGGCGGCTTGCCGGTCCCGCTCGACCAGGCCGAGCTCCTCGTGAAAGAGGGCCACCTTCAGGCCCGACCGGCTCCGGAAGACCTTCTCCAGCCACTTGACGGTGGCGACGGAGGACGCCATCACCAGGACCTTCTGGTCCCCGAGCGCGTGGATCGTGTCGAGCAGCCACTGCGGACGCGGGTCATCCTTGACCGGAGGCTCCTTGCCCGCAGATTCGGGGAGGCCCAGCATGCGTCGAAGGCCGACGATTTCCGGCCAGGAGCGGGCGGAAATCCAGCTTTCGGGCAGCGGCAGCACGCTCACATGCAACTGCCGGCCGGGGAAGCCTCCCAGCTTCTCTCGGCGGTTGCGAATCAGGACCCGTCCCGTCCCGTGCCGGTCGATGAGCTGCTGGAGGATCTCGGCTTTCGTCCCCTCCCAGTGCATGTCCGGAAAGAGCGTTCTCAGCTCGTCCTCGACCTTCTCTCCCTCCGAGAGGCGGCGCGCGAGGTCGGCCACCTTCCGCAGATGGGCGTGCTCGGCCTGGAACGTCTCGAAATCGGCGAAGCGTTCGGGATCGACCAGCCGCAGCAGGCCGAACTCCGTCTCCAGGCCTTGTCGCAAGGGAGTCGCCGTGAGCAAGAGCAGCCCCTGGCTCTTGCCGGCCAGGGCCTCCACCGCCCGGTAGGCGGGGCTGACCGCGTCGGGCGACCAGGTCAGGTGGTGGGCCTCGTCCACAATCACCAGGTCCCAGGGGTATTCAAGCGCTTGCTCGAGACGGCCCGGCTCCAGTAGCCAGTCGAGCGGAGCGATCAGGCGCGACGCGTCGGCGAAGGGGTTCTCGGAGCCCGTGTCCTCGGACTCGACGCCCGCTTTGGCTTTGGGAATCAGCTCGGAATGGGCCACGGAGAAGAGCTCGTTGAAGCGCCTGTACAGCTCGACCAGCCATTGATGCGCGAGGCTGGCCGGGGTCAGGACCAGGACCCGATCCGCGCGATCGAGGGCGCGCAGGGCCGAGTAGATGAGGCAAGCCTCGATGGTCTTGCCGAGCCCGACCTCGTCGGCCAGCAAGGCCCGCGGGGTTTCGCGGTTGGCGACCTTGTAGGCGATCGCCAACTGATGCGGCAGCAAGGCCACGCGCGCCCCCATCAGGCCCCGGGTGCGCAGCTGCATCACCTCGGAGCGCAGTCGCCAGCCCTGCTCTCTAAGGTCGAAGGCCTCGTGGGAGCTGAGTTCCGACGCGCTCAGGCGCTGCAACGGATCGTGCGAGGCACTGGTATCCGCGAGGTCTTGCTCGGGGACGGCGATCCCCTGCCCGTAATAAGTGAACAGGCCCTCGTCGCTCAGCTCGACGCGCTCGACCCGGAAGCTGCGGCCGTCCCGCATCTGGCCCGCCTGGCCGACGCCCAGCTCGTAGCGACGCAGGGGGGCCGTAGCCGGGTTGTAGAGGCGCTTTTCGCCGGCTCCCGGGAAGTCGATCGCGACGCTTCGCGGGGTCGGGAATCCGGTGAGGATCCCGAGTCCGAGCGAAGGCTCGGCTTCCGAGCGAAAACGCTGTCCGATGGCCCAGGGGGATGATGACGTCATGGCGGTGTGCTGGCCTCTCCGTGTCGCGAGCCGAAGGCCCGCGGGCTGATCCGCCTCCATGCTATCACCGATCGCGTCCTGGCCGCCGCTTGGCGCGCGCGGCCGCACCGTCTTTCCCAGCGCGGCTCAGTCCCGCATGAGCATGGCTTCCCATTCCTTTTCCAGGTTGCGGTAGGGCTTGCCGCTCACGTCCACGGCCACCAGCGTGATCGTGCCGCCCTTGAAGGCGAACGGGGCAGGATACATGGTCGTGACCGCGTTCACGCCGTCGCGACCGATCCGCAGCTTGCCGCCAGCCAGGTCGAAGCCGCCGGGCTGCACCGTGATCCGGCGTTCGCCGATCTCCTGGTCGTTGAGGTAGAGCGTGGCCGTTCCCACCGGGAGGTCGTTCTCCCGGCCTTCGAGACGAAAGCGCAAACCCAGCAAGCCATGGCCCGTGGGGAGATCGGTGCGGGAGGTGAGCAGCTGCTCGTTCTCCCCCAGGAAGTTATAGAGGTAGTTCAACTTCCGGTCCTTGATGAAGAGGACATGGCCCCCGAAGCGAGAGCCTTCGGCGAAGAGCACGCCCTCCGCCTCGGGGCTCTGGAGGATGACGTCGGCGGCGATGTTGAAGGAACGGCCGACGATCTCGGGCGCCACCGCTTCGGGCACCGGGGATCCGCCCGGATAGTAGAGGTAGACGTTTCGTTCCGTCAGCTTCGGCCTCGGCGTCGTCAGGATCTCGACGGCGGTGCGGTCATCGAGCGGCAGGCCGTTGAACTTGCCGGCGAGCATATACCAGAGGCTCTTGAGCTTCTCGAGCGTGTCCGGATGCGTTTCGGCCAGGTTGCGCACCTGGCTGCGATCCGTCTCGAGGTGGTAGAGCTCCCAGATGTCCGTCTCGAAATGCCCCCAACCGGAGGGCGTCGGCGGGTGCACCGTATTGGCATGCCAGCCCTGGGCCCAGATGCCGCGGGTCCCGAGCATGGCATAGAACTGGGCGTCCTTGGGGGTGGGCGCATCCGGGCTCATCAGGACCGACTTGAAGCTGACGCCCTCGATGGGGCTCTGGGGGTAGCCCTTCACCTCGCCAGGAGGATCCAAGCCCAGGAGGTCGTAAAGCGTGGGGACGAGGTCGATCGCGTGAAGGTACTGGTCCCGCATCTCGCCCCGGGCCGAGATCCCCTGGGGCCAGGTGAGCAGCATGGCATCCGCGGTCCCGCCCTGGTAGCCCGAGTAGCGCTTGAAAAGCTTGAACGGCGTGTTGAAGGCCAAGGCCCAACCGGAGGGATAGTGATTGTAGGTGGACGGTCCGCCGAGATCGTCGAGGTGCTTGAGGTTCTCGCTCAAGGAGTCGGGAATGCCGTTGAAGAACTTGTTCTCGTTGACCGAGCCGTGAGGGCCCCCCTCAGCGCTGGCTCCGTTATCCGAGACGACCACGATCACCGTGTTGGCGAGCTGATCGGTTTCCTCCAGGAAGTCGAGAAGGCGACCGATCTGCGCGTCGGTATAGCTCACGAAGCCCGCGTAGACCTCCGCCATGCGGGTGAAGAGGCGCTTCTCATCCTCCGAGAGCGTCTCCCACGGCAAGACCAGGTCGGTCTCGGCCCAGGGCTTGCCGTCTTCGCTCCGGATGTCCGCGTAAGGGTTGAGCGCCGGAAGCTGGGTATCCTGGGGGACCAGGCCTAACGTCTTCTGGTTGGCGAGAACGATTTCGCGGTAGCGCTCGTAGCCCATGTCGAACTTGCCCTTGTAGCGGTCGGCCCAGTCCTTCCAGACATGATGCGGGGCGTGGGCGGCTCCGGGGCAGAAGTACATCATCCAGGGCTTGGTGGGGGCGATCGCCAGGTTGTCCTGGATGAAGGAGATGGCCTTGTCCGCCAGGTCCTTGCTGAGGTGATAGCCTTCTTCCGGGGTGTACGGGGGCTCGATGGGGTGATTGTCATAGGTGAGATCGGGATACCACTGGTTGGTGTCCCCGCCGAGGAAGCCGTAGTAGCGCTCGAAGCCGCGCCCCAGGGGCCAGAGGCGCTTGTTCCCCGCGAGGTTGGCATCTTCAGCGGGAGTCAGGTGCCACTTGCCCACGGCGAACGTGCTCCAGCCGCGCTCGACCAGGACTTCCGAGATCAGGGCATTCTCGAAGGGGATATGCCCGTTGGAGCCCGGGAAGCCGGTGGAGGCCTCGGTGATGCATGCCATGCCGTTGCTGGTGGCGTTGCGGCCGTTCAGGAGGCATGAGCGCGTCGGCGAGCAAAGGGCCGTCGTGTGGAACTGGGTGAAAAGCAGGCCCTTCTCGGCCAGACGCCGCATGGCGGGCACCTCGATGAGCCCGCCGTAGAGATCCCAGGCCCCGAAGCCGGTGTCGTCCCAGACGATGTAGAGCAGATTCGGAGCTCCTTTGGGGGCCTTCGGGGAGGCAAACGCGCTCCAGTCGGGCTCGGAGTCGCGAACATCCAGCCGGATCTTGCCCTTGAATCTTTGAGAGCCTGCCATCCGCTTGAACCCCCTCTCGCTGTGCTGAGGATGTCTTCGGGGTTCTTATATCATCGCGGAGGGCATTCCCGTAGCGTCAAGCGCCGCCTTCATGCCAAAGGGGGGTCGGCGTCAGTAGGGGCCGAAGCCCGAGAGGACGCTGAAGAAGACGAAGACGCCGATCAGGATCATCAGGATGGCGACGGGGAAGGCGAGCGAGCGGTACGCGCTTCGGGCGTCGTCGCCGAGCCTCGCGAGCATCTGGCGATGCTGGAAGACGGCGGCGATGAGCACCAGCGTCCCCAGCGCGATCAAGGTGAGCCCGAGGTTCTGCGCCGCATGGGGACGCGCGAGCCCCTGGGCTTCCGCCAGGTAGCGGAAGAATTGGTAGATGGTGAAGCCGAAGCCGATCATCGAGATGGCGGTCCGAATCCAGGCCATCAGGGTGCGCTCGGCCGCGATCAGCGTCCGCAGGCGGGCGAAGTCCGTCCGTTGCTGCGCGAGCGCGTCCCGGTTCATCGGGTCCATGGAATGAGGCGACCTCTTGCAGGGAAGGGGAAAGACCGCTTGCCTGCCATGATGACGCGCCCGCCCCGGCGACGCTACGCGATTCTCGGCAAGAAATTCCAGCCGCTCCCCACGAAGCCGCGCCGAGTCCGCCCGGCTCCCGACACTCGACAGCTTGCCCAGGAATTCAGGCCAGGGGCGCCAATGGCGACAGCCAAGCGACGTGATATACCTATGCTCGCTTGGAGGTTTATCATGCACGAACAAACGCTGATCGAGGACACGATGGTCTGGATCCCCGGGGGGTCCTTCGCCATGGGGTCCGAGGGGGTTTACCCCGAAGAATCGCCTGTCAGGCGAGTCACCGTCAACGGCTTTTGGATCGAGCCGCATGCCGTCACCAATCGCCAGTTCAAGCGGTTCGTGGCCGAGACCGGGTACGTGACGGTCGCAGAGCGTCCGCTGGATCCCGCCATGTACCCGGAGGCGGATCCCGCGCTCCTTCAGCCCGGCGGGCTGGTCTTTCAAAAGCCTCCCGGGCGCGTGGATTTGCGCGACGTCCGGAACTGGTGGAGCTACATCCCGGGGGCCAACTGGCGTCATCCCGAGGGTCCCGAGAGCGACCTCCGGGGGCGCTCCGACCACCCCGTGGTCCAGATTGCCTACGAGGACGCCGAGGCCTATGCCTGCTGGGCCGAGAAGTCTCTGCCGACCGAGGCCGAGTGGGAGTACGCCGCGCGCGGGGGGCTCGATGGGATGGATTACCCGTGGGGCGACACCTTTATGCCGGACGGCAAGCCCATGGCCAACACTTGGCAAGGGGAATTTCCCTGGCTGAGCCTCTCCCCGGGCGGGCACGTCGGCACCGTCCCCGTCCGGAGCTATCCTCCCAACGCCTACGGGCTCTACGAGGTCGTGGGGAACGTCTGGGAATGGACCCAGGACTGGTTCGCAGCCGCTCGGGTCCTGGACAGCTGCTGCACGGAGGCGAATCCACGGGGGGCCTCGGAGCACGCGAGCTACGACCCCAGCATGCCGTCGACCCGCATCCCCCGCAAGGTTCTCAAGGGAGGCTCGTTCCTCTGCGCGTTCAATTACTGTCGGCGATACCGGCCCGCGGCGCGCATTCCCCAGATGATCGACACGGCGACCTGCCACCAGGGCTTCCGCTGCATCCGACGCCCGGAAGGGAGGGCGAGATAACCGCGACTCCATGCCTATCGACAAACGCGGTCCCCACGTCGAATCAACCGGGGACCGCCTCCCCCAACGCCGCCTCGTGGTGACGGTACAGCTCGGCGTACCGGCCTCCGGCCGCGCGCAACGCCTCATGCGTCCCGCGCTCCACGATCCGACCGTCGGCCACCACCAAGATCTGGTCGGCATGCCGGATGGTGCTGAGGCGATGCGCGATCACGATGGCCGTTCGTCCCGCCATCGCCGTGGCCAGCGCGCGCTGAAGCGCCGCTTCGGTCGCCGCGTCGACGTGGCTCGTGGCCTCATCCATCAACAAGATGGGGCGATCCGCGAGCATGGCCCGGGCGATCGCCAGCAGTTGCCGCTGCCCGTGCCCCAGGCGTCCCGCGCCTTCCCCGAGCGGCGTGTCGTACCCTTGCGGCAGCGCCTCGATGAAGTCGTGAGCGCCCACGGCCTTGGCCATCGCCAAAACGTCTTCCCGGGTCGCATCCGGGCGCCCGTAAGCCAGGTTCTCAGCGACCGTCCCGCTGAAGAGGAACGGTTCCTGGGAAACCACCGCGATCTGCGAACGCAAGGCCGCCCGCGGCACGTCCCGAACGTCCACGCCGTCCACGAGGATCTCTCCCGCCGACACGTCGTAAAACCGCGGCAGCAGGTTGGCAATCGACGTCTTCCCGGCCCCCGTCGGTCCCACGATGGCGATCGTCTGGCCCGGCTCCGCGACGAAGCTCACGCCGTTAAGTACCGGTCGATCGGGCACGTAGGAGAACGCGACCTCCCGGTACTCCAGCCGGCCCTTTGCCCGCGTCTGAGACAAGCCCCCCGTTTCCGCCTCGGGCTCCTCGTCGAGGATCGCATAGATGCGCTCCGCACCCGCCAAAGCCGCTTGCAACTGCGCCGAGACCTGGGCTACGACCTGAATGGGCCAGAAAAACTGGCCGATGTACAGCATGAACGCCGCAAGAAGGCCGAGCGTCAACGAGCCTTTCAGCACCAGCCACGCCCCGACGCCGATCACGGCGACGACCGTCAGCGCGCTCATCACGTCGACCGCCGGAGAAAAGACCGAAGTCGCCACCGCCGCGCGAATGCTGGCATCACGGTTTGCCCGGTTGCGCTCGCGGAAGCGGAGCTCGCTCTCTCCGGCTCGGTTGAAAGCCTGCGCCTCGCGCACGCCGCCGATCTCCTCCTGCAAGCCCGCCATCACCGCGCCCGTGGTCTGCCGCGCTTCGCGGTAAGCCCCGCGTGCCCAGCGGGCCAGAACCCAGATGGTCAGGGCCATCAGCGGCAACGTGGCCAGGCAAACCAGTGCCAGCAAGGGATTCAGCACCGTCATCGCCACCAAGATCCCCAGGAGACCGAAGACCGCACCGATCGATTGTGTGAGGCCCTGGGTCAAGAGCTGGTTGAGTGCGTCGACGTCGTTGCTGACGCGCCCCATCAGGTCCCCGACCGGGCGCTGATCGAAGTAACCGATCGGCAAGCTTTGGAAGCGAGCAAAAAGCCGCTGTCGCAGCTCCGCGAGCACGCGCTGGCCGATCGAGCCGATCACGAAGATCTGCTTCCGCTGGGCCGTCGCTCCGATCCCATAGACGGCCGCCAGGAACACGAGCGTCACGACCAGGCCGCGCCCATCGTGATGCGCCACGTTCACGTCGATCGCCCGGCTCACGAGCCAAGGCCCCAGCGCCTGGCAAACGGCGACGAGCAGGATCAGGACCGCTGCTCCCGCGAGGATGCGGCCGTGAGGACGCAACTCGCCGAGCAGCCGCACCGTCGTCGCTCCGCGGCGTTGCGGTTTGGCGTCGAGCCCTTGCAAGACGCCCTGGACGCCCCCCATCATGCTTCACCTCCCGGCAGGCCGGCGGCCGCCTTCGTTCTGGACAACTGCGTTCCCACGATGTCCTGGTAAACCGGACTTGAGATCATCAGCTCGTTGTGCGTGCCCTGGGCCACCAGGCGGCCCTGATGGAGCACCAGGATCCGGTCGGCCTCCCGAACGGTGCTGAAGCGGTGGGCGATCACCAGGCAGGTCCGCCGGTGGTCACGCATGAGGCGATCCAGGGAAGCCTGGATCGCGGCCTCCGTCTCGGTATCCACCGCTGAGGTGCTGTCGTCGAGGATGATGAGGCGCGGGTCCACCAAGAGGGCGCGGGCGATCGCAATGCGCTGCCGCTGGCCCCCCGACAAGCCCACTCCGCGCTCGCCGATCACCGTCTCGTAGCCGTCCGGAAGCGCGCGGATGAAGTCGTCCGCCTTGGCAGCCTTCGCCGCCTGCGCGATCTCCTCGCGGGTGGCCGATGGACGCCCGTAAGCCACGTTATCGGCAATCGTGCCGCCGAAGAGCAGCGGCTCTTGGAGCACGATGGCGATCTGGCCGCGAAGCGAGGCGAGCGTCACGTCCCGAACATCCTGGCCGTCCACGCGCACATGGCCCGAGGTCACGTCGTAGAAACGCGGAAGCAAATGCGCGAGCGTGCTCTTGCCCGAGCCGGTGATTCCCACCACCGCCACGGTCTCACCCGCCTCGATGGAGAAGGAGACGTCCGTCAGGACGGGCTGCTCGCCTCCCGGGTAGCGGAAGCTGACCTGCTCGAAGCTCAAAGCGCCGGAGAGGGGCGGCAGTTCGACCGCATCGGGCCGATCCGTCACGTCCAGGGGCGCGTCGAAGAGCTCGGCGATGCGGCCCGCCGAAACGCTGGCCCGCGAGAGCATCATGGCCGAGAAGCCCAGGGTCATGATCGGCTGGATCAAGAAGCCGAGGTAGTTCGTGAAGGCGAGAAGGGTCCCGATCGTCAGGTGGTCGTTCATGACCTCCCAGCCGCCCAGGCCCACGATGGAGAGGGTGCCGAGGTTGGCGAAGAGCATGATGATCGGGAAGGTGTTAGAACCGGCGCGGGAAGCGCCGATCGACTCGTCGAGAAGCTTCGCGTTCACGGTCTCGTAGCGCTGGCTTTCGTGGGCTTGCCGCCCGAAGGTCCGGACGATACGCATGCCGCCGAGCGATTCGCGCATGAGGGTGTTCATCTGGCCGACATGATGCTGAATACGGCCGAACATCGGGCCGATCATGCGCGAGAATCGTCCGAGCACCCATACGATCGGCGTCAGCGCGACGAGCGAGACCAGCGCGAGGCGCCAGTCGAGCACCATGATCACGATGATGCTCACGACGAACATGATCAGCGACTGGACGATCTGGATCAGGCCCGAGCCGAGGAAGGCGCGAAGCTGATCGACGTCGTTCGTGAGGCGCGTGAGCAATTGGCCCGTCTCGTTGCGATCGAAGTAGCTGAAACTTAGGCGCTGGACCTTGGCGAAAAGCTCGTCGCGTAGCTGATAGGCCACCTGATGGGAGACGCGCTCGCCCAGGTAGACATGCAAGAAGCCGAAAATGCCGCGCAACACGGCGAGGACCAGCAGGCATGCCAGGGCGAAGCCCAGCGCGCGCGTGTCGTGCTTTCCGATCCCGTCGTCGATGGCATAGCGGATGAGCAGCGGCCCCGAAAGGTTCGCCAGCAGCACGATCAGCACCGAAGCGAGCGCTCCCACCACCAGAGGGAGATGGGCCCGCAGATACCCGAGCGGTCTCCCCAGCACCTTGATTCCAGGGCCCGCCGGCGGGGCCCCGGGTCGATTCTTGACTGCTTGCATGTGAATCCTCCGTGGGCTCTATCTTCGCGCACGCGAAAACTTGTAGTCAAGTACAAGTTTATGTTTGAATACACGTTACAAGGAGGGAGCGGATGGAAGGCCGACGCGAACGCAAGAAGCGCCAGACCCGAGAGATGATCGCCAAGACGGCCTTGCGGCTCTTCGCCGAGCGAGGCTACGACGAGGTAACGGTCGCGGAGGTCGCTGCTGCGGCGGACGTGGCGGTCACGACGGTCTTCAACTACTTCAAGACCAAGGAAGACCTGTTCTTCGGCGCCTTCACTCCTCCGACCGAGATCCTCGCCACGCGGCTGCATGCCCGTTCGCCGGGGGTAGGCCCCGCGGAGGTGGTCCAAGCGCTCCTCTTGGAAGCCCTCGACCACATGGCCCAAGGGACGGGGGAAGAGCATCATTGCCGCATCCAAGCGGCTCTCGCCATGAGCCCGGCCCTTCAGGTCCAGGCGATGCACCGGTTCAGAGCGCGACGGCTATCAAGCCTGGACGAGGTGGCAGCAGCCCTGACGGCGCCCGAGCCCCCGGACACCTTCGCCCACCTGGTGGCGACCCAATTGCTGGGCCTGATGGACGGAGCGATGCGCGAGGCGAAGCATCGAAGCCAGGCCGGCGGGTTCCAAGCCGAGTCGACCGGAACCCTCCGGACAGCCATCGAGCGCGCTTGCCTTGGCCTAGCCAGAGGGCTTGAGAACTACGGCCGGCGGTCGACGACCTGAGCGTCCCAAGAACGCGACTTTCTCACCATCTCGCTTGTATAGAGGAAGTGATTCTCATGGTGAATGCAAAAGACATCGTTCGGCATCATGACGCCAACCCTGACGAAAACCCTTGGGTTCATGGCCAGCCAAAGCCGGAACTCATCGAGGTCATCCCTTACGATCCCGCTTGGCCTGAACGCTATCAGGCGATCGCCCAGCAAATCCAAGACGCGCTAGGCGCCACCGCGCTCCAGCTCGAGCATATCGGCTCGACCGCGGTTCCAGGCCTCGCCGCGAAGCCCGTGATCGACATCGATCTCACGGTCGCCGATCCCCGCGTCGAAGCCGAATACGTCCCCGCCTTGAAATCCCTCGGGTTCGACCTGATCATTCGCGAGCCGAGCTGGCATCAGCACCGCTGCCTGCGGCTGCATGATCCGCGCGTCAATCTCCATGTCTTCGGAAGGGATTGCCCGGAGAGCATTCGCCACCGCATGTTTCGCGACTGGTTGCGCACGCATCCCGAGGATCGGGCCTTGTACGAACAAGCGAAGCGCGCGTCGCTCGACGGGGTCGACGCCGTGATGGAGTACAACAAGCGCAAAGAGCCGGTAGTTCGAGACATCTACGACCGAATCTTCAAAGCCGCCGGTCTGATCTGATCGAGGGACGGGCCCGTCTCTCGATCAAGCTACTGGCTCGCCAGGAAGGGAAGCAGGACGATCACGATGAAATCCTGGAGAAAGTGGATCACGATGGGGGCAACGAGGCTCTTTCTCCAGCCGTAAACGACGCCCATGAACACGCCGAATATCCCGGCGCTCAAGACGCCAGCCCCTCCCTCGTAGTGATGCCCCAGCGAAAAGATGGCCGCTGAAACCAGGATGGCCAGCGGGAGGCTGCCCGAAATGGCGGAAAAGCGGCGTATCAAGTAGCCCCTGAAAATGATCTCTTCAACCACGGCCACGGTGATCACGAGTGCCAGAGCCAAAAGAAGATCCCCCGACCCCGTGAAGGCGAAGGGCGAAGGCTGCCCCGTCGGGGTGGAAAGCCCAATCCCAATCCTACGGAACACCTCGTCCAGCACGTTGATCGCGAACGTGACGGGAAAGAAGAGGGCGAGGCCCCAAAGCACCTCAATGGCGGCCTTCGATCGGGTCAAGCCGATTTGGCTGAAAGCCTCGCCATTGCGCCAGAGGAAGTAGAGTATCAAGGCCAGCAGCGAGAGATTCCGTAAGATGCTCATCACCGCCACGACCTTGAAGCTCAGGACGTCAGACTGCGTTGAAAAGTACTCGACGACCAAGCTCGGGACGATCAAGAGAAGAAAGACCCCGACCTCCAGAGCTTGTACGCGCCGAGAGGGTTCTTCCGGAGGTCGCGTCGCATTCTCCGACCCGTTAGCCATCCGCCCCCCCTTTCGATTGCTCGAGACGCGCCTGCCTCCCGGACAGCAAACCTCAAGGCAACGAGATACAAGTTTAGAACTGCGGGGCCCGGATGAAGCGACTTGCCGGCTGCATGGCGTCGCCGATGTCCACGTCTCCGTCGCGGTCAGCATCCAGGAAGGCGCCAAGCACCGGGTTAGAGCGATCTCCAGGGCGAGTGCCGCTTCCATCCTGCAGGACCTTGAGCACCACTGGCACGACGGCTGGGAGCAAGGATTGCGGGAATCCCGCGAATCCCGCGTATTGACTGCCGATCTGCTGGAAGGACTCGCGAATGGCCGTCATGTCATCTTGGTTGGCTCGTTGGTCAGGGTTGGCCAGTGCGGACGAGATGAGATCCCCGAGGTTCATGGCTGCCTCCCACAAGAGGTCAGTGCGTTCGCCCTCGTATTATCCGATCCGCCCGAGTCAACACAACACCCAAGAAGCACTTTGCTGACATGCCCAGCTGGGGGAGGCGTCACGCAAGGCGTCCTGCTCCCCTGCGGCAATTCCGCCTATTTTGGACGGACGTCGAGCTTGAGGTTGATTCAGTCACCATGCGGGTTCAGCCGCGGGATCGGGGTCAGGGGGTGACGAGGGCCCCCATTTTCACCACCTCGAAGTCATTGCCCATCAATTGCTTGAGCGCATTATTCTGGGCATCGTCCCAGCGTTCGTCCGCCGTCCCCGAGATGTACCAGTCGCTACCGTTGTCAGCAACGATCATGCCGTAGGTCTTCAGCGCCTGAAGGATCACTCTGGCATTCGGTGGATACTTCGAGATATCCACGCTGGCCTTCAATCGGACGCGCATGCCCATCGGGGGTAGGGAAGCATCCGTCAGGGAACTGGCCCAATGGCGTGCGGGGCTGACGTAAGCTTTGCGTGTCCGGCTGACCGTGAAGCGCAACGCATGTCGGATGGCCTTTTGCTCGACCACCTCGTCGTAGCGGACCAATCCTGGGAAGATGGGCAAGCCTGCCGCGTCTGCCGATGTCCAGCCCGCTGGGCGCAACACATTGCTAGCTAGGTCGAAGATCGCCCCTGAACCTGCCTTGTAGCCATTTCCATTCGGGTAGGCGGAAAAGAGCTCATAGAGCTTCCAGGCATCACGATCGATCACCACGACATGCCGGTCCCCGGTCGCGTCGGCTCCTCCTTCGATGGGGGCACCAGACGGAATCGGATAGGGGCCTGGATCGCTTTCGCTGGCGTAGGTGAAGGTCACCGGAACGCGCAAGGTCGAGCCTGAAACGACGACATACGGAATGCCAAAGGGGCCACCGTTCCAGTTCGCCCCGAAATCAGGGTGCACGTGCTTGTTCCGGCCGATGCTGTTGATGATGGCGTCGGAGTTGGGATCGACTGGCAGCTTGTCGACAGGCTGGTTCCACGCATTGTCGGATGGGAAGACGGACCTTCCGTTCAGGCCGGCATTGATCCCCAAGGCGGGTTGAGCACCAGGTGCCGTAGCGGATGGGGTCGGTGAGGGGTCCCCGGGAGACGCCGGAAGCACGGGGGAGCGTCCAGGTCCAAGGGGGCCGCTACTATTGGGAAAGGGTTGATTGCAGCCGACCAGGGCGAGCCCCACTCCGAGGCCCAGCACCCAGCGTCTTCTCGGCAATGGCTTCATCAAAGTCGTCACCTCTCGTTGATGAAGCCATCATGCGTGATGATTCTTAGGTAACGGTGATGATCGCGTGACGGCAGAATGACATGGCGGGATCGGGAACCTCGGGGAGGCCTGAGGCGATGCGGAGTTCGAATCCAGTTACGACCAAGGCCCCGAGACGCGCTCGGGGCCTTGGTCTTGAATGATGTGGGCATGGCTGGACGAGTCTAGAGTTCTTGCCGCTCAGGCCCCAAAAAATCCCGGATAATTCTCGGGACGATGATGACCACCCAACTGCTCGGCTGTGATGCGCGCCATGTCTTCTAGCGTTCCTGTCTAGGGAAGTAGAACTGCCGCATCAGCCAATCGCAAGCCCCCTGTGGCTTGATCGAGCTACGATTCGACCATGGGCCGGACTTCGCGATCCAATCGGTCGCCGAGGGCCATGGCTTCTACTTCAAGGTCGTACTGCATCTGAAGACCGAGCCAGACCTTCGGATCGACTCCGAAGAATCGGCCCAGGCGCAGGGCGGTATCCGCAGTAATGGAACGGTCGCCACGGACGATGGCGTTGATGCGGGAAACCGGCAATCCCGTCTCGGTTGCGAGGCGCAGCTGGCTGAGGTTCATCGGCTCCAGGAAATCATTGAGGAGCACCTCTCCCGGATGAACGGGATCCAGTCGTCCGGGATCCGTGGCACGAACTCTTGGCATGCGTGACCCTCCTAGTGATAATCCACCACTTCGACCTGCCCTGGACCAGCGCTTCCCCAGATGAAGCAAATTCGCCACTGGTCGTTGATCCGAATCGAGTGCTGCCCCTCTCGATCACCTCCGAGCGCCTCCAAGCGATTCCCGGGTGGGACCCGCAAGTCCTGAAGGCTTCTCGCCTGGTCGAGGTAAAGCAGTTTCCGCCGCGCCACCTGTTGGATATCGCTCGGCAAGCGCCGCGATCGCAAGCCTTGATAGACAAGCTCAGTTTCATGGCTGCGAAACGACTGAATCATGAGACAAGGATATACCGCCAAACGGTTACCGTCAAGCGATAACCGTTTGGCGGTATGCCTTCCACACGGGAGAAAAACCAAAAGCCGGCTTGTTGCTGAATGCAACAAGCCGGCTTGTCAGTGGGCTTGGCTGGACGAGTTTAGAACTGTAACGATATATCAATAGCCGCAAGCAGAAGTTTTCGGTGAGCAGTTTTTCGGGGATCCGTGGGGACGACACGCTCTACGCCAAGCTGGCGGAGCTTGAACTGACCTATGGTGCGGTGCCGCTCTCATACCGGATTTTCCTACGGTTCCAGCCACTATTGATGATGCACCGTGAGTCATGAACTCGCGTCATCTGGTTCCTTGTTGTGCATCCTCTCGAAACGCAGGATCCTGGCCTCAGGAGGCGAGACCGATGCATGGGTGCATGTGGGGATACGGCCCTATGGGTTGGGGGTGGTTCATGATGCTTCTGGCGAGCCTGTTCTGGATTGCCGTGTTGGCGCTGATAGTGGTGGTGATCATGCGGCTTTGGCCGGGTTCCAGTACGTTCCAATCTTCGACGCCGCGGGAGGACGAGGCCCTATCGATCCTCAGGCAGCGGTATGCCCGCGGGGAGATTGATAGCGAGGAGTTCGAGCGGAAGCGCCGCGAACTCCTTTCGTGACCTCCTGCCTCAGGGGAGTTTCCTTTGCCTCCGACACGAGTTCGCGCCCTTTCAGTCGGCATTCTAGGCCGACGGTGATTCCATTGAATGAACCAACGCGGATTGCTGCATTAGGTTTGGCTTGGAGTCTGGGACTCGAGGTGCTTCTATCGGGTCTACAAGGCTATCTTGAAGGTGGCGAACGGAGCGGCCCACGAACGCCAAATTGAAGCTGCGTGTCCTCGGCCGACGCGTAAAGCCCCCCACCCGACACAGATGATTGAGGGACGCGCTCGACGGCGATCGCCGCTCCAGTATCTCCATTGGCGTGACCAACTACCTTCGCACACTCCTTTCGGCCTTCACGTTATGCCGGTGCTAGGACGACTCTCCCCCAGAAAAGCATTGCCTCCTTCCTCAACATGCACTACGATTCAGCATGTAGTGACTTGAGCAATACATCACTGACAATGTCGGGAGGAGGATGTTCGTTGAAGAACCGGACTAACCAGACCAAGTACCGCATCCTTGCACCCGTATACGACCACCTGATGGGGCATCGCAACTTTCGTACTGCCAGGCAACGCGCACTTACCCTGTTGGAGATCGAGCCGAGCGATCGCATTCTGCTCGTCGGGGTGGGTACGGGCGAAGATCTGGCCTTCCTGCCGCCTGCAACGGAAGCTGTTGGAGTCGACCTGTCTGAGGCGATGCTCGAGGTCGCGCGTGCCAAGTTTCCAACGGTTGAGTTTCAGCTCATGAACGCCGAAAGCTTGGATTACCCAGACGACTCGTTCGATAAGGTCGTGCTCAACCTGGTACTCAGCGTGGTCGAGCACCCTGACCAAGCCCTCGCAGAAGCCCTGCGGATCCTCAAGCCGGACGGCAAAATCGTCGTGTTCGACAAGTTCCTCATTGATGGGGGAAGACCGTCCCTCGTCCGCCAGGCGTTCAACGTCATCACCTCTTGGCTTGGAACGGACATCAATCGTCGGTTCGACGAGATCAGCCGAGGGTTGCCTCTTGAGACAGTATCGGATGAACCGTCACTCTTTGGGGGGAGTTACCGGATCCTCCTACTGGAGAAGGCGAGGCAGCCGGTTAGCCAACTTGTAGCAACGTCACATCGGTAAAGCGAGATCAAGGAGAAGACCATGCTGGACGCGAAACCACTCGAAGGGAACTGCGAGATCTCCTACGTCCATGGAGAGACCGTCAAGGCGATCGCCTCTGGGATGCCGCCGCAAGAGGCCATCTTCGATATGGCAGAGACCTTCAAGCTATTAAGCGATCCTACCCGCCTCAAACTCGTCCACGCCCTCTCGCGCGGCGAACTTTGCGTCTGTGACCTGGCCTCGATGCTTGGAGTAGGGAGCACCGCCGTCTCGAACCATCTCCGCCTGTTACGTAGCATGCGATTGGTCAACTACCGGCGCGAAGGCAAGATGGCCTACTACTCGCTCGCTGATGCTCACATCACACGCCTGCTGGCCGAATGCCTGGATCACGTCCAGGAACTTTGACGCATTGGAGTAATCAACCTATGGCATCGATGTCCACCACCACCCGGTTTCAGCTCAAAGGGGTTTGCTGCTCCAGCGAAACTTCTCAGGTCGAGCGGAAGCTCGCTACGTTGCAAGGCATCGCCACTGTCGCAATCAACCCCGTGAGCTTCCAGATGACGGTCACCCATGAGGCGCCCGTCGAAGCCATCCAGCAGGCGGTCGACGCTCTCGGCTACACGGCTGAGCCTTTGCGCCTCAAACCGGTCGAGCAAGCCGCTCCCTCCAGCTTTTGGTCGCAACATGGCCAAAAACTGGCGACCGTCCTCTCGGGCATGGCCGTCCTCGCGGGCTGGCTCGCCTCCCTTCGCTGGGGCGAATCGCAAGCCGGGGTCATCGGGCTTTTCGCCCTGGCCACCGTGGTAGGCGGGTTCCAGACCTTCCGACAGGGGCTGCGCTCGATCCGGGCGCGGAGCTTCGACATGAACGCCTTGATGACCATCGGGGTCACCGGGGCCATCTTGATCGGGGAGTGGGCCGAGGCGGGGGCGATCGCCTTCCTATACGCGGTCAGCAACTGGCTTGAAGCCGCCGCCATGGAGCGGACCCGAAACTCCCTTCGTGGCCTCATCGAGATGGCCCCCAAGACCGCTCGCATCAAGGGGTGCAGTGGCGAAGCTGAGGTGCCGGTCGAAGAGGTCGACCTAGACGACATCCTGGTGGTGCGGCCCGGCGAAAAGATCGCCATGGACGGCGTCGTCCTCGAAGGCCATTCCTCCGTCAACCAGGCTCCCATCACGGGCGAGTCGATTCCCGTTGCGAAGACTTCCGGATCCGAGGTCTTCGCCGGCACCGTCAACGGGGCAGGGGCGCTGGAAGTCCGCGTGACCAAGCGCGTGGAGGACACGACGCTCGCGCGCATCATCCACATGGTGGAGGATGCTCAAAGCGAGCGTGCGTCCGTTCAATCCTTCGTCGATCGTTTCGCCATGCGCTATACGCCGGTGGTCTTGGTGCTCGCCCTGCTCGTCGCCCTCGTACCACCCCTCTTCGGCCAGCCCTTGGATGTCTGGATTTACCGCGCCTTGGCCCTCATCGTGCTGGCCTGCCCCTGCGCGCTGGTCGTCTCGACCCCCGTCGCCCTGGTGGCGGGCATCGGGAATGCCGCCCGCCATGGCGTCCTCATCAAGGGCGGAACGCACCTAGAGCAGGCGGCGAGCATCCGCGTGCTGGCGTTCGACAAGACGGGTACGCTGACCCAGGGGCGGCCCGAGGTTCAGGCCGTTATCGCGCTGGGAGGGCGTACCGAAGCGGAGGTCATGCGGCTCGCGGCATCCGTCGAGGCACGCTCCGAGCACCCGCTTGCGGCGGCCATCCTGCGCCATGCCGAGCGCATAGTCGGCTCGCCTCAAGCAGGACAAAAGTTCGAAGCCATCGTCGGGCATGGCGCGAAAGCGGAGGTCGACGGACGCCTCCTCTTCGTGGGCAGTCCCCGGTTCTTCGAGCAGCAGGGAACCGCGCTCGGGGAAGCCGGCACCCATGTCACGCGCCTTCAAGAGGCCGGCAACACGGTCGTACTCCTGGGCGACGAAAATGAGGTCTACGGTCTCATCGCCGTCGCCGATCCCATCCGCCCCGAAAGCCGTGCGATCGTGGCCGAGCTGAAGCGAATGGGGATCGCCCAGGTGGCTATGTTGACGGGGGACAACGCCCGCACCGCCCAGGAGATCGCGACGCAGATTGGCGTGGACGAAGTCCGGGCCGAGTTGCTACCCGAAGACAAGGTCGCGGCCGTCAAGGACCTCGAAACCCGATTCGGGCGCGTGGCCATGGTCGGAGATGGCGTCAACGACGCCCCGGCGCTCGCGACGGCAAAGCTGGGCATCGCCATGGGAGCTGCCGGCACCGACGTAGCCATCGAAACGGCCGACGTCGCGCTCATGAGCGACAATGTCCGCCGCATCCCGTTCACGATGCACCTGAGTCGCCGGACGATGGCGATCATCCGCCAGAACATCACCTTCTCCCTGGTGGTGAAACTCGTCGCCACGGTGCTGGTTTTCCCGGGCTGGCTCACGCTCTGGATGGCGGTCCTCTCCGACATGGGGGCAACGATACTGGTCGTGCTCAACGCCCTGCGGCTCCTCGCCATCAAACCCGCGGAATAGGGACCAGGCACGCCGAAGCGGAGGCGAACCGAGCGACTATCACGCCCCGGTAAAACGGGGAGGTTGGTTGACGATTAGCCGATTACAGCGTTCAATGACGATTGCCGATAGTTGTAGAATACCCTGAACTTGGACTCGCCCCTTGGGCAACGAGGACCCCCGATGAAGAAATGGATCAAGCATCTACGCCAGTTCAAGCCGGACGCCAACGGCCCGGAGTCCGTCCTCGGCGACCTCGAGACCGCCGTCATGGAGGCGGGCTGGTCCTTGGGCGAGTTCGGCATCAAGGATGTCCACGAGGCGCTCAAGGACCGCGAGATCGCCTATACCACCGTTCAGACGACCATCGAGCGCCTCTATCGCAAAGGTCTGCTGCGGCGGATGGGGCGAGGCCGATCCTTCGTCTACTCACCCACGGTAAACCGCGAGGAGTTTCTTGCCGGCATCGCCCGACGAATGCTGGATTCCCTCTTCGGTAACTTCAGCGAACCCTCGATGGCCTCGCTGGTCGACGTCTTGGAGGCCCAGAGTCCGGACAACCTGGATAGGCTGGCAAAGCTGATCGACGAGCGCCGCAAACGCGGTGAGGGATAGCGAATGATCCCCTTCGTCCTGCTCTTATCAGCCCTCTTCTTCGTTCTCGGGGGCCTCATGCTCGCCCTTCCCTGGAAGGGACTCGTCACACTGATCGAACGGATGGGGAGTCCCACTTCCCCCCAGGATCGTCGGTACGCCATGCTACTGGCCCTCCCCATCGCCATCCTGGCCGGCTTCGTGACCGTCATGCTCTGTCCCTGGGAATCCGAGGTCTGCAGGGCGCTCCAGGATGCGTGTCTCGAGCGGATCACGGCATGGCAACTCCCTCTGGAAGTCGGAGTCGCCTTGGGCCTCGTGGGAATCGTCGCCATGGGGAGAATGATCAAGCCTTACCTGTCTCGCCGCTACTTGGCCCTCACGGCGATGCCTGCCGACCTGAGCGCGAAGTGGCAGTCGGTGAAAACAGAAGCGGAACGCTGCTCGGGCATGCGTCTTCCCCCGGTCGCCCTGGTCAGCGAGCCGGACCATGTTCTCCAGGTCAAAGGTCTGTTGAGGCCGACGCTCGTCCTCTCGGAGACGCTGTTGCGGGAGCTCGACCCGGATGAGCTCGTCGGAGCCCTGTGTCACGAGGCCGCACACCTCAAGCGCGGCGATCTCTGGATCGGTTTCGCGCTCTACCTCTGCCAATGCGCGCTGTTCTTCATGCCGACGAGCCGCCCTTGTTATCAACGCTACCTGGAAGAGCGAGAGCGCGCTGCCGATGAATGGGCGATCGCCCGGACCGGCAAGCCCTTGGCACTCGCCTCCGCGCTGACGAAGGTCGCCCAGCTCACGGGCCACGGGCCGGCCTTGGTGCGCGTCGAGCGCCTGCTGGATGGAACGTCGCGGCTCTGGAACCATCCCCGTTTCGGAGCCACCGCCATGACGGTGTCGCTTCTCGTGGCGGGCTTCAGTTTCCCTTTCCTGAGTGACCTACACCACCCCCTCGAAGCCTGGGGACGCAACGTCCTGGTGCTCTTGGGAGTGCTGGCATGAGGATTCCAAATTGAATAAACTACCCGCCACTTTCCTGATCGTCGCGCTCTGCCTCTCGCCCATGGCAGCATGGGCTCAGGCTCCTTTGACGCTTCAAGGGGCCCTATCGCAGGCGATCGCCCAAAACCCCGAACTGAAGGCTGCCGAGAGCCGCATCCAGGCGGCACGGGCACGAGAAACTCAGGCTTCAGCCTGGCCGAACCCCAACCTGACGCTCAGCGTGGATGAAGCCCCCTTCGCAAGCCCGCTCAATGGTAGCCTCATGGCCGGCATCAGCCAGCCGCTGATGCTGGGTTCTCAACACTCCGCCCAAATTGAAGTCGCAGAGCTCGATCGTTCTCTCGCCGAACTCGAGAGGGAGGCCCTCCGTCTCGATCTAGCCTCCCAGGTGAAGCAAGCCTACTCCCGAATGCTCTTTGCCCAGGAGAGCCTCCGCAACGCGACACTCGAAGTGGAGGCGGCGGAGACCCTCATGAAGGCGATGCAAACCCGGCTCAAGGCGGGAGAAGTCGCGCGCGTGGACGTCCTGCGGGCAGAGGTGGAGCGAGACAAGGCCCTTCGAGCGGTCTCCAGCGCCGAGGGAAGGCTGCGCCAAGAGAAAGGGCGGCTCAACGTCCTCATGGGGCGAACAGCCCAGGAGGCGATCGCCATCCAGCCCCTCCCGCTTCCCAACGCAAGCAACCTTCCGGCTCTTACTGCCTTGGTGACCCGAAGCCTCGAATCCCGTGCGGAACTGCAGCGTGCCGAGCTTGCCATTCGCCGTGAGGCGGCGCAGCGCCGGGTCGCCCAGTCCACCATGTGGACGGGAACGGAGGTCTCCGTCGCCGCGGGCACGGTCGAAGGCCAACCGGGATTCGCGACCTCGCTGACGGTTCCGATTCCGTTCTACCGCCAGCAAGGTGAGGTCAAGGAGGCGGAGGCCAACCGGCAGCGAGCCGAGGCTGAGCGCGAGGCCCTGCGCCATCGCATCACCTTGGAAGTCGAGGAGGCTTACCAAGAGGCCATCGATGCAGCCAAGCAGATCGACCTCTTCCGCAAGAGTTACCTTCCCCAATCCGAGCGGCTTGTCGACAACGCGCAGCGACGTTTCACGGCAGGCGAGGGCAGCGGCCTCGAGATCATCGAGGCCCGCAACGCCCTGAGAGAGACGCGAGCGGAGTACCAGCAGGCGCTCCTTGAATACCGCCAAGCAGTGGCGACCCTCGAACGCGCCACCGGCCAAGAATTACCCGAGTAGTGAGGAGACCCACCCGTGAAACCTTCATTGACGTTGACCAGCATCGTCGTGGCCGCCGTGGTCGCGCTCACGGCCTGCAACCGCGCGACCCCCGAGGCGGCCAAGCCGGCGGAACATACGGAAGCGCACGCCGATACCCATGGCGAGGCGCATGCAGAGGGGGACTCCCATGCCGATAAGGATGCGCACGAGCACGGCCATGGCGAGGAGGCTGGCCATGGCAAGGAGCATGAGCATGGGGATTCCCATGGCCATGACGAGCATGCCGAAGGAGTTGTCAAGCTCCCGGCCGATGCCCAAAAGCGGATTGGCCTGCGGACGACCGTTGCAGAGGTCCGAACCGTCCCCTTCATGCTGACGACCACCGGTGAGCTCGAGGCCAATGCGGATCAGGTGGCCCATGTGAGCGCGCGGGTGCCGGGACGCGCAGTACGCATCTCCAAGAGCATCGGCGACCGGGTCAAGGTAGGCGAAGCCCTGGCGGTCATCGAGAGCGTCGAACTCGGGGAGGCGCAGTCGGCCTTCCTGGAGGCCCAGGCACGGTACGAACTCGCCCAGTCGGTCCACACACGCAAGAAGAACCTCTACCGCAACGAGCTCACGGCCGAGAAGGAGGTGCAGGAGGCCGAGAACGCGCTGAGGCTCGCGAGGATTGAAAAAGAGAAAGCCGAGAATCAGCTCAAGCTCTTCGGCTATAGCACGGCACGTATCCAAAAGCTGGCCAAGGAGCGGCAACTCGACCCGACGACTCCGATCCTCGCCCCCATCTCGGGCGTCGTGACCGCGCGCCACCTCACGGTGGGCGAGACGGTCGAACCCAAGGGCGACTCTCCGGCCTTCGTCCTCCTCAACACCTCGCAGCTCTGGGCGAACGCCAACCTGTACGAGCGAGACCTCGCGAAGGTGAAAGTCGGCCAGAGCGCCACCGTTACGGTCACCGCGTATCCCGGCAAGACCTTCCAGGGCCGCGTCTCGCTGATCAGCCCGGAACTCGACCCCAAAACGCGGACCGCTCACGCCCGGATCGTGGTGCAGAATGCGGGTGACATGCTCAAGCCCAAGATGTTCGCGTCCGCCAAAATTGCGACGGGTGCGCAGCAGTCTCTTGCCGTCCCCGCGTCGGCCCTCCAGCAAGACAAGGATAAATCCTTCGTCTTCGTCCAGACGGGCCCGGAGACATTCGAGCGCCGTGACGTGGAAGCCGGGGCCCAAGGCGGAACGCTCGTCCCGATCCACGCGGGGCTTCAGCCCGGCGACCAGGTCGTTTCGGAGGGTGCCTTCACCCTCAAATCCGAGGCCCTCAAGGAGAGCTTCGGAGAGCATCATCACTAGCTAGGAGCGCCTCATGATTTCAAGACTCATCAACCTGGCGCTCAGGCAGCGACTGCTCGTTCTGCTGATCTTCACGCTCATCGGCCTCTGGGGCATCCGCTCCATGCTCGAGCTGCGGATCGACGCCTTCCCGGACGTCACCAACAACCAAGTCCAGGTCTTGACCGAAGCCAGGGGGTTGGCGCCGGTCGAGGTCGAGAAGCTGGTTACCTATCCTATCGAGGTCGCCATGCAGGGGCTGCCGGACGTGGTCGAGATCCGCTCGACCTCCAAGTTCGCCCTCTCCGTCGTAACAGTGGTCTTCGAGGAGCACGTCAACCCCTACTTCGCGCGCCAGCTCGTTTTCGAACGCCTTCAGCAGGCGGAAGCCCAGCTTCCGAAGGGACTGGCTGAACCCGCACTCGGCCCGATGACGAGTGGCATGGGCGAGATCTATATGTACACCCTGGAGAGCCAGGGAAATCACGATGCCATGGAGCTTCGGACCCTCCAGGACTGGGTGGTCAAGCCTCAGCTCCGGACCATCGCCGGGGTGACCGAGGTCAACTCCTTCGGGGGTCACGTCAAGCAGATCCAGGTCCTCATCGACCCGAACAAGGTGGTTTCACACGGCCTCTCCTTCCATCAGGTGCTCGAAGCACTGGAGCAGACCAGTTCCATCGCGGGCGGCAACTTCATCGAGCACAACAAGGAGCAGTTCATCGTCCGGGGCCTGGGCCTCGCCGAGAGCCTTGAGGACGTTCGCAACACGGTCATCTCCAATCAAAATGGCGTCCCGCTCTTCGTGAAGGACATTGCTGCCGTCGAGCTGGGCCCGGAAGTCCGTCAGGGGGCCGTCACGGCGAATGCTGATGGCGAGGTGGTCTCGGGCATCGTGATGATGCTGCGGGGGGAGAACTCCCGAGCGGTCATCGAACGGGTCAAGGAGAAGGTCGCGGAGATCAACGAGTCCCTGCCCGAAGGCGTCACCATCAAGCCTTACTACGATCAGACCGACCTGGTGAACAAGACCATCCGGACGGTGGAGATCAACCTGCTGGAGGGCGGGTTGCTCGTCGTGGCGGTTCTCTTCGTCTTCCTGCGGAACGTCAGGGCCGCCCTGCTCGTAGCCCTCACCATCCCGCTATCCATGCTCTTCGCCTTCATCGGGATGAACTGGCTGGGCCTTTCCGCCAACCTCATGAGCCTCGGCGCCATCGACTTCGGGCTCGTCGTGGACGGGTCGGTGGTCATGGTGGAAAACGCCATGCGCCGCCTTTCGATGCCCGAGAATCAAGGCAAGAGCCGCTTCGAGATCATCAAGGAGAGCGCCCGGGAGGTGGGAATGCCCATCTTCTTCGGGGTGCTGATCATCATTCTCGTCTACCTGCCGATTCTCACGTTGCAGGGTATGGAAGGGAAGATGTTCGTGCCAATGGCCCTCACGGTGGGCTTCGCACTCATCGGCTCCCTGCTGATCGCGCTGACCCTGATTCCGGTGCTGGCGACCTGGATCCTGCCCAAGCATGTCGAGGAGAAGCCCGAGCCCGTCATGGAGCGGCTCACGGAAGGCTACCGGAGATCGCTGCAAAAGGTCATGGCTCGCCGCGCTATCACCGTCACCGCCGCCTTCGGAATCTTCCTGGGCAGTCTCATGCTCGTTCCGAGCCTCGGCACGGAGTTCCTTCCCGAATGGGACGAGGGTTCCATCACGATCCAGGCCATCCGGCTGCCTAGCATCTCACTCACCGAGTCTCTGGCCACCCAGAAGCAGATCGAGGCGGCGCTCCTGGAGTTCCCTGAAGTGGAGACGGTTGTATCCCGTACGGGGCGTCCCGATATCGCCTCGGATCCCATGGGGGTGAACCTCACGGACACGTTCGTCATGCTGAAGCCGCGCAAGGAATGGAAGCAACCCTCCAAGGCGGCACTCGAAGAAGCCATGCGCGAACGGCTTTCCGAGATTCCCGGGGTGAACTACAACTTCACCCAGCCCATCGCCATGCGGGTCGACGAGCTGATTTCCGGGGTCAAGTCGGATGTCGCCGTGAAACTCTTCGGCGAAGACCTCGACGTCTTGAGCCGCTCGGCCAATAAGATCGCCGCGGCCATCCAGAAGGTGCCCGGCGCCCGCGAAGTCAACGTCGAGCAGGTCGAAGGCCAGACCTACCTCAACATCAAGATCGATCGTCTGGCACTGGCTCGCTACGGCTCCAGCGTCGGCCACGTCCAAGAGCTCATCGAGGCCGCCGTCGGCGGAAGGAGTGTCGGCGAATTGATCGAGGGGCAGCGTCGCTTCGACATCCTCGTCAAGCTCCCGGAGGAGCATCGGGGGTCGATGGAAGCCATCTCCAACCTCCTGATCGATACCCCTCAAGGAGGCATGGTGCCTCTCAGTCAGGTTGCGGACATCCGAATGGAGGAAGGCCCCTCCCAGGTCAGCCGAGAGGATGCCCAGCGTCGCATCGTGGTTGAAGCCAACGTGGAGGGCCGCGACATCGGCAGCTTCGTGGCGGAGGCTCAGCGCGCGATCAAGGCGGAGGTCGATCTCCCTGCCAATACCTTCCTGAGTTGGGGCGGTGAGTTCGAGAACCAACAACGTGCCATGAGCCGCCTTGGTATGGTGGTTCCGGTCGCCATCCTCGCCATCTACTTCCTGCTCTACACCGCCTTCCGCTCCCTGAGGCAGGCTACCCTGGTCATCTTGATCCTGCCTCTGGCCACCATCGGAGGCATTGCGGCCCTCTGGCTGCGTGGCATGCATCTGAGCGTGTCGGCGTCGATCGGATTCGTCGCCCTCTTCGGCATCGCGGTGCTCAACGGCATCGTGCTGGTCAGCACCATCAACCGTTTGCGAGATGACGGGGCGACCGTTCAGGAAGCGGCCACCGACGGAGCCATCCAGCGATTGCGCCCCGTGCTGATGACGGCTTTGGTCGCGAGCCTTGGCTTCATTCCCATGGCCCTCTCGACCGGAACCGGTGCCGAGGTCCAGCGCCCACTCGCGACGGTGGTCATCGGGGGACTGATCACGGCGACCCTGCTCACACTCTACGTGCTTCCTACGCTCTATGTCTGGTTTGAGCGCGGTGGGCAGCCCAAGCCTAGCTCGGAGAACGCACATGTCGCTTGAACGTGGCACCCAGCTTGAGAGCGAGCTTGCGACTGCTCAGTCCCATGCCAAGCAAGGCGACTGGGAGGTGGCTTGCTCGACACCTCCCTCCTAATCGCATTCGCCCAAGAGGGAATTATGCAGGCAATAATACGTTGAATGCTACGTGTGTTAAATCTTGGCGACGCTGAGGAGTTCTCCTGGCAACTGGTGGGCCTCCGGTGGAGGCCCACCAGCACATCATGGTCCAGTTGGGAAAGGCGGATGGTCCTGACGTCCCCCCAATAGACTAAGCCGTTCAAAACTAGGGTGTATATATGAATAAAGCTGGCTTGTCAGTGGGCTTGGCTAGACGAGTTTAGTACTACCACGGCCAGTTTATATTGCCTTACAAAGCCACTACCAATTTGAGGCCCCTCTCTAATTCGCACACGTAGTGTCATCGACCTATATCATGGTGTTCGCAGCAATCAACTCCTTCGGAAACTGGTCAATTGGGCATACAAAAGCTCGAAGAGGTCGGGAGGTCGAGTTGCGTCGGGACTTGCCGGCGATCAGCAAAATTGGCTCAGAGCATCGATACTCAGGCGCTCGTGCGATGCTATCCATTTGCGTCCAGTCATCGTCGCTCGGCACGATAACATTCGCCGGATGATAATGCCATTCGCCAACGTAGTAGCTTCGATCTTTAGATCGCCATCGCTGCAGCAGAAGTTGGCGGAGCCCAGCAAATCCACGGACGAACCATGTACTCCCATCCTTCGAGTCGGCAGGAGGGGGCGTTGCCTCAAGGATGACAGCGGTGGCGTTATCATCCGTATAGCGTCCGATCAAAATCCCACCCGTTTCCTTGTTGCCAGCTATTGTACATAGACGATTGATTGCCTCAAGTGTCGATCTCTCCACGATGACCCTAAAATCACCTTCGCATGTTTGTCCAACAAATCGCTTCATTGGGCCTCTTTAATCATCATTCAAGGGTGCATTCGTTAATGTAAATCCGTTGAATCCAGAAGAGGAATACGCCTGTTCAAAGACTCGAAGTTGTGGATTTAAGGGGAGGTTATTCACTAATGCCTCAACTTCTTTAACGCAGACAGCAGAAGCAAGAATAACGTCATCATGCCGGGCCGGAAATAGGGGTGACCAACAACCGGCACCTTCAAGAACTTCACCACCTTCTACCCATTTTTCTGTTTCGTCTGTAAGCCACACAGCCATTCGTTCTTCAAATTCTTCGCAGGGAAAATCATTTCCAACTACACCGAACGAGAATAAGCGACGTGCAGCGTGCCCGAGAGAGAAAGAGGCAAATACTTTTGGCAGGGACCACCATCCCCCTGCGAGTAGCTGTAGTACAGCATTGGATCCGGTACATTCGATGACAACATCGATTTCATCAATTAGTCTCGTCATCGCATTTTGGTCTACAGGTAGCCCAACATCAATAACATTAACCGCGACGTGTGGCGATATCTCGTATAGTTTCCGCGCTACTACCTTGGCTTTTCCTTTACCGACATCATTGAGGGTCGCCTGATGTCGACAAATGTTACCTGCAATTAGGATTTCCGGATCTATTAAGGTTAAGCGAGTAACACCTGCGCGCACTAGTAACTCTGCAACTGCAGACCCGAGCGCGCCGACTCCGATCACTGCCATTCGAGCAGTTCGCATGGCCTGCGGCAAGCGACCTCTCGCCTGAAGTCGGTCACTGTGCCAATTCTCAGTTTTGAGAGGGCGCAACTCGGCATTATTATTGAGGACTCCCTGGCGGTCACGTAGCCACCATCCACGATCATTTGTGCGGTACCCAGGGGCCGGTCTGCCTTTTGCTGCAGGTATAAGCGGCAGATGAATTGCATCCCAGTGGACTTCAGTCGGCTCGTCGCCTACGTACTTTGGAACTGGGTAACCCAAGAGTAAAACCGAAGGCTTATTTTGTCCTCGAAGTCGCCGAGCCAAGACTTCGAGAACCTGATCCACGCCAATCCCTTGGGCTTTTCCCACGCATCGCAGTTCGCCCCAGGTCCCCGGTGAGTACCACGGCTGCAGCACAATAGGCTCGGGCCAAAGCCACCAAATGGCACTCGGCAGATTCTCTGCCGCGATGTCCAACGTCCGGCCTGACCATTCCCTGATGGAGGTACCACCCGTGCCAGTAAATGAAGCAACTGCATAGACGTCGTTGATCGCTGGGATTACGCCCAACTTAGCGTGCCCCCAGGAACCGATATGTCTTGACCAGACACGCAAGCCATCGGCAGGTTCGTCATGGATGACTCGCTTGCCATACAGAAAAGATTTTGGATCGCTCGGCCGCTCCGGCAGTTCAAATGGATCGCCCAGTGCGAGAAGTCGATTGGTAGATGCTGCCTCGAGCCACATTAGTGCCCTCTGCGCATGCCAACGCAAGCGTTCGTCGGCGTCGCCAACAGGGTCGACGATAACCGTTGTTCGCCTTTCTCCTCGAAATGGGGAATCAAGGCATAACTTCCCGCTACGCCAAGGCACCTGCTTTGAATATGCAGAGTTGCGGGACTGATGAGGAAAGGTCGCAATTAACCCGTCTTTGATAGCTGGATAAACGCCAATGCCACCATAGGGATATGTAGCATCGACGAGAAAGTACCAATGAGTCTTCTTCTCGACGAACTCCCCAGCGGCAGAAATTTCCAATGTGACTGGAATTGCCCATTGCTGAGACTCAGGCTGAAATATCACTTCGCCAGTGATAGCACAGGATGGCTGCGCTCGTAACGAGCGCAGCCCGACTGCAAGTGCCTGTGGCGCTAGCAAAGCGCCTTGCGTCATGCGAAGCGCCCACTTCCAGGAACGGCGGGAGCACTCGGCGGGGTGAAGGCATTCTTCCCCGAACCACCGTTGTTAGGTGGTTCCGGGAATTTCGATCCGAGAAGTTCCCGCCAAAGGTTTCCGCTCTCCGTCCGATCTTGGGAATCGAGAGCTTGCCGGGCGAGAATAGCAGCGGCGGCAACTTGGTCGTAGAACTTTTTGAAGTCTTCAGGCGTGATCCTCGCAAAGACATCATGCGTTACAACGCCATAGTCAGGCAGGGTTGGCTTGCTGCCCACAGATACGTGCCAGACATAGTTGGACACAATGGCTTCCAACGTCTCGGTGATGCCTTGTGCCACACTGCCGATATTGTCCGGGCAGCACTCGCCAATTAGTCGCTCAAGCGGAAAGCCTTTCGGATGCTTTGGATCCTCATGCTTTTCTAATCGCCACCACTTAATCGCCTTCACGACGTTTACATAGTGGGTATTTGTGCTGCTATTCTTGTCCCGGGTCCAGCGGATTTGCTCAAGCGGATGGGTCGACTCCCACTGATTCGCGTTACGATCGGGGATACGTAGAGGGTGAAGTTTCCACTCTGGCTGACTCGCTGCTTCTTTAAGGAGCAACGCCGCGTTGCTTTGCGTCCGATGCTCCAAGCCAAGCCAAAGAGGGTGAAGGCGCCAATCTCGCGCAAGTTCGATATCGTCACTGCTGCGTACTGACTCCGACGTTAACAACTGGATTTCAGCTTCCGAGGGCGCAGATGTCAGCACCAGATCAAGTTCGACGGCCGAAAGTTCGATCCCAAAGGATCGGCCTTGGGGCCGCCACTTGCCTTTATAGTGTTTATCGAGAAACGGCTCAAATAAGGCCATAGCCGCTGCGGGCGTGTAATCCTCTTCCGAAAGGTTTGTAACAACGATGATATCGACATCCGAACGGGTCTCGCCCTTGGGTCGGACCGCAGTGGCCCTGCGATAGCTTCCCTGCAGGAAATCCGACACAATGATATCCTTGAGGCCCTCAAAAGCATTAAGGCGTTCGCGTAGCAACTTATGTCCAGCTTGAAGGTCCTTCTTTTGGGTATCCGTTGGGCGGATACTACTTAGAAAAGTCTGGAAGTCAGTCTTAAGTTCCATCTTGCTTCTCCTTATCAAGCCGGAAGTCGAATAGTCGGTGAGTAAGTGCCTCCTCGCTCGCCCTCAAAGTCAAATTCGTACAACTGTACCCTTCCGAGCGCCGCCCGATGCTGACCGAGAAAAAATGTCAGCGCATTGGGTGCCGAAATGAAAAGGTGGACCATCCCGCCACCCTTCGGACGATACCTCCTAATGAGATCCGCAAGACTATCGGCCAATGCTTTTGCGTGATCAGCGCCTTGCACGCTTGATGGTCCCACTCCTGTAAGCGGTCTGGCATCCACCAACGTGCCGATGTCTGAGCTTGACTCAACATACAAACGCACGTCATCAACAATGTCATGCCTAACAGAAATCGCAATGGCTACATCCGAACCTTTGCCCACAGGGCTGGTCGCAGGATTTGATAACCATTCTGCCGGCACACTGATGGGTGCCCCAGTCGGCTTCCAGGTGGCCGTGGAGACACCTTTTTGAACTGGATATACCTGCGCACCAGACTTGAGGTCGAGTTCATAGCCTGCCAATAGTGCGAGTGAAGTGTGACAATCGAGCAGCAAGTGGTGTTCCTGCTTCCGGTACGACTGATCATTTAAGAAGGCTTTTGTCGTCTCCAAAATTGCACCCTGCCAAAGTGCCTGCTCTCGGACATGGCGACCATCGAAATGCTCTGCAACGCAGACAAACTGCTGGCATTCGTCTTCCATGCGTTCTGCAAATCGCGAGATACTACGGATACCGATAACTGGAGGCCCATCTACTCGTCTGGGTGAAGCAAACAGTTCTTCTCGGGAGCAGAACTCGCGAAAAGCCGTCTCATCAAACTCGTTGTTTCCATCCATGACGAAATGTTGCACAAGAGAATCATATATACATTGAACCTGATCGGGACGAATCCCTTTTAGACCAACGTTTTCAAGGCGTTCGTTCAGCAACTCGCGGAACTGATTTCGCGACAGGTAGTTCACATCAATTCGCAGCCTGCGTGCGAAATCTTCAAAATCGGCACTATTTAACCCGAGATGGGTTCGCCACTTATCACGAATTTTCCCAAGCCTGGAGTTAGGAGTGGCGGCAAAAAACTTATCTGGAAGTGCCCCTCCGGACGACTCTCGAAGCACAGGGCCCAACGGGTCCGTAGGAGACCATTGCCAGTTGCTGACCAGGTGGAGCCGGTACCAACCACTGCACTGCTGTTGAAGTCTCGAATGAGCATCGTAAAAACGCTGGAGTAGTGACTGCGTCGCTTTAATGAACTTAGGGTCACAAAGCGTTTCCGAATCGTAATTTCGACTGCGATCGACGTGATACTTGATTTGATAGTAGTCGGCAACACAATTGCGGCCAGCATCCAAAATGCCAGGCTCACGATACCAGACACCGACGTCATCCACGCCTGCAGCATGATCGACCTCAATCGCAACCTTGATGACATTCGAGGATGACCGCAGGAGTTGTGCGGCCTGAAGCCAGAAGAACATTCCTTGGAAGACGTCACCCTCTGTGCGAGCACCTACTTGCTTTTGCGCCATCGCAACATCCTCATTTCCAGCAAGAAACAAGCATCCCATTCACCGTGCCCATAGGTGTGCACCTGATGACTACCCGATATAGCAGGCTCTGGGCTCAGAGCTTGCTACTCATTGGCACGGCGTTCCCCAACTCAAGCAAGCGCCGACGCAATATACCTGGTTTCTTATGGCTGAAAAGCACTATTCTCGACATAGAGGAATCACTCATCAGCTTCAAATCCAGTGACATACATCAGTATTGCCCTTATTGAGTCGGAATGCAAGCATTCCCCTGGATGTAGGACAGAGGCACACCCAGGGGAATGGATTATTTTCTTCAGTTGAGGGAAAGCTGGAAACTCACCACGACACATCGAGAACGCATCAATGACCTGCTTCATTCAAGCCTGGGATGATCGTGTCGTCAACGTGAACAGCTAGCAACAGTGTGTAGCTTCACGGCTAGACTAATTGAAGATGGTGGACGACGAAATCATCAGTGCCGCAAGGAAGCTATTGAGATCCCCAGCGAAACCGAAGTCAAGGTCCTCCGTGGTGTTATCGCCGTAGGTGATGACACCCATGGGATACTTGAAGTAGTCCAGAGGAGCAACACCGAGTTCGACATCAGCAGTCTTGGCTCCCGCCTTGTCTCGAACCATGGCCACCAAAGTTCTGCTGGTGGGGTTGGGACTCGAACCTTCGGTGCTCACCACCTGTTCGAGCGTCAAATTGAAGCTTGGATGCAGTCCTAGCCCCCAAGAGTCGAAGTACTCCGAGCTGGTCGAGTCGTAGCCAGACTCCAGATCGCGTCCCATGTCGATCTCCTTGCCTCCGGTAGTCGTTACCTTCCCGGTGACAGTGGTGGTGAGCTTGCCGGTCATAGACTTGCCGTTGACGGTCCCACCTTGCTCTTGAACGTTGACCGCCTTCAAGTCGACTTTGCCACCATCAGGCAACTCGCCAATGAGCGTCCAGGTCGTGGTGTTGTCGCTCTTGATCTTGGTTGAATTGTAGGACCGGCTGACCGTGCCGTTGGTGAAGGTGGTCGTCAGGTCGATGCTGGCCTCGGTCGATACCCCCTCGATGACATAGATGCCAACAGGACGGGTGGCGCTGACATTGACCACCTCGGTGCGACGAACCCAAGCACCGCTGTTCTTGTGCTCCAAGATCTGGTCGATGTCCTCGGCGGAGGTCTGAACCTTCCGGGTGCGCTTGATGGTTCCGTCGGACTGCTGTTCGTCAGCGCTCCACCCATTTCCACCCACCGATGTGGTGCGGTAGCCTTGGGCCTGGGAGACGCCGCGAGGGATGCTTTCCTGGGCGTCCTTCAAGGTGGTGACTAGGTCCGAGATGACGACTTTGGCCTGCTTGAACTCTACGACAGGGGTATTTGCCGATGTGTCGGTATGATCCGAGACCACACTAGGGGAGCCCTTGTAGTCACACCCTGCGATAGTCGCGGCAAGCAGCAATAACAGCCATTGTTTCTTCATCGTTTTCCTCGTCTGGTATAGGTCGGGATCGATCGCATCAGATGCAGCGGATTGGTGAACCACCTTTTGTCAGGCTAGTCTCCCCGGAAGATTTCGTTGATGGCACCGCCAAGTCCGCCGAAGACGCCACCCAAGACCCCACCCGCGATCCAAGCTGATGCGCCAACACCCTTGCCTAGTGGTCCTGCGAATGCGGCGACTCGACTAAATTGGGAACCGATGCCCGCACCAGCCGCTCCTCCCACCGCAGCACCCTTGATGGTTGCCTCGAAGACCTTTCCGAACCTATCGCTCATTCTGAATCCCTTTCTAGTGCTCGGTTTCAGATGTGCCGGCACCTCTACAGCGGTGTTCAGATGCTGCCTGCTCAATCGCATTCCTAGCAGATACGCGGAGGTCGCTTATTGATTGGTAAACCGAGCAAGAGATCCATACCCATTTGCTCGGAAAACCGAACAAACTTCTTTCCTACACTCGTGGCTATGCCGCACCACGAGAACCTCACCTTCGGCGAGACAATCTACGAGGCCCGCAAGGCCAAGGGATGGAGCCAGCGAGAAACCGCAAAGCAACTTGGAATCCCCCATTCTCGACTTGCCGAGTTCGAGATGGGGGTCGATAGCCATACGGGTAAGCGGGTGGTTCCGTCTTACGACAAGGTGGTGAAGATGGCGATGGTGTTTGGAGTCCGGAGCGACGAATTACTCAAACTTGCAGGGTACGAGCCTCTCGCAGAGCTGGTAGACGAGGAGCGAGAGTTGGTCATGGGCTTCCGACAGCTTCCCGATACGGAGCGTCAGAGGCTGCTCGACTCCCTCCGAAAGCTCTTGCCTAGCGGAACCTCAGAGAGCTAAAAGAAAGGGCCGATGAGCCCCTTCTTCGTGGCGGGCCGCCCCGCCGAGCGACCCGTCAGTCCGTTATCGTATCCTCAGGAACGATCCGAACCGCCCACCGCCCATCCCGTGTGGGCACGAGCATAAAGGCGGAAGGGGCTTCGGGCGTAAGCCAAACCTTCACGCCGATCCCGCGGTCGGTGATTCCGGCCGATAGGATGACGCCTTCGGCGTAGTACTATAAAACGACCTCGTCGACCCGCAGTGTGAAGTCGGGCAGGCCGTTTTGCAATTTCACGCTGAGCAAGTACCTCTCCGGGTCATATCCGAGGATCATGATGCCCTCCCTGATTCACGAGTTCGCACCCAGGCGCCTGTCCAGCACAACCTCAGAGCAGTGCAGTTGCATCGGACAAGCCCTACAGCGATCTCCTCTGCGGCGTGGGAAGGCAACCTCAATGGGCGCTCCTTCCTCATGCTCTCGGATCGCTTGCCGGATCCGCTCCGCAGCAAACTCGACACCTCCCCACCATTCCTGGAACTCCTCATGCTGGTACTCTACGGAGACGGATCGCCCCGTCGCAAGGTAATGGAACGTTACCCGGATTGACTTCGGCTTGATCCTCGGGAACTGCTGCGCGACCAGGGTCCTGTAGAAGAGCGCCTGATACTCCTTCTCTAGAGCCTCCTCTTCGATGACCCGGGAACCGGTCTTATAGTCGACGACTTCGAGGGTACCGTCCTCAAGCAGACAAACTCGATCCAGCCTGCCAACGGCGATCACCCCGTTCCTCGGCCGCGACCATGCCACATATTTCTCGATGCCGAGTTCCTGCGCGACTTTGCCCGGGTACGGCTTATCGTGGAACGACTCAACCATTGCCTTTGCCCGATGGAAGTGAGCCAGTTCCTCGTCCGGGTCTCGGAATGGACGGCTGTCCCAGTTTTGCATGAGCATGGACGCGATCTCGTCTCGATCAACTTGGCTCCGGCCGCCCTTCTTACTGAACTCGGCGAGGGTCTGGTGGACGGCGTTGCCGACGGCGAAGATTGGCACGGGCGCCCGCTGGGTATTGGGCAATCGCCGGATGTAATCCATGGCGTATTTGTACGGACATTCCTCGTACGCCCTGAGGGCCGAGGCGCTTACCTTGATAATTCTTGGGTCGCTCATGGGAAAACCTCCATGAAGTCGACCCGGCCACTCCATTGGGCGTGACCGGGCCATTTGGATGTCGAAGGCTATGTTTGTGGGCCGTCCACTTGAACGGATGAACCTCTCGGATGCAGACTATCGATAGCATCGAGGCAGCGGCCGAAACGCGGGGCATGCCATCCCTTGGGCAAATCGTGAGTCAGATGGAGCTCGGCGAACGCGGGCTCTCCGCCGACGGGGGAAAGCTGAAACTTCAAGGGAAGGATTTGAGCAGGCAGCATGGCCGCGACCTTCTGTTCCTCGATCGCGAGCACCTCCCCCTCATGGCCCTTCAAGACAGCGAAAGCCCGGATCCCTTCTGCAGACGCGAGGTTCTCGATCTCGGCCAGAACAATGCAGGAGCCGTCTTCGGACAGATAGGCGCGCGCCGTCGGTCTGAAGATAACGACTAGGTCAGGGTGGGCGGCGTTGATAATGTTCAACATGGGGAACCTCCTTGATAAGGAACAAGCCCTGACCATCCGCATGGATGAGTCAGAGCTCTGGTGGGACGGGATGAGAGACCAAGGAGCATCTACCTTCCTCAAGGCGGACGATGATGACCTCACATCCACATAGGTGCGTGGAGATGGCTCGGTAAGGAGGAGAAGGAGATGACGTCCGCGCGTAGGATCGCCGCGAGCCCCTTCGTGAACCATCAACAGAGGGATGACGTCAAGGGATATATGCGGATTGCGCGCAAGCACTCACCGCGAGCATTCAACACGAGGCGCACGGGACGAATCTGGCCCGGATACAGGAACCAGGGCCCAACTTCCGCAATGGCAACGATCCGACCCTCGTGGTCGTATCCGACCGCCGCGACCAAGGCGCCGGTGACCACGCTCTCGGTGCGGTTCGTAAGTTCGCAGAGGACCTCAGCAATTCCATCGTTGTCGGCGAAGGCCCGTGCGTTCGCGTCGATGGTGAGCAGGTTGTAGAGATGCGAGACGATCTTGAGTTCCATGCGACCTCCTTCAAGGACAAAGCCAGCCTCACGGCTGGCTGAAGGTAGGGAAACGTTCTTGCTCGCTCAAGTACCGCCTACCGGTGGGCGGTCGCACCTTCGATACCATGGATATCCTAGGTATAGAACGCATGTCAGGCGATCTCACGGTCACAGGACATGAGGGTAGCCGTGATTTCCAAACGGTAGATCCCTGCACGAAGTAAGCCCCCGACGGGTAAGCCAGGGGCAAGACGGAAACCTGAGATAGCGATTGATGTTCTCCTGCGCAGCTTCAAGCGTTCAAGCGGGCCTCTTTCAGGTTTGCGATCTCTTGACGGAGATCCTCCAGCAGTTGCGCTGGCATCGTTCCGCTCTGCAGCGCGTGCTCGATCCTCAGCAGGCGTTCCCTCATCCGTTGGTTTTCCAGCATCTCCTCAATCTTGGCCTGCCCATCCTCCATGTTGAACAGCGTGCGCGCCCGGACATAGTATTGGCGCGTCGTCTCACTCGACTGATGGTGGAGCAGCGTCTGGATGTTGGAGAAGATCGAATCTCCGTACCTGTGGATCAGGTAGGTCGGCATGATGAGCCTCACCGCGTGAGGATGGATCTCCTTGTCTGGACCGAGGTATTGCTGTGAGACGTTCGAGAAGAAACCCCAGCCGCCATGATTGCCATAGGGAGCGCCGTACTTTGTCAAGAAAAGCTGCCTGGGCTCTGGCTCACCAGGGTTAGTGGAAAGGAAACGCTCGACCAAGTAAGGACGGAGTTCAAGATACTCATTGAGTAGTTCAATGATGCGGTCGTAACTCGACTGGCCACGCCAGAGGTCACGCACCTGGCCGATATGGCTGTAGCCAGCCTTCATCTCTTCAGGGGAGAACCTGAACCAAAGCGCGCCATTGTGGAAGTAGAGGTGGCGACCGTACTCGATGCTGAAAAGGTTGCTGCGGCGGAGCCAAGTCGCCAGGCAGAGATGGAACACCAGCGCCCGTCCTACATGGTAGGCACACATGGCCTTGGGATAACGGATGGCCTTGCCGGGCTTCTGGTCGAAGTGGATGCGTTTGTAGTAGTAAGCATGTTCGTACAGGCAATCAGCGACGTGGTATAGGTCATCAGCCGTTACGGCGAGGACCTTCATGTCGTGATCCTTCACACGAACGAACGGAAGCTGATTGATGAGCTCCCAGATGCGATCGGAAGCCGTGGCGTCTTTGAAGTAGTTCTTGGCGATATTTGCCGCCCATACGAGCAGGTCCTTGAGGGTGTACGTCAACCTGCCGTCATGGATCATGGCGAAGAAATTCACATACTCGGTCAGCAGCGACAGATCGGTGAAATCCTCCAACGTGGCTTGCTCGAGCGAGTACCCGGTCTGCTGGAGGCCACCGAAGAACCGCTCGATCAGGCCGAGGTTCTTCACCCACGTCGACCGCTCCATCGCCTTACGTTTACGTCCCACGACCACGGTGTTGGTGGAGTGACGTTCAAGGCGCTTAATCTGCGACTTTAGGTTTTCCGGGAGATCCTGTAGTCGAACGGCATACGCCTCTACATGGTCACGGAGCTTGCCCCGAATGTTGACGCGGCGCCCCGACTCGTCGACCGTGGTTAACTTACTGCGTTTAGGCTTGCTGTACTCGATAGGATCTGCCGGGCTATAGCCCAGATCAATCGAGATGGCGCGAATGAGTCGGTAGTTGTTGAGGGTATTGTTGCGAACGGCCGCACCCTTGCCCTCACTGACGAGAAAAGCATCAAGCGACTTCTCGCCATCCCGGGTCAGCAGCGAGAGGCGTACCTCTTCCATAGACGCAACGCCAAGGGCCTCCGCGATGTATTTACCATGGGTCTTGAGATCTTTCGCCTTGCCCTCGGTGATCTTAGCTCTCAGATCAGGCGACAAGGAAAGTAAGGCCGATGCGCTGGGATCCGCTGCAACCGCCCGCATCTCGGAGATGATGGCGGCCAAGCTTATAGTGGGTTGAGACATATGCTAACCTCCTCTACCTGAAATTGGACAAAGTAATCCCTCATAGTATTTATGACGGAATTTTCGCCATTATTAACCCCTCCTTAACACCCAGGAGCTTATATGGTTCCACCGGACATACTTCAAGGGGCTTGGAAGGGGGATTTCTAGCGATTCTGCTGTCTGGCACTTAATTATGAGGACGTTGGTCAGTTGGCTGCCTGAATCCCTAGAAAACTTGTGGCGGTTAAACCGAGGATTCATCTGCTTCCTCCCGTATTGTTGGATCAATTCCTTCTAGATCGTTTCTCTGAGCCACTTTGCCGCCCTTCGAATGCTTGCGAAGGCTGCGGCCAGAGGCATATGCCTCTTCAACGAATTGCTCGACCCATTCAGGCTGAATCAGGTAGTCCTTCCCGAGCGAGAACGCCGACAAGCGGCCGGACCGGATGTAACCTCGGACCGTGTCCTCTTTCTTACGGAGCATGCGAGCGACCTGCTTCACGCTCAGGTACGTCCGCTCTTCAAAGGGCTTTTGTCTTTGCTCGTTCATCTGGGGCCTCTTCAATCTGCTCGACCTGTCCGCATCAAGACTGAGTGCGTGTACCATTCGGCACACCGACTCAGTACCGGCTTGCTACGTGCTACTCGACTCCTCCTCCTTCCATCGCCGTAGGACCGACACGAAGCCCATGAAGTCAGCAACGATCTCTGCCGCGTCCGCCTCGGTGAGCGGTACGGGCGAGAGCGATTGCCAAGTTTCGATGGTGAGTTCGCTCAGCGATCGGTCCACAGTGATTCCTATTTGTATGAAGTACAATTCAGATGCACAACGAACCCGATGAAGGCTCGTTTGGTCGGCGTACCAATGACTATAGCCAAGCCCTTGAGCCCATGGAAGCCATTTGTAAAGATGCGATTTACAGCCAAATCCCTTCGCAGGTTCGCGTAGGAGGTCGGACGAAAGAAATCCAGCGAATTACCCTATTTGCAATATTTTACGTATCGTTACATCGCCGATCTGATGATTCAGAAACTACAGGCTGTTGTTTTATTTGTTTGTAGTATATGATGCTTGAAATACAATCACGGTGGAGCGAGAACATGAGGGTAAAGACAAATACTCGGAAAGCGAACGGAGTGCAGCAGCTTCGGGAGTTCGTGCTGGAGCGACGTCACCGCCTCAGACTTAGGCAACAAGACCTTGCGGATCGCACAGGGCTGAGCCTCCCCTGGGTAGCAAGCTTTGAGACGGGTCGGTTGCGTGGAGCACCTCGTAAGGACACGTTGATCAAGCTGTCCCAGGGACTGAGCTTGCCCAACGAGACGCCAGGCGGGCTGTTTCACTACCTTGAGCTTATCCTGCTGGGTAGCGTCGGGGCTGAGCTCGTGAGCAAGTCGGCGAAAGGCGAGATGTCACTCGAAGATGCCGTCGAGCACATCCAGAGGAAGGCCCAGGCGCTGGATGAACTGGTAGAAGTCATGGGCGACCATGCCGCCGTGTTCTCACAGGTGCTGCATAGCCGCGAGTTCAAGTCTCAACGACTGGAGCAAGCGCTTTCGATTATCAAGATTGACCTGTCACCGCAGGACTTTGCGGTAGCCAGCATGCTGCTCCGCCGCCTCTACGACCAACTTCCCGTACCACTCCAGCCACCACCCGCAGCGGCACCGCGCCGACGCCGAGCATCTTCAACCAAGAAGGGAGACTGACATGCCATACCAATACCGTCCTGGTAAGAAGTCTGCCGCAGCCATGCCTCAAGAGAAGCTTGGCGTGATGTACGTGCGTGTCTCGGACCCCAAGCAGGAGGAGGAGGGCTACTCGATTCCCGCCCAGAAACGCCTGCTTCAAGATTATGCCGATCGCAACGACATCCGAGTGGTGCAAGTGTTCGAGGAAACGAGCACTGCCAAGCGAACCGGCCGCAAGCAATTCCAGCAGATGATCGAGTTCCTCGTCGCCAACCCAAGGGTCAAACACATCTTGGTCGAGAAGACCGATCGGCTGTACAGAAACTTGCTTGATCATGTGCGCCTTTGGAGCCATGAGCCGAACCTGCACCTGGTAAAAGAAGGGCGAGTCCTCAATCGGCAATCGAAGTCCCAAGACAAGCTCGCTCACAACATTAACCTGGTGCTGGCAACGCACTACAGCGAGAACCTGAGCGAAGAGGTCAAGAAGGGGTTGAGCGAGAAGGCCCTTGGCGGAGAGTTCCCAGGCAAGGCACCTGCGGGTTACATCAACGACCGAAACACGCGAACGATGATCGTTGATCCGGTCACGGCCCCCATGGTGCGCCGGGCGTTCGAGTTGTACGCGACGGGACGCTACTCGCTGCTCGACATTCGCAAGTCCTTGATCCTGATGGGCTTTCGTACCAAGGGGGGACTAAAGCCCCCCAAGAGTTCAATCGAGTTGATGCTCAAGAACCCCATCTACTATGGCGACTTCCGCTACCAGGGCAGGATCTACCATGGTAAGCATGAGCCCCTGATCAGCCGCGAGTTGTACGAGAAGGTGCAGCATCTGCTGAGCCGCAGCAAACCTGGCGCCTACCAGGCTCACCAGTTTGCCTTCGTCAAGTTCCTCACTTGCGCTCACTGCGAGTGCTCCATCACGGCTGAAATCAAGAAGGGCAAATACATCTACTACCGCTGCACCTACGGCAAGGGCCGTTGCCAGCAGAAGTACGTGCCCGAGAAGAAGCTCGTTGCCCAACTCGGGAAGGTCCTGGAGGGACTGAAGCTTGATGACGGCTTCCTGAAGTGGGTGGAGGCCGCCCTGTTCGCCACCGAGAGCGATGCCCGCAAGCGTCGAGAAGCGGAGGCTCAGCGACTAAGGTCTGAGATTGCTCGCCTTCGCGGACGTCTCGCCAAGGCTTATGATGACAAGCTCGATGGGGAGGTGACCGAGGAGTTCTGGCGCGAGAAGTCCTCTGAGTGGCAAGCGCAGATCAGCGAGGCCCAGAATCAACTGGTAGCAATCGAGCGTTCCGAGGCACAGCAGGTCGAAACGGCAAAAGAAGTTTTAGAACTCGCGCAATCCGCTCATATCCTGTTTTTGCGCCAATCTCCACATGAGCAACGTGAGCTCCTACATCATGTCCTTTCGAACTGCCTTTTGCGCGACGGAAAGATCGAGCCGGAGTACCGGAAACCCTTTCAACTCCTGGCTTGTGCGGCTACCGAGTTCGCCAATGAAAATGCGGACCCCGGGCCTGATGACCCGAGATCCGCATTTAAGTGGGCGTAACTGGATTCGAACCAGTGACTCCTACCGTGTGAAGGTAGTACTCTACCGCTGAGTTATACGCCCAAGTTGTGTGCTTGAGAGTCTCATTATACCTTAGCCGTGCCTTAAGTCAACACCCTTCAGAATGCGCACGGCCCGGAGGGTCTCCGGGCCGCGCAGCGGGTTCATTTGCGTGCAATCCAAGCGTCAAGCGCCCTCAAGACGCCGCGAGCTATCCTTGGATGTCGATGATGAGGCCCTCGTAGTTGGCGCCTCCCACCACGGGGATGCCGCTCATCATCTTGTTCTGCCACTTGCCGACGAAATCGCTCTCCTTCATCTCGGTGAAGGCGCCGTCGATCGAGTCATGCATGATGATCGTCTTCTGGGACTGGTTGTAGCCGACCACGACGACCCAGTGTTCGGAGTTGCCGAACTGCAGGAGAACCATCGGGGGGCGGCCCTGGTCGACCAGGCTCCGCAGGAAGGAGAGCTTGCCCTGGCGGTAGGGCTGGGCCGTCAGACCGTTGTGCTTGAGGTAGGACTCCACCGTCTGGGGGCTGGTGGGCAGGTTGAAGCGGTTCGACTCGTTGACCACCTTCGAGTAGGAGGTATCCTTGCCCCAGTAGTTCAACACCACCGACATCGCCGCCTGGGCGCAGGTATTGTCCCTGGCGTCCTGCTTGAAGAAGGGCACGTCGTTGACGACGACCGCGCCGCTGGCGTAGACCGTGGTGGCCGAGCGCTTGGTGGCGTTCTGGGTCGTGCGGTAATCGACGATCTGCCCGCCGCTGGGATACTGCTGGACGAGCCCCTGACGGGGACCGTCGTTGATCGAGCCGGTGATGGGCGTGAGGCCACAACCGCTGAGGGTGCCGCTGGCCAAGAGGGCGACGAGCGAGGCCGCTACGAGCTTGGACTGGATCTTCAGGGCTTCCGAGATCAGCGAGGGCTTGACCATCCCGGTGTCGACCAGGATTTCGCCGATCTGACGCTTGGTCAGGCGCTGGTCGGCCAGGGCCGTTTCGAGTTGCTTGCGGGAGATGGTGCCGGTGGCGACCAGGATCTCGCCCAGCATGAAGCGGGCGGCCATCGCGCCGTTGGACATGTCCTCTTGCAGGGCGAGGACGGCCTCGAGCTCGAAGGGGCTGATCAGGTTGAAGCGGACCAGGACCTCGCCGAGGCGCTCGTTGGTGCGCTTCTGCTCGTCGAGGGCGCGGTCGAGCTGGCGGGAGGTGATGCGCTTGCTCTTGAGGAGCAGGTCACCGAGACGCTGGCGGACGCCTGCGACCTCGTCGGCATCGGTCAGATCGGCCTGGCTGGCGAGAACCGCCTTGAGCTCCATGTCGGAGAGGACACCAAGGCGCATCAGGACTTCGCCGAGGCGCTCGTTGGTGCGCTTCTGCTCGTCGAGGGCCCGATCGAGATCCGAGGGCGAGATGAAATCGCCGTCGACCAGGACTTCTCCCAGCCGGCGCTTCATCGTAAGGGTCGCATCTAGAACGCTCATTTCCCCGATCCTTTCCGCGGAGGGAGACCGCTACCGGCCGCCCGAACGGGCGACAAAGATCCCCCGCTCCTCGGTTAGCCTACTTATACCCCAAGCGAGCCAGGTTCCACCGTCTTGGCCTTCAGCCAAGCTGGGGTAACCATGATCGTCGGGACCCTGCACCAGGTCCTGTTCCAGCCCCCAACCCGAGGGCCCTGCCTCCCGAACGGCGAGTTTCCAGGTGCCGTTCGAAGAAAGCGTGCTGTACGCCAAGGTGAGCTTGCCCGCGATCCGGGCGATCGCCGGCTCCTGCATCTCCGCAGTTCCCGGAATCTGGACGGCTTCCGACCAGGAGCCCTGGCGCTCGATGCACTCGAAAAGCTTCCCGTCACGGTGGAAGACCACCCGCAGCCCTTCGCCGTCGTGGGCGATCGCCGGGTCTCCACCCGAGGCGGCGATCCGCCGCGACAGGCCCCAGATTTCGCCGTCCGAGCTCTGCATCACTTCGCAGGAGCCGCCCAGGGTCTGGAAGACGACGGCGACGCCCTTGGGAGTCCGGGTGACGGAGGCCGCCTTGGCGTGCTCCGTCTCGCGCGTAATGGCCACGGCTTCATTCCAGGTCTTCCCGTCGGTCGACGCCGAAGCGTAGAGCTGGAACGCTCCCGAATCGTTGGAGCCGTAAATCAGGTGAAGCTTGCCGGAGGCGTCTTCCCAGAGGGCGGGCGACTCTTCGGTGCGGCGGGTCTGGCCCACGGCCACCGGGGCGCTCCAGGTCTTGCCGTCGGCGCTCAAGCTCACGAAAACGTCCTTGCCGCCCAGCTTCTGGGTGTCGTAGGCGAGGGCGAAGCCGCCTGCCTTGCGGGCGACGAGGCTCGAGGCCCGGGGGAAATCGTGGGATTGCGCGGGGGCCGAGGTCCAGCCGGGAGCCAGGGTGAAGGTGGGAAGCTCGAGCGTCTGGGTCAGGCCGGGCATGCCCGTGCCGCAGCCAGCGAGCATCGAAGCGGTAAGGAAGGTCAAAAGCGTGCGGCGAATCATGCGACCTTCACCTCGAAGGGGCTCTTCGCGCCTATACGGTCGGCCTTGAGGTCGTCCTTGGAGTAGCCCGTGGTGAAGAGGTCGGCGACTTCCTTGAGCCAGCCCACGAAGACCGTGGCGCCGACGGCGACGGTCTCGCGCACGCTGCGGGGAACGACCTTGAGGGCGTCGAGGGCCTGGTCGATCTTGGCGGAGAAGGCGCCGCTCCAGAAGTAGTGCTTGGTCTTGTCCGTGCCTTCGGGCAGGCCGGAAAGCTCGTAAGGGGCTTCGATGCTGCCCGCGGTAGCCGCCAGGAAGGCATCACGCCGGATGTCCTCGGTGTCGATGGGGCGGCCGGAGGCGACGTACTGGTCACGGGTGGCGCGAACCGCCTCCTCGATGACCGTCTGGGGAGCCACGCCGTCCTTCTGGACCTTGCGGACGGCATCGACGATCGGACCGTAATGCGAATCGTTCCGCAAGCGGTTGAACTTGGATTCTTGTCGATCGTTGATCCAGCTCATGGGAGTCCTCCGATACAGCCTCTTAACGTGACTTATCCGGAGGAAAGCCTCAGGGCTGACTTATCTATGGGTTAAGATTCATTTAATCATTACTTCCCCGCTTCGACATGGCGGCCATGCCGAAAAACCTCTCCCTTTTGAGGAAAGGCTCTTCGGGGCTTGTCCGGGGGTAGGGGAGGCAGTAGGCTAAGGGGGTCTTCCCGTTCTCAGGCCCGGCGAGGCGGCCTCATCGGCCCGCTCGCGCGACTCGCGCTAAAGGAAAGAACCCATGGAACCCACGCTCGCACAGCTTGGCGAGGATCGGGCGATCGCCCTCATCGCGGAAACACTTGCCGACGTCCCTGTGCCCGAGGGCTGGGTGGGCATCGGCGATGACGCGGCGGTCACCACCCTGACTCCCGGCCTCCAGGCCGTCACCACGACCGATATCCTGGTCGAGGACGTGCATTTCCGCCGGAGCACCACCTCGGCCCGCGAGCTCGGCTGGAAGGCGATCGCCGTCAACGTCTCCGACGTCGCCTCCATGGGGGCCCTTCCCCGCTGGGCCACGGTCAGCGTGGCCCTGCCCAAGGACTGCTCCGCCTCCTGGGTTCGCGAGCTCTACCAGGGCATCGCGGAGGCCTCGCGCGCCGTCGGGCTCGCAATCGTCGGCGGGGACACCACCGGCTCGCCGGGGCCCCTCATGGTCTCGGTCACGGTGGTCGGGGAAACCGAGCGGCCGCTCTTGCGCTCGGGCGCCAAGGCCGGAGACCTCGTCTGCGTCACGGGCCCGATCGGGGATTCGGCGGCCGGCCTCTGGCTCCTCGAGCATGGAGGCGAGACGCCCTTGAGCGAGGCCGACGCGCAGGCTTTGCGGCAAGCGCATCGCCGGCCCCGCCCGCACGTGGCGGAAGGGCGCGCCTTGGCGAAGCGTCCGTACCGGATGAGCGTGCTGGACAACTCGGACGGCCTGGGGCGCTCGGCGTTGATTTTGGCCCAGGCGAACCGGGTGACGGTGGAGGTGGAGGCGTCACGGCTGCCGATATCGGACGCGATGCGGGTGCTGGCCGCCCATGCGGGGCGCGATCCTCTGGACTGGGCGCTCTGGGGGGGGGAGGACTACAACCTCGTCCTCAGCGTCGAGCCGGCGGGGCTGGACGCGGTTCGGCAGGCCATGGAAGCCGCCGGCGGAAGGCTCTGGCAAGTCGGACGCATGAGCGAAGGGCCCGCGATCGCCGTCCTCAAAAAGGACGACCACGCCGAGCCCCTACGCAACGCGTCGGCCTTCCAGCACTTCGGCTCCTGAAGCCCCCGCGACTACTGCTTGCTCAGGTTGCCGAATCGGACCCGGAGGAGACATTCTCCGGAGTTGTTGAGCTGCTCGGCGACGATGTACATCTCGAGCTGCTTCAAAACCATCTCCAGAGACAGGGACGGCTCGTAATAGGTCCGCTGCATGAGGATTTCGTCGTTGCGATGCACTTCCGCTTCGATCATCGTCCGGCCCTCCTCTCGCCCGCATCAACGGTCCCGACACGACTCGCCGCCCCCAGCCCGATCCCCGATCGGAGCCCCGAGCCCGCGTCGCCCCCCCGGATCCCTTGATTGCAGGAAACCTTTAAGAAATGTAACAACCCCATCCTAGCGGGTCGCTCGCATGCCTCCGTATGGCCGATCTGACCCAAGATGATCGGGGCTTCTGACGGCCCCGACGAAGGCCCCGTCCTCGCCCCCTCTTGCCCCCCGAAATCCCCTTCCAGCCCCGGCCCTGCTATACTGGAGCTTTGATGATTTCCCCCGCCAGCCGCGGGCGCCCCCGCTGCCGCGGGCGTTCCCCGGCGTCAAGAAGAGGTACTGGATGTCGGATAGGATGAAGGCTCTCGAGCTCGCGCTCGCAGGCATCGAAAAGCAGTTCGGCAAGGGCTCGATCATGAAGCTGGGCGACTCCGCCCGCATGCAGGTCGAATCCGTCCCCACCGGGATTCTGCCCCTGGACATCGCCCTGGGCGTCGGCGGCCTGCCGCGCGGCCGCGTGGTCGAGATCTACGGCCCCGAGTCGGGCGGTAAGACCACCGTCAGCCTGCAAGTCGTCGCGCAGGTGCAAAAGGCCGGTGGCGTCGCCGCCTTCATCGACGCCGAGCACGCCCTGGATCCCCAGTACGCCCGCCGCCTGGGCGTCGACATCGACAACCTCCTCGTCTCCCAGCCCGATACCGGGGAACAGGCCCTGGAGATCGCCGACGCCCTCGTGCGCTCCGCCGCCGTGGACCTGATCGTCGTCGACTCCGTCGCCGCTCTCGTCCCCAAGGCCGAGCTCGAAGGCGACATGGGCGACACCCACGTCGGCCTGCAGGCCCGCCTCATGAGCCAGGCCCTGCGGAAGCTCACCGCCACCATCGGCAAGTCCAACGCCATCGTCATCTTCATCAACCAGCTTCGCGAAAAAGTCGGCGTCATGTTCGGCAACCCCGAAGTCACCACCGGCGGCCGGGCCCTGCGCTTCTACTCGTCCGTCCGCATCGAGGTCCGCCGCATCGAGACCCTCAAGAAGGACGGCGTCGAGATCGGTAACCGCGTCAAGGGGAAGGTCGTCAAGAACAAGGTCTCGCCCCCGTTCCGCGTCGCCGAGTTCGACCTGATCTTCGGAGAAGGCGTCAGCCGCCAGGGCTGCGTCCTCGACATGGCCGTCGATCAAAATATCGTCGGCAAGTCCGGCTCCTGGTTCTCCTACGGCTCCGACAAGATCGGCCAAGGCCGCGAGGGCGCCAAGGAGTACCTGCGCCAGAACCCCGAGGTCTGCGACGAGATCGAAGCCGCCGTCCGCGCCAAGCTGCTCGCCCACCTCGGCGAAGCCCCGGCCTCGGCCCTGAATTAGCCGCAAGCCACCCCCCAAGGCCTCATGACAAGCCCCTTCGCCCCGGCGGAGGGGCTTGACGCCTATTAAACTTTCCTTGACAGGCTTTCTCGACGCTCTGTAGCATGGCGGAGGCGGGGTATTGTCTTGTTTTGCCTACTTTCGGTCGGCATCGCGGTGTCCCGCCTGGATTCGCACCCCAACGTGAAAGTGATGGCGCGTATGGATCTATGGCCGATCCTCATCGGAATCGCTGCCGTCGCCGCGACCCTCGCGGCGGGTTACCTCATCGTCCTCAATTACCGGCGCCAGGCGGTGGAGCAGACGCTCCAGCAAGCCCAGGCCACGGCTCGCGAGTTGCTCGCGAAGGCCGAGGCGGATGCCGATAACCGCAAAAAAGAAACGCTCATCGAGGCCAAGGAGGCCTCTCATCAGCTTCGCCTCGACGCCGAGCGCGAAATCAAGGACCGCCAGGCCGAACTCGCCAAGCGCGAGCGCCGCCTCGAGCAAAAGGAAGAAACCCTCGACCAGAAGCACGAGTTGCAGTCCCAGAAAGACCAAGCCCTGCTCGCGCAGGAACGCGAGCTCGACCAGAAAGCCCGAGACGTCGAGACCCTCCACCTCAAGCAGGCTCAGGAACTCGAACGCTTAAGCGGGCTTTCGGCCGACGATGCCAAGAACCTGATTCTCAAGCGCGTCGAGGATGAGATGCAGCTCGAGATCGCCCGGATCATCCGCCAGGCCGAGTCCGAAGCCCGCGAGACCGCCGAGAAGAAGGCGCGCGAGATCGTGACCACGGCCATCCAGCGCTGTGCGGTCGACCACTGCGTCGAAAGCACCGTCTCGGTGGTGACCCTGCCCTCGGACGACATGAAGGGCCGGATCATCGGTCGCGAAGGCCGGAACATCCGCGCCCTCGAGCACGCCACCGGCATCGATCTGATCATCGACGACACGCCCGAAGCGGTCGTCCTCAGCTCGTTCGACCCGGTTCGCCGCGAAATCGCCCGCATCGCCCTCACCTCCCTGATCGCCGATGGCCGCATCACCCCGCAGCGCATCGAAGAGCAAGTGGAGAAGGCGCGCCGCGAGGTCGAAACCCGCATGAAGGAAGACGGAGAGGCCGCCATCCTCGAGCTGGGCATCCAAGGTGCCCATCCCGAGGTGATCCGCACCCTGGGACGCCTGCGCTACCGCACGTCCTACGGGCAGAACGTGCTCGCCCACTCCAAGGAAGTCGCCTTCATCGCCAGCATGATCGCCTCCGAGATCGGGGCAAACGTGGCCGTCGCCAAGCGCGCCGCCCTGTTCCACGACCTCGGCAAGGCCGTCTCCCACGAGCAGGAGGGCTCGCACGCCGTGAACGGCGCCGAGATCGCCCGCAAGTACGGAGAGAGCCCCGCGGTCTGTCATGCCATCGGGGCCCACCACAACGACGAGGAGCCCTCGACCGTCGAGGCGGTCATCGTGCTCCTGGCCGATGCCATCTCCGCGGCCCGCCCCGGCGCCCGCCGCGACAACATCGACATCTACATCAAGCGCCTCGAGAAACTCGAGGAAATCGCCACCTCCTACCCCGGCATCGAGAAGAGCTTCGCCATCCAGGCGGGCCGCGAGATCCGGGTCATGGTCCATCCCGAGGTGGTCGACGATGCCATGTCCGCCATGATCGCCCGCGACATCGCCAAGCGCATCGAGACGGAAATGGAGTACCCGGGTATGATCAAGGTGACGGTGATCCGCGAGACCCGTTCCACCGAATTCGCCAAATAGGCCTAGAAATGACCGTGACCTTTGTCCAAAGACCCTAACACGGTCCACCTCCTGATGATCGGGGATGTCATGGGACATCCCGGTCTTCAGGCCGTTCGCGAGGGAGTCCCCCGCGTCCGCAAGTCGCTCCCCGTCGATCTGGTGATCGCCAACGGAGAGAACGCGGCCGGGGGCTTCGGCTTGTCGGAGCGCTGCTACCACGACCTTCGCGACTCCGGAGTCGACGTGATCACCCTGGGCAACCACGCCTGGGACAAGAAGGAAATCTTCAACTTCATCGACGACGCCGACCGGGTGGTGCGTCCCGCCAACTACCCCCCCGGCACTCCGGGCCGCGGCCATACCTTCGTCAAGGTCGCCGGCACCACCGTCGCCGTCGTCCAGCTCATGGGCCGGGCCTTCATGAATGCACTCGATTGCCCGTTCCAGACCGCCGACCGCGAGCTGAAGCAGCTTTCCAAGCAAACCAAGGTCATCGTCGTGGACATGCACGCCGAGGCCACCTCCGAGAAGATGGGCATGGCGCATTACCTGGACGGCCAGGTGAGCGCGATTCTCGGCACCCACACACACGTTCAGACGGCCGACGAGCAGATCTTTCCGCGTGGAACGGGGTATATAACCGACATAGGCATGTCTGGCCCCCGCCACTCCGTGGTCGGAATCAAGCCGGATCTCGCCTTGCGCCGCATCCGTGAGCAGCTCCCGGTGCGCTTCGAGGTCGCCGACGGCCCCACCGTCTTCTGTGCGGTTTGGCTCGCGATCGACAAGACCACCGGGCGCACGACGCAGATTCAACGCATTAACTATAAATAGCTCGCAGGAGGTACCCCGTGGACGTGTTCAAGGTCTCGGCCAAGTCGAACCCCAGCTCAGTCGCCGGCGCCCTGGCGGGCGTGCTCCGGGAACGCGGGCGCGCCGAACTGCAAGCCATCGGAGCGGGAGCCATCAACCAGGCCATCAAGGCGGTCGCCATCGCCCGCGGCTACGTCGCCCCCGGCGGCATGGACCTGATCTGCATCCCCGCCTTCATCGACATCACCATCGATGGCGAGGAGCGGACGGCTATCAAGCTGATCATCGAGCCAAGATAGGACTGGCTTCCTCCCCTCGCTCCCGCGAATGCAGGAGCCCACTGGATTCCCGCTTTCGCGGGAATGACGGTGAACGGTCCAAAGCCCCGTGCTACCCCAGGCCGGGCCTTTGGCCCCAGCGGGATTCGTCGTAAGATGGCGCCATGGCAACAGCAGATTTACACCTTCACACCACTTTCTCAGACGGCCGCTTCACTCCGAGCGAGCTCGTGGACGCCGCTGCCTTGGCGGGGCTGAAGGCGATCGCCGTCACCGACCACGACCACACCGGAGGCCTCGTCGAGGCGCGCGAGCGCGCGGCGCGCTACCGGCTCGAGGTCCTCACCGGAGTCGAAATCAACACGGTCTGGCAGGATCGCGAGCTTCACGTGCTCGGCTACTGTTTCGACGAATCGCTTGACTGGTGGAACTCCCTCATGGTCGACCAACGCGAGGCCCGCGAGCGCCGCATGGAGCGCTTCGTCGCCCGCCTCCAGGAAAACGGCCTGCCGGTGACCATGGAGGACGTTCGGCGCCAGGCCGGGGAGGGTGCGCTCGGTCGCCCGCACCTGGCCCAGGCCCTGATCGCGAAGGGACTCGTCTCCACCGAGCAACAGGCGTTCGATCGCTGGCTCTCCTCGGGAACGGCCGGCTACGTGCCGCGCGAGGGCCTCTCACCCGCAGAGGCCATCCGGGCCATCCGCAAGGCCGGAGGAGTGGCGAGCATCGCCCACCCGCGAAGCGCTCCCCTGGAGGGCGGAAACCTCATCGGAGAGCTGGTCGAAGTGGGCTTGGGAGCCCTGGAGGTGGTCCACCCCTCGCACCCCCCGGTGCTGAGGGATTACTACCGATCCATGGCCGAGCACTACGGGTTACTCTGGACGGGAGGCACGGACGATCACGGGCCCAAGGGCGGAAGGCCCGCCCGGATTGGTTCCGACAGCGTCCCGTACTCGGTCGTCGAAGCGCTAAAGGCTAGAGCCGGGTAAAGGGGGGCTGGGAAAGGAATCCCGGGTCGGTCCTCGCTTTTAAACTTCGGAAGGAAGGCCTATAATGGGACCAACCGACCGTTCCGCCGAGCCCGGTCGGGGCCGGCACGCTCACCATAGATAGGGGGATAGGCGTATGGAACTCGTTATCAAGGGCAAGAACCTCGACGTCACCGAATCGCTGCGGGATTACGCCCAGAAGAAGCTCAGCCGCGTCTTCAAGAACGTCGATGGCGTGATCAACACCGAACTCGAGCTCTCCGTCATCAAGAACCCTAGCGTCCAGGCCAACCAGATCGCCGAGGTCACGTTGTTCGCGAGCGGGACGGTCATCCGGGGCGAAGAGTCCTCGGACAACATGTACGCCTCGATCGACCTCGTCGCCGACAAGATCGAGCGTCAGATCCGCCGCTACAAGGCCAAGCTCCGCCACCGCGGCCATAGCCCCCTCAAGACCTCGCAGGTCGTCGCCACCGAGCTCGCCGCCGTCGAGGAGATCGAAGAAACTCCCGGCGCCGAGCGCGAGATCGTCCGCTCCAAGACCTTCGCGATCAAGCCCATGACCCCGGAAGACGCCTCCCTGCAGATGGAGCTGCTGGGCCATGACTTCTTCGTCTTCCTCAACCAGCAGACCGAACAGGTCAACGTCATCTACCATCGCAAGGATGGCAACTACGGCCTGATCGAGCCCCAGGTCTAGCAGGGAGCCAAGGTGATCGGATACGAAGTCGGACAAGACGTCACGATCCAGCTCGGCTCGTCCATGTACTGGGGGCGGATCACCGCCCTCAGTGCCAACACGGCCGAGGTCACCTTCCCCGTCCAACTCGACCTCGGAGAATCCGAAGGCGTCCTGACCTGGCCCGATGGGCTGGGTCAGGACGTTTCCTTGGCCCAACTCAACCACCACACCAACCTGGTCGTCCGGATCCCCCTCGGGATGATCCCTCAGCGAAAGCCGGATGAACCCGCCCCGGCCGCGGTGATCCCCCCCGAAGGCGTCGTCCTCCCCCAGATCCAGGCTGAGATGCGCCGCTCCGTGCGCGTCCCGATCGAACTCGACGTCACGCTCACCGACGTCGCCTCGATGATCCAATCCACCGGGCGCACGTTCGACCTCTCCGGCGGCGGTTCCAAGCTCTCCTCCCAGAGCATCCTCATCGTCGGCCGCGAGTACCTCGTCAGCCTCCCCCTCGAGGAAAACCCGATCGAGGTCCGCGCGCGCGTCCTCCGGCGCCTCGGACACCAGATCTACGCCCTCAAGTTCCTCACCGACCGAGAGGTCGGCCACCAGATCATGCGGGCGCTCTTCTCCCGAATCCGGGGCGAACAAGGCGAACAAGCGGCTTCGCGCCCCCGCTCGATGAACTTCCGCAAGAACCCGTGAGCGCGACCCGACCCAACCCCAATCAGATGACCTTCCTCGAGCACCTCGAGGAGCTGCGCTGGCGCCTGCTCAAGACCGTCTCGGCCATCGCCGTCGGCACCATCCTCGCCTTCGTCTTCCATCAGCAGCTCGTCACCTGGCTCTTGAAGCCCGCCGCAGGCATCGAGCTGATCTTCACGGCCCCCGCCGAGTACTTCATGGTCACCCTGCGAGTCGCCTTCTTCGCCGGCCTCTACCTCTCCCTGCCGGTCCTGCTGTACCAGGCGATCGCCTTCGTCGCCCCCGGCCTCACTCCCTCCGAACGCCGCTGGACCCTGCCCATGCTGGTCGCGGCCTTCCTGCTCTTCACCACGGGCGCCCTCTTCAGCTACTTCTTCCTCCTGCCGGTCGCCCTCAAGTTCCTGATAGGTTTCGCCCCCGAAGGCATCAGCCCGCTGCTGTCCATCGGTAACTACCTCGCCTTTGCCGCCAGCCTCGTCTTCGCCTCCGGCCTATCCTTCGAGCTCCCGCTCGTCATGTTCTTCCTGAGCCTCATGGGCCTGGTCACCTCCCCCAAGCTCAAGGAGTTCCGGCGCTACTTCATCATCGTCGCCCTCACCATCGCGGCCGTCGTCACCCCCTCTCCCGACGTCTTCACCCAGGGCATCCTGGCCATCGCCCTGATGGCCCTCTATGAGCTCGGCATCCTCCTGGTCCAGGGAATCAAGCGCTAGATGCTGCCCGGCCTCCCGATCGCGGTTCTCACGGCGGGTGCGGCTCTCGCCTTCTTCGCCGGCTGGCGCAGCCGCCCCAGCGACGCAAAACCCTCCCTCGCCCGCCTTCTCCTCTGGCTTTCGCCCCTTTGGCTTTGGGCCCTCGGCTTCGCCCTCCTGCTCGTCGGCATCGGCATGGAATTCCGCCTCCAGGGCATGCCGGACCAGGCCGCCTCCGCCTACGCCGCGAGCCTCGCGCTTCTCTGGGGTCACGCCGCCGGTCTCGGGCTGCTCGCGCTCTCCCCGGGTCGTCCTTGGGCCTCCGCCATCGGCCTTGCCATGGCCCTCGGCCTGCCTCCTTTCGGGGCCTTCGCGGGCCTCTGGCTTGGCCTCCAGGCCGTCCAGTCCGCCTTCCTTTTGCTTCCCGCATGGCCGGCCCTCGCCCTCGCGGCCGGCACGCTCGCAGGCCTTGCCGGCTGGTTCTGGGCCTGGCAAGGCGGCCTCCAGCTGGTCCGGGCCGACCTCCCGACCCGGCGCGGCAGCCTCTTCCGGGGTCTGCTCCTCACCCTCGGCGTGCTCGGAGGCTTCCTCCCCTGGCTCTGGGTGCTTCCCGCCCAAGTCGTGGTCGCTGAGCTGACGGGGGAATTGCCCATGCTGCTGGTGGCCCTCGGGATGCTGCTCACTCCGGTGATCCCAGGCCAAGCGAGCGTCATCCCCTTCGGAATCCTGGCGATCGCCATGGCCGTCACCTCCGTCCTGCTCCTGGTTCTGCGCCTCACCCGGAGGCCCCGATGACCCCGCTGGCCGTCTTCCTGCACACCATGCTCGTCGTCTCCCTGGGCCCCCTCTTGGTGGGCCTCTTCCAGCTCGCCACCCGCGGCGGCGGCCTCACGGCCCTGCTCGCTCCCGCCCGCGCGATCGGAGCGGGCCTGCGCGCTCCGGGGCAGGCGCCCCTCGGGCACCTGGCCGTGCTCGCGCTCGCCGTCGTCGCCGGCCTCCTGATCCCCCTCTTCTCCGGCGACGCCGTCCTGGGTTTCCTCGGGGACGGCTTCACCGCGCTTCTGCTGCTCACGGGCCTCTCCATCGGACGACTCCCCTTGCGTGCAAGCACCGTGCTGTCAGCCGCCGCGAGCCTCTGGGTGATTGGCGCGCTCACCGGAAGCACCGACCTAGCCCAGGCGTTTGCCGCGTGGCCGGCGGGTCCCGCGACGCTCCTGGTCTACCTGGGGCTGATACTGGGAGTCGCTCCGCTCATGCAGCCGGACGCGTCGCAAGTCGAGGGCCTCGACGACGCCCTGGCGGCCTGGACCCGCGGCACGCTTCAGCTCGGATGGCTGGCCCTCGGCATGATGGCCTTCCCGGTGGTCATCCCACTCAGCAGCTGGGTCCCCTTCACCGCCGCCGTGGCGCTCTTTATCGTCAGGGCCGGAGTCTTCGGCGCGATGCTGGCCACTATCACCGCGCGCTGGCCGAAGCTGCCGCTCGCCGAAATAGGGCTCGCCTGCTCGCTCTTGGCCCTTTTTCTCGTGAAGCTCGGACTCTGAGAGGGTATACAGGGGGAATGATGAACCAACATGAAGCCATTGGCGTCGGGTTGCTCGGATGCGGAGTCGTCGGCGGCGGCGTCGCCGACCTCCTGCTCAAGAACCAGGACGCTTACACCCACCGCGTGGGACGCCCCGTCACCCTCAAGGCGATCGCCGTCCGCGACCCGGCCCGCGACCGCGGCCTCCCCCCCCACCTCTTCGTCGCCGACCCGATGGAGGTCCTCTCCCACCCCGAGATCCAGCTGATCGTCGAGGTCATGGGCGGCGTGACCCCCGCCAAGGAGCTCATTCTCGCGGCCCTCAACCGCGGCAAGTCCGTCGTCACGGCCAACAAGGAAGTCCTGGCCAAGCACGGCCGCGAGCTCTTTGAGGCAGCCCAGCGGAACGGGGCGGCTTTGTACTTCGAAGGGGCCGTCGCCGGCGGCATCCCCCTCATCATGCCGCTGCAACGGGGCCTTGCGGCCAACTCCCTGTCGTCGGTCCAGGGCATCATCAACGGGACCACCAACTACATCCTGACGCGCATGGCCAAGGAAGGCAGCACCTTCGAAGCCGCCCTCGCCGACGCCCAGAAGCTCGGCTACGCCGAGGCGGATCCCACCTCGGACGTCGAAGGCCACGACGCCGCCTACAAGCTCTCCCTGCTGGCGAGCCTCTTGTTCGGCGAGCACGTCGAGTCCGAGGACGTGCCGCGCGAAGGCATCTCAGGCATCACGCCCCAGGACCTCAAGTACGCCCAAGAACTCGGCTACGTGGTGAAATTGCTGGGCATCGCCAAGCGCGAGGGCGATCGCCTCGAAGCCCGCGTCCACCCCACCATGATCCCGACCGACCACCCGCTGGCCCGGATCAACGGCGTCACCAACGCCGTGACCGTCCAGGGTGACGCCGTGGGCGAGGTGACCTTCTCGGGTCCCGGCGCGGGCCGCGGCCCTACCGCCAGTGCCGTCGTCGGCGACCTCCTCAACGTCGCGAGCTTGCTAGACGCTCCGGATCGCATGATGGCCTGCATCCAGACCCGAACCGTCAGCCCCGTGCCCCTGGACGAGGTCGATTCCGCCTTCTACCTGCGCCTGAAAGCCCACGACGTGCCCGGCGTACTGGGTTCGGTCGGCACCTGCTTCGGCAAGCACCAGGTTTCCGTGCGGTCGTTCGTCCAGCACGCCGCGGAAGGCGGCCATGCCGAGCTCGTGATCGTCACCCACCGGGTGCGCGAGGCCAGCTTCCGGGCCGCCGTCCAGGAAATCGCCGCGATGGCCGCCATCGAGGAAATCGCCAACGTCATCCACGTCGAGGAGGAAGCATGATCACCGCTGCTGCCCGCCGCTGGGGCGGACTGATCCCCGAGTACGGCCGATTCCTTCCCGTCACCGACGCCACCCCCGTCGTGACCCTGGGCGAAGGCGGAACCCCGCTTGTAAAGCTGGAGCGGATTCCCTCCGCCCTCGGCCTGCCCGAGCTGCAACTTCACGTCAAGCTGGAAGGCGCCAACCCCACCGGCTCGTTCAAGGATCGCGGCATGACCATGGCCGTGTCCAAGGCGAAGGAAGCGGGTTCTGAGGCGCTGATCTGTGCATCGACCGGCAACACCTCGGCTGCGATGGCGGCGTATGCGGCAAGAGCCGGAATGCGCTCGTTCATGCTCGTTCCCGACGGCTACGTTGCCCTGGGCAAGCTCGCTCAGGGGATTCACTACGGGGCAAAGGTCATTCCCGTGCGTGGGAACTTCGACGAGGCCCTGAACCTCGTTCGGGCGATCGCCGAGCGCTACCCCGTCACCCTCGTCAACTCGGTCAACCCCTTCCGGATCGACGGCCAGCAGACCGGCGCCTTCGAGGTCTGCGACCAGCTCGGCGGAGCCCCCGACATGCTCGCCATCCCCGTGGGCAACGCCGGGAACATCACCGCCTACTGGAAGGGCTTCAACGCCTACCGCACGCACGGCTTGATCGACGCCTTGCCGCGCATGGTCGGCTTCCAGGCGGCGGGCGCGGCCCCGCTCGTCACCGGCAGCCCCGTGGCCAAGCCCGAAACCATCGCCACCGCCATTCGGATCGGCAACCCCGCGAGCTGGCAAGGCGCCGTCACCGCCATCCAGGACTCCCTTGGCCTGATCGACGCCGTCACCGACGCCGAGATCCTGGAAGCCTACCGCATGCTCGGGCGCATGGAAGGCATCTTCTGCGAGCCGGCTTCGGCCGCCTCCGTGGCAGGCATCATCAAGCTCGCGCGGGCGGGCAAGCTCGTCGGTAACGAGCGGATCGTCTGCGTGCTCACCGGCAACGGCCTCAAGGACCCCGACACCGCCATGAAGGGGATCGACCAGGCCCCCGACGTGGTGGACGCTTGCGAAGCCGACGTCCTCCGCGCCATGGGGTTCTAAGTCGAAGTTCCAGCGCAAGACTTCCCGGCCTTCCGCACGGCTCGCCAGACTCGGCGAGCCGTTGATGTCAGAGGAAAAGCTCGGTGTAATGCCAGATGCCGAAGCGCTCGAAGGCCTCTCGGGCACGGTTCAGGAGCAAGAGACGGTTCGGATCCGCCGGATCGAGGTGCCGGCCGATCTCGAAGTGAGCCAGCGCCTGCTCGAAGGGCATGGTTAGCGTCTCGCTGAGACTCAGGCTCTGCTGCCAGGCGCGCCGCGCCGCCGCCTTGCGGCCCCGCAGCCAATCGTAACGGCCCTGGTAGAGCAGAGCGCGCGGCTTCCCGATGGGGAAGACCGCCGCGAACGCATGAAGGCCCTGACAGGCCTTGCGGGCATGCGTCGCGAGCGCGGCATCCTGAGGATCGCGCTCCCAGAGCTCCAGGCAAACTTCCGCCGTGGCCGCGTACCCGTCGAAACTCGAGACGATGGTCGGGCGAATCGTCGCCATCAGGCCCAAGGCACGCTCGACCAGGATCCGGGCCTGCGGCACGTCCCCTTTTCGCAGATGCGCGAGCGCCAGGAGCGCGAAGGGACGCAGTTGCAAGGAGGTGCCGAAGTCCGGCTGCGCCAAGGCATCTTCCAGGAAGTCGATACTCTGATCCCAGTTCCCCCGCATGATGGCGCATTGGGCCTCGACCAGGCGCGCGATGCCGATCAGCTGCGAGTCGTTGCGGCGCTGGGCTTCCAGGACCATCTTCGCGCTCTCCTCAGCCACCGCGTCGAAGTGGCCGTGGAAGCACTCCACCAGTCCCGAGAAGAAGCGAATTTCACTGGTGCGTCGGACGTCTCCGAGCTGGCTCGACATGGCCAGCGCCTGGCGATGCGCCTCGCGGGCCGCCTCCCAGCGCCCCATGCCGATGTCGTAGGTCCCGGTGACGAAGTGCGTCCAAGCCAGCGCCGGAAGGTTCCCTTGCTGGGTCGCCAAGTCGAGGGCCAGCCTCCGGTACCGCTCAGCCACGCTGTGCAGCCGAGCGATCCCCGCCGAGAACGAAAGGTTGCCGTAGATCCGTGCCTGATCCGGCGATGGAGCCGCTCGCTCGAAAAGGTTCAGCCCGCGCAACGACGCGTCGATCATCGCCAGGGGATCGTTCGAGAGGTAATGAATCTGCATCAGGCGCCCGTAGGCGAGCGCCACGATCGCATGCGCGGGATCCTGGGATGATTTGGCCTTCGGCGGCAGCACACGATGCCCCACCTGGCGCATCACCTGCATCCCGAGCCCGCCCAGCAAGGCGGCACGGCTGGAGGGGACGCGTACACCCAGACTGAGGAGGGTCTCTTCGAGGACTCGGCGACAAACCTCGGCCCGTCCCAGGCCGTAATAGGCTTCAGCCAACTTCCGGGACCAGGATGCATGCCGGATGATGGCCTCTCGACTGGGCGCTCGGCCGGTCGAATCAGGGGTCTGCCTACGACTGAACGCGAGGGCATCCTGAAGGAATCGGACGGCTTCCTCGTAGGCTCCGCTTTCCAGGGCTTGTTCGCCGGCGAGGGCGAGATAGCCCACGGCCTTCGAGGGCTGTTCGGCGCGAAGCCAGTGGTGGGCCAGCGCCGGGTAGTACGGCGACAGATCGACCGTGTAGCGGCGCTCCAGCCATTCCGCCACCGCCTGGTGAAGCTGCTGGCGCTGCGAGAAAAGCATCAGGTTGTAGACCACTTCCTGGGTGAGGGCATGCTTGAACTGAGAGGCCCCCTCGGTAGCGATCACGAGGTCCAGGGCTTCGAGGGCGCGAAGGCTCTCCGGGAGCGCGCGCCGATCCGCCTCGATTGGGTGGACGGCCATCAGGAGGTCGAGCGGAAAGGTTCGGCCGATCACGCTCGCGACCTTGAGCGTCAGTTGCTCAGAAGGCGAGAGCCGGTCGATTCGGCTGGTGATGATGCCCTGCACCGTGTCCGGTAGGTCGAGCGCGTCGAGCTCGGGGGCGTCGGGAGCCAACGCGCCCGTCCCGCCCGTGATCCGGAGGGTTCCCGAATCGCGAAGCGCGTAGGCGAGTTGCTCGCCGAAGAAGGGATGCCCTTCCGCCTTGCGGATGATGAGCTCCGCCACGGGCTCCGGCAACGTGGTCACCCCGAGCCGCTGGCAGACGATCTGGCGGATAGCCTCGGAAGGCAAGCGGTCCAACCGCAGGCGCAAGGTGGACGACGCCTCCAGCAGGCGCTGGGTCTCCTCGGGAGGCGCCTCATCGAGTGGCCGGAACGTCAGTACGATCAAGGCATTGGGAAGGTACTGGCTCGTCCGGGCGACGAGCGCCCAGGAGGCCGAGTCCAGCCAATGGGCGTCCTCCAGGACCAGGAGCATCGGGGCGTCGGACGAAGCCAGGTGCAGCACGCGCAGCAAGAGGTCACGGGTGTTCGAGATGCGAAGCTCGCCCGAAAGCTGCTGGGTGATCTCGTTGTCGGGCAAGTCCAGCGGCAGGACCGAGTTGAGCAAAGGCGCGAGGCGCATGGCCTCGGCATCATGCTCCAGGCGCGTGTAGACCCGTTTTCGCCAGGCATCCGTCCGGGAAAGCGGCTGGGTCAACGGAGCGCTGCCGCGCTGGATGGCCTCGAGCTGAAAGAGCTGGGTGAAGATGGGCTGCCAGGCATGGTAGGGAGTGCCCTTCTCGATGGATTCCCCCAGGCCCATGTACGCCGAAAGCCCGAGGGCTTGGGCTTCTTGGACGGCGATCGCCGCCAGCTGGGACTTGCCCATTCCCGCTTCGCCTTCCAGGACGACCAGGCCACCCTTGCCCTGCGCCTTGAGGTCTTCGAGGCGGTCGCGCAGGGCCTGCTCTTCGGCGTCGCGGCCCACGAGGACCTTGCGGTTGAGCGAGACGTGGCGGCGGGACTTCTCGACGGGGCGGTAGACATCCAGGGGAGCGGCACGTCCCTTGAGCGTGAGGGTCGAGGGAGCTCCGAAGGCCACGCGGGACTTCGCCTCGTGGAAAGTGGCCGCGTCGCAGAGGATGTCCTCGGGGGCCGCCTGCATCAGCCGGGCGGCCGTGTTCACGATGTCCCCGATGATCGTGTACTCTCGGCGCCGGGCGTTGCCGATTTCGCCGCAGAAGGCCCTCCCAGTCGAAACGCCGATGGCGCTGGTGAGGCCGCGGGCCGCGAGCGATTCCTGGATCTCCAGGGCGGCGCTCACGCCGCGCAGGGCGTCGTCCTCGTGGGCCAGCGGGGGGAGACCCAGGACGGCGACCAGCGAGACGCCCTTCTCGTCGAGGCTGAGCTTGTTGATGGTGCCCTCGTAGCGGTCCAGGATGGCCTGCAACGTCTCCGCCGTCTCTTGGGCATGGTCCAGGGTGGTCCCCCGGGTAAAGCCCGGTAGGTTGATGAAGAGCACGGTCACCTTGCGTAACTCCGCGAGCCAGCCGCCTTGCTCCGCCCTCACCCGGGCGAGGACCGCCTCGGGAAGGAAGCCTTGAAGTTTAAGCTCGTCCTCGGCATGCAAGGGCGCATGAACCAAGGGGCGCGGCGGAAGCCGCCGGCGTAGCGCGAGCAGGTGGTAAGCATCCTCGGAAAGCGGCTTCACGACGGACTCGTCGGCAATCTGCTCCCATGCCTGAGCCGAAAGCACGACGTCCTTCGGGTTTGCGCGAGGCAGAACGGAGCCCAGCTGCTCGACGGCAGAGCCGGCGAAGAGCATCTCCCAGCGCTGGTTGAGGCCTCCGACGCGTGCGAGCATGACCTCGCCCGCTCCGATGCCGACGCGCAGCGAGAGACCGTCACCCGCCTGGAGGGGAGATTGCCAGCCCGAGGCCTGGATCGCGAGGGCGCACTGAGCGGCGCGCCGGCAAAGGGTTGCGAGGTCCTCGCCCCCCGTGTCGGCAGGCCAGAGGGCGATCAAGGCGTCTCCCGCGAACTTGATCACGTCCCCGCCATGCGCCTCGACCAAGGCGATGAGGTGGCCGAAGTAGGAATTGAGAATGGTGCTGAGCACTTCTTCGCCCGCAGGGTGCTGCGAGAGCGTCTCGGCGAGTCGGGTGAAGCCCGAGATGTCGGCCAAGAGGACCGCCGCGTCCGTGCGGTGAAGCGACGGGGCATCGACCGGAAGACCGCGCAATTGATGCGTGACCCAGACGGGAACGTAGCTAGCAATCGTGTCCAGGATCGGCGGCATGGGGCCCTTGCGGCAGGTGAGCGGGACCCTCCCATTGTACCCGCCGCCCGCCGACTCGTCTCCACGCTTCGCGATCATGCGCGCGCGTTACATGCCCTTACAAGTTTAAAGCTTTATTAAAAAGGCGATAATTCTTGCTTGAAAAGCTTGTCCGGCCCAGGGCCCTCCGTGTACTGTTTAAATTAAGGTTAAGGTTGGCTTAGCTTGATCCCCTGACCCAGATGGAGGCGTCCATGGCATTTTCCCCGACGGTGAAGGCAGCCCTCGCGGCCACGCTTGCAGTCACGGCCCTTACGGCCTGCGGCAACCCCTCGCCATCGGGAATGGGAACCATGCTGGCCCTCGAAGCGGATACCGCATCGACGGGGCAGATTTACAGCCGCTCGGGCCAGGCGCAGCTCGTCATCAAGCGCCGCCCTGGAGCCTTGGGCGCCTTCAACGCCGCCTCCTTCGGGCTCGAGACCGTCCACGAGATCAGCGGCCTGGGCGTGCAGGTGGCCAACGTGCCCACCGCCAAGCTCAACGCCACCCTCTCGCAGCTGCGCCGCGACTCCAGCATCCTCTACGCCGAGCCCGCGCGGCAGGTGAAGGCCTTCGACCTGCCCTCCGAGCAGCCCGCCGGCGGCCAGGCAGAGGACGCCCTCCAGGCGGAGAGCATCCGGGTGAACGATCCGCTCTTCGGCCAGCAGTACGCCCCTCAGCTCACGCGGGCCCCCGAGGGCTGGGTGCGCGCGACCGGGCGGGGCATCAAGGTCGCCATCGTGGACACGGGCATCGACCCCGGGCATCCCGACCTCCGCGGCAACCTGATCCCGGGCTACAACTCGCTCACCCGCAACGCCAACACCCGTGACGACAACGGCCATGGCACGCATTGCGCGGGCGTCACCGCCGCACAAGCCGGCAACGGCGAGGGCATCACGGGCATCGCCCCCCATGCCAAGCTGATGCCCATCAAGGTGCTCGCCGCGGACGGCGGCGGCTCGGACGCCAGTGTGGCCGAGGGCATCGCCTGGGCGGTCGAGCGTGGCGCGGACGTCGTCAGCCTCAGCCTCGGCGGCCCCAGCGAGAGCAAGGTCATGCGCGACGCCGTCGCGTACGCCCTCACCAAGGGCGTGGTGGTGGTCGCGGCCATGGGCAACGACGGCACGAACGACCGCAGCTTCCCCGCGGCCTACCCCGGCGTGATCGCCGTGGGCGCCTCGGATGCCCGCGACGCGATCGCCGACTTCTCGCAGTGGGGCAACTGGATCTCGGTGGCCGCCCCCGGCGTGAAGATCATGTCGACCCTGCCCACCTACAAGGTGGATGCCAACGACTACGGCTACCCCATGCGCTACGGCGCCATGGACGGCACCTCCATGGCCACTCCGGCGGTCGCGGGCCTCTCCGCTTTGCTCTTGAGCGTGCATAAAACCGCGACTCCGGCCCAGGTGAAGGCGCGCATCGAGCAGACCGCCGACCGGGTGGGCACTCAGCGAGGCTTCAACCCCTACTTCGGCCACGGCCGCATCAACGTCGCGGCCGCCCTGCGCTAGCCGCTCGCTCAGGCGAGGTCGCTCATGGTGATGCGCAGCGCGTCGAGTGCCTCGTCGAGCCGCTGAGGGCTGACCCACCCGCGCTCCAAGAGAACCCCCGGCAAACCCGGCTCACCCCCACGCCCCGCTTGCACGGCGACAGAGGCCTGCTCCCGCGTGAGCGTCCCCGAACGGATCAGGTGCTTGATCAGCAGCATGTTCGCCACGCGCTGCCGTAACGGACGCTCCATGCGTTCCTCCTCTCCCACCGGATAGCGCCCTCGGCTGTTGCGTAAGGCAGCGAGCCTCAGACGTGAGCCGCAAGGTTGGGAGCTGAAAGCCAAAGCTCGCGGCCCTGCAGCAACGAAGGTTGCTCTAGAACTAGGCGGGTTTAGACACGCCAAGCGGAGCCGTCGGACTCTCGAAGGACGGGCCCGACGCGGCGAGCGGCAGGCTCGCCGGTAGGGTGAAGGTGAACGCCGTGCCCTGACCAGGCTCGCTCGCCACCTCGATCTTGCCCCCGTGGGCCTCGACCAGTTGCTTGGAAATCATCAAGCCGAGTCCCGTCCCGCCTTGGTTCTGCCGAACCTGATAGAAGCCCTCGAAGAGCCGCGACAAGCTCGATTGCGGGATTCCGATGCCCGTGTCCGTCACCCGAAAAGCGACCTGATCCCCCTGCGGATGAGCGCTGAGCAAGACGGTTCCCCCCTCCGGGGTGAACTTGAGGGCGTTGGAAATCAGGTTGTTGAAGATCTGCTTCAGCCGGTGGGGATCCGCATGCACCTTGGGCAAGGAGGGGGACGCCTGCAAATTGAGCCGAATCTTGCGCTTCGATGCCAGAGCCGAGAAGGAGTCGGCGATCGCCTGCATTACCTCGAGCGGCTCCACGAGGGTCCGCTCCAGCTCCATGCGCCCCTCGTGGAGCTTGACGAAGTCCAGGACGTCGTTGACCAGGGTCTCGATCTGCTCGGCGCCGTCCCGAATCTGACCCAGGTAGTGGAACTGCTGTGAGGTCAGCGGTCCTGCGACCTCGTCGGCCATCAGCTCGGAGAAGCCCGTGATGATGCAAAGCGGGGTCCGGAGTTCATGGACGATCGAGGCGAAGAGCGTCTCGGAGGAAAGCTCCGGATCCGCCGAATCGGCAGGGGAGGCCTCGCGACGAGGCAAGAGCTGGGAAAACCAGTAAATCATCGCGTCCCTCCCGATTCGACGATGCTTGCGCGTTCAATGCTCGATTGTTAAGAATTGCAAACGTCGCGAAGCTCATGGTAGCTCCTCGCCAAACGATGTCAAACGCTTGGCTGCTAGCTCAAAGGCCGCAGGCATCCGGCTTTTCGGGTGACGGAGACGGGACGGGGGCATCGCTCGCGCAGTCCAGGGTCCGCAGACCGAAACGACCTCGCGAAGCGCGTTTGGGACGCTTGTGCAAACTGACGAAAATTGCTCTCGGTTACGGCAGGCCCATCTGCGCCTTCACCCGGTCCTCGTGCTCCCCTCGCGAGCGGCATCGCCCGTCACACCTTGGACTTCGAGAAGCCTCACGGCTGGGCGAGGATCGCCCGCTTGACGAATGCGGCCTTGCGCGGAGCCTCTCGGAGCATCGTCTCCGGATGCAGGAGGTAACAGGCGAAGGCCTGGGCGAGATCCGAGCGGGGATCCTGTTTCTGGCGATCGTGGGTGAACTCTTCCCGCCAGTCCTCGCGATCCCGGTGCTCCCGGCGATAAGTGAAGGGCAAGTCGTAGGCCTCGCTCACGCCGTATGGCGTCTGTCCGCCCGGTCCTTGGGCCTTCCACTCGGAGAGCGTGGCGAAGGCCCCGACCTTTTCAAGGTTTCGGCTCGCGCCGGGGCGGTTCATGAGGGCGGACGCGGCCACTCCGGCTTTCCCCGAGGAAACCATCAGGCGGAAGGCTTCGAGGTCGACGGGGTTCGAGACCCAGGCGAGGGCCACGGCGTGGAGGGTCGCCATGGCGATCGCCTCGTCGTTGTAGGCGCCGTTGCCCATGTAGGCGCCGTCCTGGAGGCCGATTTCCTGCGCGGTCGCGTCGAAGAACTCGGGGGCAGTCGGAGACGCCTGGCGGACGCGCTTCAAGCGCCGGATGGGCTGCCTGGAAAGGAAGGTCCGATCCACCTTGCGCAGGGCGTCTTGGACGGCGATGAGCTCGGAGCCCCAGCGAGCGCCGTCAGGCCCCTCGACCACCTGGATGCCGAACTCGTTCTGGATATCCTGCTTCAAGACCGCGATCTCCGCGTCCGAGATCTGCCGGAACGTCGGAAGCCACGCGCATCCCGCGAGTAGGGCCACGCTGCTCAAGATCGCGATGTGGAACTTCATCCGAACACCCCCTGACTTCTCCGCACGGCGAGCAAGGTCTCGAAACCGGGGCCCCGACGCAAGGCCATGTGGCGATCGCCGCGAGCCATGGCGTCCATTCTATCGGATCCCCTGCATCCCGGCCATCGACCCAGAGCCCATGCCCTTGGCGCACTTCCGCAACCCGATAGCCGGGGCGCGGCCTAGGGCTTGCAGGGAAGGAGGTGTGAAGATTGCTTGCCTGGGGAATAAGCGAGGAGGACCGCCTTCATTTTTTGTTCACGTCAGGTTCTCGCAATGGCCAACGTCCTGATCGTCGATGCTTCCCAATTGATGCTGCGGAACATGTTGGCCCTGTTGAGCCCTCACGGCTTCAACCTCCAGTTGGCCAGCACTCCGATGCAGGCACTCTCCATGCTGACTCGGCAACGGCCGGACGCGATCGTCCTGGACGCCTACTTGCCCGGAGTCAACGGTGGGGAGTTCACCAAGCTGCTGCGCTCCAACCCCTCCTCCGCAGACATCCCGGTCATTCTGACGGCCAGCGAGGATCGCCTTCCCAAATCCTTCACGGATATCGGCGCGCAGGCGTTGCTCGTGAAGCCGATCGACATGGACGTGCTCGCCAAGCTCATCAAGGGCTTCGTCGACCCGATGCCGCGGGAACGCGAGGAGATCAAGTTCCTCTTGCTGGAGCAACCCGAAGATCTGACGGTCGAGGTCTTGAGAGTCAAAGCCCACGAGGTCCAGGTCCGCCTCACATCCGCTCCCCCGCTCAAGGGCGGCGAAGCCGTGATCCTCAGCTACGGCGCGGACGCCGGCCTGGTGGCACGCGACGCCACGGTCCAGGGCGTCCAAGAAGAAATCATCTTCCTGACCCTGGGCGCCAAGGTCATCATCAAGCAGCAGCGTCGCTTCTTCCGGCGGGAGATCTCGCTTCCGCTGCGCTACCGGATTCCCGGGGACTTCTTCCGGCTCGCCCGGACCCTGGACATCTCGGCGGGAGGCATCCGGGCGATCGGCATGGGCGGCGCCATGGAAGTCGGCATGGCGCTCGACTTCCAGCTCGTGATCGACCCGGCGATGCAACTGAGCATTCGGGGAGTGGTCCGCCGTCTGGAACCCTCTCCCGAGGGCATCGTGGCCGGCATCGAATTCCAGGACATGGATCCCCGGGTGCAGGCCGAGCTGACCATGTTCCTTTTCAACGGCTCCCGACTGGTCGCCCCGTTTCCCCACGCCGCTCCCTGATCCCCCCCTCTCCCCTCCATGCCTTGGCGCAAGTGGGCATGATCGAGCCCCTTTCTGCGTTGACAGGCTTGATTGGCGCGTGCTACGCTCTTTTTGATAATTATTCTCAATAGGAGATCCACTATGCCCCCAAGCCCCACCATCACGCTCGACCAGGCGCGAAAGGGTGACCGCCTGCTCATTCAGGCGATCCCGGACGCGACCGTCAGAGTCCAGGTGGTTCGCTTCGGCCTCGCGATCGGCGCCATGGTCACCTGCCAATCGGTCATGCCGGGAGGGCCCGTGATCCTGCGCCGGGGTCTCCAGGAGATCGCCATCGGGCGTGAGCTCGCCCGCACGATCCAGGTGGAGAGGCAAGCGTCATGAAGAGCCCGATCAACACGCACCACACGGCCAAGTCCCTGCCTACCCATGGCCGTCGCATCGTCCTCGTGGGCAATCCCAACGTGGGCAAGTCGGTCTTCTTCAACGCCCTGACCGGCCTCTACGTCGACGTCTCCAACTACCCCGGCACCACCATCGAGATCTCGCGCGCCCCCTACGGCGACGACACCCTCATGGACACCCCCGGGGTCTACGGCGTCTCCTCCTTCAACGATGAAGAGCGCATCGCGCGCGACATCATCCTCGAGGCCGACGTCGTGGTCAACGTCGTCTCCAGCCTTTCCTTGGAACGCGACCTCTTCCTGACCCAGCAGCTTCTCGACATGGGCAAGCGCGTCGTCGTCGCACTCAACCAGAGCGACGAGGCCCGTGCCAACGGCCTCACCATCGACGCCGCCCGCCTGAGCGCCCTCATGGGCGTCCCGGTCATCCCGACCGTGGCCATCAAGAACGAGGGCATCGCAGACGTCCGCGCGGCCATCACCCGGGCCTTCGAGGCACCGTTTCCGCAACTCGATCCCGATCTCCAGCGCCTCGTCGACCGCCTCGAAGCCGGAACTCCCGCCGAGCGCCTGATGGTCCTCGAAGGCGACGAGACCGTCGCCGAGCGCGCGGGACTTCCCGTCGGCACCGAGCGCGAAGCCCTCTACGCCCTGCGCCGCACCCGCGTCAACGCCCTCGTCGCGGAGGTCGTGAAGGAATCCGACCAGGGCGCCACCTTCGCCACCCGGCTCGGCCGCTGGATGCTCCATCCCCTCGTGGGCCTCCTGTCGGCCGCCGGCGTCTTGGCCGCCCTTTACTACCTCATCGGCGACCTCATCGCCCAGCAGCTGGTCGCCATTACTGAAGAGACGATCATGCTCGGCATCTACGAGCCTGCCGTCCGCGGCCTGGTGGAGCGCGTCTTCGCCGAAGGCACCCACCTGCATACCATTTTGGTCGGCGAGTTCGGCCTCCTCACCATGACCGTGACCTACATTTTGGGCCTCTTGCTGCCCTTGGCGGTCGGGTTCTACTTCTTCCTGGCCGTGCTCGAGGACTCGGGCTACCTGCCGCGCCTCGCGGTGTTGGTGGATCGCGGCCTCTCCAAGATGGGGCTCAACGGCCGCGCGGTCATCCCGCTGATCATCGGCTTCGGCTGCGTCACGATGGCCACCATCACCACGCGCCTCCTGGGAACCCAGCGCGAGCGCACCATCGCCACCGCCATCCTCGGCCTCACCATCCCGTGCTCGGCTCAGGTGGGCGTCATCCTCGGCATGCTGGCCACGGTCGGCGGCTGGCAGGCGTGGGCCATCTACGGCGGCACCATGTTCACCGTCCTGGTCGCCGTCGGCACCATCCTCGACAAGGTCGTGCCCGGCAAGTCCTCGGCCCTCTTGATCGACCTGCCGCCCATGCGCTTCCCCAACTGGAAGAACGTCTTCAAGAAGACGAGCGTCAAGAGCTGGCAGTTCCTCACCGAGGCGTCCCCGCTCTTCATGCTCGGCGCCTTGATCGTCACCCTGCTCCAGATCTCGGGAGGCCTGGACCTCATCCAGCGCGCGCTGGCCCCCGCCACGGTCGGCCTGCTGAAACTCCCGCCCCAGACGGCTACCGCCTTCATCATGGGCCTCATCCGCCGGGACTTCGGCGCCGCCGGTCTCACCGACCTGCCCCTGAGCCCGGATCAGGTGATCGTCTCGCTGGTGGTGATCACGCTCTTCGTCCCCTGTATCGCGACCGTGACCGTGCTCTTCAAGGAGCGCGGCTGGCGCGAGGCCCTCACCCTTTGGCTCGGATCCTGGGTGATCGCCTTCGCCGTCGGCGGCACGCTCGCGGCCATCCTGATGTAACGCCCGGAGGTTCTCATGCAACGCATCGGATGCCCTACCTGCTGCTACGTGGTCGCGGTCGAAGGGACCGAGGCGCGTTGCCCGCGCTGCATGTCCATCGTGCGGGCCGTCATGGCCTGCTCGATGGCCAACAGCAAATGCGGGAGCTGTCCGTCTAACCATACGGCCTAGCCTTTTCGAGCCGGCGCCGATAGCGCCCGCGGCTGTTGCGAAGCGCCTGCGGCTCACGCGGGAAAAGCGAAGCTGACCTGTAGCAACGACAGGCTAGTGATCGCGGCTGTTGCGAAGCGCCTGCGGCTCTCGGTTAGTTAAGCGAAGCTGACCTGTAGCAACGAAGATTGCTATAATGGAACTATGATTCACGCTGTCCTGACTTACCTGAACAAACACGACGGAGCCCCGGTGACCGAGATTCAACGGGTCTTCGCACTCTCGGCCGACATGGCCGCCAACCTCATGATCCAGCTGGAGGATGCCGGCTTCCTCTACGAGCAGAAGCTCGACGCGTGCCACCATATGGACGCCGACGGCAACATGCTCGAGCAAACCCACGCGGGAGGCTGCGGCTCCGGCAACTGCGCCTCCTCCGAAGGCGCCTGCGGCATCACCGAGTCCTTCGAGCGCGGCTGCTGCGGGATGAATGCGCCCTACCGGATCACCTCCTCCGGCCAGGCGTTCCTGCAACGCTTCGCCAGCTAAACCCTTTCCCATCTGCAAGTGAAGCGGGGGCTGTCTCAGTTAACTGAGACAGCCCCCGCTTCACTTCGTCACCCCTTCCGTCACTCCCGCTCTCACTCCCCGTCACCCCCGTGAAAACGGGGGCCAGCCTGGATTCCCGCCTGCGCGGGAATGACGTTCAGGAGGCTCAGGGCTTCCCGTAGATGGCCTGGTAGCTCCAGAGGTTGCCGAAGACCTTCTTGACGTAGTGCCGGGTCTCGGAGAACGGAATGGCCTCCACCCAGGCATCCATGTCCCCGCCCCCGTTGCCCTGCCACTTGCGGACCGCCCCAGGCCCCGCGTTGTAAGCCGCGACGGCGAAGGGCGAGGTGCCCCCGAATTCCCGATGGGTGTACTGGAGGTACCATGCGCCCAGCTTGAGGTTCCAGAAGGGGTCCGTGAGCTCGCGCTCGGGACCGGGAACCTGCTTGCGCACCCAGTCCGCCGTGTAAGGCATCAGCTGCGCCAGGCCCATCGCCCCGACCCAGGAGCGGGACGTCGGGTCGAAGAGGCTCTCCTGCTTCACCAGCGAGGTCAAGAGCAAGGGGTCGAGGCCGTTCAACTCGGCTGCCCGCTCCACCAGAGGGCGATAGCCCAAGGGGAAGACCAGGCGGGGATCCTTTCCGGTCGAAACGGCGATCGTCTGACGATAATTGCCGGTCTGCAAGTGCAGCCAGGCGCGGAGATCCGCGTCCGCCTTCACCTTCTGGGCGTAGCGCAGCGCCGGTTCGGAGAGCCCCAGGTAGACCCATTCCCGGACGTTGGCCGGCCAATCGGCCATCTGAGTCAGGTAGCGCGCCGCCGGGTTGGCCGGATCGATCTCGCCTCCGTCCACCAGCGGACGCAGGTCGTCCTGCGGGGCCGTGAGGGCCACCGGCCGGACGATGAAGCCCGGATCGGACGCGCGCCCTTCCAGCGCGTCGAGCCGATGCTGGGCGCGCCAAGAGTAATACGAGTTGGGACGGTTCTTGGAAGCCTTGCGGTAGACGGCGATCGCCTCCCCCGTCTTGCCCTCGCGTTCGAGAATCTTGCCGAGCCAGAAGGCTCCTCCCGGCCCGTTCACCGTCTGAAGCGAACGGTAGCCCAGTTCCGTAGCCCAGCGCTTGGATTCATTGAGGTTGCCGGCTGCATAGGCCTTCTGCATGAAGCGCCAGCGGACCTCGATGGCCTCCGAGGAGTTCGGAAAGCGCTTGACGAGGGCCTGCTCGTAAGGGACCGCCTGAGCATCGAGGTCCTGCTTGCGGTAGACGAGGGCGAGACGGTTCAAGCCCTGCAGGCCCCACTCGTCCGAGAGCGCCGAGGCTTGCTTGAAGTACTTCGCAGCCTCGTCATAGCGCTTGCGCTGATCTTCGAGGCGCCCGAGGACGACCAAGGAGCGTCCTCGAAGCTCGCCGTTGGTCGCCGCCTTGTGAAGCAGTTGGACGGCTTCGGTGTAGTTACGAAGCTGCCAATGGCTGACCCCCTTCCGGTAGTTGGCCCAGGGGGTGTCGAGATCGTCGAGGAGCCTCAGCGCGAGCTTGTAATCGCCGCGGTCCATCAAGTCGAGCGCCACGTCGTAACGCTCCTTGGCGGAAAGCTCGTACTCGGACAGGGCGCGCGCCACGTCCTTGAGGTAACGCCCGGAGGGCTTCACCTCGCGGTAACGGCGCAGCCAGGTCAGCGGGTCCGCGCTCCCCTTGGTCGCGAGCAGATAAAGGGCTTCTTCCGCCTCGGTGGAATCGGGCGAATCGGCCGAGACCGCCTTCCAAAGTTCTTCCGCCCGACCCGAATCCAGCTTGGCGAGCGCCAGGCGAGCGCTGGGCAACAAGGGACTCTGCGGAAAGCGCGCGTTCATGGTGTCGAGGAGAGCCTTGGCCGCCTGCGGATCGGACTCGGCACGCAAGAGACCTTCGCGCCAGAGCGACCACTCGGTGAGATCCGGGAAGGTCTCCCGCAGTTCTCGACAGCGATCCGCGGCCTCCGGCTTGCGGCCTTCGCGAATCAGGCACTCGGCCACGATCATGCCGGAGCGCCGGGCGTAGGGGCTCGCCCCGAAGGAAGCGGCCTGCTGTTCGAAGCGCTCGCGCAGGTCCGACCAGCCGTCCTCATCGCCCGAAGCCACCTTCAATCGGTAATCCGCCATCAACGCCTCAAACGCCTCGCCGTACTGGGCATCCAAAGCGAGTTCCTGGCGAGCGGCCTCGGCGACTCCCTTGACTTGGGCGGCTTGCTGCCAAGCCGTAAGCGCCTTCTCGCGGTTGCCGAGCCGGTAATAGGCCCGCCCGAGGTCGAGCGCAAGCGAGGGGTCGCGGGTAGCGGCGTCTTCCCAGAGGCGCACGGCCTCCGGGTAGTTCTTGAACTGATAGGCGAGCCGGCCTTGCATGGCCGGCACGTCAGGACGGGCCATGCCGAGACCGAGCGACGCGGAAAGAATGAGGGTGCCAGCCAGCAAAAGGCGGGGAAGTCGACGTCTCACGGGTCCTACCTTCCTAGAGCGATCTAGATCCCAGGTTCCTTACCCGGCCAGCCCTCTCGCTACACCTGGGCGAAAACCGCTTGAATAGCGGGGTGTAGGTGGGTGTTGCTGGCCAGGATCTCGCGGGCGTACGGGTCGAAGGGATTGCCGAGGTAATTGGTGACCATGCCTCCCGCCTCTTGGACGATCAAGGCGCCTGCCGCGACGTCCCACGCGGAAAGGCCAGGCTCCCAGAAGGCCTCGTAGCGTCCGCAGGCGACCTGACAGAGGTCGAGAGCGGCGGAGCCGGCGCGGCGGACGCCCTGGGAGTGATGGAGCATGGCTTTGAACTGGCCGTAATTGCTGCCGGATTGGATGACGTCGTAGGGGAATCCCGTGCTGAGAAGTGCCCGTCTGAGTTCCTTGACCTCCGAGACCCGGATCGGGTTCCCGTTGAGGGTGGCGCCGCCGCCGCGGGAGGCCGAGTAGAGCTCGTCCCAGATGGGGTGGTAGACTGCGCCCGCCACGATCTCACCCTCCACGGAGAGCGCGATGGAGACGCAGTAGTAAGGGAAGCCATGGGCGTAGTTGGTGGTTCCGTCGATCGGATCGACGATCCAGCGATACGGCGACTCCGAGGTCGAGAGACCTTCCTCTTCGCCCAGGACCTCATGGTCGGGGTAGCGTTCGGCGATCGCCTCTCGGATGAGGGTCTCGGCCATGCGGTCGACCTCGGTCACGATGTCGATGTCGCCCTTGTATTCAATACGCTGGATCTTGCCTTGATGGTCGCGCAGAATGGCCCCGGCCTTGCGGGCGACCCTCTCGGCGAAGTGACGGAATTCTTGCACCTTTTCCTCCTTGAGCGGGGGCCTCCCGCGATGCGCGAAGCCCCTCGATCATGATAGCACTCCCCCAACCCCACGGAGGGGCTCCTCGCGGACCGAGTCGGGTATAAGCCAAGCAGGGGCATGGCTAACGGCCGATGCCGTTCGGGGAAGGACGCGAGGAGGAACCCATGGCATTTCCACGCTGGGCGATCGCACTCGGAGCCACATGGCTCCTCTGCTCGCCCGCTTGGGCTGCCACGCAAACCATCGAAAACCTCGATTTCCGGTTGAGCGTCGAGTCGATCTCCTGGACCCCGTCCGGCATCCTGGTGAAGTCGCAGATCGAGAACCGCACCGGCAGCCCGGATCTCTTTCTTCACCATGCGGCGAACCAGGAGGATCCGGAGAGCTTCACCTTCACCCCGGACGAAGCGCCCCCTCAAACCGGGGGCATGCGCCGGACCTACACCCTCAAGGGGCTATCGCAGACGCGTACGGCGGCCACGCTGGTCTTTGGCATCGACGCCGACGAGGAGGCAGGCCTACTGATCGTGGGCGAGACGCAACCGCCCTACCGCCAGGTGGCGATCGCCCTCAAGCCGCTGCTTCCCGAACGGCCCGCCGCTTTGCGGCCTGCAGCAGCGCGCCCCGCGCCCGAACCGGTCGCTGCCGAACGGATCGCACCCGAGCCTGCGGCCGCCCGAGAAGGCCCTCCGCCCGACATCAAGGCGGACGCGCCGGCCCCCGAGCCCGGAGTCATCCAGCGCTTCTCGCCACCCCATGCGAGCTTCGGCGAGCGCATCGTCCTGAAGGAAGGCAAGGCCGGCCCCAACGGGGAGGGCTGGACGCGCATCTACACGGACCTTCCCGACATCACCTTCGACGAGCTGAAGCGGGTCCTGGAAAGCCCCGCGCAGATCTGGCAAGGAGACCACGGCTTTCTCTACATGCGCAGCGTCGGGGGACAGCGCGCCCTCGCCGTCGACGTTCGGAACGCGCAGGTGATCTCCGCGCGCTACGTCACTCCCAAGAGCCTGGCCCAGGTCGTCGGCCCCCGGACCCGCTATCCGAAGCGCGTGTACATGGGACGGCCGTAAGCCGGACGGCTTTCGACCATCGCCCCCTCGCGACCTACAGGATCCCCCTTGCCCAAGATAGTCCAAACGCACTAACCACAGGGATCTTCTCCCCGCAAGCGACACGAAGTCTTCACGCTGCATCCATTTACTGGCAATTTCAGCAGGCCTATAATTCGCTTGAGCGATTTCACGTCCCATGACAGCTTCGACATAAACTTCAATCGTCCCGCTCCTCATTCTAAACACTCGCTTCCACTCGTTCCCTAGAATAGGGAAGCAACATGAATAATCTCGGATGGCTTGGTTGCACCCTCATTCTGGGCTTTGCGACCCTGCTGTTCCTAACTGGCTTGCCACTGGACGCGGCGGCGCAAACTTGGCTTGCGTACGCGGCCTTCGCGTTGCTCCTGCTCCTCCGGATCTTTCGGCAGAGCAAGATCGCGAGACTGCTGCTCTTCATCCTGGCGGGCTTCATTACCTTCCGTTACTTCTTCTGGCGGAGCACCGAGACCCTCGGCTGGCACGGCCCGCTGAGCTTTGCCGCGGCCATCGCCCTTTACACCGCTGAAGTCTACGGGATGATCATCTTCCTGACCGGACTCTTCAGCAACGTCAATCCGATCGATCGGCGGCCGAAGCCTCCCGTGGGAGTCCCCGAGTCCTACCCCACGGTCGATGTCCTGATCCCGTCCTACAACGAAGGCATCGACCTCCTGGAAACAACCTTGATCGCGGCCACGCAGCTCGATTATCCTGCCGATCGCGTGACGGTCTGGCTTTGCGACGACGGTGGCACCGACGCCCTGAGGACGCATCCCGATCCGGAGCGCGCCCGCGCGGCCCAAGAACGCCAAACCGCCCTCATGGCCCTCTGCGAGCAGCTGGGAGCGCGCTACCTCACGCGCGCGCGCAACGAGGGAGCCAAGGCCGGCAACCTGAACGAAGCCTTGAAGCGGATCCACGGCGAGCTCGTCTTGGTCCTGGATGCCGACCACGTGCCGGCGGCCGATTTCCTGCAAGAAACCGTGGGCTTCATGCAGGGCGACCCCCGCCTCTTCCTCGTTCAGACCCCCCATTTCTTCATCAACCCCGATCCGCTCGAAAAGAACCACGACCTCTTCGGCCGGATCCCCAGCGAAAACGAGATGTTCTACCAGGTCACCCAGCCGGGCCTGGACTTCTGGAACTCGGCCTTCTTCTGCGGCTCGGCGGCGCTCCTGCGCCGGTCCGCCCTGGAAGAGGCCGGCGGCCTCAGCGGCGTCACCATCACCGAGGACGCCGAGACCGCCATGACCCTTCACGCCAAGGGCTACCGCAGCGCCTACCTCAACCGCCCCCTGATCTCGGGCCTTCAGCCCGAAACCTACAGCAGCTTCGTGGTCCAGCGCGTCCGCTGGGCCCAAGGCATGATCCAGATCTTCCTCCTCAAGAACCCGCTCTTCTTCCCCGGCCTCGCCTGGTATCAACGCCTCAACTACTTCAGCACCAGCTTCTACTGGCTTTTCGGCTACCCGCGCATGGTCTTCCTGCTCGCGCCGACCGCCTTCCTGATCTTCGGGCTCAAGATCTACGACGCCAACCTCCAGACCTACCTCGCGTACGCCATCCCCTACGTCGCCACGAGCCTAGTACTTTCGGACTACCTCTACGGAAAGGTCCGCTGGACCTTTGTCTCGGAGGTCTACGAGCTGCTCCAAGCCTTCTATACCTTCCCTGGCATCCTCAGGGTCCTCCGAAATCCCCGCTCCCCGGGCTTCGCGGTGACCCCCAAGGGTGAAACCGCCGATCGTGACGCGTTCTCCGAGCTGGCACGCCCCCTCTTTCTCGTCTACGCCCTCACGTGGTTCACGCTGGCGTTCGGCGCGGCGCGCTGGTTCCTGGTGCCCGAGGAACGCACGATCTCCGGCATCACCATGGCCTGGGAGGTCTTCAACCTGCTGCTCCTGAACGCGGCGGCCGGGGTGCTCTACGAACGCCGCCAACGCCGCTCCAATCCACGGATGCCTGCAGACCTCCCGGCCGAACTCACCCTGGGAGAACGTCAACTGGCGGGGCGCATCACCAACCTCTCGGTCGGAGGTGCTTACGTCACCGCCGACCTCACCTCCACGGAAGGGCTCGCCCCCGGAGCCCCTCTCACCTTGCACGTCGCCGATCCGGCCGCCAACGGTCTCGAACGCCACCTCAAGGGACGCGTCATGAGCGCCACGCGCCTCAAGGCCGGCGGGCTGGGGCTGGGCATCCAGTTTTGCCCCGCAACCCTCGATGAGAAGCGCGCCATCGTCTCCTTGGCTCACGGGGATTCCCAGCGCTGGCTCGAATTCCAGCAAAGCCGGCATCGCCACCCCGGCATCATTCGTTCCTTCGGCTTCCTCCTCCAGCTCGGTATCCATTCCACCAGCTCGCGGCTCGATGCCCTCTTCCGCCGCCTGATCCCGCGGCCGGGACCGGCCGTCGAGGCCCCGCCCCCGGCCCCCGCCTCCCCTCGGTCATGATCGCGAGGTTCGCGTGAACGCTCTTCGACTTTCTTCCATCGCCTTCTTCGCCTCGCTTGCGCTCGCCGCCACGGGCCTTCCCGCCCTTGCGGTCCCGGCGGTGCCCGCGACGCCGTCGGCATCCGTCAGCGTCGCGCCGTCCCGGGTGGAGACGCTGCGCCTCGACTCCTTGATGCGCTATCCCGGTCCCATCCGTCTGGAGCGAATTCAAAGCGAAGCGACCCTCGCCTTGCCCGTCAGCAAGCGCATGGCCGTGCGCTCTGCCGCCCTGAGGCTTCGCGCCAGCCATTCGGCCTCCTTGATCAAGGGCCGCTCCCAGCTCTCCATCGCGCTCAACGATCAGATCGTCGCCCAACTGCCGCTCGATGGGGCGGCTCCGATGCTGAATCAGGAGATTCCGCTGCCCGTGGAGTTGCTGGATGCCGACTTCAACCGCGTGACGTTCCGCGTGGTCCAGCATTACGCCGCCAGCGGCCCCGAATCGCCGTTCGCCCCCGAGCTCTGGACCCAGATCGACACGGCACGCTCGACGATCGTGCTGGATGCCTCCTATCGGGCCCTGGCACCGCGACTGGCGGATCTTTCGGAGATCTTCAGCCCCAAGGAGCATGGAGACCGGCGCGTCGCCTTGCTCTCCGCGAGCCCAATCCTGCTCGACGAGACGTCCTTGCGGACAGGCAGCTTGATCGCCCAGGCGCTGGCGGTTCGACTGCGTTACGTTCCCCTGGCGATCGCCGCCGGAAAGCCCACCCACCTGCCCGCCACGGGAGACGCCCCCGCCTCCGGGCTCGACCTCTCGCGCTGGAACGGCCGAGACGCCGTCCTCTTCGGCACCCGCGAGCAGGTGAGCCCATTCCTCCCCCCTGCGACCTCCGCCCGCATCACAGGCCCCTTCCTGGGCCTCTACCCACAGGAAGGCAACCCGGGTAAGGTCATGCTGCTGGTCTCAGGGCGAGACGAGGACGAGCTCCTCCGCGCGGCCAGCGTCCTGGCGTTCGACAATTTCCCCTACCCCGCCGCCCCTGAGGCCGTCATCCAGCACGTGGAGCTGCCGGAATGGTCCGATGACGGGGTGCAAAAAGCGCTTGCCCCGGGCCGAACCTACACCTTCAAGGACCTCGGCTTCGCGACCCGAACGCTCAACGGCTTCCACCGAGAAGAGGCCGAGATCGCGTTCTTCCTTCCCCCCGACTTCCACGTCAAGGAGCAGGATAAAGCCACGCTTTCCCTGCACTATGCCCTCGGAGCCGGCCTGGAGCCGGGCTCGCTCATCACCGTGCTCGTCAACCGCGAGTTCGCCACGACGATCCGGGTCGAGAACCAGCGCGCGACCATCGTCGAGGCGGATCGCCACTCCCTCCCCATGCGGCTCTTCCGTCCCGGCGAGAACACCCTCACCCTCGCCACCCGCTTCACCCCGAGCGGCCCGAAGGCCATGCTCGCCGACCCGGGCGAAGGCCTGCTCATGAGTCTCTTCAACGACTCGTCGCTGCGCTTTCCGGATCTGCCCCGCTTCACCGAACTCCCGAACCTGGAACTCCTCGCGCGAACCGGGTTCCCGCATACCGAGAAGCCGGACGGCTCCAAGACCCGCCTCTGGGTAACCGGCGACGATCCGGAAACCCTTTCGGCCGCCTACACCCTCGTCGGACGGCTGGCTCAGACCACCGGCCTGCCGATGTTCCGGCTGAACGTTTCATTCGATCCCAAGGCTCCAAGCGAGGATCTGCTGGTGGTTTCCCCCCGCTCGGCCCTGCCCTCCGACCTGCTCCCGACCTCGAACGTCGGCCCGGTCGACGTGAGCCGCTTCGAACGCGTGCTGACACGCTACCTGCCCTTCACCACGCGCTACTTCGCGCGCGTTACGCCGAAGCCCAGTGAAGCCGACCTCTCCGGCCCCTTGGGCTCCCGCATCCTGGTCACCCAGTTCGAGAGCCCCTACCAGACGGGGCGCACCGTCACCCTCTGGACGGCCGACTCCGCAGCGCTCCTGAAAGCGGGCATGGACTCGCTCATCAAGCCGGGCCCCTGGAGCGGCCTCCACGGAGCCTGGACCCTCTGGGACCCGCGCAACACCAAGAGCACCTGGGAAAGCCCCAAGACGACCTTCGATCGCGGACGCCTCGGCATCACCCTCTCGCTGAGCCGGCTGGCCTCGCGCTTCCCGCTCCCGTTCCTCGCGTTCGTGATCGGCCTCTCCCTCTTGCTTGCCCTGCTCATCCTCGCCTTGATCAAGCAGAGCTTCAGAAAGGAACCAGCCGGTGAGATCTCCGAGCGCATTTTCTAGCGTCGCGGCCATGCTCGTCACGTTCGCCTGCGCGCTGCCCGCCGATGCCCATGCCGACTGGGAGCGCTACCGCGACCGCTTCGTGCTCCCCGAAGGACGGGTCCAGGACACGGGCAACGGGAACATCACCCACTCGGAAGGCCAGAGCTACGGCATGCTGCTGGCTGTCCATCACGGCGATCGCCCAACCTTCGAACGCCTCTGGAACTGGACGCGCACGCACCTCAGGACCCGAAACGACCGCCTCTTCGCCTGGAAATGGACTCCCGCCGCAGGCGTCGCCGACGCCAACAACGCCACCGACGCCGAACTCGTCCTCTCCTGGGCCCTCCTGAAGGCTGCCGAGCGCTGGTCGGTCGAGGAATGGCGCCGAGAAGCCCTCGGGATTGGCGAGGACATGCTCGTGACCCTTTACCGCAAGCCTTCCGCCCTGGCCTACCTGCTGCCCGGCGCGCAAGGCTTCGAGCACCCTGACGGTGACGTGCTCAACCCTTCCTACTGGGTCTTCCCTGCCTTTGCCGCGCTTCATGCCGCCACCGGCCGCCCCGAGTGGCAGGCGCTCTACGACTCCAGCATCCGCCTACTCGACTCCACGTCCTTCGGGCGCTGGAACCTGCCCTCTGACTGGCTCAAGCTCTCCGCGCGGCCGACCCCCGCCCCCGGCTTCGCGCCACGCTTCGGCTACGACGCCATCCGCGTCCCCCTTTACCTGATGTGGGCCGGCGAAGAGGCACGTCTTACCCCCTTCAAGCGCTACTGGGCCTCCGTCGCAGGACGGCCGATCTGGCCCGCGTGGATCGATCTACAAAGTAACCACATGGCGACCACCCACGCCGCACCCGGCATGCGGGCCGTCGCCCGCACCGCCTTGGCCTACCCGAACGCGAGCGACCTGCGCCTCCCCGAGCTGGACGACACCCAGGACTACTACTCCGCGAGCCTGCTGATGCTGACCCGGATGATGATCGAGGAACGGAAGATCCCATGAGACCCCTACCCTGGCTCCTGGCCCTCGGCCTGCTCGCCGCACCCGCAAGCTTTGCCGCCACCGGGAAGGTTCCCGGCGCCACCGTCTCGTTCGAGGTCCCGAGCCCTCCCGTTGCTGCGCCAGTCGCTGCACCGGTCGCTGTGCCTGCCACCCGCCCCACGCCTCAGCCCGCCCCCAAGGCGACGCCGAAGCCTACGACAAAGCCCGCGGCAAAGCCCTCTGCCACCCCAAAACAGGTGGACGAACGCCCTCTCTGGAAATTGCTCCAAGAGAAGCGCCTCACGGAGCTGAAAAGAACCCTCGCGGCCCTGCGCAAATCCCACCCCTCCTGGACCCCGCCCGCGCAACTCCTCTCGCTCATCCAGGACGAGGAGACGCGCCGCGCCATCCGAAACGCCACACAATCCAGCGATCCGCTGGTTGTCGTCCGCTGGGCTCACCGCGCCCCGCGCTTCTTCGACGCGAGGCACCTGGAAAACCGCTGGGCATGGCTGAATGCGCTGAAGACCCTCGAACGGGAGACCGAACTCCGCCAGGTCCTCGACGCGACCCTCCGGATGCCCCTCAGCGATAAGGAACGCCTCGCCACCCTCCAGAAGGCACAAGCCTGGCTCACTCCCGAGGAGCACACTCGCCTGATCGCTCAGGAACGCGCTGCCGCCCGATCCTCCCAGGAGCTCGACGAGCTGGCCTTCATCCAGCTGGGAGCCGCCCTTCAAGCCAAAGACGATGAAGCCGCCATGCGGCTTGCCTCCCCCTTGGAAGCGGAAGTCCGCCGCCGGCGCGATGCTCGCTGGGCGGTTTCCTTCGGATGGCTCAACTTCCGCCTGGGAGAGCTGGGCAAGAGCCGGTCATGGTTCGAACAAGCCGTCTCCTGGTCCCCGAAAGACGCCGAAGCCCGTGAGGGACTCGCGCTCACCCTGCTCGGCCTCGGGCAAACCCAGGAGGCGGAAGGGGTCGCGAAGGGGATTGCCGCCACGGATCCGCGCCGCAAGCGCGTCCTTTCCGCCATCCTGGCCGGACAAGGCGCAACCGCCTACGAAGCTCAGGACCTGAACGCGGCGCTGGACTTCCTCACCCGCGCCGAAGCGCTCGCTCCGCTCCCCCCGGATACCGCCGCCCTGCGCGGCTGGACGCTCCTGGGCCTCAAGCGCCCCCCGCAAGCCGAAAAGGTCGCACGGGCGCTCCCGGCAGACAGCCCGCAGCGCCCGGAACTCCTGACCGCCGTGCTAATGGCGCAGGCCAACGCGGCCTACGCCGCCGGAAACCACCCGGCAGCGCTCAAGGCCGTCGAGGAAGCCGAGCGCCTGGGCGCCGCCTCCAACGACCCGAAGCTCCTGAAGGCCTGGATCCGCTTCCAGAAGGCGGAGTACGACGCCGCAGCCGAGGCCTTCGCCGATCTCTACGACGCGACGCTCGATCCCGAGGCCGGCGAAGGGCTCATCCTCAGCAGCCAAAAAGCCGGGCGGAACGACCTGCTGGACGCGCGCCGCAACGACCCGACGCTCGAGCGGTTGCGCTCCGAGAAACGCGCGCGAGAAGCCTTCACCATGGGGCGGTACGCCAAGGCCTACGCCGAAGCTCCGAGCCTCTTCCCCGGGTTGGCCGGCGTCCGGCTCCCCAGCCTGACGACGGGAATCTCCCGGCGCAGCCGCGCCGGCGAGCCCGGCACCTCCGATCATCAAGTCACCCGCGCACCACTGCTCGAAGCGCGCCTCCAGGTCACTCCGTCCGACCTACTGCTGCTGGAGGTCGACCACCTCATCCTCGACAACGGCACGCTGGCGACCGGATCCATCGCGGGCACCATGCCGATCGCCACCCCGTCCTTCATCCCCGGCTACGCCAGCACCGTCGCCATGGGCTATCAACCTCGCCTGCACTACACGCACTCCGGCTCCTTCGACCTTCAGACCACCATGAGCCTCACTCCCGACAACGGCCCGATTTCCAGGCGCCTTATCGGCGAGGCCTCGCTGCGCACGCAGGATGGCGGCGGCGGTGTCACCTTCGGCCTTTTCTCGCGAGAGGTCTCGGAATCCCGCCTCTCCTGGATTGGCATGGCCGACCCTTACGCGCCGGGAAGCTGGGGGGGAGTCCGCCGTCATGGCCTGAGCCTCGGAAGAGATTTCTCGCTCTCCCAGTGGATGCATACCGGAGGCGAGCTCCAGTACGGTCTGCTCCAGGGACCCGGAGTCGCCGACAACGACCATGCCGCCGTGACGTGGAGGGTCCGCCGAAAATGGGAGCTGCCCTACGTCGAGGAGTTCGCAGGCAGTATCGGCGTCATGGGAGAGACCTACCGCCGTAACCTGAGCGCCTTCACCCGAGGCCATGGCGGCTACTTCAGCCCGCAGCTCCACGGGAAGCTGCGCCTCGGCATGGAAGCGCGCAGCGCGGATCTCCGGCCCTTCGTGGTATCCTTGCGCTTGGGCGTCGGCCCGAGCTACGCCATGGTGAACGCCACGCCGTACTTCCCGCTCGCGCCGGACGGCCGCTCGCATGCCGGCTACGAGCGTTTCGGGGTGGACTACGACGGAGAACTGCGCGCCGCCACGCGGATTGCCGACTTCCTCCACGCGGGGGTCTCCTTCGCGACCTACCGCAATGCCGGATATGCCGAGAGTTACGCCACGTTTTTCACCCGACTGCTGTTCGGGCCACGACGGGAGCTGAACTCCGATGACCTCGCCGACTGAGCCGCCTCAGTCTCGTCTCGCCCGCCCACGTTTCGCAACGTGGCTCGGAATCGCCCTGCTCGCCTTGGGGACGTCCCTCGGCTTCGCACTTCCGCCGGAACGCCCCTCCGCGGCACGCCACGATGCGTTTCTCTTCGAGGAGGAGTCTCCCGCCTACGGCATCTATGGAGCCACCGGAGGCACCTGGCTCACGGGCTCGACCTGGGACGTCCAGACGGTCGAACGCGTCGCGCACCACGCCGAGCAGACCGGCCGGGTCCCCGTCCTGGTCATGTACGCCATCCCCGGCCGGGATCTGAACGGTCCCTCGGGAGGCGGGGCACGGAACGCCGCCGAGTATCGACGCATCATCGAGCGAGTCGCCCGAGCCATGGGCAAGGCCCGCGCGATCGTGATCCTGGAGCCGGATGCGTTACCCCTCGGCCTCTCCCCCGCGCTGCTACGGGAAGCGATTGCCCTCTTCCGCACCCACGCACCGCGCGCCGAACTCTACCTGGACGCCGGCCACTCCAACTGGCAAAAGCCGGAGGTGATGGCCAAACGTCTGGTCGAAGCGGGTATCCAGGAGGCGGCCGGCTTCTCCCTCAACGTCTCCGCCTTCGAGTGGACGCAGAACAACCTCGACTGGGGAGAACGCACGCGACAAGCGCTCATGGCGCTCGACCCCGCGCTTGCCGGCAAGCGCTTCGTGATCGATACGAGCCGAAACGGCAACGGTCCCGGCGTGGACGAACAGAGTCGGCCCACCTGGGGGGATCCCGTCCGCGCCCGGAACGGAGGGCCGATCATGGCGGGTCCGCGGCCCACGTTCGATACGGGGCATCCGCACTGCGCGGCTTTCCTCTGGGTGAAGACCCCGGGGTTCGGCGACAACCGCACGCGCAACGCCACCACCTTCGGCGGCGAGGACTGGGTCAAGCCTCAGCCCTCACCGTAACCGCGGCTCCGACGCGTTTTGTTAGGGGCGGTTCCCCTTCGGGGCGATCGCCGACCCGGTAAGGAGCGGCTTGCCCATGACGGCGGAAATCCGCTCGAGCTCGCCCATCATGGTGCGGAACTGCTCGGGGTAGAGGCTCTGCGGGCCGTCGGACTTGGCCTGGGTGGGATCCCGGTGTACCTCGACCATGATCCCGTCGGCTCCCGCCGCCACCGCCGCCCGGGCGATGGGGCTCACGAGCTCCCGGCGCCCCGTGCCATGCGAGGGATCGGCCACGATGGGCAGGTGCGAGAGCTGCTTGATGACCGGGATGGCGTTGATATCCACCATGTTCCGGGTGTAGGTTTCGAACGAGCGGACACCGCGCTCGCAGAGGATGACCTGCTCGTTGCCCTCGGCGAGGATGTACTCCGCGGCGAGCAACCACTCCTTGAGGGTGGCCGATAGCCCGCGCTTGAGCATGACCGGCTTCCTCGCCTTCCCCGCGCGACGCAGCAGCGAGAAGTTCTGCATGTTCCGGGCGCCGATCTGGATGATATCCGCGTACTCCTCGACGGCGTCGAGGCTCTCCAGGTCGATCGCCTCCGTGATGACCGCGAGCCCGAAGCGCTCGCGCGCCTTGGCGAGTAGCTTGAGGCCCTCGACACCCATTCCCTGGTAGGAGTAGGGGCTGGTTCGCGGCTTGTAAGCTCCGCCCCGCAAGACGGTCGCTCCCGCCTTCGCGACCGCCTCGGCGGTCTCCAGCAGCTGCGCTTCGCTCTCGACCCCGCAAGGCCCCGCCATCACGACGGTGTTCGGGCCGCCGATCACCGTCCCGTTGAAGAGCGGAATCGTGGTGTCTTGCTTGCGCCACTCGCGGCTGACCAGCTTGTAGGGAGCCGAAACGCTGATGACCTCCTGGACGCCGGGAAGCCCCTCCACTCGGGAGGTATCGACCGGACCGTCGTTGCCGACCACCCCGATCGCCATGCGCTGCTCCCCAGGGATGGGGCGCGCCTGGTAGCCCATCTCCTCGATCACTCCCACCACGCGTTGAATCTGTTCCGAACTGGCATCCTGCTGCATGACCACGAGCATCCCATCTCTCCTATTGGGCCGGTACCACGGCTTCCCCTCCAGTATACCCCTAGAACGCCGACGTACGGCCAAATTGGCCGAACCTCACGTATGACCTGACGATGCCTTCACGAAAACCTTACGATCCATAAATGGTAGTTAAGCAAGGTAAAGCCGTAGACTACGGAGGCGAATGGCGTGCTCAGGAGTGGTGCAGGAGGTCGCGATGTACATACAAGCCAACTTGCCCCGCAACCCCTACGCCACCCTGGCCCTGATGACCCGTCAAGGAGCCATGGGCGAGGATCACGGGCCGCTAGCCCGCAAGCCGCTGCCCGGATTGGCGAATGCCGCTCCGGCCCTGCGCAGCCAACTCCTCGCACGCGTCGAGCGCTACGAGGGCCTGGGCGAGCAGATTGCCTCGCTTCGCTCGGCCCTGAACCAATTCACGGCCCCGGCCATGGGGGGCGCCGCCCGCCCGCTTTCTCACGGGAGCGCGGCACTGGCGCAGCGAACGACGAACGCGCCATCCTCCGGCTCGGGCTCCTCCGGCCCCTCCGGAAGTTCGGGAGCGTCGGAGAGTTCGGGAACGTCGGGGGCCTCGGGACCTTCTTCCGGCACGACGCCCGTCTCGGGCTCACCGTCCCCCAGCTCGACGCAGACCGTGCTTTCGCCGGCAGTCATGCTCGCCACGCATGCCATCTTCCTGGCATCTGGGACCGAAGGCACGGTGGGCACGCCCGCGACGCAAGCGCGTCTGGTCACCGACGCCGTTTCCCTGAATCCGAACGCCCTGACGACCTCGACGCATGAAGGCGGCAAGATTCAGCTCAACAACAAGGGGCAGACCACCGACTTCGGGGCCGTGACGATCAACGGCGTCCGCACCGTGATCGGCGAGTACAAGGGCACATCCGAGGAGGACGCCGCCCACTTCGTCGCCAAGGCCATCAACGACAACGCAAAAAACCAAGTCATCGCCTCCGTGGACCCTAAACATGGAAATCGCCTCGTCCTCACCGCCAAAGTCGCGGGCAGCGCCGGCAGCATCACGATTGACGACATCGAGGAAGGGACGACCAAGAAGGGATCCACCGGGCTCGACAAGGGCAAACCCACTCCGGGCACGACCGGCGAGACGGACCTGGGCGAGGTGACGATCAACGGCATCACGACCCGGTTTGGCAAGCAGCGCTTTGCCTCCGCTCAGGACGCCACCCGCTACATGGTCGATCGTCTGAATGCCGATCACGCGGGCAAGCTCGTGGCGAGCGTCGGCGGGGAGAACGGCGATCGCCTCGTCCTCACCTCCGTGGCCCACGGGCACGGCGCCGTCATCGCCATCGACGCGGTGAAGGCCAGTAGCGACAAATCGAGCGAAAATAACGGCATTAACGGCTTCACGGTCGGCATCAAGGCCCAGGGCCGCGACGCAGAGGCTGGCACGCCCGGGGATCCCGGCTTCACCGACTTCGGTCGAATCACCATCAACGGCATCGAGACCGAGTTCGGGCTCCTGGACAACCGCACGCATACCGCCGAGACGGCAGCCCGCTACCTCGCCGAGCTAATCAACCAGAGCAATTCCACCGTCCGAGCCAGTATCGATCAGGGACGCCTCATGCTGGTCTCGACCGAATCGGGGGCAGACGCGCGCATCCGGATCGACGCGGTCGCCTCCGACACCGACGGCAACCGGGGCAACGACCGGGCTCTCGGCTTCGTCGCGGGGGCGCAAGCCTCGGGACGTGAGACGACGGAAACCGAGGGCGGCGGCGGTTCCGGTCCCTCCGTCGGTAGCGGCAGTTCGACCTCCGGCGGAAGCCAGGTCGACGGAAGCGAAACCGGGACTAGCGGGTCCGGAGGCCACGGTGAACGAGCTATCGGGAGCGAGGTCGCGGACGCCGACCTCCAGGATCAGGTGCGGGAATGGATGCGCCTGACGAACGGGTACCTCGGCACGCTGAACGAGCGTTCTCATGAGCATCCCCAGGGAGATCTCCAGGCCTTCGGCCGGTCGATCGGCGCCATGCTTCGGGATCCCCAGCTTTCTGCCGTGGGACTGAAAGTCGAGAAAGGGCGGCTCGCCCTGGATGAAGAGACCTTCACGCAGGCCCTCGAACGCGATCCCCAAGTGGTTCAGGACGCCATGCAGCAGTTCCGCGAAACGCTCGATCCCTTGCTGGCCTCCCAGGCTTATGCGATGTCGTTCATGCGGGAAGTCGCGGCGGCCACCCGCGATCGCGCCACCGAGATCAGCCAGGCTCTGACCATGCGCTACCGGCTGGAGGAGCGCAGCAAAGAAGTCTCCGGCTGGCTCGAGTCCCTGGAAAAGCTATTGCCTGACCTCACCGAGCAAAGCGAGCGACTCTCGAAGCTGGAGGCCGGTGAAGCGGAGGACGCCGAGGACGAAGCCGAAGAGACTCAGACGCCTTCCGCTGCTCGAACGCCCGAGACTTCCCCGTGGCTCAAGACGAGCCAGCCGACACGCTCCGGATTCTGGAATACGAGAGAGGACCGCCCCTAGCGAGGGACGGCCCCCTTTTTTGAATCGGATCTCGCTTAGCAGCCGCAGCCGCCGGAGCCGCAACCGCCACCGACCTTTGCCGCCGGAGCCGCCGCATCGTCCTTGGGACGGAACGACGAGCCGCAGCCGCAGCCCGAGGCCGCGTTGGGGTTGGAGATGGTGAAGCCGCCGCCCATCATCTCGTTCTTGAAGCCAATCTCGGCTCCCTCAAGGTACTGAGCGCTAAAGGGATCGATAACGACCTTCAGGCCCTCGACATCGAACTCCTGGTCGTTCGACTTGGCCTCGTCGAGGCCCATGCCGTAGCTGAAGCCGGAGCAGCCGCCGGGCTTCACGTAGACCCGCAGCGCGAGATCTTTGCGGTTCTGGCCCGCCAGGGCCTCTTGAAGCTTGTCCTTCGCTTCGGGGGAAACAATGACCATGAACAGGACCTCCCGGGATCGAAATGGATAACCTGGTTTCATTATACCCGCTCCGCCGCCGCTCCCTCAAGGGAATTCCCCGTACATCCCGTACACAAGGATCGCTTCTCAGGATAAGATAAGGTAAATGATTGCCCGTCCCTTTGCGTCAGTGGCGCTCCGCGTCGCGTGACTCTCCCACGGAGGACCCGATGTTCGACCGCCTAGCCTTCCGTAAGCCCGTCGCCCTGGCCCTGGGAATCTCGCTTTTCGCCTTGGCCGGGTGCCAGAGCCTTGCGGGAAGCTGGGGACATCTGACCGACGGGTCGGCGAATTCGCCGGAGTCGGCGGAAGCGACCGCGCTACCTTCCGACGCCGAGATCCGGCCCTACCTCCAGAACGTCACGACTGACGGCATCACGATCCTTTGGCGCAGCGCCCGTAAGGCGCTCGGCGAGGTCACGATCACGGGTCCCGACGGCCGCGCGCAGCGCGTCAGCGAGCCGAGCGCCATTCAGGATCACCGGGTTCGCCTCACGGGCCTGCACCCAGCCACCAAATACCGGTACTCCGTGACCCAGGACGGCAAGCCCGTTTGGAGCAGCGAGTTCATCACGGCCCGCCCGCGCGGCCAGAGCGGCTTCTCCTTCGGCGTCATGGGCGACATGGGCAAGGGCACTCCCGAACAGTTCGCGATCGCCAGGCAACTCGCGCAGTACAACCCCGAGTTCACGCTCCTCACCGGCGACATCGTCTACTTCCGCGGAGCTGAGGGGGATTACCTGCCCAAGTACTTCACGCCCTACCAGGATCTCATCGACGATCAGGTCTTCTTCCCGACCCTGGGCAACCATGACATCCTGACCTGGCTCGGCAAGCCCTACTTCCGCTTCTTCGAGCTCCCCACCGGCAACGTCGAGGCGGCCTCGCGCTACTACCAGTTCTCGTACGGCGACGTGGACTTCTTCGGCCTCGACTCGAACCAGGCCTTCACCAAGCTCCTGCCCCAGTACCGCTGGGTGAAGTCCGCCCTCGAGGCCTCCACCGCCAAGTGGAAGATCGTCTTCTTCCACCACCCGCCCTTCTCGGCGGGCAAGCACGGCGACGACAAGGGGGTCAAGGAGCTCCTCGTTCCCCTCTTCGAACAATACGGGGTGGACATCGTCTTCGCAGGCCACGAGCACAACTACGAGCGGATCAAGCCCATGCGGATGTACGAGCGCTCGGGCCGTCCCATCACCTACATCGTGACGGGCGGCGGCGGCACGGACCTTCGTCCGGTCGGCAAGAACGAGAACACCGCCTACTCGGAGAGCATCCACCACTTCATGGGCGTCAAGGTGGAGGATCAGCGCATCTCCATCCAGGCCATCGACCAGGGTGGCCGGGTCTTCGACTCGACCGTCGTCACGAAATAATTCACCTTCAGCGGTCCCCCTCGATGGGGGGACCGCTTGTCGAAGACTAGAAGGTGGGGAGGCGCTTCACGGCGGCCGCGTACTCGTCCAGCATGGAACGCAGCACGTCGCCGGCGGGCCGGATGTCGCGGATGAGGCTGCTGACCTGTCCGACCTCGATCTCGCCCTCGTCGAGGTTCCCTTCGTGGATGGCCCGGCGGGCGCGGCCCGAGCCCAGCAGGTCGGTGAGCTCCTCCTTAGAGGCACCACGAGCCTCGGCCTCCATGACCTGCTTGGCAAACGGGTTCATCAGGAGACGGACGGGGATGACCTTCTTCATCAGCAGGCGGGTCTGGCCTTCCTCGGCCCCGACGATCGCCTCCTTGAAGGCCTGGTGCGCCGACGACTCGGTCGTCGCGGCGAAGCGCGTCCCCACCTGGACGCCCTCGGCGCCCAGCGCGAAGGCGGCGGCCATGGCCCGGCCGCCCGCGATGCCTCCCGCAGCGATCACCGGAATCTTCACCGCGTCCACGACCTGAGGCACCAGGACCATGGTGGTGGTTTCCTCGGGGGAGTTATGGCCTCCGGCCTCGAAGCCCTCGGCGACCACCGCATCGCAGCCGGCCGCCTCGGACTTGAGGGCATGCTTGGCCGTGCCGACCACCTGGACGACCTTGCAGCCGCGCTCCTTGAGCATGGGCGTGTACTTGGCAGGACTCCCCCCGGACATGAAGAAGATGCGCACTCCCTCTTCGAGGGCGATCGCCACCCACTCCTCCGTGTACTTGTAGAAGAGCGGCATGTTCACCCCGAAGGGCAGGTCCGTGAGGCTCTTGGCCTTTCGGACCTGCTCGCGGAAGGTGTCGGGGCGCATCGAGCCGGCGCCGACCAGGCCCAGGCCTCCGGCGTTGGAGACCGCGGCGGCGAGTTTGCCGCCGGAGACCCAGATCATGCCGGCCTGAACGATGGGAGTGCGAATCCCGAAAAGGTCGGTGAGACGCGTGCGTAAGAGCTTGCTATCGGTCATGAGTGGCTTCCTGCTGGTCGAAGGGGGACGCTGCCATGGTAGCACAGCGCCCCGCGCGCCTCCGGCGGGAGCCCCAAAAAAACAAATACCGGTGATCGTGACGATCACCGGTCGGCTTGAGAGCGGTCGGAGAGGTTTGCGGCGAAGAAGCTGCGAGTAGGACTGCGGCTCTCAAGGGCAGAAGGGAGGCGACGAATGGGCGAGGTTCCCCTTCATGCACATCGATTAGGCGTTGATCCGCCCTGCGACTGGATTTGCAGGGCTGGTTGCCTGGTTAAAAACACTATACCGCGAAACCCTCCGCCGGAGGTTAAGTTCAGATTAAGAATTCGCGGATTCTTGGGGTGCCGGAGGCTTCGGGAAGCTCTCCTCGGCCTCGGGCGGCATGCGCAGGCGCTCCACCACCCGGCCCTCGGCGGCGGCGTCCAGGATCTCGTCGATGTCCGAGAGCGTGACCCCCGAATACCACGTGCCCTCGGGGTATTGAACGACGTTGGGGCCCCACTGGCAGGGCTTGAGGCAGTTCGAGGAGTTGATCTGAAGCTTGCCCTGTAGGCCCCGGGCGTGGATCCGCGCCTTGAAGGCCGTGAAGATCTCCATGGCCCCTCGCTCTCCGCAGGAGCCCTTGGGATTTCCCGGGGGGCGGGTATTGGTGCAGATGAAGAGGTGATGCTCGGGAGTGGCCATGGTTTCCCTTTCTAGAGGCCGCCAGCGCTACATGGCGGTCAGTCGGAAGCGATCGCCCTCGGCCATGTTGGCGGCGAAGTCGAGAAGATCCGCGGCGAGGGGGTTGAGGCGATCCGGGCGCACCGGATAGAGCGTGCGCCGGTCCTTGAGGATCAGTTGCGCGTGGTCGTTGATCAGCACCCCGCGCAGGCAGTTGCCGTAGAGGACAACCATCAGGCTTTCGAGCTCATCGATGGCCCGGAGGCCCTCTTCCCCCATCGTGCTGGTCATGAGGCGATCCAGCGACAGGGCCGCCTCGTGGTAGCTGGCAAGGCGCTGCAAGGAGTAGCCGAGGTGGCGTTCCAGGAAGGCGCGATGCTCGGCGGCGCGCTCTCCCCAGAGCATCAGCAGGCCCGCGTCCACCATCACGGAACCCCCGACATGGCCGAGCAGGTGAGACGCCGCCTTGCGTACGGCCCGGTCTCCGTCCCGCATCGCCTCGCCCAGGGGGGCGAGCATCTCGCGGCCGAAGAAGGGCGCGAGCGTCTCGAGGGCCGAAACCACGCTCGAGCGGAATCGCGCCGTGCGCAGGTGGCGGCAAAGGGGCGCAATCGACTCGGCATCGTGGAGCTTGACGAAGCTGTGGATCACCAGCTCATGCGACGGGTAATCGGGAATGTCGAGAAGGGAGGAGAACAGGGGGACCAAGCCCGGCTGCTGACTCTTCACCACGATCTGAAGGGCTTCTGCAATGGCCATCGTATGACGCATCTCCGGAATCGCCTGGGCGATCGCCCGGCACGCGAGCTCCCGGTCCAGATGGGTCATGACACGGATCAGTGCCGAAGCCGCCGAGCCCACTTCCGGCAGCATGGCCCCCAGCCGGTCGATGACCGGAATTCCGAAAGGAAGCAAGGCCTCTTGCGCCTGGCGCACGACTTCCTTGTCCTGGCTGGCCAGGGCCCGGGCGATCGGTTCGATCGTCGCCGGCTCCTGGGCCACCTTCAGGCCCTGGATCGCCGCGATCTGGACGGCGTGAACGGTATCGCTCAGACGCTTGACGAGCGTTTCTACCGCCTCGGGGGATTGGAACCTCCCCAGCGCCGACACGGCTGCCCGACGGACGACCGGATGGGGATCGGCCGAGAGTCGGATCATGGCCTCCTGGACCGTGCTTTCGCTGAAGCGCCGCATGCCGTCGATGGCAGCGAGGCGGTTATTGGGCTCGGCATCGTCGAGCGCCATCAGGAGGAACTCCAGCGCGACGCCGTCCCCGCGGGCCGCCAGCGCGCGGATCACCGTCGCCCGCACCGCGGGGTTCGGGTCGTGGATGCGGGCCTGGAAGTAGAAGCGCGTGCCCTTGAGGCCCCCACTGACGACGAAGTACGCGAGTTGCAGCCCACCCAAGACGATCAGCAAGGTGACCAGGAAGCTGAAGCCGGACGTGGCGAAATTCAACAAGAACGGACCGGTGCTCAATGATGACTCCTCGCGGCGGGGCTCCTGTGCCAGAGACATTCTTCCCCATCTCGGGCTACAATCAAGCAATTATCCCGTCTGGGCCTCCTTAGCGCAAGGGTGCCACCCCCCAACGGCTCCGCCGCCCACTCGCTGAAAGCAGTGTATAATGGCGACGAGCGCCCCGTTGGGCCCGCGCGCCCAGATGTGCTTCGCATTCGCAAAAAGGAAATCCGAATCCATGGCAAACGCTCTCCAAAACAAAAAGATGCTGGTGGGTCTGCGCTGCGGCTGCAAGGCCGAACTGGAGACCAACATCGCGGACGGGCTCGACCTCGTGAGCTACGACACCTCCGCCTGCACCAAGGGTCACGCCAAACCGACGCTCCCCCTGCCTATCGTCGGCTTCGGCCCGCTCTGGGGCTGGGACGACAACCGCGCCGATCGCCGCGCGCTCCCGTCGATCAAGGTGTCCCAGTTCGAGCCCGAGCACGTCTACAAGCTGCTCGAGGGCTACTTCTTCGCGAACGAGCCCGGCAAGGGCTATCCCGCCTTCGGCCCCATCTCCGCCATCCGCTGGGCGGAGGCCGCCAAGCACCACTAGCGCCTGCGGCTTTATGCTTGTCAAGCGAAGCTGACCTGTAGCAACGACGATCGCTCCAAGCCCTTCGCCGCATGAAACGTTCGGCCCCCCGAGGATCCTCGGGGGGCCGTCGCATGAGCGCCTCTAAATCAGTTGCCGCTTCAAGCAGGTCAAGACCGCCTGGACCCGGTTCTTCACCCCGAGCTTCTCGTAAAGCAGCGACAAGTTGTTGCGAACGGTCTTCTCGCTGAGGCCCAGCTGAGCCGCGATGGACTTCGTATCACAGCCCTTGGCCAGCAATCGCGCGAGCTCGAGCTCCCGCACGGACAAAGCCTCGAACTTCGACGACACTTGGTGGCATTCGAGCCGGTTGGGCGGCAACTGCGCCGCCTGCCGCTTCATGAGCGCCTTCTCGATGACCAAGTTCAGCTGCCGGAAGTTCAGCAGCGGTTTCTGGATGAAATCGTAGGCCCGCCCCTCCCGTAGGGCGGCGATCGCGTCTTCCATCGTCCCCTGCCCGCTCAGAAAAATGACCACCACCGACGGATCATGGTCTTTTATCAAGTTCAGCAGTTGAAGCCCGTTAAGTCCCGGCAGCTTCAGGTCCGTGAGGACGATGTCAAAGACGTGGCGCTGGGCCAGCGACAGGCCCTCCAGGCCGTCCTTGGCCGTCATGACGGTGTAGCCCGACTGGGTCAGCCAGATCCGGAGGATCTGGCGCTGATCCGGATCGTCTTCCACCACGAGAATCTTGACTTTGTCGGCAGGTGGCTGCTGCATGTAACCCTGGTTTCTAGCGCCTGCGGTTGTTGCGTACGACAGCGAAACGTCGCGATGAACGCGTTGCAACGGGTTGAATTTGACGGCCTCGCTGTCCTGTAGCAACCTGAAACGCTCTAAGCAATGACACGCCGTGTCACTCTGCATTATACAGATGCGTTCGCGAGGCGGCAGACCTGATGGCATCAGGCCCCGTGACCCGCCCCCACCCGTGAGCCCTTCGCGAAGCGTAAGGGAGGACCGCTCGGCCTAGGCTGAGCGGTCCTCCCGGACGGTCCTTAGACCCGAGCCAGGGCCCGCGTCTCGTCCTGATTGAGAATGAGCTCCAGATCCAAGAGGATGAGCAGCCTCCCCTCGAGCTTGGCGATTCCCTTGAGGAAAGCTCTGTCGATCGCCGTGGTCACCATCTCCGGAGGGGGTTCGACCAAAGCGGCATCCAGGCGAAGCACCTCGCTCACCCCGTCGACGATCATCCCGACCGTCTTGCCGCCGATCGTCACGATGATGATTCGCGTGCTCTTGGTGGCCGCCCCAAGCGGGAGGCGAAAGCGCTTGCGCAGATCCACCACCGGAATGATCTTCCCCCGGAGGTTGACCACGCCCTCGACGAAATCCGGGGAGCGCGGGACCTTGGTGATTTCGGGCATCCGGACGATCTCCTGGACCGCCCCGATATCGACCCCGAACTCCTCGGTGTCCAGGTTGAAGCTGACCAGTTGCAGGATCTCAGCCATGCATCCTCCGTCCGCCCGTCAGGGCCGCCTGCGCCATCGGAACCGCCCCACGGAGCTCGCGAGCCGACCTGGCTTCGCTCTGGCCGTCCTTGAAGAAGGCGATCGCCTCCATGAGCGCCTGAGCCTGGTTCTGGAGATCCAGAGCCGCCTGGGAGACCAGACCGGTCGCAGTGGCCGTCTCCTGCGCCGAGCGGTTGATGCTCTCGACGGCCATGACGACCTGGTCTCCGCCCTTCTTCTGTTCGGAGGTGGCGACCGTGACCTGCTGGGTCATGCGGTTCATGGTCTCGACGGCCGTGATGATCTGCTCGGAGCCCTTGGCCTGCTCGCGGGTGGCGGACATCACCTGGTGGGTCAGGCGGTTCATCGCGCCGACGGCCTCGGTGATCTGGGAAGCCGCCTGGCTCTGCTCATGGGTGGCTTGCTGGATCTGGGCGCCCACGACGGCGTTTTGCTCGGCCGCCTCGACGATCACCCGGATGGCCGCGCCTGCCCCCTGGGCCAGCTGCGTGCCTTCCTTGATGGCCGCCTCGCCCTGCTGCGTGCTCACGACGGCCTGCTCGGCCTCCTTTTGAATCCCCTTGATCAGCGTGGCGATTTCGCCCGTCGCCTTGGCGGAGCGCTCGGCCAGCTTGCGGACCTCGTCGGCGACCACCGCAAAGCCCCGGCCGTGCTCTCCGGCCCGCGCCGCCTCGATGGCCGCGTTCAGCGCCAAGAGGTTGGTTTGCTCCGCAATGTCATCAATCACCGCGATGATGGCGCCGATTTCCTCCGAGGACTTGCCCAGGTGCTGGATCACGGTCACGACTTCATCCATGACCCCATGGATCCGATCCATGCCGGCAATGGTCTGCTCCACGGCCTTGCTTCCGTCCGCAGCGGCGACCACCGTCCGCTTGACGTTGTCGTTGGCCTGCACGGCGTTGCCGGCCACTTGCTGGACCGAAGCCGCCATCTCCTCGATGCTGGCGGACGTTTGGTTCACCGCCGCTCCCAGCGCCTCGGCGTTGCCGGCGACTTGCTGGATGGAGGCGGCCATCTCCTCGATGCTGCTGGAGGTCTCTTCGACCGCGGCCCCGAGGGCATGGGCATTGCCCGAAACCTGGGTGATCGAGGCGGCCATCTCCTCCATGGAACTCGACGTCTCTTCCACCGCCGACGCCTGGGCCTGGGCCGACTGGGCCATCTGCTCGGAGCTCGACGAGATCTGATCGGCTCCCGCCGCCACCGAGCTGGCCACGCCGCGGACCTGGCCCACGATCTGGCGAAGGTTCTCGATCATCCGCTGGAAGCTCTTGGCCATGTCTCCCAGCTCGTCGTTGGAACGTACCGAGATCCGCTGGTCCAAGTTGCCGTCAGCGAGGCCTTCGGCGGCCTGCGCGACCTCGCGGAGGCCCTTCGAGATCTGGCGCGACAGGTAGAGGGCCACGCCCACTCCGAGCGCCAGGGCGAACAACAGGAGGGCGATGGTGATGGCGCGAACCTGATGGAAGGTGACCGTGCTGGATTCGCTCTGGCTCTTGGCCATGTCCTCCCGCCGCTTGACGAAGGAGGTGATCAGAGTATCGAGCTCATCGACATGCGCCCGGGCCTTGACGCTCCACTCGAACGCTTTAGCATCCTCGTTGCGGCGCGCGTAGGCGATGATCTGCTCCTGCATGGGCACCAACTCTTTCCAGAGCTGCTGATAGCGCTGGTAGTCCGTGCGGCCTTTTTCGGTGGAAATCAACGGCTCGAACTTGGTCATGTACTCCACGAACGCCTCCGCATACTTCGATACGTTCCGGGCGTTCTGTTCGATGAAATTCGCCTCGGTCGAGAGAATCATGTTCTTCTCGGCGCGATCCCGGTAGATCAAGTTGAGGTTGGCTTCCTTCACCAGGCTGATGCCCATGGTCTCGCGCAAGTACATGTCGTCGAGCATGTCGCTGAAATGGCTCAGGTTGAAAATCGAGTAGATCCCCATGAGCCCCATCAGCAAGACCACCGTGCCGAACCCGGCCATCAACTTCGTCCCGATCGTTAACCGCATGCATCCTCCTTCGGATTCGCGCCACACCCCAGTATTCAAAGCGCCCGGATTCCCGTTGACATGGAAAACACGCGACATTGAAACGCCGAAAAACGAGTAAACAGGTTATTTGAGCGAGCACACCCCTCTGAAATCATAGTGAGCGCCCTATCCAGATACCAGGGCAAGTTGTCCCGACATGCGCATGGGCCTAAAAATAGCGTTTTGAGGGGATCTTGGGGTTTCCGCCGGGGAGGTTCGGGGCTCTCCGTCAAGCAAGTTGGAACTGCACGTCGCCGCAACGACGCCGAGGCCGGGACAAATGTCCCGACCTCGGTGATTGGCGCGATCGCCGACAAGCGTTCAAGGCGCATGGCGTCCTGCTTAGCGAGGGCCGCCGGGGGCTCAGAAAAACTGGTGCCGCAAGCAGTAAAGCACCGCTTGAACGCGGTTGCCGACCCCGAGCTTTTCGTAAAGCAGCGTGAGTTTGTTTCGGACGGTCTTCTCGCTCAAGGAGAGATGTTCGGCGATCGCCCGTGATTGGTAGCCCTGGACCAGTAGCCTCGCGAGTTCGAGTTCCCGTGCCGTCAAGCTTTCGGTTACTTGCGCCTCCCCCGTGGCTACTCCGGGTCCCTCCCCGCGACATCCGACCTGACGGGTCAGCATGGCCTTTTCGATAACCAGGTTCAGCTGCCGAAGCTCCCGCAGCGGCTTCCGGATGAAGTCGTAAGCGCGCCACTGCCGCAACGCGCTGATCGCATCGTCCATGGTCCCGCCACCGCTCAGGAAGATGACGATCGCTTTGGGCTGAAGCTCCTTGATGAGCCCGAGCAACTGCAAGCCGTTAAGACCTGGAAGCTTGAGGTCCATGATGATCACGTCGAAGGTCTGCTGCTGGAACAGGTCCACCGCCTCGAGACCGTCCCTGGCGCCCATGGTCAGGTAGCCCGACTCCTTGAGCCATTTCAGGAGGATCTCACGCTGATCGTGCTCATCCTCGACGACCAAGATCCGGACCTTCCGGGGCGCATCCTGAACCATCAACGCCCTGCCTCGCCCCGCATCTCCCGCCGCTCCCCCACGCCCCGAGGAGGAAAGCCCTCCCCGCTGGCATGAGGGCGCTCATAGACGGTGACGTTATTATAAGCTAAAGCAGACGCCATCCGGAACTTCTGCGATTGTCTCCAATGGCCCGAAAGCGAGATAATCATTCAAGCCCCCTCTCGATCACCCGAATGAAGTCGAGTCGTTAGACGAAACGTCACACCGATGCCACCTCACACTCCTGCCACCCCCTCCTCGAAGCCCCCTCAAGCACCAGAAGGTCTCGCGCCACCGCCCCTCGATAGCGTCCTTCATGAGCTCCGGAACCCCTTGGCGGGGATCATCGGGAACCTGGATTACATGAAGCAAGGTCTCGCGGGACCCTTGAGCGACGAGCAGCGACACCTCCTGGAAAGGGGCCTGCGTCACGCTGAGGTCATGCGCGTCATCATCGAAGGCCTCGACGACCTGCGCCAGGCTGAACTCGGCAAGCTGCGGCTCGCTCCACGCTGGATCCTAGCCGCCCAGCTCGTGGAAGAAGCGTTCTTCATGCTGCGTCCACTTGCCGATCAAGCCTCCGTTCGGCTGGTAAACGCCATCCCCCCTGATCTCGTCACCGTCTGGGGGGATCCCGTCCGGCTGGGCCAGGTCCTGATAAACCTGCTCTCCAACGCGCTCAGGTTTACCCCATCCGGCGGAACGGTCGAGGTCGGTGCCCGGCGAGAGGCGAGGGCGCTGTGCATGGAAGTTCGGGATACGGGCATCGGCATCGCGCCCGAGCATCACGCGCAGATCTTCACCCCTTACTGGCAAGGAGAAAGCCACCATGAGCCGGGCGGGCTTGGACTGGGCTTGGCCATCTCCAAGTACCTCGTCGAAGCCCATGGCGGCCAGCTCGGGGTGGAGAGCCGCCCGGGGGCGGGAAGCCGATTCTATTTCATCTTGCCACAGGATCCCGCCACGGGAGGGGATCCTCCGGAGCGAGGGGAATCAGCGGCAACGTGAATCTGCAGTAACTCCCCAGTCCCGGCTGGCTCTCGATCTGAAGCGTCCCCCCGTGAGCTTCGACAAACGCCCGGCTGATGGGTAGCCCCAACCCCAAGCCCTGGGCGCGATCGGGGTAAAGCCGCCCGAAGGCTTGAAAAAGCATGGCTTGCTCTTCGTCGGTGAAGTCATGCCCCGTATCCCGAATCGCCACTTCCAGCATGCCGTCGTGTGCGCGGGCCTGGAGCCGGATCAGGCCGCCGGCTTGAGTGGAGCCTAACGCGTTGTCGATCAGGCCGTTCAGGATTCTCTCGATTTTCTTGACGTCCCCCCTGAACGCGGGAAGCGCGGGATCGACCTCGTCGCAGAGGATTTGCCCATTCGCCCGGGCCACGGGCTCGAAGGCCCGGATGGCAAGGCGCACGAGCTGCGGGAAATCGACGGGCTGCAAGACGAGCTGCGTCTGTCCGGCCTGGACCTCCGCCATGGTGAGGAGATCGTTCACCATGGTCGACAGCGACTGAGCGGAGGTCGAGAGGATCCGGAGGTAGGCCTGTTGCTTTTCGTTCAAGGGCCCGATGATCTGCTCCGAAAGCAGGGGAATCGTGCTCTTGAAGACGCTCAAGGACGTGCGAAGCTCGTTGGAGACGTGGGTCAGGAGCGTTTGGGCGAGCGTATCGAACTCGCGAGACGCGCTCATAGGCTCACCCCGCGTCCACCGCCAGGACCTCCTCCTGGCTGAGAATGAGATCGAGGTCCAAGAGGATCAAGAGGCGGCCTTCGAGCTTGGCGATGCCCTTGAGGAAGGCGTTGTCGACCCGGCTCGTCATCATCTCGGGAGTCTCCTCGACGGAGTCCGCCGTGATTCGTAAGACCTCGCTCACCGCATCGACAATCATCCCCAAGGTCTTGCCTCCGACGGTCACGATCACGATCCGCGTGCTCTTGGTCGCCTCGCTCGCGCCCAGGCCGAAGCGTTTCCTGAGATCGAGCACGGGGATGATCTTCCCCCGCAAGTTGACCACTCCTTCGACGAACGCGGCGCAGCGCGGCACGCGGGTGATCTCCGGCAGGCGCACGATCTCCTGGACCATGGCGATATCCACCCCGAACTCCTCGGACCCCAGATTGAAGCTCACCAGTTGCAGTTCTCGGCTCATGACTCCCTCCGAGCGGAGAGGAGGGCGGCGGACTGAGGGACCGCGCCCGAGAGGGTTTGCGACGCGTTGACCTGGCGAGCGTCCTTGAAGAAGGCGATCGCCTCCATCAACGACTGGGCCTGCCGCTGCAAGTTGCCGGCGGCCTGGGCGACGAAGCCGGTGGCGCTGGTGGTCTCCTGGGCCGCGCGGTTGATGCTTTCGACCGCCGCGACGACCTGGTCTCCGCCCTTCCGCTGCTCGCTGGTCGCTACGGCCACCTGCTGCGTCATGCGGTTCATGGTCTCGACGGCTTGAATGATCTGCTCCGAGCCCTTGGCCTGCTCCCGGGTGGCGGAGGTGACCTCGTGGGTCAAGCGGTTCATGGCCTGGACGGCCTCGGTAATCTGCGTGGCGGCGCGCGTCTGCTCCTGGGTCGCCTGACCGATCTGCGCTCCGACGATCGAGCTCTGCTCGGCGGCTGCGACGATCACGCGGATGGCCTCTCCCGCTCCCTTGGCGAGCTGGGTGCCCTGCTGGATCGCCTCCTCACCCTGCAGCGTGCTTCGGACGGCCTGCTCGCTTTCCTTCTGGATGCCCTTGATCAGGGTGGCAATTTCGCCCGTGGCCTTGGCGGAGCGCTCCGCGAGCTTGCGGACCTCGTCGGCGACCACCGCGAAGCCCCGGCCATGCTCGCCGGCCCGCGCCGCCTCGATCGCCGCGTTGAGAGCCAGGAGGTTGGTCTGTTCGGCGATATCATCGATGACCGCGATGATGGCGCCAATCTCCTCCGAGGACTTGCCCAGGCTCTCGATCACGGTCACGACCTCGTCCATGACGACATGAATGCGCTCCATGCCGGCGATGGTCTCCTCCACGGCCCGGCTGCCCTCGGCAGCGGCGGCGGCCGTCTTCTGCGCGCTCTCGTTCGCTATGACCGCGTTCCCCGCCACCTGCTGCACCGAGGCCGCCATCTCCTCGATCGAGGCCGAGGTCTGGTTCACCGCGGCCCCCAAGGCGTCGGCATTGCTTGCGACCTGTTCGATGCTCGCCGCCATCTCCTCGATCGAACTCGAGGTCTGCTCGACCGCTGCCGAGAGCGCATGCGCATTGCCCGCGACCTGGGTGATGGAGGCCGCCATCTCCTCCATGGAACTGGAGGTCTCCTCGACCGCGGCCGCCTGAGACTGGGCCGACTGGGCCATCTGCTCGGAGCTCGAGGAGATCTCGTCGGATCCCACGGCCACCGAGGTCGCCGCCCCGCGCACCTGGCCGACAATCTGACGGAGGTTCTCGATCATCTGCTGGAAGCTCGTGGCCATGTCGCCGAGTTCGTCGTTGGTCGAGATGGAGACGTGCTGGTCCAGGTTTCCACGGGCGAGACCCTCGGCGGCTCGTGCAACCTCCTGGAGACCCTTGGTGATCTGCCGCGCGAGGAAGAGGGCGATGCCGACCCCGAGCGCCAAGGCGACGATCAATAGCGTGAGGGTCATGAGGCGGATCTGGCCATAGGCCTTCTCGCTCTCCTCGTTCTCAGCCTTGGCCCCCTGCTCTCGCCGCTCGACGAACGTGGCCATGACGCCATCCAGCTGATCCACCACGGAGCGAGCCTTAGCCGCCCACGCGATGGCCTGCGCATCCTCGTTTCGACGCGCGTGCATCACGACCTGGTCCTGCATCGGTAAGAACTCCCTCCAGAGCTCTTGGTAACGCCGGTAATCCGCCTGTCCCAGATCCCCGTAAATCAGCGGCTGGAACTTCTCCATCTGCTCCACGAAGGCCGCGGAATAGGTCGCCATGGCGCGCTCATGGGTCTCGATCTCGGCGGGATCGCTCGCGAGGATCATGTTCTTCTCGGCGCGGCCTCGGTAGACCAGATTGAGATTCGCTTGCTTGACTATGCTGATGCCCATCGTCTGGACGCGATACATGTTGTCGAGCATGTGGTTGAACTCCCCAAGCTTGACGAGCGAAAAGATGCCGATGACCGCCATGAGCACGAGCAAAGTGGCAAAGCCCGCGAGCAACTTCGTGCCGATAGTGAACCGCATACTCTCTCCTTTAAAAAATCTCCCGCCCAGCACGCAGCCTCCGGGCAAGAAGCAACGAGGACTTCAGGCCGGAATCCGCTTGAATCAATCATTTTCCGTAGGTGTGTGAAACAAATCATAGTGACAGCCACACGCTTGCACTAGAGGCGATTGTCCTGCCCCACTTCCTGCAACCACCTGAGCCCCTCCGCTCACCTCAAACCGCCTATCAATGGGGTTTTCCACCTACATGATTCCCGAACTCCGCATCGTCACAGCAGTAACGCCAGAGACCCCATGCCTGGGGCGGCGGGGACATTTGTCCCGCCACGGAATGCGAAAACCGCCCGAGGTTTTGACCTCGGGCGGTGATTCGGGCGCCAGTTCAGGTGAAACGATCCGCTGGGCGGAACTCAGTCGTAGAGCAAGTAGGGCTTACGCTCCGTCACGAACGATGCGGCATCCCGCTCCCAGGCGTCGATGACCCCCGAGACGGCTTTTCCACCGAGCACAGCCAGGCGCAACGCGTCGTTCCCGGCCATCTGGTCGAAGCCCCTCGGATCCAGCTTGAGCTTGCCCGGGTGCAGGCGCTGGATCTCCTCAAGCATGACCGCCCCGGTCCGGACCGCCTGGAAGCGGTCCCGGTCGGTGAGGGTCAGCTCGACGCCCTGCTTCTCGCCGATCTGGGTGGGCTTGAAGCTCACGCCCGACAGCTTTCGGGCATTGAGGGCCTTCGCCAGCTTCTCTCCAGCGATCCAGGTCGCGCCGACGCGTTCGAAGGGGCGATCGCCCATCCGACAGTCGACGTTGCTCGCCTCGAAGAGGCAGATGCCGGGATAGAGTGCTGCCGTCGTCGGGCTGAGCATGGCGGGGCTGGGTTTGGACCACGGAAGACCGGTCGCGTCGAACCACATCCCGCGCGTCCAGCCCTTCATGGGCACGACCGTGAGCTGGCAGCCGATGCCGAAGGCCCCGTTGAACATGCGGGCCATCTCCCCCATGGTCATGCCGTGCCGCACGGGAATCGGGTAGTAGCCCACGAAGGACGCGAGCTTGGGATCCAGGCGGAAGCCCTCCACTCCGACCCCGTTGATGGGGTTGGGGCGGTCCAGCACGACGAAGGGAATCCCCGCGTCCCGGGCGGCCTGCATGGCGAGCGCCATGGTCGAGGCATAGGTGTAGAAGCGCGCTCCGACGTCCGGCAAGTCGATGACCAGGATGTCCAAGCCTTCGAGCATGGCGGGACTGGGCTTCTTGGTAGGGCCGTAGAGCGAGTGAATGGGGATCTCGCGTTCGTGCTGGTCGGACGCGATATGCCCCTGGCGGTCCGCCTTGAGGCCGTGCTCGGGCGTGAGGATGGCCGCAACCCGCATGCGCGGGTCGTCGAGCAGGCGATCGAGGACCGAGACACCTGTCCCGTCGACGGCAGCGCGGTTGGTGATGAGACCGATGCGCTTGCCTTCGAGCAGCTTGGACTGCTCGCTCAGCAGGACGTCGATCCCGAGGGTGACGGGTGCGGCCACACGTGCGGCCGGGACGCCGCGCGGCGCCGTGGCGCCTGGAGTCGGCGGCGCTGCATGGGCCGAGACCAGGGGGGTGGCGGCGAGCGCCAGGACGAGAACCAATCGCTTCATGTGACGGCTACTCCGGACGACGGTCCGGCCGCTTGCCGTCCATCAAGCTGCGGGCGTCGAGGAAGGCGTTTTCGGGGACGATCATGAGGTTGGGAGATTGCTTGATGGCATCCGTCTTCATCTTGGCGATCTCGATCTGGGTGTACTGCTCGGGGGAGATGCCCAGGGCGGCACGGGCCTTGGCGCGGCCTTGGGCTTCGATCAGGGCCGCATCGGCCTTGCCCTGCGCTTCGATTCGCAGGCGCTCGGACTCCATGCGGGACTTCTCGAGGGCTTGCTTGGCGGCGAGCGTCTCCTGCTCGATTTGGGCCTTGGTCTCGACCGACTTCTTGATGGCCTCGGGCAGGGCGATGTCCGAGATGGCCACGGTCTCGACCTTCACGAAGTCGTCGCCGATGCCGTCGATGTCGACGATCTCGTTCTTGAGGCCGCTTTGAAGCACCTGCTTCATCAGGGAGGCGACCCGGGCGCCGCGGGACTGGTAGACCTCGATCACGCCGTACTGGCTGAAGGCGTAGCCGGCAGCTTGCTGGATGACCGGCTCCCAGCGGGAGGCGACTAGACCGCTATGGCCGTCGAAGGGTTTCTTGTAGCGCTCGTAGAGCTTCACGACGTTGTCGTTGGCCGTCGAGAAATCGGGCTTGTACTGGACCCGCACGTCGACCGTGATTTCCTGGCCTTCCTTGGTGTTGACCCGGAAGTTGTCGAGGTTGATGTTATCGACCACGGTCGGGAATTCGAAGACCCGCGAGCCGATTCCCACGAGGTGGAAGCCGGCGCCCAGGGGCTTTCCGGTGATGTCGCCGGTGTAGACGTTGGTTTTGACGCCAACCGCCCCCGGTTCGATAGTCGCGCAGCCGGTCAACGAAAGGGCCAAAAGGGCAATGAGCGCGGGAAAACGTTTCACGTCGGTTTCCTCCTTGGGGATGGCAACAGCGCTGCGTGGCGCAAAGTTAGGCGCCGCAGGAGCTATCGGGCCGCGAGGACGGGCATGGCTCGGACGAGGTGACACGGCCTTTGCGATTTATACCCGGGCGCGAAAGGCCGTACCGGGGCGCTCATGGTACGATCGGAGCAAGAACCGCGGTGAGCGTTTTCACCGCTTGTGAGGACGTGACTTTGGAACTCTTTGAACGCTGCCGCTCTCTGTCTTCCCTGGCCATCGTCGGCACGGCCAAGAACGTCGGCAAGACGACGACCATGAACTGGCTGATCGAGCGCTTCGAGGCGCGGGGGATCCGACTGGGGCTGACCTCGGTGGGACGCGACGGGGAAGACCTCGACATGGTCACCGATCGCCCCAAGCCGCGCATCACGCCGCCTCCGGGCACGCTGGTGGCGACCGCGCACCTCTCGGCGAAGCGCTCCTCGGCCCGTCTGAAAGAGGTCCGACCGACGCCCTTCCGGACGGCGATTGGCCCGGTGTCGATCTACGAGGTCCAGACCATGGGGACCGTCGAGGTGGCGGGGCCGGTTTCGATGGGTGATACCCGCCGGCTTGTCGAGATGCTGCGGGAGCTGGGAGCGAAGCAGGTCATCGTGGACGGGGCCATCGACCGCCGTGCCTCGGCCGCGTCGGATCTGGCCGAGGGCGTGATCTTGGCGACCGGTCTCGCACTCTCGGAGGATCCCGAAGAAGTCGTTCGGCGCACGGCGGCCCATGTGCGCTGGCTGCAGTTGCCGAGCGCCCCCTTTGCGGTCCCGCAGGAAGCAGGAGCGCTGCTGTCGACCGCTGCGGGAGTCTCGGAGGACAACTTCCGGCCTTGGCCGGGCAAGAGCCTGCTGGAGCAAGGGGACGAGCTCGCCCGCTGGCTGCCGGCCGAAGCCGAAGCCCTGGTCTTGCCGGGTGCCTTCACGGAAGCCATGGCCCGGGGGCTCATGAAGCGCATCGCGGAGGCGCCGCGCGCGCTGGCCGTGGTGGTGCCCGACGGAACCCATGTCCTGATGGATCCCGAGGCCTTCGAGGCCCTGGAAGCCCGGGGGGTCAAGGTCTATGCCTCGCGTCCCATCCAGCTCGTCGCCGTCACGGTGAACCCCACCAGCCCGCAAGGAGCCTCGACCGATCCCGCGCGCTTCCGGGCGCGGATGGAGGCGGAACTGGGCACATTGCCCGTCTACGACCTGGTGCTAGAGCAAGCGCGCGCTGGAGCGTCGGGCTTGATCGATGGTTTGGCCCGGCAATAGCGTTCCGGCGTGCAGCAGCACGGCGTCGATGGCCGCAATCAGCTCGCGACGCCGAAAAGGCTTGACGACATAGGCCTGGGCTCCCGCTCGCAGCGCCTGATCTTGATCTTCCTGGCGTGCATAGGCCGAGATGCAGATCACCGGGAGATCGCGGGTTTCAGGCTGCTCGCGGAGACGCTTGAGGACGGTGAAGCCGTCGATGGGAGTCATGTTGAGATCGAGCAGCATCGCATGCATGGCGGGGCGCTCCGCGAGCAGCGCCAACGCTTCGAGACCGTTGGCGGCTTCGAAGGCCTGATGCCCCATGTGGGCGAAGATGGTAAGCAAGAGCTGGCGGTTGAGGGGCTCATCCTCGACGATCAAAAAATTTAGAATATGCGGGTTCTCCTGCCCTGAGGCTTTCTGAAGTAGCTATACGTCTCTTTCGGTATCAAATCGTCTCAACTTGTCTCACCATTCAACCACATTTGTCTAAAACCCGCTAGTAGCCTCAAAAACAGCTGATTGACACGCCGAAATCGGCGCCGTTAAGATGACTTGCGGAGGCTTGTGATGCGTGAGGACCTGCTAACGCTTAAGGATGTCATGTCTCGACTCAAATTGAGCCGAGCCACGATTTATCGTCTCATCGAGCAGGGAGAGCTCAAGCCCTTCAAGATCGGCCAATCGCTCCGCTTCGAGGAGCAGGATCTCGCGGCTTTCATCGCCCGCAAGAAAGAGCCCCCGGAGCCGAAGTCGCCCGACTAGCCTGCCTTTTACTCACCGCCCTTTCCGGCAAAGCGGGCGAATCCCCCCATCCATTGCCCTCAGGGCGTTCCAAAGTGACTTTCGGGCACGGAACGTGCGATAATGGAGTTTGGGCGTAAAGCCCTTGCCTGTTGACATCCCCCGATGCCGCGGGACGCCGTCAACGCAGCCCCAACCATACAAGGGACCCTGACGATGCATATTACGATCGATACCGCGAAGGTCGCCTACGGGCGCGAACTCGCTCAACGCATCGCCAAGCCGATGCTTGAATATTTCCGCAGCCATTCGACGCTCGCCACCGAGCGCGCCGCGCTTCGGCTCTATGGCGTGGACGGGGTGGACGACGCCGGCGTCCCCTGGCCGAACCGGATGGTCGATGCCCTCGCCGCCCAGGACAAGCTTTCGCGCGGAGCCTCTTACTGGCTCGCGCATGCCGCCTTGACGACGGGCAAGTCCATCCAGGAGGCGGCGATCGCCCTCGCCGAAGGCCAGGTCGACCTCGACGCCCCCATCCCCGAGCGCGAAGTCACGGCCTGGGCCGACGAGACCGCCGGACGCCTGCTCAACGATCTCTTGGCCAAGCGCCGGGAACGCCAGGCCACCCGTGAGCGCCTCGGCAAGGGCCCCAAGCCCTGGCGGTACCTGATCGTCGCCACCGGCAACATCTACGAGGACGTTCCCCAGGCCGTCGCCGCCGCGCGCGCCGGAGCGGACATCATCGCCGTCATCCGCTCCACCGGCCAGTCGCTGATCGACTTCGTCCCCTACGGTGAAACCACCGAGGGCACGGGCGGCACCTACGCCACCGGCGCCAACTTCAAGCTGATGCGCGAAGCCCTCGACGAGGTCGGCGAAGAGCTGGGCCGCTACATCCAGCTCACCAACTACGCTTCCGGTCTCTGCATGCCCGAGATCACGGCGCTGGCAGCCCAGGAAGGGCTCGACATGCTGCTCAACGACGCCATGTACGGGATCCTCTTCCGGGACATCAACATCTTCCGGACGCTTTGCGACCAGTACTTCTCGCGCCTGATCTGCGGAGCGACCGACATCATCATCAACACCGGCGAGGACAACTACCTCACCACCGCCGACGCCTTCGAGCAGGGCCATACCGTGCTCGCGAGCCAGTTCATCAACGAGCACTTCGCCCAGGCCGCCGGCATGCCGTCCCGCCTGATGGGCCTCGGCCACGCCTTCGAGATGAACCCCCGCACCGAGAACGGCCTCATGTACGAGATCGCCATGGCCCAGCTGGTGCGCCAGGTCTTCCCGGAGGCCCCGCTCAAGTACATGCCGCCGACCAAGCACATCACCGGCGACATCTTCCAGGCGCACGCCCATAACGCGCTCTTCAACCTGGTCTCGGTGCTGACCCACCAGGAGATCCACCTGATCGGCATCCTGACCGAGGCCATCCACACCCCGTTTGCCTCGGACCGGTTCATGGCGCTCACCAACACCAACTACGTCTTCAACTACGCCAAGGACATGGGCGCCGACATGGACTTCAAGGAAGACGGCATCGTGGCCACCCGGGCCCGCGAGGTCCTGGACCGGTCCATCGAGCTGCTCGAGGAAGTCGAGCGCATGGGCATGGTGGAAGCCATCGGCAAGGGCGTCTTCGCCGACGTCAAGCGCGCTCCCGACGGCGGCAAGGGCTACCACGGCGTCTTCGCGCGTTCGGGTGACTACATGAACCCCTTTATGACCCGCCTGGAGCGGCTGAATCACGTGGAGGCGCTGCGGTGAGCAATCTGACCTATCCCCGGAAACCCGATCTCACCAAGATCCGTCCCTATGGCGACACGCTCGACGACGGCAAGGTCCAGATGAGCTTCACCCTGCCGGTTCCGGCGGGCCCCGAAGCCTACGAGGCCGCCAAGCGCCTCGTGCTCGGCATGGGCCTCGAGGATCCGTCGATCGTGTCGATGCAGGCCGTCGACCCGACGATGACCTTCTTCATCATGTACGCCGCCTGCACCAAGACCGTCGACTTCACCAGCATCTACGTCCCCCGCTCCGAGTTCACGGTCATGGACATGGGCGAGATCGACGACCTGATCGAAAAGGAATTCGGGCGCGAGCTCACGATCGTAGGCGCCTGCACCGGCACCGACGCCCATACCGTGGGCATCGACGCCATCATGAACATGAAGGGCTTCAACGGCCACTACGGCCTGGAGCGCTACCGGATGATCAACGCCATCAACATGGGCGCTCAGGTGCCCAACGAGACGCTGATAGCGCGGGCGATCGCCGAAAAGGCCGACGCTATCTTGGTCTCCCAGGTGGTCACCCAGAAGAACCTTCACATCATGACCCTCACCAACCTCATCGAGATCCTCGAGGCCGAGGGCCTTCGCGGCAAGATGGTGGTGGCGGTCGGCGGCCCCCGAATCACCCACGACCTCGCCACCGAGCTGGGCTTCGATGCCGGCTTCAGCGTGGGCAACTACGCCGAGGACGTCGCGAGCTTCGTGGTCCAGGAGATGATGCGCCGCCGGGACGCCCAGTAAGCCGTCACGCCCGCTCTCACCCTTCGTCATTCCCGCGAAGGCGGGAACCCAGTGGATTCCCGCTTCCGCGGGAATGACGGGTGAAGGACAATCATCCCCCTGTTCTCGCACTGCGGGAGCGGGGGGATTCCTTTTCGAATTACGTCCCGTCGGCGGTTGGTGCGGGCCGGGGGAGATGGTAGATTGGCCTCGGAGACTCCCGCCCCGAAAGGAGAGGGCCATGCGCGTGCATCACCTCAACTGCGGAACCTGGTGTCCACCGGCCGCTCGGCTCTTCAACGGCACCGACGGTCTCGGCTCTCCCGGCAAGCTCGTCTGCCATTGCCTGCTCATCGAGTCCGACGACGGGCTCGTCCTCGTGGACACCGGCCTGGGAGTGGAGGACCTGGAGGATCCGCGGGCCCGCATCGGCCCCACCTGGACGGCCCTGATGCGTCCCGACGCCGATCCCGAACAGAGCGCCTTGCGCCAAATCGAAGACCTGGGCTTCTATCACGACGACGTCCGCCACATCATCGTCACCCACCTCGACTTCGACCATGCCGGCGGCATCCCCGACTTCCCCGAAGCCAAGGTCCACGTCTTCGAACCCGAGTACGAGGCCGCCATGCATCCCGACACGTTCCGGGAGCGCTTCCGCTACAAGCCCGATCACCTGAAGCAGGCCCATGAATGGGTGCGTTACGAGCTCGAAGGCGATCGCTGGTTCGGCTTCGAGGCCGTCCGCACCATGGGCGACCTCAACCTCGACATCCTCTTGATCCCCCTGGTCGGGCATACCCGAGGCCACTGCGGCGTCGCCGTCCGCACCCCCGAAGGCTGGCTACTCAACGCCGGGGACGCCTACTTCCATCACGACGAGCTCTGGAGCTCCCACGAGGAGCCCCCCCTGGGCCTCAAGCTCTACGAGAGCGTCATGCACATGGACAAGCAGAAGCGCCAGGCCAACATGGATCGCCTCCGCACGCTCGCCCGCGAGCAATCCCGCCAGGTGAGGATCTTCAGCTCGCACGATCCGGCGGAACTCGACGCCTTCCGGCAGCCGGAGCTCGTCTACCCGCCGATCGGCACCGAACCGCGCTTCGGGCGCAGGAACCGGTAGGCCGCCGAGCGCCAGATCCACCAGGGATCGCGCGTCTCGCTGACGATGGTCTCGGGGGGGAAGAGCTTGCGGACCGCCCGGTTGAAGTCGCACCACATGAAGCGGATGCCCCCAAGCCCCCGTGCCCGGGTCTCCTGCTGCAGCCGGCGAATCAGCATCGGGGCGAGGCCACTCCCCTGCACCTCGCGGCCCAAGGCCAGCTCGTAGAGAAAGACCTCGTCCGGACCGGATTGGGTCGCCAGCAAGAGGCCGACGAGGCGATCTCCGTCTAGCACCATGGCGCTCACCCCGGGCAGGAAGGCGCCGAACTGGCCCTCCCGGATGGCCTCCAGGCGGGCGAGACAAGCCTCGGGAGAGGGAAGCTCAGGAAAACACAGAAACAACCCGTCGATCGTTCCCTGGTTGCTGGCTGAAAGCAGGGCCGCGGCCTCCGGCTCCCGGCGAGCATCCCAGTCGACGAGCCTGAAGGGCTCGGGGACGTCAAGCGGAGCCGCCGGCACCCGCGCCACCTCCTGGAGCATGTCGATCCGCTCGATGCGCTGGAAGCCATGCCGCTGCAAAACGGGAGCAAGCAAGGCGTCGCCGAAGCGTTCGGGAGCCATGACGGCGAAGGTTTCGGAGGTTTGAAGGGGGGCGATCGCCGCTTCGAGGAGCGCCTCGCGCTCTCCGGGATCCCGCGCATAGAGGCCGTTCAGGATCCGGATCGCGCTTCCGGGCGTGAAGACGAAGCCACGGGGCCCTTCCGGGCCCGCCCAGATCTGCAAGCGCTCGGGGGCCGAGAAGACCGCTTCCCGGAGGCCCTGAACCTCGGGAGCTTCCTCGGAGAACGCCGCGACCATGGCCTCGACGTTCAGGAAGTCCAGGGGACTGAAGGGACGAAGCAACTTACTTCCGATCGGCGAAAGGGTTGCCTTCCGGCATCATGCGGCGGGTTTGCTTCCCCAGAGGCTGGGTGGACTTGGCGGGAGGCTTCAGTGGCCCGCTCCGACCCGGCACCGGAGCCTTGAACGGCGGGGCGCTGGCGGGAGCCGCCTTGGCGAAGAGCTCGGCGAGCTCGGGATAGGGCGCGAGCTGCTCGGCGAGGCGCTCGAGGTAGAACATCTTGCCGCGAAGCTTGTAGAAGGGGCTCGTGTTGCCCATCAGGTGGGAGAGTTCCCAGGCGTACTCGCTGACCCCCTTGAGGGCGCGATTGGCTTCCTTGATGAGGCCATGGGCATCCTGGAAATGGGAAATGGCCAGCGAAAGGACCGGCTTGATCTCCGGGGCGTTCACGAGCACGGGCGTGAGGCGCATGATGACGGCCGGGTCGAGCTGGGTGTCGGGAGGCAGAGGCTCCTGAGGGTTCAGCATGCGCTGCAAGGTGAGGATCGGCGTCCGTAAGTCGGCGAGCAGCAAGCGCGCAGCCGCCGCATCCACCCGCGCCTTGGCGAGGAGATACGGCTTGCTCGGGCTCGAGTCCGAGAAGGTGACGGCCTGGGGGGCCGCAGCCGCCATGGCCGTGCGGATGGTGTCCTGATTGGCGCGGTAGTCGCGGTTCTGGATCTCGGCCATGGCCTTGCTGGCCTGGTAGAGTTCCCGGCTCGCACGCAGCTTTTCGAGCAGCGGCCCGTCGCCGGGCGCCGCGGGGCCCGCCTCGATCTCCGCGATGAACGGGGCGATCTGGGAGATCAAGCGGTCGTAATAAGCGATGCGCTCGAGGTTCTGCTTCAGGACGAGGTCGAGCTGCGCGACGCGCGCCCGGGAGTCCCGGAGCACCTGCTCCTGGAGCTCCGCGAATTGCTTGCGGAGGGCTTCCTCCTCGGCGATCTCCGCGGCGCTCCGGGATTGGGGGTTAGGCGTGGTCATGTCGGGTCAGGCTCAGCTCCGCTGCAGCAACTGCGCACGCTGCTGCCGCATCTCATCGAGCGCCCGATCGTCCACGGCCCGCTGGGCAGCCGCATCGGCACGCTGGGTGTCCTGCTGGTTGCCCTGCATGGCCTGGCTCATGGAGTTGAGGCCGCTCTGGACTCCCTGCAGGAGCCCAATGCCCTGCTGGATAACGTTTGCAACCTGGCTAACGATGTTGCTGACCTGGTTGACGACATTTCCAATCGCTTTGACTGCACCGCCCATGACGGACCTCCTTCGACGGCCCCGAAGGGGCCATACCGTGGCGACTGACGCCGCGTTAACCTTGCTTGTTGATCAGCCGGCCCGTGTTGCCCAGCTTACCGGTCTGACCGAGGTTGCCAGTCTGGCCCAACCGGCCGGTCTGATTGAGGCGACCGGTGCCGCTGGGGGTCTGGACGGCTCCCGCCATCCAGGCGTGCTCACGCTGATAGGGAAGGGGTTCCGACGGCTCCGGCTTCATGAAGATCGCCTCTAGCGGAGTGCCCTGCACCTGCTCGGGCAGGCGGTCCAGCTGGTGGAGCTTGCCCTTGAGCTTGCCCCAGACCTTGTCGCCGAACTCGTGAATCAGATCGAGCGACCAGTCGAACTTCCGGATGCCCCGGACGATCTTCTTGCCTTCGTCGACCAGCGCCTGGGCTTCCTTGTAGGTGGAGAAGGCGTGGTTCATCTCGATCTTGAGCTTGGAGTCGCCATCGAGGCAGGCCTTGATCTGCTGGACCAGCTCGTTGTCGACCTCCTTGCGGGTAGGAGCGAAGTACCACTCGATGATGGTCATCGACTGGCCCACCGTGGCCATCTTGATGCGCGCCCCGGCGACGTCGGTCTCGGCCATGGCGAGCAGGTAATCGGGCGTCCCGGAGATGTCCGTGAAACGAATATCCGGGGTGAGCTCACCCGAGCTGGCCTCGAGGTTGGCCTTCATCTCGCCGATCTGGAGGTCGACGAGGCGAATGCCGGCTTCATAGAGGTCAATGCTGGCGTGGAGCTTCTCGGCCATCATCTCCGCGATAGGAGAAGGAGGAACGGACTCCATTTCTTTGACGAGCGGCTGCAAGGTGGCCAACTGCTCCTGGAAGAAGCTCAGGCGAGCCTGATTCTCCTGGATCATGTCGGTGAGCGCGTTACGCGTCTGGCCGGAAATCTGAGTCACCTTCGCGGTGATCTGCTCCAGCTCTCCTTTGAGTCGCTCGGCTTCCGCCCGAAGGCGCGCCTCCTCGGCGGCGTCCTCGGGGGATTGCATGGGGCCCGTTCCTCGGTTCTGCATGATGGTCGATTCCTTCTTAGGTTGCCGGCGCTAGAATGCCTGGCGAACGGATTGGACGGCCGCATTGAGCTGCTGGACCGGCTGAGCCAAGTTCTGGACCTGGCCGGCCGCACGGTTCAGGAAGCCGCCCACGTCGTTGCCCGCCGAGCGTGCAAGGTTGGCGAAGTCATCCACCGAGCGCGCTTGCTGGGCCCGCTCACGGATGCCGTCGAAGATCTTGCCGAAGTCGCTGAAGAGATTACCAAAGTTCGAGATGGCACCCGAGATGCTGTTGACGATGTTACCAATGGATCCGAGGGCGTTCCCGATCCCCTGGACCGCGTTGGCGATGTTCCCGATGGCGTTAACGGCTCCACCCATGACGTGCCTCCTTCGTAAAGCTGCCGGTTCTCTGACAGCCAATGACGACTTGCTGATCCTCTTGTACCAACTTTTCCGCCAAGCTTTATCGCTTTAACTGAAAAAAATGGACTTCGGGGCAAGGCTTAATGAGATTGAAGGAGGATTTAACAGAGTAAACACTTCCTAAACAAAGGGTTCCCTTGCGGACGGCTTTCCGGCACAATGAAGGGAGACAAGCCGGCCGCGGGGCCGGTCGAGACGGAGACCAAGACCATGTCCGAATACACGTCCATGATCCGCCTGCGCATGGGGGAGCACGACGCTCACTACGCAGGCAGCCTGGTTGCCGGCGCCAAGATGCTCGAGCTCTTCGGCGACGTCGCCACCGAACTGCTGATCCAGCTCGACGGAGATGAAGGCCTCTTCGTGGCCTACTCCAACATCGAGTTCCTCAAGCCCGTCTACGCCGGGGACTACATCGAGGCCATCGGCCGCATCACCAAGGTCGGCAACACCTCGCGCACCATGGAGTTCGAGGCGCGCAAGGTCATCCAGCTCTGCCGCCGCGACGGCCTCTCGGAGTCGGCCGCCGAGATCCTCGAGACGCCCGAGGTGGTCTGCCGCGCCGTCGGCACCTGCGTGACCCCCAAGGACAAGCAGCGGCTCGCAGGGGTCTAAGATGAGCCGCAATCCGCTGATCATCACCTGCTCGCCAGTCGGCGCCGAGGTCATGAAGAAGGACAATCCGGCCGTTCCCTACACGCCGGCCGAAATCGCCCGTGAGGCGATCGCCGCCGTACAAGCCGGAGCCTCCATCGTCCACCTCCACGCCCGCGAGGAAGACGGCTCCCCCAGCCAGCGCACCGCGCTCTTCGCCGAGGCCATCCGCCTCATCCGCCAGGAAGTCGACGTCATCATCCAGATCTCGACCGGCGGAGCCGTCACCGCGACTCCCGACGAGCGCCTGCAGCCCGTCCGCGAGCTCGATCCCGCCCCCGAGATGGCCTCGCTCACCCTGGGCACGGTCAACTTCGGCAACGACGTCTTCTGGAACCCGCCGGATCTCATCGAAACCTTCGCCAAGGAGTTCCAAGAGCGAGGCATCAAGCCCGAACTCGAGATCTTCGAGGCCGGGATGATGACCACGGCCCAGCGCCTGGTGAAGAAGGGCCTTCTGACCGGCCCCCTGCACCTCGACTTCGTGCTCGGAGTGCCCGGCGCCATGGCCGGCACCCCATCGAACCTCATGTATCTGGTCAGTCAGCTTCCCCAGGACGCCACCTGGACGGTCGCCGGCATCGGCGCCGCCGAGCTCAAGCTGGGCGCCATGGCCATCGCCCTGGGCGGCCACGTGCGGGTCGGCTTCGAGGACAACGTCTTCTACCGCAAGGGCGAGCCCGCCACCGGTAACGCCCAGCTGGTCGCGCGGATCGCGCGCCTGGCCGCCGAGCTGGACCGGCCCGTCGCCACCGCCGAAGAGGCCCGCGCCCTCCTGAAGATGCCGCAAAGGAGCCTTGCATGACCCCCACGTTGACCGCCAACCCCTTCGGGACCCACCGGGTCATCCGGCCCCAGGGAGCACTTCCCTACTCGGGCGAGAAGCTCGATCCCAGCCTTCCTGCGCTGGATACCGAGATTGCGCTCGAGGTCGAAGCCCTGAACATCGACTCGGCCTCCTTCAACCAGCTCAAGCAAGCCGCCGCCGGCGATGCCGCCAAGCTCGGCGAGCAGGTCATGGAGATCGTCCGCGAGCGCGGCAAGATGCATAACCCCGTCACCGGCTCGGGCGGCGTCCTGATCGGCCGGGTCATCCAGGTCGGCAGCAAGCGCTCGGACGTCAAGGTGGGCGATCGCCTCGTCACCCTGATCTCGCTCACCACCACCCCCCTGCACCTGGATTCCGTCGGCGAGGTCGATTGGTCCGCTCACCAGATCAAGGTGAAGGGCCATGCGATCCTCTTCGAGCGCAGCCTCTACGCCAAGATCCCCACGGATCTCCCCGAGAAGCTCGCCATGTCGGTCCTCGACGTCTGCGGCGCCCCCGCCCAGACCGAACGCCTCGTCAAACCTGGCATGCGGGTCGTGATCCTCGGAGCCGCCGGCCGTTCGGGCCTGCTTTGCTCCTGGGTCGCCGCCTCTCAGGTGGGCCCCGACGGCCAGGTCATCGGCATCGTCCCCAAGCTTCCCGTTCCCGGCAAGCCCATGAGCCAGGCCGAGTTCATGCAGGACTTCCCGCTGCCCATGACCGTCGTCGAGGGCGACGCCCTCGATCCGGTCGCCACCTACGAGCAGGTGGGTGCCCTCACCGAGGGCCGTTACGCGGATCTCGTGATCAACTGCGTCAACGTCCCCAACACCGAGATGGCCAGCATCCTCGCCTGCCGCAACGGCGGGAAGGTCTACTTCTTCAGCATGGCCACCTCGTTCACGGCCGCCGCCCTCGGCGCCGAATCGGTCGGACAGGACATCGAGCTTCTGATCGGCAACGGCTACGCCAAGGGCCATGCCGAGATGAGCCTCGATCTGGTTCGCAAGACCCCCGCCCTGCGCGAGCTGCTCGAAGCCCTCGAGTAGTCTTGCTCGCCACTCCCGTCTTCCTCCGTCACTCCCGCGGAAGCGGGAGTCCACTGGATTCCCGCCTGCGCGGGAATGACGGATGGGCGGTACGCCCCACGACATCCCTCGCCCCCTTCTCGCGAAGGGGGCATTTTGCTATACTGGAGGTCCCCATGCCCGTCATGACGCCCTCCGTGGGCGGCGCGAAGCAGAGGATGCAGCGGATGAATCGTGTAATCCAGATCTCCTACGAGCCCGCTTTCGGAAACGGTCAGACGCCTCATTACGGCCTGTGATCCGGAGCCGATGCCGCTTGCCGGCTTGAAGGCCCCGTTACAGCGCCTGTGCGTTTCGCGATTCGAAGCGCCGCCACCCTAGAGGAGACGTTAAATGCCCGTCATCGACCCCACCCAGCATCCTTACACCGACGAAGAGATCATCGCCATCAAGCCCGCGGTCGATCCCGCCACCCTGACCCATAAGCAGCTCAAGCAGGGCGAGTTCTGGCGCGCGATCCCGGCCTACCGCGACATCGACGAGAAGACCTTCCTCGACCACCTCTGGCAGGGCAAGAACTCGATCATGACCCCCGAGAAGCTCCTGGAGACCATCCAGGACCTCGCCCCCGCCGACTTCATCGAGGACGTCCGCAACGGCTTCAAGCACGCCCCCATGGCGATGCGCGTCAGCCCCTACATGCTCTCCAACATCGACTGGAGCGATCCGTACAACGACCCGATCCGCACCCAGTTCATCCCGGTCATGTCGCGGCTGCTTCCCGATCACCCCAAGCTCACCCTCGACTCGCTTCACGAGCAGGATGACGCCCCGGTGCCCGGCCTCACCCACCGCTACCCCGACAAGGCCCTCTTCCTGGCCCTCGACATCTGCCCGGTCTACTGCCGCTTCTGCACCCGCTCCTACGCGGTCGGCACCAACACCGAGGAAGTCGAGAAGATCCAGCTGAGCGCCTCGGCAGCCCGCTGGGCCAAGGCCTTCAAGTACATCGCCTCGCGCCCCGAGCTCGAGGACATCGTCATCTCGGGTGGCGACTCCTACCAGATCCCGGCCAAGAACATCAAGCTGATCGGCGAGACCCTCCTGCAGATGGACAACATCCGCCGGATCCGCTTCGCCACCAAGGGCCCCGCGGTCATGCCGATGAAGCTCCTCACCGACACCGCCTGGGTCGACGCCCTCACCGAGGTCGCCCAGATGGGCCGCCGCCTCGGCAAGGAAGTGGTCCTCCACACCCACTTCAACCACCCCAACGAGATCACCTGGATCACCGAGAAGGCCATGCAGGTCCTCTTCGAGCGCGGCATCTACGTCCGTAACCAGGCCGTTCTCCAGCGTGGCGTCAACGACTCCAAGGAGACCATGGCGCTGCTGGTCAAGCGGCTCGGCCACGTCAACGTCCACCCCTACTACGTCTACATGCACGACATGGTCAAGGGCGTGGAGGACCTCCGCACCACCGTCCAGACCGCGCTCGACATCGAGAAGTGGGTCCGCGGCACCACGGCGGGCTTCAACACCCCGACCTTCGTCTGCGACGCCCCCGGCGGCGGCGGCAAGCGCGACGTGCACTCCTACGAGTACTACGACCGCGAGAACGGCATCATCGTCTACACCGCGCCCAGCGTGAAGAAGGACGAGGTCTTCCTCTACTTCGACCCCATCAACCAGCTCTCGCCCGAAGCCCAGGCGCGCTGGAAGGACCCGGTGGTCGCCGAGGAGATGATCGCCGAGGCCAAGCGCATGGCCGGCTTCGCCCGCTAAGCGGTTCGCTTCAGGCCCCGCGCCCCCATGGGGGTGCGGGGCCTTTCGCTTGCTTGAGCTGGAGGCGATCGCCCTCCGTCCCGCAGGACGCCCGTGTGGTGGGTATAGGAGACTCATGTGCCGTCACGGGGTTGGGGCGCTCACAAGCGACGCCTTTCGGTGACGAAACACGCGCGCCCACGGTGGTCGCGTAAGGCCGCGAAGGGCGAGTTCGTCGGGAGACAGAGATGACGCGTGCATGGTTGGGAATCCTGCTGGGAGTGGCCGGCCTCTTGGGCATGGCCCTCTCGCGAGCGGAGGCCGGAAGCGAGCCTCCGATCGGCCTTCGGGCGATGGAGCAAAAGCAGTGCATCTCCTGCCACACCATCCCCGGCACCGATCCGCACTACCGGACGGCCCCCAGCCTGGATCGGGTCAACCAAAAGGTGAAGGCCGACTGGCTCACGAGTTATTTGCATAGCCCCGAGGCCCTCGAAACCTCCCTGAACATGCCGCGCATTCACCTGGATCCCCAAGAGATCCAGGACCTGGCCGCCTTCGTGATCGGCGAGCCGCCGCCGTCCAAACCCGTCACGCTGGGAGATCGCGCCCGCGGCCAGAAGCTCTTCGAGGATCTCGACTGCCTCGCTTGCCACTACGGGGGCGAGTTCTCCCCCGACCTCACCAACCTCGGCCACAAGGTGCGCCCGGACTGGCTGAGCACCTACCTGGCCAAGCCTCAGGACTACCATGCGGGAATCGTCATGCCGAGCTTCCGGCTGACGGCGGGTGAGACCCAGGATCTCACGGCTTACCTCGTCGGCCGAGCGATCCTTCCCAACGACGTCCCCTTCCAGGGGGGCTCGGCGGCGAAGGGACGCGCGCTCGCCGAAGCGAAGACCTGCACCTCCTGCCATAGCCTCCCGGGGCTTCGAACGCCCGACAAGCGCCCCGTCACGACCGTGTCGCCCGAGCTCCGCAAGGGGCTCGAAGGGGTGATCGCTGGCCAAGAGGACCTCAACACGGTCATTCACCCGCAGCTCGCCAAGACCATGAGCTACGGCTGGGAGCTGGAGGAGGACGCGCGGATCGCCCAGGCCCTCTTGGTGCTGCCGAGCCAGCCGATGGTGGGGCTGGCGACCGAGGATCGGGTGCTCGCCGAGGGGCGCCGGATCGTCAACAAGTACAACTGTCGCGGCTGCCACGTCATCGAGGGGCGCGGCGAGACGTTCGCTCCGCACCTCGACATCGAGGGGCTGCGCGTGAGGGAAGGCTGGCTCAAGCACTTCCTGGCCGGCCCCGAGGAACTGCGGCCCGATCACCCGGGAAGGATGCCCAGCTTCCCCTTGAAGCCGGGCGAGATCGAGTCCTTGCTGGAGTACTTCCAGGCGATCGCCAGCGATGGGAAGTATCCCAACCCCACGCCGATCGCCCAGGTGGTGTCCCGTGAGCACTTGGAGCGGGGCCGCACGCTCTTCACCCAGCAGAACTGCGGCTGGTGCCACCTCGTCGACGGCAAGGCGCCTCCGGTGGCCGTCGCGTTGCCCGCAGGCGCCGACCTCTCGGCGGCCCGCCGCTTCGCGCCTGACCTCGCCCACGCTCCCGACCGCCTCAAGGAAGGGTGGACCGAGCACTGGATCAAGCACCCCCGCGACTACCTCCCCAACACCCTCATGCCGGGCTATCCGCTCACCCCCGAGGACGTGGCGGCGCTGCGGGCCTACCTGCTTGCCGAGAAGCACTGACGCGCCGAACCTCGCCACGACCGCCCCGGTTCAGGGGAAACCCCTCATATACCCCCAAGGGGTATATGAGCTAAACTGAGGACGTGCCGTTCACTCTCGAAGGGAGGCCCTCATGCGCCCCGCCATGCTCGCCACCGTCTTGCTCACCAGCCTCGCCGCGCTCGCGCCTGCGGTCATGGCGGCTACCGGGCTCACGATCGGCCCCACGCCGACGAGTGACCGGCGCTTTCCGTTCGTGACGGAAGGGCCGGCGTTCACGGGGACGCCCCTGGCGGTTCGCCAAGCCCGCCTTCCCGGCGTCACGATCGTGACGGGCGCGCCGGAGGATGGCCAGGCCTCCTCGGTGGCGAGCCTCGCCTTGATGCTGGGGCAATGGACCGAGGCTCCCTCGGCACAGCCCCTCGTGCGCAACGCCGGCGAGCTGAACGATGCCGACCTCGCGCAGCATCACCTGATCATTCTGGGGAAGCGCAACGCGCTGGTCGAACGGCTCGGTGCCAAGGTCCCGCGTGAGCTGGGCGAGCGTGGGCCTACCCTCTGGGTGGTCGAGGATGCCTTCGCGCCAGGCAAACACGTGATGATCCTGGCCGGACGCACTCCGGCCGAAGTTTCCCAGGCTACGGACTACCTGGCCAACGAGCGGCTCTTCTTCAAGGCGGGAGCGTACGATGGGTTCCTGGCCTTCGTCCGGCTGCGGGGCTACCTGGAGAAGAGCAACTTCGCGGCCGCGGCGGACCTGCTGGACGATCCGCGCCAGCTCAAGGGCTGCGCCAAGCCCGTGGAGAAGATGGCTCCCAAGATGCCCGCAATGCCGCCCGAGGCCCGGGCCCTGGCTCAGAAGCGCAATCAGCTGGTCTTCGGGGGAATCAAGGAGGCGATCGCCAAGGAGGACGCCCCGCTCGCGATCGCTCGCTGGCAGGAGACCATGCAGACCTGCTATGCCTGCCACCAAGGGCGGGGCGGTCCACAGGTCCGGACGTACAAGCCTCTGGAATACCCGCACCGCAGGCACCAGGAGATCGCGCGGAGCGCGGGCCTCGACTGCACGACCTGCCACCGGGGCGTCACGGAGGTCGTGGGGTACGGCAAGTAATTCCCGGCCCTCGCCCGAGCTCCTTGCGGGTCCATGGGTTTCGCGGGATAATCGAACATGTGAGCGATAATGCGACTCCGCTCCAGACCCTCACCGGGATCGTGGAGCGCGTGACCTACCATAACCCCGAGAACGGCTACACCGTCGCCAAGCTCAAGGCCCCCCGCGAGATGGACCTGGTGACGGTGGTCGGCAACTTCGCCCAGATCAACGCGGGCGAGTCCTTGCGCCTGCGCGGCCACTGGGCCAACCACCCCAAGCACGGCTCCCAGTTCAAATCCCTGTTCTCCGAGGTTCTCGCCCCCGCCACCGTCGTCGGCCTCGAAAAATACCTGGGATCCGGCCTGATCAAGGGCGTCGGGCCCGTTACCGCGCGGCGCATGGTCAAGCACTTCGGCGTAGACATCCTGGACATCATCGACAAGGCGCCCGAGCGCCTCAACGAGGTCCCCGGCGTCGGCCCCAAGCGGGTCAAGCTCATCGCCAAGGCCTGGATCGAGCAGAAGGCCATCAAGGAGGTCATGGTCTTCCTGCAAGGCCACGGCGTCTCCACCACCTACGCGGTCAAGATCTACAAGGCCTACGGCGACGACTCCATCGCGGTCGTCACCGAGAACCCCTACCGGCTGGCCGAGGAGATCTGGGGCATCGGCTTCATCACCGCCGACAAGATCGCCCGAGCGCTCGGCGTCGCCGAGGACTCCGTCGGCCGCCTGAGAGCCGGCCTGCTCTACGTACTCGGCCAGGCCTCCGACTCGGGACATGTCTTCCTGCCCCGCGAGGAGCTGGTCGCCGAGGGTGCCGAGATCCTCAAGATCGAGCCCGAGCGGCTGGAGGCGGTCATCGCCCCCATGCTCGAAGAAAAAGCCCTCATGGCCGAGGAAACGGACCTCTACCTGCCGCCCCTCTACTACTGCGAAATCGGCGTCGCCAAGCGCCTGCGGGCCCTGTCGCGCAACCCGCTCCCCCTCGACCCCGAGGAGCTCGACGACCTCCTGGCGAGCCTGGAAGCCACGGAGGACCTGACGCTCGCAGCCCAGCAGCGCCGGGCGGTCCTCGAAGCCGTCTCGAACCGCTGCTTCATCCTGACCGGCGGCCCCGGCACCGGCAAGACCACCACCACCCGCGCCATCCTCAAGCTCTTCGAAAGGCTCGGCAAGCGGGTGCTCCTGGCCAGTCCCACCGGACGCGCCGCCAAGCGCCTCAGCGAGGTCACCGGAGGAGAGGCCAAGACCCTGCACCGGCTCCTCGAGTTCACCCCCGAGAAGATGGCCTTCTCGCGCAACGCCGAAAACCCGCTCATGGGAGACGTGATCATCGTGGACGAGGCCTCGATGATCGACCTCATGCTCACCAACAACTTGCTCAAAGCCGTGCCGGACGGCGCGCAGCTACTCTTCGTGGGGGATGCCGATCAATTGCCCAGCGTCGGCGCAGGGCGGGTCCTGCAAGACATGCTCGAATCCGACGTGGTGCCGCATGCGCGCTTGACCGAGGTCTTCCGCCAGGCCGAGGGCTCCCAGCTGGTCGCCAACGCCCACCGGATCAACCGGGGCCTCATGCCCGAGCTGGTCGTCCCGGATGGCAAGCGGCAAAGCGATTCCTACTTCGTGCCCGTGGACACGCCCGAGGAGCTCCCGGCCAAGATCGCCCAGATCGTCTCCAAATCGCTCGTCAAGCGCCTGGGTTACCATCCCCGGGAGGACATCCAGGTCCTCTGCCCCATGAACCGCGGGATTCCCGGAGCCAACCACCTCAACGGCGTCCTCCAGGACGCCCTCAATCCCCTGAAGCCGGGCGACGCTTTGGCCCAGTCCGGAGGCCGCTCCTTCCGGGTGGGCGACAAGGTCATCCAGCTTCGCAACAACTACGACAAGGGCGCCTTCAACGGGGACACGGGCATCGTCGCGTCCATCGACCTCGAAGAGCAGGAGTTGCTGGTCAACTTCTGGGATAACGAGGTGCGCTACGAGTTCCACGAGCTCAACGAGCTGGCCCTGGCCTACGCGATCACCATCCACAAGAGCCAAGGGAGCGAATACCCGGTCGTGGTCATCCCGCTGACCATGCAGCATTACCCGATGCTCCAGCGCAACCTCTTGTATACCGGGCTCACCCGGGCCAAGAAGCGGGTCGTGATCGTGGGAAGCAAGAAGGCGATCGCCATGGCCCTACGCAACGTCGAGGGCAATACCCGCCATACCCGCCTGGCCCAGCGCCTCCAGACCCCCGAGTTCTAGGACGGGACGAGCTCCCTCCAGTCACGAACGTCACGACTTCAAAGCGGCAAAATCAGCGTCACGTCTACCGTGTACCGAGCGAACGGTGATTCGCCGCCCTTGAAGCAACGTATTGGAGGCTAAGTCCAGATTTTTGGACTCCCGGCGCAAGGTCCCTGACCGAGTCCGGCCCACGGCCGGGGCTCGATGCCCAGATCCTCGGGCGTTTTAGCAGCAAGTATTTGACGTATGATGTATCTAATTTTGTGCTTGCCGGTTTGAACAGGGGAAGGCCGAAGCGCGTAAAACCGCGATACTGCTTGTGGGACTCCCCAGAACTAGAGGAAACCTAAAGGAATGGACGTGGCTGAAACGGTACAACGTCGTCGCGAACAACGACAAGAAGCAGCGCCAGGTCCGGAGCTGCCTGAAAAGAAGGACCATTCAGAACGGGTCTTCACAGGTCTCATCATTGTCGTATTCCTCGCCTACGGGCTCATCTCCGGATGGCATTACGTTCATCGCGACTACTTCGTTCCGCTGGCCGAGGCGCTCCTTCAAGGTCACCTTGATGTAGGCAGGCTACCGGGCCACTACAACGAACTCGTGCCATCGAACGGCAAGTGGTATGTCGTCTTTCCGTTCATGCCGGCGCTCCTCGTGATGCCATGGGTGCTCGTGGCCAAGGGGACGGCCAATCAACTTTGGGCCTGCTTGTTTTTCGGCTCCCTCAATGCGGCACTCGTCCTCGACATCGTTAGACACTTCGGTCAGCCCTTGCGGCGCGCCCTCCTCTTCGCGATTCTCTTCGCCTTCGGAACCGTGCACTGGTACGGGGCATCCGATGGCGGGGCTTGGCACTTCGCCCAAGTAACCGCCCTCACCTTCTTGTTTCTTGCCATTCGCGAGATTCCAACCGGTGGGCGCCCGTGGCGCATGGGAATGTGGCTTGGGATGGCGATGCTCTGTCGGCTCGACACGGTCATGGCCTTCCCATTCTTTCTCGCCTTCTTTTTGCACCGCTCAAAGCAAGAGCCAGGTGTTCCGCTTCTGAGGGAGGAGGCCGGGCAAGATTCGACACGCCGCTTCCCCCGTGACATGAGGGCCTGGTGGCAGCAATACGATCCACGTCGCTTTGCGCTTGGAACGCTAGAATTCGGGGGAACGCTCAGCGTTTTCGCGGGGCTCTATTTGCTGTACAACGCTTTGCGATTCGGTTCGCCTTTGATCACCGGGTACAGCTTGATCCCGGGTTTGCTGGAAGAACCCTGGTATCGGGACGGCTTCATGAGTCTCAGCAGCATCCCTCGAAACCTCTACACGCTACTCTTCAAAGCCCCGGCCTTTAGCGAGGGTTTTCCCTATATTCGCCCCTACCATGTGGGAGGCCTGAGCCTCCTGATGACCACTCCCGCCTTCCTTTGGGCAATCAAGGCACGGGGCTGGAACTGGCTGTCAGTCGGCTCATGGCTGGCGGTCGTGGGTATTGCCTTGCCGATCTTGCTGCATGGCGATATCGGCGGAGCCCAGTTTGGCTACCGCTATGCGATGGATTTCTATCCCTTTCTGCTTCTGCTCATGATCCGGGGGATGGGCGATCGCCTGACATTTGAGCAAGGGCTTGCCATCGGTCTCAGCCTGCTGGTGAATGCATGGGGGATCTGGGCATGCGTGACGGGCAACTGGGCCTGAGGAGGGGCGGCTAGCCCCTCGCCGCCGCCACGGATCCCTGAGGTTCAGAACGTGCGGTTGAACCACGCCGTCGCGGTGGCCATCGCCTCACGGGGAATCTCGTGCCCTCCGTCATGGGCGAAGACCTCTGGCTGAATTCCCCGAGCCTGCAAGGCCTGGGCCGACTCCTCCAGCCGCGAAAACGGAAACAGCGCGTCTCGGCGGCCCAGCGTGAGGAAAACCCTCGGAAGGGGTGCGCCGGGGGCGGGGGCAGGCAGCCCCTCCCGGATGAACGGCGGGATGTAGCCGCTGAAAGCCATCACGCCCGCCACCTTTTCGGGGTGGCGCAGGGCGTACGAGAGCGACATGATGGCTCCCTGGCTGAAGCCCGACAGGATCAGGGGGCGTGCGGCGAAGTCCGAAACCTGGCGCAACTCGTCAATCCAAGCATCCAAGGTCGCTAGCCCCTGCTCGAAGGACTCGGGATCGGGAACTCCAATACGGATCAGCCGGTACCACGCGTACCCCGGCGGATGCGGCAGCGGGCTGCGCGGGAAGGCCATCGCCGCGTGGCCTTCCAGAGCGGTAAAGGCCGAAGGCAAATCGTCCTCGTTCGAGCCGATGCCGTGCATGCCCACGAGGAGCGGGGCCTTGGCGTTGCCTTCGAGCGGGAAGACATGCGTCGGAAGACCGTGGATGACTTGCTTCAAGGGAAACCTCCAAACGGATGGAACTTACGCGGGAACGGTCCCCTTGAGATTAGTTCTATGTAGAACGATTGTCAAGAACGGGGCTCAGCCCCATGCCGAGCGCGGGACGCGCTCCGACTCGAAGAGCAGGTCCAGGCCGTCGGAACCCCAGCGGTGGGTCATGGAGACCTCTACCGTGGTGTTGAAGAGATGGGAGTAGCGCGCGACCGCGGCCTTGGGATCCTTCGCGTAGGCCGCTTGGAAGGCCACGGCCTCTTCGCCCCGGGCGATCATGTTGGACAGGGCCATGACCTCCTTGAAAACGTTGGCCAGCTGGTCATCCTCGGCGAAAATCGCCTCGATGCGCGCCTTGTCGGGGTGATCCCCGGCCACGACGACGCGACCGGCGGTATCCACCTGTAGGCGCAAGGGAACCGAGGTGTCGATCCCGGCCTCGGAAAGGGCGGACCTCAGGCGGTCTTGGTACCTGGCCTTCGCCTCGCCCAGGGCCATGCGCATTTCGTCGCCCGTGATGACACCATCGTCGGCGTACTTGAAAAGCGGGGGGAGCCCCTTGGACTTGAGAGAAGGCGGAGGAGCAGGCGGCTCTGCGGCTTCGCGGCTTGCCTCGGCCAGGGCCTGGGCGAAGGTCGTTTCCGCCGGGGGCTTCGGCGCCGAAGCGGCTTGGGGAGCGGCGGGCGTGACGCTGGAACTCATGCTGGGAGTGAGGTGGATCGGCATGGCGGCCTCCTGTCGTGGGGTCTCCATGGGGGTATCGGCAGCAAGGTCGCTCGCTTGAGGGGCGCTCGCCCGGATCAGTCGTCTCCTCGAAACGCGCCCCGAGACTTCTTGGTCTGCGAGCGGGCCTTCTTGCTGGCCACCCGGCGTTCCTGGGATCCCTTGGTCGGCTTGGTGGCCTTGCGCTTCTTGGGAACGATCAAGGCCTGCTGAACGAGCGCGACCAGCTTCTGCTCGGCGAGCGCGCGATTCTCGGGCTGGTTGCGAGTTTCCGAAGCCGTGACGAGCAGGAAGCCCCCTTCGATCCAGCGCTTGCCGGCGACGAGCCTGAGGCGCTCCTGGGCCTCGAAACTCAGGCCGCGAATCTGGGAGACTGCGACCCGCAGCTCGACCTTGCTCGCGACCTTGTTGACGTTCTGGCCACCGGGTCCCGAGGCGCGCGAGGCGCTGAAGGCGATCGCCTCCTCCGGGATCACGACGCCGGGAGCCACGAATAGATCGGCCATGGACTTCCTTTCATTCGGGGAAAAGGCGAAGAGGCGCTAAATTGCGCCCAACAAGTGGGTAAGAGGAGGCAGGAGGACTCAAACATGGCCACGACCACCTGCTCCCAGTGTAACGCCAGTTACCCCAGTCTGCTCAAGACCTGCCCGTCCTGCAAGGCTCCGGCAGGCGGCCCGCTGGCCGGTTCAGAGGGCATCAAGAAGGTCCTGCCCCTGATCGTCGCACTCGACCTCGTGATCATCGGCGGCTTCTTGCTCTACTTCTTCGTCCTGCGCTAACTCCCTCGCGACGCGGCTCGCGCTAGGGGGCGTCGACACGCTCCCCCGCGACCAGCGTGCCTTGGCAGCGGAACTCCGCATCCAACAAGGCCAAATCCGCCCGCATTCCCACTTCCAGCGCCCCCCGATCGGTAAAGCCCAGGCTTCTAGCGGGGGTCAGCGAGGCCATGCGAGATGCGTCGGGGAGCGGGATGCCCGCCGCTTCGACGACGTTGCGCAGGGCTCGGTCGAGCGTGATGATCGAGCCCGCGATGGTGCCGTCCGGCAGCTTCGCGACGTCCTCTCCGATGAGGATCTCGCGGCCCTCCAGCACGTGGATGCCGGGCGGCAGGCCCGTGCCCATCAGGGCGTCGGAAACCAGCATGAGGCGATCAGCCCCCTTGCAGCGGTAGGCGATCTGAATCCCCGCCGGGTGCACGTGCACCAGATCCGCGATAAGTTCGGCGTCCAGGCCGTCCTGCACCAACGCTGCCCCGACGGTTCCGGGCTCGCGGTGGTGGAAGGGGCGCATCGCGTTGCAGAGATGCGTCACGCGGGTGGCTCCGGCCTGGGCTCCGGCGATCGCCTGCTCGTAGGTGGCATCCGTATGCCCGATGGAGACCCGGATGCCCAGTTCCACCAATTCCTCGATGAGAGCGGTTGCCCCGGCCAGCTCTGGGGCTAGGGTCACAATCCGAATGTTCGCCGCATGCCGCCGGATGACCTCTCGCAACGCCGGATCCTCGATCGGCCGCAAGGCCTCCGGTGGCTGGGCTCCCTTGAACTTCGGGGCGATGAAGCTGCTTTCGAGGTGCGCTCCCAGGATCCGGGCCCCTGGCCCTTCCTGGCGCATGGCTTCCTCGATGGCCCCGAGCACCCGGTCGAGCGCGTCGGCCGGGCACGCGAAGAGGGTCGGTACCCAGGCGGTCACGCCATGGCGGGCCAGGTGGCGCGAGATCGTCGCGAAGGCCTCGGGGCTGGCCTGCATGGTGTCGGCGTCGAGCCCCCCGTGCACGTGCGTGTCGATGAACCCGGGCAAGACCCAGTTTCCCCGCACGTCGAGCGTCCGAGTCTCGGGAGGCAGGTCCAGGTCCCTGCCGATGGCCGCAATCTTGCCGCCGACGACCAGGAGATCGGCCTCCAGGAGGCCCTCGGGAGTGACGAGCTTGCCGTGCTTGAGGAGGAGCGGGCCCAAACTTGCGTCCTTTCTCGGTTCTTCCGCGACGCCTCCATGATACGGGAAAGAGCTCGAACCCGGGAAGCTGTCATCTTCCCGTAATATTTCGGCAAGCTACGATTCAGGTTTCATGCACATTGGGAAGCTAGGGCGAGTCGGAACACAGCGGCCCTGCCCTCTCCACCGCGTCACCTTCAGGAAGGTCGTCCCCTTGCTCGCCGAAACGCCCAAGCCCTTTTCCGTCCTCGTGGTCGATGACGATCCCGGCAATCTCCATGTGGCCGGCAATATCCTCAACACGGCAGGTTACCATGTGCTGACCTGTGCGAACGGGCGGGATGCCATCGACCGCTGCCTCGTTCAAGCCCAAGTTCCCGATCTCATCCTCATGAACCTCCAGATGCCGGTTCTCGGGGGCGATGAAACCGCTTGGTTCCTGAGACACGCCGATGCCACCGCCGACATCCCGATCATCGGGCTCACGGAGGACGCGAAGCGTCTTGCCGATCCTGAGATCCGGACGCTCTTCGATCACCTGCTGACGATGCCTTGCAACCGTAAGGCCCTCCTCGAGACCCTATCCAAGGCCTTGCTCCCCACCTCGTCCGGCACGAACGGCTGATCGCGAGCGCCCCCCCCACGAAGCTTCTCTCGCCAAGATTGGGGCTCTGAGCCGCCTGCTGATTATCGAACGACCGCCGCAGTTTCCAGAAGAGCAGCCGCGGGCGCTGAAAAGGCCTATAATAAGAGAGACGTGACCCGCCTCCCGCCTCGGAAGCGCGTCACCGGGATCGTCTCTACCCACACGTCGAGAGGACGCCACATGCTCGAAGCCTATCGTCAGCACGTCGCCGAACGTGCCGCTCTGGGGATTCCCCCGCTTCCCCTGACCGCTCAGCAGACCAGCCAGCTGGTCGAGCTGATCCAGAACCCGCCTGCCGGCGAGGAGGCCTTCCTCGTCGAACTGCTGACCACCCGCGTTCCGGCGGGCGTCGACGATGCCGCCAAGGTCAAGGCCTCGTTCCTGGCGGCTGTCGCCGCGGGTGAGGTCACCTGCGCGCTCGTCTCCCGCGAGAAGGCCATCGAGCTCCTCGGCACCATGCTGGGCGGCTTCAACGTCGTGCCGCTGATTGAGGCCCTCGACGGCCCCCACGGCGCGACCGCCGCGGAAGCCCTCAAGAAGACCCTCCTGGTCTTCGACTACTTCCACGACATCAAGGAGCTCGCCGACAAGGGCAACGCCCACGCCAAGGCCGTGATCCAGTCTTGGGCCGACGCCGAGTGGTACACCTCGCGCCCCGAGGTCCCCGCCTCGCAAAAGCTGACCGTCTTCAAGGTCACCGGCGAGACCAATACCGACGACCTCTCGCCCGCTCCGGACGCCTGGTCGCGCCCTGACATCCCCCTTCACGCGCTGGCCATGCTCAAGAACCCCCGTCCGGGGATCGAGCCCGAAGAGGCCGGCGTCCGCGGCCCCGTCAAGTTCCTCGAGGACCTGCAGGCCAAGGGCAACCTCGTGGCCTACGTCGGCGACGTGGTCGGCACCGGCTCCAGCCGCAAGTCCGCCACCAACTCGGTCCTTTGGTTCACCGGTGAGGACGTTCCCTTCGTCCCCAACAAGCGCTTCGGCGGCGTCTGCATCGGCGGCAAAATCGCCCCCATCTTCTTCAACACGATGGAAGACGCCGGCGCCCTTCCCATCGAGCTCGACGTCTCGCAGATGGACATGGGCGACGAGATCGAACTGCGGGTCGATCATGCTACCGCCAAGGTCACGGCCTTCAAGAACGGCCAGCTGATCGCCGAATCGCAGCTCAAGACCCCCGTGATCCTCGACGAAGTTCGCGCCGGCGGCCGCATCAACCTGATCATCGGCCGCGGCCTCACCGCCAAGGCCCGCGAAGCCCTCGGCCTGGCGCCCTCCACCCTTTTCCGCCTGCCGCACATCCCTGAGGATTCCGGCAAGGGCTACACCCTGGCGCAGAAGATGGTCGGACGCGCCGTCGGCCTGTCCGAAGGACAGGGCATCCGCCCCGGCACCTACTGCGAGCCCAAGATGACCACCGTCGGCTCGCAGGACACCACCGGCCCCATGACCCGCGACGAGCTCAAGGACCTGGCCTGCCTCGGCTTCTCGGCCGACATGGTCATGCAGTCCTTCTGCCATACCGCGGCCTACCCCAAGCTGGTGGACGTGAGGATGCACCGAGAGCTCCCCGACTTCATCACCACCCGCGGCGGCGTCTCGCTGCGCCCCGGCGACGGCGTCATCCACTCGTGGCTGAACCGCCTGCTGCTTCCCGACACCGTCGGCACCGGCGGCGACTCGCACACCCGCTTCCCCATCGGCATCTCGTTCCCGGCCGGCTCGGGCCTCGTCGCCTTCGCCGCCGCCACCGGCGTCATGCCGCTCGACATGCCCGAGTCGGTGCTCGTCCGCTTCAAAGGTAAGCTCCAGCCCGGCGTCACCCTGCGGGATCTGGTCAACGCCATCCCCTTCTACGCCATCAAGCAGGGCCTCCTGACCGTCGAGAAGCGCGGCAAGCTCAACATCTTCTCGGGCCGGATCCTCGAGATCGAGGGCCTTCCCGACCTCAAGGTGGAGCAGGCCTTCGAGCTCACCGACGCCTCGGCCGAGCGCTCGGCTGCCGCCTGCGTGGTGGACCTCAACCCCGAGCCGATCATCGAGTACATGCGCTCGAACATCACGCTCATGAAGTGGATGATCGCCAACGGCTACGAAGAGGAGCGCACCCTGCGCCGCCGCATCAAGGCCATGGAGGAGTGGATCGCCAACCCGCAGCTCCTGCGCGCCGACAAGGACGCCGAGTACGCCGCCGTGATCGAGATCGACATGAACGAGATCAAAGAGCCCATCGTCGCCTGCCCCAACGATCCGGACGACGTCAAGCTCCTCTCGGACGTGGCCGGCGACAAGATCGACGAGGTCTTCATCGGCTCCTGCATGACCAACATCGGTCACTTCCGCGCGGCCGGCAAGGTCCTCGACGGCAAGTCGGACATCCCGACCCGCCTCTGGATCGCGCCGCCCACCAAGATGGACGCCATGATCCTCAACGAGGAAGGCTACTACTCGGTCCTGGGCAAGTCCGGCGCCCGCATGGAGATGCCCGGCTGCTCGCTTTGCATGGGCAACCAGGCGCAGATCAAGCGGGGTAGCACCGCCATGTCGACCTCGACCCGTAACTTCCCGAACCGCCTCGGGATCGAGACCCGGGTCTACCTCGGCTCGGCGGAGCTGTCGGCCGTCTGCGCCCTCCTGGGCCGGATCCCGACCCCCAGCGAGTACCTCGAGCAGGTCCAGGCCATCGACGCCAAGGCCTCCGAGATCTACCGCTACATGAACTTCGACCAGATCCCGGAGTTCAGCCAGCTGGCCGAGACGGTCTCCGTCTAACCCCCGCTGATCAGAGGACCCGCCGGAGCTTGGCTCCGGCGGGTCCTCGTTTTGAGCGTCCCCAGTGGCGTCACACCCGCCATCCTCCGTCACTCCCGCTCTCACCCCCGTCACCCCCGTGAAAACGGGGGCCAGTGGATTCCCGCTTTCGCGGGAATGACGGAAGGGACAGCGGAAATGGCAGAAGGGGTAGCGGGAATGAGGTTTCAAGAGGGCTCTAGGATCTTCACGTCGTCGAGCATGAAGCCGCGGGTGGGGCGTTCGAGGGGCGAGAGATAGGCCTTGAAGCGGATTTCCACCTCTCCTCCGGCGAAGGAAGTCAGGTCGGCTGCGCGGTAGCCCATGTCGGAAGGATAGCGCGAGACGGTGACCGGCCCGACCGGGCTCCACTCCCCTCCCGGGCGGCGCGCCTCGGGCTGGACCATGATCGCGTCCTGGGGGTAGCTGAGGCCCCGCACGTCGTACGTCAGATGGGGACGCGTCACGCCCGCGAGGTCGATCGGCGCGTTGAGCGTCAACGTGGACAGGCCGGCGCCGGAGGCGAACTCCGTACGGTCGGGCAAGCCGAAGAGCATGGTGAAGGCTCCGCCGCAGAAGTTCCCCTCCAGGCGCAGCCAGCGCGCATCCCCGGCGGAGCCGTCGATCGTCCAGCGCGAGAGATCCGTCTCGAAGTCCTCCCAGAAGCGGACGGAGCCCAGGATGATCCGGTCGGGAGCGTCGGGATTGACGAACTGCCAGGCGTCCGGGGTCGGCTTCGGAGTCGGCGTGGGAGCCGGCGGAGCCGACGGAGCAGGCGAGGGGGAGGCGCTGCAGGCCGAGAGGGCGATCGCCGCCGCCACCCCAAACGCCACAGCGCCCGCGCCAAACCTAGATCGTGCCACGGGCCTTGAGCTTGCCCATCATGAACTCCGCGCAACGCTTCCCGAAGATCAGGCCGTCCGCGTTGTCGCTGCGGTAATGGATGCCTGCGTAGAGGCGGCTCATCGCGGCCTGGTTGGCGTCGTCGAAGAGATCCAGGGCATCGTCCGGGAAGACCGTCGCCAGGTAGGTTGCCGCAGCCATGGACGCCGCCGAATGGCCCGACGGGTAGGACGGGTGCGGAGGCGTCGGGAAGGGCATGGCGGGGCGATCCCCATTGCCCACGGGCAGCGTGGGATCGAGGTCCGAGGGCCGGGGGCGCCGGATCACGTACTTGCTATCCCAGCAGGCGATGAAGGTATCGGCCTCGATGGCCGCGAGCACCGCAAGCACGCGGGCGGCCTGCGGCGTATTCAGGCGGTAGACCTTGCTGAGCTTCTGGGCGCGCTTGCTCCAGATGATGGCGGGGACGTCGAAGTTCCAGTAGCGTGCTTGCTCGAGCTTCCAGGGATGCTGGGTCAGGCTTGCGACCTCGCGCTGGACCTCGGCGAGATCGGCTTGCAGTTCGGGGCTGTCGGCCGCCGCGGGAGGGTCGAGTCGGAACTGGCTCCCCGAGTCGAGCAGCCAAGTCCGCCATGAGCCCGCATGGGGCTCCATGGCCTTCGCATGTCCCCACTGCCCCGCCGCAGCGGGGATGTTGCCGGTCCGCGGCTGGTCGGAGCCGTCCGTCTCGCTCTTGGCGGTGATTCGCTTGGCGACTTCCTTGCCCAGCGCGAGGCCGGCCTCGACGTCGCTGCGGAGGTTGGCTCCGGCCATGAGGCGGGATTCGGCGGCCTTGCGGGCCTGGGCTTCGAGGTCGGCGGCGCGCTCGGGAAAGAGGTAGGCGAGCGCGGCGGAAGCCGCACCGGCGATGGCCGCGTGCTCGGAGGGGTAACTGGGGACGCCCTCTTCCCCGGCGAGGGGACTCAAGCTGGACTCGAAAGCCTTGGGGATCGCCCGGGAATAAGTGGCCTTGGCCTTCCAGGTGGCGACAGTGGCGTCGAACATGGCCGCATGCACGATAGCCAAGGCACGCGCGGCGCGCGGCGGAGCCGTCCCCGCGTCGATCAGCATCTGATCGGTCATGGCGCTCCAGGGCAAGGGGGCGGCTTGCGCGTTCCAGGCCGCGATCTCCTGGAGGTCGGCATCGCCACGGCGCGCCTGCATGGCCTTCAGCTCGTCGAGCTCGGCGCGGAACTGAGCCGAGTCCGGCGCGGGCGGAGCCGCGACCGGGATGGCGTCGAGATCCGACACGGCCAGGGGAGCCCAGCGGGCCGCCGCGGCTTCGACCTGGAGCTCGGCGGGTGGAGCGCCCAATGGGGGCTGGAAGAAGGGGAGTCCGCACCCCCCGAGCATCATGGTGGCGGCGATCGCCAATCGTCCTCCCAGTCGCATCTCGATCCCCTCGCTCAACGTTTCGCCTTCCCGCCTCCCGCCACGCGGCGGGGGCCCGGGATCGGCGCTATGCTTCTCCGTACCCCTCGTCCCGTCGAAACTCCATTTCCCCAAGATGAAGCTTTGGGGGGTAGGATCGTCTCGGGATGCGGCTCGCAGCGGATGATGACGCGTTCGTTACCGGTCGATGGAGGCGGGATGACCTCAGGATGAATTCGGAGGCTCAGGGCGTTTGGCCACGGGCCGCGGGGGCATACAAAAGGTACTCGGTCACCGTCCCCGTTCTCCCGGCGCGCACACGGAGGCTGCATGGCACGTCCTTGGTTTCGCGCAAGTCCTCCCGCAGCGGCTCGCAAAGCGGTCTCTTGCTTCGCGCTCTTGCTCCTCGCGGGTTGCTCCCAGGCCCCGCTCGACGTGCCGGCCTCCTTGGGCTCGCTCAGCGGAAGGGCCCGCCTTGAGGGAGTCTACACCGATCAGAGCGGCATCACTTTGCGGCTCTCAGGGCCGGGGGGCAAGCATATCGTCCGGACCGACGCCAAGGGCATGTTCGCCTTCAGCGAGATCCCGGCCGGCACGTACTCCCTGAGCGCCTCGCGCGAGCGCTACTTCCCCGAGACGCGCGCCGAGGTCACGGTGGCCCCCGCGGCCACGACCCCTCCCCTGGTGCTGCGCAACCACCGCCCTCTCGTCGCGCTGGCGGGCGTCTACGACGCGAGCCGACTCAAGGAGGCCGAAGACCCCGAATTCGGCGGAACGGTCCCCACCCAGTCGCCCTTCCTCACCAACCTCAGCCTCTCTCCTGACGGACAACGCCTCGGCTTCATTCAGGGAGGCGCCATCCGGAGCGTCCGACTCGATGGTACGGATCTCCGCGAGGAACGCGCGCTTCCTGCCGGTAGCCAGGCGGACTGGCTGGACTGGGGGCGTCAAGGATTCTTGCTTCGAAGCTGGAGCGAGGGCGCCTCGGCCTCCGTCACGCTCCTCGGTCCGCAAGGCGCGCAAGCGCTCGTGGCGGCGAGCCAAGATGACGTCTTCGCGCCGGTTTTCTCGCCCGACGAGACGCAGGTCGCTTACGTACGCTACGAGCCCCAGAGCCAGAGTCCTCAGCTCATGCGCATCGCGGCCTCCGGCGGCTCTCCCGTGCAAGTGATGGACATGCTCGACCGGTTGAATCTTCGCGGCATCTGGACCGGCACCTACGGCATGATGTTCGCCCCTCTCGAATGGCGTCCCGAGGGCCTCATGTTCCACGCCCCCATGACCTGCAACCTCGAGCGCGGGAACCTCACGCTCGGCAAGGACGGGATCTACGTACTTCGCGATCCCATGGCTCCCGACCAGGCGGACTCCCTGCACAAGGCGCATTTCTACTCGTACTACGCCCATGCCTTCAGCCACGACGGCCAGCGCATGCTCTACGGCTACGGGCCACAGCTCCGCTCCAAGCGCCTCGACGACCCCGTCGTCACGGCGCCCGGCGACACCGTGGGGCACCACAGCGACGAGATCTACGAGTCCCTGATCCCCGCCCCGGACGGGGAGCGGCTCTTCTACCTGACCCCTTCGGGGATCGAGGTGATGCTTCTGCTGCGTTGAGCACAACTTGAGCACAGCTTGCTCGCACGTTACCTCCGGGTGAACATTGGCGTCATCAGGGCATTTCAGGGTTATTTCCCGATCCGGAAGGGAATGGGATCGCTGAAGGCATCCGCCGCCCCCCTTTCGCACTTCCGGAGGAACCATGCGAAAACTCTCCCTCTTGGCCCTCTTGCCCATGCTCTTCGGCACGGCTTGCGGAACTCCCCCGACTCCGCCCGCCATGACCACGCTGACCTTGAGCTTCGAGAACCTCGTCCCCATCGCTCCCGAGGACGGCCACTACGAGGCCTGGGCGATCGCCGACCGCCAGGCCCACAGCCTAGGAAAGTTCCTCATGGGCTCGGACGGGCGCCCCATGAGCCTCGAGGGCGCGAGCCTCGACACGTGGATCGTTCAAGCCGGCCCTCAGGCCCTCACGGAAATCGTCGTGACCCAGGAGTTGCCCGGCGACGCGGACAGCGTCCCGAATCCCCAGGAGTTCCTGCGGGGGAGCTTCCGCGCGGGGCAGGCGGCGCTGAGCGCCCCGCTCCCCAAGGAGGCGTACGCCGGAGAATCCGGAAGCTTCCTGCTCGACAACCCGGTCACCTCCGATTCGACCGACTTCAACGGAGTCTGGTTCTCGCGGGTGCAAGCCGGCGCCTACGTCCCGGGGCTCAGCCTAGGCGACGCTCCCGACGGCTGGATGTACGCGGGATGGGTGCTCTACCAAGGGAAAGCCCTGCGCATGGGGCGCTTCCACCACCGTGCCCTCAACGACGACTGGGCGGGCTACTCGGGACGCAGCGGCGCCACCGAGCTGATCAACCCCGCGGGCTCCCCTCAGCCCGGCGAGGACTTCATCACCAACCTTCCCTACGGGATTTCGGCCATCACGGGGCCGGACCTGGCAGGGGCGACGGTCATCGTCTCGCTCGAAAACGCGACCTTGACCAACGCTCAGCATACCTACCCCTCTCCGGTGCGGATCTTCACGGGCTCGGTCCCCGGCACTCCCGCCCGGCAAGTGAGCTACCCCCTGACCAACGTCGTGACGTCCCAGGTCCCCTCGGGCCTGGCAGCCGTGAAGTGAGGACCCGCCGATGAAACGCTTCGCCGTGATGCTCGCTCTCCTGCTCTCCGGCTGCGGCTCGGGGATGACCCCCGAGCCGCTCCCCGGGGAGTCCGCCCTGGTGACTCCGATTCCGGGGCTGAACCCCACGCAGGTGGCCATGTTCAACCGAGGGCGCGTGCTCTTCGAGCGCAACTGGGCCCCCAAGGAGGGATTGGGGCCCCTCTTCAACGACACGAGCTGCGTCTCCTGCCATGGCCTGCCCGCCGCAGGCGGGGGATCCGCCCGGATGACCACCCTCGTGGCCGGCGAGAAGAACGGCGCGCAACTCACGCTGGCCGATCGGGGCGCCCCGATGATCCAGGACAACGCCGTGCAAATCGGCACCTCGGCCGCCGTGCGCATGCCCTTCGAGCAGATCCCTCCCGAGGCCCGCTTCGTCTCGCGCCGGACCACCCCGCCGACCTTCGGCGACGGGCTGATCGAGGCGATCCCCGAGGCGCAGATCCTGGCCCAGCTCGCCGCCGATCCCCGCAAGGCCGCCCTGGGCATCCGAGGCATCGCCAACGCCGAGTTCAACCAGATCGGGCGCTTCGGCTGGAAGTCCCAGAAAGGCGATCTCGTCGAGTTCACGCAGCAGGCTAGCCAGTTCGAGCTCGGCCTCTCCTCGCCCGGACGCCCCCAGGAACACTTCCCCAACCTACCGCCCCAAAAGCTTGCGAACCCCAGCCATTACGGGAACCCGGACACCCCCTGGGTCACGGAGTTCTTCGACATGAAGGCCACGAGCGGCCGTGCCACCGCGTCTCCCGATCTCTCCGAGGCGCAAGTCGCCGACATGGTCGCCTTCCAGCGGTTCCAGGCCCCTCCGGCCCCCCTGCCGCTGAGCGGCCCGGCGAAACTCGGCGAGACGCGCTTCCAGGAGATCGGCTGCGCGGTTTGTCACACGCCGCGCATGACGACCGGGCCGAACGCGCTGGGCATCCCCGAAGGGTTGGAGGTCGCCCTCTACTCGGATCTCCTGGTCCACGACATGGGCGAAGCCCTTGGCGACGGCTTGATTCAAGGCATCGCGCAGGGGCAGCACTGGCGGTCGACTCCGCTCTGGGGGCTGCGCTTCCGCGAGCGCTTCCTGCATGACGGGCGCGCTTCGACCCTCGAAGAAGCCGTCCAGGCGCATGGCGCCGCGGACAGCGAGGCTCGAAAGGTGACGGAAGCCTACAACGCCCTTCCCGAAGCCGATCGACTCGCCCTCAAGGCCTTCCTGAAGTCGCTCTAAGGCCGATTGCGAAGCCCCCGTCACCAGGTGACGGGGGCTTTCGAGGGCTAGCGCCTGCGGGCTGAAGCTCGATCTGACGCCTGCGGCTGAATATCGACTAAGGTTGGTGCTTGCCCATGACCTTGCGGACCGGGGCCTCGATCGAGAGGGTCCCCGCATGCTCGAACTTCAGCTCGAGGGGCAGGCGATCGCCCTCCTTGAGCTCCCGCTTCATGCCGTAGATCATCAGGTGGTTGCCGCCGGGCTGCAGCTTGACCTCACCGCGGGCCGGCACCGTCAGGAAGGGGATGGCTTCCATGTCCATCATGCCGTTTTTGACCGTCATCCGGTGGATCTCGATCTCGCCGGCCAGGGGCGAACTCACCGAGAGCAGGCGATCGGCCCGTGCCGAGCCGTTGACCAGGGTCATGTAAGCCCCCAGGACCCGGGCTCCGGGAGGCGCCTCACGGACCCAGGGCGCCTCGACTTGAAGTCCCTTGGCGCTCTGAGCCTTGGTTTCCTCGGCCAAGGGGACCTCCCTGGCCACCGCCGGCGCGACAGCCAGCGCCGCACCGACGAGAAGGCCTCCGGCCAGCAACATGGGGATCTGACGGTTCATCTTAGGAGGCTCCTTTCCACCCGTGCTGGGTGAGGCGCTTGCGCAAGAAATCCGGTGGGAAGGTGGTCATGAAGGAGTCGCGAAGCACTCCGTTAGGGTCCACCAGGTACGCATAGAGCGAGTGGTCGATGAGGGTCCCGAACTTCGGGGACTCCGCCGTCACGTAGGTAACCCCGAATTGCTTGGCGACTTGGCCCAAGGTGGGCTCTTCGGTTCTCAGGCCGATGAAGGCGGAATCGAAGTAAGGCAGGTACTTGGAGAGTCGCTCGGGAGTGTCATTCTTGGGATCGAGCGAGACGAAGATCGGCTGGATCACCGAGCGGTCGGGTCCCATATCCGTCAAGGCCTTGGCGATTTCGCCGAGCCCCGTCGGACATGCGTCCGGGCAGCTGGTATAGCCGAAGTAGACCACGAGCCATTTACCGCGGTAATCCGAGAGGCGGGCGACTTTCCCCTGGTGATCGACCATGGGAAGGTCGGCGAGGGGCTTCGGCACCTTGAGGTAAACGGTGATGCCGGCGACGGCGAGGGCGAGGGCCAGGACGGCGAAGGCCATGCCGCGCCAGAAGCGCGGGTTGGAGGCGGTCGGTTCGGTGGTCATGGTCATGAGATCTCCTTGTTCCCCATCGTACCAGAGCCCGAGCGCTTCCGGGCGCCCCGCAACCCGGCTGGGAGCAGGGAAGGGAGGCGACTTTCTCCCGTGCTGACGAAATTCCAGGCGTCATCTCTCCTCGAAAGCCAGTCCCCTCGGGGGCTTGCGGGGGTAACATGGCCACGCGGATCGCCGTGCCTCGGCAGGAGGAATGCCATGCAGGTCTTCTGGGGAATCCTTTTCGGAGTCATCGCCGGCATCGTTCTCATCTGGTTGGTCAACCGGGTCATCCTGGCGCAGCAGTGGAACGACCAGGAATTCACCGGCTCCGAGCCGGATCTGACGCATGCCGATTTCGAAGAGCATCAAGCGCGCTGGGATCGCTCCCGGGAGGAGGATGAGGCCTAGACCCGCGGGAGTGTCGCTCCCCGACCTAGGCCTCACGATTGGATTCGGTTACGCCTAAGGCTTGCCGAAACTGCGGAGCCTCAAGGAGTTGGTGACCACGAAGATCGAGCTGAAGGCCATGGCCGCAGCCGCGATCATCGGGTTCAAGAGGCCCACCGCCGCGATCGGGATGCCGATCACGTTGTAGAAGAAGGCCCAGAACAGATTCTGCTTGATGGTCTTCAGGGTCGCCCGCGAGAGCTCGATGGCCCGCTCTACGCCCCGCACGTCGCCCGAGACCAAGGTCAGATCCGAGGCCTCCATCGCCACGTCCGTGCCCGTCCCGATGGCGATCCCGACGTCGGCCTGCGCCAGGGCCGGCGCATCGTTGATCCCGTCTCCGACCATGGCGACCTTCTTGCCTTCCGCCTGGAAACGCCTCACCCAGTCGGCCTTGTGCTCGGGAAGCACCTCGGCCACCACCTGCGTGATGCCCGCCTGACGCCCGATGGCCTCCGCCGTGCGCGGGTTGTCACCCGTGATCATCACGACCTCGAGCCCCTGGCGAATCAGGCCCGCCACCGCCTCGGCCGCATGCGGCTTGATCCGGTCGGCCACCGCCACCAGGCCCGCGAACGTCCCGTCGAAGGCCACGAACATCGTCGTCTTGCCCTCGGACTCCAGGCGCTCCGCCTCGGCCAACCACTCACCGAACGCGATCCCCTGGGCTTCCAGCAGGCGCCGGGTCCCGACCCAGACGGCATGCCCGTCCACCGTGGCGCGAATGCCGCCTCCGGCGATCGCCCCGAAGCCCCCGGCCTCCCCGAGCGAAAGCCCCCGCTCCTTGGCGCCTTGCACGATGGCCTCGGCCAAGGGATGCTCGGAATGACGCTCGGCGGTGGCGACCCGCTGCAAGAGCACATCGGCGTCCTGGCCCGCCACGGGCACGACGTCGGTCAGAGACGGCTTGCCCTCGGTGAGCGTCCCGGTCTTGTCGAAGATCACGGTCGTCAGCTCGCGAGCCCGCTCCAGCACTTCGCCGCCCTTGATCAGGATGCCATGCTCGGCTCCCTTGCCCGTTCCCACCATGATGGCCATGGGAGTGGCGAGCCCCATCGCGCACGGGCAGGCGATCACCAGCACCGCTACCGTGGCCGTCAGGGCCACGCCCCAGTCCCCGGGCGCCACTCCGAAGAACCACGCGAGGAACGTCACGACCGCGATGCCCACCACGATGGGCACGAAAATGCCCGAAACCTTATCCGCGAGCCGCTGAATCGGCGCCTTGCCCCCTTGGGCTTCCTGCACGAGCCGAATGATCTGCGCGAGGGCGGTCTCCGCCCCAACCTTACGCGCTTCCATGACGAAGGAGCCGGTCCGGTTGAGCGTAGCTCCGATGACGGCCGCCCCGGGCCCCCGCGAAACCGGCAAGCTCTCGCCCGTCAGCATCGACTCGTCAAGGGTCGACTCGCCGCTCACGATGACGCCGTCCACCGGCACCTTCTCGCCGGGCCGCACCAGGACGCGATCGCCCACGGCGACCGATTCCACCGGCACGTCCACCTCGACGCCCGCCCGGATCACCCGAGCGGTCTTCGCCCTCAGGCCCATCAGCTTCGATATGGCCGTCGACGCGTTCCCCTTGGCCTGCGCCTCCAGGAACTTGCCCAGCAGGATCAGCGTGATGATGACGGCCGCCGTCTCGAAGTAGTAATGCCCATGCGCATGCGGGTCGAAGAGCTGGGCCACGCTGAAGCCAAACGCGGCGAGCGTACCGAGGCTGACGAGGACGTCCATGTTGGCCGAACGGCGCGACAAGGCCTTCCAGGCATTGCGCATGAAAGGCGCGCCCGCCCAGAACTGGACCGGCGCGGTCAGGACCAAGAGCACCCAGCCCATACCGGGGAACTGGAGGCCCGGGATCATCGAGAGCACGAAGACCGGCAGCGTGAACGCGCCCGCCACGATCAGGCGGCGGCGCAAGGCACGCAGCTCGCGGTCCTTGGATTCCTCTTGCAGAGCGCTCATCTCCTCGGCCGGAGCCTCGGTGGAGATGACCGAGGCCTCGTAGCCGGCATCCACGACGGCCGAGACCAGGGCCCCGGCATCCACGCCCCCGTCGGGAGCCAGGAAGACCGTGGCACGCTCGGCGGCGAAGTTCACTGCGGCGTCCGAAACGCCGGGCACGGCCTTTAGAGCCTTCTCAATCCGGTTCGCGCAGGCCGCACAGGACATGCCCCCAAGCATGAGATCCACCGTGGTCGGAGCCGGAGGCAAGGTCGCCTCGTAGCCGGCGTCGACGATGGCTTTGGCGATCGCCTCGGGCGTCACCTGGCTGGGTTCGTAGGCCACCGACGCGCTCTCCGAGGCGAAGTTCACCGTGGCCTGGTCGACTCCCGGTAGCTGATTGAGCGATTTCTCGATGCGGGCGGCGCATGAGGCGCAGCTCATGCCGGAAATGCCCAGCGTGAGGCGCGCTGCGGGGGAGGGATGGGGGGGAACGGTCTCGAGGGGAATCATGGAGGCACTCCTTTCGTGCTGCTGGTGGTAGTGTAAACCTTCCAGCGCAATGGAAAGTCAAGCCCGCTTGACGAAACCCGTAAGAAACCCGGATCGCTTGACCTTCCACCCGACAGTAAGGTTTAACCTAGGCTCAGTCACGGAAAGGAGAAGCCCCATGTCCAAGGGAGCGTTCATCGGAGACGTCGCGAAACAGGTCGGGATGAACCCCAAGACGATTCGCTACTACGAAGGACTCGGCCTGCTCTCCGAGCCCGAGCGGACCGAATCGGGTTATCGCCTTTACTCGGAAAAGGACCTCGAACGCCTCCAGTTCATCAAGGGCGGCAAGGCGCTGGGACTCTCCCTGACCGAGATCCGGGAGATCCTCGAAGCCTGGAACGAGGGAGACTCCCCCTGCGGCCACGTCTCGTCTCTCCTCGACTCCAAGATCCAGGATCTGGACCGGAGGATCGCCGAGATGACCGCCTTCCGAGACCACCTTCGCGCCTACAAACAAGACGTCGACGCGCGCCCTCCGGCGCCGAACACGCCCTGCCGCCATATTGCCGGAGCGCTAAGCGGGGAGTGGCACGAAGAACTCCCCGAGCACGGTCCTTTTACCGGATCCCGCTAGCCGGCGCTTCCCAGGATCAGGGTTTTCCCGCAGGTTTAGCCTTCGGCTTTCTTGGTATACTAAGCAGGTTAGTAGATCCATCACCTCGCTCCCGACTGACTGGAAGGACCCTCATGCCCACCTCCTCGCAAAGCCCGTCGCACCGCCTCTCTCGCCTGGCCCTCGGGCTGGGCATGGGAGCGTGCCTGGTGATGGGCGGGGGTCCCGCCATGCCGGTCTGGGCCGCAGAGCCCGCCGCGGTTGACGCCCCCATGGGCCTACCTGCGTTGCTCGAACGCGCCGAGACCCAGAACCCGGACCTGCAGGCGGCCCGGTTGCGCGGGGAGGCAGCCAAGGCCAAAGCCGGCTACGCCGGGACGCTCGACGCCCCCCGGGTTCAAGGCGCGCTCATGGACGTCTTCACCTTGGGAGGACCCAGAATCAGCCTTTCCCAGATGTTGCCCGGGGGCTCCAAGCGGGCCCTGATGACCGATGCTGCGGAGCGAGAAGCCGCCATGGCGGAAGCCGAGGTGGCTCAGCAACGACTGGGACTCGCACGCGACCTTCGTCAGGCCTATTACGAGCATGTCTATCTGACCCGCGCGCGGGCCATCTACCAGCAGTCCCTCGAACAAGTCCGAAACCTGCGTAAAATCGCCGATTCCAAGTACGCCGTCGGCGCCGGCCTGCAGCAAGAGCCGCTTCGCGCCCAGCGGGAACTGTCCAAGCTGTTGGAGCAAGGGTTGAAGTTGGACGCCGACCTCGAGAGTTCGAGAGCCTGGGTCAACACCTTGGCGAACCGGCCGGCGAAGGCGGCGATTTCCGTGCCCCAGGACCTTCCTGCCCTGCCTGCTTTGCCGGCTGCCGGTGATCTTCTGGCCAAGGCCGAGGCGCATAGCCCAGCGCTCAGGGTCGTGCAGGCGCGCGTGGAGGCGCAAGAAGCGATGGTCACCTTGGCGCGCCAAGAGAAGGGTACCCCGGATTTCGAAGTCGGGGTGGAGGCCGGCCGCTCCATGCCGGGAGACATGGCTTATCTGGGGGGCATGGTCGGGATCAACCTGCCCTGGTTCTCGCCGGGACGGTACGGCGCCAAGCTCAAGGAAGCCGAAACCAGCCTTGCGGCGGCCCAAGCCGCTTACCAGGGGGAGCGAATCCGGCTTCAAGGGGAGATCTACCGGACGCTTGCCGACCTCTCGCGGCAGGAACGGCAGGTTCGGCTGTATGGGCAGGGACTCCTGCCCCAGGCGAAGCAGGCGCTTCAGGCGGCCCTCGCGGCCTATCAAGTCTCCAAGGTCGATTTCGACACCGTCCTGGAAAGCCAAACGGCCATTTACCAGGTGCAAACCGATGACGCCCGCGCCCGCGCGGACATGCACCAGACCCTGGCGAAACTCGAAGCCCTGATCGGCGCACCGATCGGTGCCCCCTCCGCCAAGTAAGGACGATCACCATGGCTAACAGCAAGAAAATTCAACTCGCCGGGCTCCTCGTGGGCGCTCTCCTCTTGGCGGGCGGTGGCTACGTCGGTTTCACCCAGCTTCAGGCGCGCGACTCGCATGCCGAGCATGCGCACGCCAACGTCACCTATACCTGCCCGATGCACCCTCAGATCCAGTCCGAGAAGCCCGGGGAATGCCCCATCTGCGGCATGGACCTGGTGGCGGCGCCCTCCAAGGCCGCGGCGGCCCAAGGATCGCAAGGGACGAAGCAGGCCGCAGCCGAGTACACCTGCCCGATGCACCCGCAGATCAAATCCGACAAGCCCGGAGAGTGTCCCATCTGCGGCATGGATCTCGTTGCCGCTCCGAGCAAGGTCGCTCCGCATGCCGGGCATGGTTCAGGAGGCGCGGAGCTGCCCGCCGGCCTCGAAGAAGTCGTGCTCTCCCCCGAGCAGCTCGTCCTGGCCAACGTGAAGACCGAGGAGGTCCAGACCCGGCAGTTGAGCGCCGCCATCTCGGCCCCGGGCAAGATCACCTTCGACGAGACCCGACTCTCGCAGATTACCGCCTGGCTCGACGGCCGCATCGAGAAGCTCACCGTGAACGCGACGGGCGATCGCGTCTCGAAGGGGCAGCCCATCGGCACCCTGTACAGCCCCGAGGCGATCGCCACCATGCAGGAGTACCTGGTGGCCCAGCGCTCCTACAAGCAGATGCGCAACTCGGAGTATCCCGACCTCGCCGAGGGCTCCAAGAGCTTGCTCGAAGCCTCCCGCCAGCGCCTCAAGCTCTGGGGCGTCACCGACGCCCAGATCAAGCAGCTGGAGCACACGCAGAAGCCGACCCTGGCCCTCGCCGTCAACGCCCCCTCCTCGGGAGTGGTGCTGAAGAAGCTCGTCCAGCCGGGGCAGTACGTCAAGACCGGCGACGTACTCTACGAAGTGGCGGACCTTTCGCGGGTCTGGGCCGAGGCCGACGTCTTCGAAGCCCAGATGGCGGACGTCAAGGTCGGCCACCGCGCCACCCTCACCAGTCCGGCGTATCCCGGCAAGACCTTCGTGGGCAAGGTCACCTTCATCATCCCCTTCCTCAACCCCGAGACCCGCAGCATGAAGGTGCGCGTGGAGCTCGCCAACCCGGACGGCCTCTTGAAGCCCGACATGTTCGTCACGGCGTCCCTCCAGGCGCCGGGCTCGCAGGCCCTGGCCGTCCCCGCTTCGGCCGTGCTCGACACCGGAAAGCGCCAACTCGTCTACGTCGAAACCACCCTGGGCACCTTCCACCCCCGCGAAGTCTCGCTGGGAGCTAAGGCCGCGGGGTATTACCCCGTGAAGTCAGGCCTCGCGGCGGGTGAGCGGGTCGCCACGTCCGGCGGCTTCCTGATCGACGCCAATAGTCAGATCCAGGCCGGCTTCGGCGTCGACGCCGAAGCCCCCGTCGCCCCCCATGACTCCGGCGCCCAGGGCCACGGCGGCCATGGCCACGGGAGCCACTGATGATCGAACGCATCAGCGCCTGCGGCGTAATTCTTTGGGTGAGGGCCTGACGGCATGATTGAACGAATTATCGAATGGTCGGTGCGCAACCGCTTCATCGTCCTCGTCACGCTGATCGGCACGCTCCTCTGGGGCGCATGGTCCGTCACCCGCACCCCCTTGGACGCCATCCCCGATCTTAGCGACAACCAGGTCATCGTCTTCGCCGACTGGGAGGGCCGCAGCCCCCAGGTCATCGAGGATCAGGTCACCTACCCCCTGGCCTCGAGCCTGCAAGGTCTTCCCCACGTCAAGGCGGTTCGGGCCTCCTCGGCCTACGGCTTCTCGATGATCTACGTGATCTTCGACGACGCCACGGATCCCTACTTCGCCCGAACCCGCGTCCTGGAGCGTCTCGCCTCCGTGCAGGGAAGCTTACCGGCCGGGGTGGTTCCCGCCCTCGGGCCCGACGGCACCGGAGTGGGCCATGTCTTCTGGTACACCGTCGAGGGCAAGGGCTACGATCTCGCCCGCCTGCGCAGCCTCCAGGACTGGTACCTGCGGCTGCAGCTTCAGAGCGTCCCCGGCGTCGCCGAGGTGGCCTCGATCGGCGGTTTCGTCCGTCAGTACCAGATCGAACTCGATCCCAACAAGCTCTACACCTACGGCGTCAAGCTCCAGGACGTGGCCAGCGCCATCAAGATGAGCAACAACGAGGTCGGCGGTGGCCTGGTCGAGGAGAACGCGGCCGAGTACTCCGTGCGGGGCCGCGGCTACATCCAGTCGGCGTCCGACCTCGAACGGATCGTGGTCAAGACCGCTCCCGGCGGCATCCCGGTCACCGTGGCCCAGGTGGGCACGGTCCAGCTGGGGGCTGAGACGCGGCGCGGCGTGCTCGACAAGAACGGCGAAGGGGAAGTCGTGGGCGGCATCGTCGTCATGCGCCACGGCGAGAACGCCAAGGCCGTGATCGACCGGGTCAAGGAGAAGCTGGTCGAGCTTGAAAAGGGCCTTCCCGAAGGCGTCTCCGTGCACGCGGCCTACGACCGCTCGGATCTCATCGAGCGCTCGGTCGCGACCCTCACGACGGCCCTCACCGAGGAAGCCATCATCGTGAGCCTGGTCGTCCTGCTCTTCCTCTTCCACGTGCGCTCGGCCGTGATCATCATCCTCTCGGTGCCGATCGCCGTCCTCATCAGCTTCATCCTGATGCGGCAATTCGGCATCACCAGCAACATCATGAGCCTGGGCGGCGTGGCGATCGCCGTCGGAGTCCTCGTGGACGCCGCGATCGTCATGGTCGAGAACGCCTACCGCCACCTCGCCGAACAGCGCGAGCGCGGTGAAGAACCCGACACCATCGCCACGGTCATCATGTCCGCCAAGCAGGTGGGACGCCCCATCTTCTTCTCGCTCTTGATCGTCCTCTTGTCCTTCGGTCCGGTCTTCATGCTCGAAGGCCAGGAAGGCAAGCTCTTCCACCCCCTGGCCTTCACCAAATCGTTCGCCATCGCCGCAGCCGCCATCCTCGCCATCACGGTGGTGCCGGTCCTGATGAGCTTCCTCCTGCGCGGCAAGATCCGCTCCGAGGAGGAGAACCCGGTCTCGCGGTTCTTCATTCAGCTCTACAAGCCGGCCCTGACGACGGCTCTGCGCTTCAAGAAGATCACCGTGGGCCTCGCCGTCGTCGGCATCCTGGCCTGCATCCCGGTCTACCAGAGCATCGGCAACGAGTTCATGCCCGACCTCGACGAGGGAAGCCTACTCTTCATGCCGACCACGCTTCCCGACGTGAACATCACCGAGGCCAAGCGGATCATGCAGGTCCAGGACAAGATCCTGATGACCTTCCCCGAGGTGGAGTCGGTTCTGGGCAAGGTCGGCCGCGCCGAGACGTCCACCGATCCGGCGCCGGTCAGCATGATCGAGACCATCGTCAACCTCAAACCCCGCTCCGAGTGGCCGGATCCCCGCAAACCCAAGAACACCCTGATCGGCGAGCTGGACGCCGCCCTCCAGATCCCGGGCGTCACCAACGGCTGGACCCAACCCATCATCAACCGGATCAACATGCTCGCCACCGGCGTGCGCACCGACCTGGGCCTCAAGGTCTACGGCTCGGACCTGCAAGAGCTGGAACGGCTGGCCGTGAAGGCCGAAGGCATCCTCAAGACGATTCCGGGAGCGCAGGATGTCTTCGCCGAGCGCATCGTCGGGGGACGCTTCCTGGATATCACCCCGAAAAGGGAGGCGATCGCCCGCTACGGGCTTCAGGTCGGCGACGTCCAGGACGTCATCGAAACGGCCATCGGCGGCATGACCCTCTCGACCTCCGTCGAGGGCCGGGAGCGCTATCCCATCCGGATGCGCTACGCCCGTGAGCTGCGCGGGGACACCGAGAGCCTCAAGCAGATGCTCGTGCCCACCACAGCCGGCGCGCAGATCCCGCTGAGCCAGCTCGCCGAGATCCAGGTGACCACCGGTGCGCCCATGATCAACTCCGAGAACGGCCTGCTGCGATCGATCGTCTTCCTCAACGTGCGGGGCCGCGACATGGGCTCCTTCGTCGAGGAGGCCAAGGAGCGCCTGAACAAGGAGCTCGACCTGCCCGGAGGCAGCTACATCGCCTGGAGCGGCCAGTACGAGAACCAGATCCGGGCCGCCGAGCGGCTTCGCGTCGTCGTGCCGATCGTCCTCGTGATCGTCCTCTTCTTCCTGTACCTGACCTTCCGGGACCTGAAAGCCTCGGCGCTGGTGGTGCTCTCCATCCCGTTCGCCCTGATCGGTGGCCTGCTCTTGCAGAAGGCCTTGGGGTACAACTTCAGCGTCGCGGTCTGGGTGGGCTACATCGCGCTGGCGGGCGTCGCCGTCGAGACGGGCGTCGTCATGCTGGTCTACCTCAACGAAGCCCTGGATCAGCGGCTCGCGCGCGGCCCCGTCACGGCGCTGGACATCCATGACGCGACGATGGAAGGGGCGGTCTTCCGCCTGCGGCCGAAGCTGATGACCGTCGCGGTCGACTTCATCGGCCTGATGCCCATCATGTGGAGCCAGGGAACGGGCGCCGACGTGATGCGGCCGCTCACCGCCCCGATGATCGGCGGCCTCTTCACCTCGACCCTCCTGGTGCTGATCGTCCTCCCGGTCCTGTTCAGCCTCTGGAAAACCTGGGAGCTCCGGCGCGGAACCCTGCTCCCGTCGGGGAGTGCCCACGGCTAGTATTCAGGAACATCCAACGAAAGGACTCTCATGTTCAAGAAGCCTCGTTTCGTGACCTTGCCCGTGCTCGCCGGAGCACTCCTCCTGGGAGGCCTTGCGGCTCAGCCGGCCGATGCGGCCACGGCCAAACCGGCTCACCAGCAGAAGCATGCCGCCAAGGCGATCTACGTCTGCCCCATGGACCCGCACGTCATCGCGCATCAGCCGGGGCGCTGCCCTGAGTGCAAGATGCACCTGACCAAGGTCACGGCCGACTACTATTGCCCGATGCACCCCGAGGTGACCTCGAGCAAGCCGGGCCGCTGTCCCGAGTGCAAGATGCACTTCGTGAAGGCCAAGCGCTGATCGCGACGGAGTCCGAGACCGCGAGCTCAACGATCAGTGGCAGCGGGCCGTTGAAGAAATGTGATTATGGCTTTTCGCCATGCCCTTCCTCGTTTGTCCGATCAGGGCCCCTCGTAGAAGAGAATCTCGAAGTCGACTTTCCCCTGGCCGTTGACAGGCAGAACACGCGTGACGCTAGCGCCCTTGTTCAGGGGAACGAGTTCCGTCGGCAACTGGATGTAGAAGGTCCAGTCCGTGGCAAAGTCGTTGGTGAAGGTGATGGTGGCAGTCGGGGCACTCACCGGAATCGAATAGGATACCGACCACTCCTCCATGACCTGCGCGTTGTTGATGAGGAGGTTGTTGTTCTCCCCATGGATCCGCATGGTCAACTCGGCGGTCTGAGCCGCCACCGTGAAGGGCCGGATGCGTCGAGAGAGGATCTCATCCCCCTTGACCAGGTCCGCCACCAGACGATACGTGCCTGCCGTCGATGGCGCGGTGAACGGTAGAGACGTCTTGGCAGGGGGACTGGCCCACGCGCTCGACGTAAGGGTCGCGACACTCTGGGTCGCATTGGCCGCGTTGAGGACGTAGTACTTCAAGGCCGTCGCGGACGGGTTCATGGCGGCTGAGAGGGCGATCTGGCCCTTGGCCGTCGTATCTCCCGCCGTGAAGGTCGGATTCGCGTTGTCGATGGTCGTCGCCGTGCTCGCGAAGGTCATCTCGCCCACGGCGTTGATCACCAAGGTGATCGTCTTGTTCTCACCCGGTGCGATTGAAAAAGCGGCCGAGACGCCCTCGCCCACCTTCTGATCCAGGTTCGAATACCCGGAATCAGCCAGCTCGCCCGGAGTGAAGATACCGCTGAAGAGGCCTGCGGTCAGGGTGTAGCGCTCCTGCGTATCGCTGGGCAAGTTGGTGAAAACCGTGCCGTACGCGCCCCCGGTCGCGCTGACTCCCACGAGGCGAGGAGCCTTGAGCTTGGCCGAGTTGCTAAGCTCGAAGCGTACGGCGCTGAAATCCGCCGCATCCGCGAAGGCCTGGGTCGAGCGACGGTTGTCCACCAAGCGGATGGAAATCGACCCCGTGCCGAGTCCCTGTTCGAAGAAGCCCACCGCTCCACCATGGGGGGCGGGCGTCGGCACCGAAGTCGTTTGCGAGGCCATGCAGCCTGTCATCAGCACCACGGCCGAGAGGAGGAGTGAAGGGGAAAATAAGGTCAGACGCATCGAAGAACTCCTTGCGGTATCAGGCTACTGAAACTCGATACCGATGTTGCCCGGGGTCGGGGTCGGGGCCGGCGGCAAGGGCGGCACCGAGTCCGGGGGAATCGCCTTCTGAATCGCGTCGGCCTTCTTCTTGATCGCGTCCAGATCCAGGGCGGAAGCCGCATCCTGGAAGAGATTCGAGGAGGCACTGGCCTGCTGGCCCAGCTTGAAGAGGTTGGAGAGCATCTGGTTCATGACCGCCGCGTGAAGGCTGACCTCGGCCTCGTTGCTGCCGATCGCCCCGCCAGACGCCTGTTGGCTCGCTTTCTTGACTTCATAGGTCAAGACCGCGCTGCTGGTGGCCAGGTTACCGAGCAGGATGTCGAAGTTCGGAGCCTCGATCACGGGAACGCCCCGATCGAGGACCCGTGACGCCTTGCCCGTCTCGTCGTTGTCGAGCTCGCGAAGCAGCCGCGAGAGGCGCACGCTCTTGATGCCGGCGAACCCCTGGGACAGGGTGATGTCGTTGAAGCTCTCGCTCATCAGCATCGACGAGAAGGTCAAGAGCGTGCTCCCGCCCGTGACGTCCACGCCCTTCCGCTTGGTCTCGACGGAGAGCACCTGCGCCCCCAGCGGAGCCGCCAGGATGCCGACCGTCTGCCCCTGCGCATTCTTGAACAGGGCCTGGATGATGAAGCCTCCCTTGCCCGCCGCGGGAGCCACGGCACGCGTCCGAAAGTGCCCACGGGCATCCGTACGAACGGTCGCAACCACCTCCCCCGTCGACGGATCGATGAGCTGAACCAGACCGTTCCGGAGCAGACCGTCCGACGTCCAGCTCATCTCGGGCTCCTGAGGGCCCACCGAGAGGAGGCGATACGGTGCTCGCGGATCGAGTTCGGCGATCGTCGCCACCGTCTCGAACGGCTTGGAAATGGAAAGCGGGGGAAGTGTCGCCAGATCCCCCTGCGCGGTCAGATTCTCAGGAACCTGGACGGTGCCGGAGAGGTCGAACGCACGCAAGGCGGGCTCCGAGCTGCTCGTCGAGAGCGGGGTGTCGCCTCCGAAGAGACCGCCAAGGGCGTAAAGCCCGCAGCCACTCAAAGAGAGGGCGAGCGCCCCCACAAAGAGGGGCTTCGAAACGCGTCGTGGGTCCAAGAACTTTCTCCTTACATCCTTCCGGTCTACGGTCACTCACGCTGAACGCCGAGGTTCGCCTCTCATGACAGAGAGGCGAACACTCCGCATTCAAGCAACTAAGGCAACTGCGCCGTGATTGTGATCAACATCCCGGGGAGGACGCCGCTCACATACGAGTTGGATTGACCGTTTTGCACGACGAAAGGAGGGGCTACCAGGAGGGGAGGGGTAATACCCATCGGCGTATCACTGTTGTTGACGATCGCAATCGTAGCGCCAATGAGGAACGTACCCTCCGGAACCGAGATCGTCGTGGTGAACGGCGTCCCATTGGCGGAGAAGTTGGGGTAGCTCCCCGTGATCGTCACCGTGAAATCGGCGGGAATCGGGGTGGGCGTCGGGGTCGGAGTGGGCGTCGGAGTGGGCGTCGGGGTCGGAGTGGGAGCCGGGGTGGGATCCGTGAACGAGCTGCCGACCGAAGCGGGCGCCTCTACCGTGAACTGCCGCGAGCGCCGAGACAGCACGTTCGCTCCCGACAGCATATCGATGACCAGGTTGTAGTTCCCCGGCGTGCTCGGCACGACGAAGGGAAGCGACGTCTTCGCCGGAGGCGCCAGCCATTCGATAGGAAGCTTGGTCGCCGTGCTCACGGTCGCCCCTGCCGTAGGCACCACGGAGTAGCTCAAGTTCGTCACGCCCGGGTTCGTCAGCGTCGACAGCTCCAGCTGAGCCTCCGCCGTGCTGTCGGAAGCCACGAACGTCGGGGACGCCGCATTGATGACCGTGTTGGTGCTGTCGAAGCTGAAATTCCCAACGGCGTTGATCACCAGGGTGATCGTCTTGTTCTGGCCCGGTGCGATAGAGAAGGCGGCCGAGGCACCCTCGCCCACCTTCTGACCCAAGTTCGAATACCCGGAGTCAGCCAGATCGCCCGGAGTGGTGATGCCGCTGAAGAGGCCCGCGGTCAGGGTATAGCGCTCCTCCGTGTCGCTGGGCAAGTCGGTGAAGACCGTGCCGTACGTGCCGCCGGTCGCACCGACTCCCATAAGGCGAGGAGCCTTGAGCTTGGTCGAATTGCGAAGCTCGAAGCGCACGGCGCTGAAATCCGCCGCATCCGCGAAGGCCTGGATCGAGCGGCGGTTGTCGATCAGCCGGATGGTAATCGCCCCACGACCGTTCACCTGGTCGAAGAGGCCCACGGCCCCGCCCTTGGAGGTGGTCGTCGATACCGGGGACGTTTGCGGCGCCATGCAGCCCACGATCAACGCGGCCGTCATGGCAACCGCAGGAATCAACCTGATCAGTTGCATCTAAGCACTCCTTCTTTTCCTAAAAACGTTACTCGCTCTTGTGGTCGTTCGCCCCGAACAACCAAGCATCCAACGGGCTCCAGAGCGCCAGCCCCAGCAACGCCGCGGCTGAAAGCATCCGCACGTTGGCCCCTGAACTGGCGGCCCCCGAGACGTTCACTTGCTGGGACTCCGCGTTGAACATCAGCAGGCTCAAGACGGTCGCCGCGCCGAGGTGCAGCATCCCCTTCTCGAGTCGCCCCTGCATGACCTGTCCCGAACCGGGCACGACCAGCGACATGGCCGCCGGAAGAGCCGTCGCGCTCGTGAACTGGGGACCTCCCGAGGCGTCAGGCGACGCCTCGTTCAAGGCAGACGGCATCGCGTTCGATGACGGCGCCAAGGCAAGTTGGCAAGCCAAAGCGAAGGCAATCACTTCCCCTCCTCCGAATCACGCCCCATGGGGCCAAAATCAAGCTGCAGACGGCCTCCCGTCTGAATCTGCTGGAACGCGCCACCGAAGCGCCCGGGATCGACGATCGCCTCCACGAAGCCTCCGAGCCTCAAGCCCTGGCGCGCTCCCAGCGTCACGGAAGGCTCGAGGGAAAAGCGGGAAAGCCAGGGCATCGCGGGCCCTGGCGCCTCGAAGAAGAGGTAGGGCGACACGCGAAGATCGAGCCCGAGGCCTAGCCACGGATTCAGGTCCCGGGCGATGCGCTGGCGAAGCTCGACGCCATGCAGGTTCATGGTCGGCGAGAACCACAGGCTGCTGGGAGCCGGCTGAACGGGAGCCTGCGCCGAGTTGCTCACCGACGCCCAGTTCCCGTGGTAGCCGACCCCGGTCGCCATGTTCATGTCCGCCCAGTGATAGCGACGATCGACGGCAAGCGCGGCGACGGAAACCTGACGGCGATGCAAGGTACCGGGATAATCCGGATTCGTGAACTGATACGTCTGCTGACCGAAGTGAAGCGGGAAGCTCCATGCCTCCCAGGTCGGTTCCCAGTCCACTCCGACGCTGAGCAGATCATCCACGCGCAGGCTCAAGTCCTCCGCTCCAACGTTCTCCATCAGCAGGCCGTAGCCCGAGGTGATCCGTGGCGGGGGCAGCGTCAGCGACCTGACGGGAGCCACCGGGACGATGACGGACGTCGGCTCAGGCTCAGGAGTCACGGCGGGTTCCGGAGTCGCCTCCGGTTCAGGCACAGGCGTCGCGACGGGCTCGGGAGTCGGCAGGGGTTCGGGCGTCGGCTCGGGCGTCGGTTCCGGCTGTGGCAGCGGGTAGGGGCGCGCCACGATCAGCCAGTGGTCCCCCTGACGGCGACGCGAGACCTCCATACCGATGGGCACCGAGCCGCGAACGGCCAGGCGGACGACGCCGTTGCGGTTCTGAGCGACCAGGATCCGTTGAATGAAGGCATGACTGGGGTTGAACGAGCGCGTCTTGCCGAGCCAGACCGACGGAGGAGCCTCGAGGCCGGGAAACTCGGCGAAAACGACGTTACCTTCGGCTGCGTCAAGCCCCCAGTCCGGGTTCGCGCCGAAGTAGGGAATCGTCACCAGGCCGCTCTGTGGGTCGAAGGAGGCCGGCCCCATCCACGCCCGCTGGCGCTGGCGTCGAGGATCGTCTGCCCGCGCGATCTTAGCCTCGGAACGAGGCAAGGGGCGCGACGACGAGCTGGGAGGAGCGAGCGGGATGCGCATGACCCAGCCCCTGCCCTCGGGCGTCACGGTCGGTTTCAGCAGTGGGAGTGCACGGCCTCGAACCGCCAAGCGCACGATTCCCGGGCGGTTCTGGGCGAAGAGAATCCGAGCGATGGACGGGTGGCTTGGGCTCAAGGCTTGAGTTCGGCCTTGATGAGTGGTTCCGGGGAACTCCAGATAGGCCAGTCCTTGCGACTCCCTGACGAGAGTCCAAGTCGGCGCATCTCCCTTTCCCCGAACCTCCAACGCTCCCGTCGACGTATCGAAGCGGAAGCGATCGAAAGAGGACTCACGGGCATCAGCGGGGATGGCTGCGACCATTCCCAGGCCGACGGCTATAAAAACGGGAAGACAAAGCGGCATCAAGGCGCAACTCCGGAAGGCAAACATGTCCAGGGGGTCAAAGGTGAGTCAATCTTGCAGACTTGACTCGCAGGAAAACGACGCTAACACGTCGAATTAACGCCGAACAAGCACGCTCACGTTTTCTTTTGCTAAAGTCACGAAAAAAAGGGGTTAACCCCCAGGTTAACCCCTTGGAAGGCACCACTCGGAGGCGGTCGCGCTAGGCCGCGTGGGTCTCCGCCATCTTGCGGCAGGACTCGGCGCAGCGCCGGCAAATCTCAGCGCAAAGCTTCATCAGAGGATCGTCTCCGAACATGTCGCAGGACGTCGCGCAGCGCTCGCAGACCTCGGCGCAGACGGCACAGGTCCTCACGTGTAGCTCCGAGCCCCGGAGCAGGTAGTTCGCGCTCGTCAAGCAGATATCCGCGCAGTCCAGCAGCAGGCGGACATGCGCGGCCGCGGCGTGCTTGCCACCTACCTCCAGGCAATGCGCGGTGGCTTCCACGCAAATGTTATGGCAATCCGAACAGTTCTCAATGCAGCGCCGCATCTCGGCGGAAATCTGATGGGCCATCACTCCCTCCTTCACCGCTCGGGGACTTCGCCTCCGGAATGCTAACCGAAGCATCCCGAGGTCGTCACCACTCAGTCGCGGAAATCCCTTGGCCTTCCCAGCGGCGGGAAGGCGCATGATGGGGGGTGGGGCCGGTGACCCGCTTCAAGACGCCGCCCTCCCCCGGCCTGAACGGCCGAGGGAGGGCGAGAAGGTTCTAGGATGCGGAGGCGGGCGATGCGGCGATCAGGCCTGCGGGGGCTTGTCGCCCCGGCGTGCCGGACGCCAGCCCACTTTCTCGGCGTAGGCCTCGGAGGTCAGGATATCTACCAGTTCCTGGACCTTGGGGGCCAGGGGCGAGTCCGAGCGGGCGAACTCGACGACGGGCTGGTTGCGGCCCGCGTGGGTAGCGGCGTCCGTGACGATCACGAAGAGGTAGCTGAGATCCACTCCGACCGGATCCGCGGGCCGAAACTGGCGGGTGAGGCCTCTCAGGCCGCGGCCCTGAGGGGCACCGGCCTCGAGATAGTCGCGCAGGACGGCGATCGCGAGATCCGCCTGCTCCGCCCCGAGGCGGCCGCCTTGGGCCTCCAGGTAGGCCTTGAACTCGTCGAGGGCAGCCATTAGCCGAAGAGTCCCATCTGCATGGCGGGCTTGAAGTCCGCCAGCTTGCGCATGACCTCGGCGAGCTGCTCGACGTCGAACATCGCGCGGTGGTGGCCGGTCTTGTCGAGGTTGAAGTGGTTGAGCAAGCTCTTGAGACCGAAGGTCTTGAGCTGGCCGGGGCGGCCCAGGGTCCAGATGGCCAGGGCCTGGGTATCGATCTTGCACTTCTCGAGGGGAACGGCCCAGATCTTGTGGCGCACCTCGGCGGCCTTCAGGAAGTCCCAGTCGAAGTCGATGTTATGGGCCACCGCGTACATCATGCCGTGGCGCTCGGCGAAAGCCTTCAGGTTCCGGAAGGCGACCTCCGGCTCGGGGGCCGTCTTGAGCTGGTCGGCGGTGATCCCGTTGACCGCCATGGCCTGCTTGTCAATCTCGGCGCCCTCGAAAGGCTTCATCAGGGTCTCGAAGCGGTCGACCTCCTTGAGGGTCGCCATGTCGAGGACGATGGCCGCGATCTCGATCGGGGCGTGCTTGCTCGGATCCGTGCCGGTGGTCTCGAAGTCGAAGACGAAGAACTTGGTGGGCGTGCTCATGGCTACTCCTGGGACATGGGGGGGATGAGGCCGGAGGATTTCCGGGCTGCCCGCGGCCGATCCGCGAAGGGCGCGACAGGCCCATTATAGCAAGCGAACGTGACCTAAGACGAGTCGCCGCCTCCAACCTGAGCCCCATGCCTCGCCAGAACCCCGACCAAATGCTAATCTAGGGAAATCGGGGGCTTGCTCTTTCGGGGTCATGCCCGCAAGTCAGGGGCGACAAATTCCGGGCTTTGAGGTTAAAATAGCCTAAAGCGATGGGTCGCCTTTGTGTCATCCGATAAGAAGCTGGCCCTTGCAGCGTCCACACCGTGGTAGCGAGAACAGAAGATCATGAAAAAAGAAGTTCATTCCTGGTATAGCCCCAGCATCGGCAAGACGATGCCGATCGCCGTCTACGGCCACTACGGCTTCCCCCTGCTCATGTTCCCGACCGCCGCGGCGGACTTCGAGGAGTACGAGCGCTTCTACCTGCTGAGCGTGATGCGTCCCTGGATCGACGCCGGCAAGGTGAAGGTCTACTCGATCGACTCGGTGAACTCCCACACGTGGATGAACACCCGCGCCCATCCCGGCGATCGCGCCTACAAGCACGGCTTCTATGACTCCTACGTCACCAAGGAAGTCGTTCCCTTCATCTGGAACCAACAGGGTCAGCGCGGCGGCATCATCACGTCGGGTGCCTCGATGGGCGCCTTCCACGCGATGAACTTCCTCCTGAAGCACCCCGACCTCTTTGACGGCACCATCTCGATGAGCGGCGCCTACGACCTCAAGCCCTGGGTCGGCGAGTACATGGACGAGAACATCTACTTCAACTCGCCCTTCGCCTACCTCAAGAACCTCAACGATCCCTGGTACCTGAACCGCCTGCGCTCCAAGCGGCACATCCACATCCTCACCGGCCAGGGGGACTACGAGGCTCCCGGCCAGTCCAAGCACCTCTCCTGGCTCTTGAGCCAGAAGGGCATTCCCCACAACCTCGACCTCTGGGGCCATGACATGCGCCACGACTGGACGACCTGGCGTCGCATGATGCCGCTCTACCTCGAGCACGCGTTCTAAAAACCTACAAGTCGCCAAATGCTCTCAGCCCGCCTCGAATCGAGGCGGGCTGAGAGCTTTGAAGGGCGATTATTTGACTTTCATCTTTTGAAGACTGGCGGGAAGCTTCTTCTCGACAACGGGATAGCCGGCGTCCACCCAGCCGCCGAGCCCCCCCTTGAGAACCATCACCCGGTTATGACGGTAGCTCCTGCGGATCTCGTGGGCCGCCCGCTGCGCGCTCTCGTCACTCTCGCAGGCGCAGTACATGACCAGCGGTGTCTCTTTGGCGATCGTCGGCCCCCACTTGGCATGGTCGTCCATCGGAAGCGAGAGCGCCCCCGCCAGGTGAAGCTTGTCGTAGGAATCCCGGCGCCGCACATCCGCCACCACGATCTCCTCGCCCAGATCGAGCCGCTTCTTGAGCTCGGCGGGGGTGATGAAGGCGACCTCGCCGGACTCGGCGTTCGCGGGAGCCTGAAATGTCGGAGGCCAGGTGAGCTGGAGGACGCCCGCCTTGACGAGGCCGGCGCCCAGCACGAGTACGGAGGCAACCAGTAACCATCCACGTCGCATGCTGAATCTCCTGAAAGCGTGGGGCGCCTGAACGGCTCCCGGAGGTGGTTGCTTGCTCCCTACACCTTAACGCGGAGCCGCCGCGACATCATCCCTTCCCCCGTCAAAAACCCTTGGCCAAATTGGCCATGCCATGACCGGAGGGGAGGCCCCATGGGGCCTCCCCTCGTTTGACGCGAGCCCAAGCCTCACGCCGAATGGAACGCATTTTGCTCCAGCGCCTGCGGCTTTAGGTCTTGAAAAGCGACGCGGACCTGTCGCAAGGACGCTCTAGGAGATCTGGTTGACGGCCGAGAGCTTCCAGACGTCGCCGCCGCGCGGCCGCGTGAAGGTCCAGAACTCCGCGAAGTCGGTGGGCTGGTGGGCATCGCCCTCCACCACCTGACCGTTGCGCTCGACGTAGTCGACGAGGCGCGCCTGGATCTTCGCGGTGATGAACTCCGTCTGCTCTTCCTGCCAGGCCTCCGTGATCTCGAACTGGCGAATCACGATGTTCTTGATGATGTTCCGCTCGCCCTTCATGACCATGAGGTCGAGATCCTGGCCGAAGTAGTCCGCCATCTCAGGGGTGGTGACCGCCTGGATGCCGGCCTTGTCGTTGGCGCTCCAAGCTTCCTGCACCCGGAAGAAGACGGTGGTGAGCTCGTCGACGGCCTTCTCGGTCCGGAAGCTGGGGTTGGCCAGGGCGATCGCCGCCAGGCCCTGATCCTTAGTCTGCTGGTAGCCGCTGGCGCCGGTCTGCTGGCCAGGCGCCGTCTGGGTCGCGCTGTAAGCCATGGGAGCGTCAGGACGCTGGAAAGGGGTCACGTTGCCGTTGGCACCCATGCCCGAGAACTGGGGCTGACGCGACGCCCGGAACATCCGGAACGCCATGAACGCGAGGCCTGCCAGGAGCAAGAGGCCCAGGATGCCCATCATGCCGCCCAAGCCACCCATTCCGCCGAGCATGTTGAAGAGCATGGCGCCGATGGCCGTCCCGGCCAGGGCTCCGACCAGGCCCGCCATCAAGGGGTTACGCTGGAACCAGCTCTGCTTCTGAGCCGCACCGGCCGCCGCAGCCGGCTTGGCCGTCGTCTGGCGCGACTGGGTGATGCCCTGCATGTTCTTCTGCTGGCCCTGGTCGAAGGTGCGGTTTCCGCGATCGCCCATCGACTTGTACGAGGAGGAGCCTCCGAAGCTGCCTCCCCGGCGGCCCGCCCGGGCATCCGCCGGATCGGCCGTCAAAGCCCCGACGAGCCCACCCATCATCAAGCTCAGGGTCGCGATGGCCACGAGTTTACGGTACTTCAATGAATGTCCTCCTTTTAGGCAGTCCCCGTTCCCGAGTGCCCAAAAATAAAGAGGGCAAGACCTCGGAGAACGAGCGCTGCTCATCCTACAACAAGGTCTTGCCCCCCGAAATCTTCGGGTCAGAGAACCGGGCCAAAGGCCGTACTGACGATTCTCTGGGCTGTCTCACCCACCCGGGTGGCAGCGGCTACTCCCCTTCGTGACCTTTCGATCACGCTCTCATCCTACCCAAGCTTTCACAAAGTGTCAAGTGACCCAAAGCCGCGCCGCCGCCCTCAAAAGCCGCGAACCCCGGGGGCTTGAGCCCCCGGGGTTCGCAAAAAGGCTTACTTCTTCTTGTTCTGGGGCTCGGGCTCGAGCGAGATGCCCGCTTCCATCGCCTGCTGCAGCGCCGGAAGCATGCCCATGTACCCTTGGAGCATCTCTTCTGCGGCGTCCGCCAGGATCAACGCGTTGATCTGCAGCGCCTCGTCGGGAGTGTAGCTTCCCTGCGGGCTCAGGCCCAGGCGCATCAGCGACAGGTTGAGGAGTTTCTGCGCCTCCTCCCTGCTGGTCCGCTTGGAAAACTGCTCAAGCAGGGCGTCGTAGGTAATCTTGGCCATGGTTCTTCCTAACTCTTACCGGTTATCCAGTTCCATGCACTCTTACCCCAGTCCGAGATTTTCTCGCTGTTGTTCATGACGAAGCCCACTCCGTCCATCGCCAGCGAAACGCCCTTGAGGCCTGCCGCCAGCGCCAAACTGGTGCCCCCGGTCGCCGGAGCCATGACCGTCATGGCGTTCGACAAGGTTCCCGTCGCATTGCCGATCAGCGAGACGATCTCCGAGGCCGAGGCCCCGTCCCGCATCGAGTCGATGTCCTTGACGATGCCGGCCACGCCGCCGATCAGGCCTGCGATGCCGGGGATCTTCGCCGCGAACGGAGTCTTGCTGACCAGCTCCATCGCGCTAAGGACGCCCTCGGTCGTCTTGCCCATCTGGCTCATGAGGTCGCCGAGGAACTGCCCGTCCTTCAGTTTGGACGGATTCGCGGCCGCTTCCTTAGCCAGGTCCAGGAACCGGCTCGCGGCGATCGCCCCCTGCGCTACGTTGAAGGCCCGCGAGATCACTCCCGCCTTGTTGAGCTGCTCGATCTTGGCCGGCTCGATACCCTTGTCCTTGAGCAGCTGCTTGATGTCCTGGAGGTTGCCAACTTGCGCCTTGCTGTCGAGGACCATCTGCAAGACTTCGCCGGTCGACTTCACGACGGCGTTATCGGACGAGGCCATCTCGCTCGCCACATGCCCGAGCATGCCCTCGATGCCGGATTTCGCCGCCGCCCGCGCGTCCGCGCGATCCTGCTGGCGCCGTTCGACACGCGTCTGGGACGAGGTCTCCGCAGGCCGAGAGGGAGTCGTGCTCGGGGTCTGGGGCCGCGGGGGAGTCCGGTTGAGGTTTCCGGTGTTGAGTTGGCCGGTGCTACGCCGCCCGGCTCCGTCGACTACGGACATAAGCTCCTCCTTGCTAAACGCTCGCTTCCTCCTCTATACCGCGAGGAGGGCAGGAGGTTCGCGATTTAGCGGAGATCAAACTCAGATTTTGCAAAACCCGAGAGCCGCTTAATGAGGGCTTAATAGACTAGCCGAGCGGCTTCTGGGTCGGCATGCCCGTTCGGCGCGGATAGGCCTTGGGCGTGGGCGCCTGCTTCATGACCGAGATCAGGCGGCGCTCCCCCATCCCCTCGGGAAGCTCCAGGGGCGTCACCGAGACATCCCCACCTCCCAAGAGCCGAAGCGCCTTCTCGGCCTTGTCCAGCTCGGCCTGCCCCGTGCTCCCCTTCATCGCCAAGAAGCGTCCGCCGACCTTCACGAAGGGAAGGCAGAGCTCGCTCAAGGCGCTCATCTCGGCGACCGCCCGGGCGAAGGCCAGATCGTACCGGTCCCGATGCGCCGGATCGCGCGCGACCTCCTCGGCCCGCCCATGCAGCGCCACACCGTTGAGGCCCAGCTCCTGGATCGACTCGGCGAGGAAGGCGACCTTCTTGCCCGTGGCTTCCAGCAAGGTGCCGCGCCAGTTCGGGCGAACGATCAAGAGGGGAATCCCCGGGAATCCCCCACCGGTGCCGACGTCGATGAAGCTCAGGGGCGCGTCCCAGAGCTCGCGCGGCAGCGCGGAGAAGACCGTGAGCGAATCGAGGAAGTGCTTGATCACGGCCTCGCGCTCGTCGACGATGCGGGTCAGGTTGGTTTTTTGGTTGCCCTCGATCAAGAGCGCGTAGTAGCGCTTGAGCTTCTCAACGGTAGCGGAGTCGAGGGAGAGGCCGAAACGGGCGGCCTCGGAAATCATCAGTTGCCATGCGTCCATAGGGAGCATGCTACCACGCAAGCGCTCGAATCGGCTATAATAGCGCCATGCAGCTGTTCAGCCACTCAACCTGGATCGTGGTCGATCTGGAAACCACCGGGGTCTCCCATGCCAAGGGCGATCGCATCGTCGAGATCGGCGCGGTCCGCCTGGACGGCGATCGTGTGACCGGCGAGTTCCAGACCCTCGTCAACCCCCAGCGCCCCATCCCGTTTTACGCACAGCGGGTCCACGGCATCTCCGACCGCATGGTGGCTTCCGCTCCGCGCTTCGCCGACGTGCTTCCGGAGTTCCTGGCCTTCTGCGGCGACGCCCCGCTGATCAGCCACAACGCCCCCTTCGATCGCGGTTTCCTCGATGCCGAGAGCCTCATGGCCGTCAACCAGAAACTCTCGCACGCCCACCTCGACACGCTGAGGGCCTCGCGCCAGCTGCTTCCCAAGCTATCCAAGCACAACCTCGACGCCCTGGTGAACCACTTCGGCATCCCACTGGAGGGCGATCGCCACCGCGCCCTGGCGGATGCCCGCGCCACCGCCCACCTCTGGGTGCACCTGCGCCGGATGGCCGAAACCGGAGCGGTCCCCCTGCGGGCCCTCCTCAAGAACTAGCCCCACTCGCACGGAGGTCGCTGCTCCCATGTCCAGTCAAGTCACGCTTTACACCGCTTTCTTCGCCGGCCTCATCTCCTTTCTCTCGCCCTGCGTCTTGCCTCTGGTCCCCGGCTACCTCTCCTACATCTCCGGGGTCTCGAGCGATCAGATGCGCGAAGGCGCCGACGCCGCGACCCGGCGCCGCGTCATGGTCAACGCCTTCGGCTTCGTCCTCGGCTTCTCGCTGATCTTCGTCCTCCTGGGAGCCTCGGCCACCGCCCTCGGCCAGTTGCTGTTGACCCAACTGGACCTGTTCTCCAAGATCGCCGGCGCCGTCATCATCGTCTTCGGCCTCCACACCATGGGCATCTTGCGGATCAAGTGGCTCTACATGGAGAAGCGCGTCCAGCTCTCCTCCAAGCCGCTGGGCGCCCTGGGCGCGGTTCTGGTCGGCATGGCCTTCGGCTTCGGCTGGACGCCCTGCATCGGCCCCATCCTCGCGAGCATCCTCGCCATCGCCGCCGCCCAGAAGACCATGGGCGAGGGCATCTCGCTCCTGACCGTCTACTCCCTCGGCCTGGGCATCCCCTTCCTCCTGGCCGGCCTCGCCATCAACCAGTTCTTCTCGGTCTTCGATCGTTTGAAGCGCCATATGCGCCTCATCGAAATCGTCTCCGGCCTCCTCTTGATCGGCGTCGGCCTCCTGATGATCACCAATAACCTGACCATCCTCGCGGGCTGGCTCCAGCAGGTCCCCGTGCTCCAGAAGTTGGCCATCTGATGACCATGAACCACGGGCCGAACCGCCCCTCGGACGCGTCCTCGCCGAAACTCACGCTCGAGATGTTCTCCGGGCTGGAACCCCAGCTCAAGGAAGCCCTGGCCATCCGCATGCGCGTCTTCGTCGAAGAGCAAGGCGTCGATCCCGCCCTGGAGATCGACGACGACGACGCCGTGGCCTGGCACGTCCTCGCCAGGCTCGACGGCGAGCCGATCGGCACCGCCCGCCTCGTCATGCTCGACCAGCTCCGCGCCAAGATCGGCCGGGTCGCCGTCCTCCCCGAAGTTCGCGGCATGGGCATCGCCACCCAACTCGTCAAATTGCTCATGGAGTACGCGCGCCGGGAAGGCCGCACCCAGGCCATCCTGGACTCCCAACTGCCCGTCATGCCGCTCTACGAGAAGCTCGGCTTCACGGCGGTGGGCGAGGTCTTCCTCGACGCCGACATCCTGCACCGGCGGATGATCCGCAAGCTCTAACCTAAAAGGCAGCGAGTTAACCGAAGCTTATCGCTGACTTTAACCCTCCTTACGACAGATCCGAACCGCTCCCGTCCATAACCTGTTAAGAGCAAAGTTCGATTTGTTTAGGGGGATCAAAGATGAGGGCACATCCGTTTAAATTCACCGCCCTGCTGATTGCAGGCACCCTGATCCTCACCCTCGGATCCGGCTGCGGCCGGCGCGTCGGCTCGCTGGTGGATCCGGCCGAGCAGCCCAGCGCGGCGCCTAGCGAGGCCCCCGCTCCGCTGCCCTCGACCCCGACTCCGCAGCCTTCCACTCCGAACCTGCCCTCGCCCACCAACCCAACCAACCCGACCAACCCCGGAGCGCAGCTCCAGGCCGTCGTCGCCTCCGTCAAGAACGGAAGTTTCCTCGGAATGGGCGCCCTCCGAGTCGAAGTCAAGGTCACCAACCCCACGCAGTACTCTCTGAGCGGCGAAGTGACAGTCTCCTTCACCAACGGCGGCAAGCCCTCCAACGAGGTCGCAAGCGAACGGGTGACCCTGATGCCCAACGAGACCATCACCCGCTACTTCGAGAGCGGCAAGTGGACCCTCGACGGAGCGACGGTCACCGTCAAGACGGACGCTCCTCTCGCCAACAACGGCTACAACAGCGGCTACGGCTACTAAGCCCCCAAACTTCGAGCCCCCGCCGGATGACCGGCGGGGGCTCTCTCTAGCGCCCGCGGCTGTTGCGAAAGGCAGCGAGCGTCAGCAGTGAAGCGCGCAGAACGAGGACGGTTGACCTCAGCTCGCTGACCTGCAGCAACGAAGATCACTTTAAAAGACGAACTCCAGCGTGCGCTCTTGCTCGAGTTCCAGCGCCGCGGGGTCGAAGCGCACCTTCCCGCTGTCGAGCGTCTTGTACAGCCTCCCGTTGGCCCGATAGGCCGAGAGCCCGACCCGATAGTCAACGCCCGCCCGCAGGTTGGACAGCCTCATGGTCTGGTTCGACGTGAAGCTCCCCGCGTAGCGCGTCTGCCCGCTGGAGGCCTCCCGGAGATCGACCTTGAAGGTCTTGACGAAGGCCGGCACGTTCCGGGGGTGCAGCATCAGCCTTCCCGAGAACGCCACCGGGTCCAGGGCGACGCTCACGCGCTCACGCCGCTCGCTCTCCACGCCCGGCCCTCCGCGCAGATCGAACTCGACCGCGGCCGGGGTCTCGGAGTTCAAGAGCCGATCCGGGGCGGTTCCCCCGGCGTTGCCCTTGGCCAGGACGTCCACGCGGTAGCGCCCACCCGCGCGCAGGTTCGCGAAGCGAGCTTCTCGCTTCCTCTCCCCCTTCTGAGGCAAGACGAGCTGAACCGAGGGCGCGAGCTCGATGAAGCCCGTCCCATCCCAGCGCCGCAGCGAGACCTCGTACTGGAAGATATCCGAGGCCCGCCAGCGGCGGCTCACGACCTGGCTTTCGAACGACGGGGAAGGCGCGGAGATCGTGACGACGAACTCGCGCGGGAGCGGCGGCGTGACGGACGGCTTGCCGCAAGCGGCCAATAGCCAACCGACGCTCCCCACGAGCAACGCTCGGCACATCCTCCGACGGAACTGCCGAGACGCCATCCCGTTACTTGGCCACTCCGGTCTCCGGAGCGGTCGGATTGCGGAAGCCGCCTTCTTCCGGTGGCAGGAGGGTGGTCGAGCCCGAGCCGTTGAACGGTACCGCGTCGAAGACGACGCGCAGATCCGCATTCACGGTATCCTCGACGTCCTGGGAGGCCGAGAAGTCGAAACGGGCGGTGGCTGGGACAGAGGTCAGGACCTGGGCCGGGGTGGAGCCGCCGGCATTGCCCTTGGCGACCACGGAGACCTGGTAGATGCTGCCCTGGCGGAGGTTGGTGAAGACGGCCCGGGTCTTGGGATCCTGCTTGCGAGGAACGACGACGGTCAAGGGAGTGGGAAGATCCGAGAAGGTCTTGCCGTCTCCCACCTTGAGGGTGACCTCGTACTGATAGATATCCGCGTCCACCCAGCGGTGCACCGTGGCCTGGGTGGCAAAGCCCCCGTCGGTCGGCGGAACGAGGTTCACGGCGATCGCCCGATTGCCGGCTTGACCCGAATTGGCCACCACCGCGTTCGGAGTGGACGCGCCCAGATCCGGCTGAGCCCCCGGCGCCGAGACGGCGCATCCCACCAGGCTCAAGGCCAGTGCCACTCCCAAACCCCCACGTAACATCGAGATGCCCCTTTCTACTCGTCGCCCGGCCAACCCGGGAAGTTTTGTGAGTCTTCCCCACGCGGGGTTTGGGGCCCAACACCCCCCTCTCCAGGCCCTTGACGCCCACGGCGCAATCGGGGCTCGGCCCCGATCCCGCGCGCTTTGACAAGCGACCCAGACCTGGTAGAGTGGATGAACTTGGAGGTGATGCAAACTCACCTCTCCGCTATTTTGGGGCCCCTGCGCCCAGACTCAAACGTAGGCACCGAGGGGATCAACGCCCCCTCGGTGCCTTTAAACCCAGGCGATTATTGCATCAAACCGGTCAAACAAGGGTTTAATGCAGCGCCGCCCCTCGATTTCAAGGGAGAAGACCTAGCGTGGCATCTTATCAGTACGTCTACACGATGCACCGCCTGACCAAGGTGGTGGGCCCCAACAACCGCGAGGTGCTCAAGGACGTCACCCTCGCCTTCCTGCCTGGAGCGAAGATCGGCGTGCTTGGTTACAACGGCGCCGGTAAGTCGACCCTTCTGCGCATCATGGCGGGCGTGGACAGCAACTTCCAGGGCGAGGCCCGGTTGGCGGACGGCGCGACCGTCGGCTTCCTGCCCCAGGAGCCGCAGCTGGATCCCACCAAGACCGTCCGCGAGAACATCGAGGAGGGCATGGGCCGGGCCAAGGAGCTCCTGAAGCGCTTCGAAGAGCTCTCCATGAACTACTCGGACGAGACCGCCGACGAGTTCCAGCGGGTCCAGGACGAGATCGAGGCCATGGACGCCTGGAGCCTCGACACCACCCTCGAGATCGCCATGGACGCCCTGCGCGTGCCCCCCGGGGACGCCGACGTGACCAAGCTCTCCGGTGGTGAACGCCGCCGCGTCGCCCTTTGCCGCCTCCTCCTGTCGGCTCCCGATCTCCTGCTGCTGGACGAGCCCACCAACCACTTGGACGCCGAATCGGTCGCCTGGCTCGAGCATCACCTGGCCGAGTACAAGGGCACCGTCGTGGCGGTCACGCACGATCGCTACTTCCTCGACAACGTCGCGGGCTGGATCCTCGAGCTGGATCGCGGGCAGGGGATTCCCTGGGAAGGCAACTACTCCTCGTGGCTCGAGCAGAAGGAAAAGCGCCTCGCCCTTGAAGAGAAGCAGGCCTCGGCCCGTCGCCGCACCCTCGAGCGGGAGCTGGAGTGGGTCCGCATGGCCCCCCGTGCCCGCCAAGCCAAGAGCAAGGCCCGTCTCAACAACTACGAGAGCCTCCTGGCCCAGGAATCGCAGGCCAAGGTGGATACGGTCGAGATGCACATCCCGGCCGGCAAGCGTCTCGGCAACGTCGTCGTCCAGGGCAAGGATCTCACCAAGGCCTACGGCGACAAGCTCCTCTTCGAGGGCTTCAACTTCGAGTTGCCGCCGGGCGGCATCGTGGGCGTCATCGGGGCCAACGGCGCCGGTAAGACCACGCTCATGCGGATGATCGTCGGCCAGGAGCAGCCTGATTCCGGCGAGCTGCGGGTCGGTGAGACCGTCGAGCTCGGGTACGTCGACCAGTCGCGCGACGCGCTCGACGACGAGAAGACCGTCTGGGACGAGATCTCGAACGGTGAGGAGAAGATCAAGGTGGGCAACCGCGAGGTCGCCTCGCGTGCCTACGTCGCGAACTTCAACTTCCGCGGCTCCGACCAGCAGAAGAAGGTGGGGCTCTTGTCGGGGGGTGAGCGCAACCGCGTCCACATGGCGAAGCTCCTGAAGAAGGGCAGCAACGTCCTGCTGCTGGACGAGCCGACCAACGACCTCGACGTCGACACCCTGCGCGCCCTGGAGGAAGCCCTTCTGGACTTCGCCGGCTGCGCCGTGGTGGTCTCGCACGACCGCTGGTTCCTCGACCGGATCGCCACCCATATCATCGCCTTCGAGGGCGATTCGCAGGTGATCTTCTTCGAGGGCAACTACCAGGACTACGAAGAGAACCGCAAGAAGCGCCTGGGCGCCGAGGCGGCCCAGCCCAAGCGGATCAAGTACCGTCCGCTCACCCGGGCGTAACGCAAGCATTAAAGGGGCCGGAGGCAATGCCTCCGGCCCCTTGATTTTGCGTAAAGCGCTAAGCGAAGAGGCGTGAGGCGATCGCCCGGTGTACGAAGAACCCCGCGTAGAGTAGGGCGACGCCGGCCAGCAGGTAGAGCCAGAACGAGCCCTTGAAGCGGGCGTAGAACAAAAAAGGCAGGAAGAAGAGCAAGCTGATCGGGATGGCCGAGAGGATCGACAGGGCGAAGGTCGACGCCTGCGCTCCGTTGCCGGTCTGGGCGTAGGTGAAGCTCAGGGAGAGGATCGTGGCCAACGGCAAGGCCACGAGGTAGCCCGCGAACACCGGGAAGCGGGTCGCCAACGACGAAAGCCCCGCAATCAGCAGGGCCGAAAAAAGCGTTTTGCCGAGAAACAGGGCCAACTCACGGTCCAAAATGCGCAACTCCTTCGAAAAGGTAGCCCCAGAACGATCTTCACGTGCTCGAAAGGGGATCCGACAGGCGCGGCTCATGATAACATAGGATCACGCTCGCCAAGGGCAAGCCGTATCGCCCCTTCGGTACCGGATGAATCGCCCGGATGGTCACCTCACCGGCATCGGAGCGTTCGCCCGAGATCACCCGCTTGGAAAACGCCCCCAGGCCCCGCGGCGGTTTTGAAGGCAGCGAAGCTGACCTGAAGAAACGACTATTGACCTAGGAGACTATCGCTATGGCATCGACTGAGAACGCCTCTCCCTACGAACCCATCACGGGCACGATCAAGGTCGCTTCGGATGGCCGTGTTCACCTCTCGCCGACGCTCGTCAAGAAGCTCCAGGGCACTGCGGGCGAACTCCTTCACTACATGATCATCGACGGCGAGATCAACATCCGCAAGGACCCCTACTAAATCCAAAAAACGGCCCGACCCCTTGCGGGGTCGGGCCCTTCTGCTGGACCTGATGGCGCGAGTCGCGTCAGGACAGCGCCGCTGCCTGACGCAACTCGCCGCGGGGCTAGTGCCCCACGTGCACCATGAAGTCGTGGGAGAGGCGTTCAGAGACGCGCTCCAGCTTGGATTCGACCTCCTTGAGGTCCGAGCCGTGCACCAGAACGCTCGCATGGTACGGCTTGGCGTCGAGGGGCTGCACCCCAGGGATGGCGTAACCCCGGAGATCCGGACGCTCATAAGGCGCCATGCACGCCGCCACCCCCGCATAGGCCTCATGGGTCTTTGGAAGACGGTACGGGCCCTGGAATTGCGCGATCTCCAGGCGCGCCCACTCGGCCCAGAGGTTGAGGCCAGTCTCGGCTTCGACCATCTCCTCGATCATGCCGGCTCCCACGCGGGCGCTCGCTTCGAGGAAGTAGAGCTTGCCGTCCTCCTGGCTGCGGATGTACTCGATGTGCGTCACGCCGAAGGGAAGCCCCAGGGCTGCAATCACCTTCGCGTTGAACTCCAGGAGATCCTTCTCGATGACGTCGCCCCGCCGTAGCGAGCTGGACGTGTAGACGCCGCCCTGGCGATGCAATTGTAATATAGGCATGCCGTAGCGGTGGGCCCGCGCCATCTGGACCCGGCCCTCCGAGACGATGCCGTCCACATGGTAGACGTCGCCGGGGGTGAACTTCTCGAGCAGGAAGTTGGACTGCTCGTCACCCAGCCGATCCAGCTCGCGCCAGAGCTCTTCGGGATGGTGGATCACCTTGATGCCGTTCGAGGACGCCTCGGTCCGGGGCTTCAGCACCCACGGGGCCGGCACTTCCGCCATGAAGGCCCCGAGGGCCGAATACGGGAAGAGCGGCGTGAACGGCGGCACCCGCAGGCCCGCCTCCTGGGCGACCCGCCGCATCGCGAGCTTGTCGCGGAAGTTGCGCGCCACCGTGACCCCGATACCCGGGATCTGGAGGTGCTCGCGCAAGGCGGCCCCGATCTCGATATCGTACTCGCCGAGCGCCACCACCCGATCAATCGCGTGATGCCGCGCCACGTAGCTCACGGTGTCCCGCACGAGCTTGGGATCGAAGATGTTCACCACCGCGAAGAGCTCGTCGAGGGTCTCCCGAGGCCAGTCGTACCCCAGCGCATCCGCCTGGGTCAAAACGAGCAAGCGATGCCCCTGTTGCTTGATCTCCTTGAGGAAAGCCTGCGCGTATAGCCCCTTGGTTGCGGCCATCACACAGAGGAACGTCAACTGTCGCACTCTCTTCTCCTGTCGTCGAGTCCATCCTGATCCATTATACCGCTCGCCTCGGTCACCCGGGTCGCCGCGCGGACGGTGCTCGCGGCCAGGCTCGTCAAGGCTGTCCTAAATTTAACCCCATGATGACGCTTGAGCGTTAGACGAGCAAGACGAGGATTTTTTACCGGGCAGGCGAGCCTTTTTGACGGCGAGGCCCTCCAGGGGCATCAAATCTCCGTTAAATCTCCGAAATCTCGCCCGAATCCCGCAAGCGCCTGATGCGCGAGGGGTATGACTCCCTGTAAGCGTCCAATTACGCCGTCGAACGCCCGACGGCCCGAAAGGGGGAGTCCCGATGAAGAGACCCGGCATGCCGGCGCCCATCGCGCGCACGGCGATCGCCCTCTCGATGCTCTGCGCCGGGGGCGCCTTTGCCGCCGAACGGGTGGAAAAGGGCCCCATCACCAAGACTCCCGCCGTCATCAACGGCCAAGAGGGCACCTGGGTCGAGTACACCGAGTACGTCTTCCGCTCCGTCGACTGGGAAGCCCGCATCCGCGCCCTCTACGAAAAAGTCTTCGGGCGCGTCGCCGTCACCGACGCCCAGGTCAAGGCCCTGGCTCAAACTGCCCGCGCTGGTAAACTTCCTCTCACCACCCTGGAAAGCCAACTCGTCAGCCTGAAGACCACGCTCAACGCGAGCGCCTACAACCCCAACCAGAACACCTCCGAGCTGAAGGCCATGCGCGCGCGCCTGGAAACGCAGTTCACGGTCCGCTACGCCGGGGATTACCTGGGGGCCAACGAAGCCTCGACCCTGCGCCTGGCCGATCGCTTCCTCGCCGTCGCCAAGGCCATCGAGGCCGGTCTCTACGACTTCAGCGTCACCGGCTTCACCCTCGAGGGCCAGCATTCGCTGAACCTCGGCAGCGTGTTCCAGGATTACTTCACCAAGTACCGCAAGGACGTCGAGGTGCTCGGCAGCCACTCGGGCGACTCCTCGGGCGGCTCGCGCAACCGGATCACCGTGAAGAACCTGACGGCCGCCAAGGCCTACGAAATCGCCCTCGATCTCTACCAGCTGGCAAGCCGCACCGCCTCCCCCATCGCCTTCGACCTCAACCATGACGGCAAGATCGGCGTCACGGGCAAATCCTCGGCCAAGGTTCGCCTCGGCAAGAACGGCTTCGTCCCCGAAGGCTCCGTCGACTTCGACCTCCTGGGCCAGGGCCGGACGGGCCGCTACGAGTGGCTCAACGGCGACGGCGACGGCTTCCTGGTCGACGACCGGGACGGCGCCATCACCCGGGCCGCCCAAGGCGACGGCGTGATCTCGGGCGTGCAGCTCTTCGGAAACGCGGGGGGCTACGCCCACGGCTTCCAGAAGCTGGCCGCGAACTTCGACAAGGATGCGAAACTGGCCGCGACCTCCACGTCCCTGCCGCCCGGCTACGGCGTCCTGAAGGGCAATGAACTCAAGGGGCTGTTGGTCTGGATAGACTCCAACCGCGACGCCAAAGTCCAGCCCATCGAGCTGAGGACCCTGGCCCAGCTGGAGATTACCGAGATCGGCTCGGACTTCGCGATGGTCAAGAACTCCGACGGCGAGTTGCTGATGCGATCGCAGTACATCGTCCAGCACGGCAAGAAGTACCTGAGCGAGGACGTCTGGTTCGCGCAGGCCCCCGACGAGCTGGACTAGGCCGGGAAGGAGAACGCGATGAGACCACTAATCCCCACCCCACTCCTGGCTGGCACCCTTCTCGCCTTGGGCATGCTGCTTCCTGCGCCGAGCGCTTGGGCCCACGTTCCCGACCGGGTCGAGCATCAGACCACCGTTACTCCGGGCAAGAACGGGGCTCAGTCGGGCCACTGGCTCGACGTCTCCGAATCCGTCTTCCGCTGGGAAGCTCCCTCCCCGGCGAGCGCCTCGCTGGAGCCGGAAGTTCCGCCGGCCGCCTCGGTCCCCGATCTCGGTCCCGACTGGGAGCTGGCTGGCAGCCGCAAGGTCAAGAACTGGGTTCCCCATCCCGCCCTTTCCGGCGGCGGCACGTGGCAGCTTGTCGACTTCAACAAGTACCGCCTCTTCCAGGAGAGCCTGGTGAACCCGGCCCCGGACATGCCCGCGAGCCCCGCTCCGGACGTCCTCCTAGGCCCCATCAAGAAGGGCAGGCCTTACGAGGAGTCGAAGGGCATCGAACGGGTCCGCAAGGGACTCGCCGTCCACAAGTACCAGACCCTCGTCACCGTGACGCCCCAGACCCGGACCGAAACCACCGTCCGTAAGAGCTGGACCCTCTCGGAGTTCACCCGCACGGAGAACCGCAGCCGGGCCCTGCGCACCAAGTACGGCCTCTACGACCTCTCCTTCCAGGTTCCCGTATTGAACTATCGCTGGGACGTCGTGGAGCTGGGCCGCAGCTCGCGCGAGGCGACCCTCGAGCCCTCGCGGACGTCGCGCGTCGTCGAATTGCTGCCGCCCGAGCGGGCCTCGGAGGTCTCGGCGCTGGCGGCAGCGGGGGGCGATCGCCCCGGCGTCTTCCGCGGCGACGCAGGCTCGGGCGGAAAGGCCTCCCTGTCGGGCTCGAAGCTGCGCGAGCAGATGGGAGCCAACCATGTGAAGGCCTCGGACGCGCTCACCCCGGAACAGCTGGAAGCAGCCAAGAAACACGCCGAAGAAGAAACTCGCAAGCAGTTCGAGGCCGAGATGCAGGCCAAGGCCGAAGCCGAGGAGACCCGCAAGAAGGCCGCCTCAGACGCGGCCGAGGCGGCCCGGAAGTCCGATTCCGCCCCGGCGATCACCGCGGTCCTCGGGCAATGGGTCAGCGGTGGCGGCAAGAGCCAGATCACCGTCGCTCGAAACGGCAACTCCAACAACCTCCGCGTCCATGCTCACCTGGTGCTCAACCACGACACCCTCTCGAAGACCGTCGAGTCTTTGCCCTTCGGGCCGTCCTTCCAGATGGCGGTCGGCAAGGACAAGTTCGGGGTGACGTACACCATGAAGGCGACGGTCAACGCCGAAGCCACCCAGATGCGCATCCTGATCTGGCGCGATGGCCTGATCAACGCCATCGTCGCGGAGGGCACCCTCACCAAGAAGTCAGGAGCTCAGCCGTAGAGGAAGTGAAGGGCGCGGTGGATCCGGCGGCGCCAGGCGCGTTCGTTATGGTCCCCGCGCGGGTCGGGACGCCAGAAATAGTGGTAGTTCTGCCAGAAGCCCTTGCGTTCCAGCATCTGCGCCATCCATTCGGCATGCTCGATGACGATCCCGTTGGCTTCCTTGGCTCCGCAGTCCAGGTAGAGCCGCGGATCCCCCGCGCAAGCCGCCTTGGCGACGTACTCGAAAATCTTGCCTTCGGCGACCCAAAGCGACGGCGACATGCAGAGCGCCTTGCCGAAGTGGTCGTTGTGGCGGAAGAAGCCATAGAGGGACATGAGGCCGCCCAGCGAGGAGCCTCCGATCATGGTGTGCTCGGGACCGGTGAGGACCCGCAGATCCTTCGATACCATCGGCATGAGCGTGCCGGTGAGCCAGTCGAGCATGGAGTCCGCCTGGGCCTGAGCGCCGTCCTCGACGGGCCAGGGCACGAGTTCCTCCTCGCGCTTGGTGCCGTGGTGGATCGCCACGACGATGGGAACCTTCCGACCGTGGGTCGCGCGCATGTCGAGGGCCTGGTGCAAGTGCCAGCCGCCGGCGAACGAGCCGTGATCCCCGAAGAGGTTCTGGCCGTCCCACATGTAAGCGACGGGATAGCGCTTCTCGGAAGCGTCGTAGCCGTGGGGAAGGTAGATCGTGAGGCGGCGATCGCCGTCGAAGCCCTCGATCTTCAAGGGCTTGGCTTGGTGCAGGCGGCCACGAAGCAGGGGTTTGGTGATGATCATGGTCGTCTTTGCTCGGTGAAGGGAAGCGAGACACCAGGGTAATGCGCGCCCGGGGATTTGACAAGGGAAGTCCGCGCCGCGTCCGGGCCGCGCGTGGGCGCGGGAAGCGGCTTATGATAAACTGGAGCCTATGAAGGAACCTATTTTGAAGATCGGATCCCTCGAACTGGAGAGCCCGGTGATCCTGGCGCCCATGTGCGGGGTTTGCGACATCCCTTATATCAAGCTGATGCGGCGTTACGACCAGGAGAGCCTGGTCTTCCACGAGATGTTCTCGGCGGTGGGACTCCTCAACTGGGGACGCCGCAAGGACAACGCGCCGGCCTTCCGGGTGCCCGACGACGTGAAGCCCTTGGGCCTTCAGCTCTTCGGCCATGAACCCGAGGCCATGGGGCAGGCCGCCCGGATCCTGGCGGATGCCGGGGCGGCGGTCATCGACGTGAACCTCGGCTGCCCGGTCCCCAAGATCACCAAGGGCTGCGACGGCTCGGCGCTCCTCAAGGACACGCCCCTCCTTCGCGAGATCCTCAAGGCGATGATCCGCTACGTGCCGGACAAGCCGGTGACGATCAAGATGCGTCTGGGCTGGGACGACGACCACCGCAACTACGTGGAAGTCGCCAAGATCGCCGAGGACGCCGGAGTCGCGGCCATCACGGTGCACGGGCGGACCCGCTCGCAGATGTACACCGGATCGGCCGACTGGGAGGCGATCGCCGAAGTGGTCCAGGCCGTCTCCATTCCCGTCATCGGCAACGGAGACCTCTACGATCCCATCGTCGCGGTCCAGCGTCTCAAGGAATCCGGCTGCAAAGGCGTCATGTTTGGGCGGGGAGCCCAGGGGAACCCGTGGATCATTCCGCGGACGGCGCATTACTTCAAGACCGGCGAGCTCTTGCCCGAGCCTTCGGACGTCGAGCGGCTCCGCGTCGCGCTCGACCACTGCATGCTGCTCATCGAGGAGAAGGGCGAGCGGACCGGCGTGCCGGAATGCCGCAAGCATGTGGCCTGGTACACCAAGGGCATGCACGCGTCGGCGGATCTGCGCCACCGCGTGAACCAGACCCAGACCCGCGAAGCGCTCGTAGAAGTCATCGAGAATTTCATTGAAATCCTCTCCGGAGCGCCCGCGGTCGCCTAACGTCCGCGGCCTTTACGCAAAACGGCGTCACGCCTTGATGCTAAGACGTTTTCTCTCACGACCGCATGAGGTCAGGCGCTGTGGTAACATGGCGCCTGCGCTCGGCATGGTCGCCAGCCTCCCGCAGTGACGCGGAACATTCTTCGAAAAGGTATCGTTGCCTCAGGTCCGCCTCGCATCCCCGGTAAAAGCCGCAGGCACCCCGCAACAGCCGCGATTACCACCCACGAATGAGGAGTCATCGAGTGAATCTTCTAGGTAGAGTGTCGGTCTTTCCCGTAGTTCCGGCCCGGTTAGAGCGCCTGAGCGAATTGGCCCATAACATGTGGTGGTCCTGGAACCCGGAGGCCCAAGCGCTGTTCAGCGGCATGGACTCCGAGCTCTGGGAGCGCATCTACCATAACCCGGTCAAGTTCCTGGTGGAAGTCGACCAGCAGAAGCTGGACGCCGCCGAGCGCGATCCCCAGTACCTCGCCCTTTACGACCGGGTCATGGCGGCCTTCGACGCCTACATGAACCCCAAGGACACCTGGTACTCCCGGACCTTCCCGCAGCATGCCAAGGCCAGCATCGCCTACTTCTCGGCCGAGTTCGGCCTGCATGAGGCCCTTCCCATCTACTCGGGCGGCCTCGGCATCCTCTCGGGCGACCACTGCAAATCCGCCTCGGACCTCGGCCTCCCCTTCGTGGGCGTCGGCCTCCTCTACAACCAGGGCTACTTCAAGCAGCTCCTCAATACCGAGGGCTGGCAGGAAGCCACCTACAAGAAGCTCAACTTCGCCGAGCTCCCCATCAAGCCCACCCAGGACGCCGACGGCCAGGATATCGTGATCTCGGTGGAGCTTCCCGGCCGCACCGTCTTCGCCAAGGTCTGGAAGGTCCAGGTCGGCCGGATCCCCCTGTACCTGCTCGACACCGACATCCCCGACAACGCCCCCGAAGATCGTCGCTTCTCGGCCCAGCTCTACGGCGGTGACCAGGACATGCGCATCACCCAGGAAATCCTCCTGGGCATCGGCGGCGTCCGCGCCCTTCGCCAGCTGGGCTATAACCCCGAAGTCTGGCACATGAACGAAGGCCACTCGGCCTTCCTGAACCTCGAGCGCAGCCGCGAACTGGTGCAGACCCAGGGAATGACCTTCTACGAGGCGCTGGAGGCCACGGCCGCCAACTCCATCTTCACCACGCACACCCCGGTCCCCGCGGGCAACGACGCGTTCACCTTCGACATGATGGAGCGCTACTTCCACCGCTTCTGGGGCGCGCTTGGCCTCAACCGCGAAGAGTTCATGGCGCTCGGCCGCCACGACCAGCCCGCCGGCCCCCCGCTCTTCAGTCTCACCGTCCTGGCCCTGCGCCTCTCGCGTCAGGCCAACGGCGTGAGCAAGCTGCATGGCGAGGTCTCCCGCCGCATCTGGCACGACCTCTGGCCCGGCGTCCCCAAGACCGAGGTGCCCATCACCTCGATCACCAACGGCATCCACACCGAGACCTGGCTCGCCCCCGAGCTCGGCACGCTCTTCAACGCCTACCTGGGCGAGCAGTGGCATGAACGCGTCGAGCAGGACGCCACCTGGAAGAAGCTCGAATCCGTGCCCAACGCCGAGCTTTGGAACGTCCACCGCCTCCTCAAGCACCGGATGGTCGAGTTCATCCGCGAGCGCATGAAGGCCCAGTGGCTGCGCCACGGCGAGCCCCACTCCAAGCTCAAGGAAGCCGAGACCCTCCTGGATCCCGAAGCGCTCACCCTGGGCTTCGCCCGCCGCTTCGCCACCTACAAGCGCGCGACCCTGATCTTCCGGGACGCCGCCCGCCTACAGAAGACCCTGCATGCCCAGGGACGTCCGGTCCAGATCATCTTCGCCGGTAAGGCCCACCCTGCCGACGAGCCCGGTAAGCGCTTCATCCAGCAGATCCACCAGATCGCGCAGCAGGAAGGCTTCGACGGCAAGGTCGTTCTGCTCGAGGACTACGACATGAACATGGCCCGCCACCTGGTCGCGGGCGTGGACGTCTGGCTCAACAACCCGCGCCGTCCGCTCGAAGCCTCCGGCACCTCCGGCCAGAAGGCCGCCCTCAACGGCATCCTGAACTTCAGCGTCCTCGACGGCTGGTGGGTCGAAGGCTACAACGGCATCAACGGCTGGGCCATCGGCGAAGAGCGCGAGTTCAAGTCCTACGACGAGCAGGACGCCGCCGACGCCGCCTCGTTCTACACCACCCTCGAAGAGGAAGTCGTGCCGCTGTACTACGACCGCGATGCCGAGGGCGTGCCCCACGGTTGGGTCAAGCGGATGAAGAACGCCATGGAGACCCTGGCGCCTGCCTTCAGCATGCAGCGCATGGTCCAGGACTACTCCCGCGACCTCTACATCCCGGCGGTCGTTCACGGCCAGGAGTTCGCCGCCAACGGCTACAAGGTCGCCCGCGAAGCCTCCGAGTGGAAGGGCAAGGTTCGCCTGAACTGGCAGCACATCCACCTCGAAGCCAACGGCCCCAAGGATGGCAAGCTCGCGGTCGGCGAGCCCGTCGAAGTCACGGCCCGCATCCGCTTGGGACACCTCAAGCCCAGTGATGTGGCCGTCGAGATCACCCACGGCCGCGAGGTCGCGGGCGTCCTCACCGACTTCGAGACCCTCCCCATGGAGCGCGTCGGCGAGGCGGACGGCACCCTCGTCTACCGGGGAACCTTCGTGCCCAAGTCGAGCGGCTCGTACGGCTACGGCGTGCGGATCGTCCCTCAGGACGCCCACATGCTCAGCAAGCAAGAGATGGCGCTCATCCGCTGGGCCTAGTCCCATCCCGTCGAAAGGGGTTGCTGACCGCGGTCGGCAACCCCTTTTCCTTTGGAACCCCGCACGCGAGGTCGGTATACTGTCCTTATGGCTAACGCAGGAGGACACCCCATGCCCAACCTAGGCCCCACCATCCGCTCTTACGATCCGGGAAACGGAGAGTTTCTCGGCGAGGTCCCGCTTTGCGGCCCCGAGCAGGCCCATGCGGCCGTTGCCGCGGCAAGAGCCGCCCTTCCCGGATGGCGGGAGCTGGGCTACGAAGGTCGACGCAAGGCCCTTCTGGGGTTACGCGACAAGCTGCGCGACGATCACCGGGGTATCGCAGGGCTTTTGAGCCGCGAGAACGGCAAACCGCTGCCGGACGCCCTCACCGAAGTCCTTTCCGCCTGCGAATTCCTGGCGTACTACGCCGCGAACGCCGCCAAATTCCTGAGGGACCGCCGCATCCAGGTCCCCAACCCGGTCATGCGCAATGCCAAGACCTTTCTGACCTACCAGCCCAAGGGCGTGGTCGGAGTGATCACGCCTTGGAACTATCCCCTCTTGCTCTCGATGTCCTCGATCGCCGCGGCCTTGGCCGCCGGGAACACGGTCGTCCATAAGCCTTCGGAGTGGACGCCCCTGCTCGCCGAGCGCCTGGACCGGCTCGCCCAGGAGGCCCTGCCCCCGGGAGTGCTTGGCTTGTTGACGGGAGACGGTTCGACGGGAGCCGCCCTGCTCGAGACGAAGCTCGACCATGTCTGCTTCACGGGAAGCGTGGCCACGGGCATCGCGGTGGCCCGCCGAGCAGCAGAGAAGCTGATCACCGTGACTCTTGAGCTGGGTGGCAAGGATGCGGCCGTGATCATGCCGGATGCCGACCTCGACTTCACCGCTCGTGGGGTCGTCTGGGCCGCTTTCAGCAACGCGGGGCAGGCATGTGCCTCGATCGAGCGCCTCTACGTGCCGCGCTCCCTAATGCTAGGGCTGACCGAGCGCATCTTGCGCCGGGTGGAAGCCCTGTCGGTCGGACATGGGCTGGACCCCGGCGTCGAGGTGGGCCCGATCATCAACGAGCGGCAACTCGCCCGGATCGACGAACAGGTGAAGGACGCGATCGCCAAGGGAGCGACCGTGCTCCTGGGCGGCCACCGCCTGGACCACGAGGGAACCTACTACGCCCCCACCGTGATCACCGACGTCACCCCCGCCATGTTGCTCATGCAGGAAGAGACCTTCGGACCGGTCCTCCCGCTAATTCCGGTAGACACGGTGGAAGAAGCGATCCGCCTCGCCAACGACTCCCCCTTCGGCCTCAACGCCACGGTCTGGGGGAGCGATCTCCAGGCCGCTGAGCGCGTCGCCCGGCGGCTCGAAGCGGGAACCGTCTGGGTGAACACGGGCATGGACACCTATGGAGTGCCCCAGACGCCGCGCGGAGGCTTCAAGCTCAGTGGCCTCGGCAAGGTCGGCGGTGAAGCGGGCCTGCTGGAGCTGGTCGAGTCCCAGTTGATCGACATGAACCGCTCGGGCCGCGTGCGCCCGTTCTGGTACCCGGCGGGCCGGGGCCTCAGCGACTTCTTCTCCGGAAGCCTCATGGCCCTGCACGGGGGCAGCCTTCGCGCGCGCCTGGAAGGCGCCCTGTCGCTCCTGCGCCACTTCCCTCGAAACTAGCCCATCGTTGCGACAGATCAGCTTCGCGTTACTAACCGTAGCCGCGGGCGCTAATCCTTACGAAACAATCACGTAATCATCACGTAACAATTCGCCTTTACAGGGCTGCGAGGCGGGTTTGCCAAGCAAACGATCGGGTATACAACGGTTGTTTGAGTGGCGTTTGAACGCCATCCTATCATCGCCAAGACGTCGCATTCGGAGTGCCTCGATGCCCCACTCAACCCTGGTCGACCTTCTCCACGCCCGCGCCACCCAGCATCCCGACTTCCAGGTCTACACGTTCCTGAGCGACGGCGAGAACGAGAAGGACGCGCTGACGTACGCGCAGCTCGATCGCAAGGCGCGACTGCTCGCCAAGTGGCTTGGCGAGCATGGCGCCTTCGGCGACCGGGTCGTTCTCCTGTATCCGCCGGGCCTGGAGTTCATCGCGGCCTTCTTCGGCTGCCTCTACGCGGGCATGATCCCCGTCCCCGCCTTCCCGCCGCGCAACAACCGCAACATGGAGCGGCTGGTCGCCATCATGGAGGACGCGAAGGCGGCGATCGCCCTCATGACCGAGCCCATCCGCGGCATGATTGCCGCCTCCTACGCCGAGACCCCGGGCCTCGACGCGGTGACATGCCTCGCCACCGAGACCCTGGCGGACGAGGACGCTGCCTGGGAGCGGCCGCCCATCGACGGCGACACCCTTTGCTTCCTTCAATACACCTCGGGCTCCACCGGCATCCCGAAAGGCGTCATGGTGAGCCACGGCAACCTCCTGACCAACATGGAGGACATCGCGACCGGCCTCGAACTCTCGGAGAAGACGGTCTCGGTCTCGTGGCTGCCGTTCTATCACGACATGGGCCTGATCTACGGGGTGCTTCTTCCCGTCTTCACTGGCTTCCGGGTCTACCTGATGGCGCCCATCGCCTTCCTGCAGCGCCCCATCCGCTGGCTCAAGGCCATCACCCGCTTCCGCGGCACCCTGACGAGCGCCCCCAACTTCGCCTACGACCTCTGCGTCCGCAAGGTGACCCCCGAGATGCGCGAGGCCCTGGATCTCAGCTGCCTGGCCTCGGCTGCCAACGGCGCCGAGCCGCTGCGCCGCGACACGCTCGAGAACTTCGCCCAGCACTTCGAGCCGGCGGGATTCGCGCGTAGCGCCTTGCGTCCGTGTTACGGGCTGGCCGAAGGCACGCTCAAGGTCTCCGTCGCGCCGGTCGCCCGCCCTCCGATTTACCTGGAAGTCGATGCCGACGAACTTGAGCAGCACCGGGTCGTTCCCGCTTCCGGCGCGGATTCCCGGCTGATTGTGGGCTCGGGGGTGACGCTGCGCGCCGGCGTGACCATCGTGCACCCGGAGACCCTCCGGGTCTGCGCTCCTGACGAGGTCGGCGAGATCTGGGTTTCGGGCGACGCCGTGGCCAAGGGCTACTGGAACCGCCCGGAGGAATCCGAGCGGACGTTCCAGGCCAAGACCTCCGACACCGGCGAAGGGCCCTTTCTCCGCACGGGCGACCTCGGCTTCGTTCACGAGGGCGAGCTCTTCGTCACCGGCCGCATCAAGGACCTCATCATCATCCGGGGCCGAAACCACTACCCCCAGGACATCGAGCGCATCATCGAAGGCTGTCACCCCTCCCTGCGCCAAGGCTGCTCGGCCAGCTTCTCGGTCGAGGTCAGCGGTGAGGAGCGCCTGGTCGTCGTGGCTGAGGTCGAGCGCCGGCACCAGGCGGACCGTTCCCAGCCCACGCCCGGCAATGCGCAGGCCATGGAAGAGCGCTTGGACCACTTCGAACTGGCTCCGGCCCCGCTCGAGCAGAAGCACGTTCTCGACATGATCCGCCAAGCCGTGGCCGACCAGTTCGAGGTCATGGTCCACGAGGTGGTGCTCATCAAGGCGACGACCATTCCCAAGACGTCGAGCGGGAAGATCCAACGCCAGACTTGCCGCGCGGCCTACCTTGCAGGCCGCCTCGAAATCGTGAACCGATAAGGAGGAGCCGATGACGCAGACCCAATCGACCTGGAGCGAAGACGTCCTTCAGGAGTGGCTCATCGACAAGCTCGCCGCAGAGCTGGGCATCGACCCTTCCGATATCGACGTGCAGCAGCCCTTCGCCCAGTACGGGGTCGACTCGGTACTGGCCGTCACCCTGGTGGCCGATCTCGAGGATGCCATGGGCCTTGAGCTCAACCCCACCCTGCTCTTCGACTATCCCAGCATCGAGGCGATCGCCCAGCACCTGGCAGGTCAGCCGGCGTGAGCCAAGAGCCGATCGCGATTATCGGCATCGGCTGCCGCTTTCCCGGAGCCGATAGCCCCAAGGCCTTCTGGGAACTGCTGACCCGGGGCGAGGACGCCGTTCGCGAAGTTCCCGCCGAGCGCTGGAACGTCGACGACCTCTATGATCCTGACGCCTCCAAGGCCGGCAAGATGACCACCCGCTGGGGAGGCTTCCTCGACGGCATCTCCGCCTTCGACGCTCCGTTCTTCCGCATCTCTCCGCGCGAAGCCGCCCGCATGGACCCCCAGCATCGCCTGCTGCTGGAAACCTCCTGGGAAGCCCTCGAAGACGCGGGCCTGGTGCCCGAGACGCTCGCCGGCTCGAAAACCGGAGTCTTCGTCGGCATCGCCAACTCCGACGCCAGCCGCCTGCACCTCCACGATCCCCACGGCATCGACGTCCACACCAACACCGGCTCGGCCTACAGCATCGCCGCCAACCGGCTCTCCTACGTCTACGACTTCCGGGGCCCCTCTCTCGCCGTCGACACTGCCTGCTCCTCGTCCCTGGTGGCCGTCCACCTCGCCTGCCAAAGCCTGAGATCCGGCGAATCCACCCTCGCCCTGGCCGGCGGCGTCAACCTCATCCTCACGCCCGAGATCACCATCGGCTTCTCCCGCCTCGCCGCCATGGCCCCCGACGGCCGCTGCAAGGCCTTCGACGCCAAGGCCAACGGCTACGTCCGCAGCGAAGGCGTCGGCATCGTCGCGCTGAAGCTGCTCAGCCAGGCCCTGGCGGACGGAGATCCCCTCATCGCCCTCATCAGCGGCAGCGCCGTCAACCAGGATGGCCGCTCAAATGGCCTTACCGCCCCGAACCGCTGGTCTCAAGAAGCCGTGATCACCGAAGCCTACCAGAAAGCGGACGTGTCGCCGGGTCAGGTGCATTACGTCGAGGCACATGGCACCGGGACCTTGCTCGGAGATCCCATCGAAGCCAAGGCGCTAGGGGCAGTCCTCGCGAAGGACCGCCCGGAAGGCCAGCCTTGCGTCCTAGGGTCGGTCAAGACCAACATCGGCCACACGGAAGCCGCCGCCGGCATCGCCGGCCTGATCAAGGTCGCCCTGGCCCTGAAGCAAAGGCAGATCCCGCCGAACCTGCACTTCAGCGAGCCCAACCCCTACATCCCCTTCGCCGAGCTTCCCCTGCGCGTGCCCACGTCGCTCGAAGCCTGGCCGGAAGGGCCGGCGATCGCCGGTGTCAGTTCCTTCGGCTTCGGTGGCACCAACGCCCATGTCGTGCTCGCCGAGGCCCCGCCGCGTCCCGAACGTCCCCCCGCGGCCTCCGACGCCGTCCTCGTGCCTCTCTCGGCCCATGGCCCGGAAAGCCTCACCGAACTGGCCCACCGCCACCTGACGCTCTCGGCCTTCCTGCAAGACCGGGCCTACACCGCGAGCCTCCGGCGCAGCCCCCTCGACCACCGCCTCGCCGTCGTCGCCTCCTCCGAGGCCGAGTTCCAGGAACGCCTCCAGGCCTTCCTCGACGGCGAAAACGTCACGGGCGTCGTCCAGGGGCGCAAGCTCCCGCGCAAGGCCCAGAAGCTGGTCTTCGTCTTCCCGGGACAGGGCTCCCAGTGGCTCGGCATGGGCCGCGAACTGCTGGCCACCGAGCCGGTCTTCCGCGAGGCGATCGCCCACTGTGACGCCGCCATGCGCCCCTACTCCGAGGGCTCGCTGCTCGAACGCCTGGAATCCCCCGAGACCACTTGGCAAGAGGCCATCGACCAGGTCCAGCCCGCCCTCTTCGCCATCCAGGTGGCGCTCGCCGCCCTCTGGCGCTCCTGGGGAATCGTGCCTGCCGCCGTCGCCGGCCACAGCATGGGCGAAGTCGCCGCCGCCCACGTCGCGGGCATCCTGTCGCTCGACGATGCCGCCCGGATCATCTGCCTGCGCAGCCGCCTCATGCGCCGTTGCAGCGGCCTTGGCGCCATGGCCATGGTCGAGCTCACGCTCGCGGAAGCCCAAGAGGCGCTCGTGGGCTTGGAGGAAAAGCTCTCGGTGGCTGTGAGCAACGGCCCGCGCTCGACGGTCCTCTCGGGGGATCCCGAGGCCCTTCGCACGGTCATGGAGCGCCTCGAAGCGCGCGGCGTCTTCTGCCGCCTGGTCAAGGTGGACGTAGCCTCGCATAGCCCGCAGATGGACGCCCTCCGCGACGACCTGCTCGACGCCCTCTCGCCCATCCAGCCCCAGCGCGCCGTCATTCCCTTCATGTCGACCGTCGAGGGCCAAAAGGTCGACGGCACCGGCCTCGATGCCGCCTACTGGATGCGGAACCTGCGCGAGCCCGTGCTCTTCGAGACGGCCGTTCGCATGCTCGCCGAGGAAGGCCTTACTCGTTTCCTCGAAATCAGCCCGCATCCGGTCCTGAGCAACGCCGTCGCCGACTGCCTGCGCCACTTCGGCGTGGAGGGGAAGGCCCTCTCCTCCACGCGCCGCGACCTCGAACGATCCGCCATTCTGGAAACCCTGGGGCTCCTCTACGTTGAGGGGTTTCCGGTGGACTGGAAGAGCGTCGCACCTGCCGGGGAGTGCATCACCCTACCCACGTTGCCCTGGCAGCGCGAGGTGTACCGGATCGTTCCCGCCGCGACGCCCCGTCCCCAAAGCGGACATGCCCTCCTGGGGCCGCGCCTGAGCTCGTCCGTCCAACCGGGAACCTCCTTCTGGGAAAAAGACCTCTCGGTCGAACTGCTGCCGTACCTGGCCGATCATGCCGTCCTCGGCAAGCCCGTCCTCCCGGGGACGGCTTACGTGGAGATGGCCGTCGCGGCCTTCCAGGAAGCCTTCGGGCCCGGCCCCGTCACCCTCACGGGGCTGCGGTTCAAGAAAGCGCTGCTCGTGCCCACGGAGGGCGCGCTGCGCGTCCAGACCGTCCTTACGCGCGACGGCGAGACGACGTCGTTCAGCATCTCCAGCCTCCATGGCTCCGACTGGACGCTGCATGCTACGGGCACGATCGCGCGCACAACGGCCGCCGAGGCGCCACCCCAGGACGTCGAGGCGATTCAGGCGCGCTGCCCTAAGCATGTCGCAGGCCCCGAACTCATCCGCGGTTTGGCCGAGAGCGGTCTCCAGTACGGCCCCGCCTTCCGGGGCATCGAGTGGCTGCAAGCGGGCACGCGCGAAGCGCTGGGACGCGTGACGGCGCCGGCGGCGATCGCCCCCGACCGCGATCGCTACCGCGTTCACCCCGCCCTGCTCGACGCCTGCCTTCACGTCGTGGCCGCGCTGCTTCCCGAGGCGGGCGGCACCTTCCTCCCCGTGGGCATCGACTCCCTGACGGTCCACGCGCATCCCGGGGGCGAAGGCTGGAGCCACGCCGTCCTTCACGAGTTCACGCCCTCCGGCATCCGGGGCGACGTGACCCTGCTCGACACCGAGGGCCGCCCGGTCGTGGAAATCCACGGCCTGCGCCTGAAGCCGCTGCCCAAGGCATCGGATGACGGCTTCTACCGCCTGGACTGGGTCTCCGCTCCGAGGTCCGAAAGCGTGAGCCAGATCCCCGGGAACTGGCTGATCGTGGCCGATGCCCGAGGAGTGGGCCAGGCGCTCGCGCGTCTGCTGGAATCCCGTTCGGAACGCGTCACGCGGGTAGACGATGTGGCCGAAGCCTGCGACGCGCTGACGAAAACGACCTTCCGGGGCGTGATCCACCTGGACAGCCTGGACCTGAATCACCTGGACCTCACCGATCCCCTCGCGCCCGGCACGGCGGGAGTCGCGAGCGCCCTGCGGCTCGCGCAGGAGCTGATTCGCCGTCCCGAGCCGCCCCGACTCTGGCTCGTCACCTCGGGCGTGCATCCCGCCGGCGGTCTCATCCCCCTTTCCGCCGCGCAGGCCCCGCTCTGGGGACTGGGCCGTTCGCTTGCCAACGAGCATCCCGAGCTGAAGACCACCCTCATCGACCTGGAAGGCTCCCCCCCTGCCGACGACGCCAGCGCGCTCCTGGGTGAAATCCTCTCGGCAAGCGCCGAAGACCAGGTCTGCCTTCGTGCGAGCGGCCGCTATGCGGCCAAGCTGGTGCGTTACAAGGCGAAAGCCGAAAGCGTGAACCTTCGCGCGGACGGCACCTACCTGATCACGGGCGGCCTCGGGGGCCTCGGCCTGGAAGTGGCGGGCTGGATGGCCGAGCACGGCGCCGGAAACCTGGTCCTGGTGGGCCGACGCGCCCCGAGTCCCGAGGTGGCCCAGCGGCTCGACGGGCTCCGGGCCGGCGGCATCCGGGTCGACGTGGTGCAGGCGGACGTTTCGGAGGCCGACACCTTGCGCCGGCTCTTCGCGCAGATGAGCGACATGCCTCCGCTGAGGGGAATCGTGCATGCGGCGGGGATCCTGGCGGACGCCACCGTGCTCCAGATGGATGCGCAGCGGCTCACGACGGTCATGAGACCGAAGGTCGCCGGAGCCTGGAACTTGCACCAGGCCAGCCTCGAAAGCGAGCTGGACTTCTTCGCGCTCTTCTCGTCGGCGGCCTCGCTCTTCGGCTCTCCGGGGCAGAGCAACTACGCGGCCGCCAACGCCTACCTCGATGCCCTGGCCCATCTGCGCCGGGCCTCGGGACGGGTGGCGACCAGCCTCAACTGGGGACCGTTCGCGCAGGTGGGACTGGCGGCACAAGAAGCAAACCGGGGCGATCGCCTCGCGCTTCAGGGGATTGGCAACCTCGACCCGTCCCGCGGCATGAAGGCCATGGCGCGGCTCTTGGCCTCTTCGGAAGCCCAAGTCGCGGTCATTCCGATCGATTGGCGGGCCTTCGCGGCCACCGCGCGGCGCCTGCCCTTGCTCCAACGCATGGCAAGCGGGCTCTTGCCGGCCACCGAGGCGCGCCTCGCGACCCTCGATCGCGCGGCCCTCGCGGCCTTGCCTCCCGAGGAGGCCCGAAAGCACCTGGAAACCTACCTGGTAGGTATCCTGAGCCGCGTGCTTCGGGTCCCTGCCCCCAAGATCGACCCGCAGCGCTCCCTGCGGGAACTGGGCATCGACTCCTTGATGGCCACGGAGCTGAGAAACGCCGTGGAAGCCGACCTTTCGGTGGGTCTGAGCGTAGTCACCTTCCTGGAAGGCTACGGTCTCGCGGCGCTGGCCGAGGAGATCCTGGCCAGCCTTAGCGGAGAGACGGCGCGCGGCCCCGCAATCGACTGGGAGAGCGAGGCGACGCTCGATGACGCCATCCAGGCCGATGGGCCTCCGGCCGGAGCGCCTCACGACGTCTTCTTGACCGGGGCCACCGGCTTCCTGGGGCCGTACCTGCTTCGCGATCTCTTGAAGGAAACCGAGGCGACCGTGCATTGCCTGGTTCGCGCGGAAGGCCCCGAGCAGGGAGCCTCCCGGATTCGCGAGGCCATGCAGGCGCATGGGCTCTGGGAGGACGCTTTCGCCCCTCGGATCGTGGCGGTCGTGGGCGACCTCGCCCAGCCGCGCTTCGGCTTGAGCGAGGAGGCCTTCAACGCGCTCTCGCGGCGAGTAGACGTCCTCTATCACTCGGGCGCGCAGCCGAATCACCTCTACCCGTACGCGGCGCTACGGGCGGTCCATGTGCAGGGAACCCAGGAGGTCTTGAGGCTGGCCTCCATGGGCTCGGTGAAGCCGGTCCACAGCCTCTCGACCCTGAACCTCTTCGCCAGCGAGGCCTACGCCGAGTCGGGCGTGGTCACGGAGAGCGACGCCCCGGGCCATGCTACGGAGCTCTTCGGGGGCTACGCGCAGAGCAAGTGGGTCGGCGATCGCCTGGTGACTAGCGCGAACGCCCGCGGCATCCCCACCACGATCTACCGGCCGGGCTTCATCTCCGGCGCGAGCAAAACGGGTCACGCGAACCTCAGCGACATGGTCTGCCGACTCTTGAAGGCCTGCATCGAGCTTGAAGCGGCGCCGGACGTCGAGATGGCGATCGACTGGGTGCCGGTGGACGTCGTGAGCCGGGCGATCGTCGCACTGTCGCGGCGTCCCGAGGCGGCGGGACGGGCCTATCACCTGGTCCATCCTGAGCCGTTGAGCTGGCGCAGCCTCGTCGACGGCTTGCGGCACCGGGGCTATGCGATTCGCCTGCTGCCTTATGCCGACTGGAAACGTGACCTGCTGGAGCGAGCCGGCAAGGATCCCGAGCACCCGCTCTTCCCGCTGGTGCACATGTTCACGGCGGGCGACGCGGGGCCCAAGCCGCTGCTGGAGATGTTCTTCCAAGGGCGGATGCCGCATTTCGAGTGCCGGGAAACCTATCGAACGCTCGAAGGCACGGTGGAATGCCCTCCTCTGGAAGCGCTCATGGAGACGGCGTTCGGCTACTTCGTGAAGACGGGGTTCATTCCCGCCCCGGGAGGGGTCGTTGAGCGCAGATGAGGTGACCGTGGTCTACGCGACGTTGGACCTGCCTGAAGCTCGGTTGAAAGAGTTGGCTCGTCACCTTTCGGAGGACGAGCGGGCCCGGGCCGCGCGGTTCGTCTTCGCGCGGGATCGCGATCGCTTCGTCGCGGCGCGGGGCCTCCTACGGGAGCTGCTGGCCGAGACGCTCGGGGAGCGTCCCGAGACGTTGAGGTTTCGCTACGGCAAGCGGGGGAAGCCCGCCTTGGAGAGCCAGGGGCTTCGCTTCAACATGTCGCATTCGCATGGGCGAGCGGCCTACGCGTGGTCGCCGGAACGGGAGGTCGGGATCGACCTCGAACGGATTCGGCCCGTCGAGCGGGCCGCAAGGATCGCCGAAAGGCTCTTCTCGGCAGGCGAGCGCGATGCGCTGGAGACGCTAAACGAGAAAGAGCGCGAAGCCGCGTTCTTCCGGGCGTGGACCCGGCGGGAGGCGCAAGGCAAGGGGACCGGAGAGGGCCTCGCAGGCGGCGGCGCCGCGAGGGAAGGATGGATGATGCGTTCGCTCACCCCGGGACCGGGGTACGTCGCCGCGCTGGCGGTCGAGGGAACGGGATGGCAATTGATGGAGGGCCCATGGCCGATCGAAGGAGACGGAAATGAGCGGTAGCACCTTGGGAGAGTTCCTGTTGGTCTTTGGCGTCCCCGCCACCTTGATCGCGGTCATCAACCTCGTGCTCTTCGTGAAGTTCCGGACCGGCATGGTCTACAAGCTGGTGACCATGACCATCCCCCTGATTTACGTCAGCATCGCGTACGGCTGGATCCTGGGGAAGTTCGGCTCTTCGCCGCTGGTGATCGGCGTGCTCTGTCTGGCGGGGGTACTCGCCACGGCCGTCATGAGCTATTCCATCCTGCGGTGGGTGGTCATGCCGCTCGACGAGTTGAAGCGTTGCAGCCAGGCGCTCGCGAAGGGGGACCTCTCCCAGGAGGTCGCCATTTCCGCTCACGACGAGATCGGCGAGGTGGCGCGCAGCTTCCAGCGCATGATCGGCGAGTTACGGGGCATCACCGGCCAAGTGCGAAATTCCGCCGATCGGGTCGCCCAGGCGGCCGGCCTCTCGAAGGGAACGCTCGCCGAAAGCACGCGCTCCGTGGACCTCATGGCGCAAGGCCTCGGCCGCCTCGAAGGTGAGGCGAAGGTCCTGGGGGCCAACGTCGAGGACACGTCGCGCGCGATCGCGACCATGATCGCGAGCATCCGGCAGGTGGGCTCGAACGTCCAACTCGCCAGCGAAGCCAAGGAAGAGGCCTTCCATGCCGCCCGCGAGGGCCGTGAGGCGGTGGACAAGGCCATCGAGGGCATGACCCAGGTCACGCGCGTCATGACCGAAATCGTCGAGACGGTCGAGGACCTGGAGCGCAGCTCGGCCGAGATCGGGGCCTTCCTGACGGTGATCGACGGAATCGCCAAGCAGACCAACCTCCTGGCGCTGAACGCGGCCATTGAGGCCGCACGGGCCGGCGAGCAGGGCCGCGGCTTCGCGGTGGTCGCCGAGGAGGTCAAGAAGCTGGCCGAACACGCGGGCCAGGCGGCCGGCGAGATCACCCAGCGCGTCGGCGGCATCCAGCAGGAGACCGACGAGGTCAACCGCCTGACCCGCCAGGGCGACAGCACCATCCAGTCCGGCCTGGCGCTCGCGCAGAACGCGGGCCTCGCCCTGCAATCGATCCACGCGGCCATCTCCCGCGCCTCCGAGCACATGAACCGCATCACCGTGGCGAGCCAACAACAAGTTCAGGACGGAGAACGCATCGTCGGGGCCGTCGAATCCATGACCCGTATCGCAAACCAGCTCAAACAGGCCACCTCCGAGCACCACGCAGGCGGAGATCGGGTTGCCCAAGCGTTTAATGAGATCCACGGCATGGCCGCGGAGCTTCAAGCGGAGGCCGACCGCCTCAGGGAGACCATCTCCCACTTCCAGGAGTTCCAGGGACGGACTTCCGCGCCGCGGCGCCTCCCGACGTCCGAAAGAGGAGAGCTGATCGCATGGAGCAACTGATGGCCAACCGTTTCCGCGTGCTCGCCGAACTCGGGCGCGGCGGCATGGGAACGGTCTACCGGGTGGAAGACACCCTCCAGGACAAGCGCGTCGTCGCACTCAAGACCATCCAGATGCAAGGCTCGTCCACGCCGGAGCTGAAGCTTCGCTTCCAGGAAGAGTTCCGGGCGATGGTCAAGCTCAAGCACCCCAACACCGTCGAAGTTTACGATTACGGGATGCTCGATGCCCAGACCCGCTACCTCACGATGGAGGTGGTCTCCGGAAAGGACCTCGCGCAGCTGCTCAGCGAGGGGCCGTTGCCCCTGGATCGGGTCTACGGCCTGCTCATCCAGCTCCTCCAGGCCTTGGGGTTCATTCACTCCCGGATTTACGTGCACCGGGACATCAAGGCCGACAACATCCGGATCATGCCCAACGGCACGCTCAAGCTGATGGACTTCGGCTTGATGGAGCAGCTTGGCATCCCCTCCAACGGCAAGCTGACCGGCACACCGGGGTACTTGCCGCCTGAAGTGCCCAAGGGAGGCGTCATCAACGCCTCGTCGGACCTGTACTCGGTGGGTTGCCTGGCATTCGAGATGCTGACGGGGCGCCTCCCCTTCACGGGCAGCGTGGTAGAGGTCATCAAGGCGCATATCAACCAAGAGCCTCCGTCACTGCGCAGCCTGCGGCCGGACGCACCCGAAGCGCTCGAGGCCTTGATCGGCCGCCTCATGCAGAAGGACCAAGCCCGCCGCTACCAGGAGGCCTCCGAGGTGATCGCCGACCTGGCGGATCTCGCAGGACTGCGGATCAGCCGCGAGAACCTCGACCAGAAGCGCAGCTACCTGATGAGCAGCGCACTCGTCGGGCGCGACCGCGAGCTCGCCATGCTCGAGGAAGCCCTCGGTGATTGCCAGGCAGGCAAGGGCCGCTCGGTCTTCGTGGGAGCGCCGGCAGGCGTCGGCAAATCCCGGCTGGTCCACGAGCTGACGCTGCATGCCAAGCTCGCCGACGTGCCCGTCCTTCACGGGCAATGCCTCGAAACCGGCATGGAGCCCTACGAGCCGCTGGCCCAAGCCCTGCGGCAGGTGGTTTCGGTTTCGACGCCGGAGGAGCTTTCGCTTTTCGGCCCGGTGCTGGCCAAGATCATGCCGGAGCTGGCCAAGCAAGGGGTTACCCCGGCTCCGGCCCTGGAACCCAACCTGGAACGCGCCCGCCTGATCGAGACGTTGACCGCCTGGCTGCGCTCCGTCACCGAGCGGACGCCCCTCTTGCTCTTCATGGACGATCTTCACTGGAGCGATGCCCAGAGCCTCGAAGCCTTCAACCACTTGATCCGGCAGATGACGGACGCGAAGCTGTTCTGTCTTGCGACCTTCCGCAGCGATGAGGCGCCTCCCAGCAGCCCGATCTGGTACACCCTCGAAGAAGGGCTCACCCGAGACCTCAAGCTCTCGACTTTCAATTTGCAGCAAGTTCTGAGCCTGCTCCAGGCGATGCTGCGCCAGTACCGCATCAGCTCGGAGTTCAGCCAGTTCCTCTACGAGTCCACTGCCGGCAACGCCTTCTTCATCACCGAGGTCCTGCGCTACCTGATGGAGGAGGGGGTCTTGGTCCAGAAGGAAGGCTCCTGGGTCTTCCCGGAAACGGTCGGAAACCTCGTCCTGCCGACGAGCGTCGAGGCGGCCATCGTCCGGCGCCTTTCGCAGCTCGGCGAGGGCTCGCGAAAGCTGGCGCGCGTCGCCTCGGTCCTCGGACGCTACCAGGTCCTCGATCAGTTGCTCGCCCTGAGCGGCCTCGACGAAGACGAGCTCTTCGCGAACCTCGACGAGCTGATCGAGCGCCAGTTCATCGTCCGCGAGGAACACGGCTACACCTTCCCGCATGATCGGGTCCGCGAAGCCCTCTACGAGGACATGCCCGAGGACGAGCGCCGGGACCTTCACCAACGCTACGCCGAGGTCATCGAAAAAGAGCACGCCGCCGACACGTCGACGGTCATCAACGAGCTGGCCTACCACTTCCTGCGGGGCCGCGACGGCGTCAAGGCCTTCGAATACCTCCGCATGGTGGGCTTCCAGGCCAGCGACGCGGGCCATGCGACGATCGCCATCCAGAGCTGGAAGCACGCTGAAGAGCTTCTCGAAACCCTGGACTACCCCAACAAGGAGTCCCATCAGGTCGACCTCTGGTGGAACATCGGCCGCTTCTGCACCCAGGCCTGGCCCAAGATCGGCGTCGAGGTGCTCACGAAGATGATCCCCACCCTGGAGGCGCAAGGCGACATCGATCGCACCTCCCGGCTGTTCAAGACCTTGGTCGGGCTGGTCAAGAAGCTTCCCACGGCCCGCCGCAAGGCCATCATCACCAAGCTCACCCAGCCCAAGATCTACCGCCACCGCATCCGCAAGGGGCTGGCCCGCCACCTTCCCGGTTCGCCGGCCTGGACCCAGCGCCTGCTCATCGCCTACGGCTACCTGGGGGCGTGTTATGGCTTGAGCGGCCAACCCATGAAGGGTCTGGACTCGCTCAAGCGCGCCCTGAGCCTGCTTCCCTTCACCGACACCCACCTCGAAGGCGGCATGCTGGCGTCGACGGCCGTTTGCCTCAAGCCGGCCGGCCAGTTCGACGAGATCCAGAAGCTGGCCGCCCGAAGCGCCTTGCTGCTGGGCGAGGAGCACGTCATCAACGACCCCACCATGCGCACGGCCTGGATGGGGCAGCTCGGAGCCCGCCTCACCGTGTCCTTCCAGGGGATTCGCCCGGACTTCGATCACCTCGAAACCGCCATCCAGAAGGCCGACGAGGGCAACGAGTTCTCGTTCAAGAACTACTTCTGGGGGCGCACCGGCATCTGGACCGCCTGGACCGGGCGCCATGACGAGACCATGGACTTCATCGAAAAGATGAACCAGAACTGCCGCAAGATCGGCGCTCCTCCTTACCAGTGGGCGCTCTACCTGCGACCCTACCTGCACTGGCAGCGTGGGGAGTTCGAAGAGGCGCTCGCCCTGGTCCTTCAGACCTTGCGCTACCCGCACCTCGAACACGATGCCTTCGCGGCGCTGAGCCTCCACACGCTCCGGGGCCAACTCCACCTGGAGCTCGGGGAACTGGACGCGGCCGAGCAAGACTTCGCCGACGTCGAGCGCCGGGGACGAGAGCATCAGCTCCTCTTGGTCACTATCCGCGCGCTCATCGGGCGCGGGCAGGTGGCCCTGGCGCGGGGGCAACTCGCGGATGCCAAGTCGGTCTTCGCCGAAGCCTACGGCATGGCGGAGGCGGGTCCCGCCCGCAACCCCTTGCACCAGGCGATCGCTGCCCGCTTCCTCGCCGAGGTCGCCTTCCGCGACGGCGAACTCGACGAATCCCGTGATCGGCTCGACGAGGCCATGGCCATCCTCACCCGTCCCGAGCAGGACAACCTCTTCGAGCAAGGCCATGTCCTGAGGCTGCGCGCCAAGGTGCTCCTGGCTCAGGGGCTGCAAGAAGAAGCGCTCGAGACCCTGCGCGAGGCGGGATCGCGTTTCCGCGCGATATCCAACCGCTACCTCGCGCGGGCGATCACCCGCGAGATCGACGCCCTTCAAGCTCCCGTGGAGACGGCGCGGATCCAGGTGGTCGGGGCCGCCCCGCAGGCTCCGCAGTGGGAAGCCCAGCTCGCCGGAGTGACGAGTGAGGGCGAGTACCTGCAGGAAGCCCTGGCGATCGCCCTCGACCTGCTCGAGGCCGACGAAGGCTCGATCTACCGGCTCGATCCCGAGCCGGCCTGGGTCACGAGCCGCGGCGCCGACGGCCCTCGTGCCCAGATCCCGCTGCCTCCCAAGCTCCTCGAGCGCGTGCTCGAACAGGGCACCGGCCAGGTGCATATCGATGTGCCTTCCGGGATCTCGCTGGGGACGAACTTCGACCTGGAGCTGACCTCGTCGCTGCTGGCGCCGATCATCCGCAACGGCGAGCGAATCGCCATGATCCACGCCGTCCGAAAGGACGTCGCGAACCCGCTGGAGCGCGCGTCCCTCGACCACATCGCGCCCTTGATGGAGGCCATGGCCGAGCGGCTGGCGACGCGCACGGCGAGCGTGGAGGCGGCGGCCTTCGTCACGCTGGCCGAGACGCTGCGGCGGACCATGCACCAGCATTCCCTCAGCGGGGGTAGCCAGCAGAGCTTGCTGGCCGCCCTCTTGAAGGACTGTGTCGACCGGCTGGAGCTGGACGAAGCCGCCGTCGTCCTGGGAGAAGAGCCCCCGCGCTGCGTGGCCGCCTACCCGGCAGGCCCCGAGGCCGCGGCGCTCAACATGGACCTGGTCGCCCAGGTGCTCGCCACGCGCCAAAGCCATTGCGGAATCGACATGCCCAACGTCACGGGCGGGTCCAATTTCGCGGCGGACCTCGCCTCGGTGGCCATCCTGCCGCTCGCCGATCGCGGCACGCTCTACTGCGTGCGCCGTCAGCTCGCCAACCCGCTGGGCCTCCAAGACCTACAGCCGATCGAGGAGGCCAGTAACGTCCTGGCCGAAGCCTTAGAGGTCATCTTGTCCTAGAGCGGGCGAGGGAAAATACGCGAAAGGGGGAGGCTTGCGCCTCCCCCTTTCGTCATGCGATGAGGGCTCAGGCCTTCTGGATGTAGAGCGTGCAGGACGCCTGGAGCTCGAGGATCGCCTCCATCACGTTAAGTAGCGGGAACTGCGTGATCTTGGACAGGTCCTTGACTGCGTTCTTGCCGTCGACGTACTGGAGGATCTGCCACTGCTCGACGGGGCATTCCTCGATGTCGCGCTCCATCAGCATCACGGGAACGGCATGCACCGGAACCCGTGCCTTGGCCGCGCGCCAGCGGGGAGCGTCTTCGACGGCCTTGTAGAGTTGGGCCAGCGGCATGGCGGCTCCCTCGACGGGCCCTTGCTCGAAGCGGAAGGAGCCCTGCTCCCAGCTCATGAGCTCGCCGAGCGCCACTTCGGGGACCATGTCCGCGAGACCCGTGCGGGAGGAGACCAGGCTTCCATCCTTGAGACCGATCGCGCCTTCGGCTCCCTGGGGGCCTTCCAGTTTCAGCCAGCCCGAGGACTTCGCCTGCAGGTGGGCCGAGACGACGTCTTCCAGGCGCATCTCGGCGAGGCTTCCCTCCAGCTTGACGTCGGAGGTCTCGCCCAGCGTATGCTGAACGCGGCTCAGGGCTTGCGAGAGCTGCTCGTTGGACTGCATGAGGCTCGTGACCTTGCGGCCCGCCTCGATGAAGGGGGCACCGAAGCCCAAGAGCTCGGTCACCAGGTCGAGGTCGTGCTCGGTCAGATCGGTGACCAGGGAGTTCGCCTTGAGGTAGACGACGCCCAGATTCTTGCCCGAGGAGCGGATGGGCGCGCAGATGGTGGTCGAGAGGTCGAGCCCAACGGCGGTGGTGGTCGTGGTGGCCCCGCCTCCGATGACCAGCTCGGACTCGGAGCCCTTGAGGACCCGGGCGATCAGCTCGCCGTCGAAGGCGAACTCGCCGAGGCTCTGGCCCTTGGAGTCGATCGCCGCGAGCCAGTCCTGGGAGCCGCCCTCGAAGATGGCTCCTTCGGTCGCCCGGGTGAGCGACATGCAATGCTTGAGGACGATCGTCAGGGTCTCCTCCACGCCGCAGGCGCTGGAGAGGGTGGTGCCGAGGCCGACCAGGGATTCGAGGCGGCGGGAGCGCTCCTCGAAGCGCCAAGCGCTGAGGGCCAGCGCGAGGTAGGAGGACGAGGCCTGCACCAGGCGCGTCAGGGACGCGGGGTCTGCGGGCGAGACGGCGGGCCGATCGATGTAGAGGACCGCGAGGACCTTGCCGCCTGCGACGAAGGGGGCGCAAGCGACCGCGCGGGGGCCCTGGTTGAAGAGGCTTCCGGCGTCCTTGAAGCGGGCGTCCTCGAGAACGTTCGTGATCCAGACGGGCTCCTGGCGCTCCATGACCCATTGCGCGATGGTGCGGGAGTACGGGGGAAGCTCATGGAGCTTGCCGTTGGCATCGAAGGCGACCCACGGCCGGGTGGGGTCGACCGTGATGAGGAAGCCGCGCTCCCCGGCGGTCAGATCGAGGCTGGCGCTCACGACGGCGGCGACCACGGCCTCGAAGCCGCCGGCCGACTCGACGTCCTGGGTGAGGCGCGTCAGGAGGTGATCCAGGGACTCCCCGCCGGAAGCCTGCGATTCCCCGTCCCAGCCGAGCACGAGGATCGAAGCGTTGTCCGTGCCGCCCCGATCGATCGCCCCCTGGGCCAGGTCCTGGGCGATCGCCGTCAGGTCTTCCGAAGCGGCGAGCTTCACGACCTCGTCTTCGGGCCAGTTCCGGTAAACGCCGTCCGTGCAGAGGAGGAGGCGATCGCCGGGTTCGAGCGTCACGTCCACCGTATCGAACGTGCACTTCGCATCCTTGCCGAGGCAGCGCACCAAGGTATGGGCGCCCTTCTCGGGAGGCGTCTGGCCCATCTTCTCGAGGACGCGGGCGAGCGTATGATCCTCGGTCAGGCAGGTGAGCTTCTTACCGCGAAGCAGATAGGCCCGCGAGTCCCCGACATGCCAGAGCCTGAGGCGGCTTCCCTCGATGAGGGCCAGGGTCACGGTCGAGCCCAGCCCCTTGAGGGCAGGATCGCCCAGGAAGGCGGCGATGATCTTGCGATTGGCGAGGGAGAGGGCTTCGGTGACGACCTCGTCGAGCGGAGCCTGAGGCTTGGTCTGGAGGGTGCTCTCCAGGAGCGAGACCAGCATCTGGCTGGCGAGGTCTCCCTTGCCCGGTCCCCCGATGCCGTCCGCGACCAGGTACAGCCCCCGCTGGGCGTCGAGCCAGATGGAGTCCTCGTTGGCCGGTCGAGGGCCTTGCAGGGTGACGGCTCCGGTTGCCAGCGACGTCAATTCTCTCGAGATTACCGGGGTTTCTCCGAACACCATGGCCCTCCTTCGCGCCAATCCTCCACGCTCAAACGCCCGTCATCGGGCCTTTCGACCATGCTACCATGCGCCGAAGGATTGCCGCTCGGTCAATCATTTGTAGAGCAGGGGGATGGGTTCGCTAGCGCCTGCGGCTGTTGCGTAAGGCAGCGAAGCTGGCCTGAAGCAACGAGAGGCTAGTAAACGCGGCTGTTGCGTAAGGCAGCGAAGCTGGCCTGAAGCAACGAGAGGCTAGTAAACGCGGCTGTTGCGTAAGGCAGCGAAGCTGGCCTGAAGCAACGTCAGGCTAGTGACTCAGGCGCTCGAGGTCCTTCTCGCTGAGGATGCGATCGAGATCCAGGAGGATGAGCAACCGTCCCTCCAGCTTGGCGATCCCGGTGAGAAAGGCAGCGTCGATGCGGCTGGCCACCATCTCCGGAGTCGGATCGATGGCGGTCGCGTCCACGCGCAGCACCTCGCTCACGGCATCGACGATGATCCCCACGGTCCGGCCGGCGACGGTGGCGACGACGATCCGGGTGTCCTTGGTCGCTTCGCGCGCCGCCAAGTGGAAGCGCCTGCGAAGGTCGAGCACGGGGATGATCTTGCCGCGGAGGTTGACCACGCCCTCGACGAACTCGGGAGCGCGCGGGACCTGGGTGATCTCGCGCATCCTCACGATTTCCTGGACTCCGGCGATCCCGACTCCGAACTCCTCGTCGCCGAGGTGGAAGCCCACCAATTGAAGAACGTCCGACATCTCTACCTCCTAGCGGCCGTGAGCATGGGCGACGTCGGCACGGTCGTGCCGATCTCGCGTGGGGGGACTCCCGGGGTTTGCCCGTCCTTGAAGAAGGCGATCGCCTCCATGAGGGCCTGCGCCTGCTTCTGGAGATCCAGGGCCGCCTGAGAGACCAGTCCGGTGGCGTTGGTGCTCTCCTGAGCCGCCCGGTTGATGCTCTCGACGGCCATGACGACCTGGTCTCCGCCCTTCTTCTGTTCGAGGGTAGCGACGCTCACTTCCCGGGTCATACGGTTCATGGCCTCGACGGCCGTAATGATCTGCTCGGAGCCCTTGGCTTGCTCGCGCGTGGCGACCGAGACCTGCTGCGTGAGGCGGTTCATCGCGTCCACGGCCTGGGTGATCTGGACGGCCGCTCGGCTCTGCTCCTGGGTGGCCTGCTGAATCTGGGAGCCGACGATCGCACTTTCGTTCGCATCCCGGACGATGGCCTGGATAGCATCGCCGGCGACATGGGCGAGGCGGGTGCCCTCGGCGATCGCCTCCTCCCCCTGCCGGGTGCTCGCGATGGCCTGATCGGTTTCCTTCTGGATGCCCTTGATGAGCGTGGCAATCTCTCCCGTGGCCTTGGCGGAACGCTCCGCGAGCTTGCGGACCTCGTCGGCGACCACCGCGAAGCCCCGGCCGTGCTCTCCGGCCCGCGCCGCCTCGATGGCCGCGTTGAGGGCCAAGAGGTTGGTCTGCTCGGCGATATCGTCGATGACCGCGATGATGGCGCCGATCTCGTCCGAGGACTGCCCCAAGTGCTGGATCACGGTCACGACCTCGCCCATGACCGTGTTGATCCGCTGCATACCGGCAATGGTCTGCTCTACCGCTAGGCCCCCGCGATCGCAAGCTTCCTTGCCCCGCTGGGCACCTGCGCTCGAGGCCTCGGCGTTCTGAGCCACTTGCTGGATCGACGCGGCCATCTGCTGGATGCTGGCCGAGGTCTGGCTGACGGCCGCACCCAAGGTCTCGGCGTTGCCGGCCACCTGGGTGATGGAGGCAGCCATCTCCTCGATGCTGCTGGAGGTCTGCTCGACGGCGGCCCCGAGGGACTGGGAGTTGCCGGAGACCTGGGTGATCGAGGCGGCCATTTCCTCCATGGAGCTGGAGGTCTCCTCGACGGCGGCCGCCTGAGACTGGGCCGACTTGGCCAGTTGCTCGGCGCTCGCCGAGATCTGCTCCGAGCCCGCGGCGACCGTCGTGGCGGCCATCCGCACCTGCGCGAGAATGCGGCGAAGGTTCTCGATCATCGCCTGGACGCTACGCGCCATGTCCCCGATTTCGTCGTCGGAATTGACCGAGACGCGCACGTCGAGCTGGCCATGCGACAGGGCGTCGGCGGCCTGGGCCACCTGCGACAGGGCGCGGGTGATCCGGCGGGACAGGGTGAGCCCGATGGTGAGCGAGAGGAGGATGGCGGCGAGCATGGCCGCGAAGTTCACGCCCATGGCGAAGCGGTAGACCTCGCCCGCATGCTGGGAAGCCTTCTGCCCGCTGGCGAGGTTGGTCTCCATGAGCGTGTTGACCTTGTCGTTGAGGTCCGTGAACTGCGGGGAGACGCTTTCGCGAAGGTAGGCCGAGGCCTGCTCGACGTTTCCGGCGCGGCTCTGGGCCAGTAGCTTATCGAGCATGCCCACGTAGGTTTGGTAGGACGTGGTGATCGCCTGAAACTGGGCGCGCTCGGCCTCGGACGTGATGGTCTTCTCGTAGTGATCGGCGGCCTCCTGGAAGGACTTCCGGGTGGTCGCGTAGAAGCCCTCCATCTGCTCCCGGGTCTTGGCATCGCGATCGACCATGTGCCGAAGGACCACGCGCTGGAGATCCGAGACGGCCTTGTCCATCTCGCCCGCGTAGCCCGTGGCGGGAAGCCAGTTCTCGCCGAGCTCGACCGCCGAGCCGTTGACTCGATGCAACTGCGAGTTCGAGTAGAGCCCGAGCATCAGGGTCAGCAAGGCCACGCCGACAAAACCCGCCATCAGCTTCTTGGCAATCGTGAAGCGCATTCGATTCATCCTTTCGGAAAGCGCGCAATGCCTATAGGCAGGGGATTCCCGGCCGATGGGCCCGTCCGCAGGCAACTTACCACGTCCGCTGCAAGCCTATCGCATCAGAGACGGGCGGACGTCCGGTTTTTTTCCTGAATCTCCCAAGCGAAAAAACGAAGCCCCCGGACGAGCCGAGGGCGGACGGGGTACGGGTTAGCGGTCGAGTTCCGCGCCGCAGGCGTCAGGATCAGGCGGGAAGCGCGGCCTCGAACTCCGAGAGCATGCCCTCGACGAGTTTCAGGCCCTTGCTCCAGAAGCCAGGATCGGTGATGTCGACGCCGACTCCCGTCAGGATCTCCTGGGGAGGAGCCGAGCCGCCGGCGCGCAGGACGTCGAGGAGCTTGGGAACGAAGTCCGGCCCCTGGTCGCGGTAGTGCTGGTAGAGGGCGTAGACCAGCAACTGGCCGAAGGCGTACGAGTAGCAGTAGAAGCGATAGAGGACGATGTGGGGAATCGAGCTCCAGCCCCAGCGGTCGCTCTCGAGCATGCGGACGGCGTCTCCGTAGAACTTGTGGTGCTCGGTCATCCAGAGGTCGGAGAACTCCTCGGCGGAGACGACGCCCTCAGCCCGGCGGGCATGGGCGTTGAGCTCCCAGCGGGTGTACATGACCTGCCGGAAGATGGTGCCGATGGCGTCCTCCAGGCGGTTGGCAAGCAGCTGCAAGCGCACGGCAGGGTCCTTCTCCTGGGCCAGGAGATGGTTGGAGAGGACGATCTCTCCGAAGGTCGAGGCGGTTTCGGCCAGGGGCGTGATGGGGTGGTAGTTGAAGGGCGACTGGGCCTCGCCGGCCAGGACGAAGTGGATGCCATGGCCCAGCTCGTGGGCGAGGGTGGAGACGTCGTCGAGGCGGTCCGTCCAGTTGAGCAGGACGTAGGCGGGAAGCTCAGGGCCGAGGCCGGCGCAGAAGGCCCCACCGCGCTTGCCCGGCTCGGGCGGGACGTCGATGCGGCGCTGCTCGAAAAAGCCGTGGGCGATGCGGGCGAAGTCGGAGCTGAAGCTCTCGAAGGCCGCCATGACCAGCTCGCGGCCTTCGGCGAAGGAGACGACACGCTCGGTCTTGGCGTAAGGGGCAAGCGTGTCGAAGGAGGCGAAGTCCGTGAGACCGAGAGCCTTGGCCTTGAGCTTGAAGTAGCGCTGCGCGAGAGGATAGGCGGCCTCGACGGCGGTCATGAGGGCGTCGATGACCTTGGGATCGAGGTCGTCCCCGAGCAGAGTGGGGGCCATCGCCGAGGGATAGTGCCGCAGGGCGACGTCCTGGGCGTGGTCCTGGTAGACGGTGTTGAAGATGAAGGTGAGGACGTGGGTTCGCTCGGCGAAGGCGGCCATGACGGCCTTGCGAGCGCGCTCGCGCAGGGCCCGGTCGGGATGGGTGGCCAGGGCGCGGGCTTCTTCGAGGGTGAGCTCCTTGAGCTCGCCGTCGACTTCGACGCTCACGCGGATCAGGGCCGAGATCTCTTCGTAGAGCTGGCTCCAGGCGGCGTCCCCGGTGATGGCCTTGAGAGCCATGAGGCGTTCCTCGGGCTCCGTGAGGGTATGGGGGGCGAACTTGCGCTCGCGAGCCAGGAAGTAGCGGTACTTCGAGAGCTCGGTGGCCGTCAAGAGGCGGTGGAAGTCGGCTTCGGGGATGGCCTTGATCTCGAGGTCGAAGAATTGCAGGAGGTTATGGAGCTCGGTGCCCCAGTTACGGGTCTTGTCGAGGAGGTCCTTGGCTGCGGGGCTCTGGGTGTCGGTGGAGAAGGCGAGCATGGCGAAGCCGTGGATGCGCATCATGCGGGCGTTGAAGGCTTCGAGGGAGTGGAGGGCGTCGCGAAGTTCGGAGGGGCCGAGCGTGGCGACGCGGCCGCGGAAGGCGTCGGCGAAGGCCTGGGCGTCGCGGGCGATGGCCTGCATGTCGTCGGCGAGGGCCGGGGAGTCGATCGCGGGGTAGAGGGGGGAAAGATCCCAGCGGAGGGATTTTTCGGGGGCAAGGACCATGCGGCTTCTCCTTTGCATGGGGCAGGGGGCATCCATCGCGATCCACCATTGTACCGGAGACTTCGCCGCCGTCGAATCAGCGATGCTGGACAATGCCTTCCTCTCGCCCGAGACGTAAGATGCCAGATGAGTACCCGGTTGCACTGTCTGACGTCTGCGGCCTGCCTCAAAGGCGCTGACGACGCCGTTCTTGGCGGTAAGGACAGCTTCGCGGCCCGGCCGCTGGCGTTCGCCGTGCTTCTCGGCGGTCGTCCAAGGGGCGTCGAAGGAGGGGAGATGATCACGGCCTGGCAGACGGGATGGGAGACGGCCTGGGCGATCGCCTTCTGGGTCGCGCTGGTCGGGATCGCGTACCCGTACATGGGCTACGCCGCGGCGATCTGGCTGATCGCGCGGTTTCGCCAGGATCCTTACCTGATGAGCGATCGCCTGCCGACGGTCACCGTGCTGGTGGCGGCCTATAACGAGGAGGACGTGATCGCCCGGAAGATCCTCAACTCGCTGGCCTTGGACTACCCCAAAGAAAAGCTGGAGATCCTGGTGGTGACGGATGGCTGCACGGATGAGACCGATGCGGTGATCCGGCGCTACGAGGATCAGGGCGTGCGGCTCTTGAGCCGCTCGCAGCGCCAGGGCAAGGTCAACGCGCTCAACGCGGCCATTCCGCTGGCCAAGGGCGAGATCGTGGTTTGCTCGGACGCCAACGCTTTCTTCGACCCCCAGAACCTCAAGCTTCTGGTCCGGCATTTCGGGGATCCCCGGGTGGCCTTGGTGGCCGGCGAGAAGCGCATTCGCGACGACGGCAAGGCCGTGAGCGCCGGCGAAGGGCTCTACTGGCGCTACGAGTCCTTCCTCAAGCAGCTGGATTCCTCGGTCTCGACGGCGCTCGGGGCCACCGGCGAGATCTTCGCCATCCGCCGGGAGCGCTTCGAGCCCTTGCCCGCCGACGCCGTGATCGAGGATTTCGTCCTGTCCATGCGCTACGTCATGCAGGGGCTGCGGGTGGTCTACGAGCCCGCCGCCGTCTCCTGGGAGGACGCCAGCCCGAGCTTCCGAGAAGAATTCAAACGCAAGGTCCGCATCATCGCCGGAGGTTGGCAGTCCGTCATCTGGCTGCGGCCGTTACTGAGCCCCCGCTACGGCCTGGTGGCTTTCCAGTACCTCTCCCATCGCGTCCTGCGCTGGATGGTGGTCCCCTTCCTCCTCCCCCTGGCCTTGCTCTCCAACGTCATGCTGGCCCAGGAGGCGTTCTACGCCGTCCTGCTCGCCGTTCAGGTCACCCTTTACGCCGCTGCCGCCATCGGCTACTACCTCCAGCAACGCGGCATCCGCTGGAAGCCCTTCTACATCCCCTTCTACTTCGTCTTCCTCAACGTCGCCGCCCTCGTGGGTGCCTACCGCTACCTCACGGGCCGACAGCCCGTCACCTGGGAAAAAGTCCAGCGCGCATAGCCCCTGCCCAGGTCCCACCGTTTCGAAACGGCGGGACCTGGGGCATGAAGCCACTGGACACCCTCACGGGCCAGGCCGTTCGGTGCTTGGCTCCTCTGGAGAAACCCCATGACCATCACCTGGGACGACTTCGCGAAGGTCGACCTGCGCATCGGCACCGTCACCCGCGCCGAACCCTTCCCCGAAGCCCGCAAACCCGCTTACAAGCTCTGGATCGACCTGGGAGAACTCGGCGTCAAGCGCTCGAGCGCCCAGATCACCGACCTCTACGCCCCGGAAGACCTGGTCGGCCGCCAGGTACTCTGCGTGGTCAACTTCCCGCCCCGGCAAGTCGGCCCCTTCATGTCCGAGGTGCTGACCACCGGCTTCATCCGCCCCGACGGAGCGGTCGTGCTCGCCGGTCCCGACTCCTCGGTTCCCAACGGCACGCGGCTTGCTTGACGGAAGGGAACCGTCAGCACGCTTGCTTCGTCTCATGGTCGTCCCCCTTGCTCGAGGAGTTTTAAGCCGATGAAACCTGGACCGCTAAGCCGGCTGGCAGCTGCGCTGTCTCTCGCTCTCACGCTCGTCATCAGCCCGATGGCCCAGGCGGCCTTCCTCGATGAGGTCCCGGGAGGGGCGATCAACTGGACGGATGGGGTGATCGAGGTGACGGGCACGGGCGTCATGCCCGAGACCGGCTCGCTCGCCCAGAAGCGCATGATGGGGTATCGGGCGGCGATCGCCGACGCTTACCGCAAGCTCGCCGAAGCCGTCGACGGCGTCCGGGTCGATGCCGTGACCTCCGTCTCCAACTACGTCACCGACTCCGACGTCGTCCGCACCCAGGTCGGCGGCCTCATCAAGGGCGCGCAGGTCGGCAAGGCCGTCTACAACACCGACGGCTCGGTCGCGATCAAGCTGACCCTCGACCTCCATGGCAAGAATCGCTCGGTCGCGAGCATCGTCGTCCCGGCCCAGCAGCAAGCCGTGGAGTCGGCTGCGGGCGCGTCGACGTCGTCCTCCGTGCCGACCACGTCCTACCTCTGGAAGACGGTCCGGATTGCACCGGCGGCCCCCATCCCCGTCACCGAGGACTACTCCGGCGTCATCATCGACGCCAAGGGGCTATCGGCCGAGCCCGCCTTGACTCCCCAGCTCTTCGACGAGAGCGGCACCGAGCTCTACCCCGCCAACATTCCGGCGGATGCCGACGCCGTCATCGACCGCGGCATCGTCTCATACGCCAAATCCGTCGACGAGGCCAAGACCCTCACCTCGCGCATCGGGAAGAAGCCGCTCGTCATCAAGGCCAAGGCCGTTCGCGGCCCCTTGAAGGCCGACCTCGTGCTCGATCACCAGGCCGCCGGCCTCCTCCTGGGAGCCGACCAGCGCAGGGCCTTCCTGAACTCGTTCAACGTCGTCATCGTGCTCTAAGCCATGCGCCGCCTGCTGGCTCGATTCCTTCCGGCCCTTCTCGGAGCGCTCCTCTTGGGAGCGCTCCTGCTTGTCGGCAAGGGAGCTTCGGCGGCCGAGCTCTATCAGCGCAAGACCATCGCGGTCTTCGGGGCAGCCGGAGAGCCCGAGAATGGCAGCCCCGGCAGTGGCGGCCCCGCTCCGCACTTCCTCAAGGCCGCCTTCCAGAGCCTGGGCCGCTTCGACTACGAAGAGGTCCCTATCCGCTACAGCGACGACCTTTACGACTTCCTGGACCGCTACCAGCGGCGTGTCGAGGATACGGCGGCCGACAAGGCGGCCCGCGAGCTCGATCCCGACGAAAAGTTCAAGGAAGTGATCGTCGACGGAGAACATCTGGACCGGATCATGCGCTCGGCCTACGCCTTGGTCCCCCAAGGGCGCTTCTCGAACTGGATCCAGCTCGATCCCCATGTCACGATCGTCGACCGCGAGGGCAAGTTCTACCGCAAGACGGCGGTGACCTTCCGGAGCCATTACGCCTTCCGGCTGATGGTCTACGACCTCGCCGCTCACCGCTCCATCGCCCGCTACTCCGCGACTTTCCCGCTCGACTACACGATCGCGCGCGAGGTTCGGATCTCCGCGGAGGACGCGAAGAAACCCCAAAAAGCGCATCTCGACCGTTCCTTCCGCGATGAAATCGCCCTCGTTTGGCTCGCCCAGCCGCGACGGCACTTGCTTAATCAGGCGCACGGGCGGATTCGCGGGGAGATTCCCGCCATCCTCAAATGGGCGCGGGGGCTGGATCCGTTCATCATCAAGAGCACGGTCCTGGCGACGGATTGGGAGCGCGACGAAATCCGCATGGCTTTCGGCAAGGACGTCGGGATCCGCACCGACAACGGCTACCGGGTCGTCCGCCGCATCAAGCGCGAGGACGGGGGCTTCGACGTCAAGGACGTCGGCATGGTCAAGGTTCGCCGAATCGACGCCACCATGAGCGTGGCGCAACCGCTCATCGTCGACGAGCCCTTCGCTCCGGGAGATCAGCTCATCGAGCGCCCCCGCCTCGACTGGAACATGAGCCTCAAGCTGGGCCTTTCCCCCTTCGGGATTCCGGCAGCCAAGGTCTCGATGCCCGAAGGACCGGCGTTCCAGCAAGCAGCTAGCGTCGTCGCTCCTGCCTTCACCTTGGCCAGCGAGTACGGACTCGGCTCGATGACCGGCATTTCGGAGCTTTACGGCATCGCGGACGCCACCTTCTTGATGGGCAGCCCCATCTTCGGCCTGCAAGGGGAAATCGGCCTCATCAAAAAGCAGTTCCAGCGCCGCTGGGGTTGGTACTACGGTGGCAAGATCGGCTTCCTTCACGCCATGGCCTCGGGAGGGCCCGCGACGTTCCGGGGGATCACCTACCCGTCGACCACGCTCTCGGCGGACGCCCCGGGCGTGGCCGGCGTCTTCGGGGTCAACTACCATGTCACGCCTGATGCGTTGTTCACGCTGGATCTGGGCCTTCAGGCCTATGCGCCCACCATGGGATGGTCCATCATGGGAAAGGATGAGCACCGGGAGCTCCACCAACGGCTCGGCAACACCGGTGGCCTCCCGGACGTCTCGGCCACCGGCTTCACCGTTCGGACCGGCTTTTCCGTCACGTTCTAACCCCAGCGATGCGAGAGGTCCTCATGCGCAATCCCCGCCTCGTCTTGATGGGCGCCTTGCTTCTCAGCCTAACGGTCTCGGCCGGGGCCGCCGCGCGCGCCTCCGGCCCCGCAGCGACGCCTGCGACCTGGTCGGCCCAAGACGTGGCCGAGCTGCAGGAGAAGCCGCGGATCATCCGACGCAAACGCGGCGTGACGGTCAGCTTCTTCGTCAGCGCGACGCCCCCGCAGGCCTATCAGCTCCTGACCGAGCACGAAAAGCTTCCCGAATTCATGCCGAACCTCGACGCCTGCCGCGTTCGCAAACAAGGCCCCGGTTGGGCCGAAGTCGAGATGCGGAACCCGAGAGGGATGATGGTCCTGCGCCGGGAATTCGATCCGCCCCGGAGCATCCGGTGGTCGCTCGTCGAGAGCCCCATGCTCAAACGGGTAGAAGGTTCATGGCGCCTCGACGGGGTCGACGGCGGTACCGTCCTCACCTACGACTCTGAGGTCGAGACCTCCGTTCCCGTCCCCGGCTTCGTCGTCCAGTTCATCCAGCGGGACTCTCTAGACGCGCTGGTCTCCAACGTCCGCCAGCGGATCGACTCCAACGGCACCTGGGTCAAACCCGGCTTCAAGCGAGGTTCGTAGCCAATGAAACGCCTGCTCGCCCTGATGATGACACTCGCCTTCCTCGGCCCCCTGGTCAGAGGAGTCGAAGCCCACGCGGCGGACGCCCAGACGGTCGAAATCGAAGGACGCGGGCTCGACGAGAAGGCCGCCCTCCAGGACGCCTTCCGCAACGCCATTGAAAAGGTCGTCGGCGTCATGGTCCGCGCCGAGACCGAGGTCTCGAACTTCCAGACCGTCAAGGACCGGGTCCTCACCCACGCGGAGGGCTACGTCGATTCGTACCAGGTCCTGGACCGCTATCAGCACCCGGACGGCGCCGTCGGCGTGAAGGTCCGGGTCCTCATCACCGAGAAATCCATCCACGACGACCTTTTGGCGCTAAAGGTGCTCCAGATGCAGGTCGGCAACCCGCGACTGGTGGTCAGTTACGACCCCAAAGGCCCCCAGCATGCGATGACCGGCCACGCCGTCGCCCGTATGAACGCCTACCTGGCTTCCCGGGGCATCGAGTACGTCCAGGCCTCCGAGCAGGAAGCCGCCGATAAGGCGGTCGAGGCGCTCGCGGATGCCTACGTGATCGTCTCGGCGGACCTTCGCGAGACCCGACGGTCGGGAGACTGGCGCTTCGTCAAAGCCAGAGTGCAGGTGAGCGTCCACGACGCCGCCACAGGCCGCGGGCTGGGCTCGGAGACGGGCTACTCGCGCGAACTGTCGCTACGCTCAGGGGCGACGTCGGGCTACGAAGCCGCTACCGAAGAGGCGGTCAGGGATGCAGCGGAACGGACGATGAAGCTGGTCCTGGCTCACTGGAAGTCGGACGCGTACCAGGGCCGCCCCTACCGCATCACGCTGCGGGGCATCGACGGCTACGCGCAGCAGAAGCGCGTCACAGAGATTCTCAAGGAAGCGGGGCGCGAGGTGAAGCTCGAGCGTTCGGGGAACGGAGAGGCGCGCTTCACGGTCTGGAGCCGGGAGCCCCTGGACGTGCTCCTGGATCGCGTGATGGAAGGCGGCCGAAAGGCGGCGCTGAAGCTGGAGCTGGATCGGCAAGAGCCGGGGCGCTTCGAGTTGAGGTTGCGCTAGCGCCTCGTTAGAGCCTGACCATGCCGCAAAGCGAGTAGGTGCGCTCGTCGAAGTGCGATCGCTCGACCCACTTGGCGAGGCCGACCTCCCAGGCATACCACTCCGTGAGAAAAGGCTCTCCTCGGGCCGCATGCACCACCCGATAACAGTCCTTCAAGAGGCCTGCCTTGGTCTCGACCTCCTCCGGTCCGTGCACATGGCATTGGACCTTGCCCAGGTCGGGATCGTCGTAGCTCCAATGGGCTCCTGGCTTGAAGGGAAAGCGCAAGATGGGCGAATCGGGGGCGTCAGGGCGGTAGAGGCCATTGCGGGAGATGATGAACTCGTCCTCTCCGCCGCCACCCGAAGCAAAGGTCACCTTGCCTCCGGCCGGAGTCCGCATCAAGCGATCGATGGCGTAGACGACGATTTCGTCGGAATCGTCGTCCCGGTAGATCCATTCGTACCCCGCCACCAGCGGGTAGTAGGGGTCGAAGGGGATGCGGTCGTAGGCAGGTTGCATCGTAACCTCTCCGAGAGCGGGCCTCACAAGCTCCGTTCTACCCCGTTTCCACTGCCGAGAAACGCCGTTCCAGCCCATTTTCAGGGGCTTTCGAGGCAAGGGGGATCTCGAAGTTCGCGCAAGCGCCCTCTGAGGCTTGATGAGGCGTGCTTGGACGGGATCGGGCCATGGTGAGCGACAGGGGGGTGGGCGCTAGGAGCAAAGGGGAAGAGGCGCTAGAATAAGGAAGAAGCCCGTTTTCAGCTGGAAAGGTCCTTCCCTTGCAGATTCGCCTCGATGGAAAGCGGGCGATTGTCACCGGCGCCGGTCGCGGCATCGGTCGGGCGATCGCCCAGTCCCTCCATGACGCCGGCGCCCGCGTCGGCTTGATCGCGCTCGAAGCCGACGAACTCTCCGACGCCTCGGCCTCCATGGGCCATGCTCCCTGGCAAGCCGCCGATCTCACCGATCCCGACGCCCTTCGCACCGCCTGGGAGTCTCTGGTCGCCGAGCTGGGAGCCCCCGACGTGTTGGTGCATAGCGCGGGCTTCTTCGACTTCGGCCGCACCCCCGAGTTCGGACGCGAGCGCTGGGACCGTCTGCTCGCCGTGCATCTGGACGCCGCCTTCGAATTCTCACGCCTGGCGCTGCCGGCCATGAGCCAGGCCGGCTGGGGGCGGGTTTTGATTGTCAGCTCGATTTCGGGACGAGCCGGAGAGACCTACGCAGTGGGCTACTCGGCAGCCAAGGCGGGCCTGGTGGGCCTCGCCCAGAGCCTCGCCAAGGAATTCGCTCGCCAAGGGATCACCGTCAACGCCCTCTGCCCCGGCTGGGTGGACACGCAACTCGCGCAGACCCAGCTCACGGACCCCGAATACCTCGCCCTCACCGGGCAGAATGCCGAAGAGGCTATGGCCTGGGCGCTCTCCGAGATTCCCCAGGGGCGCTTCGTCTCGCCCTCGGAGGTCGGCGCGCTCGCGACGTTCCTCGCTTCGCCCCTGGCAGCATCCATCACCGGCCAGGCCATTCACATCGACGGAGGCATGTCCATTCGTGCATAAGACGCTTTCCCCTCACCGCATGCTGTCTCGCGCCGAGGCCGAGCTGGCCCCGGCCTTCCGGCGTGCCGAGAAGATTTCCCGCCGCCTCACGGCACGGGTCCTGGACGCCTATGCCGCCGAAGGCCTCGTGCGCGGGGATCTCATCGAGGCCGCCGGCTACGGGCACGACGATCCGGGCCGGGACAAGCTCGACCGGGTCTTCGCCCGCCTCTTCGGAGCCGAGGCGGCCATGGTGCGGCTCCAGTTCGTGGCGGGCACGCATGCCCTCGTCACGGCCCTCAGCGCCATCGTCCAGCCCGGCGATGAGATCCTCTCCCTCTCGGGTCCTCCGTTCCCCACGCTGGAGCCGTTCTTCGGTCTGCGCGGCGAGCAGCCGGGCAGCCTTCCCGAGCGCGGTGTAAGCTTCCGGCAGGTGCCTCTGACCTCCGAGGGCACGGTCGACCTCGCGGCATTCCAAAAGGCCCTGACGCCTCAAACCAAGGTCATCACCTTCCAGCGGGCCAAGGGCTTCGAGTGGCGGCCCAGCCTGAGCATCCGGCAGCTTCGTGACGCCATCCGCGAGGTGCGGAGACTGGCGCCGGGTCGGCTGATCTTCGTGGACAACTGCTACGGGGAGTTCACCGACCTCGCGGAACCCACGGCGGTTGGCGCGGATCTGGTGGCCGGCTCGCTGATCAAGAATCCCGGCGGTGGGCTCGTGCCGTCAGGCGGGTACGTGGCCGGTCGCCGCGACCTCGTCGAGCGGGCTGCCATTCAGCTCACGGCCCCCGGCATCGGCCGCAGAGGGGGCGCCACCTTCCATGCGACCCGCTTGATGGCCCAAGGGCTTTTCGAGGCACCGCATAAGGTGAGCCAGGCGCTGAAGATCCGGATGCTCTTCGCCCAGGTCTTCCGGGAGCTCGGTTATCCCGTCATGGCCGGAATGCCGGCCAACGATACCAACTTGGCCATCCGGCTGGGATCGCGCGAAGAGCTGGCCGCCTTCACAGATCGCTTCAACCGGGCCTGCCCCATCAATGCGGGCACCGGGCCGGAGCCCGAGGAATGCCCCGGCTACGACCTGCCGTTGATCTGCTCAGAGGGCTCGTTCGTGGAGGGCGCCACCTCGGAACTGTCTTGCGACGCCATCTGGCGGGATCCGGCAACGGTCTACGTGAACGGGGGCTTGAGCTACGAGCACGGTCGCATCGTCCTCGAGCGACTGCTGGCCGCACATCCGTGGGCATGAGCCGGTCGTCCCGTTTCCAGCGAGCAGACTTGTCGTGGCGCTTGCATTCTGGAATGATCGCGGAAGCAAGCACTAGGAGGCAGCCATGAGCATCTTGATTAAGAACGGGCGAGTCGTGACGGCGGTTGACGACTACTACGCCGACGTCTTCCTCGACGGCGAGACGATCGCGATGATCGGCAAGGACCTGCCAGTCCAGGCCGACCAGGTCATCGATGCTGCGGGCAAGCTGGTGATCCCAGGCGGGATCGACCCACATACCCACATGGAGATGCCCTTCGGCGGAACGTTTAGTGCCGACGACTTCGAGACGGGCACCCGGGCGGCGGCCTTCGGGGGCACCACCAGCATCATCGACTTCGCCATCCAGTCCAAGGGCAAATCCTCCCTGGAAGGCCTCGAGACCTGGCATGCCAAGGCCGAGGGCAAGTGCGCCATCGACTACGGCTTCCACATGATCCTCACCGACATGCCCCAAGAGCGCCTCAAGGAGATGAGCCGACTCGCGGACGAGGGCGTGACCTCCTACAAGATGTTCATGGCCTACCCGGGCGTCTTCTACGCGGACGACGGGATGATCTTCCGCGCCATGCGCAAGGCGGGCGAAGACGGCACCATGGTCTGCATGCACGCCGAGAACGGGATCGTGATCGACGAGATCGTGAAATCGGCCCTGGCCGAAGGGAAGACCGGGCCGAAGTGGCACGCCCTGACCCGCCCCACCCGGATGGAGGGGGAAGGCGTGCACCGGGCGATCGCCATCGCCGAGGTCGCCAAGGTCCCCGTCTACATCGTCCACCTGTCGAGCGCCGACGCCCTCCACGAGGTCCGGATCGCCCGCGACCGCGGCGTCCACGCCTTCGCCGAAACCTGCCCCCAGTACCTGCTTCTCGACGAGACCTCCTACGACGCGCCGGGCTTCGAGGGCGCCAAGTACGTCATGACCCCCGCCCTCCGCGAGAAGTGGAATCAAGAGGAACTCTGGAAAGGCCTACAGTTCGGCGACCTGCAAACCATCGCCACGGATCACTGCCCCTTCTGCTTCAAGGAGCAAAAGGAGCTGGGCCACGGCGACTTCTCGAAGATCCCCAACGGCGCTCCCGGCGTCGAGAACCGCATGAGCCTGATCTACACCGCAGGCGTGGTCGGGGGCCGGCTGAGCCTGAACAAGTTCGTGGAGCTGACCTCGACGGCGGCGGCCAAGACCTTCGGACTCTTCCCGCGAAAGGGAACGATCGCCGTGGGCTCGGACGCGGATGTCGTCGTCTTCGACCCCGAGCGCCGGGAGACCATCAGCGTCCACAACCCGCATACCCATCACATGGCGGTGGACTACAACACCTTCGAAGGCTTCGAGGTGCAAGGTCACCCGGAAATCGTCATCTCCCGCGGAAAAGTCGTCGTCGACGGCGGCCAGTACCTGGGCCGCAAGGGAGACGGGCGGTTCATCCGGCGATCGCGCTACGGAAGCTTGCTTCGTTAGCGATTGGTCCTTTTTCGTTAAAATTTCATTTCAGTCCGGTAAGTCTGCGTAAAATCACGTAACACTCGACGCTCTCTCGGGAATGATCCGCATGGATCGTGCTGCATCAGAGACGGATGGCCGCTTCGCATGCGAAGCCAGCCCTCACGCGCCTGAAAAGCGGCTACTCGATGGAGGTGCGCCACATGTCATCAACGGGGCCGCTGAACCTGAACTGGCTCAGCAACGTGATCAAGCCGCGGACCCGCTCGACCGAGGGGGACGCCGAAACCCCGGGAACGCCGTCCCAGGGCTCCCTCGCAAGCGATAAAGCCGCGCTGGCACCTTCCCAGGAACGTTACATGGCCTGGACGGATCGCGAGCCGTTCAATCCGGTTCCGGACGAGCCGGAAGCTCCTGCCGCGCCAAAATCCGAAGCCCCCCCGTCGAACGCCCTGGAGTTGGACTGGGTGACGGGGTCGCCTTCTGCTGGCAGTTCAGGGCCGAATTCCGCGAGCCGGGCGACCTCGGCGGGACTCGATGTCGAATGGCAGACCGGAAATGCCTCCTCTCAGCCGCTAGGCGGTTCGTCCGGGACTACGCCGACCCCGTCGAGCGGCGGTCTCAACGTCGAGTGGCGCAGCGGCAACAGCCCATCCGGTCTGGGGGGACTCCAAGCCGGCGGTGGGCAGACCTCCTCCTCGGCAGGCCTGGGAGTCGAATGGCGCAGCGGCAATACCCCCTCCGGACAGGGGGGTCTCCAGGTCGGAGGCGGACGGGCGTCCTCCCCGAGCGGCCTAGGGGTTGAATGGCGGGGTGGTAACTCCGGCCTCGGCGCCTCGAACGGAAATGGAACGTCCGGCATTGGGGCCTCGAGCGGGGGCGGAGGTCGTTCCGGCGGACTCGACGTGGGTTGGAACGGCAATGCGGGAGGCTCCGGAGCGATATCGCCCCCTCCGCCCGAAACCGGCTCCGAGATTCAGCCTAAGCCCTCTCCTGAACCGGAGACCAAGGCGGAGACCAAGCCGCCGGCCGAGTCGGCAAGCAAGCCGACGGATGCCGCGCCGCTGAATTCGGCCCAGCTGGCCGAGATCCGGCAGGCCTTGGTGGGCCCGCTACCGGCCCTACCCGAGCGCCCGACGAGCGACAACTGGCAGCAAAACGATCTACGCAACCGGGCGGCGCTCATCGTAGGGATCCGCGGGGATGCGGCGCTGCAAGCCGCGTTCGCCGACTGGGAGCGCTTGCCCAACGATCTCCGGCTCGAAGCGGGCAAACGCATTTCCGCCCTGGAAGGAGCCGCCTACGGCTTCGAGCCCGCCGCGCTCAAGCTCGACAGCGGTCTCAGGAAGCCCGATTACGGGTATTACCATCCGACCGAAGACGCGGTCCACCTCTCGGCCGACACGCTCTCCGATCTCAAGGAGTTCGTGAATACCGTGACGCACGAGCAAGCGCATGCCTATCAGTGGGAAAAGGCGGAAGATGCGAAGAAAGGGCGCATGCCCTCCAGCGATCCCCTTTACGCGACGGCCATGTCCTGGCACGCGAACTACTTCAACTACGTGCAGCCCCACCAAGGGTATCAAGCGTACCGGTCCCAGCCCATCGAGGCTCATGCCTTCGCCGTGGGCGACGCGGTATCGGCCGGAGTCTTCAGCTAAATGCCCTCGCCCCGAGAACCCCATTCTCGGCGCGACACCTTCTCACTGGGGCGTGCCCGCAGCACCGGGTCGTTCGACGCCTACCCGATCGCGTCGAACGGGGGCGCGCCCGAGGCTGTAGCCGCCCCACTGCGGGCCGAGGATCTCGCCGAGGCGATCCGCGAGGCCGAAACCCTCTTCGCGGCCATGGGCCCCCGGGTCGCGGCGCTCGCGCGTGCGCTGGAAGCCCTCAACGGGCTTTCCTCCGACCTCTTCGAGGACGTCTCCGAAGGAGAGCAAGCCTTCACGCTACGGCTGGCCGACGCGCTCCGAGACAGTCCCGACGCGGCCCGCAAGGCCCGGATCGCCAAGCAGCAGTTCGACATGGCGGATACGGAGCTAGGCAACGCCAAAGAGGCGCATGCCCAACTCGCCGCAGGTGCTGCTGGGGAGAGTGGCGTCCCGGAGTTCAGCATCACGAAGTTTCGCGGCATGCTTCACCCCATCTATAACCTTTCGCTCACCTTTCATGGCTACCCGTTGCTTCAAAGCCTTTTCCCCCGCGCCCGTAGCCAGGTCACGACCCGGCCGCTAACCTCGGATAGCAACCCCGTGCAAGCCAGCTCACCTGCCACTCCGCCGCGCAGCGAATCCGGATCGTTGATGCAGCAGGCGATTGGCTGGTTTCGCGGCCTCGTGAATTAGAACCCCCTTTCTAGCGCATATTCCCATCTCATTAAAACTTCATTACACCGGCTTCATGTGACCTGCAAACGGGTACAGATTCGCTTGGTGCTCGGTCGCCTGCCTTGCGCGTCGCGTTCACGGGACGCTCCTTCGCTCCGTTTGAATCGGTCCTGAGAGGAGAACGGTTTCATGAACCCCATCAACCTCCCCCCTTCCCCCGGCGCCCCCCTTCCCTCCCTCGCGCCCTCCCTTCCCGGCGCCACTACGGCGCCCGCCAAATCCCCGTTTCCCGAGTTCACCCCGGATCTGAACCAGGTGAAACCCCCACTTCAGCGTGCCTTGGACTTGGGCCCGCTCCCCTGGGATCCCCCCACCGACAAAGCTCCCGCCCCCGAGGCCGCCTTCACCGAGCGCCCGCAATTCAAACAACTCAGCCAGGAGGATCAAGCCACCCTAGAGGCCTTTTTCAAAGCGGGAAGCGACGGCGCCGACGCAAAGGCGGCCGGCCGCATGGCCAAGCAGATCGGCCAGTTGCTCGACCAAGGAAAGCTTTCCGAGCGCGATGCCTTTGGCAAGAGCGTCATGGATCACCTCGCCGCCTTCAACCAAGCGTCGCTCAACGGGGATGTCCAGAAGCTCGCGAACAAAGGGCAGATCGCCCGTGACCTCGTCCGGGCCCTGGCCAATCCGGCAAGCCTCGGGCAAGGCAAGAACACCGCTAACTGCGCCGAGGCAACCCTGGAATCTACCCTCGCCTACAGCCAGCCCGCGGACTACGCCCGGATCGCCGTCGAACTCGCGACCACCGGTAAAGCCTCGATTCCCGGCCCCCCGCAGGGCCCTCATCCCGACAAGGTCGAGCTCAACCTGATGGGAGACGCCGCCGGCCGTTCGCCCCTCAGCTTCATGATGCAGCGCTCCTTCAAGGCGAGCGTGGACGAGCGCTCGGGCATCTGGCTAACGATCAAGAATTTCTTCGGAGTTCAAGACACGGACAAGGGCCTCAACGCCAACGAGGTCAAACTGCTCTACGACGGGATCATCGGTCGGGACCACGTCACGGTCTATGCCGACCCCGGAGTCGATCTGCTGCCTGCCATCGAGCAGGTGCTCGAGCGCAGCTCCACCAACGCGATCAAGGCCACCCTCAAGGCCGAAAACGGCCTCCACGCCGTGGCCATCACCTCCGTCTCCGAGGAAGGCGTCACGATCTGGGACCCGGCCACCAGCAAGACCGACGTCCTCCCCAAGGATCTCTTCAACCAATTGCTGGTACGCGCCACCTTCGATCGCGACGCCATGCTCAAACCCGCCGGCAAGCCCGAGGTCAAAGAGGCTCAGAAGTTCGTCCGTCAGAGCGAGGCGAGCGGAGGCTCCGCGGCGCTCGACGCTCAGGCGAAGTTGGAAGAAGGCGGCGGCCGTCTCGGCGGCGGTGGTCGCCAAGGCTAAGCCCCCCCAAGCACACGACGAAAGGAAGGACATGCGCATCCCGCTGGCAAAACCCCGGATCCTCTTGTTTCTCGCCTTCACGTTGACCCTCGCGGGATGCGTCCCTCCCTTCGCAGGAACCGGCTCCCCCTCGCCCAGCGATCAGGGAACGATCCAGGCCAACCATGCCGCCCGACTCGCGGGCCTCGTCCGAGGCCCCGCGACCCTGGTGGCCAATAACTCCGCGGGCTACCGCCTCCAGGCCTACGACGAGGCTCCGGCCCGCATGGCCGTGGTCTACCTGACGGCCCCCGACGAGCGCTTCTACGCAGGCCCTGACGGCAAGGCCCTGCACACCGTCACCGATGCCGAAGGGCGCTACGCCTTCGAAGGAGCTCCAGCCGGAGTTCCGGTCGTGGTCACGGTCCTCCTGGCCGAGAACCGGCGCCTGGTCGGCTTCAGCATTCCCGCCCAAGGGGAGAATCAGCTCGACGTCGATCTCGCAAGCACCGTGGCGGCCGAGTTCCTGCGGGATCAAGCGCGCCTCGCGGGTCGCTCCATGGCCGACTACCCGGCGCTCGCCGCCGAGCTTCCCGAGATCCTCCGCCTGACCCGCGAGCTGATCACGAGCGGGAAGATGCCGGTCCCCGACCTCAACGTGAACGCCATTCCCGCCATGCGGCACGCCTACGTCCGGGCCTTCGGCGCCGATCAGCCGGCCCTCGGAGACGCTTGGAAGCGCCTATTGGGCTACCGGCCGCTCTTGCTCGACGAAGTCGACGCGGGCCTCGACGCGGGGCTCAACGCCCTCGCGGTCCACCACGCCGAGGACGGAAGCCTCTACACGGTGGGCTTCAACAACGTCCACCTCCAGATCACGCGCCGCCTTCCCGGCGGCGGCTTCGAGGACGTCACCCGTGGCCCGCGCACCGAGTGGATCGACTACGTCGGCGGCCTGCTCGCCCAGGACGGCATGCTGCATGTAGGCGTCCTCGGCGGCCTTGACGGGCTCTACGGGTTCGATCTAGGCATGCCCTTCGATCCCGAGGACTTGCTCGCCAACGCTCCCCTTTGGGTCCGCAGCGGCGTGACGCCCCCGAACACCGTCCTGCCGTTCCACCCCTCCGGCCTAGCCGCCAAGGACGGGGTCTTTTACGCCAGCAGCACCGACGATCGCGAGATCGTGCGCTACACGCTGGGAGACGACATGGACTGGGATGAGGACGACGCGCAGATCGCCCCCGAGCTCACGGTGATCGCGGGCGATCGTCACGCCCTCCAGACCTTCGCCGGCGACACCCCGAGCGCAGGCGCGAACGCCCGCTTCAACTACCCCACGGGCCTCACGCTACATCACGCAAACGGCAAGGACTACCTCTACGTTGCGGACACCCTCAACCACCGGATCCGGAGGATCGACCTGAGCGGCGCCCCGTTCACCACCGAAACCGTGCTCGGGCGCGGCAGCACCGTCTACGGCAACATGATCAAGCCTCCCGGCTTGATCGAGGACGGCAAGTCCCCCCAGAGCAAGGAGCAGGGCTACGTGAACCTCGACCACCCGGACGGCGTTCCCCATGAGAAAGCCTCCTTCGCCTACCCGAAGGCCGTCGTCTTCGATGCCTCAGGGCGGATGTTCGTCGCCGACCAGGATCACCGCCGCGTGCGGATGTTCGACGGCCAGAAGGTCTACACCCTGGCGGGAACCGATCCCGGCATCCCCGGCGCCATCGGAGACTCCCGGCGCGCGGGGCTCGGGGAGGTGGCGAGCCTCGCCTTCGACGCCGAAGGAAACCTCTTGATTGCGGACGGGCGCTCGAACAAGCTCAAGCGCCTCTGGCTGAAGTTCGGACTCTAGGAGGCCCCCATGAGACACATGCTTCTTCGCAGCCTCCTGGCCATGAGCCTCAGCATCGGGATTTCCGCCTGTACGCCGGGCGACCTGACTGGCCCAGGAACCCAGGGGCTCAATGGCCAGTCGGATCTGGTCGCCAACAACTCGGCGGGCTTTGCCGGGAGCGTCCGGATTCCGAGCGAGCTCGTGGCCAATAACTCGGCGGGCCTCGTGGCGAACAACTCCGCCGGCCTGGTGGCCAACAACTCCGCGGGCTACCGCGTGGCCGCCCTGGCCGAGGAGCCGCTGGCCAACGCCCTCATCTACTTGTTGAACCCGAACGAGCAGTTCTACCGGGATCCGAAGGGCGAGCGCATCGTCACGAGCACCGACGCCCAGGGCGCCTACCGATTGGACGCGATCCTGCCGGCCAAAAAGCCGGTCATCGTGAGCGCCATGCTCTCAGGCAACCGCCGCATGGTGGGTTACACCTACACCCAAGCCGGCGAGAACCGCGTCGACGTCAGCGTGGCGAGCACCTACGTCACCGAGTTCTTCCGAGCCCAAGCCGGGAAGGCGGGCCGGACGATGGCGGACTACCCGGAAGCACTCGCCAAGCTGCCTCAACTGGTCACCGAGACCCAGAAGCTACTGGATGCGGGACAGTTGCCGATTCCCGACCTCACGCTCGGCGGCGCAGCGCGCATGAACCAGGTCTACCTCTCGGTCTTCGGCTCACGCAGCCAAGCCCTCAGCGATCTCTGGGCCGAAATGCTGGGCCGCCGCCTGATCGCGCTTTCGACCGCCGCTGGAACCTACGCGCTGGGCGTCCTTCAGGAGGATGGGCCCGCGACGGGCATCGGCCTGCACCTGCCGAGCAGCGTGGCTGCCGACGCGCAAGGCAACCTCTTCATCGCCGAGCAGAATCACCACGGCCTGCGCTGGGTCAAGCCCGACGGTTCCAGCACGTTCATCGGGGGCTTCCGCGGGGACGGCTCCGTGAGCGTTCCGACGCGCTCGGGCGACGGGGCGAGCTTCGCGGAGACCGTCTTGCCGCAGGTCCTGGACGTCGCCTGCGATCCGGACGGCAATGTGATCGCCTCCCTCTTGGGCGGCGACGGCAAGAACGACGTGCTGGTCTTCCTCTGCCGCAAGACGGGGACTTACTTCGGCAAGGCCATGCAAGCGGGACATTCGTACATGCTCGGCGAGCCCTCCGGAGCGTTCGGCAACGACGACGGCCCGATCCACGTGGCCCGGTTCAAGTCGATCGCAGGCGTGACGAGCGACGATGCGGGCAACCTCTACCTCGCCGACCGGCGCAACAACCTGATCCGACGGGTCGACCGGGGAACGGGCGTGGTCACGACGGTCGCCGGCTTCCGTAGCTTCGACGAGGACGGCGTCACGGTCGTTCCTGCGGAGAAGCTGGCGACCTACGCGACGGTCTTGCAGGAGGCCCGGGAAGCCGTGATCCATCGGCCCTTCGACGTGGCCTGGAAGCGGGGCACGGACGGGCGCGATCGCCTCTACGTCTGGGAGGGCACCAACCCTACCGAAAGCGACCCCGCGGTCAAGGCGCTGGGCAACGCTATCCGGGAGATCGCCTTCGATCCGGCGACGCCCGAGCAAGGGACGATCCGCTTCCTCATGGGCGGCCCCGGGAAGCGGGGATTGGGGGGAGACGGGGGGCCGGCGGCCGAGGCGCAGCTGAACCTTGTCGATCCGGCGTTTCCCGACGTGCCGAACGGGGGGATCGCCGTCTCGAAGGACGGGCGCAAGCTTTACTTCGCGGATTCGGCCAACCGCCGTCTGAGGGTCATCGACCTCGAGAGCGGGCGCGTGGAGACGGCCGCGGGAGGCGGAAATCAGGAAGGGGACTCCGAGGCGCGGGACTCCGTTTTGAAAGATGTCTCAGGGCCGGCGACGGGGCCGAACGGAGAGGTTTACTTCTGTGATACCTGGAACCACGTCGTGCGCAAGCTCAACGGGCAATTCGGGCTCTGAGGACGCAGGGGGTTTTGTTAAATCTCTCTTTAGTTCGGACAAGTCTGCGTGAAATCGCGAAGCTCTCGCGAGATCGGTGGCATAACTAACTTAACGAGTTTTTTCTGAGAGGAGGACGCGCGATGAGCACGCCCATGAACGGATCCGGCGGAGGATACATCAACCAGTGGGCGGACGTGGTCTACACGCCCCGCACCGATACGATCAGCCTACCGGACGACGTGCCGGTGACCGGGCAATGGGCCGATGCGATCTCGATTCCCCAAGATCAGCCGGCGGCTCCCTCGAAGACCTCCTGGTCCGACGAGGTCAAGCTTCCCAACAGCGACGCTCCCAAGCCCAAGTCGACCAGCTGGACGGACAACCTGGAAATCGTCATGCCGGATCCCTGGAAGGATCGGCCGCGCCAGGGGATTCCCTGGGAGGAGATGGGCGAGGTCTTCAAGGCTCCGCCGCCGAAGGATCCCCTGGTCTTCGATCTCAACCACGACGGCAAGATCGGCACGACGGGCGAGACCACTGCGAAGGACGGCACCCGGTCGTCGCTTGGCCGGACGGTTTCCTTCGACATCGACGGCGACGGGATCAAGGACGAGATCGAGTGGCTGAACGGGGACGGCGACGGTTTCCTGGTCGATGACCGGGACGGCGGAGCGACCGGCGCCATGCTGACCGGCGGCGAGATCGACGGCAAGCGGCTCTTCGGAGACGAAGGCGGGAAGTTCGCCAACGGCCTCGACAAGCTCCGAGCCTTCGACAAGGATGGAGATGGCAAGCTCACGGGCGCGGAACTCGAAGGTCTCAAGATCTGGGTCGACAACGGCGACGCGAAGCTGGATCAAGGCGAGCTCAAGAGCCTGGCGGAGCTGGGCATCACGGAGATCTCGGTGATGCTTCACCATGAGAAGAACGATCGCGGCGAGACCCTGGAGCGTTCGAGCTTCGTGCAGGACGGCCAGACCCGCATGTCGGAGGACGTCTGGTTCGGTTCCAAATAGCCGGTTTCGTCCAAGCCGCTTAATTTCGCTGTAAGAAACAGGCGAGGCTTATGAAAGCCTCGCCTGTTACCTTAGAACTCAAGGGTCGGTTGCGGGACCCGGGACCTGAGGGCGTTGACGTGATCGCACCCCTTGCAGGCTCCCCCCGCACCGGCCCTTACTGCTTGCCGTACTTCTCGCGCAGGTACGGAATGATCTTCTCCTCGTCGTCGAGGAGGACGTCGCCGTCCACGAGCACGGGAACCAGGGGCTGTCCGGAAACCTGCATGACCTCATGGCGTTGGGAGCGGTCGCGGGGGACGTTGACGTTGATGTAGGTGAGTTGGAGCTCGCTCATCACCTCGCGAACCATCTTGCAATAGGGGCAGGATTCGAACTGGTAGAGTTTCATCATTTCAGCCATTGAGAGGTCTCCTTTGAAGGGGCGATTCCCTAAAAGACTACCATGCGAACCGTTCCTTGGGTGTTAAGGCATGCACCTGCTACGATATCAGGCGTGGGAGCCTCTGTATCGCTCCCCCCGATCCACAAGGAGGATTGCCATGTCGCAGGGGACACGCCGGGAACGACTCGGCCAGGTACTTCTTTCTCAGGGCATCATCACCGAGGAACAGCTCAAGCGGGCGCTAGCGGAGCAGACCAAGAAACCTTTCCTGCGCCTCGGAGAGCTCCTTTTCGGATTGGGTTACCTCACCTTCAGCCAGCTCGAAGAGCAGCTTGAGCAGCAGTACCGCGACATGCGCCTGGGCCAGATGCTGGTGCGCCGCGGCTTCATGAGCTCCGAGCAGCTTGAAGAGGCCGTGAGCGAGCACGAGAAGACCGGTCTCCTCCTGGGGCACCTGGTGATCCGGCTCGGGTTCTGCACCCTGGAGCAGGTCTCGCGGGTTCTCGAGGAGCAGCGCTCCTGGCAGTCCGACGCCGCCTAACGCGCAGGCCGTTTTGCCGGGCCGCGCCGCGGACCTGGCGAAGCTCAGACGCTCTGGAAATTCACAGACAGATGAAGGGCCCTGCGGGGGCCCTTCGGCTTTTGCGCCCATGCTCCCCGCGTGGAGCGAGAGGCCGAGGATTGCCGGAGACGTCACGAGCCGTTACTCTAGACGCAGGTCCCACCGATCCCCCCCCGCAGCGCACGACGACGTAGCGCGCTGGGACGGATGGGGACGACCGGGATGTTGACGATGAGGTCAAGACCATGTCGGTCCAAATTACGACGTACCGGCTCTGGCCGGACAAGCACCGTGGCCTCCAAGGCCTTGAGAGCGCGCTCGAAGCATTGAGCGCGACCCTCCCCTACGCGCGCATCGAGACCATCTGGCTCGATCACGTCCCCTTCCGCGTGGATGTCGATCGCTTCCCCGGCGCGATCTGGCAACGGCTATTGGCAGATAAGACCTGGCATGCCAAGCTAGTCTCCCACCTCAGCCAAAGCCTTACGGCGGAGCGGCCTGAGCAGCGCACGAAACAGCAGGCCAAGTTCTTCCGCTTGCTGCAGAAACCATGGATCCGTGTCGCCCTCGGAGGCACCATGCTCTTCGACCCGGAAAGCACCCCGGGCCTGCTGTCCACCGTGCTCATTCCCAAGGTGCGCGCGCTCGGCTGCCGCCTCTCGGTCGATGCCTTCGCGGACGTGATCCGCAAGAACCTCTCCGGAACCACCCTCCAGATCGCCATGCTCCAGCGCGAGTGCTACCGGGACTTCGAAAAACCCGCCTCGATTTAATCCAAAAAAGCGCGGGGGCCCGAACGGGCCCCCGCGCTTTTGGTTGTTCTCCGGCGTTTACTTGAAGACCGGCTCGGCGTGGCGGGCAAGCCGCTCGGCCGAGGTCGCCTCGACGTCCCGGTGCAGCGAGTTGCCGTGCGAGTCCATCGTGACGACGGCCGTGAAGCCCTCGACGTCCAGGTGCCACATGGCCTCGGGAATGCCGAACTCCATGTGATCGACGCCGACGACCTGCTTGACGCAGGCGGCGTAGTACTGCGCCGCGCCGCCGATGGCGTTGAGGTAGACGGCTCCGTGCTCCTGGAGACCCTTCAGGGTCTTGGGGCCCATGCCGCCCTTGCCGATGATGGCGCGAAGGCCGAACTTCGCTATGATGTCGGCCTGGTAAGGCTCCTCGCGGATCGACGTGGTCGGGCCGGCCGCCAAAATCTTCCACTCCTCGCCCTGCTTCACCGCCACGGGGCCGCAGTGGTAGATCACGCCGCCGTTGAGGTCCACCACGGCATCATGATCCATGAGGTACTTGTGGATCGCGTCACGGCCCGTGTGCATCATGCCCTTGATCGAGACGACGTCGCCGACCCGCAGCGCGCGGATCTGCTCCTCGGAGATGGGGGCCTCGAGGACGACCGCCCGCGGAGCCTCGGTGGCTTCGGGAGCGTCCAGCGCGTCGAGGCTCCCCGAAGAGGCCATGCGCTCGGCATCCTCAGCGGCCACGCGGTACTGCCAGCCGGTAATCGTGCCGGTTTCCGGGCTGATCGTCACGCCCAAACGGCGGAAAGCCCAGCAGTTGTAGGCGACGGAAACGTAGAAGCTGGCGGGGAGGCGGTTCAAGACGCCGACCTTGCAGCCCAAGAGGGTGACTTCGCCGCCGAAGCCCATGGTGCCCACGCCAAACTCGTTGGCCGTGCGCATGACGTAGTCTTCGAGCTCCGCGAGGCGCGAATCGGGGTTAAGGTCGTCGACCGGACGGAGGAGCTGGTGCTTGGCCTCGTCGTAGCCGGTGGTGCGATCGCCGCCGATGGCCACCCCGATGAAGCCCGCCGAGCAACCCTGGCCCTGCGCCTGGTGAACGGCGTGCAGGATGCACTTGCGAACGCCGTCGAGGTCGCGGCCGGCCTTGCCCAGACCGGGGACTTCCATGGGAAGCGAGTACTGGATGTTCTTGTTCTCGCAGCCGCCGCCCTTGAGGATCAGCTTCACTTCGATCTCGGGCGATTCCCACTGCTCGAAGTGGATCACGGGCGTGCCGGGGCCGAGGTTGTCGCCCGCGTTCTCGCCGGTCAGGGAGTCCACCGAGTTGGTGCGGAGCTTGCCGTCCTTGGTCGCGCGAGCGATCGCCGAACGGATGGCGGCCTTGATCTGGATCTGGTTGACGCCGACCGGGGTATGCACGAAGAAGGTCGGCATGCCGGTGTCCTGGCAGATGGGGAGCTTGGCGTCACAGGCCATGTCGATGTTCTGGCTGATCGTGCCCAGGGCCATGGCCGAGCGGGTGGTGGCGTCTTCCAGCTCCTTGGCGCGGGCGATGGTCTTGCGGACATCGGCCGGCAGGTTGGTCGAGGTTTCGACCACGAGCTGGTAAAGGCTCTCTTCCAACTGAGACAGGTAGCTCGACCCGGTCTTTTGGCCTTGCGGCTCAAGGGTTTGACTCATGTTGAGATTCCTTCAAATTTCGCGGTTCCGTTGCCTCCAAGCTACCACGGGACGGGCCTTTTCTCAAATTCGGGGAGGCCTCGGGGCGTGACCCACGGTCGCTGTGCTTGCCCGCTGGGTGGGCGATCGCTAGAATAAAGGCAGGATCTAAATTTGAGGAAGGACGCGCCCCACCTATGGAACCGACGGCATCGATGACGGATCTTCGCCAGGAAGTCGAGCGGCTCCGCCGCGAGATCGAGGAGCATAACTACCGCTACCATGTTCTCGCCCAGCCGACCATCAGTGACGCCGAGTACGACCGGCACTTCCGGCGACTCCAGGAGATCGAGCGGGAACATCCCGAGTTCGACACCCCCGATTCTCCCTCGCACCGGGTCGGAGCCCCGGTCCAAGAGGGCTTCGGGACCATTCGCCACCGCGTCCCGATGCTCAGCCTCGCGAACGCCTTCAACGTCGACGAGCTCAAGGCCTGGGACGCCCGCGTCCGCAAGCTCCTGGGCACCACCGGCGAAGTCACCTACTCCGTCGAGCCCAAGATCGACGGGCTCGCCATCTCGCTGCGCTACGAGGCGGGCCGCCTGATCGAGGCCGCCACCCGTGGCGACGGCGTCACGGGCGAGGACGTCACCTCGAACATCCGCACCATCAGCCAGATTCCCTGGCACCTGCCTCCCTACTGCCCCGAGAACATCGAGGTGCGCGGCGAGGTCTACATGAGCAAGGACGACTTCCGCAAGCTCAACGAGGAGCGCGAGCAGCTCGGTGAGCCCCTCTTCGCCAACCCTCGCAACGCCGCGGCCGGCTCCCTGCGCCAGCTCGACCCCCGCGTCACCGCCAAACGCCCCCTCGGCTTCTGGGCCTACGGCGCGATCGGCCTGGGCGGCATCACGACCCATTACGGCGCCCTCGAGGCCGTGGGCAACATGGGCTTCCCGGTCTACCCCGACTTGCGGCTCGTGACCGGCATCGACGCGGTCGAGGCCCTGTACCAGCGCTACTGCGACGCCCGCGAGGCGCTGGGCTTCGAAATCGACGGCGTGGTCATCAAGGTGAACTCGCTGGCCGACCAGGAGCGCCTCGGCGCGGTGGGCCGCGAGCCGCGGTGGGCGATCGCCTACAAGTTCCCCGCCATCCAGGAGACCACCCGCCTGGAGGACATCACCGTCCACGTCGGCCGCACCGGGACCATCAACCCGGTCGCCATCCTCACCCCGGTCAACATCGGAGGCGTCGTGGTGAGCCGCGCCACCCTCCACAACGAGGACGAAATCGTCCGCAAGGACCTGCGCATCGGCGACTGGGTCGTGGTCCAGCGGGCCGGCGACGTGATTCCCCAGGTGGTGAAGGCCATCCCCGAGAAGCGCACCGGTGAGGAGCGCCTCTTCCAGATGCCCGACCACTGCCCGGTCTGCGGAGCCCCGGCCGTTCGCGTGGAAGGCGAAGCAGCCCGCTACTGCACCAACGGGCTGCAATGCCCCGCGCAGCTGGTCGAGAGCCTGCGCCACTTCGCGAGCCGCCGAGCGATGGACATCGAATGGCTGGGCATCAAGGTCGCCGAGCTGCTGGTGGAGTCGAACCTCATCACGGACGTGTCGGATCTCTACAACCTGACCAAGGAGCAGCTGCTGGCCCTGGAGCGCTTCGGCGAGAAGTCGGCCGACAACCTGCTGGAAGCCATCGAGCAGAGCAAGGGCCGGTCGCTCGACCGCCTGATCTTCGCGCTCGGCATCCACGAGGTGGGCGAGGTCACGGCGCGCTTGCTGGCCAACGAGTTCCGGAGCATGGACGGCCTGATGGCGGCCACGCGCGAGCAACTCGAGGAGATCCCGTCGATCGGCCCCTCGATGAGCGAGAGCATCGTGGACTTCTTCGCCGAGGAGCATAGCCGCAAGGTGCTCGGTAAGCTGAAGGAAGCGGGGCTGACCATGGAGCTGCCGGAGGCCGCGCCGGTGGCGGAGAATTCGCCGTTCGCGGGCCGGGAAGTGGTCTTCACCGGGAAACTCGAGACCATGTCGCGCGGGCAGGCGCAGGAGCTGGTGGAGCGCCTGGGCGGAACTGCGGGCGGCTCGGTCACCAAGAAGACATCCCTGGTGGTGGCGGGGGCGGACGCGGGCTCCAAGCTGGACAAGGCGCGCAAGCTCGAGATCCCGATCATGAGCGAGGCCGAGTTCACGCGCTGGGTGGCGGACGCCCAGGGCTAAACGCCCCGGATAAAACGCAGCAGCCGAAGACCTTCCCCCTTGGGGGAAGGTCTTCGTATGCCAGCCGGCGGGTTTTGCCCGGCGGCTCAGGCTAGCGCCTGCGGCGAAGGCTAGCAGTTGCGGCGAAGGTTACTTGAGGTTCTGCTTGCCGCGCTCGATCAGCTCCTTGACCTTCTGGCCACCCTTGTGGCCGATCTCGGAGTAGAACTCGGGGCCGTACTTGTCACGAACCTTCTCGCCGCCGAGACGTCCGGCTTCGGCTACGCTGAGGTTCCCTTTCTCCTGCGTCTTGGGAGCGGGAGTCCAGGCACGCGTTTGCTTCCGGGCCATCTGAACCCTCCTTTTACTCCTCCATCGCGCGCTTGCCGGCGTTAATCAGGTCGCGAACCTTGTTCCCGCCCTTCTTGCCGATCTGCGAGTAGAACTCGGGGCCGTACTTCTGCTTGGTGGTGTTACCCCCCTTGCGGCCGCCGATCTCCCCGCCCTTGTGGCCGATTTCGGAGTAGAACTCGACGCCGTACTTGTCGCGGACCTTCTCGCCACCGAGACGGCCGGCTTCCCGGGTCGTCATGTCTCCGGACTTCGGGTTACGTGCCATGACCTTCCTCCTTCCCGCCGTGCGGGTTCCCGTCCGTGCGGGGGCCCTCGGAGTCGTTTGGATAGGGGCACCCCACCCAGTTGCGAAACTTAACGAAGAAGTCTAAAGAGGCCCTTTAGCGTTGTCAATCACTGCTCGCAAGCCCGAGGCCGGCCTGGACGTCCCGTCGACGCCTGGTTTGGGGGTCCTACTCGCGCTCTTCCTTGCGCCCTCGCTCGATCAGCTCCTTGACCTTCTGGCCTCCCTTGTGGCCGATTTCGGAATAGAACTCGGGGCCATAGCGCTGCTTCGTGACCTCGCCGCCCTTCTCCCCGCCCTTATGGCCAATCTCGGAGTAGAACTCGGGGCCATGGGTCTCGGCGGTCTTCTCGCCGCCTTTCCGTCCCGCTTCCCTGACGCTCATCTCCCCGCTCGGACGGTTCTGACGCGGTTCTGGCTTCTTGGCCATGCTCGCCTCCTTTTCTGAACGCCCCATCGCCCCCCGCCCCAGGCCGGGAGCCCGCGGGGGGAGCGGCGGTCGCGTGCAAACGCTGGGAGTCGCTCCTCGACCCCTGGCTTGACCATGGTAACCGTGATCATTTTTCAGTCAACGAAGGCTTGGCCCTCGCTACGCCTGCTCGAGCCCCCCGGGAGGGCTCGTTGACAAGGCGGGGGGGCTCCACTAGAGTGAAGCGAGTAACGGTTTGTAAAGTCCGGAGCCGTCCCGGGCGCCCGCGCCCCATGGAGAACGCCATGAGCAAGATCCCCGACACGCCCTTGATCCCCGCGACGCGGGCCTTTCTGCAGGCCCTCGGGCAGCATGCCACACGGCGCTGGCCGATTCCCCTGGCCTTGGCAACCGGCATCGTCGTCGGAGCCTGCTTCGGGGGCCTACCGGAGGGCCGCTCCCCCGGAGGAGGCGGAGGCGCCGCGAGCCTGCCTCCGGCGGTAGCCCAGGGGGCGCCCGCCAGCTTCAGGAGCCTGGTCGATCGGGTGATTCCCTCGGTGGTGAACATCGACGTGACCCGGCGGGTGCGGCCCCAGGTGCCGCGGGGCTTCGACCGCTTCTTCGAGACGCCCCCCTCCCAGGAGCAGCAAGGCGTGGGGTCAGGCTTCATCATCGACGCCGACGGGCTGATCGTGACCAACTTCCACGTGATCCAGGGGCGGGCCGAACTCTCGGTCACCCTTCACGATGGCAAGACCTACCACGGCCGCGTGATCGGCACGGACCCCCTGACCGATATCGCCCTCGTCAAGATCGAGGCCAAGGGCCTCAAGCCCCTTCCCCTGGGCAACTCGGATCAGATCTACCCCGGGGACTGGGTCCTGGCCCTGGGAAGCCCCTTGGGCCTCCAGGAAACGGTGACCGCGGGCATCATCTCGTCGGTGAACCGCGAAGTGGCCATCGCCGAGCGCACCAATTATCTCCAGACCGACGCCGCCATCAACCCCGGGAACTCGGGCGGGCCCCTGGTCAACCTGTCCGGCCAGGCGGTGGGGGTGAACACGGCGATCGCCCGAGGCGCCCAGGGCATCGGCTTCGCCGTCCCGGTCAACACGTTGTCCCAGGTGCTTCCCGAGCTTCGCGAAAAGGGCCGGGTCGAACGCGCCTGGCTAGGCGTCGCCGTCGCCGAGATCAACCCGCAGATCGCCGGGGAAATCCGCGGCGCCAAGGCCGGTCGCGGCCTGGTGGTGCTCGAGGTGGTCGCGGGAAGCCCCGCCGCCCGCGCGGGCCTGCAGCCCGAGGACGTGATCCTCTCGGTGGACGGCAAGGCGCTCACGGAACCCCGAGACCTGATCCTCTACCTCAACCAGAAAAAACCCGGCCAAAAGGTACGGCTCAGCGTCCTGCGCGGCGGCCAGACCCGCAACGTGGACCTGACGCTGTCCACCATGCCCGCCAGCGCGGTCCAGTGAATTGACAGCCGATTAACAAAACTTCATGATGGAGAAGCTCCCGGCTCGCAGAGCCAGGAAGCGGGCCTTTTCGGGGCCGGCGCGTGAGTCGCGACGGCCGCGGGTCGGGGACGCGTGACGGTCACGGAAGACTGGGGGGCATAGGAAGGCTGGGAGCGTATGGACGACGGAGCGGGCAAGATCTGGTGGTACTTGGTGGTCTTGGTCCTGGTCTGGGTGGGCTTCATGCTCTTCTTTCCGGCGGGAAGCACCCGGGCGGACCTCAGCTATACCGCGTTCCAGCAGCAACTGCAAAACGGCAACGTCGCACGCGTGACCATCCAGGGTCAGAAGGTGACCGGGGATCTCAAGAACCCGATCGCTCCCGGCGGCACGGGCCGAGCGGCCGTCTCGGAGTTCGAGACCCAGCTCCCCCCGGTTGACAACCCGACCCTCCTGGATCGCCTCGAAGCACAGCACGTCGTGGTCAACGCCGTGCCGGAACCGAGCAACTGGTGGTTCAACCTGATTCTCCTGGGCCTGCCCATTCTCCTGCTGCTCTTCCTCTTGAGCCGCATGGGCATGGGCGGAGGCGCCACCCAGCAGAACGCCTTCAGCTTCGGCCAATCCAAGGCCAAGCTCTACACCTCCGAGAAACCCAAGGTGACCTTCGCGGACATCGCGGGCGTGGACGAGGCCAAGGCCGAACTGGTCGAGGTCGTGGACTTCCTCAAGGATCCCGCCAAGTTCCACCGCCTGGGCGCCAAGATTCCTAAGGGCGTCCTCCTGGTCGGGCCGCCCGGGACCGGGAAGACCCTCCTGGCCCGCGCCGTGGCCGGAGAGGCCGGAGTGCCCTTCTTCTCGATCTCGGCCACCGAGTTCGTCGAGATGTTCGTGGGCGTCGGTGCCTCCCGCGTCCGCGACCTCTTCGAAAAGGCCAAGGCGCGTGCTCCTGCCATCGTCTTCGTCGACGAGATCGACTCAGTCGGCCGCCGCCGCGGCGTCGGCATCGGCAACGTCAACGACGAACGCGAGCAGACCCTCAACCAGCTCTTGTCCGAGATGGACGGCTTCGAGCCCCATCAAGAGGTCATCATCATCGCCGCCACCAACCGCCCGGACGTGCTCGACCCCGCCCTCCTGCGCCCCGGCCGCTTCGACCGCCGCGTCGTCGTCGGCCTCCCCGACCGCAACGGCCGCGCGCAGGTCCTGAAGATTCACGCGAGCAAGGTCCCGCTCGGCTCGGACGTCGTCATGGAGGACCTCGCCGGTGAAACCCCCGGCTTCTCGGGCGCCGACCTCATGAACCTCGTCAACGAAGCCGCGCTCAACGCCGCCCGCAAGGGCCGAAAAGAAGTTACCATGCTCGACTTCGAAGAAGCCAAAGACAAGATCATCCTGGGCGTGCGGCGAAACACCCTCCTGGATGCCAAGGAGCGCGAGCTGGTGGCCTACCACGAGGCGGGGCACGCCTTGGTCGCCCACTACCAGCCCGATACCGACCCCCTTCACAAGGTCACGATCATCCCACACGGCATGGCGCTCGGCGTCACCCAGCAGCTGCCCCAGGACGACAAGCACACCTATCCCCGGGGCTACCTGATCTCGAAGATGGCCGTCCAGTTGGGAGGCCGCGCCGCCGAGGAATTGATCTTCGGCGAGGTCACCACCGGCGCCGAGAACGACCTGGTCGAGATGACCAAGCTCGCCCGCCGCATGGTCATGCGCTGGGGCATGGCCGAAGGCCTCGGCCCCATGGCCTACGACCTCGACTCCGAGTCTGCTTTCCTGGGTGACGGCAGCGGCATGGGCATCGAGAAAGGCTACTCGCAAGAAACCGCCGCCCGGCTCGATCAAGAAGTCGCCCGCCTGGTCGCCGACGCCAACCAGCGCGCCAAGGATATCTTGATGCGCCACAAGCAGAAGCTCATCAACCTGGCCGAGGCCCTGCTCGCCTCCGAGAGCCTCGATGCCAAGCAGCTCGAATCCGTGCTCGGCGCCAAGGCGAGCCGCGCCTGAACGCGCTCAAAACGTCAGCGTAAGGGCGAGCGGGGTGCTGCTCGCCCTTACGCTAAGCTCAGCATGCGGCGCGACGCGAAAGCCCACCTCGACCCACGGGATCCCCGAGAGCACGGCGGACTTCGCCAAGACCCCGTACCACGGGATCCCCATCCAATCCTGAGGGATCACCAAGAGCGTGGGTCGCAGACGCAGGCGCAACGCCTCCCACGACCGCTCGTAAGTTACGCCTACGAGGCCCGCGCTCTCGTGCCGGATCACCGAAGCCGGCAAGGACTCGCCCTCTTCCCAGGACTGGTGCATGCCCCCTATCAAGCCGACCGACGCGTCCTCCGCGAGGCGATGCCCGTAGTGAAGCCACGCGCTCCACTGCTGCCGCCCGCCGGCATGCGGCGTGAACGGAGTCCACGGGATCGTGGAGCGACCTCCCCAAAGATAGAGAAATTGCCCTCCGAGCTGAACGGTATCCGCCAACCCGAATTCCACTTCCATGCCTTGGGAATACGGAGGCACCCCCATCAAACTCCCCCGATTGACGAGGGGAGCCGCTTGAATGGGAGGACAGAAGACGGAGATCAGGACCCCGGTGGCTGCTCCCAGGCGGATAAAGCGGCTCATGGCCATAGCTTCCCGCCAAAGTAGCTGGTGATTCCAAAGGTTCCCGTCTGAAGCCCCGGGCTCCCCGTGTTGTGCATGTAGTTCAAGAGGTTGGCGTCGACGGCCAGGACTCCCGGCCAAGGCTCGAATCGTACTCCTGCCGAAAAGACGTGCGTCGGGCCCGTTCCGATGCCGAAGTGATCCCCGCCCTGTAGCCAAAGCGAGGGCAGCAGGCGAAGCCGGGCGCCGATGCCCAAACCATGCGCGAAGGTCACCCCGCGGAACCCGAGGGGCGTGATGGGAATCAGGTCCACGGCGAAGAAATCGAAAGGCGCATAGCTGATCGGGAGCCCGATCGCCCCTTCCCAGTAGCTGCTTTCCGGGTTACCCCAGTTCCAATGCGTCGCTTGTCCCAAGACACTGATGGACAGCGCTCCGCCGCCGAGGAGACGGTACTTCCCCTGCACGGAGGTTCGCGCCGGGGCCTGCTGGAGGGTGCCGTAGTTCGCCATCCCACGAAACTGGGTTCCCAGCTCGAGGTTGGGCAAGACCCCCCAGAAAACACCGGCATTCAACTCGCGGGCGGGATCGGTTCCCAACATTCCCATGAGACTTCCCGGCGGCAGGACGTTCGCTTCCTCGAATCCCGGGGTCTGAAGCCTGCCGTTCTCACCATGGCTCGGGCCGAAGTAACGCGTCGGCCGGACGGCCTCCGCCCGGGTGACGCCGTCCCGAAAGACGGAGACGCTTTCACTCGACTGGGCGAAAGCCGGCTTTGAGAGGACGAGGGGGAGCATGGCGACGGCCGCCAGGGTGATGCGCAACGACATGGGACACCTCTCTTTCGTGGTTCTCAAGGAGTGGCTACGGGAGTGCTCAACGAAGACGGCCGGCTTTCGGCGTTCTTGCGCTCGGCGATCTGGTAAGCGTCATAGGCGGCCCAGAGCGAGAACAGCCCTGACAAGGCGGCATAGCCGATATTGACGTAAGGAATCGGGTCGATGCCCGGCGCGGGGTCGAACTCAGAAAACCTGCCGCGGCGGTTGACGGCAAAGTTCGCCACGGCCACGGCGCCCAGCATGGCGGCGGAACCCGCCAGGATCGCGAAGCCTCGCACGGGCTCGCCGGCGTAGACCTGGCCCATGCCGGGAAGCGGATTGACCGCCAGCGCGAGCCCGTAGGTCTGTAGGCCCGGATACACGGGATCCGAGTGAATCGCGCCCGGAGCCGCCGCCAGGGCCATGGGAGCGTAGGTGAGCCCCGCCGCGAGCCATGGTTGGAAGGACGGGGTGGCGTTCGACAACCAGAGGGTCTGGGCGGTAGCCGGCGAGGCCAGGGTGATGGCGATCGCCACTCCGAGCGACGACGCCCGTAGGCAAAGCCGCTTCATGTCACTGCCCCGCCTTCAGGGCGTGCGGCCCCTCGACGAATTCCCCTTGCACGCGGTAATGGGCGGCCTCCGGAACGGCGAACATGACGAGCAGGTACGCCAAGGGACCCAGCGGTTGCGTGCTCGGAGACGCGGAATGCAGTAGGGCCCAGGCCCCTAGCCCGCCCACAAGCTTGAGACTGAGGCGGAGCCAGTCGGGGGAGGAGGCAATCTCCACGTTGCGAACGGGACGGTTCCCCGCGGCCCTTGCCACGGCGTCGATCGGAGAGGGGAAGTCTCCGGAATAGGCCTGATGCAAGCGGTAGACATGGGTTTCCGAGTGTTCGAAATGCGCGGTGATCGAGGCGGTGCTGTTCTGTGGTAGCAGGAAGAGCGCCTCATCCCGAGGAGAGAGCTTCATGGTCGCCGCGCAGCCGGACGAAAAGACGAGCGAGGCGAGGGCAATCGAAAGAACGCGTGACATGGCGATGACTCCTACAGATACGGGGACCGACTTCCGACGATGCGGCTCAAGGCACGTTCATGGCGCGAGACGGAGAGACGCGAGCTCAGTTCACGTCGGCCGCGACCGGGACTCCGTCGACCGTGACGGCGAGGGGATCGAGGGAAACCTCGATGTTCAGGAAGAGGGATTGTTCGGCGCGAACCCGCACGACCTTGTGCAGCGTGAGGGTCATCTCCGGCGCCACCAGGGTCAACTGATAGAGGCACGGATCCAGGTAGGCGAACTGGAAGGTGTTCTCCGCGTCGGCCGGCGAGTCGAAGCGTTTCTGCGAGGAGAGCGCGACCGCCTCGACCTGCTGGATCTTGAGGCCGGTGACCTTGCCCGCGAGCACGTAGCCCGTCATCGGGGGGTGGGTCACGGTGGGCCCCGGGGGAATCACCCCGGGGAGCACGGGAGGAAGATCCGATTTGACCAGCCAAGACGGCGTACAGCCGACGAAGAAGCTGAAGCCGCAGAGCAAGGCAAAGGCTTTGAAGGGGTGACGTGAAACGGGCATCTAGACCTCGCTCTCGACGTGAAGGATAGCCATGAACGGAGGGAGGGACGCGAAGTACGCAAAATCCCCTTGGCGCTCCGCGAGAAAGACGGCACGGCTGCCGGGATTCAGGCTGATGGCCCTTTGGCAGCGGCGCAGGCCCGCCTGGACGACCTCTTCCAAGCGCTCCTCGAGACGGCGGCGGACGCGCGGATTGCGGTGATCACGGCACTCCGCGAGGCTTTGTGCGTATCGCGAGCAAACTGCCCCGTGGAGATAGGCGGTGTACCAGTACGAAGGCAGAAGCAAGTCGACCGCCGCCAGGAGGGCCAGGGCGGCCTCGAACTGGGCGCAGCGGGCCAGCGCGTAGGCCTGGTAAAGCCGGACATCCAGGGCAGCTGTGGTGAAGAGGGGGGATTCCGCCTGTGCGTCGACGAAGACCTGGGAGGCGCGGAGCACGCGGCGGAACTGGCCCTTCACCAAAAGGCTGAAGCAGAGGGCAGCAACATAACGATCCGGATGCGGGCCTTGCAGGGCGATCGCCCCCTCGAAGTCCCGGATCGCCTCGCGATGGCGATCGCTGTCCTGGTAGGCCAGGCCGCGATTGTAGTGGACATCCGCATGCTCGACGCCTTCGCGCCGAGACGCCGCGGTCTCGGAGTCCTCGAAGAGGGAAAGGACCTTGGTGAACTCGGCGATCGCCGAGTCATAGCGCATGGCCTGCAGATAGGCCACTCCCAGGCCCATGTGGGCGCGGAGAAAGGAAACGCCCTCGTGGCCGATCGCCTGCTTGAGAAGGGCGATCCCGCGCTCGGAATGCCCTTTGCGGGTCTCCTCGAGTCCCCGCTTGAACAGCTCCTGGGCATCCGGCTTGAAGTCCGTGTAGGTCACAACGCCCAGCGACAGCTCATCGCCTCCGTCCGCGTCGTAGCCGGCCGCGCGCAGGAGCTCGTCGCGATCGAGGTCGAGCGTTTCCGCCAGCTTGAGGGCCAGCGGACGGCTGGGACGCTTGGCGGTTTTTCCTGCAGGCTGCTTGTCGGGGTTCGCCAGCTGCCAGAGATAGGCATGCGAAACTCCCACCAAGCTGGAAAGCGTCCGGTAATCCAGCTGCTTGGCCTTCATCGCCGATACGAGTAGCGAACTGAACGTCATCTCTTCCTGCTTCTCACCCGCGTACGGGGCTTGACAGTCAAGCACCCAAGGGTTAGTTTACATGACTAGTTTCCAATAATCAACGTTCTGATGTTGTTTACGGATTTACATCATGGTTTCCAGCGTGAGTTTACCGTCCTGTGAACCTCAAAGCCAAGGGAGAGCCTATGCCGCACGATTGCTCATCCGGTACCGCCCCCCTCCGCCACCGCCTCGGTGGGCTGATCGCCGTCGGCACGCTGCTCATGGCGACCGGTTGCGTCTGGGTCGACCATACCCCCTTTGGAGGACGCCCTGGCGAGCTGAAAACCGCCTTCGGCCATGAGGATCCCCTCGAGATCACCAGCTCCGTCCATGAGGTGGAACCCCGCCTGGATGGAAATCTGCGCGTGCCGCGATTTTCAGAGCGCTCCCGCGTCTTTGTCTGGGAGGATCCCGTCCGCAACACGATCATGGGAGCGGAGATTGGTGGCTCAGCGAAGGAGTTCGCGCCCTCGCGAGGAAGTTGGCAGATCGACTGGACGGCCGATGGCCGGAAGTTTCTCCTCACGGACCTGATCTCCGCTCCGCAACAAGGTCCCACGACTACGCCCTATCGGGCCACCCTCTATTCGCTCAACGGGGATGCGCCCGTCGTCATCGGCGAGATGTCCGATTCCCGTGGCGCGATCATGCCGGACGGCTCGGGTCTTACGTACACCCGTCTGGTGAACGAGCCGAAGTCCGGAAGCATGATGCCGGCTCCCGATGTTCACAACCGAGATCCCAAGCGGCTCATGATTCGTTTGCCAAGCCAAGCGGAAACGGAAGAGGCCGTTCTCAACGGCCCCGGACTCGGCTTCTGGTCGCATGACGCCCAGCACTACGCCTACCTCGAGCATCGCGACGGGAATCCCATCAACGGCCTGGACCTGCGGGTCTACGATCGACAGACCAAGACGTCCGCCTTGCGGTATCACATCGAGAGCGACGACCTTCAAAAGGTGATGAATGGCCTCTCGTGGAGCGCGGACAACACGCTCTGGTTCGCCCAGGCATGCCAGGTCCAGGCTTCGGCGTCGATCGCCGTCTCGTCCATACCTGTCGATGGCAAGGCGGTAACGTTATCGGTCGTTCCCATTTCCCTCGAAGAGGGCGAGACGATCAGCTCCCTACGGCTCTCGCCGGACCAGACCCGGGTCTCGTTCGAGACCCAAAAGGTCGTTACCCTGACCGACGGTACCGGCAAGGTTACCGGTCCGCGGAGCAGCGGCCTCGTCGTGGCCTCCCTGAAGACCGGCAAGACGCGAAGGCTGACACCCCGAGGACAGTTCCTGAGCTGGCTTCCCGGCGGCGACGAACTCATCGCCAAAACGGGCTACGGACCCGATCCGCGTTACTACCGCATCGCCGTGCCTCGCGCGGAGGAGATTTGATCATGAAGCATCTCATCGGAATGGCCCTGGGAGCGACGCTTTTCCTCGGGGGCTGCGAGGGCTCGCCCCTGCAACTCTTCATGAATGAAACGTTCGGCGCGGGGCGACATCTCGAAACCAATGCCTTCGTCCAGGAAATCGCGCCGGGCTTGCCGTTCCCGTCTCCGACAGTCACGATCTCTCCCGACGGCAGCCGCTATGCCTACAGCATTTTCCGAGAGAACGGCCGGCTCTACGTTGGCCAAAGCGGTCAAGGCGCGGGTCCGCTCGACCTCTATTCGCAGCAAGAACCCAGCTGGTCGCCCGACGGGAGGCGGATGGCCTTCGTGGAAGCCATGGGAAGCGAGGCTCATAGCCCCCGCAGGAGCCTGACGGTCATCGACCTCGACTCGAAGGCCGTCACGCGGTTAGCCGAAGGCAACTTCGGTTATCCCCTGAAACTCGCTTGGTCTCCGGACGGTTCCACCGTGCTCTACAGCAGCGACCAGGACGATGACGGACTTGCCGAATCGCTCTACCGCGTCTCGGTCACCACCCCCAATCCTCAGCGAATCGCCGAGGTAGGTTCCAACGGAATGGACGGCTCACCGGCCCTCTGGAGCCCCGATGGCAAGCAAATCGCCTACCTGGCGAAAATCCCCGGCTTCCTGAACGCCTTCAACCTCATGATCGTTACCGTCGCGGATGAGAGCACCAAGGTGCTCCGGAGAGTTCCCAGGGGAAAATCACTCGTCTGGAGCACGGACGGTGAGGCGATCGGCTACCTGGACGGTGATGGCGCGAGCGGCGAGTTCGCATTTCATCGGATCCGCCTTTCCGATGGCGCCGAGGAAGTCACCCCGTTCACGCTGGGCAAGCCGACCGCGGTGGTTCACGAATCAGGGCTCGAGGGCTGGGTCGGGTTCCATATTAGCGATCTCTCCCCCGATCACCGCTTTTGTATCGTCAACCACGGTCAGGACCCGCTCTATGCCCGGGAACTGGCGACCGGCAAACATATCCAGCTTACCGACAGCCAGGCTTGGGTACGTGGCTGGACCGCAGACAGCAAGGCCATCCTCGCCACCGCCTCGAAAGGCAGCGTGGCGCGATACTACCGCATCCAGGTCGAGCGCTAGCGGGTAAGCTGGATCTGGGAGCCCTGCCGATATGAAAGGCGGTCCTACGACGTCGCGTCGTAGGACCGCCTTTCGTTCGTCGGGCTAGTTTCGAGAGGCCGAGAGCCTCGGTACCACGCTCTCGGCGACCTGAGCGGAAGGCCCGGAAGCCTTGAAGAAGGCGATCGCCTCCAGCAACTCCTGCGCACGAGCCGCAAGATCCGAGGCCGATGCCGCGATCGCATCCGTGGACTGGCTGGATGCGTGGACGGCCTGCTGGATCCGATCCACCGCCCGGATGACTTCTTCTCCGCCTTCTTTCTGAGTGGCGGTGGCCGTCGTGACCTGATGGGTCATCTGGTTCATGGTGTCGATGGCCGCGACGATCTGCTCGGAGCCCTTGGCTTGCTCTCGGGTGGCCATGGCCACCTGTCCCGTGAGCGTGTTCATGCGCTCCATCGCCTGGGTGATCTGGGCCGCAGCCTTGGTTTGCTCGTCGGCGGAAAGCGCAATCTGGCCCATCAACGTCGAGACGCGATCCGACGAGCTCACCATCTGCCCGATGGTCGTGCCGGCGGCATTGGCGAGCTCGGTCCCCTCGCGAATGGCCTTCTCGCCGTGCTGGGTGCTGTTGATCGCCTTCTCGGTCTCCTTCTGGATGCCCTGGATCAGCTTGGCGATCTCACCGGTGGCCTTGGAGGAGCGCTCGGCCAGCTTGCGGACCTCGTCGGCGACCACGGCGAAGCCCCGGCCGTGCTCTCCGGCCCGCGCCGCCTCGATGGCCGCGTTCAGCGCCAGAAGGTTGGTCTGCTCGGCAATATCGTCGATGACTTCCACGATCTCGCCGATCTCGGCCGAGCGCTGGCCCAGGCCCTCGATAACGGTGACGACCTCGGTCATGACGGAGGTGATCCGCTGCATGCCCGAGATGGTCTGCGCGACGGCCTGTCGGCCCTCGTGCGCCACGCCGGTGGATTGCTCGGCGACCGTTTCGGCCTCGCGGACGTTGAGGGCCACCTGACGGATGGCGGCGGCCATCTCCTCGATCGAGGCGGAGGACTGGCTCACGGCCTCCGAGAGATCGTCCGCGCTGTGGGCGACCTGCTGGATGCTCGCCGCCATCTGCTCGATCGAGCTGGAGGTCGTCTCCACGCCCACCGACAAGGACTGCGAGTTACCCGAAACCTGGGCAATCGAGACGGCCATGGCCTCCATGGAATGCGAGGTGCGCTCGACCGCCTCCTCTTGGGTCCGGGAGGCGATCGCCATCTGCTCGGTCCCCAGGCGGATCCGATCGGCCTCGGCGGCCACGGCCTGCGCCATCTCGCGCACCTGGCCCACGATCCGGTTCAGGTTGGCCACCATCTCCTGGAAGCTGCGGGCCATGCGGCCGACCTCGTCGTCACTCGCCACGACGATCCGCTGATCCAGGTTCCCCTGGGTCACGGCCTGGGCGATCGCCGTCATCCGCTTGACCGGCGCGATCAAGGCCTTCGAGACGATCAGCCCCAGCCCCACCAGCAGCAGACCGAAGAGCAAGAACGTGACCAACGCGTTGGACGCCACCTGCCGGAAGAGGATGGCCTCGGTGTCCTTGGTGCCCAGCTTCATCTCGATGAAGCCGCGCACGTCTCCGGGCTTCACCCCCGGATGGCAGGTGACACAGGTTTCGTTCGCGGTGATGGGCGTGTACGAGAGCAGGACTCGCTCGCCGTTCTCGGTCGACCAGCGGGTCTGGGGGGCTTCCTGGCTGAGGATCTTCTTGAGTTCGGGATCAGGCTGGATGGCGCCGCGCTTCGCCGCATCTGCCGCGAAGGTCGCCCGGCCGTCCAGGCGGTACACCGTCAGGTCCTTCACGTTCGGGTTGACCATTTGCTCAAGCGTTTGCTGGATCAACGGGATATCCCCGGTCGGCATCAAATTCGAAATCAAGGTCGCCTGACTCGGCCCCACGACCTGCTGGGCGCTATCGATCACCTGCTCGTCGAGCGAGTGGCGAAGCTGGTACCAGCTGAACATGTTGGTGGCGACCAGAATCAAAAGCAGGCACAAGGCCATCAGGCCGAGGATCTTGGCCTGGAGAGATTGAGATTGAAGCCACCGCCACATGAACCGGTCCTCCCCGTTGCAGACAAGTACGCGACCCTAGCATGCGTGACATGGGCGCGAGGGGGCATCCGTAACTTGTACGGAGCTCGGAGGCGCGGGTCAAACGAGGGAGGTGGCGTCCACGCCGTAGAGGACGGCGAGCTGCGTCTCGAGGATCCGATCGAGATTCGCGGCCTCCTCCGAAGAGGCCGTTTGGCGACGCTCGACGAGCGAGCGGATGACGGCAAAACGGCCGGCATCATAAGGAGGAAGCGGAAGGCGCATGACCGCGGCCGGATAGACGTTGAGCCCGTTGCCCAGCAGCATCTCGAAGACCATGGCGCCGATCCGGGAGTTCAGGACGGCCAGCAGGATTGGCAAGTCGTAACCGTCGCGCGCCTCATCGCTGAGCGCCTCGCCGCGACGGACTCCACCGTAGCGGCGCGCGAGCGACTCCGGCAGGCCTTCCAGTTGCCGGCGAAGCTGGCAGCAGAGCACCGAATCGTCGGTGTAGTAGCCTTCCCGATCGAGGGCCGCGACGAGGCCACGGCGGCCGCTGACCTTGCGCAGGACGATCTTTTCGCCCTCGAAGAGCGCAGGGAAGAGCGGGCGGTACAAAAGCTCGGGCTCGTAGCGCAAGTATTTTCCGCCCCAGCTCACGCGGTAGGGGTGGATGCCGTCCCCCTTGATCATGGGGCGGCAGCTGGCATGATCGGCGGAGTCCCGGTGGTAGGTCGCGATGGGCACGCCCCGGACGCCCCAGGTCGCGAAGGCCACCTCCCCGAGAGGAATGCCGCGTTCGAAGGCGGAAAGGGCGATCGCGAAGGCCTCGCCTCCTCGCGAGGGAATCCGCGCCTCGGGAAGCCGGCTCAACGGAGCCTGCGGCAAGGTCTCCGGCTCGCTAGCCGCGAGCTGAATCCGGTGCTCGAGCGTCGGCGGGGCCTTGAGGGCCATGAGCAGGACCGTCTGGACGGCGGCTCCCGGAAACTCGCTGGCTTCGAGGCGAAGCAGGGTCGACTCCTCGAGAACCCGCCGCCTCAGCGGCTCCGCATACGCCTGGTTCAGGAAGCCCTGAGGCAGGACCAGGGCCAGATGCCCGCCGGGACGGGTCAGGTCCAGGGCCTGCGAGGCCATCGGGACGAAAAGGTCGAAGCGCTTCTGCAAATCGGGGAAGGCCGCGCGGTAACGCGCCTTCTCATCGGCGTCCAGCCGCTCGACGTTGACGAAGGGCGGATTGCCGACCACGGCGGTGAAGCCCCCCTCGCCCATGGGCTCGGGAAAGTCTTGCGCCCAGTCGATTCCCGACGGCGGAGGGAGCAGGCTGTTTCCGACCCGGAGGTTGCGAAGCAGGAGACGCGGGTCGCCTTCCGGGTGGCCTGCCTGAAGCCAGAGGGCCAGCACGGCGATCTCGCGGGCCATGGGATCGCGGTCCACTCCGAAGAGCGAAGTGACGACGAAGTCCCAGCGGGCCTCGGGGGAGCCGGGCGCGCGCATGGCGAGAGCCTCGGAGAGAAAGGCTCCACAGCCCATGGCAGGATCGAGCAGGCGGGGGCGGGGGTGCGCGAGCGGCTCGGCGAGGAGCCTACGGATCATGGGGCGCTCAGTATAAAAGGTTCCCTGGCTCTGGCGGGCGGCGCGTCCCAGAAAGGCCTCGTACCAGCGGCCCATGCGCTCGGCGGTGAACTCGTCGTCGAGGTCGGGCTCCTCCACGGGGGGGACGTTCCAGCCCATGAGGGTTTCGTGAAAGCCGGGATGGCGTTCGAGCAGGAGGTCGCGCAGCTGGCTAACGGCGTCAAACCGGGTGTCGCCGGCCGCCTCGGGGAGCAAGCCCCAGCGCACGGCCGCCCGCAAGAAACGCTGCTGGACGCTCGCGACGAGGGAAGGCGGAGCGAAGGACGCTAGCGCCAATCGAGGGAGAGGCCGTTACCGGGGAAGCCCGGCTTGTTCATGGTGGTATCAAAGATGATGGCGGGAATGGGCGTGTTGAAATCCTGCCAGATCCGCGGGAACTCGGAGGTCGAGCTCTGGGGGTTCACGATCTGGCGATAGGCGATTCCGGAATTGCCGCTGACCGTCTGGAGGTAGGCGATCTCGGTGCCGTTGGGGTTCCAGATCGGGGAGCTTTCCGAGACGTTGGTGCCTACCTGGTTGACGTTGAGGACGTAGCCCTCGCCGCTCCGGGAGGTGTCGAGCACGTAGATGCGCTGGGGATCGGTGCCGCCGCCGCTGGTGTTGTGGTTGATGGGGCCCTTGCGGGTGTAGGCGAGGTAGACGCCGTCCGAGCGCCACTTGGGCTCGAGGGCGAACTGGCCGAGATCCGCGCGCTGGGTGAGCTTGCTGCGGTAGCTACGCGAGGTGAGGTCGAAGAGGTAGAGGTTCCAGGCGTTGGCATCCTGGGAGACCGGCTGCTGCTCGGTGGATTTCACGCTCACGGCGAGCGTCGAGCGGCGATCGGGATGCAAGCTGGGGTTGTAAGCCGGGTAGCGCTCGTCGGGTTTGGTCGAGGTGAGGCGCTGAGGGGCGTTGCCCTCCCGTTCGGTGCCGACCAGGTAGAGGTCGAAGTTGCCGTCGGCGCGATCGCTGGCAAAGACGAGCTCGCTCGAGTTGGGAGCCCAGCTCGGGTCGACGTTTCGGCCGGCGTCGCCCGTCACGTTGCGGACGAAGCCTGCCGCGTCCAGGGTGTAGATGGCCGACGAGCCGGTCCCCGGGTAGTAGACGAAGGCGACCTGACGGCCGTCCGGGGCGATCGCAGGGCTGCCGCCACGCAGGGGCTGGTTGTTGCGGTCCTTGAGCTGGCGATGATTGGTGACGCCGTAGCCCCCCTCGCCGACGGTCGCGGCCCAGAGCTCGCTGCCGCCGTTGGCCTCCTTGGTGTAGACCATGGTATCGCCGCTCAGGTTGATGGCCTGGGTCTCAGTGGCCGAGGAGAAGCCGTCCTCCGCCATGATGGTGAGCGTGTCGCCTTGCACCATGTTGCCCAAGGCATCGGGGTAGCGCGAGGTGAAGGGAGCCACGTAGGTGACGGTTTCGCGCTCGGTACGCGCCGCTATCTGGGGGTTCTGGTCGATGGCGGGATCGCCCGTCAAGATCCGGCCGCGCTCAGCCCGAACGGTGTAGCGGATCGTCCGCCCCGGCATGGTGGAGGCCTGGACGCGGATCTGGGTCCTGCCGCCCACCGAGAGGGTCTGGTTTTCGAAGTAGACGCTGTGGATGGTGAGCCCCTGATTGAAGAAGGGGCATCCGGTCAACAGCAGCAAAGATCCCGCCAGAACGGGCAGGACCGCGAGCTTGAAAGGATGCTTGAGACCCACCGGAGCGCTCCTTTTCCTGGTCTGAGGGCTTCCCTGTATCCATACCCGGATCCGTATCGAGGATCTCAGGTGTCCCTTACTTGTCGGGTTTGGCGCTCAACAGCTTGCGCCGGATCTCGTCCAGGGCCTCGACCTGAACGGGTGCGAGCGGGCGGATGCCTCCCAGCTGATGAGCCAGGAGGTGGACCTTCGCCGTCTGCTCGACGGTCTCCATGCGGTAATAGGCCTCGTCCAGACTGCGGCCGAGGGTGACCGCGCCGTGGTGGTCCAAAATGAACGCGTCGTGCGTCGCCGCGGCCCCGCGGACGGCGTCTCCGACTTCCGGCGTGCCCGGGGTCGCATAGGGAGTGGTCGGAATCGCGCCCAGGGTGATCACGACCTCGGTGAGGATCGGGGGTTCCAGCGAGACTCCCGCAACCGAAAAGGCAGTCGCCGTGGGAGGATGCGCGTGCACGATGGCCTCGGCATCCGGGCGGACGCGGTAGATGGCCAGGTGCATCCCGAATTCCGAGGAAGGCTTGAGCATGCCGTCGACCTTCTGGCCTTCGGCATCCACGACGACCAGCATGTCGGGCTCCAGGTGTCCCTTGCAGACTCCCGAGGGCGTGGTGAGGAAACAGTCGGCTCCCAGGCGCGCGCTGACGTTGCCATCCGTCGCGACGATCAGTTCCTTGGCGTAGAGTTGGCGGCAGACGCGGACGAGCTGCTCACGCAAGGTGGTTTCATCAAGCATGGCCCCATTATACGCCAACGACCGCTCGAAGATCGAGCCGGCCAAAGCCTTCCGAGCAGCAGGGCGGGCCAGGGGATGGTACAATGCCTGAACTTTGAAGGCTTCGCTTCCACTCGTACGCCGCGGGCAGTGAAGAGCCGTGCTGAGCAGCCCCCAAGCTCGGAGCCGGCCCGCGATTTCGGAGGACCTCATGCGCCGTACCCGTCTCCTCGTCACCCTCGCCACGCTCGGAGTCCTGACCGCCGTCGGCGTCAACGCCCTGCCCTCGCGCCCAACGACCTTGCCCGCCGATGTCGATACCACCTACTCGGCGCTGACGTTCAGCATGAACAAGTGGGTCGGGCCGGAGTCCAAGCCTCAGGCCGAGAAAACGCCCGTGAACGGGAAGTTCGAGCGCTACACCGTCGCGTTGAACAAGCGGGTTACGGACATCAAGACCGTGAAGGACCTCAACGACCTGCGCGGAGCGGTCCAGATCGCGCTCGACTCGGTGAACACCGGATTGGCGCCGCGGGATCTCAACATCATGGAATCGTACTTCGAGGCCTCGCTCTTCAAGCAGGCGACCTTCGAGCTGCGGAAGGTCGCCGTGACGGGCGACGGGACGCTCCAGACCGGCAAGACCTACGAGGCAGTCGTGGACGGGACCCTCGACCTTCACGGCATCCGCAAGGATCTCAACGGCCTGAAGGTCGCCCTGACCCCGCTGGATCACGGCATCGTGCTGGAGAATCGCCAGCCCCTCTCTTTGGCCTCGAAGGACTTCGGGCTGGACTCCCAGGTGACCGCCCTCTTGCGGGCCTGCGGCCACCTGGGCATCGACGAGGCCGCGACCCTCAATTTGAAGCTGCTGTTGAAGCGCTAAGCCCTCAAAAGCGACGTCCCCCGAGCTCAGGCTCGGGGGACGTCGGCGTTTATCCGGGGCGCTTGGCGGTGCCGAGCACGAACTCGATCGTCTCCCAGAGGCGTGTGAAGACGTTCCGGCCCTTGGTATAGAAGCGGATCAGGCGCTTGAACTCGACTCCATCGACCCAGGTGCCGCCGCAGCGCTTGCAGGCGTCGATGGCGACTCCACCCAGCTTGTCGGCGCGGTGGCGATTGAGCGGGACTCCCCCGAAGCATGCGGGGCACTCGGCGCGCCCCTCGATCTTGGGAATGGTGGCGTCCAAAGCCTCGATCTGAGGGCCCAGGTACTCCAGGTGGTGCGAGCGCAGGAGCTCGGAGAGCGCGCCGCGCCCGAAGAAGACGCCGGCGCAACTGTCGCAGAGCTGGACATGCACCGGGCCGAGGTAGGTTCCGGACATGGCCTCTTTGCAGCGGGGGCAGTCCATCTCAGACCCTTTCCTTCAGGGGCGCGTCTCGCGGGCTAGTAGCCGGCAGCCGCCTCCGCGCCGGAGACGATGGCCACCGAGGCGCTGGCTCCGAGGCGGGTGGCGCCGGCTTCGGCCATGGCGATCGCCGTCGCGCGATCCCGCACGCCGCCCGAGGCCTTCACGCCCATCTCGGGGCCGACCGTCCGGCGCATCAAGCGGATATCCTCCACCGTCGCTCCGCCCTTCGAGAAGCCCGTCGAGGTCTTCACGAAGGCCGCGCCCGCCGCCTTGGAGGCCTGACAAGCCGCAACTTTTTCGTCGTCGGTCAGAAGGGCGGTCTCGAGGATCACCTTCACGGGCACGTCGCCCGCGGCCTCGACCACGGCACGGATTTCCGCCTGGACCTTGTCCAGCATGCCGGATTTCAGCGCCCCCACGTTGATCACCATGTCGACTTCCTGGGCGCCGGCGGCAATGGCGTCGCGGGTCTCGAAGGCCTTCGCCGCCGAGGTATTGGCTCCCAGCGGGAAGCCTACCACCGTGCAAACCATGACTTGCGAGCCGGCCAGCAACTGGGCGGAAAGCGCCACGTTGGCGGGGTTCACGCAAACCGAATAGAAGCCGTTTTCGCGGGCTTCCTCGCAGAGCGTGCGGATCTCGGCCTCCGAGGCCTCGGGCTTGAGCAGGGTGTGGTCGATCATGCCGGCTAGGGAACGCATGTCCATTGAAGTCCTCCGAGATGCCCCGTCCGCACGGGTTGACAAGAGAAAGGCAGGTTGGGCTTTTGCCCGCAATTCTAGCAGATCCGGGCTTGTTTAACATGCCTTTGAAGAAGATTTAGCGCCTGAAACGAAGATTTGACGACATTCTCCCGCCCCTCGGCGCGAAGGATGAAAGAGCGTTGTCCGGCACCCGCATCGAGAGGGAGGATCGCATGAAAGCTCGACTCGACCTGAACCCCCAGCAAGCCACCGTTCGTCAGCCGCCCCCTCCGACCTGGGGCGTGCCCCCCGTCCTCCCGCCCTCGGAGCCGATCCGCGGCTCGGAAGGCACCCCGGTTGGCGGGAACAGCGGCGCGGGAGTCTCCGGTGGCGGAGCCACCGGGTTGGGGGGGCTGGGCAACGGCCGCGGGACGCCCCAGGCGGAGCTCGACGCCTTCATGTCGCGCCTCGACGACATGCGGCAGCGCCTTGACGACATGAACGCCCTCATGGCCGATACCATCCGTCACTACTACTGGGTCAACCGGCTTCCACAGGGCCACGGGGTCGTTCTGGGCATTCATGAGCTGCTCTTCCCGCATTACTGGAAATGGGCCAAGAGCCGGGGCTTCGAGACCACGTCCGACCCTTGGGCCGCGGCAGGCGCGCGTCCGGTCACCATCCAGATCGACGTCCGGCCCTGCCCTCCGCGCCCTGTAATCCCGCCGCTGGTCGGGCCGGCGATCGCCCTTCAGGCGCCGATCGCCCCTGTGCCGATTTCGGCCGATGCGCTCGCCAAGCTGCCTCCCCCTCCTCTGCCGGCTCGCTTGAGACAGGTGCTGGAAAGCGCCCTCGCCACTCCCTGGGACTCCCAGGAATCCTCGAACTTCTACTTCCAGGCGGATCGCAACGTCTCTCCAAGGCAAGTTCAGGGCGCGCTCGCCGTACTCCCCGAGCTCGAGTCGGCGCTCGGCATGGCCCTGGGAAAGACTCCCCTCGGAGCGTACGGCACCTCGGTCGACGTCACGGCGGGGGACGGCTACAAGCGGCTGGCCGCCCAGCGTCTCGGCGACCTGTCGACGGCGACCGGCGCTTACCTGGTTCGCCTGGCGGAGGTCTACCAGCAGTACAAGGCCGAGTACTACGGCCTGAAGAAAGCCATCGACCGCGACCTCTACCACCGCGATCCATGTTCCCACCGCCCCCGGGTTCACATGGGGGATGCCTTGAAATACCTGGAAGAGAAGTACGCGCTGGCCATGGAAGGCTTGATCTGGCGGACGACCCGGACTTCCAGCCCCATCATGCTCGACCTGGACGGGGACGGATCGCTCTCCGTGACCGGCCGCAGCACGGCCAAGGAGCGCGCCGCAGAGAACGGCTTCGTCTCCGAGGGCTCGGTCATGTTCGACCTGGACGGCGACGGCCGCAAGGAGCGGATCGAATGGATGGCCGGGGACGGCATGCTGGTCGATGATCGAGACGGCGGCGCGAGCGCGGCGGCCGCAGGCGACGGGGAAATCGATGGGCGACGCCTCTTCGGGGACGAGGGAGGCCGCTACGCCAACGGCTATCAGAAGCTCCAGCAGCTCGATGCCAATCAAGACGGCCGCCTGAGCGCCTCGGAACTCGACGGCCTCAAGGTCTGGGTCGACGACGGCGACGCCAAGCTGGAAGAAGGCGAACTCAAGTCCTTGGCCGAGTTGGGGATCACCGAGATCGTCACCCAGATGACCGAGCAAGTGAACGCGAGCGGAGAGCGCCTGATGCGCTCGACCTACGTCCAGAACGGCGAGAGCAAGATCAGCGAGGACGTCTGGTTCGCGCAGGGGTAGCGCCAAACATTCGAAAGCCCCGAGTCAAGGCTCGGGGCTTTCGAATGGCTTGATGACCAGCGGGGCCCAAACCTTGGCACCCGTATCCGGGGCAGCCGCGTCCGGGACGACCGCGTCCGCGGCGCCGGGCGAAGCCGACCCGCCGGCAGGGGGATTCGCGGGCTCCGGAAAGGCGTACCCTGCGAAATACTGGCCCTTATGCGGGAGATCGGCGGAATCCCCGTTCGCGCGGGGGGCCGATGGTGGAGGCGGAGGCGTGTCGGCAGAGGGAGCGGACAGCGCCGATTTGGCCCTGACCCAGAACGCCGAGACTTTTCCGCTGATATCGTCGATACCCATGACTGACTCCTCTACTCCCCTTATTCCCGCACCGCGTCCGGAGGTCAACGTCGAAAGAGAGATTTAACGCAGATTTGATGCGCGCGGGGTATAGAGGGGGATAGGCCGGACGCCCCGGCAGCCGATGCCGGCGGCGAAACAACAGGGAGGACGGGCCATGGGCTTCGACAGGCAAATGCGGAAGAACGCGTGGATCGCAGCGGTGGCGATCGCCCTCATGGCCCCCCCGGTCTGGGCGGAAACCCCTGTGAAGCCCGATACCTTCGCCGAGATCTCCAAGCTCAGCGAGGAAGCCCTCGACTCGATCGACGACGCGCTAAACGCCTACGGCCACCTCGAGGACTTCGGCGATCGCTACGGCACGGCCACCCGTGGCCTCCTGGACGAGCTGATCGCCGAGTGGACCATCGCCACGGAGATCACGGAGGCGATCGCCCCCGAGACCGAGGACCCGCGCCTCCAGCGGATCCGCACCTTGCTCTCCTCCTCTCGTGCCGACTCCGAGGACTTCGTCTTCATGGCCAAGGAGCGCTCGAAAGGCCTCCTGGCCTCGGACAACGCCGTGCGCTTCCGGCAGCGCCAGATCTCGCTTTACAACCACCTCCTCGGAGGCTTGAAGCGAGACCGCGAGTTGCTGCGCGAGGTCCAGAAGCTCAGCTCGAACCCTTAAAAAAGGAAAGGGGCCGGTGGCAAGCCACCGGCCCCTTTCGCATGCGTTTGGCGCTAGGCCCGACGATGGGCCTGGGTGTAGACCTCTTTGAGGCGGCGCTTGGAAACGTGCGTGTAAAGCTGCGTGGTCGAGATGTCGGCATGCCCGAGCATCTCCTGGACCGCCCGCAGATCTGCCCCGTTCTCGAGCAGATGCGTGGCGAACGAGTGGCGCAGCGTATGAGGGGTGATCTCCTTGGTGATTCCGGCGTCCCGGGCCGCCTCCTTGACCACCTTCCAGATTCCCTGGCGGGTGAGGCGCCGGCCCGCGTAGTTCAGGAAGAGCGCCCGCTCATGAGAGCGCGGCTTCAGGGACGGACGGACATCCTGGACGTAGTTGGCGATGGCGTTCACGGCAGTCCGGCTCAGGGGAACCAGGCGCTCCTTGGCGCCCTTGCCGAGGCAGCGGACATAGCCGGAGGTGAGGTTCACGTCCTGGACGTTGATGCAGGTCAGCTCGGAGACCCGTAGGCCCGCGGCGTAAAGCAGCTCGAGGATGGCCTTGTCGCGGAGATCCGAAGGCTGCTCGATCAGGCGGGCGACCTCACTTTGGTTGAGAACCTTGGGCAGGTAGCGGCCGGTCTTGGGACGCTCGATCTCCAGGGTGGGATCGGTCTCGATCAGACGCTCGCGCAGCAGGTAATGGTAGAAGCTCTTGATGGCCGCGATCTTTCGGGCGATCGAGCTGGCCGCGAGGCCGCGATCCCGCAGCTCCTTGGTGAAGAGCGTGATGGTGAAGCGCGTGGTCGTCACGTAGTTTTGGGTCCCCTGAGCCGTCAGGAACTCGGTGTACTGGCGCAAATCATTGTGGTACGCGGAGAGCGTGTGCTCCGACAGGCCACGTTCGACCATCAAGTAGTCGATGAACTCGGTGAGGGGCTCTTGCAAGGACATCCGTGACCTCCCGTGCGCAGCACGATTCGCCCCGCGATCGGACGTCCGATCGGGCTGAAAGCTAGTTGTATTCGCGCTGATGCGTGCCTAAGGGTATAGTAGGGGAAGTCCGAGCCGCAAACCGTGTTGGAGGTCACCTCAGGTGGGCCTTCGGCCCGTTCTTCTAGCTGTCCCCCTGTCGAGGGAGGACATGATAGGGAAGATCGCATGGGCGAAGAAAAAACAGAGCCAGCAACAGACCATAAACGCCAGGAAGCGCGCAAATCCGGTAACGTCCTCAAGAGTCAGGACGCCATCGTGGCGGCCCTGTTGTTCGCGTTCGCCTACTCGATCTCCTTCGTCGCCCAGAACATCTTCCGCTGGTGCTACGGCTTCTTCGTCGAGACCTTCGAGAACCTCCACCTCTACACCAACTACGAGCTGACGGGCGTCCTGGGCCTGCTCCTCAAGGCCTGCCTGATCATCTTGATCTGCTCGGCCCCGATGGCGGCGATCGCCTTCCTCGTCGCATGGGTCGGCAACTTCATGCAGGTGGGCGTGCTCATCACCACCAAGCCCCTGAACGCGGCCGAGGGCCTCAAGAAACTCAACCCGATCAAGGGCTTCAAGAACATCTTCTCGGTCAAGAAGCTGATCGAGCTGGGTAAGGCCTTCGTCAAGCTGATCGTGATCGGCTGGCTCTTCTACAGTTCAATCATGGCCATGATGGGCCCAATCCTCCAGACCTCCGACATGTCGATCGGGGCCGCCATGGGCTTCGCCGGCTCGATGGTGCTCAGCATCGGCCAGAAGGTGGCGCTCGCGATGGTGGCGATTGCGGCGATCGACTGGTTCCTCCAGCGCTGGCAGTACAACAAGTCCCTGAAGATGTCCCGCAAGGAGATCATGGACGAGTACAAGAAGCTGGAAGGCGACCCGCACGTCAAGGGCCGGCTCCGCCAGAAGCAAATGGAAATGGCCATGAACGCGGGCCGCGGGGCGGTCGCCGATGCCGACGTGGTCATCACCAACCCGACCCACTACGCCGTCGCCCTCGAGTACAAACCCAAGAGGGGGCAGAAATCCCCCAAGGTGATCGCCAAGGGCAAGAACGCCTACGCCCTGGAGATCCGGCGGATCGCCGAGGAGAACTTCATTCTGGTGGTGGAGGATCCGCCGACCGCACGCGCGCTCTACAGTCAGGTCGAAGTCGATCAGGACATCCCGCCGGAGCTCTTCCAGGCGGTCGCGAAGATCATCGCCCTCCTCTACAAAGGAAGGCGGCGCCACGAGACGCAGGCGCCGATCGAGGCCCAGGATCTGCTGGCGGCGACCCAGCCGAAGTACGCCGAGGACATGGTCGAGTCCGTGCCGGAGGCCGCCCCTGTGGCGGAAGTCGCTCCGGACCTGCCGCCGGCGCCGGAAGCCTCTCCGGACACGACACCAGCACCGGAAACGCCTCCCGCCGTCGAGTCGAACGCAGACGATTCGTCACCCCGGGCTTGAGCCGGGACCCAACTCCCGTCACCCCGGGCTTGACCCGGGGTCCAGGTGAGCCCTGAATTCCGGGTCAAGCCCGGAATGACGGCATGCTAGCGCTTGAAGAAACCCTTGAGATTATCCAGCTTGCCTAGCGGGCCCGTGCCCAGGGGCCCCGTTCCCATGGAAGGGGGCTCACCCGGCATCGGGGGACCCGGAGGCGGCATGCCAGGTGCACCGTTGGCACCCGCGGCGGCTGGAGGAGGAAAGACCCGGCTGAGAATCGGATCGCGCTTGAAGATCTCGTGGAAGTTGCAGATGGGGTAGACCTTGCCCTGGAGCTTGGTGACTTCGAGGGCCTCGATCATGTCCCAAGCCATCTCGGGGTCGGCATGGCGAATCGGATCGACCCGGTTGCTGGTCTCCTGGACGGAGCGCTGCGCGTCGTCGAACTGGAAGATGGCAATCTGGGTCCGGCGCAAGAGGTCGCCATCCTGGCGCAGGCGGTCGGCGATGGCCGCAGCCATGGCTTTCTCCTGACCGGCCAGCCCACCCCCGGGCGCGGGCGCGGGAGCCGGGGCCGCCGCGGGCTTCGGGGCAGGCTTACCAAGAGGCTTCTTGCCGAGGCCGGGCTTTCCGAAGCCGGGCTTCTGGGGCGGTTCGGGTTCCGCCACCGGTGCGGGAGCCGGAGCGGGCTCGGGAGCGCCGCCGGCCCTGACGACGGCCTCGGCGGATTTCAGGAGCTTCATGCGCGGAGCGAAGCGCTCGATGATGGTGCGGCAGAGGCCGATCTGGTCCTCGACGCCCCTGAGCTTGTCGTTGAGCATCTCCGGGCTGGCCTGGAGGGGCCGCGTCATGCGCTTGCCCAGCGGAGCCGTCGTCGCGCGGACGAAAGAGTCCGAATACGACTTGTCCCCGAAAGGGTTCGGCGCGCGTTTTGGCTGGTTGGAAGAGTTGAAGGAATCGGTTCCGGCCATCGTCTCACCCCCTTGCTTGCTATACCCTCCACGCCCCCCGGCAAAACTCCGAAAAGCCCCGGGATCGCAGGTTGCAAGGCGACGCAACCTATGTTACCGTTGCATTAATACTCATTTAAGCGGAGCCCGAAGGCCCGATGAGGCCGATGACGGGATACCGCGGAGGGGATGGACGGCGCGACCAGCGAAACGAAACGGGAGATTGGTGATGCATTCAGCGCTCTCGTTCGTCGGACCGGTACTCGTTTGTTTGGTAGCGGGGATATGGCTCGATCGTAAGTTCGGGACTTCACCGCTTTTCCTCTTCATTGGGTTATTCCTGGGGTTCGGGACCGGGATCTACTCGGTTTACCGCCAGGTGATGGAGCAGTCCGGTCCCGGAGAAGCCTCCGGAGGAGCCGGCCTTTCGTCATCTGAGGGAACGTCGGGTGAGCGGGATGCGCGTTCGGAACGTGAGGACACGTGATGATCGGCGAAGAGTTTCCGCCGCGCCTGGTCGGTGCGACCTTTCTCACAGCCCTCCTGGCGGGGGGCATCGCCTGGTTCTTGGCAGGAATGCCGGTGGCCTTGGGGATCTGGTGGGGAGGCTTCGCCGGAGTCGTTTACCTCGCGCTACTGGCGCGGTGGACCCGGGCCTTCGTCGCTCGCAGCAAAGGTGAGCGGCTGGGATTGCTCGACCGGTTCGTTCTCCTCGGGGGGCGGGCTGTGCGAATGGGGTGGGTGGCACTGGCCTTCATCGCGGCCTTTAAGTCCTCCGTCCCGGTGAATCGATTGGCGTTGATCGGGGGGTTTCTGGTTTACCGCGTGATCCTTTTCGGGGTGATGGCGGTCCAGGCTTATCGATCGGCCAACGAGACAAACGTCGACGAAGTAAGGAGTGTTAGCAGTGGCGACTGAAAACGCTGCGGGCCAAGCCGCAAAGTCCCCGATCGCGGAGCATATCGTCGGGAACTGGGGCGGCTATGAGGTCCACCTCGACACGATCCTGAACACGTGGCTGGTGATGGGTCTGATTCTCGTGGTGGGCTACCTGCTCACGCGGGGCCTGACGGCCATCCCGAGCCGCAAGCAGACGGTCGTCGAGGGCGTGGTGGAGTTCAGCCTCGGAATCGTCCGGGATCAGATTGGTCCTCAGACGGCGAAGTACCTCCCCTACATCGGATCTCTCTTTATCTTCATTCTGGTTTCCAACTGGCTGAGCATGCTGCCCTGGCAGGCCTGGGAGGGATTCCATCTCCCCTGGATCGTGGGCCACGGTTACCATGCTCCCACTGCCGACATCAACACGACGGCAGGTCTTGCGTTGCTGTCCTTCGGGGCGTACTTCTTCTTCGGTATCCAGAAGAAGGGCCTCAAGTACTTCAAGCACTACCTGCAGCCGATGCCCTGGCTCTTGCCGTTCGTCGTGCTCGAAGACCTCACCCGTCCGCTCAGTCTGGCGCTTCGTCTTTTCGCCAACGTCACGGCGGGTCACGTGGTCATCGCGGTTCTCTTGATGTTGGTGCCGGCCCTGGTTCCCATCCCGATCATGGGGTTGGATCTCTTCATCGGGGCGATTCAGGCATACATCTTCGCGGTTCTGTCGGCGTCCTACATCGGGGCGGCGGTCCAGGAAGCGCACTAGTCGTACACCCACCATTGGCACCAATTGTTGCGGCCACTTAAGGAGGACAACACACCATGGCTCTGGAAACTGTTGCGGCGGCTTCGGCCATCGGCGCGGCTCTTGCGATCGGCATCTCGACCATCGCCCCTGGTCTCGGTCAGGGTAACGTCGCCGGCAAGACCGTCGAAGGCATCGCTCGTCAGCCCGAAGCGCAGGGTAAGCTGCAGGGCACGATGTTCATCGCCTTCGCCATCATGGAGGCGCTCGCTCTGTACGGCCTCGTCGTCGCGCTGATCCTGCTGTTCGCCAACCCCTTCCAGGGTTGGAACTACGGCGCCACCACGACCTCGGCCAACACCACGGCCGCTGTCGAGACCGTCGTCGACAACCACTAAAGCCGATGTACCCTCGGCCATCCGAGCATTTCGCTGGATGGCCGAGGGTGCGAGGATGTTGGGGCCGGGTGCGTCCCGGCCTCAGCCCCACGGAGTCCAGCGGTCTGGCTCCGGGGAACAGCGCAGAAGGCGCGCCGGAAGCGCTTCCGAAGGGAAGCAGCGGGGCCTAGTACCGCGGCCCACGTTGCTCAATAGAGGTCAACTGGATGTTTAACTTCAACCTGACGATCGCCATTCAAATGGTGAGCTTTCTGGTTTTCGTGTTCCTGATGAGTCGGATCTTCTTCCGTCCGATCGTCCGGGCCATCGAGGCGCGCCAGGCCTACTTGCTCGATCAGCAGCAGAAGGCGGCGGACAGCCTCAAGGAGACCGAGTCGCTGCAGCGCGATTACGAAGCGCGGCTGTCGAAGGCTCGGCAAGAGGCGCAGGCCATTGTCGCCCAGGCGACGGCCGAGGCCGAATCCCAGCGGCGCGAGGCGTTGGCTCAGGCGAGCGCCGAGGCTGCGACCGCTCTCGACGCGGCGCGCGGCGAGATCGCCGCGGAGCGCGACAAGGCGCTTGCGTCCCTGCGGGGTGAAGTGGCGGCGATCGCCGGCACCATCTCCAGCAAGGTGATGGAGGCCAAGCCTGTCGTCACGCAGAGGGGGGCGTAATGATCACTGGAATTTGGGCGCTCATCAACTTCCTCATCCTGGCGGGGACCATCGTTTACTTCGCCAAGAAGCCCATCGGCAACGCCCTCGCCCAGCGCCAGGAGGCGATCGCCGAGGCCCTGCGCCTCGCGGACGCCAACCGCAAGGCCGCCGAGGATGCACTCGCCGAGCAGAAGCGCCTGCTGGCAGAAGCCGAGACCGAACTGGCCAAGATCACCGTCAACGCCAAGGCGATGGCCGATGCGCTGACCATGGACCTCAAGGCGCAGGCCGAGGCCGAGGCCAAGCGGATCGCCGAGTCGGCCGGCAAGCAGATCGACCTATCGAAGCAGTCCGCGATTGCGGATCTGCGTCGCGAGGTTGGCCGCATGGCCTTCGAGGAGGCCGAGCGCAACATCAAGGCAGAACTCAATCCTGACCGGCAGCGCGAGCTGTTCGGCGCGTTCAAAGAGAGGGTGGGTGATCGGCCATTAGCACTCAAGTAGTTGCGGAGCGCTACGCGACCGCCTTGTTCGGCGTTGCTCAGCAGCACAGCAGCGTCGAAGTCGTGAACAACGACCTTCAATTGGTGCGGCAGACCATCCAGGAGAGCCGGGAGCTTCGCACCTTGCTGGAGCACCCCCTCGTCCGGATCGATGACAAGAAGCAGATCGTCAAGCAGCTTTTCGAAGCGCGCGTTCAGCCGATGACGTTCAACTTCCTGTTCCTCTTGCTCGACAAGCGGCGGATCAAGGCCCTCGACGCCATCTCCGTTCGCTTCCACCAGATGGTGGCCGCCTTGAAGCGGCAGGTGGGCGTGACGCTCACCACGGCCGTCGACATGGGCCAAGCCGAGATCGACGCCCTGCGTCAGGATCTCGCGCGCCAGTGGAACCGCGAAGTGGTCATGGAAGCCAAGGTCGACCCCGAGATCCTGGGCGGAGCCGTCCTGCAGATCGGGGACCAGGTGGTGGACGGTTCGATCCGTGCCCGCCTCGACGCCCTGAAGGCGACTCTGGTTCGTTAGATAAGCGTTACGTCCCCGTCTTGGGGCTTATAAGGAGAGACTCGTGATTAGCATCCGGCCCGACGAGATCGCTGCCGTCATCAAGCAGCAGATTGAGAACTACCAGGCTGAGCTGACCGTCACCAACACCGGGACCGTGCTCGAGGTGGGTGACGGCATCGCCCGCGTCCACGGCCTGTCCGGCGCCATGGCGGGCGAACTGCTCGACTTCGGCAACGACGTCTTCGGCATGGCCCTCAACCTCGAAGAGGACAACGTGGGCGCCGTTATTCTCGGCGACTACAAGAAGATCGAAGAAGGCGACGTCGTCAAGAGCACCGGCCGCATCGCCGAAGTTCCCGTGGGCGAGGCCCTCCTCGGCCGCGTCGTGAACTCCATCGGCGTGCCCCTCGACGGCAAGGGCCCCATCGTCACCGACAAGTACCGCCCGCTGGAAGGCCAGGCCCCTGGCATCATCGAGCGTAAGTCGGTCCACGAGCCCCTGCAGACCGGCATCATGTCCGTCGACGGCATGATTCCCATCGGCCGTGGCCAGCGCGAGCTGATCATCGGCGACCGCGGCACCGGCAAGACCGCCGTGGCCGTCGACACCATCCTCAACCAGAAGGGCAAGGACGTCATCTGCGTCTACGTCGCGGTCGGCCAGAAGGCCTCGACCGTGGCCCGCGTCATCAAGACCCTTGAGGACAACGGCGCCCTGGGCTACTCGATCGTCGTCGCGGCCAACGCCGACGAGGTCGCGTCCCTGCAGTACCTCGCCCCCTTCGCCGGCTGCGCGATGGGTGAGGAATTCATGTACAACGGCAAGCACGTCCTGATCATCTACGACGACCTCACCAAGCAGGCCTGGGCCTACCGTGAGATGTCGCTGCTGCTCCGCCGTCCGCCCGGCCGTGAAGCCTACCCCGGCGACGTCTTCTACCTCCACAGCCGCCTTCTCGAGCGCGGAGCGAAGCTCTCCGACGACATGGGCAAGGGCTCGATGACCGCGCTGCCGATCATCGAAACCCAGGCGGGCGACGTCTCGGCCTACATCCCCACCAACGTCATCTCGATCACCGACGGCCAGATCTTCCTGGAAACCGACCTCTTCAACGCGGGCGTCCGCCCCGCCGTCAACGTCGGTATCTCGGTCAGCCGCGTCGGCGGTTCGGCCCAGACCAAGGCGATGAAGTCCGTCGCCGGTAAGATCAAGCTCGAGCTCGCCCAGTACCGTGAGCTGGCGGCCTTCGCCCAGTTCGCCTCGGACCTCGACAAGGCCACCAAGGCCCAGCTCGATCGCGGTCAGCGCCTGATGGAGCTGCTCAAGCAGCCCCAGTACTCGCCGCTCTCCGTCGCTCAGCAGGTCGTGCTGTTCTACATCGCCACCGCGGGTCACCTGGACGATGTCGCCGTTGCGCAGATCGGCCGTTTCAAGGCGGAGTTCCTCTCCTTCCTGAAGAACAACAAGGCTGCCATGCTCGACGCCATCAACGGCAACGGCCAGTTCTCCGACGACCAGAAGAAGGACGTGGACGAGACCGTCAAGTCCTTCAAGTCGACCCTCTTCGCGACCGCGAAGTAAGCTAGCGAGGAGATCTGTCCGTGGCACTCAATACCAAGGAAATCCGCCAGCGGATCAAGGGCTTCAAGAGCACCCAGCAGATCACCAAGGCCATGGAGCTGGTCGCGGCGGCCAAGGTTCGCCGCGTCCAGACCCGGGCCCTGGCAGCGCGCCCCTACGCGGAGAAGATCCGCGAGATGTTCGCTGCCGTGACGAGCCAGCTTCCCGTGGGCGAGGTGCAATCCCAGCTCCTCACCCAGCGGGAAGTCCGCAACGTCCTGCTGATCGTCGTCACCTCGGATAAGGGGCTGGCGGGCGCGTACAACACCAACGTCCTGCGCCAGGCCGTGAACCGGGCCCGTGAATGGCGTGAGAAGGGCATCGAGCCCCAGCTCATCGTCGTGGGAACCAAGGGAGTCAACTTCTTCCGCCACTCCAACTTCAAGGTGGTGAAGACGTTCCAGCACCTCCCCCAGGTCCCGACCTTCACCGAGGCGACCCTCATCGTCGAGGAGTTCACCAAGCTCTACATCGAGGGTCAGGTGGACCGCGTGGAATTCATCCACACGAAGTTCCACTCGATGCTCCGCTACACCCCCGAAGTCGTCACCCTGCTTCCGGCCGAGCGCACGGAGCAAGCGGCGACCACCGGGTTCAACGCCGAGTACGTCTTCGAGCCCACCGCGTCGGAGATGATCGACGACCTGATCCCCACCTACCTCCAGACCGTGGTCTACCAGGGCATGCTCGAGAGTTCGACCTCGTTCTTCGCGAGCCAGATGACCGCCATGGGAGCCGCCACGAAGAACGCCGGGGAGCTGATCCAGCACATGACCCTGGTGCTCAACAAGGCCCGTCAGGCCGCGATCACCCAGGAGATCAGTGAAGTCGTGGGCGGCGCCGCAGCCCTGAAGGCCTAAGAGCCAATAGAGTTAATTAGGAGATGATCGATATGACTGCTACGGCTACCCAGGGCCAGATCGGGGAAATCACCCAGGTCATCGGACCCGTTATCGACGTTCACTTCCCCTCGGGCGAGCTTCCCGAGATCTACAACGCCATCCGGGTCGAAGCGACCAACGAGGCCGGCATCCAAGTCCGCCTCACCGCCGAAGTCCAGCAGCACCTGGGCGACAACCGCGTCCGCGCGGTTGCCATGAGCTCCACCGACGGTCTGACCCGCGGCATGAAGGCCGTGGACACCGGCGCCCCCATCATGGTGCCGGTCGGCGACATGACCAAGGGCCGCATCTTCAACGTCCTCGGCGAGCCCGTGGACAACAAGCCCGCGCCCGAAGGCATCAAAACCTGGTCGATCCACCGTCCCGCCCCCAAGCTCACCGACCTGGAAGTCGCTCCCCAGATCCTCGAGACGGGCATCAAGGTCGTCGACCTCCTCGCCCCCTACCTCAAGGGCGGTAAGATCGGCCTCTTCGGCGGCGCCGGCGTCGGCAAGACCGTTCTCATCCAGGAGCTGATCAACAACATCGCCAAGTTCCACTCGGGCGTGTCCGTCTTCGCCGGCGTCGGCGAGCGCACCCGCGAAGGGAACGACCTCTACCAGGAAATGAGCGAGTCGGGCGTTATCGCCAACACGACCCTCGTCTACGGTCAGATGAACGAGCCCCCCGGAGCGCGTATGCGCGTCGGCCTCTCCGCGCTGACCATGGCGGAGTACTTCCGTGACGAGCAGAACCAAGACGTGCTGCTCTTTATCGACAACATCTTCCGCTTCACCCAGGCGGGTTCCGAGGTTTCGGCGCTTCTCGGCCGTATGCCCTCGGCCGTCGGCTACCAGCCCACCCTGGCCACCGAGATGGGCGCCCTCCAGGAGCGCATCACCTCGACCAAGAACGGCTCGGTCACCTCGATCCAGGCCATCTACGTGCCTGCTGACGACTACACCGACCCCGCTCCGGCCACCGCGTTCCTTCACCTGGACGCCACCACCAACCTGAACCGCGCCATCTCCGAGATGGGCATCTACCCCGCGGTCGACCCGCTCGCCTCGACCTCCCGCATCCTCGATCCGGGCGTCGTCGGCGAGGAGCACTACGCCGTGGCCCGCGAAGTCCAGCGGATCCTCCAGAAGTACAAGGAGCTCCAGGACATCATCGCGATTCTCGGTATGGAAGAGCTCTCCGAGGAGGACAAGATCACGGTCGCCCGTGCCCGTCGCCTCCAGCGCTTCCTCTCGCAGCCCTTCTTCGTCGGCGAAGTCTTCACCGGCGTCCCCGGCCAGTACGTCAAGCTCGAGGACACCATCCGCGGCTTCAAGGAGATCTGCGAAGGCAAGCACGACAACCTTCCCGAGCAGGCCTTCCTCATGGTCGGAACCATCGAGCAGGCCGTCGAGAAGGCCAAGAAGATGGGAGCCTAAACCATGGCCTTCACCCTCGAGATCGTCTCTCCCGACCGGATCGTCCTCAGCGAAACTGTGGACTTCGTCTCGGCGCGGGGCGTCCAGGGCGAGTTCGGTGTCTTGACCGGTCACGAGCCCTTCTTCACCAAGCTCGTCCCCGAGCTGCTGACGTTCACCCAGAACGGCAAAGAAGAAGTGGTCGCGGTCATGGGGGGATTCCTCGACGTTCAGCCGAGCAAGGTCACCATCCTGACCGAAGCCGCTGAGCGCGCCGCCGAGATCGACAAGCTCCGGGCCGAGAAGGCCAAGGAGCGCGCCGAGATCCAGGCCGCCAACGTCAAGGACACCCAGGTCGAGGCCGCCCTCTCCCGGGCCGTGGTTCGCCTGCGGGCCATCGAGGTCCTCGAGTCGATGCGCGGTTTCCGCCGCTAGTCCTCGCTCGCAAGCCTCCCTCGCCCCCGGATCGCGAACGATCCGGGGGCGAGGCCTTTCTCCTGCTTTGTTAAAAGCCCATCAAGCCTTCGCTGGGAATCCATTTCCTCAGGCATCAAGCCCCCCGATCCCGGGGATAATGACCTCAGAGGGGGGCGTTCCCCCATGTACCTGACTTCGACCACGAGGAGCGCCGCATGAACGTCAAGATCAAGTTTGGGGACACCCTCAGCGAACTCGCCCAGAAGTTCAAGACCTCCGTCTCGGAGCTCGCCAAGGCCAACGGCATCAAGGATCCCAACCGGATCTTCGCCGGCGACGACCTCAAGCTCCCGGGCGACTCCTCGAAAGCCAACGGCAGCTCGCGCTACCAGTCCTACCAGGGTGCCTCCGGCGCCTCCTCGGCGGGTGCTCCCGCGCTTCCGGCCGACTTCCCGATCAAGCTCGATCCCGGCGAGATCGCCCGCGCCCTCGACGTCCCCGAAGAGAACGTCCGGCAGTACCTTCCCCACATCGTCCAGGCCATGGCCGACAAGGGCATCACCGACCCCAACGCGGTGATCGGCGTCCTCGCGACCATCAAGACCGAGGTCCCCAACTTCGCCCCCATCGAGGAGTACGCCTCCGGCGCCGCCTACGAAGGCCGCGGCGACCTGGGCAACACCCAGGCCGGCGACGGCGTGCGCTTCAAGGGCCGGGGCTTCATCCAGCTCACCGGCCGCGCCAACTACGAGGAGTACGGCCGCAAGCTCGGCGTCGACCTGGTCGGCAACCCCGACCTGGCCCTGGATCCCAAGATCTCCGCCAAGATCCTGGTCGAGTACTTCGCCGAGCGCGGCGTCGACGACAAGGCGGCGTCCGGCAACTGGGAAGGCGTCCGGCGCGCCGTCAACGGCGGCATGAACGGCTGGGGCACCTTCATCGCGGCCGTCGGAGACCTTCGCAACACGGTCGCCTAAACGACGTCATTCGCGACATCTCAAAGACAGAGGGGACGAGGCAAGGCCTCGTCCCCTCTGCGTCTTTACCGGATCGGGATGCCCCTGGATCTTCCTTGAGTTCGGCGAGGCCCTCGGACGTTGCCTAGACGGGATTCCGGGCGAGGATGTCGGCGGCCGTGCGCACGCTCATCAGGCCGGACTCGATCTCGCTCACGGTCTTGAGGAAATTGGCATCATTGACCTTGAACAGGCCTGCCAGGCCCTTTGCAGCCAGGACCACGCCCAGCGTATCGCTGCTGAAGCGGAGCATGTCGTTGCCGAGGTCGGCAACGCCGACGGTCTGGGTCCTGAAGTTCGGTTGCTGACCCTGCGAGACGGCCGTGAGAGCGATCTTGGACTCCGTCAGGAAGCTGAGAATCTCGTTGGGCGAGGGTTTCTTCACCTGCAGGAGATCGAGAGTCGGCTTGAGCATGGCGACGTGCTGGGCCAAGATGTCGAGGTGAGGCAGGGCCTGCATGGCAGCCGCCCGGGTCTCGGCCGTAATAGTGAACGCCGGCTGGGCGGGCGGAGCGACGGGCGCAACCGTGTTGACCGACTGCACGCCTTGAGCCTGGTTGGCCTGGGCCGGAGCGAAAAGGGTCTGGACGAAGTTCTTTACCGCCTGTCCCAGCTTGCTGAAGAAGCCGAGAAGCATCGCTCCGAAATCGCTCCCGGCGGATTGCGCCTGAGGGAGGGCCGGTGCCTGCGGGGCGGGCTGAGGCGAGCTTGCGGGAGCCATGACCGAGCGCACGACGGGCTGCTGGTAAACACGGGGACCGAGCGTGTTGATCATGACGAGTCTCCTCCACGGGAACGAGCGGGCGCGGATCGTCGGCTTCCAGGCCGCGTGCGTCGCCAAGAGAGTTATCGGCGGATCCCGGCCGGAGTCGGTAATCGGAGGGGTAACCCCCGATTAAGCTTCGTCGCGTTTTGGAAAAGGGCATGAAAAAGGCAGGCCCGAAGGCCTGCCGGAAGAAAAGGGGTTAGCTGTAGAGGTCCCAGGCTTCGGTTTCGTTGGTCCCCCAGAGACGGTTGTTGCCGCCGGTGAGCTGGTACTCGGCGAAGTTGCCGGCGAGGAAGGCCGCGAACTCCAGGGGCTGCTCGGCGTAACGCTCGAAGTTCGAGGGATCGGTGTAAGAGATGTAGCCATGGGATTGGGGGGTGTTGCCGCGCCAGGTATCCGTGAGCTCGCCCAAGTCTCCGCCGGGACGGATGGGCAGGCTGACCATGCGGTGCTGGAAGGCGTGGGTCATCTCATGGACCGTCAAGTAGACGAGATCCCCGGCCGTCGCGTCCTTCAGGAGGCCGGTGGTGATCGAGTAGAGGAGATTCTGGTCGAAGGAGTAGCCGCCGCCGACCCAGGGCTCGTCGAGGACCTGGGTGGAGATGGGGGGCAGGTTGTAGAGCCCGGAGACGATCTGCTTGACGCGCTCGACCAGCTGCAGCTTCTCCGCATCCGTTTGGACGCCGTAGGCCACGGCGCGGGAGATCTGGGGGTCGTAGCGAAGGGCCATGGAGATGCTCTCGAAGTAGGGAGCCATCACCTGCTTGGTCAGTTTCTTCATCCGCTCGGGCGTGCCGGGGATGTCCTCGAGCGTGAGGATCTTGGGCATGGTGACGGAGGCCGCAGGGGCGGTGTAAGTGGGAGCGGCGGACGGATAGGCCGTGGCCGCGGCGTAGGTCGTGCTGGGGACGAAGACGTCACGCCCGAGCGCGCTCGGAGCGGCGATCGGAGGGGCGGCGATCACGGCGGTCGGCTGGAGGAAGCCCGGCGCCCGGGTAGGGGAGGGGGCGTAAGCAGCTTGGCTGGGGTTCGTCGCGTACATGAATGAGGCCTCCTCGCCCGTTGACAAGCGCCCGCGGCTCTTGCCTAGGATCTTGTCGGGGGGGCGAGGAGGCCTCTTGCGTCTCAGAGCGGAACTTAACTGAGCCTTAACCGCGTTTGGCTAGCGAACCTTGAGGGCCTTGGTCTTGGGGGCGTCGGCGATCTCGAGCATCAGCTCAGCGCCTTCGCGGGTCTGGTTCCAGAAGTCGGCGACGCGGGAGAACGGGGGATCGAAGCCGTCCCGGCGGCTGCCGACTTCGTAGGTGAAGCCGAGGGTGCCGTTGGCGTGGTAGGCGTAGTCGTTGTGCTCACCGGCGTGGGGGTAGAGCTGCGAGCTCTGGTGGGCATCGTACTTGCCGGCCTCGGCGAGCTTGTCGGCGATCGCCTGCATGCGCTTCTGATCAGGCGCGGGCTGGTCGGTGTAGGCCCAGGGGTAGAGGACGATCTCGGAGAAGGAGTGGTAGGAGAGCGAGACGGGGAACTTGAACTGCTCGTGAAGCTTCTTGATGGCCTGGGTCTCGGGCTCCGAGAAGGGGCCGCTGCCGACGAAGATCGGGCTCTTGGGGTCGCGGCTCGTGCCGACGCCGGCCCACTGGTAGGCGTAGTTGCGGTTCAGGTCGACGCCGAACATGGGCGCTCCGCCGTTGGAGGAGTTCGCGTTCTTGCGCCAATCCAGCCCCTGAGCGGCTCGGGCGTGGCCGTCCGGGTTGAGCATGGGCACGATCCAGATATCACGGTTGGCGAGCCACTCGGTGATCTTGGCGTCGCGGCCGTTGCCCTTGATGAGGTGCTCGATGAGCATCAGGGGCAGCTCGACGGTGGCGAGCTCGCGGGCGTGGGTGCAGCCGGTGAAGAGGACCGGGGTCTTGCCGGGAGTGCCGAGGCGGACGGCCCAGATGTCGCGGTCGGCCTTGCCCTGGGTCTTCTCCCAGGTGTCGCCGATGTCGACGAGCTTGGCGATCTGGGGGTTGGCCGCCGTGAGGCTCTTCAGCTTGGCGAGCATCTCGTCATAGGTGTGGTAAGCCGGGTCGAAGGAGTTGTCGAGGTAGTGCGAGCCACCGACCTGGGTGGGGACGAGCGTGAAGCCCTTGGCCTTGAGGTCGCGGGCCTGCTTGGAGGAGACGCCGGCGATGACTTCGCCCATGCGGACCGAGAGGATCTCGGCGCCGGTGGATTCGATGGTCGTGACGAGCTTCTGGTCCTGGATCTTGATCTCGACGGTGGCGGGGAGGCCGTTGGACTGCGCGAGGACGGTGTCCAGGTTCTTGGAGGTCTGGGGGGACATGAGGCTCTGCTGGGAGCAGCCCGCGAGCGTCGTGAGGGCGAGAGCCAGACCGAAGGGGCGCAGCATACGTTTCAAAAGTACCTCCCTCTCAAGGAGTGATCCAGGAATTAACGTCGGATTAACCAGGTAGGGATTATCGCTCCCCCGAAGGAAAAACTTGCTTTAAAAACGAATGAAGGAAAGTCCAAATCCCAGGACCCTCTGGCTCCCAGATTCGGGCTGTCGTATACTGAGAGCAGGCAAGTTCAATAGCCGTTTAGCCGCAGGCGCTAGCCTTTAGCCGCAGGCGCTCGTCTTCAGCCGCAGGCCCCTGCGGTTTTACGCGCGTCACGTAAAACTTGCCTGCCGCAGCAAAGACCGCTCTAGGAGGCTCGTCGTGTTATCTAACTTCTCTGCGAAGGCCATCGAAGCCCTCGAACGTGCCCGAGAAGAGGCGAAGCGTCTGGAGTTCAATCAGGTCGATTCGGATCACTTGCTCCTGGGGCTTCTCGCCGAGGGCAACGGGGTCGCCGCGCGGGCACTCAAGACCATGGGCTACGATCTTCGCAAGGCGCGCTTTGCCACCGAGCAGATCTCCGGGCGGGGCTACATGGGCACGGATCGCGACCAGCTCAGCTTCGATTCGGGCTGCACGCAGATCTTCGAGGCGGCGATGGCGATCGCCGGCAAGACGGAGCCCGTGCTCGTCGATACCCAGGACCTGCTCTTCGCGATCCTTCGGCAGCGCGACAGCCGCGGCGCCGAGGTCCTGCGCCAGATGCAGGTCGACCTCGACGCCTTCGAGAGCCGCCTGATGGAGATTCGCAACCAGGATCTGGCCTGCCCGACCCCGCCTCCGCCGGATCCCACGCATGCGGTCCTGCCCCAGCACTTCAACCCGCGTTTGCTCTCCGAGCTCGGCGAAGCGGTCTGGGAGGCGGCCCATCAGATGGCGCGCGCCTTCGGGCATACCATCGTGGGCACCGAGCACTTCCTGATCGCCCTCCTGGCGGTCGAGGGCGGGCTGGCCTCGCAGGTGCTTCGCGAGAACGGCCTCACGCGCATCGAGGTCGAAGCCGTGATGCACCGGGTGATCGGTCGAGGCTCGGGAACCCTTCCCTCGAAGCTCATGCTCTCGCGCTTCGGGGAGACGACCCTGGAGGCCGCCTGGAGCGAGGCGCGCCGGCGCCACCATGACCAGGTCGGCACCGGCCACATGCTCTTCGGCCTGCTGCAACTCGATGCCGGTGGAGCGCTCGCCATTCTCGACATGCTCCGGATCAACCTCGCTGGCGTCCAGTACGACCTCGAACAGGCCTTCGACGAGGATCCCGACGCCATCGAGCCCGCCTGGCCACCTCTCCAAGAAGCGCTCCAAGTGCCCAAATGACCCCGTCAAACGACGCGCGTAGCTCCCAGATCCTGGGGGCGTTCAGCGACTTCCCGCTCTGTGCGCCCGACCCCCTGGCCGAGTTTGCCGAACGCGCCCGCCAGGTCCTCAACGCGCCGATCGCCGCCGTCTGGCGGGGCGACCTCAGCCCAGGCCAGCTCCTGTTGGACCGCACCTGGAACCTCCTGGCGGCCGAAGCCCTCACGCTCTGGGCCGAGATCGAGGGCGCGCTCACCTTCGACACCCCCGGCATCCTCGACCTCGACGAATCCCCCTGGAGTTTCCGCTCGCCGGCTGCCAAGCGCATCTCGAGCCTGATGTACCTTCCCATCATGTCCAGCCAGCGCTTCCTGGGAGCGTTCATCTTCGCGCGCCCGTCCGGAGCCGACTCCTTCGACCGCGACGAGCTTCAAGGACTCCGCCTCCCGCTGCAGGCGGTGGCCTTCGCCCTGGACAACGATCGGCTCACGGCCAAGGCCGAGGTCATGACGCAACGGCTGGAGCTGTTGACCAATGCCGTTCCCGTCCCCGTTTGCTTCTTCGACGGGAACCTGACCGTCACTCAACCCAACGAGGCCTTCAAGAGCGTGCTCGGCCTTCCGGCCGACTTCAAGGGCGCCGAGTCGCTTGCGGTCTGGGAGCGCGTGAAGGGGCTTTTCGCCAACGCCTCCGAGATCGAGCTGAAGCTGTTGGACGCGATGGCGCACCCGGAGAACAGCCTGTCGATGGAAGTCGAATTCGCTGGCGACGAGGATCGCCACTACCGCTTGATGACCATCCCCTTCCTGGATCGACAAGGACGGTTCACGGGAGGGGCCATGATCGGCTTCGACATCAGCCCGGAGTGTCGCCTCATGCGCCTGCAGCAAGAGAACATCGACGACCTGGACGCCAAGGTCCAGGCGCGGACCCAGGAACTGCACCGGGCCAACGAGAAGCTCATGCTCGCCAACGAAAAGCTCGTGATGACCAACGAGAAGCTGCGCCTCGCCAACGACGAGCTCCGGCACACCGACCAGATCAAGACCGACTTCATGTCGAACATGAGCCATGAGCTGCGCACCCCGCTCAACCAGATCATGGGCTACGGGTCGATGCTCCAGGACGGCGTGACGGGGTCGCTCACCCCGGATCAGGGCAGCTTCGTCGACCAGATCATGGAAGGCTCGCGCCGGGTCCTCAAGCTCGTGAACGCCATCCTGGACCTGACCCGAATCGACGCCGGCAAGTTCACGCTGCATCCCACCTGGAACGACTACCCCGAGTTCCTCGCGAACGTGGTCGAGGCCTACCGGCCGCAACTCCTCTCCAAGCGAATCGAGATCACGTTCGAGCTGGCAGACGACGTGACGGCGCTTTGGTTCTCTCCCGAGGAAATCGAGCAGGTGCTCTCGAACCTGGTGGGCAACGCCATCAAGTTCACTCCTGAGGGGGGTAGCATCACCCTTTGCACCTACCGCGACGGGGAGGGAGTCTTCACCGAGGTCCGCGACACGGGCATCGGCATCTCGCGCGAAGACCAAAGGCGGATCTTCGACCGCTTCGTGCAGGTGGACAGCAGCCTGACGCGGGATTACGAGGGCTCCGGCCTCGGACTCGCCATCGTCAAGCAGCTGGTCGAGCTCCATGGCGGATCCGTCTCGATCGACTCGGAGCTGGGCCGCGGCGCATGCTTCAAGTTCTGGCTCGCGCAGCCTACCGCCATCTTCGACGGCCCGTTGAACCCTTCCTGCGAAGGGCGATAACCCCATTCAAGCCAAAGGTCCCCCGCGACGGGGGGACCTTCATAAGCCCGGAATCGACGTGATTACTCGTGAGCCGCCGGCGTGGTGGAGGGAGTGTTCGCGAGCGAGACGTCCACGGCGGGGGTCTTGAGCTGATTCACCACAGCTACTCCCACGAGGCCCTGGATCTCGGCCTTGCCCAGAGAGGCACCCGTCTCGTCGAAGAGCTCGAGCTGAGCGCTCGCATACCCCAGCGGCATGTCCGGCACGCGCAGGACCACGGATCCGGCATCGAAGCGAATCGCCGGGCGGGAGAGCTCGCCCTCGCGCGCGCTCGGGAGCATGGAGGCCGTGACCGCGTAACGCATGCGCGAGACCGTGGCGGGGAGCGCCTCGGGAACGCGCTGGGTCCCGGGCTCTCGGAGCGGCACCCGAATCTCGAGTCCTCCTTGCCCTTCGGTGTAGGGGGCCTGGATCCAGATTCGCTCGACGGCGGTGGCGACGTCCAGGCTGGCTGCGGCCTGGGAAGCGAGGAAGTCTCCGGTACTGGGCGGAAGCTGGTGGATGGCGTCGGACCAGCCGAGAACAAGCGAAGGCCAGATCGCGGTGCTTCGGGGGTGGCCGCCGGCCGCCGCGCGGACGGTTTCGAGGGATTTCCCCAGGGCCTTGGCGAGCTCGGTGGCGGCCGAGAGCGGGCTACCCACGCCCACGGTGTCGAGCGCGGAAGCGGCCGCCGTCAGGGCGGCCCCGTGCGAACCGGGAAGGTGAGCCGGGAGAGCCTTCCAGGCGTCCGATGAGGCGCTCCAAGTGCCGTTGGCGGGAACGGGAATGTTCGCGACGGCTGCGCCCAAGGCCCAAGCAATGGTCGTGCTGCCGCGGGTGAGGTTGAGGACGCGAGCCTCCTGGCGCTTCTCCCCGCGAGGGGCGAGCAAGAGGGCGGCGCTATGGGGAGCATGGAGGGCGATGGCAAGGTCTTCCTCCGGCGGCACGGCCACCTGGAGGGAGTATCGCTTGCTCGCATCGAAGCCGCCCCGGGCGAGCACCTGACCGGTCCGGAGGTTGATGGCCTCGACGCTCTGAGAAGGCTGTGCCCATGGGGCTTCCCCGGAGAGATCCACGATGCGCTTGCCGCTGAGGACGGCGAAGCCGTAGGAGGCTCCGTCGAGCACGGCGCAGCCACTGTGGAAGACGCTCAAGAGGCCGATGAGGCCCCAGGTCGCAAACCGGTTCGCCATGCCGATCCTAGTTGACGGACGCCGACGGGGTGGCCGGGGTGATGGTCACGGTGCCGTCAATCTGGCCCAGGTTCCGGTTGAGGGTCAGGTTGAGCGGAGTGGCGATCGTGTTGGTGCCGGCGACCGTGGTGAAGTCCGCGGTCTGGGTGAAGCCGGCCACGTCGGTAGCGACGTTGCCCCCGTTGACGAAGGCGGCGGCGAAGGCCACGACGCGGGTGTTCGGCTTGATGTTGGTGAAGGCGACCGTCCGGCTCGCGGCCTGGTTAGCCTGACCGGTAGGAATCGCGTAGTAGAGGTAGCGGCTGAAGTTGCTCCGCTCGGCCACGGACGGCGGATTGGTCATACCCCATGAGAGCAGGCTTCCGGTGAGCGGCCCGTGGTAGGCAGGGCTGCTGGTCGGCTTGTCGCTACCCACGTAGCCGAAGTACAGGGAAGCCGGGGTCGCGTTGAGGTCGACCAGCCCGATGACGATCTGCGTGAGCTCGCTCAGGACGTACTGGGTCCGGTAGGAGGAGGCCCCGGGAAGGGTCACACTGACCGAGACCGCGCCGTTGCCGGGCTGAGTGGGCGCTCCGACCGTCGGGATGCTCGGATCGATCGTGGCGGTGTCGAGGGGCTTGCCGGGGTTCGACGCCGTGCCGATCATCGCGATTCCCAGGGCCGCACAGCCCGTCTGGGCGATCGCCATGAGCCCGATCAGGCCTCCAACTATTTTACGGGTGGTGGTCATCCTCCATGCTCTCCTTTAGTTCCCGAGCTTCAGCTCGAGGTTGTCTGAAACGGTAGTGTTGGCCTGAACGGTAAGCTTAGGCGACTGGACGAAGCCCTTCACCTCGCCAAGGCTGTCTCCCCCCTGGAACACGATGGCGAAGGTGTGGTAGTCATCGCCGGGCTTGAGGTTGGCGAACGTGATCGTCCGAGTCTTCGGCGGAACGACGAGGCCCGAGGTGGTCACGTGGTAAAGCAGACGGTCACGGTTGCCACGCTCGTTATGGAACTCGAGCGGGGTGCCCGCGTAAGCGAACCGACCCGCCGTGAAGAGGCCGGTATCCCAGTAGCCCGCGACGGCCCGATGGTAAGCCGGGTTGGAATTGTCACCAATAAGCTTCAACGTTCCTGTGTTACTGCTTTCATAACCGAGGTACGGCTCTCGCGTCAAGCTGGCGTCCAGCAGGCCGACCACCAACTTGCTCATCGAACTCAAGAAGACATTGTGGGTCGACTCGTCGATGTCGAGGTGGACCTGAAGGGTTCCAAGCCCTCGATCGAGGGTCATGGTCATCGCCGGAACCGTCGTGCTGCCGTTGCTGGCCACCATGAAGGGGGCGGACTGGCAGAACCCGAGGGCATCGGCCGCCGTGACGGCCGTCGTGGAGGCGTCCTTCGAGAAGGCCGCGGCGAAAGCGACGTAACGCGCGGTCGCGCTCGGCTTGACGTTGGAGAAAGTCATCCCGCGGCTGCCGTTGTTGGCGGTCGCCACATAGAGGTAGCGCGTCGTCTCGGCCCGCTGGGCATCGCCCAAGGCCGGCAGGTTCAGCAGGCTCGAGCCCGGCGTGCCGTTTCCGGCGATCGCCGCGTGGTAGCGGCTGCCGATGGCCGTGAAGGTCTCCCCGTCGGCGTAGCCGAAGTAAGGCTCGCTGGAGACATCTACCAGCCCGAAGACCAGGCTCTTGATGTCCGTCAGCAAATGCTGGGTCTGGTACGCGCCTTGCGGCATGTTGAGCGAGATCCGGACGGTTCCCGGCTCGACGCTCGGCGGAGTCGACGGCACCATGCAGCCCACCAGCAGAAGCAGGGGTAGCAGGATGCCGAATAACGGTTTCAAAGCGAAGGGAATGCGCATGGATCCTTAACTAACTAGCCGTTGGCCGCTTGGGCCTCAAGCGATTCACCGAGGACTTGTACCCCGAAGCAAGGCAGAACTATCGCTTCTTGAGCGGAGACGTCCAAAATTTTGCGCTGTCTGCCGAGAAACACGACGTACCGTGCTTCACCCCAGCAGCGCTCGGGTTCCCGGAGTTGAAGCCCTCGTCGCCACAAGGCTCACGGGGCTACTGATCATGGTCGATGAAATGCGACTCGGCCACCCCGCGAAGATTGTCCAGGTAGCCGGTGACCGCGCTGTTGCTCTGCTGCAGGGACTGAATCTCCACCTTGGTCGCTTCGTACTTGCGGGTGACGGCGGTCTGATTGACCTGATCCTTGACCCGGAGTTGCGTGAGCAAGGTCCGCACCTCCTGACGCTCGTCAGGAAGAACCCCCTCATGGATCAAGGCTTCGGCGCGGCTGATGAGGCGATCGCGCTTCATGAGCAAGGCCCCGAGCAACTCCCAATCCTCCTGGGCGATCGCCTCGGCCTGCTTATCGGTGAGGGCGATCGCCTCTCGGTAGACCTGAGCCAGTTCCTGCTCCATGGTTAGACGGTGGCGCTGGCGCTGCGCTCGGCCGCCACGTTCTTGGCCGCGGCGACCCAGGCCTCATGCAGGTCACGCACGAAGCCGAGCACCTCCTCGACGATGGCCGCGTTCTTCGAGACGTTGGCCTGAGAGAGCCGGTTGTTGAGGTACTCGTACAGGTCGAAGAGGTTCTGAGCGACCTCGCCGCCGTCCTTCATGTTGAGGGTCGCCATGAACTCGACAAGGATATCTTGCGCCTTCACGATGTTCGTATGCGCCACATCGAACTTGCGATCGAGGATAGCCTTCTTGCCCGCATTCAGGAAGCGGATCGCACCTTCGTAAAGCATCAGGAGCAGGCGCTCGGGCGAGGCCGTATCGATTTGAGCCTGCTGATACTGAGCGTATGGATTGCCTGCGAGAAGCGGATTCATGGTCGCTAAACTCCTTTAGCTTGCTAGCCCTGAAGGGAGGAAAGCTGGGACATCAAGGCGGACTGCTGGGACTTCATCAATCCCACGGCCTTTTCCATGGCGGTGAACTGTCCGACGAGGATCTTGCGCCGCTGCTCGAGACGGACTTCGTAGTTTTCGATCTGATCGTCGATGTACTTGGTCTGACGGGCAGCCGAGTCCTTGCGGGTCGCGAAGACCCCTTCCGTGCCGCCGACTTCATCCAGGTAGGCCTTGAGGCGCCCCGCAATTCCCGTGGGATTCTCGGAAGCCACGTCCTTGTTGAAGAGCTCGGCCACCCGCTCCGGGTTGTTTGCCAGCGCTTCCTTGAACTTGGTCTCGTTCAGCGAGAGATGCCGGCGGTCGTCCTTGGACGTGCCGATGCCGATCGAGGAAAGGGTGGTTTGCGCTCCCGACAATCCCGCAACAGGCTCGTAGATCAGCCGGGAAAGCTTGCTCATGATGCTGCCAAGGGCGGTGTCGCCCTGGAGCGGTTTCCCCTTGGCGCGGGCCGCCTCGATCGCATCGATCGTGGCATTGTACTCGCCGATGAAGCCCTTGATGGTATTGATGGTGGCATCCGTATCCGAAGCGACGGTAATCGTCGTCCAGTCGGAAGTCTTGACCTCCTTGGCGGTAAAGATCAAGCCAGGCACCACGTTCTTGAACTCGTTGGTGGAGCTCTCGAGGCTGCCCGCGATGCCATCGACGGAAATGCTGGCGTTCTGACCCGTCGTCTGAGTGGCGCCAAGCAACTTGGTGGCGGAGAGGAAATTGCCGGTCACGTCCTCGAGGCCGATGGCCGCGTTGCCGGTCGTCTTGTTGGTGAGGACGATTCGATCCTCGATCGAGTTGTAGCTCGCAACCACGCCGGCTCCCGAGGAGTTGATCCGGTTCATGACGTCGTTCATCGCGTCGCTCGTGACGTTGTAGGAAATCTCGACGCCGTTGATCTTGAAGACGCCCTTCCCGTCGCCATCCCCCGTGATGGGAGTGGCGAGGTTGGCGCCATTCGCGCCGCCCTCGTTGAGGGGCTGGACCACCTGGGTCACGTTCATGCGGGCCCCGGTCCGGAGGTTGCCGGAGCTGGTGGGGGACTTCAAGCCGGCGATGGTCAGGAAGTTGGAGGTATCCGAGCCGCTGCCGATGGCCACGTCCGTCTTCGCGCTGACGTCGAGCCGGATCTGGCCCTCGGGCGTCCGACTGGCCGCCGCGGCGCCCAAGCCCGTGGTTCCGCTCACCGAGACGTTGGCGGAGCCGGTCCCGTTGATGGCGGCGATCACCTCGTCGAGCGAGGCATCGGTGCTGTTGATGGTGAGGGTGGCTCCCCCGAGCGTAAACGTTCCGGGGGTGATGGCCGTGGTATTGGAAGGCTTGAGTTCGGAGAGCTTGAGCGTGCCAACGGCCGCGGTCGCGAGCCCGGTGGAACTTCCGACCGTCGTGGAGGTCGCCAGCTGGTTGACCTTGATCCGGTAGGAGCCCTCGGCGGCGCCAGCGCCCGCAGACGCCGAAATGACCGATTCCGCCGACGTCGTCACCTTCTTGGCCTTGAGGTTCCGCTCCAAGGTGAGATCGGTGAGCTTGCTCTTGAGCGCCACGAGCCGGGTGTTGAGCGACTGGAAGGCAGAGTCCTTCTGGCTGATCTGTGCCTTACGCTGCTGCAGGGTCGCGATCGGCTTGCGCTCGAGGAGCATCAGCTGCTCGATGATGGTGGAACTGTCGAGGCCCGAGGCCAATCCGCCGAGTTGAAACATCTCCGCCCTCCTTGGCTTTGAATCGCTTACCGAAGCTTGTCCACGAACAACCCGGAGAGCTGCTTCTGGAACATGGAAACCATGTCGAGGATCTGCTCCGAGGGGAACTCCCGGATGACTTCGTTCGTCTCTGCGTTGAGAACCTGCACCATCACGGAGCGGGTGTCCTCGTGGATCTGAAACTTCAAGTTCCGATCGAAAGCATGAACGATCTGCTCGAGTTGCTTGACGGCCTCGGGCAAGAGCCGCGAGCCCGCCGCCTTCGCCTCCTCGGCAGCCTGCTGCTGGGCCGGGGTCGCAGGTTGACGCAGCTGCGCGTCAGCCGCCTTCTCGGTTTTCTGAGCGGTAGACTCCGCTAATTGTTGAGATGCCATTCCCGTCGTGGCGATCACACCTTCGATTCTCATGGCAGCCTCCTTGATCTACTTCTTGACTACTTACGCATGCATGGTATCGGCAAAATCGCGTGAGACTTTAGCCTGCCAAAAAAAAACGAAGGGGGAAGGCGAACCCTCCCCCCTCATTAACCTGGATGAGATCCAGGCTACCTGGTTTACCGCAGGAGTCCGAGGACGTTCTGGGTCGACTGGTTGGCCTGAGCGAGCATCGAGGTGCTGGACTGCGTCAGGATCTGGTTGCGGGTCATGGTCATGACTTCCGCCGCCATATCCAGGTCGCGGATGCGGCTCTCGGCAGCCGAGAGGTTCTCCGCGGAGACGCTGAGGTTCTTGATGGTGTGGTCGAGGCGGTTGATGAAGGCACCGAGCTTCGACCGGTTCTCCGACACGTTGGCGATCGCCGTATCGAGAGCCGAGATGGTGGTGCTGGCGTTGGCCGCCGAGTCCACCGCGAGGCTGCCCGTGGTGACGCCGAGAGCCGAAGCGCTGGCGGTGTTGATGGTCACGTTGATGACCTGGCCGGAGTTCGCCCCCACCTGGAGGGTGAGGCCGGACGACGCGACCGAACCGCCGTTGAGCAGGACCTGGGTGTTGAACTGGGTCGTGCCCGCGATCCGATCGACCTCAGCGCTGAGCTGGTCCAGCTCAGTCTTGATGGCCGCGCGGTCCGAGGCGGTCAACGTGTCGTTGGCACCCTGAACCGAGAGTTCGCGCATCCGCTGAAGGATGGCTTCGGTCTCGATCAGCGCGCCTTCCGCGGTCTGCAGCATCGAGATGCTGTCCTGCGCGTTGCGGCCAGCCTGGTTAAGGCCACGCACCTGCGAGTTCATCTTCTCGGCGATGGTCAGACCGGCCGCGTCGTCCGCCGCACCGTTGATCCGAAGACCCGACGAAAGGCGCTGGAGCGACTTCGAGAGGGCGATATCGTTCGTGGTGAGCTGACGGTGAGCGTTGAGAGCACCAACGTTGGTATTAATGCGAAGTCCCATGGTGATACCTCCTTAGTAAATAAAAGAAAACATCCGTGTTTTCCGTGAATCTCAGTGAGCCCGCTGTCGACCTCATTGGGCTTGGTCCCGATTCGCTAGGACCTCCCCGATGGGAACAAGGATCTGTTTCGGCCGCTTGAACGTTTACTTTAGCGACCTTTCAAAAATTACTTTTTGAGTTCCAACATGCGCAGGCGCCCCAGCCGCTGCCGAACGACCACGAGCTTCGAATCCAAGCTCAAGGCCATCTGGTACATCACCTGGGCATCCTCGAGATTCTGCATGCCTTCGGCAATCTCTCCGAGCAAGACGTAGATGGCAGCATTCTCGGGCATCCCCTCTCGAGCCTTGAGCAAGAAGGGAAGCGCCTCCTCATGCAGCCCATGCTGCTTGAGAACACCGCCCAACGCCAGGTCCAGGCCGGGAACGCCCTGCGCGAGGAGGGCCTTCAGCACGCGCTCCACTTCCATGTACCGCTCAGCCAAGAGGAGGTAATTGACCGCCAGCGCCCAGTACTCGCCAGCACGCTGTCCGAACGCACGCGCTTGCCCCTCTGCCAGAGGCTCCCCAGTGAGCAGGCGGCAGAAGCCCGAGAGGGCCTCGGCATCCTCATGGACTTGCGATTCCGTTGCCGGAAACTGCTCGAGACGCTGCCAGACCTGCCTGGCCTCGTCATCGTTCCCAAGGCAGAGCTTGACCAGGCCCAAATAGATCCAGCCCGACGCATCCTCGGGGTTGAGGGTGGTCTGCTCCGTCAAGAGGCGCTCCGCCTCCGAGTACCTTGCCGCATGCAAGAGGGCCGTCCCGAAAGCGAATCCGTTCTCACGGGGCTGGATCTCGTAGGCCTTGGACTTGGCGGCGAGGGCTTCGTCATGCTGCCCGAGTTGCTGGCAGATATAGCCGATGTTGGCCCAGGCCTGGGCATTCCGCTCGTTCAACTCCACCGCCTTGATGAAGTGCTGCATCGCCGGCTGAAGCTCGGAAAGCTGAAGATGCACGACCCCCAAATTGGTGAAGAGCTCGGCATCCGGATGGTCCCACTCCCGCAATGCCTGAAGGTAATGCTGTTTGGCAACGGCATGCTTCCCCATTCGGGAGTAAGCAGCCCCCAGGCCTTGAGACGACTTATACGTCGCGACCGACGGATCATTTCCCGAAGCGAAAACCACGCCCTTGAACGAGCGGCAAGCCTCGAAAATCTTGATAGCCTCCTCGAATCGCTCGAACTCCAGGAGGAGCATCCCCTTGATGAAGAGGATATCGGGAAAGTTCGGATAGCGACCCAAGGCGATTTCGGCAAGGTCCAGCCCCTTCTTGAGCTCCCCGGTGATGCGGTAAAGATCGACGAAGCTGAAGTAAAGGCTCGGCCAGTAGGCCGTCGTAGGCGACGCCTTCTGCTCCTCGAGCATCTCGAGACTGGTATGGTAGGCTTTCTCGGCGCTGGAGAACTGGCCCAAGAGCTTGTACGTCTGCCCAAGGTTGAAGTAGACAAACGGGTTCTCAGGCTCAACTTCCACTTGACGCAAGAGGATGTCGAGATTTCGCTGATACTTGTTGCGCTCGTCCAAGTACTGGTCCATGTAGCCCCGGTGCAAAATGCGCGTTTGCACGTTCTGGATGGGCAGCCCCGTGCGTTGCGCCGCAGGAAGCGCCTGCTCATGGATGATGCCTTCGAAGCGGATGTCCGGACGGTTACGGAAAAGCCGGAAGATCAGCGCCGTCTGGCTCTTCTCCCCATCCTTGCCCATGAGGTTCTCGATAACCAGGCTGTAACCGACATGCTCGGGGTGCCGCAGCGCTTTCTTCAACTCGGCGTGCCCTTCAGGCGGGATCATCTCGTCGGCGTCCAAGACCAGGATCCAGTCGCCGGTGGCATGCGCGAGCGATTCGTTGCGCGCCGCGGCAAAGTCGCCGTTCCATGGGAAGTGGAAAACCTTGGCTCCGAAGCTCTCGGCGATCTCAACCGTTCGGTCGGTGGATCCGGTATCCACGAGGATGATCTCATCGACGATTTCCCGGACGCTCGCCAAGCAGTCGCCGAGAAACTGCTCTTCGTTCTTGGCGATCACGCAGAGGCTGAGCGTCGGATCTCGCTTCTCCAAGAGCGCCATGACCGTATCGAACTCCGGGGGAAGCGGATTATCCCCCCCGCGAAGGCGTTTCCGAGCCTCCACCAGATTGCCCTTGGCGGCCGAATGCGCCGGGTCAAGTTCCAGGGCCCGACTGTAAAAGGACTCCGCCGCTCCCCAAAGCGCGAGGTGAAAGAGCGTCATGCCCATCGCGTTGTAGGCATCCGCCTCATAGGGGGCCAATTCGATGCTGCGCTTGAAGGAAATGAGCGCCTTATCGAGTTTTTCTTGCTGGAGTAGAACGGCTCCCAGTTGCAGATAGAGCTCCGCGTTCTGCTCGTCGAGTTCGAGCGCCGAAAGCAAATGAGCGGCGGCGCTCTCGAGATCCCCGGCTTCAAAGGCCCTGATTCCAAGCGTCTCGAAGGAAACGCTCGTTTGATTATTCATGACCTTTGCGATCTTTAACGCCATGTTGCAATCCTTTCAGTCAGTGGGCGTCGACTCATCATCCCAGTCATGCCATCGGCAGATCTGCGCATGAATTAACCCGGGCGCCCGAAATTACCGCCGCTTGGCAGAGCGGACGCTCAAGACACCGATTGGCTAGGAACCCGCGAGGACCAGGGATTCCAGGCTGATGACCCGCAAACCCAGCGCCAACGCCATGGCCTTGGCCCGGACGTCCCCCGTTTCGATCCACGCGGTGGCTAGCCGGAAGACGGCAACCTCGGAAGGCAGGGGGCCATCGATCACCACGATATCGGGAATCTGATCCGGGTTGAAGCCCTTGAGAAGCAGCCACTCGGAGATTTCCTCGAAGAGGGATGCGGCCTCCTCGTTGGGTCGACGCAAGTAGAGCGCGGATGACGACGTCCCCTCGGCCGACCTCAAAAAGCCTTCGAGAGGCTCTTGCCAACGCTCGGCGGTCAAAAGCCAGCGCTCGGGCTTCCGCTCACCCAGATTCAACGCGGCGACCTCCCAGTCGAAGCCCCCAAATTCCTGATGAGCGACCCGTAAGAGATCCGCGCCGGGATCCACGAAGGCGGGAATCCCGAGGTCCCTGGCACCCTGCGCAATCTCCGGCGAAGCGATGACCAGGTCTCCCGCTCGGAGGTATCCGCTCAGTTCGAGCGGGTTCGCGGGTCCGTCCAAGAGAGCGAGATCCGGAATCGTGTCCGGTTGCAGGCCCCGGGCTTCAATCACCTCGAGCACCGCCGCATGGACATGGTCGACCCCGGTGCCGGCCAGCACATGGAGGGCGACGTCCGAATTCGGCTCGAAGGCCTCCAGGTAGGCAGAGACGGCACGCTTGAGACGCTCGACGTCCCGGTCGCAAAGCACGATGTTGAATTGCTTGCGCTCGGGCAGGTCCGCGACCGGCGCCTCCGGCGAGAAAATCGGGACCATCAGCTCCGCCGGCTCGAACGCACGGGCCGTGATATCCGAATGACGATAACCCTGATCCAAGGACAGGTCCGCCGGAAGCCCGTACTTTTCCTTGAAGATCTTCCAGTTCGCCTCCATCAAGCGAAGGTAGTCGATGCTCTGTCCCTTGAAGGTAACGCTTCCGAAGTGGTGAACGAAGACCTCCTGGGCGATGACGAGCTTGTAGCCGGCCAAATGGACACGGATGCTGTAGTCGTCATCCTCGAGATTCCCCATCCCGAAGGACGTGTCCAGGCCCCCTATCTGTTCGAGAACGTCACGGCGAATGGCCATGCAGAAGCCGATGATACGTTTGACCTCCGGGTAGCGGTCGCGATGCTCCGCGCCCCATGACCGGGCAAAGGCCTCGAGCCCCTCAAGGGAGGAGCAGTCGTAGGGGACCGAGGTGACGAGTTGCGGGCCGACGACGGCATTCGAGCACGGTCCGGCCACTCCGACCCCTTCGAGTTGAAGTGCCTTATGAAGCCCGGATAGCCAGCCACGACTCACGACCGTATCGTTGTTCAAAAGTACGAGGGTGTCGCCGCTCGCCAACGCGAGCCCCTGATTATTTCCCCCGGCGTAACCGCGATTGGTTCCATTGAGGACCAACTTGACGTTCGCATGCTCTGCCGCCAGGTTCTCCAGATAGGCGACCGTTCCGTCGGTAGAGCCGTTGTCGACGAGGATCAGTTCGAAGGGCTCGGGAGTGTGGTTGTACACACTTTCGATGCAGAGCCGCGTGTACGCGAGTTGATTCCAGGTCAGCATGACGATACTCGTCAGACCCGAGGAAGGGGCGGGCTCATGGCCATCCATGGCCCTGAGAAGCTCGTCTTCCTGGGTGTAAAGCTTGTAGAGATTGCTGCCGTAGGCTCCGTTGAAATACTGGTGTTTCTTGACGAGATGCTCGGGATAGTCCTGATCCTCGTTCCATCCGAGATGGTAACCCACCAGGTGATTGGCGAAGCCGACCAGCCCCCCGTTGGCGCGGATGGCTTCCACCGCATGCCAGTCCGTGGTGTACGAGCCAGCGAAGTACTGCCGCCGGATCGTCTGCATGACCGTACCGACATACGAAAGGGTGAGATCCGGGCCATGAGGCGATTTCTCGCTGACGTAGACGTCCGGCAGCTTCGCGGGCTTATTGCTGGCGTCGAGGTTGAGCGCCACCATCCCCATCTCCGGATGCTCGGCCATCAGATCGAGCATCCGGGTGAGCCAGCAAGGCTCGTTCTGAGGCACGAGGATATCCGGATCCGAGACGATGAACGGATCGGATCGGGTGATGGCAATGCCTTGGGTGAACGCTTCCGTCCAGCGATTCTCCGAATTTCGGATCAGGCGGTGGAGGCGCGGTCGCAACTCATCCAGGTAGGCCTGAAGTTCTGGGCCGCTGGCATTGTCGACGATCGTCAGCCGGAACGGGTGGCGGGTACGAGCAAAAAGCGCGTCGACGGTTTGCTTGAGGTAAGCAAGCCGCTCATGGGTCAGCAGCACGATGTCGATGGCCGCAGGCTCCCAACCCGCGCTCACTTGCTCGAACGCCTGAGCCGTAAACGTCGTCAGAAGCAGGAGATCGGACTGGCGTGCCGCCGCGACCAACTCGGGCGGCAGGCTTCCCGGGTCCAGCAGGGCGTCGAATGCGACGATTTCCGCGTCCCAACCGTTGGGCTCGGGAAGCGTACAAACTTCCACATCCGCGAACGGTTCGCCAGGACGCTTGCCCAGCCGGGCACAGGCCCGATCCACCATGGCGGCGATTTCGTCCGGCGCATTACCCGGCGCCAGCCAAACGATGAGCTGGCGCGCGGCGTCCGGGGCAAAGGCCTCGAGATAGGCTTTGAGCGCCTGCTCGATGCGAGCCGGTGCCGTCGACTCCAGATAAGGCAACACGAACTTGAACGGAACGACCTGCGGTTCACGCTTGAAGTCGGCAGATGACTCGGGCAATTCCGGGACCGTGCCGACCGCCTGGATCAGGGCTTCCGGCGTCGGATGCTGAAGCACGAGACGGCCTCTCTCCTGGGCAAGGTTCATGAGCGTGGCCGAGTGGGCGGAGTCGGAAAGGCTCACCACCGCACGCGCGCTCAGAAGCTGGCCGAGGAAGACGGAGGTGAGTTGCTCCGGATGGGCTTGCTGTACCGAAACCAGCGGCGTCCTTTCGGGATCGAGGTGCAAGGCCTCGCACGCGGCACCATAGGCCTGTCCGATGACCTCGGCCTGCTCGGGAGCGGAGATGAGCAAGACGAGCGCTTGGGGTGATTCCGCCGAGAAGGCGTCCATGTAGCTCATCAGCAGTTGCTGGATGGTCTCCACGGACGAGGAGGCGTCAACGACCGCGAGGACGGAGGCTTCGAAAATCTCCGGACGCGGGGCCCCACCCTGAGGCATCACGATCTGGAAGAGTTCGGTTTGAGCGGAATCTTCGCTCAGCAGATGAAACTTGGCCTCCTCCAGTCGGGGGGCTCGTTCCGCCTCAGCGAGATTTCGCTGGACGACCTCGAGAGAGACGTCAGTCGCTAGGCCACGTAAATGGCGCAGCCCTTCTTCCTTCTCGCCGGTCAACAGGAGGCCGATCGCTGCGTTGTTGATCGCAACGGGGTGGTTCGGGTGCATCGCCAGCGCGGCAAAGTACTCTTCGAGCGCCATGTCCGGCATCCCCCAATGGGCGAAGCGATTGCCCATGTCGATATGGGCCGAGACGCGAGCCGCTTCTTGATCCCGGCAATACTCGATTTCGGGATACAGATCCTCGATGGTATAGCGCGGCCGCATTTCCCGCCGCATTCGCTGGTTTTCCTCGACGATGCGAGACGTGCGCTTCGACGACGTCGAGTGGCTCTCTTCGTGAATGCGGTACTGGAGCAACTTATCGGGCAGGTAGGCAAAGCGGCAGCGCGCCGCGGCCGCCTTGAGCCAGAACTGGTAGTCATGCATCCAGCCGTACTCTTGCAAGCCGATTCGAGGCAGGATGCTGCGACGGAACATGACCGACGGGTTCGGGATGTGGCAAGCCTCGAAGAGGTAGCGCCCGAGGAGACGTCCCCCCAAAATCGTTTCATTGAACGGAGTCCCGAAGGAGGCCTCTCCGAAGTAAGCGCCGTCCTTATCGATGAAGGTCGCTCCGTGGTAGACGATTTCGACTTCCGGATTCGCCAGGAAGGCCTTGACCTGACGTTCCAGCTTCTCGGGGTGCATGAGGTCGTCGCCGTTGGCGATCGCGATCAACTCGCCCGTCGTGGCCTCGAGGCAGCGGTTGAAGGTCTCGTGAAGGCGATCGCGGCCCTTGTTTTGCTGGTACTCGTAGCGGACACGCGGATCCTTCAGGTACTTTTTGACCAGTTCGGGAGTACCGTCCGTCGAGCCATCGTCCAGAATGAAGAGCTCGAAGTCCGCGAAGGTCTGGTCGAGGATGGATTGAATGGCCCCATCCAGGTAGTGGGCGTAATTGTAGATGTAGGCCACGACGCTGACCAGCGGCCGTGTTGCCGCAGTCGCGGCAATAACCTTGTCCTGGCTCGCAGCCTGGTGTTCCGCCTGACTCATGGGCGGAACGCCAAGCATGAGGTTGTAGCTCGTCGAGAATTCGGAGGAAACAGGCTGAAACAGTACTTTTCGCCCCAACTTTCTTGCAAATTTGACGGCTGCCGCCTCATGCATCCCACCGCCCAGGGCAACGAATGCCTGTGCATGAGGCAGATACGCCCTGAGAATGGATAGCGTCTCTCCCTGCCTCAGCATGCGCACCAACACTTCTGGGGCCTCATCACTGGATATTGCCTCGCTTTGGCAAACTTCTTCGTAAAGCGACGTGAGACGCTCGATGGGCTCGCTCTGTTCAGCCAAGAAGAGCAAGGTCACGCCGTGAGGCTGAGCTCGGAAGGCCTGGATATAGGCCGTTAGTGCGTCACGAAGCGTCTGCGTATTGGAGCCTGAATCCAGGATACTGACGAATGGTACCTCGGGATTCTCCTCACGCTGGGAGGTTTCCACCCTCAACAAGGAGGCGACATCGGCCGCAGAGAGTGAGGGGCACTCGCCCTCGTACCTTCCGCTCGCAGACTCTGAAAGTTGAGCAAATCGGGCACCGACCTTCTCACAGGCAGCTGCAAAAGTATCTACGTAACGGTCGCCTTCGAAGACGCCCGCCTCCCTTAAAAGCAACCGGCGAAACGATGTTAGTACAGCGGGACTGTCTGGGGTATCACCTTGCAACGTGATGACGGCATCGCTATCCGACTGAGCGTCAAGAAGCCGAATTGCCGCTTGTAGGGTTTCTGGACTCGCTCCAAGGAAACTAATCAACGCACCTGAAGTCGCTTCCAAACAACGATTTAGACGTTCAGCTACAGGTACGGCTTCAGAAGTCATCACCTCATATCGAATGCGAGAATCGGTCAGAAATGGAGCAATGGCGGCACGTTCTTCAGCCAAACCTTTACCGACGACATGGATTTCGAAATCCGAAACCCCCTGTTTCTCGAGTTCATTTAACCAGTCTCCCCAGTCGACCGAGGCTGGGTCCGCCCCAATGAAACTAACGAGAGGTCGTTCAGTCGGATCTAAAACGCGCGCAACACCCTGAGGACCCGCCTCACAGGCACGGAAAAAGCTGTTTTCTGCCCCCGTCGAGCGTTCACGCTCCATGGCGACCGGTTCAGGATACAACGGGAAATGGCCGAGGAAAGCTTCGACGAGCCGATCGAGGTAGGGTTCTTGGCCCGGGGCGAGATCATCAGTGTGACTAAAGCAAAGCTTTCCTTGCGAATAGTTGATCACCGACACAAGGGGAAAGGGAATCGAAGCCCAGATCACGAAGCGGTAGAAAAAACGAAAGGCTTGACGACGAATTTCATCCGACGGCGGCGTGATGACTGCTCGATCGAGCATCACGGGGTACGCTTCGCGACTCTCGACATCAACGGTACATCCCCAACCACGATAAGGGGGAAGCGCCGCCGCGATGACCGGAAGTCCCCATGCGGCAGCTGCCTCGGCACCAACCGTGGACGAATAGACCAGCACGGCGCATGAAAGATCCATGAGCGTATAGGAGCTGATGTCATCTTTCGGCCAAACGATGGAAACGTTGGCCGGTGCGCTCGCCGCCAAGCGACGATAGCGTGCCAGAACGTCCTCGCTCTTTCCCTGGGCATGGTCTTCATTCGGATGAATTCGGATCACGAGATGGTAGTCCGGGTTGGCACGGAGCCACTGAAGCGTATCCTCGATCCAGTCGAATTGATCCTCGTATGGCCCAACCCAATGATCGGTGGCCGCTTCGGACTGCGACGTCGTGAACAGAGAGATCACCCGGCGATCCGGCGGGATGCCCAAGCGACGTTTGATCTCGTCCGCTTGGCCCGGCGGGGGCGAGAACGAAAACCAGGCGGTATTAATGCCGTGGCGGCGCTGATGGATGTACCGTGCCGTGGCCCTGAGTTCTTGTGCAGACAGCGGGACGTCCTTCCAGTTCTCGCGCATCCTATCAAGGTTCGAGAAATCGAAAGGCGGCAGATCTTCAGCCAGTCGCAGGGTCTCATCCATCTGCCCCCGCTCGTGGTAGATCACGCGAATGCCGCGGTGGCGCGCCAGTTCTGACGCGACTTTGTGACTGAAAAAGGTTCCGTTCAGCGTCACGAGTACGTCTGGCGTTTCCGCGTCCAGATAACGGGACAGGGCTCGGGTGGTCAAGGCAGCACCAGACAGGTAGCCCCGGAAAACTTCGGTGTGAGCGTACACCAAATCGGCGAGTTCGGATTGGTGAAAATGGGCCACCCAAGAAGGACGGCACCACTCCGCCAGCGGCAGTTCGTCAAATTGAGCCTCGAGCAAACTGCTTGGAGTCATGTGGTCCAGCCATGCCTGGACATCAGCGTAATCCGATGCACCTAGCCAGTTGCTGATCCAATCGGGTTCAAAGCCAAAACTCGTGAAAACCTGCTGAGCAACGCTGTGACAATTGGCGCAACTCGCTTCGTTTTTACCTCCCTGACCCCAGAACATGTCGCAGGTGCGGAAGACCTGATCGCACCCCATGAAGCGGACGTCCGAGCCTCGGTGGCGCAATCCGATCGCAATGGCCGCCTCCCAAAAGGTATGGAGGTACCAATGCCCAGCATAAGGGGAGAAAAACAGAAACTTCATGACAGCACCAACCTGGAAAATGAATAGGGAAGCAGGATCAACATGGACATCCGCCAACCAGGCACGAAGCAATCAGCAGGAGCTCGACAAGAGGCTCGGCCATGACTCACATCGGCGTGATGAAAGGTAACTTTACGTTGCACATCCCTAGTTAGCACCACCATCACCGCTCAGTTGCCCTTCAACGACGAGCGAAACAGCGCAAAGTGGACCATGTCGACCTCTTGACCTTCGCAAAGGTAATGACGCCCCCGACGACCATCCTCCACCATGCCCGAGCGCCGCATGATGCTCAACATGCCTTCATTCACGGAGAGCGTGCCCGCGGTGACCTTGCGGATAGCCCGCGTATCCAGTAGGTAATGGCATACGGCCTTCCAGGCCTCCAAACCGACTCCTTGCCCCCAGACCGCACGCTCCCCGATCAGAATCCCGATATCGGCAATCTGATTGGCTGGATCCACATAAACCGTGAGGTTTCCAATGTGGCCAGCGGCAGGATCTTTGGAGACTATCGCCAAGAACAAGTTTGGTGAGTTTTCGAAGGACTCCCAAAAGCGCTGACAGTCCACGAGGGTGTGCCGACGGTGACGTTGCTCGCTGAAACGAACGACTTCTGGGTCATTGAGCCACCCGACATAGCGCTCGGTGAGGTGTTCACCAGAGAAGGTCACAATCTGAAGGCGGGGGGTTTCGAGGTGAATACTCATAGTCCTTTGACTCTAACAGGGCTGGGAACTCAATCGGCTGATCAAGAACCTGGAAATGGTTTGCAAGGAGTTCGTGGGCATACTTGCCTCCAAGACAGGCGCCGAGAAAGTAGAAAGGGAAGTGTCTGCCCAGGTCCGGAGCACGCCTTGGAGCGCACTACGGGAGGTGACGGACGGGATCAAGTCGCCCAGCGGAAGCCACTGAGACTCGCACGCCCGAGGAATAATCGAGAGCGTTTGACGGCCAAGCAGGGTGGCCTCCGCGAGTAGGCTCGAGGTCATTCCGACCACAAAATCGGCGGCAAACAACAAGGGGAGGGGGGAGCCACCTTGGCTCACGTGGTGAAACGCCCCGAGAAAATCTGAGAAATCATCAGGGGTGTTCTTGGGGTGCAAGCGCAAGACCAAGTAAGGCTGGGGCCGGAGCAGCGAGATGGCATCAAGGAATTCTTCCAAGACGATTTCGGTTCGGGTATGCCGCTCCCCCCGCCCCATCAGCGTGTACTCCTCGGAACGCAAGAATTGACTCGAATTGAGCCCAACGGAAAGTTCTGTGGCGAATACGACGACGCGCTGATGGCTAGCCACCCCGGGGAACACATCTTCACGCAAAGTTCGCCGATACCCGTCATCCCATTGCTCCCTGAGATGCATCACGTGGTCGTAGTGGGGATGACCACAAACCAGGAGCCGGCTGGACGGATACCCCAAAGCCATGTAGGTGGCGGCGGTTGCTGCATCTGGAACCAGCAGCCAATCCGGCGAAAAGGCGAGCGGATCATCCGTCCCCCCGCGAAAGCGAAAAGCCGAATTTGCCAGGGCATCGACGATCCCGACGCTTTCAAGCTTCCTTTCACGCGCCTCCGCGATCAACTTCAACCCCAACGTCTGCGGATTTTCGGACGTCCCGACCACGACGAGTCGAGGATGGTACTTAGATAAAAGGCTCTTTGCTGTTACCCCTGCTTCAACCTGGGTGGCCTCCACTTGGTGTGCGGCTAGGTAAGGTACCGCGTGCCCGTCCGCAAATAGGTTCATGCGATACCCCGAGGAGGCTTGATGCGAAGGGAGTTGCAAGACGTAATTGGCGGCACCAGGGTCTTCTACGAAGACGAGGATATCTTGGCTAGACATCGATAACGTCCACTGATGGGGCAGGAGGAATGAGAGTGGAGCGCTCTTCGAGGCCTGCCGAATCATAGACACGGGCCACGATTCGTTCGGTTTGAAGGGCCGACTCCCCACTGCTCCATAGCTCGTTCTTTTCCCAGATCGCCGAAGCCAGGTTGCTGTAGAGATGGTAGAAGGCATGGCCCGCGGTTGCGGTCAGCGGCTCCGAAATATCACAGGCCACTTCCATGGCATCCTGCTGGGCCCGATGAGAACGAATGGGGTGGAAGGATATCCCAAGTCCCTCCTGGAAGATGGAGAGGCGCCCCTTTTCCCCCCAGATATCCAAACTATTCTCTCGATAGTTTGAGAAGCGAATCGGGAGCAGGCTGGCGAAAGCCCCTCGGGAAAGCGTCATGTGAAGCGGAACGAGTAGGTCACCGGGTATGGGCCCCGTCGGCTCCGCCGGCCCGGTAGCACTTGCATGCAGCATCTCACCACAGAGCATCCGGATGAAATCCACCATGTGCGACCCATTGTTGAGCAAGCCATTCCCGTAAATGCCTAGGACAGCTTGCGGCTTGCCAAGCAATTGCGCGAGACGGCCGTTCGCAAGGCCTCGAAACGTTTCATCAGCCCGACGCCAATAGTTCACCTGCACAAGGATATTGCGCCTTCGACATTCCGCCATGAATGCCTCCGCCTCGGCCAAAGATCCCCCTAATGGCTTTTCTACGAGCACGGCGCGGAGTTTCGGCAAGTGTCTCACGATGGAGAGGCGCTCCGATGGCGGCGTCGCAATAACAGCGACCTCGATATCGAGGTCGCTCAACTCCTCGGCCGATTTGACAGCACAAGGGATTTGCCACTGCTCGCGCGCCCAACGAAGGGTATCTTCAGCAATTTCCACCACCGCGAGCCAATGAAAAGCCGGATGATGCCGCAATACCTGGGCATGACTCGCATACGGAAAGTGGCGCGCCATGATGGGGTCCATAGCGTAGCCGGCCCCCACCTTTCCCATCCCGAACAGGGCCGTTCGCAGCGGCGGCCGTGTCATCTCACCGACCGTTCTTCGCAATAGCGATTGATTTCCACGAGTTCGGGCTCCTCACGCAAGAGCTCCATGATGACGTCAATTCCAAAGTCGTCACCGTATACCGGCTCCAGGCGCCGGTATACCTCCGTGATAAAGCGAAGGTCCTCAGGATAATCGAGGTGAAGACGATACGTGGGCGCCTCCCAGCACCGCGGCGCCAGCAGGTGAAGGACACGATAGCGCTCGGGATGTTCGTAGAAATACAGGGAGACATGCTCTCGCACGGCCGGATCGTAAATCGTACGTTCCACCTCCTCCAGATCGCTCAAGCGATAGACCTGGAGATCCGCCCCGAGCGGGAAGGAGAGTTTACGTGCATTGGTCACGACGTCGCAGTCGTTCTCGAGGAACGTTTGGATCCCCCAGTCGACAAGCATCGGATCCACGAGGATACAATCGCCCGTAATCTCGACCACGATATCCGCATTCATGGCCCGTTGAGCTTCGACCACTCGCCGAAGCACGTCGTCTTCACTCCCTCGATGAACGGGCACCCCTTCCGTGGTCGCCCAATCCACCAAGACGTCATCAGCGGCCTCAGTTGAGGTTGCGAGAATAATCCCGTCCAGTTCCTGGCAGTTGCGTAGCCGCCGAATCAGGCGGGTCAAGGCCGGCTGTCCAAGAACGTCCGCCAGCACTTTACCCGGCAAGCGCGAGGACCCCATGCGCGCTTCAATGCTCGCAATGATGCGCGGGCGCTCACAACTACGTTCGCCCCCCATGATCAGTTACTCCCTACGGCGGCGCTCAGCGCCTCCCGGTGCTGGTAGACTTTCCGAACAGCCTCGATGAGACGGTTCACCTGGTCAGGCTGGACATCGTACATGCAAGGCTCGAAGCCGAGGAACTCCTTTTGCCACATCCGCTCGGTAACCGAGCACATCCCCGCCTCATACTGAACGGTTGTCAGGTTAAAGGGATAGGCTCCGAAAGCCACCCGCTTCTGGAAAAGTGGAAGCCGATAGAGCGGGCGAACGTACCCGGTGAAGTGAGGGAAGCCCTCAGCGGTCAATGCTTGGCTGAATTGCTCCCGACTTATCCCTACAACGGATTCGTCATAGCGAGCGGCCCAGACGTAATACACATGGCGACACCCTTCCCGAACGACCGGAGGAATCAGTCCCGGGAGATCGCTGAGCCCCTCGGTCAATGCCTCGGCCAACTGGACGCGGCGCTCGACGTGGGTATCGACTTGCTTCAGTTGCTCGATCCCTATCGCCGCGCTCAACTCGGTCATCCGATAGTTGAAGCCGACCAAGTTGGTAAGGTCCTCAAGGCCTAGGACCTCTGCCGCGTTCTCTCCGTGGTTACGAATGAGTTGAAGCCGAAGCGCGAGTTCATCGTCATTGGTCACGCACATGCCACCCTCGCCGGTATGGATATGCTTGTGGTAGTTCAGGCTGAAGACGCCGATGTGACCGACCGTCCCTGCGTACTGATCGCCCTCCATGGCGAGAGGGCCCTGGGCATTGTCCTCAACGAGCTTCAGGCCATGTTCTTGGGCGATCGCCATAAGTTCGTGTAGTTTGGCCGGATGTCCGAAAAGGTTCACCACCAAGATCGCCTTGGTTCGCGGCGTGATCGCGCGACGCACCGCCTCTGGGTCCAAACAAAACGTCTCGGGTTCGATGTCAACGAAAACGGGAATCCCCCCGTAGATCAGCGGAGCCATCACCGTGGCGGACATCGTGTACGGGGGGACGATGACCTCGTCGCCCGGCTGAATCCCGATGGCCCCCATCGCTGCGAATAGCCCGGAGGTCGCGGAGTTTACCGAGACGGCGTGCTTGACCCGGAATCGCTCGCTCCACTGCTCCTCGAAGGCCCGAATCTTTGGCCCCCCCATGTACTGGTCGCCCCACGTGCCGTAGAAGCTGGAAAGGATGCCTGACTCGACGACCCTGGCAACAGCGTCTTGCTCCGCTCTCCCCACCGAGGGATAAGCAGGAAGCGGATGGGGAAGTACGGGGTCGCCGCCGAGAATTGCAAGCTTAGTCATATTGAGTCGCCTGGCCTCATGGGGTAGGAATATCTGCAGGGCACTACGAGAAAAAGAAAAACGGCTATGCGGCGCGTCATGGAATAGCGCACAGCCATGATTTCTTACCCGCCCTGGGGTTGGCTCTACCGTTTACCGGCAGAGCAACTCAGTATATGCCTGAACATACTCCGGTGGTCCCGGATCGAGAGTCGCCGCAACGCTCACGGAATCTCGCTCCATGCGACGTGATTAGCGTAAGCCAGCACAGCCCCCTAAGGAGGACACATGTCAAATCAAGACCGGTATTTCTATGAAAAAGAGGGGGATGCCTGGTTTGAAAGAAACAAGGGCGTCCTTGCGAAAGGCGGCAAGATTGAGCAAACTGCAGCCCTCTTGAATCTACTGGACGATCCGACGACCTTGACCCGAGTCCTGGACCTCGGATGCGCTAACGGTTGGCGCTTGCACGAGTTGCAAAAGCAGTTCGGAGTCGGAAGTGCGCGTTGCGTGGGAGTCGATGCCAGCGCGGAGGCCATTCAGGACGGCTTGCGACGTTACCCCGATTTGGAGCTGATGCGAGGCGTCCTCGCCGACGTGCCGCTCAAGGAAGTCTTCGATCTGGTCATCGTCAACTTTGTTCTGCACTGGGTCGATCGCACCTCAATAGCTCGCTCGGTTTCCGAGGTGGATCGTCTGGTGCAAGATGACGGCCTGCTGATTCTGGGGGACTTTTTGCCGGACTTTCCACAACGCCGTCCGTACCATCACGCCAAGGACGCGCCGATTTTTACCTATAAGCAGGACTACGCGGCGATCTTCGAGGCACTGGGAACCTATCGAGAGCTGGCACGCATGACCTTTCATCATGACGTCCCGGGAGCAGACCTACGCTCAGCAGACTCCTCGGCTCGAGGAGTCTGCGTCTTGCTGAAAAAATCGCTAGCGGGCTACTACCATCAGAACGGGTGAGCCATTTCCGGCTCCGCCGCCTCAGCGCACGAGATGCCAGCTCAGCGGGGTCCCCCGTTCGATATCTTGCGAGGCCGTCCGACCGGTCACGTCATCGAAGTAGCGCGGATGCAAGCCGTGCCCCGGCCGAATGGAACGGACATTTTCCTCCGTGAAGGCCTCCCCCGCTTTGATAGCCTTGACAGCAAACAAGGAGCGACGGAAGACCCGGTTCTCGCTCTCCTTGGCATCCACGCCATAGGACACCGAGCCGAGGGCCCTCTCCGTCGCCCGTACGGCATCCACCATCGCCTTGAACTCCCCAGGCTCCAACGAGAAGGCGCTATCCGGGCCTTTCTCGGCTCGGGACAGAATGAAGTGCTTCTCGATAATACAAGCCCCCAGCGTCACGGCCGCAACGGGCACCGCGAGTTCGAGGCTGTGATCCGAAAGCCCCACGGGGACCTGGAACGCCTCCGCCATGTTCGGGATGGTGCGCAGGTTCATGGCTTCAGGAGGTGACGGGTAAGCACTCGTGCACTTCAAGAGGGCGAGTTCCTCGCCACCTGCCGCCTTGATGACTCCCACGGCCTCCTCAATCTCACCGAGCGTACTCATCCCGGTCGACACAATCAGCGGCTTGCCGGTTCGAGCGACCCGACGCAGCAGGGGAACATCCACCAGTTCGAACGAGGCGACCTTAATGGCCGGCACTCCGAGCTCCAAAAGGAAATCCACGGCTGAGGCGTCGAACGGCGTTGAGAAGAGGTCGAGACCCAGGTCATCCGCGACGGCCTTGAGACGATAATGCCAGTCCCAGGGCGTGTGGGCCTCGGCGTAGAGGTCATAGAGAGTACGGCCGTCCCACTGCGTCCCCTTGATCTGGAATGGCGGTGCGTCGCAGTCGATCGTCATGGTATCGGCCGTATAGGTTTGTAGTTTAACGGCGTCCGCTCCTGCCGCCTTGGCAGCCTCCATGTGCTTGATGGCCCGTTCGAGGCTGTGATGGTGATTGGCCGACAACTCGGCAATGATGTAGGTCGGATGGCCAGGGCCAATCACCCGACCGTTGATTTGGAAGTTCTTGGGCACGAAAAGGCTCCCTCCTAGCTCAATGGCTTCTCGAAAACATGACATAGGCGCCCTGAACGTTCGAGGGTACCTGTTTCTCGGAATCCCGTCGACCTGAAAGCGCGCATCGACGCGAGGTTATGCGGCAAGACCAAACCTTGCACGCGTTCAGCGTTGAGGTCGATGCAGGCTTGGCGCCAGGTTTCCTCCAAGATTCGCGTCCCGAGGCCTTGGCCTCGCCATGCGGGCGCAACGGCGTAATCCAACTCCAGAGTCCGGGCATCGCACTTGTCATAGCGAATCTGCGCGGCCAAGACCCCGTGAAAGGAGAAAAGCCAGATCCGGCAGTCCGGTGAGCTGAGCTTCCGGTAAAACCAATCCAGATGCGCCGCCAAGGGGATCGGCTCCGGCTGGAACGCATTCTGACGCACGGAGGGATCATTGGCGAGTTCCCAAAGGGCGATGGCATCCTCTTCCTCAGCCTCACGGAGGGTAAGTTGCGAGACGAGGTCGCCAGTGCCCGCATGATCGCGCATCATCCCCACAAGGCGCTCCGCGCCGTCCCCTGGGACCAACGCCCGCCCCAACCGGCTCACACTGGCCCGGGCCTCTGGCTTGAGGCAAAAATCGGTGATGTTCTGGGCGATCGCCTGCTCATCGATGCGCTCGATGTCTCCCAACGTCAAGGCGGCTCCCACCGTTTTCAGACCTTCGGCTCCGCGACGCTGATTCTCTGCGGTGATGAGCACCACACTGGGCACGCCCATGAGGGCGAGCTCCCAGCAGGTGCTGCCGCCTGCCGTGATCGCGACGTCCGCCCAAGCCATCCAGTCGGTCATGTCGGAGGGGGAAAAGACCAGTTTCGTCCGCGCGCTCAAGCGTTCGGAGTTTGCCACTGCTTGCTCGAGGCCCAGCCGATTGGGGTTCAAGCTCCCGACGATGACGGCGATCTCAAGAGGAAAACGCTGAATGCGCTCGAGGGCTTTGAGGACCTTCAACGAGGCATTGAAGGGGTCTGCCCCTCCCATCGTGACCAGGATCCGGCGTGCCACCTCGGGTACCGAGCGCGGGAGGTCCCGAAACGGAGCAAACTCCGGTCGCAGCAAGGCGAAGCGTGTTCCCAAAACCTGCAAGGTCTGTGGTCCTGAGGGATAAACGAGCTGATGCGCGTTGAGGTTCTGGTTGAGGATGATATCGGCATGAAATTCCGACCACTCGGCCGTATCATCGAGCAGCAGCAAGCGATGCCCCGCTGCCCTCAGCGCCTGCTGGTAGGATGGGTCAAAGTGATAGCCGTCAAGGATCACCCAGGTGCCGGCGGGGTGGCCTTCGAGGTGCTCCAAGGTCACGGCCTTATCCATCGAATCGGGATGGGGAGCCGGCACCGCCTCGAAGGCGATGCCGTGCGCTTCCACCATGGTCCTCAGGGAGTCGCTATCGGAGTACCCCAGCCAGCTGACGGAACCTCCGCTCGCGCGCCAGCTTCTGGCCAGCGCGAGCGAGCGAACGGCATGGCCGAAGCCGATACGCGAACTGACGTCGGTGCGAACAACGAGATGGCTCATGTGAGGCGGCGGAATCCCGAATGGGCGACGGGCCCCTTGAGCGCTTCCTGCACTGTCCCCTTGGAAAGGGCTCCGGCAATGAATTCGAACGCTTCGCCGACCGCCATCGCGTAAGCGTCGACGTGCTCGTCGCGATGGGCATACGTGGCATAGAAAGATCGGTTGGCCAGGAAGCCCCGTTCGAGCATCAGCTGGGTGAAGAGCGTGTGAACTGCCTGAGGATCCTCGCACTGCAACTCGAAGTGAGCGAGCGGGTCCATGCCGCTAATCTCGATGCCAAGGCCGGCCTTGTCCGCCGCTTGCTGCCAAGCGGCCTTAACGCGCTGGCCGACCCGGATCAAGTGGGTGGAAACGTCCTGATCCCAGAACTTTCGGATGGTGGCCAGCGCCGCCGCAGGACCGATGCGCTCCGTCCAGTACGTGCTGCTGATGAAGCTCGTTTGAGCCGATTGCATGACCGCTTCACGCCCGATAATGGCCGCCATCGGGAAGCCATTGCTGATGGCCTTGGCGAAAACCGCTATGTCGGGATTGACGCCGTAGCGCAGATGCACGCCCCCCGTGTTGAGTCGGAAGCCTGCGGTGATCTCATCGAAAATCAGTACCGCCCCCAACTCGTCCGCGATCTGCCGAACCCCTTCGAGGAAGCCGGGGGCCGGTTCGTGACTGCGCAACGGCTCCATCACGATGACGCCGATGTCACGGCCATGGGTCTCGACGATGGCCTGAAGCTCATCAAGGCGATTGTAGTGGAAAGGCAGAGCCGTGCCCTGCAAGCCGCGGGGAACCCCCGAAGGGTCGAGGCCGGGCAGGAGATGTCCATCAAGCGCGTCATCCGCGTCCAGGTTGGCTGCCAGGTACCAGTCACTCCAGCCATGGTAGCCCGAAAATGCAATCTTGCCGCGATGGGAATGGGCCCGCGCGATCCGGACGGCCAGGGCCATCGCTTCGCCTCCGCTCCGCGTGTAGCGGACCATGTCGGCCCATGGATGAATGTCGCAGAGGAGCTCGGCGAGATCGACTTCTTCGCGGCAATTGAGCGTACTCATCGAGCCATGATCGATGGCCGATTTGACTGCCTCGTTGACGTCAGGATCGGCATGGCCGAGCACGCATGCCCCGATCCCGTTGTAGCTCATGTCCACGAAACGGTTTCCATCCAGGTCCCAGACCTCGGCGCCGACGGCGGTCTGATAATAGCTCGGCCACTGCTCGGGAAGGAACATTTCGGGGCGTTTCGAGAGAAGTTGGGTGCCCCCGGGGATGCGCGTTTTTGCCTTTCGATAAAGGCGTTGCCCGGTGCCTTCGGTGGTGATCTTCGTCATGCTTCTATTCCTCTGTCCTCACGGAGTGATTTGAGGTAACCCTCGTTACGCTGAAAGCCTGCGTTGATCTGCCCCAGATCAGGCTGGTTGCGGAGCACAGCCAAGACGTCGTCCATGCCGAAGGAATCGTCCTCGAAGCACGCGTAGACGGAGCGAACGAACTCCAAGTCTTGAGGTTCGTCCACGGTCCATCGAAGCGCCGACCAATCCACAGGCTGAGCGACATTACGAAGACGGAATCGCTGGGGCTGCTTATGAATAAACGGGGTGACGTGTTCACGCTCCGAGGTAAGCGTGGCTTCCTTCCAAGCCTGGGCCAGCGCGTCGTGATGAAAAACCTCGGTATCAAGGCCGTCCGGGTAGCTGCACGTCAAGGTATTGGAAACGTAATCCGCTCCCCCTTCATGGAAGGAAGCCACAACCTGATCGATCACGTGCGGGTCCAGTAATGGGCAATCGGCGGTGAGGCGAACGATGACGTCCGCCTCGGACGCCAAGGCTGCTTGGTAGTAGCGATCCAGCACATCGTGCTCAGAACCTTGAAAGCAGGCAATGCCGAGTTGGCGACAATATTCAGCCAAGCCTCGATCGCTAGGGTGGTCCGAAGTCGCCACCAAGACCGCGTCCAAGCGCTTCGCTTGTTGCGCGCGACTCACCACGCGGTGAATCATGGGCTGGCCGCCGATGTCGGCCATGACCTTTCCCGGCAACCGGGAAGACCCCATTCGGGCCTGAATGATGGCGATCGTCTTCATGAGTCCGTCCTACCTAGGTCTCGAGCGGAAAGCGCAAGAGAGAGTGCTGCCCATCCCTCGGCGAGCGAGCTGACGGGAGGCCGGTCTAGGGCAATCCGCTCGAGGAAGTGAGCGATCTCGTCCACGTACATCTGGTTCGGTTGCCAGCCATCAGGCTCCGGATAGGATGCCACGATATCTCCGGCCGGGCCGAAGTGGTCGACCCGGTGGGCGGCGAAGTCCCAGTAGAGCGTTCCCTCAGTGCCGATGATCTGGCATGTGCGGCGATAGTCTCGCTGAATGAAGTTCAGGTGCACGTTGCTCAAGCTCCCCGACTCATGCTTGAGAATGAGTTCCGCAAGGCCATCGGTTGCGAGCCCGATGCTGGAAGCTGGCATGTGTGCGGCCCCGACCAAGTGAGCCGGTCCCAAGTACCAAAGCGCCAAATCGATTTCATGAATGCAGTCGAGGATAGCCCCCCCTTGTGCGACCGAAGCGCTGTAGCTCTTCCGATAATCCTGGGAAGGACGCCACTGGGGCAAGTAGGAGCCACATTGGATGCGCGCCGCGAGCGGCGTACCGATGGCGTGCTCCGAGAGAAGTCGCTTGACGGTTGCGGGGCCGGGGTGGAAGCGCATGTTGCACCCCACCATGGCATGTCGTCCGGTTTCCGCGAGTGCGTTCTCCAGTTCATGGATGCCCGCGACGGAATGGGACAAGGGCTTCTCGATGAAGACATGGCAGCCTTGACGCACGGCGGCAAGCGCATGCTCGACGTGAAGTTCTGAGGGAGACGTGATAAACCCAATTTCGGGGCGAGCTTCCCAGATAGCATCCAGCGACGAAAAGCCCTTAGCGCCACTCTCCTGGCAGGCGATCTCCAGGGCAGCTTCAGACGGGTCGTAAGCCAGCAGTTCGTGCGGCTCGCGCAGCAGGTTAAGGTTTCGCAGGTGACGGCGTCCAATCGACCCACACCCCAGAACGGCGATTCTCACGTCACTGTTTCTCCGGTAGCCTTCCCTTACGACACCAGCCTTCGTCCCAGCACGAAGGCCTCGGCGGCCGCCACTCCTAAGCTCGCTCCTCTCCATCGGGCCAAGTGCTCAAGTGCCTCCATCGAGCGGGCGTGAGGCCACGCTCGCATTTCGGAGCGATACGCCTCCAAGGCCTCGAGCTTGAGGTCTAGCGTCTCGGAGACATCTTCGAACCACGTCGGGGCGAAAACCGGACCGGAACCTGGGGGCTGCCACTCGGTGCTCGAAGCGACCTCGAAAAAGAGGAGGGTCTTCACGGGATGGCCTGGAAGCGGGCGACAAGCCGTGACGACAGCGTCATGGATGCAGCGATGATCGATGTTCACGTCCCCCGCATGGTGTGTGTATACCCGTTCAGGCTGATGCTCGGCGATCGCAGCCTCGATGACCTTGACCACCTCCAGCCGATCAATCGCGTCCATACGATTATCCGGGAAATCATGCAGGCGCAACGAGGCGGCTCCCAGGATTCGGTTGGCGGATTCAGCCGCCTGGGCGAGGGCAGATAGCTCGCCCGACAAGCGCGCCCGATCCCGTTGCTCGGCTCGACTGGTCAGACCTTCGGCCAAAATCAAGACGTGAACCTGATCCCCCGCTTTGGCATGCTTCGCGATGGTTGCCCCGCATCCGAGGACCTCGTCGTCAGGGTGTGCAGCTACTACGAGAATCGAACGGCTCATTTCTTGGTGATCCTTACGTCAGCGAGCAGGCTGTCATGCTTGAGCGAAGCGCGAGTGAATTCCAGGCGCAGATGTTCGGTTTCAAGGAACGCATGGGGGTAACCGTCCGCGTCCAGCATCCGAATGAAGTCGAAGACCTGCTCCAGGTCTTTGAGGTTGACGAGGTCTCCCTCGGCCGGTCTGCGCCGCTTGAAGGCGACGACTTCGCCCACCTGCTCGACGGGTTCAGTGGGGCTTTCGAGAATGTCAGCGATCATCGTTTCGATGATGCGGGAGGCCCTAAGGAAGATTTCTTGCGCGGAGCCATGAAGGCTCAAGTCACGCTTGAGATAAACGGGACCGGCATCGAGTTCGGCCACGCAACGTAGCGCCGAGATCTTCGTTTCATGAATTCCCCGGCTAATCAGGTTCTGTAGCGGGCTTCCCCCTCGTCCGAAGGGAACATCCGTCATGTGGAAGATCACGCACTCGAAGGATTCGTGGATCTCATCTGGGATGCGGTGGGACCAGTGCGGAAAGAAAACGTAGCGGGGTTGAAGTGTCTTCAAGTGTTCCAGGGTCAGCGCTTCGGGGTGCTCGATCAGCACAAAGCTCTCGCCGGTACGTTGGGCGAGACGACTGGGCAGATCGTGGTACCAGTCGCGGCTAGCCGCAATCACGTTTGTCATACCCTTCCTCCGTCACCGGCGCGAAGGGGTTCGAGGGCTGAGCCCAGCGCTTGCACCACCCGATCTTGGTCTTGATCGCTGAGGTCATAGAATAGCGGAAGGCTGATAGTTTCCAGGTAGTAACGTTCAGCCTCGGGGAAATCGCCAGGCATGAACCCCTTGGCGCGATAGAAGGGCTGAAGGTGCACCGGAATGTAGTGGACGTTCACTCCGATGCCCGCGCGGCGTAGGTCCTCAAAGACGTCGCGACGCGTGCGCGAAACCCGCGTCGAATCGAGGCGAATGGTGTACAAATGCAGCGCCGAGAAGTTTGCGGGATCGCGAAAGGGACGCACGAGCGGCAAGCCTTCAAGCGCAGCATCGTAGCGCATCGCCAGTTCCTGCCGTCTCAGCAGGAACTCGGGAAGGCGCTTCAATTGACTCACCCCGAGGATCGCCTGAATGTCCGTCATCCGATAGTTGTAGCCCAAATCGATTTGCTGGTAGTACCAGGGGCCCTCGCTTTCACCTTCCATCAAGGCCGAGTCGCGGGTGATCCCGTGGCTGCGGAGGAGCCTGACCCGCTCAGCGAGTTCCGAGCGATTGGTGAGCACCATGCCCCCTTCGCCCGTGGTGATCAGCTTGACCGGATGAAAGCTGAAGACCGTGATGTCCGAGTAGCGGCAGGCGCCAATCGAGGTATCGCGGTAGCGCGCTCCGATTGCGTGCGAGGCGTCTTCGATGACAAAGAAGCCATAACGTTTTGCGAGGGCATGAATGGCCGCCATGTCGCAAGGCTCACCCGAAAAATGAACCGGCACCACGACCTTCGGAAGGCGCCCGCTGCGCTCCGCGCGTGCGAGCTTGTCGGACAAGGCTTGGACACTCATGTTCAGGGTGAGCGGATCGATATCGACGAAGTCGACCTCGGCCCCGCAATAATAGCCGCAGTTCGCAGAGGCGACAAACGTGTTGGGGCTGGTCCAGAGAACGTCTCCCGGCCCGAGTCCGAGGGCCCGGCATGCGAGATGCAGCGCCGCCGTCGCGCTGGTGAGCGCAACGGCATGTTCCGCCCCGACGTAGGCGGCGACGTCGCGTTCGAAGCGCTCGATTGCCGGTCCCTGGGTAAGCCAGTCTGAGTTTAGAACGTCGATGACTGCCTGGACGTCAGCCTCCACGATATGCTGACGTCCGTAAGGGATGGATGCCGCCATGAGCTGGCCTCCTAAGCGTGGCTAGGCTGCGACAGACCGATCATCGCCTGGAGCTCTTCGACGGAGAGCCAGTGCGTATTGTTGTCGCTGCTGTAGCTGAAGCCTTCCTCGCATTGGCGGGCCCCCTCATGGGACTCGCGGCGCTGATCGTCCCAGCCCTCAATCGTCGGATGAATCGCGAAGTAGTCCGGGTACTCCCAGGTATGGCGAGCGTCATCCTCGGGAACCATCACCTCGTGAAGCTTTTCCCCAGGTCGGATGCCGGTGACTTCCAGCTTGCATTCCGGGGCGATGGCGCGAGCCAGGTCCATGATGTTCATGCTGGGGATCTTCGGAACAAAGACCTCTCCGCCTTGCATGCGCTGGAGGCTCTTGAGCACGAACTCCACCCCCTGCTCCAGGGTAATCCAGAAACGCGTCATGCGGGGATCGGTAATGGGCAAGACCCCTGACTCACGTTTTTTCAAGAAGAAGGGCACGACGCTCCCGCGGCTTCCGACTACGTTGCCATAGCGGACCACACTGAAGCGGGTCGCATGGGGGCCAGAGTAATGGTTTCCTGCCGTGAAGAGCTTGTCAGAGCAAAGCTTGGTGGCACCGTACAGGTTGACGGGATTTGCCGCCTTGTCCGTGCTGAGCGCGATCACTTGCTTGACCCCACGGTCAATCGCGGCATCAATGATGTTGGCAGCCCCTAGAACATTGGTTTTCACCGCCTCGAAGGGGTTGTACTCACAGGCAGGAACTTGCTTTAGAGCCGCAGCATGGATGACGATATCCACTCCGTCAAAGGCACGATACAAGCGCTCACGATCGCGGACATCGCCAATGAAGTAGCGCAAACAAGGGTGTTCCACATCCGAGAATCGCTGCCGCATTTCGAACTGCTTGAGCTCGTCTCGGCTGAAGATAATCAGGCGCTTGGGACGGTAACGGCTGAGCACCATCTCCGTGAACTTCTGTCCAAAGGAGCCCGTCCCGCCTGTAATTACGATGACCTTATCATTGAGCATTCGGATTTCTTGTCCCTTCTTGCTGCGGCTGATTCTCGCTTCCACCTCAAATGATCGGCAGCGAGCGAGGGAAATTGAGGGGCCACGGCGCTAGCTACATATGCCCACGGCCCCCAGCGAGATAACTGAAGGATTGAGGGTTCTCGAGGCCCCGGGAGAACGCCAAGAGAGCCCTCCCCGATAATCGAGAGGGCTCCAATCCCGACTAGGGAACGACGCCAAGCCGCCCCCCGACCGTCAAGCCTGCTTTCTTGCCCGAGAGAGCGATTCGAGTTCGAAGACAGGTAGCGAAGCCAAATTCACCTGGCCCAAGATCTTCCCCTCAGTCTCGCTTCCGCAAGGCAGGAAGCCATGCACTTGGGATATCACACTCGCCAATGCCCCGGGGTTCCCAGGAACGATCATGATGTCAGGGGTGTTTTCCACCGTGAAGCCAGCACGACGGATCAAGGCAGCCACCTTCTCTGTGGCCGCATCTAGTATCTCACCCGACTCTTCGGAGAGCCACAACACGAGACAGACATCGTCTGCGGAATCAAAGGCTGTCAAGTAGCTCGAAACGGTCACCTCCAGAGAACCTGATCCCTGGCTCCAGTCTGGACAGGCCAAGAGGTTCGTGCCTTTTCCAGTGGCAAGTGAAGCAGCCTCTGGCTTAGCGATATCAAAGATGACCATGAGATTCCCTTGCAGGTGAGCCAAGCTGGGGTCCGGCTCATTTTGGAAGAAGACCTTTTTCACGTGACCGGAGAAGAAATCCAACAACTGCTGGACTCTGTCAAACCTAACCCGGTCCTTGAACCTCGGCTCGAATTCGTAACTGGGAGGATAGTAATCTTGGCCAATCGCGATAACCGCCCCTGGTTTGGCGACACGAAGGATTTCATCGGCAAGCTTTTGCATGTTGCTACTGTAGGCAAAGACCCAGCCGAGAATGATGACATCAAAGCTATTGTCCTCATAAGGGCTCGCATGCATGTCACCAGCATCAATCCATGGCGAATAGGAAAACAGGTCGAGCCCTGTGATGTTATCGAGAGGAAAACCGTACCCCAAGAGCATCAGGATTTCGTATTCCGTTCTCGGACCAACTGTGAGCACCTTTACCGAGGCTTGGTTAAAACTCACCTTATCGATCGATACGAGCGGCCTAATCAACAATGACGGACGCTCTAACAAAGGCAGGGAGTCGAGGCTCTGAGCAAGCATGTTCATATTATGCTCATAAGTGGGTGAGAGCATGTCATCTACCGTGTTGTCGCTGTTGATGAAGTGCCCTTGCCCGCTAAAAGCCTCCCAGCGCTTCTTGGCAATCTTTTGGCGAATGAGAGGGTTCGTCAAAAGGTCCTGCACTCCCGATATCGGGACAACGGATAAGTCTTGTTGATTGAGATAGGAAAAGGGATTACGATCCAGAAATTGATTAGCGTTTCTCAAAAGCCCCCCTGTTTAGTACGTCCGGTAATTTCCACCAAGAACTCTAAAAAGCCACGTACCGCGAAAAAATCCGTGGATAGTCCGTCATCGCCTTAACCAGCAATGGATTCTCCCGACTATCAATCGAAACTCGGTTATGCGGCGCCCCAAACAAGCTAGATGCAAACACCACGTTCAACAACAAGCGATCGCTCGACTGAAGGTGCTTCCCCTTATGAATACCACGGGTATTCGCGAGGAACATGGTGCCTTTCCTACCGTGAATTTCAAGAGCATTTTCAGGGCCAAACTGGAGTTCCGTCTCCTCGTCTGTGAATCGACCATCTCGACGAAACGCCATAGGAAGTTGCTTATGAGACCCCCGAACGAAGCAATGTGGCCCCGTCTCGGCCGAAACATCTGTCAAATACACGAAAAATTGGATAAAGTTTATTTTATCCATATCGAAGTGATAAAGTTGCGCAGCATCTGAATCAGCCGTCTTCTGGAAAGCCGTACTCCACCACATGCCGAGATGGCTAAGGATCGGCTTGCACCCCAAGAACTGCTGAGCGACCTTCAGTAACGTCGGGTCCGTAATAATCGCTTGAATATCCGGGAGCTTGACCAAGTCAGCCTCGCTGAAACTATACTTGACCGCAATCGGATGCTCCGCCTCGTACTTCCTTCGAGTCCCTTCGGGAAGAGACTCCGGCCAGCAATCCGTCTCGTCCGCAAAGCGTTTCAATCGCTCTACCTTGTCCAAAGACAAGCGGTGTTCAAAGATGTGAAGCCCCTCAGTATCAAGGGCCTCCATGATAGCGGCCAAGGATTCCTCATCCCCTTTTCCGAACAACCCATCGGTCGAGGGGATTGCGTAGGGCGGATGAGCGGACGCAAGTACTCTCTGCATCCCATCGTTAAAGCCCCCATTCGTGGAGCAGAATAAGTTACGCATACTGGCATATGCAGCGTGCGGCGTTTGACGCCGGGCAGAATATTCCTCGTACCCCATGGCAAATTGAGTCAAATGATAATCAAGCTCTTGATAGCCCCAGTGCCCGAGAGCGGCTTGATGCGCGTGATAACGCAAGTCGGGAAGTGCCTCGAGCACCCTATCTAGAGACATGACCTCGTCATAAATGGCACGCATCATGCGGGAGTTCACCAGAACGACAGGAAGCCCACGCGCAAAGGCCTCCTTCTCAAGTAGCGAGCCCCCGCCCCCCACAACTGCTTGCACCTCGCAGAGCAACTCGAACATATTTGCCTGACTTACCCCGTCCAACAAGAGCAAATCAGGAGTGTTATCTAGCTGATGCCCACGCGCTTCAAGCGCTTCGAGGATCAGGCGCTCGGCATCTGAGGTGGAGAAGCCTAGGTCCGAAGGCAACCAAAGGACGAGACAAACATCATCTGATGGTAGAAAAGCCTTGCAAAAGGCGTCAATTGCCTCTGCCGCCAAACGAGAGTCCTTTCCCCAATCCGGCAGCAATAGATAATTAACACGTTTCTTTTCTGGAAGTTGAAGGGGTTCCGCCTCAACGACAACTTGGGAATCTTCAGACATTTGAAGCCTTTCAAAGGGAGTCAGGGCGTCCTGCACGGCTTTGGGAATTACATCGGATTATTGGGTGGATACTTTAACCATTGACCCTCAACAGTTCACTAAAGCGGGAAGCAACCCAATGGCTTTGAGAATTCAACCCAGTAACGCTTGATTAGCCGCCGAAAGATACGCATAATGACATCAAAATCACCAAACTACTGAAGCGGCTCTCTACCGCTCGAAGCTGCGGTAGCGGGAGAACCTTCAGGCGAGGCCGCAGTTTGCGGCTTAACTTCGGTCAAGCAGAGCAACGTCATCCAATGAGGAGTACCCCCATGACGCATCGTTCTACCATGTCGCCACTCCTGGCGGCATTCGCAGTTTCCTTTGGCCTCTTGGCGGGGTGTGAGACGCTTCCCGGAATTAAGGACAACACCGTAATCTCCTCGGAACGAGGGACATTGAGGGTAGCTCTCCGAGGAGACTTCTCACGGTTACGCACCATCCAAGCAACGCTTGAGGACATCGATCATGTGACGATCGACATCGAAGGCATCGGCATGGCACCCCAAAGCCAGAGCCTAACGCGAGCAGAACTTGCAGCGGCAGGCTCATCCGCCTCCCTAAGCTTCACGGATTTACCCGCAGGCACTATCACCGCATCACTTAACGCTTATGATGCAGCAAATGATGTCATCGGAACGGCGAGCAAGACAGCAGCCATTTCGCTCGGGCAGACCACTACCATCGACCTCTCCGTGGAACTGGTGCCGACTTATGTCTACGAAACGCCACCGGGTTCGCTCGCCGTGAATGCGACGCTAGTCGACGGCCCGACCATCACCGTACGTCCCGGGTCCATTATCTCTGTTGCAGGAACTGGTACGTATGGCGCGATGGGCGACGGTGGCATAGCAACCCGGGCGAACCTTGCCAGCCCCGACGATGTCGTGGTCGACAGTTCGGGCAACATCTACATCGCCGATTCCAACAACAACCGTGTTCGAAAGGTCACGCCTGGCGGAACGATTACCACCTTCGCGGGCACGGGCACGGCAGGTTTTTCGGGTGATGGCGGGCAGGCCAAAAATGCCCAACTTAACAACCCCAGAGGCTTGGCAGTCGATGCGTCGGACAATCTCTATATCGCCGATACGGGTAACAACCGTATTCGAAAGGTCGCCGTAGACGGGACGATCACAACGATTGCAGGTACAGGCTTAAGCGAAAATCCAGTAGATGGCACGCTTGCGACTGCCGCCCCCCTCAAATCCCCGATGCAGCTCGCATTCGACAACTCGGGCAACCTCTATATCACCAGTACGACACAAATCAACAGGGTGACCCTTGATGGAAAAATCGCGATGGTTCCCGGCAGCTTAGTGAACTTCCCCACTGACCTTGTCGTTGATGGGAATGGAAACGTCTACATCGCCTACGCTTTTCAGAACAAAGTGATGAAGCTGGCTTCTGGCACAATGACCACGGTAGCGGGCACCGGGGTCGAGGCATCTAGTGGCGATGGTGGAAACGCGACAAACGCGGCGCTCTTCCATCCAGTAGGAATCACGCTTGATGCATCCGGCAATCTCTATATTGCCGAGTCCGCCGGTGAGCGAGTGCGCAAAGTAACACCGGGCGGGACCATAACGACCTTCGCCGGTACTGGCACTTCAGGATTCTCGGGGGACGGTGGTCCCGCTCAAAGCGCTCAACTCAGTAGTCCGAGGGCAATTAACCTAGACAAGAACGGAAATTTCTACATCGTGGAGCTCAACCGAATCCGCAAAATATTCCGCTAGATCCTGTCATACAAGCCCGCCAGCCTGTCCGGCGGGCTTGTCGCTTGCATTACCCGTAAACGCCAAGTGGGGAAGAGCCCCTGAAATGTAGATCAGTAGCATTGGGCAAGAGTGGCGAATTTGTTGTCGGGCACTCTCAAGTGAGGTAGAGTTCACCCTCAAGGTCGAGGCAAACTGGGGGGCTGCAAATTGTAGCTTTCATCGAGCTGTGAAAGGTCGATGAAAGCTACGGATTATCCAACACTTTCGCCGCGAATGATGAAACTTGGGGCACGTCTCAAACGACATTAGAACTAGGACTGCCTCACTTGCCAACCCACCCTCCCTGTGATATTTTGAGGGCACCCTGTCGGGTAGGTGAGGCGGTCCAATTCTTGGGCTACAATTATCTTGAAAAGGGCGCCCCAGCGCTCCAGGGACGGAAGTAAACCGCCCTCGTAGGCGGAAACGGAAACTCCCCGGGAGGGCACCCACCTGCCAAATGCAGGTTCAAGAATTCCCGCCCACGACCTCGATGGGGCTTTTTTTCTCCGATGCAGGCCATGACCGAGTCGCAAACGCTGATTCTACCCAACCCCGAAGCGACCCAGCGCCTGGGAACGCTCCTCGGTCGGCTCGTCCAAAAGGGCGACGTCCTGCTCCTTCACGGAGACCTCGGAGCGGGCAAAACTACCCTCACACAGGGACTGGCCCAAGGGCTGGACATCGATGATCGCATCACCAGCCCCACCTTCGCCCTCCTTCATGAGTATGAAGGCCGGCTTCCGCTCTTCCACTTTGACCTCTACCGGCTCGACTCCCCCGACCTCAGCCAGCTCGGCTTCGAGGAAGTCTGGGAGGATGGCTACGGCGTCGTCGTCATCGAGTGGCCGGAGCGCCTCGGCGAACACGCCCCCGTCGAGCACCTCGACGTCACGCTCACCATCCAGGAGGACGGCCGGCTCGCGACCCTGACCGCGACCGGCGATCGCCCCCTCCACCTCCTCAAGGAGCTCGCTCTTGCCTGGTAACTGGGTCCTCGGCCTCAACACCGCCTCGGAAAACCTCGGAGTCGCCCTCGTCCAGGGCGAGGCGCTGCGCGCCGACCTGGTGCTGGTCCCTGAGACCTACCGTTCCGGCCACGGCGAGCGCCTCCAGCCGGCCATCGCCCACCTCTGCGAACTCTGCGGCATCACGCCCGCCGGGCTCTCGGGAGTCGCCGTCGCCTCGGGTCCCGGAGGCTTCACCGGAGTGCGCACCGGCATGTCCGCCGCCAAGGCGATCGCCCTCGCCCTCGGCCTGCCCGTCGCCCCCGTGCCCACCCTCGAGGCCCTGGCCGCCCAATCCCCCCTCGACGGGCTCGTCGCGCCCATGCTCGACGCCCGCAAGGACAAGGTCTTCGCCGCGCTCTACCGCCGCGACGCCCAGGGGCTTCAGGAACTCGTGCCGGGCTGCCTCATGGAACTGCAGGACTGGCTGGAGCAGCTCGCCCGCTATTCCGAGCCGATCACCTTCATCGGGGAAGGGGCCCAGCGGCAGCGCACGGCGATCGCCGAGCATTTCTCCGCAAGCTGGCTCTCCGAGGAGATGCACCTGCTGCGCGCCGGCTCCGTCGCCCTTCTGGGTGCCCGCATGCTCGCGCGCGGGGAGGGAGTCGACGCCCTGAACGTGCTTCCGACCTACATGCGCGAGCCCACCGCCGTCGCCGGCTGGGAGCGCCTCGGCCCTCCCGGGGCCTGACGCCCCGCGAAGCCGCTCCTTCAGCAAAATTACCAAGTGGCTCGTCGCATGGCTTGGTTGCTCCCGACAGACCTCATGTGCTAGAACCACAACAGGAGGGAACCTGAACCATGGCCGAGATCAGCTTCATGCGACAATCGGATCTGATTGACGTGGTCCCCATCGAGCGGCTCTGCTTCGGGGATCGCTGGTCGGTTCAAGCCTTCGCCAACGAGCTCGAGAATCCCGCGAGCACCTACTTCGTCGCCCGCGAGAGCGATAAAATCGTTGGCTATGCCGGCTTCTGGCTGATCCTCGACGAGGCGCACATCACCACCATCGCGACCCATCCTCAGTGGCAGCGCCGCTCCATCGGCGAGCAGATGCTCATCACCATGATCGACGCCGCCGCCGAGAAGGGCGCCAAGTGGCTCACGCTCGAAGTGCGCGTCTCCAACGCCTCGGCCCAGAAACTCTACGCCAAGTACGGCTTCACGGCCCTCGGCCGCCGTCGCGGCTACTACCAGGACGACGGCGAAGACGCCCTGGTCATGTGGACGGAGAATATCTGGGATTCCGCCTACCGTGAGCGCCTCGCCAAGAACCGCGCGGATCTCGAGCGCAGGCTCGCGAGCCTTCCCGCCCAGCAAGAGAACTAGCGCCAGGCCAAAACGAGAGGGCCGCGGGTTCAGGACGGTCGTCCTGGACCCGCGGCCCTCCAACTAAGTAGGCTTGAAGCGTCCTAGGCCTTGGAAGCCGCGGCCTGGCGATCCTTCCGAAGTTTTCCGAGGAAGAGATCCACCCCCAGCGAGAGCAAGCCAGCTCCCAGGGCGACCCCGCCGGCGATCGCCGCCCCGATTCCCGTGGGCGCGAGGGCCAAGGTCGCCACGCCCGCCACCCCCGAGATCCCCGAAAGCGCCGCCTTGGTGGAGGCCAAGAAGCGCTCGGTCGAGCTGGCCTTGGGATCCTTGTGGGTCTTGGTCGCATCGTAAATATCGTACCCGGCCACGGCCAGGCCCGCGAAGGGAGCGATACGCCCCAGGAAGCGAGCCGCAGGAGCGAGCACCTTGTTATGCTGCAGGGCCGTGGAAATCGCCTTACCGAGCTTGCTCTCGGCGATCGCCGCGAAGAACTTCCCGAATCGCGAGCCGTTCTGCATGGCCCGGCCGATGCCCGGAAGCCGCGCCAATTCATCCGCGTTCGTGGCAATCCGCGCGCCCTCGCGAATGCCGTCCGCCACGCCGATGCCGTCGGCGATCACCTTGGCGGTACGCGAGTCTTCTTCCTTCGCCGGAGCTTTCTCCGACGCCTTTGCCGGCGCTTCCGCCTTGCCCTGGGCAGCCCGAACGGCCTGAAGCATGGCGTTCTGGCGCTCCGCTTCCGACTGGGGACGCGCGGCAATCAGCGCCTTATCCGTCGGAGTCCTGGGACGGACGGCGGGAGTCGTCGTCGAGGAGGCCGGCGGAGTGCTGCCCGCAGCCGCACCTGCCGCCGCTCCGGGAGCGGCCGCGGGGCGACTCGCCCCTGAGGAGCGTTGCGTGCTCAAATTGTCGTTAACCGATGCCATACGGGACTCCTCGACTCCAGTGGTCTTTCGCTCGGGCGCTACTCCCTTCTTATGCCCGCCGACGGCCCCTTCCTGGCGTTCTCCAATGATCTTTTTAAAGTCGCTTAACCCAAACCAAACAAAAACCCCGGAACCCTACGCTCGGTAGGGTTCCGGGGGAATCTAATGCGGCTCTTTACTCGTTCTGAGCCTTGGCCTTGGGGCGCCGGCCGATCTGCGAGTAGAATCCGATGCCTCGCGTGGCCTTGATCGCCTCTCCGCCCTTTTTGCCGATCTCGGCGTAATGGTCGGTGCCGTAGCGCTCCTTGGTCTTGCTGCCGCCCTTGCGCCCGATCTGGGCGAAGAACTCAGGGCCCTTCTCGGCGGCGAGCGCCAGGCCACCCCGACGACCGAACTCCTTCATCCGAGGATCTCCCTTGGCGGGACCCCGCTTCTTACCTGCCATCGCTTGCCTCCTTCATCACGCGCCGACGTCCCCCTGGAAGCCTTCTTCACGCTCAAACCCGGGAATTCGATCCCCCGGATTCGCCCGTCAAATGGCCCTCCACGCCGGCAAACCAACTCAAAACCTGCTTACTACAATAACTGAAGTATTTAGCCTGATTGTGTCAGCTTAATTGCAAAGACATCACGGACCGAGCAACCGTCTGTGCTAGAATGAGGGCCTATCCCTTGCTTGTAGCCACAGGCGTTCGCTTGTAGCCGCAGGCGCGTGCCTGCTGGATGCCTTCTATGTCCCAGACGCTAACGCCCGCTTCCAAGTTCCATGACCGAGAAATCCTCGCCGGGTTCCCGGGGGAGGGCTTGAAACATGCGTTGTGGGAAAGATTCAACCTCTTGCTCGACGCCGGAGTGCCCAGCGACGCCATTCTCGTCCTGCTGGAGAGCCCCACGCGCTCGCGCTGGACGGCGCTTCTCAAGGGCGAAGAAGAGAGCCATATTCAGCCTGCAGCTCGCAGGGCGAGAGCCGAGTCTGCGTTCAGCCGCGCCACGGGCCCTCAGCTCGTCTACACGCCTGCCGCGTGGATCCGCCAAGAACTCACGACCTGGTGGCCGCTCGTCGAGGAGCGCCTGAGGGACTGGGGCTTCGCCTCGCCCGGCGTAGGGTACGCCGAGCCGCGTGCCGTCAGCGTCGACCTCGCTCAGTACCTGATGGTCTACTTCACGCGGGACTACCGCGCGCAGGGCTGCTTCGAGCTTTCGCGCTCGCCCCTCTTCCTCCAAAACGTGCAGCTTCTCGACACGCTTGCGCGCGGCATCGAGAACGGGGCCTCCCTGCGAGACGCTGAAACCGGCGAGGTTTCAGCCGCGGGACTGGGCAAGCGCCTCACCGATCGCCTTCGAAGCGGCCACGCGGGCTCGGCCCATGAGCTGGAACTTCTCGACGGAGTCGAGACCTGCCTGGACCTCTACGTCACCGGCATGCTCCAGCACCGCTTCCTGGACTTCGCCCTGCAGCTCGAACTCTTCGCAAGCGCCCTCCTCCCCGATCCTCGGTACCGAGAGCGACGTCTTGCCAAGCTTGAGCATGTCCTCGTCGAGAACCTCGACGAGACCTCCCCGCGCATGCAGGAGATCCTGAGCACCCTGCAAGTGGCTTCCAGCGGCGGTGCCAAGCTCTTCGCCACCCTCCAATCCCGCCTCCCCGCCAACCATGCCTCGCAGATCCTCGGCGGCCTGCGCGAGTACGTCGGTGCCGATCCGGAAGGGGCCTTGAATTGGGCCCAGGACTGGCAGGTCTCGGCGGCACAGGGCCCCGCTCCGATCCTCGCCGAACTCGGAAACGCCCTCCACGATGCCCTCCTGGACCAACCCCATACCGTGAAGCCGGATACGGAAAGACTCGTGATGCGAGGCTTCGAGGCGCATCCGGAAATGCTCGACGCGGCGATCGCCGACCTCGCCGCCCTCCTGGACGCAGGCGTCTCCCCCGAGCATATCGCCGTCGTGGCCCCCGCCATCGACCCCTTGCTCATCTGGGCGATGCGCGATCGCCTCTCCAAGCTCGCCACCCGCAACACCCCCAACGGCGTGCCGCTCTACGTCTTCGCGGGCACGAACCGCCTGGTGGACTACCGGCCCGTCCGGGTGCTCATCACGCTCGCGCGACTCGCCTACCCCTGGGGCGATCGCCCCGACCGCTTCGCCCTGATCGAGCTCCTCGAGCTCGTGACCGGCTTGCCCTCCCTGCCGCTCGCCAAGGTCGTCGACAAGCTCTGCCCCGACGGCCGCCTGGGAGCCCCTGAACAACTCATCCTCCTGGGCTTGGACGTGCCGGAGGAAACCAAGGCGCGCTATGCAAGCCTGCTCGCCTGGCTGGACCAGGACCGCGAAAACCTTCCCACGGCCCTTGCGGATTTCTTCAAGCGCGGCTTCGCCGAGGTATACGCCCCGGCCCGCCTTCCCCGCACGGCCGAGGCCTCCGACGAGGCCTGGCAACGGGAAGTCAGCCAGATCGGGCAGTTGATCGAGCTGGCCGAGCGCTTCACCGGGGTGGTTTCACGCCTCAAGCCGGAGACTCCCGAGACCTGGGGCAAGGACCTCGTGCGGTTCCTCTTCGGGGGGGCGATCGCCGAGCGCCCGTTCTTCCAGCGCGAACCGCATCGGACGTCGATCATGCTCTCGACGGCCTCGCAGCTTGCCGAGAAGGGCTTCGCCCGCCGGGATGACGAGCTCAAGGTCCTCTTCATCCTGGACTTCGGCTCGGATCGCTGGTGGAAGAGCGATCGCCGCGAGATGACCAATAGCCGCGTGCTCTCCGTGCGCTGGAATGGCCGGCCCTACGACAAGGAGACCGACGATCTCCACGCGAACCAGAAACTCGGACGGACCCTGCGCGCCTGCTGCCTCAAGGTCACGGGCCAGCTCCGGGTCTACTCCAGCAAGATGGACGCAGAGGGCCGGGAGTACTCGGACATCGACTTCGGAGAGCGGCTGCCGGAACTCCTCGACGAGATCGTCAGCGGCGCGGAGGAACGCTAGATGGACGCCTTGAATGCCATGGATGGCGTGAAAACCCCAGAAGCCGTGGAAAAGCCGGTTGAAACCTTACGACCGGCCCAGGCGGAGGTCTTGCGGTATGCGGGCGGCAAGCTCGCCATCGCGGCTGTGCCGGGCGCCGGTAAGACCTTCATTCTCACCCGGCTCGCCTGCCGCCTGATCGAAGACCTGGGCGCCAAGCCCCGCGAAATCTTGATTTTGACCTTTATGCGCTCGGCGGCGACCACCTTCAAACGCCGGATCGGCCAGGCCCTGCGCGAGCGCGGGCTGCCCTCCTACGGCCTCCAGGCCTCGACCATCCACTCCTTCTGCCTCTCGGTCGTCAAGCAGGCCTACGAGCGCTACGGAGATCGCGACTTCGGACAAGAAGGCCTCCAGGTCCTGGCGCCCCTCGAGCAGGCCATGATCCTCTCGGACGGTCTCGACCGCTACCTGAGCGATCCCGCCGCCCGCCGGGACTGGGAGAAGCGCTATCCCCAGCAGCGCGAGCAGGACGATCCCCGCAAGGCCACCACCGATGCGGCCCGCAAGATCATCTCGGCCGCCAAGAACTTCCGCCTCACGCCCGCCGAGATCGACGGGCTGGCGGGTGTGCCACCCGAACTCGCCTACCTCTACCGCCACTACGCCATGACCCTGCGCGAGCGGAACGCCGTCGACTACGACGACCAGATCCAGGAAGCGCTCCTCCTGCTGAAGACCCATCCCACGCTGCGAAACTACTACCAGAAGCGCTTCCGCTGGGTCATGGAGGACGAGGCGCAGGATTCGACGCCGGCGCAAAACGAGCTGCTCGAATTGCTCACCAGCCCCGACTGGGGCGGGTCGGGCAACCTCGTGCGCGTGGGCGACTCCAACCAAGCCATCATGGCCAGCTTCACCTTCAACGACCCACGCTTCTTCCGCGAATTCTGCGACGCCCAGCAAGCGGACGGCCGCCGGGTGACGATGGACGAATCCAGCCGCAGTGCCCCGCATGTCCTCGACGTGGCCAACCGCCTGGTCCAGCTCGCCAAGACCCACCCCGATGCGGGCGTTCAAAAGGCCTTCGACCCTGTGCGCATCCAGCCGGCCACCGCCGGTAAGGCCAACCCCACCAGCGGCCGCGTCACCTGGGCTCAGTTCTCCAGCAAGGACCAAGAGCGGGTCACCATCCTCACCGAGGTGCGCGACTACCTTAAGGCCCATCCCAAGCGCCGGGCGGCCATCCTCTGCATCACCAACGGCATGGTAGACGAGTACGCCCAGACCGCCCGTGACATGGGGATTCCCGTCTACCTCGAAGACGAGGCCAAGCCCAAGTCGACCGGGCTCATCACCCTGCTGAGCCGCGTCCTCGCCCTGCTCTCCCTGCCGCCGGTCGCGCAACCGGCTGCGTTCTGGCAGGTTTTGACGGCGCTCGCCGAGTTGCTATCCGATCCCCTCAAGGACGAGGTGGCGACCCATGCCTGGGTGATGAAGGAAGCCAACCTCTACGCCCTGCTCTACCCCAAGACCGGCTTCCCACCGCACCGACCGGCGGGCGTCCCCGAGGACGACTACGCCCGCCTGGTCATGGTGGCCGAACGGCTGCGTAAGCTGCTGGACGCCCGCCACCTGCCGCCGGTCGAGCTGCTGCCGACCATCGCCCGCGAGCTGGTGCCCGATCCGACCGCGCAGGTGATCGCGGGCAAGGTCGCGGCGATCGCCCGAACCCGTTCCACCCGCGCCCCCTACCTGCCCCTTACCGACGAGGAGGCCTGGCTCGCTCCGACCTCGCCGCTGGAAGAGACCCGCATCCTGCTCGATGAGATCCTGGCCCATTCCAAGACCATGGAGTTGCTGCCCAAGACCGGCGAGACCCGGCCTCCCCAGCCCGGAGAAGTCGAGATCATCACCCTTCACCGTTCAAAAGGAGCCGAGTACCCGGCCGTCTGGATCCCCAACCTGGGCTACCTCAACTCGAACGCCAGCTTCACCCACTTCCCCTGGGACCTCTCCGAGATCGAGATCCGCGACCTCGAGCGCTTCCAGGCCGAACAAGCCATCATCCACCGGAACGACGACCCGCCGCCGGACGCGGAGGAGCTCGTCCTGGAAGCCCGCCGCCTGATGATCGCCGAAAAGCTGCGCCTCCTCTTCGTGGGCATCACTCGCGCCGAAGAGGATCTGCGCCTGTCTTGTTACAGCTTCAAGGGAGAGATCATCGCCCCTCCGCACATCATGGAGCTCGCCGCCAGATGCCAAACCTCTTGACCGCTGGCGCCACGGCCCAGGACCTGCCCCGTCTTAGCGCCTACTCGCTGGGCGTATTCCAGGACTGCCCCCGAAAGTACGCGTTGCGCTACCGGCAAAACCGCTACTGGCCGGCTCCCGAGGGCAAGGTACAGGACCTCGACTCCCGCAAGCGCCTGGAACGGGGCCAACGCTTCCATGCCCTGGTGCAGGCTCACCAGGAAGGCCTGCCGATCGACTCCATCCTGAGCGTGATAGCGGCCGAGGACGAGGCGATCGCCCCCCTTTGGGCAGCCTTCCTCGCCCATCCGGACTCCCGGCCCGAGGGCGAGGTCTGGTCCGAGGTCCCGCTTCACTTCTTCGTGAAGGACGTCCCCGTCATGGCGCGCTTCGACCGGATCGTCCGCCACGACGGGCACTGGAGCATCCTGGACTGGAAGACCGGCGGCTCGCTGGACACCCTCTCCGAGTCCTGGCAGACCAAGCTCTACCCCTTCGCGCTGGCGCACGCGGGACACGTCCTCAACGAGGGCGAGCCCATCCCTCCCGAAGCCGTCACCCTGCGCTACTGGGTCTGGAAGGGGGATCGGGTCGAGCCGCTCTCCATCCCCTATTCGGCCGAGCGCTACGCGGCGGACCTCGCCACCTTCGAGCAGCAGGCCGGAATCGTGAGCGCCCCCTTGGACGATGCGAACTTCCCGGGGCACGGGCCGGGAAGCCGGGCCTGCGCGCGCTGCCAGTTCCTGACCCTCTGCCATCCGATGCCACTGCCCGAGCCTCAGGCTCCCGAATTGCCCCTGCCCCGCTTCTCCGGGGTAGAAGCACCTGGGGGAGAATCGCAAGGAGGGGAGGCATGACCAGCATGTGGAACGTTCGGCCTGCCGACGAGGGTGAGGTCGGCCTCCTCGCCCAAAAGCTGGGCTTGCCGAGGGCGATCGCCCGCGTCCTCTGGCTGCGCGGCTACAAAACGCCCCATGACGCCCAGAGATTCTTGGCCTCGCGCAACTCGCTCGATTACCTCCAGCATCCCATCCTCTCGCCCGGCATGGAGAAGGCCGTCCGCCGCCTCAAGCAGGCCCTGTCGGCGGGCGAGAAGATCGTCATCTACGGGGATTACGACTGCGACGGCGTGACCTCCTCGACGGTCCTCTACCGCTACCTCGCGCGTGGCCTCAAGGGAAACGTCGAAGCTTACCTCCCCGATCGGTTCAAAGATGGCTACGGCGTCACCCCGGCTGCCGTCGAGCGGCTCGCCGCCCAGGGCACCCGTGTCATCTTGACCTGCGACAACGGGATCTCGGCCCATGCGGCGGCCGCGGCGGCCAAGGCCCACGGCATCGACCTGATCGTGACGGATCATCACCAGGTGCCCGAAGAGCTTCCGGACGTGCACTCCATCGTTCACCCGCAGGTGGATTTCAACCACCTCAAGGACCTCGCCGGAGTGGGCGTGGCCTACCTCCTGACCATCGCGATGGAAGGGTCGTTCACCCCGCGCATGGAGCATTTCCTGGACTTCGTGACCATCGGGACGGTGGCCGACATGGTGCCCCTGAACGGCCCAAACCGCCCGCTGGTCTGGGCGGGAATCGAGCGCTACCGCGAGCGCTACGGCAACGGGGCGCGGGGCGCCTTCCCGGGCGTCAAGGCGCTGGGGGCGATCGCCAAGACTGACTTCGACACCTTCACCCCCCAGGACATCGGCTTCCGCTTCGGGCCGCGCCTCAACGCCGCGGGCCGGCTGGAGACCCCGGATATCGGGTTCAAGCTGCTCACGACCAACGACGAGGCCGAGGCCTACCGCTTCGCCCACGACCTGGACGCCATCAACGTGCAGCGCAAGGAGCTGAACGCCGAGCTGGAGAAGGAAATCTGCGATCGCCTGGAGCGAGAATGGGACTTCGACCGCGAGCCCTTCGTGGTCCTGGCGGATGAGAGCTTCCATCACGGCATCACGGGAATCGTGGCGGGCCGGATCAAAGAGCGCTACCGCGTGCCGGTCCTGCTCTTCTCGGGCCACGGAGACGGACCCTGGAAGGCCTCAGGCCGCAGCCCCGAGGGTCTTCACCTCTACGACGCGCTACATGCGGCCCAGGAACACCTGTTGGGGTTTGGAGGCCACGCTCAGGCGGCGGGGTGCTCGGCGATGAAGGAATCGATCCCGGCGCTGCGCGAGGCGCTCAACCGTTACGTGCGCGAGCAGGGCTGGACCCGGCCTGCGGACGTGGTCTGGCTGGATGCCGAGCTTCCCTTCGCCGAGGCAACCGAGCAACTGCTCCAGCAGCTGGACGACCTGGAGCCCTTCGGCCAGAAGAACCCGGCGCCGGTCTTCGGCCTGCTGCAAGCCCGGGTAGTCGGCAAGCGGACCTACAAGCAGCACCTCTTCGTGCAGATCGACGACGGCCGGACCGTGGTCGAGATCCCGCTCTGGGGACAGGCCGACAAGGCCAACGAGTACCACGGCTGGGTTCGGCTCGCGTACATGCCCGAGATCAACACCTACCGGGGCGAGCGCAGTATCGCCTACCGGATTCTGCGGGTCGAGCGGACCGCCGCGCCTCCCCCGGTGGAGATCGCGGTTCCGAAGGCGCCCGCACCCGTGGAAGATCGGCGCAATGGCGATCCTGCCCGGATTTTGGACGCGCTGGAGCCTGGGAGACCGGTTTCGGTTTACGCCAACCGCCTGCCGTCGGATCCGGGACTGCTCACGGCGATGGACCGAGTGAAGGCCACGATTTACCTCCCACAGACCCCGTTGCCGCTGGGTCTCGGGCATCTGGTCTGCCTGGACGTGCCCTATGACGAGGAGGCCTGGACCACCTTGCGGAGCCGGGCGGACGTCGTGACCATGGCCTGGCCCGAGCGCGAGGCGATCGCCCCCCTGCCTTCCCTGGCGCCCGTGGACGCACTGGACGAGGGCGAATTGAGCCCCCGATGGCTACGGAGATTCTACCTGGCGCTGTCGGAGCACCGGGGCGAGCCGCTGATGGAAGTCGCCGTCCGGATCGCGGGCGGGGGAGGCGATGGCGCGATAAGCCCGACAATGGGCGGCAACGCCCGACCGAAGGGGCTTTCCGGCGCCGAAGGCGCGATGCGGGCGATCGCCGCCCTGCGAATCTTCCGCGAGGCCGGGATCCTGGTCGAACGCGGGGAGTACTGGAGTTTGCTCACGCCGCCGGATTGGGACATCCAGCTGCCGCACCTGACGAGCTTCCAGGCGTACAAGAAGGCCCGAGCCTTCCGCGAGCGCTTCGCCCGAGGGGCTATCGTCCCCGTCTGAGGAGTGGCGACGGTCCTCTGTGACTGAAACACACGGGGACGCATGTCGCCCACCCCGTCATTCCCGCGAAGGCGGGAATCCAGGGCAGCCCAACCCTGGAATGAGCCCTTGGGGCGACGCCATCCGGCGTTAGCCCAGGTCGTGGTACAAGTCCCTCCACTGGGGATTCGCTTTTTCGATGAGTTTCAACTTCCAGGCACGATTCCACTTCTTGATCTGCTTCTCGCGTTCAATGGCCGCGAGCATGGTGTCATGCATCTCGAAGTAGACAAGCAGGTGGACGGCATACCGATGGGTGAAGCCCTGGAGCAAGTCGCTCTTGTGCTCCCAGACCCGCCTCACGAGGTCGCTGGTAACCCCGGTGTACAAGGTGCCGTTCCGTTTGCTTGCGAGGATGTAGACCGCAGGTTGCTTCGCCATCCCCCCAGCCCCCTTATGCATCGTTCCCGCGAAAGCGCCCCCTTTACCGGGTCACTTCTTTCGCGGGAACGAGACTCCCAACTTTGGTTTTACGCGTCGATGGGCTGCCCTGGATTCCCGCCTTCGCGGGAATGACGGCTTCTCGCCTAGCCCTTGGCGGTGTCGAGGTTGACCTCGCGCGCGAGGATGATCGCGTCGGCGATCTCCTTGAGGGGCTTGCGGCGGTCCATCGAGAGCTTCTGGATCTTACGGAAGGCGGCGGACTCGGAGAGGCCGTAGTTCTCCATCAGGATGCCCTTGGCCTTCTCGACCAGCTTGCGGGTCTCGATGGTCTCCTTGAGGTCGCCGACTTCCTTTTGCAGGGCGAGGAGCTCGTTGGCGCGGGCCAGGGCTACCTCGATGGTGGGCAGGATGTCGGCTTCCTTGATGGGCTTGACCAGGTAGCCGTAGACCCCGAGCTCGGTGGCCTGCTGAACCAGCTCGGGCTGGGAGTAGGCGGTAAGCATGATGATGGGAATCGTGCGCTCGGCGTTGATGCGCTTCACGGCCTCGAGACCGTCCATGACGGGCATCTTGATGTCCATGACGATGAGATCGGGGTTGAGCTTCTCGGCCAATTCAATGGCTTCCTGGCCGTTGGAGCCCTCGCCGACGATCTCATGGCCTTGCTCCTTGAGCATCTCGCGGAGGTCCAGGCGGATGATGGACTCGTCGTCCACCAAGAGTATGCGCAGCTTCTTCGACTTCATAGGGGGCTCTTATCCTCTCTCTGCCACCGGAATGGTGACGGTGATGATCGTACCTTCGTTCGAACTCTCGATCTTTATGTCGCCGCGTAAGTCTTGCCTTGCGAGGGTGTCGATGATTTCCCAGCCGAGGTTCCCGTCCGACTTGGGATCGAAGTCCTTGGGCAGGCCGATGCCGTTGTCACAGAGCATCATGGTGAGGTCGGAATCGGTGAGGGCGAGGCCCAGCTCGACGCGGCCCTGGGTGCGACCAGTGAAGGCGTGCTTGAGGGTGTTCTGCAGCAACTCGTTGATGATGAGCGCCATCGAGGTGGCCTGCGCGGAAGGCAGGGTGATGGGGTAGGAGGGGCAGACCACCCGGGCGTCGATGTTGGAATCCGGGGGGAGCATGCTCTGGAGGGCCGCCGAAAGCAGGTTGTAGGCCAGCTCCTTGATATCGACCACTCCCACGTCGTCCTGGGAGAGGTACTCGTGGACCAGCGCGATCGAGGAGATCCGGTCGATGCACTCGCTGAGGATGCTCTTGACCTCGGAGTTGCGGCTGCGCCGCTGCTGGAGGCGTAAGAGTCCGGCGATGGTCTGGAGGTTGTTCTTCACCCGGTGGTGAACCTCGCGGATGATGGTCTCCTTGATGGCCAGCTCGCGGTCCTTCTCCTTGAGCTCGGTGAAGTCGCGAAGGACCCGGATGGTGGCGACCGTCTCGTCGGCGGGATCGAGGGGCACGGTGCGGACGGCGAGGGCCATCCGGGGGGAGAGCAGCTCCATATCCTCGTAGACGACGTTGGTCTTGGTGGTCCGGCGCTCGCGGTTGGCCATCATGGTCTCCTCCCAGCCGAGGCCGTCGAGGAACTCGGGAAGGCCCATGCGGCGGGCGAGGTTAACCGCGGAATGGGTCGCGTGCTTGATGATGCCGTGGGAATCGACCAACAAGAGCGCGTCTCCCGGCTGCAAGGGCGGCAAGGAGACGTCGGAGGTCTTGGACTTGTTGATGAGGGTCACGACCGCCCGGGAGATGGCGGTGCGGTAGATCTGACGTTTCTCCTCGGTGTGCTTGAGCTCCTCGTAGAGGTTGCGCTCGACCACCAAGATGGCGCAGGTCCGCTTGCCAGCGCGCATGGGGTAGATCATCTGGCTCATGGGCTGGCCGTTGACGACCTTGCCGATGGCGCCCTCGGTGATCTCTCCCGACTTGAAGGCCTGGTACAGGGCCGAGGCCGTGCCGGGGTCGGCCATCTGACCGACCTGCGAGCGACGGTAGAACGATTCTCGGACCGTGGGCTTGGCCTCGGACACCACGACCAGCTTCTTCTCGGAGTTGGGGCAGTAGATGAGCAGGTCCGCCGGCATGATGTCGGCGAGGAACGCCAAGTGGCGGCTCAAGTTCTGGATCCAACGGCGATCGCCCTCCTGGGGGACGAGGTCCGCCAGGGTGGGAAAAGCCGGGGGCGTGGTGTTCACGGCCATACGCTAGGCCTGGTGAACGGCGCGGCCGAAGCGCCGCTTGCCGACCTGGACGATGACGCCCTCGCCCGAGACGTCGATGCTTTGGTTGATGTCCGTGACGGTCTCCGGCTCGGCGTCGCGGTGAAGCTTCACGCCCCCCTGCTGGACGAGGCGGCGGGCCTCCGAGGAGCTGGCGGCGAGGCCCATGGCGACGAGCAGGGGCACGGCGGGCATGCTGGCCTCGGACACCGCGCAGACGGGGATGTCGTCGGGAAGCTGGCGCTGCTGGAACTGGCGGACGAAGGCCTCCTCGGCCATGGCGCCGGCCTCGGAGCCGTGGTAACGCGCCACGATGGCCTTGCCGAGGCGCATCTTGGCGTCGCGCGGATGGGTCGTGCCAGCCGCTAGGCCCGCAAGCAACTCCTCGATCTCGGCCAGGGGCAGGCCCGAAGCCAGGCGGTAGTAGTTAGACAGCAGGGCGTCGGGAATCGACATGACCTTGCCGTACATGTCCTCGGGGGCGTCGGTGAGACCGATGTAGTTGTTGAGGGATTTGGACATCTTCTGGACGCCGTCCGTGCCTTCGAGGATCGGGTACATCATCACGACCTGAGAGTTCTGGCCGTACGCCACCTGGATCTCGCGGCCCATGAGGAGGTTGAACTTCTGGTCGGTACCGCCCATCTCGATGTCCGCCTTGATGGCGACCGAGTCGTAGCCCTGCATCAAGGGGTAGAGGAACTCGTGGAGGGCGATGGGATCGTTGCGCTCGTAGCGCTTGGCAAAGTTATCGCGCGCCAGCATCTGGGCGACCGTGGCCTGGGCCGCCAGTTTGACGGTGTCGGCGAAGGTCATGCGGTCCAGCCACTCCCCGTTCCAGTGGACCTCGGTCTTAGAGAGGTCGAGGATCAGGCCCAGTTGGTTGAGGTAGGTCTGGGCGTTCTCCTTGACTTCCTCGAGGGAGAGGGGAGGGCGGGTGGCTTCCTTGCCGGTGGGGTCACCGATCCGGGCGGTGAAGTCGCCGATGATGATGACCACCTGGTGACCTGCGTCCTGAAAACGGCGCAAGCCGTGCAGGACCACGGCATGGCCCAGGTGCAGATCGGGCTTGGTGGGGTCGAATCCGAGCTTGACGCGGAGCGGCCGATTGAGATCCTTGAGCTTGGCTTCAAGGGCGCCCTGAGGAAGGACCTCAAGTGCTCCTTGCGTGAGTTCGGCGAGGATCGGATTCTGCGAAAGCTGAGTGGACAATCGGACGCTCCTTGTTGGGATCCAGCGAAAGGACCCACGGGGACTTGACGCCCAGGAGGGCCGGGACCGGCCCCCGAGGCAAGGTCGACGCGAGACGGGGACGATCCAGGTGGATCGTCCCCGTCATTATACCGCAGCATGCCTAAAGCGATCGTCGTTGCTGCAGGTCAGCTTCGCTTAGCTAGCCTCAAGCTGCAGGCGCCTCGCAACAGCCGCTGCCGAGCCGCGGGGCCTCAGTCCCCTTCCTGCGGGAAGTAGACGTTCAGGAGCGCGCGCTGATTGTCGTCCTCATCGCGAAGGCGCTGGAGCGTCTTGCGCTCTCGCCCGGAAACCTCAGGGATCGCGCGGTCGTAAAGGTCCACGAGCGACTCCTTGAGGCCGATCAAGGCCTCAGGGTAGTCCGCGGGCGTCTCGACGCCGCGGGTTTCCGGCGGGGAGACGCCGCGGCTCACCAGGAGATCCCAGAGGGTTTGGCCGTGGCGTTCGTCCTCGGCGACGTGGCGCTCCAGGATGTCATAGACCGCGCTCTCGTCGCCGCCGGCATCGAGCCAGCGGCGGGTGAGCATGCTGGAGGCCCGCTCGAGGTCGAGCGCCTGAATCAGGTCCTCGTCGAGGTTCATGGGCTAGCTCTCCAGCCACATGATCTTGAGCTTGGCGGGAAGCTGCCCGGCCACGTCCTGGGCCTCTCCTTCCGTGATCTGATCCTTGACCACATGGAAGACGGCCGTGGCGACCGTCGCCGCCTGCTCCCGGCCGCCGAGATCGGCTCTTTCGGCCACGCGATCGAGGAAGGCGTCGCGATCCAAGCGGTTGGGACCTGCGACCTGCTTCAGCAAGCCGGTGAGGATATTGCCTTGACACATGGAATCGATGCCATTCGGAAGCTGGGCTTCAAGGTCCATGGCCTCGTCGCGGGTGAGGCGGCCACAGAGCGTCCCGAGGACGGCAGTGGTTGCCTTCTCGGCCTTGTCGCGGTCCTGGATGCCCGTGATGCCTTGAACCCGGTGAATGAATTCGCCCTTGTTCATCTCACTCCCCCTCTCGCAACCTGCCGTGCCATGCGGGGGATCAAGGGATCCCCCCATGACCCGATCTTCGGGGATGGGAGGAGCCGGGTCAAGGCGCGAATCCCCGCTCTGGTAGTCACGGTTAACCCGTGGTAAACTACTGCTGATTGCTCCCCGTGGACTCGCGTCCCCATGGCTCATTCGGGGAGCCCCCATGGGGAAAATTCCCACGCAGGACTGCGAAAGGAAATCTGGATCATGGCAGAGAATGTCGTTTCCGCAGAAAAGCCCTACTTCCCGGGCCTCGAAGGCGTCATCGTCGCGATTTCGGGCTTGACCTCGATCGACGGTAAGCTGGGCAAGCTGATGTATCGTGGCTACAACATCCACGAACTGGCCCAGAGCTCGACCTACGAAGAGGTGGTTTACCTCCTGTTCAACGGTGAGCTTCCGACGGCCGCTCAGCTCGACGAGCTCAAGAAGACGCTCGCCGCCAACCGTGAGCTTCCTTCGCAGGTCTACGACCTCCTGCGCTCGATGCCCAAGGATGTCAATCCGATGGCCGCTCTCCGGACCGCCGTCTCGGCCCTGTCGTTCTACGACGCCGAGACCGAGGACAACACGCATGAGTCGGTCGTCCGCAAGGCGTACCGCCTGACCGCCAAGATGGCGACCATCGTCGCCGCCTTCGACCGGATCCGCAACGGCAAGGAGCCCGTGGCGCCCAAGGCTGAGCTCAGCCACGCCGCAAACTTCCTCTACATGCTGAACGGCGAGGTGCCCAACGACGTCTTCGCGCGGGCCTTCGACATTGCCCTGATCCTGCACGCCGACCACGAGATGAACGCCTCGACCTTCGCGGCGCGCGTCACGGCGTCCACCCTCTCCGACTACTACTCGGCCATCACCTCGGCGATCGGCACCCTCAAGGGCGCCCTCCATGGCGGCGCCAACACCAACGTCATGAAGATGCTGCTCGAGATCGGCGACGAGGCCAAGGTCGAGGATTACATCCGCACCGGCCTCGCCAACAAGCAGCGCTTCATGGGCTTCGGCCACCGGGTCTACAAGACCATGGACCCCCGCGCCATCGAGCTCAAGAAGGTCTCGCACGACCTGGGCGCGCGCGCCGGCAACCTCAAGTGGTACAACATGTCCGAGAAGATCCACGAGATGGTGACCGCCGAGAAGGGCCTGGATCCCAACGTCGACTTCTACTCGGCTTCGGCCTACTACATGATGGGCATCGCCCTCGACCTCTACACCCCGATCTTCGCGGTGAGCCGGATCGCCGGCTGGTCGGCCAACGTCATCGAGCAGTACGAGAAGAACCGCCTCATGCGGCCCGACTCGGACTACGTGGGGCCCTCCGAGCGCTCCTACGTTCCGATGAACGCACGCTAAGCAAGAACCATTCAAGAAGCGGGGCCGGCAGATGCCGGCCCCGCTTCTTTGCGTGCCTTGAGTTGTCCCCCGTCGAGGGGGACAACTCAAGGCAGATTAGAGGGAGAGGTCGCGGCGGTTGAAGACAACCCAGGCGACAGCCAGGCTCACGACGATCAAACCGCCCATGTAGAGCCAGGCGACGAGGTCGGGAGGCGTACTGCCCAGCAGGAGCTTGGGATCGTACTGCTTGAAGATTGACCAGGCGCGATACGGCTCGGCCGTCTTCCAGAACTGCCCCAGCGCATCAATGGAAAACGAGCCCACAACGAAACCTAGCGACCAGCCAAGCGCCTTCCCGGCCTCGGTGCCCCCGGTGCCGCGCACGCCCGCGAGCGCCGAGCACGCGAGGGAGACGGCGCCGATGCAGCCGAATAACAGGGTCATGCCGACGCCCGTCCAGAAGTAGCCGGCCAGACCTGTCGACAACGGGGAATTCTGGAAGGCCAGGCCGGCGGCGGTAGCCAAGAGGGTGACGAGCACCAGCGCAAGAATGCCGGTCGCCAACGTCAGAGCCTTGGCGGCGACGAGCTGGCTGCGGGTGATGGGGTAGGCGAGCGTGAGGCCCATGGTACCGCGCTCGATGTCCCCGGCGATCGCCCGGGCTCCGTAGCCCACAGCCCAAGCGCCGACGAGGGTCAGCCAGACGGGATGGGTGTAGACGATGCCGAGCACGCCAGAGAGGCCCTGAACCTGCAAGCGCTCTCCCACCAGGGGGCGGAGGATGGGCGGGACGATCTTCAGGGCCTGGCTGAGGGTGTCCTGGATCGACGGCGAGAGGAGGGCCATCACGAAGATGAAAAGCCCGACGGCGCCCGCGAGCGACAGGAGAACCCGGCGGTTGAGGCGCATCTCATGGAAATAGAGGCTTCTCATGCACGCTCCTGCTCGTAGTAGTGCATGAAGATCTCCTCGAGGCTGGCGCGAGTGACCTGGAGGTCCGCCACCGTGTAGGCGGCAAGGCGCTTGATCAGAGGATCGATCTCGCCGGTGACCGTGAAGGTCCAGCGGCCATCGCCATGGGGCTCGGAATCGATGCCGGGAAGGGCGAAAACCTCGGCCGGGGGCGTTTCCGCCAAGGAGACCTCCACCTTGCGAGTGGCGCGGGCTTTGAGGGCCTGGATCTCCTCGGTGACGAGCAGGCGGCCGGAGCGGATCAGGGCCACGCGATCGCAGGTGCGCTCCACTTCGCTGAGGACGTGGCTGGACATGAAGACCGTGGCGCCGGCTTGGCGCGCTTCGGTCAAGAGCTGAAAGAACGTGTGTTGGATGAGGGGATCGAGCCCTTCGGTGGGCTCGTCGAGGATGAGCAGGCGCGGGCGGTGCATGAGCGCCTGAACGATGGCGATCTTCTGCTTCATCCCCTTGGAGTAGGTGCGGATGGGGCGCTTCAGGCCGGAGGCGATGTCCAGCCGCTCGCAGAGTTCCTGGCGGAACCGGGGATCGACGCCCTTGCGGTAGCGGGAGTAGGTGGCCAGAAGCTCCTCTCCCGTGAGGCGTTCCTCCAGGTGCACCTCACCGGGCAAAAACCCGATGAGTTCGCGCACCTGGAGGGACTCTTTCTGACAATCAAGCCCCAGAACATGGGCCGTTCCGGCATCCGGCCTCAGGAAATCCAAGAGAACCCGGATGGTCGTGGTCTTTCCCGCCCCGTTGGGGCCCAGGAAGCCGAACATTTCGCCTTCTTGGACTTTGAGGGGGACCGCTTGGATGCCCTTTCCGGAACCGTAGGTCTTGGTGAGGGCGCGGGTCTCGATGGCGGGCATGGCCTGGGTGACTCAGGCGCTAGCCGAGGAGGTGCGATACGCCGTCGCGCTCTTCGTTGAGTTCGGCGAGGGTAGCGTCCAACTTCTCCTGGCTGAAGGCGTCGATGTCGAGGCCCTGGACGATTTTGTAGTCGCCGTTCTGGCAGGTGACGGGGAAGCCGAACATGACGCCCTCGGGAATGCCGTAGGAGCCGTCGGAGGGCACACCCATGGTCACCCACTCGCCGTTGGTGCCGAGGACCCAGTCACGGACGTGGTCGATGGCGGCGTTGGCGGCCGAAGCAGCCGACGAGAGGCCGCGGGCCTCGATGATGGCCGCGCCGCGCTTGGCGACGGTGGGGATGAAGGTCTCGCGGTTCCAGGTCTCGTCGTTGACGAGGCCCTTCACCGGCTGGCCGTCGACCTTGGCGAAGCGGTAATCGGGGTACTGGGTGGTGGAGTGGTTGCCCCAGACGACCATGGTCTTGATGTCGCCGACGGCCTTGCCGGTCTTGGAGGCCAGCTGGGCGAGGGCGCGGTTGTGGTCGAGGCGGAGCATGGCGGTGAAGTTGCGGGGATTGAGGTCGGGGGCGCTCTTCATCGCGATGTAGGCGTTGGTGTTGGCGGGGTTGCCGACCACGAGCACCTTGACGTCGCGCTTGGCCACCTTGTTGAGGGCCTTGCCCTGGGTGGTGAAGATGGCGGCGTTGGCCTCGAGGAGGTCCTTGCGCTCCATGCCCTTGCTGCGGGGACGCGCGCCGACCAGGAGGGCGACGTCCGCATCCTTGAAGGCCACTTCGGGATCGTCAGTGCCGACCACTCCGGTGAGGAGCGGGAAGGCGCAGTCCTCGAGCTCCATCATCACGCCCTTGAGGGCGGTCTGGGCTTGGGGCAGGTCGAGGAGCTGAAGGACGACCGGCTGGTCCTTGCCGAGCATCTCACCGCTGGCGATGCGGAAGAGCAGGCTGTAGCCGATCTGTCCGGCAGCACCGGTAACGGCAACGATCTTCGGGGCTTTCATCGTTGAAAATCTCCTTAAACTAGTGCGTTTCTGCAAGCCGGCGCCAGGCCATGAGGCGGCAGGACCCGTGGGAGTGGCTTCCGTGTAGAAGCCAGTCGGTCTGGAGCCGGGGAAACCGTTCTTGGAAGCGAGCGGAGTCGGTCCTGATCGTATCACGAGGGCCGCGCGGAGCGGTAGGGGAGGGGGTTCAAGTTGTCCGAGGCGGGGACTAGCTGCGGGAGAGCTCCTCGTAGAGGGCTTCCCGGTAGAAGGTCTGGACGCCGCGCGTCACGGGGCCGGGGAGGCCGTTGCCGATGGGCTTGCCGTTGAGCGCGACCAGGGGGACGACGCCCATGACCGCGTTCGTGAGGAAGGCCTCGCTGGCGCCGAAGAGCTCCTCGGGGAGGATCGCGCCGGTCTCGCAGTTGGACTCGTTGAGCAGTTCGAGCACCAGGCCGCGGGCCACGCCGGCGAGGCCTCCATGCTTCAAGGCGGGGGTGCGGATGCGGCCTTCTTTGACCACGAAGACGTTCGAGATCGTCCCTTCGGCGAGGTATCCGGACGTATCCAGCAGCAGCGCCTCGTCAAACCCGGCCATCTTGGCCTCTTCGCGAGCCCAGCGGTAGGCGAAGTAGCTGAGGGTCTTATGTCCAGCGAGGGGGGATTGGGGAGAGAGGCGCAGGGTCTCGCTGATCTGCGCGGTCATCGTGCGCGGGGCGTCGGGGAGGGGGGTGGCATGGAGGGCGAGGGTGGGGGAGACGTCCAGGTCGGGGTTTCCCCGGGTCAGCGTGAGGCGGATGCGGGCGTCGAGGAGGCCGTTGGCCTCCAGCAGTTGGCCGATGTCCTCGAGGGTTTCGGGGGAGGTGCGGGGCAGGGGCAGGGCGAAGCGCTCGGCGCTCTTGGTGAGACGCTTGAAGTGGCGCTCGAAGAGAGGAATCTGGCCTCCGAAGGCCGCCATGGTCTCGATGAGGCCGACGCCTTGCAGGAGGCCCTCGTCGAGCAGGGGGACGCAGGCTGATTCGGCGGGTGTCAGGTTGCCGTTCAGGATGACGTGCATGCGGACTCCGAAGTGGGGGCGATCGCCCGCATGAGGGCGGCGGCCTTGTCGAGGGTTTCCTGGTACTCTTCGGCGGCGTCCGAGTCGGCGACGATGCCGCCTCCCACCTGAACGTAGGCGTGGCCGTCCTTGACGATGGCCGTGCGGATCACGATGGAGAGGTCGAGGCTGCCGTCGAGGCCCCAGTAGCCGATGGAACCGGTATAGGGGCCGCGGCGCGTGGGCTCGATGCCTTCGAGGATCTCCATGGAGCGAAGCTTGGGGGCGCCGGTGATCGAGCCTCCCGGGAAGCTCGCCCGGAGGAGGTCCACGGCGTCCAGGCCTTCCCGCAACTGGCCTTCGACCGTCGAGACGAGGTGCCAGACGGTGGGATGGGCTTCGAGGCGAAACAGGTCGGGGACCTTGACGGAGCCGATCTGACAGACGCGTCCCAGGTCGTTGCGTTCGAGGTCGACGATCATGAGGTGTTCGGCCCGGTCCTTGCGGCTCGCGATCAACTCCTCGGCAAGGCGCTGGTCCTCCGGGGGGGTGAGGCCCCGGGGACGGGTGCCCTTGATGGGGAGGGTTTCGACCCGGCCGTTACGGAGTTCGAGGAAGCGCTCGGGAGAGGCGGAGACGAGGGTGGAGTCGGGGTAGCGCAGGAAGGCTCCGAAGGGAGCGGGGTTGGCCTCACGCAGGCGCAGGTAGAGGTCGGCAGGGTCGCCTGCAACGGGGGCCTCGAAGCGCTGGGAGAGGTTGGCCTGGTAGATGTCTCCGGCGGCGATATGGCTCTGGATCTGGGCGATCGCCGTCTCGTACTCCGAGCGGGTGAAGCCCGAGCGCCAGGGACCGGTGGCCGCGAAGGGGGCGACGGGGGCAGGATCCGATTCGAGCCAGGCCAGGGTTTCTTCCAGGCGGCTCAGGGCTTCGCGTTCGCGGGTTTCGGGAGGGTGGGGGAGACCAGAGCTGACAATCCAGCCCGCGCCGTCCCGGAAGGCGAAGACGACGTCGTACCAGGCCATGTGGAGGTCCGGAAGACCGAGGTCGTCTTGGGCGATGGAAGGAAGGGTTTCGAGCAGGCGGCCCAGGTCGTAGGCGAGGGTGCCGACGGCGCCTCCCAGGAAGGGCGGGGCGTCGGGGGGGAAGTCGTCCGCCGTGCCGAGCCAAGGGGCGTGATGGGCTCGGAGGGCCTCCAGGGGATCCTCGACTTTGGTCCAGGGGGCGCGGCCCGGGGCCTGGTAGTGAATCTGCCGCCCGAAAGCGCGCATGGATTGGCGGGCGCCGAAGCCCAGGAAGGTCCATGATCGGGGGCCGCCGTCGAGCACGAAGGCATCCGGCTGGGTGACGACCCGGCGGATGAGGTGCGTGAGCGTCAGGGATGGGGGCAAAGGGGCGATGATTGGGGCTTTCAAGGCGACTTCCTTTCCCTATCACTCTAGCATGTAGAATGGGAGCTCCTGCGGCTGAGACCATGCATTCGAGGAGGAGCCATGCGCATCATCTTGACGACCACCCCGGCGGCGGAAGGCCCAAAGCTCGCGCGGACGCTCTTGGAAGAGCGCCTGATCGCGTGCTGCAACCTGGTAGCGGGGGTGACCAGCATGTACTGGTGGCAAGGAAAGATCACGACCGACTCCGAGACGCTCTTGGTAATCAAGACGGCCACCGAGCGGATCGAGACCGTGATGAGCCGGATCCGGGAGCTTCATCCCTACGAGGTGCCCGAGATCGTGGTGCTTCCGGTGGAAACGGCCTTCGAGGGCTATGTGGCCTGGGTCCGCGAATCTTGCCGGGCGACGCTGGAGGATTGAGCGGGCGAGCCAGACTCGGCTGGGGATCTAGCCGCCGGATTGTTTCCAGCGCACGAGAATGGTTTCGCGCTGGAAGAGGCGGACGGCGACGGGGAGGGTGAGGGCCAGGAGCGCGAGGACGACGGCCCAGATACCGAGCACCGTGCCCATGGTGACGGTCAGGCCCCGGGTGACCTGGATGACGATCATGGCGACCAGCGGGGCGATGAGGACGGCGCCCAGCTGGTTGGCCGTGCGGACCTCGGTGACCCAAGCCGAGACGATGACCAGGAACATGACGGTGAGAAGCGTCAGAGACGGCGCGAGCACGCCGACTCCGAAGAGCCAGGGGGGAGACAAGAGCGTCACCGACAAGACTTCGGGAGGGGCAAGCCGCTGAGCGACCCCCAGCAGCACGGCGAAGGGCAGCCAGGTGAGCACGAGGGCCGGGATGACCGAGGCCAGGGCCTTGGCGAGCAGCAGCTCCCAGGTGCGGATGGGGGTGGCCAGCAGCGGTTCGAGGGTACCGGCTTCCTTTTCCCCGACGATGGAGGTGGCCGCGAGGATGCTGGGAATGGTGACCGGGAAGATCAGCCAGATCATGAAGAAGGGGGAGAGGGCGGCGTACTGTGCCAGAGCCGTGCTTTCCGCCCCTTCGAGCTCCGGGGGGAGCGCGAGGTCCGACGGCGGCATCAGGGCTTCGGGCGGGAGGCCCTGGGGCGGATGGGCCGCCACGTAGAGGACCGCGAGAGCGACGGTCGGGATCAGGAGGGACGGGAGGACGAGCGCGATCAGGATGCCCCAGTTGCGCAGCAGGTCGCGGAGTTCCTTGCCGAGGACCACCCACATTCTAGTCAAGTTTCAGGCTCCCGGTGAGCGAGAGGTAGGCCTGCTCGAGGGAGGCCTGCTCTTCGCGGACGAAGCGGATCTCGGCGCCGTGCTCCACGAGCTTGCGGATGAGCGCGGGGTTCTGGGTTCGGGGATCCCCGAGGGTGATGGCCATGGTGGGCGGGTCGGTCGGGCCCGCGGCCTGCCAGAGCGCGCTCGTGACGAAGGGAAGGCTCTTGGCGGCCTGGATGAGGGCCTCGTCGCGGCGGGAGACCTCGATGAGAGTGCGGCTGCCGAAGCGTCCCCGGCGGAGGCCCTGGGGGGTGTCGATGGCGAGGATCTTGCGGCGGAAGACCGCGACCCGGTCGCAGAGGCGCTCGGCCTCCTCCAGGCGGTGCGTGCACAAGAAGACCGTCTTGCCCTGAGCTTTGAGGCCCGCGATGAACTCGCGAACGAGGTAAGAGGCTTCGGGATCGAGGCCGGAGGTGGGCTCGTCGAGGAAGACGAGCTGGGGATCGTGGATGAGGGCGCGGGCGATGGCGATCTTCTGGGTCATGCCCTTGGAGAATTGGCCGACGGGCTTGTCCTGGTAGGCCTCCATCTGGAGCATGGCGAGCATGGCGCGGGCGCGGGCATCCGGTTGGGGAACGCCGTAGAGTTTGGCGTAGAAGCGCAGGTTCTCCAGGGGGGAGAGCTTGCGGTAGAGGCCGGGGGATTCGGTGAGGATGCCGACGCGCTGTCGGATCTGGTGGCCTTGCGTACGGACGTCGAGTCCGGCGACGTGGGCCTCGCCCTCGGTGGGGGAGATGAGGGCGGCGAGCATGCGCATGACGGTGGTCTTCCCGGCTCCGTTGGGCCCGAGGAAGCCGAAGACTTCGCCGGGGGGGACCTGGAGGGTGAGGGAGTCGACGGCGGTGAAGGATCCGAAGCGTCGGGTCAGGCGCTGGGTGGAGATCACGGGGGGCTCCTTTATTAGCGCCTGCGGCTGTTGCGTAAGGCAGCGTAGCTGTCCTGAAGCAACGAGAGGCTAGTAAACGTGGCTGTTGCGTAAGGCAGCGTAGCTGTCCTGAAGCAACGAGAGGCTAGTAAACGTGGCTGTTGCGTAAGGCAGCGAGCATGTGCCGTGAGCCGCTGAGTGGTGGGTCTGAGCGTCAAAGCTCGCTGACCTGCAGCAACGTCGATCGCTCTATTGAGGAGCGTAGGCAATCGAGCAAGGCCTGTCAACTCGCGGAGAACAACTTGGCCATGCCTTCCTAACCTTTCCTTTGCCCGACCCTCTACGATGGCCCCGGCACCTCTCTTCTTCCGAGGGGGCGTCGTGGGAGCAATTGGCAGACAAACCGGGGATCCGGGGGGAGGCATGTGAGGAGGCGAGGGATGCGGGAGCACCCGCGGCTTTTGAGTCTCGAGACGCGGTTCACGGGCCAAGATGCGCGGTTCATGGGGCGGGCCGGGGGTTGGGCGCTCGGAGCGCTACTCTTGCTCGCGTGCAACCAATCCGAGGCGTACCCTCCCAGCCGCACGGCCGAATCGACACCGGAGGTCGGACGGCATTACCGGTCGAACTGGTCGAGCCTGCCCGTCGGCACGGAACCCGAGGAGTTCATCGACGTGCGCCGAGAGGGTCATCAGGCGTCTTGGCTCTACGGGGGCGGCTGGAGAATCGCCAGGTACGGGCGCGAGACGGTCTACGAGGTGCCTCAGGCGCTACGGCAGCCGGAAGAGCCCTTGACCTTCCGGCGGTACCGCGGAGAGGTCTTCGGACCGAACGGGGACTTGCCCCGGAAGTACCGGGTGGAGGCGGAGGCGCGGTCCCTGGGGGGCGCGGTTCGCTTCAACGGGTACGGGGAGCTGGCCATGCAGGTCTACTACGTGAGTCCGACGACTTACGTGGAGGTCCTGCAGACGAACGAGGCCTTGCTGATCTGGGAGGCGGTGAACGCCCCCCCGATGCAGGGATCGGGCTGGACGCCGATCGCGCGGGTGGCGCGCGGGGCCCGGGTGGGGCAATGGGTCACGTTCGGGGCCGAGGTCGATCGGGTTTCGGGAACGATCACGGCGCTGCTTGACGGCAAGCCGGTCGCGACGGGGCGTTCGCGCTTGCTCAAAGGTTCCGGCCCGGGCCGCTTGACGCTTCGGGCGACGGGAAATCGGGAGGAGTGGAGGTGGGTAGCGATCCAGGAGCTGGAGGGGGCCTCTCACTAGGAGCTTCCCTTCGTACGAGCGCCTGATGCTCCCGATCGAGGCCCGCCGGGTGGCGGCTTCGCGAAGGGCGCGTCAGGAGCGGTAAGGAGGCGACATGCCATCGCTTGAGCAGTGTTACCGTTCGGAACGTCCCGTGGCCGTGGTCTACCCGGCGTTCTCCCTGAACTGCTACGGAGTCATCCGGGGGCTGGGAGAGAAGGGGATTCCGGTGATCGCCCTCGACGAGCACCCGAACCCGCAGTTCCATTCGCGGTACTGCAAGGGGCTGATCTGCCCGGATCCCAAGCAGCATCCCGAGGCCTTCGCGGACTTCCTGGCGCAGCTGGGCGCACGCTTCAAGACGCCTCCGGTCCTGTACATGATGGAAGATCTCTACGTCTGGCTGGCCCATCGCTACCGGGCGCAGATCGCCCCTTACTACCGCTTCTCGTTCCTGAGCGAGGAGACGCTCTCGAACTGCCTGGACAAGCGCCTGACCTTCGCGGTGGCCGAGCGGATCGGCGTTCCCGTGCCGAAAACCTTCTATCCCAAGGACTCCCGCGAGCTGATGGAGCTCGAAGGCCAGATCCCCATGCCGGCGATCGTCAAGCCGGTGGTGGCGCGCTTCGACTTCCGCAGCGGGGAAGCGAGCAAGATTTGCACCTTCCCCAAGGTCTTCGGCTCGAAGGCGCTCCGCGCCGACGATTTCCCCGAGCTGATCAAGCAGTTCCAGCGGGTGGAGGCCCTCGGGATCGAGGCCTGCGTGCAAGAGGAAATCCCCGGGGGCCAGGACCTCCTCTACGGAGCGACCCTCTACGCCAACGCGGACTCCGAGGCGCTGGGCGTCTTCGTGCGCACCAAGCTGAGGCAGACGCCCGCGGACTTCGGGACCATGACCCTGGGGAGGGCGATCGCCTCCGAAGAGGTCCGCGAGACCTCCATGCGCATGGCCAAGGCCCTCGGCTTCAAGGGCATCTGCGGCATGGAGTACAAGTACGACCCCCGAGACGGCCAGTACAAGTTCCTCGAAATCAACCCCCGGGGCGAACTCTGGATGAACCTCGCGACCCACTGCGGCGTGAACCTGCCTTACCTCAAGTACCGCGACCTCACCGGAAATCCGCTCACCGCCCAGCAGACCAACTTCACACGAAGGCTCGTGGACCTTCGTGACGACTTCTCGCTCTACTTCCAGCGCTACCGGGGGGATGCCCAGTACGGCGTGAGCTTCACGGACTGGCTCTCCTCCCTGACGAGCGGCGAGATTGAGGAAGTCGTCTTCAACTGGAAGGACCCCGTGCCGGGACTCCTGCGCTACTGGGACTACATCCAGCGGGTGGCCGCAAAGCGCGCAGGCACGCGCAACGAGTCGAGTCCCACCCTCAAGGAGGCCCCCTAAGTTTAAGGCTTGATTAAAAAGCTAACAAATAGGCGTTAACCCTCTTCCCACCTAGCTGTAAGCCCGCTAGTCTGGGAGGAGGGTTAACCTTTTGTTAGGGATTTGATAGCAAGTTTTCCCGACAAAAGCCCGACAACCTGTTAACGATGCTTCAAGTGACCTTCGCGTGAGGGAGACTGAAGCCGGGATAACCGACGTAAGGCTGAGGAAAGGAAACACTCATGCGTCATTACCGAAACCCGCTCGCCGCCATCGTGACGGCTCTTGCCCTCGGCGCGGCCCTCACCGGCTGTAGCTCCCTCCCGATGGGCACCACCACCGGCCTTTCGAACGGAACGACGCTCAACACGGCGATGTCCAAGGTCGACGCGCTCTCGGCTGCGTCCAAGCCCGGCCGCGTTATCAACTTCGTCACGGTCTCCGGCGTCGTCTCCGAGCTCCTGCCCGACGACACCGTTGGCAACCCGCACCAACTCTTCCGCTTCAAGGCCACCGTCAAGGGCCAGCTGAAGACCATCCAGGTCGCGCATAATACCGCGCTCGCTCCCTACGTGCCCCTCAAGGTCGGCGACGCCGTCGAGATCAAGGGCGAGTACATCGAGGAAAAGCCCTACGACATCCTCCACTGGACCCACTACAACCCCCGCGGTGGCGACGGTGGCTACATCTCCCACAAGGGCAAGAAGTACGACAAGATCTAGGGATATCCCTCCGTTGGCGCCGCAAGTCGGCGCCAACGTGCTAAGTACCTTCGCGGTTCAATCCAGGGTAAGTCCGGATTAAGCTTGAGGAAAACCTCGCAAGCCGGAGCCCCCGCGGAGCGATAACACGGTATTAACATCCGCAAGTATCGTCACGGCTAATTCGAGAGAGGTGTCGTCAATGAGGCAGTTCAACACGCTGGTGAGTTCTTCCACGAGCCTCTCCGGCTCCCAAGGCCCCAAGCGCTCCTTGATCCGCCATGGTCTCGGGTTGGCCGCCGGCGTATCCATGCTTTTCGCCTCCGGCTGCGGTTTGTTCGCAGGGGCTCCTCTGGCCGGTGGCCAGGAAGACCTCGACTTCCACACCCACGGCGCCAAGGGCATCCCCACCTCGGCGGGCGTCCCCAGCTTCGGCCAGCAGCCCAAGCTGCCCCAGGATCCCTCCGTCGTCGGCAAGGCCGTGCCCCTGACCCTGCTCTACACCGCCGACGTTCACTCGCGGATCGATCCCTTCCCGACCGCCTTCTACCACAACACCTACGCTGGCAAGGGCGGCCTGGGCCGCATCGCCACCATGGCCCGTCAGCTCAAGCAGCAGAACCCCAACGCCCTCCTTCTCGATTCCGGCGACTACCTGCAGGGCACCCCTTACTTCAACTTCTTCAAGGGCGACGTTGAGCTCAAGGCCTACCAGCAGGCCGGCTTCGACGCCATCACCATCGGCAACCACGAGTTCGACAACGGAGTCCCGATGCTCCGCCAGGCCCTCGGACACTACAAGGGGCCGATCATCACCTCCAACGTCACCTTCTCGCCCGACATGGGCCAGCGCTACGCGGTCCTCAAGGCCGGTAACGTGCGCGTCGGTCTCTTCTCGCTCTTGACCGAGGTCTCCGGCCTGGTGACCCCGCCCAACTTCCAGACCGCCAAGTACTACGATCCCGTCAAGGTGGCTCAGGCCGCCGTCGAGAAGCTCTCGAAGGAAGCCGACATCATCGTCTGCATGTCCCACGTCGGTATCGTCCCGCCCTGGAGCGAGGAGGATCCCGCCGGCCACAGCTCCACCAAGGTCACCGACGAGGTGATCGCCCAGAAGGTCCCCGGCATCGACGTCATCCTCAGCGGCCATACCCACGCCATGGTCAGCAACCCCATCGTGATCAAGTCGGGCTCCAGCCGCACCCTGATCGTCGCCCCCGGCTACGGCGGTGGCTACCTGGGCAAGCTCGATCTGGTCGTGAAGGACGGCGAAGTCCAGCAGTACAACAACAACCTGGTTCCCCTGAGCGCGAGCGTCGCCTCGGCCCCGGACATCGAGGGTTTGGTCGCTCCTTACCGCGCCAAGATGAACCAGACGATCCAGCAGCGGATCGGCACGGCTCAGGGCGACTTCCGCCGCTACGCCGGTGCGGACTCCGAGTCCTCGCTCAACAACCTGATGGCCGACGCGACCCTGGCCGCCGCCCGCAAGATCGACCCCGCAGTGGAATTCGGCATCTCGAGCTCGGGCACCCCGCGCAACTACATCGTCTCGGGCCCCATCACCATCGAAGACGCCTACTACGCGCTGCCCTTCGACAACAAGGTCGTCATCGTCGAGGCCAAGGGTGACAAGGTCGTCCAGATGCTCACCACCCAGCGCCGCTGGACCGACAACAAGCGCCACTCGATCGCCAACGCCTCGTACACCCTGCATCCTTCGGCCCGCAAGATCTCGGAGATCGTCATCAACGGCAAGCCCTTCGACCCCAAGAAGACCTACAAGGTCGCGGTCAACGACTACATCGCCGACGGTGGCTCCGGGTTCAGCATGGTCCCCGGCCTGAAGCGGACCAACACCGAGGTCCTGCAGCGCGACGCCCTGATCGACTACATCAAGCAGATCGGCACCCTCTTCCCCCAGACCGGTCGCATCAAGATCGCCGGCTAACCCAAACGCAAAAGAACCGCCCCCTCCGACTCGGAGGGGGCGGTTCTTTATTCACAGCTTTGAGCAGACTCAACGGGGGAGTCACACTGGATTCCCGCTTGTATCGCCTATGGCGATGCAAAATCCGATGGTAGGGCTTCGCCCGTTAGAGGATTTTGCGCGGAAATGACGCTCCGGGGGACGGATTAGGCTTCGGGCTCCTCGGGGGGCGGATCCCCCTGGTGCTTGAGGTAGCGGGCGAAGTCCGAGGCCGTCACGTTGTCGACGAAGGTCCGGAAGTCGTCGGTGTCTTCGTTGTAGCGGTCGTTGAGGGCATCGATCTCGTCGATGAATTGGCTGACGTCGAGCTGGAGTAGGTCCAAGGCAGCCAGCATCGGCAGGCCCTCGACGATCGCGATCTGGATGGCCTCGGTGGCCGTCATCAAGATGCGCCGGACCCGGCCGCGCGGAGTGCGAAGCACCAGCGTGCCCTGCACGAAGGTTCCCTCGGTGGGATCCACGATCTTGCCGATCGGCTTCAGCTCCACCCGCAAGAGCGCGCAATCCAACTCTTCGAGGAAGGTGCCGAGCGTGAGCGGCAGGCGAATGGGCATGCCCGTCGGCAGGACGGGGTTGGCGGCCGTCACGATCTGCTCGATGTTCTCGCGACTCGTTTCCAGCACGAAGCCTCGCCCTTCCCGGCGGGAACCGAGAAAGATCCCGTCTCGAACCGGGCTTTCGACGTCTTCGACGATCTCAAACGCCCCCAAGAGGGTGACGCGCCGCATTTTGCTCGTTGCCACGTTGGATCTCTGACTCCTTTGACCGTTTTCCACCGGGTAAAGATGTCCATTGTAGCATAAACACCCGCTCTGCACGCCTTTGGCGGCCGGAAGCCCCCGGGATTGGGCCCTCCCGCCGATGCCCCCCGTCTCGCCCGGCCCTCCGTTTGGAGAGGCCAAGGGTCGGGTATGGAAGGGGCAGTCCCTTCGGGCGGCCCTTCGGCCCCATCCACGGCCCCAAACAGGAACGCGACATCCATGATCCGAACCTTGCAACGCAAAGCGGCTGCCGCTGCCCTCGTCTCTTCTCTGCTGACGAGCGGCTGCGCGGACCTTCCCGTCGTGGGCCCTGCCTTCGAGGCGATCGCGCCAGTTTTCTCGGTGCTGGATCCGGTCCTCGGCCCGATCAAGAGCATGTTCGGCCTGAGCGAAGCCCCCCCCCCGGTCGTGACTCCGACGCCCCTGCCACGTATGCGCCGGCCCAACCCCCAGGCAGCCGCCCAGACGGCCGGCGCCAGCGCTTCGACCGGAGCCGCCGCGGTCGACAACTCCGAGGCGCAACTCGCCCGCGCCGTCGAGCGCAACAAGGAATTCGATCGCCTGCGCACCACAGGCATGATGCAGCTCTACGGCGGCGAGACCCGGATGGCCATCGAGAGCTTCGAGAAGGCCGCCAAGATTCGCCCGCAGGACGCTCATATCCGCGAGCTGATCGAGCTCGCCAAGAACCCTCCGCGCATGGAGGGCGGGCCTAACGGCGTGCCCGCCGTCCCCGGAGGCTTCCTGCAATGAGCCGGCCGCCGCAAGCGACGGGGCCCTCGCGACGGGGCTCGTCGCTTGCACGCTGAGGGGGCCGCGTTCCGGTGATCCCCTTTCCGCTGGTCGCCGCCTCGGAAGATATCCGCGGCCTCAAGCCCTTCCTCGCCTCGGAGCCGAACTGGCCCCTGATCGCCTTCTTCGCGCTCGTGGGCCTTGCCGCCCTGGGCTACGCCCTGTCCCTGGCGTTGCGCCCCAAAAAGAAGCCGAGCGCTCCGCGCCCGCCTGCCGCGGCGCCCGCGGATCCCCCGCAAACCATCCGAGGACGACTGGACGCGCTACGTTCGAGCGGCCTGGTCGAGGCCGGCTCCGCCATCCCGTTCTGCGACCAGCTCTCGGAAATCCTTCGCGACTTCCTCCGCCAGCGCTACGGCCTCTCGAGCCGCCGGCTGACCACCTCGGAGATCATGCTTGAACTGCGCCGCCGCGGCCCCGAGGCCCTCTGCCGGGCCGTGGAAGAAGTGCTCGTGAGCTGCGACCTGGTCAAGTTCGCCAAGGTCCAGGCGGAGCCCATGGATCTCCAGCAGGCCCTGACCTCGGCCTACCTGGTGCTGGAGTACGCCGACGCCGCTCCGCGGCGAGGTGAGCCATGAGCTTCGCGGCTCCCTTCTGGCTGCTCGGGCTCGGGCTCCTCCCTGTGCTGGCCTGGCTGCTGCTGACGCGCAAGCCGAAGGGGATCCCGCTGTCGACCTACGGGCTTCTCGACGCGGAGGCCGGCAAGCGGGCCCGCCGGAACCGCTGGCTCACCATCCTGCTAAGATTGGGGGCGATCGCCTGCGTCCTCCTCGCCCTCGCCCGTCCCCAGGCCCCCGGCCGCTGGGTCGAAGAGAAGCAACTGGGCATCGACCTCATGCTCGCCCTCGACGTCTCGGGCTCCATGCGCGCCGAGGACTTCCAGCCCGATAACCGCCTCGCCGCCGCCAAGCGCGTCCTCAAGGACTTCGTCCAGCGCAACGCCAATAACCGCATCGGCCTTGTCGCCTTCGCGGGCCGCTCGGTCACCCTTTGCCCGCTCACCACGGACACCCCCATCGTGCTCCAGGCCATCGACCGCATCCGCTTCGGGGTCGCCGGCCAGGACGGCACCGCCATCGGGGACGGCATCGGCAACAGCCTCTACCGGCTCGAAGACCGGTCCGCCAAGAGCCGGGTCATCGTGCTACTTTCCGACGGCGAGAACAACTCCGGCTACCTTGCTCCCCTCCAGGCCGCCACCATGGCCAAGGCCAAGGGCGTGAAGATCTACACCATCGCCGTCGGCAAGCCGGGAGGCGCCCCGGTCCCCGCCGTGGATCGCGAGGGCCGCGAGATGATCGACTCCTCCGGCCGCAAGGTCTACCTACGTAACCGCGACGGCAGCCCCTTCCTCACCGCCATGGACGAGGTCACCCTGGAGCGCATCGCGACGCAAACCGGCGGACGCTACTTCCGCGCCACCGACACCGCCGGCCTGCAAGCCGCCTACAGCGAGATCGCCAAGCTGGAGCGCACCGAGATCCCCAAGGAGCGCCGGCAGGTTCCCGACGAGCGCTACCCCTGGCCCCTGGGCATCGGCCTCGTCATGGTGGTCGCTGAGATGCTCATCTCGCGGGGAAGCTGGCTCGTCCTGCAAGGAGGCAAGCATGCTTAGCTGGGACCGCCCCTTGGCCCTCTTCGCGCTCCTGCTCCTTTTGCCTGTGGCGGCCTTGATGCTGCGGGCGATCGCCCGCCTCCGCCTCCGTCGCGCCCGCTTCGCCGAAAGCCCCGCACTCGATCGCATGGCCGTCAGCGGCAACGATACCGAGATCCTTTTGCGCATGGGCGTCATCGCCCTGGCCCTCGCCCTCGGCCTGCTCGCCCTGGCGGGACCGCGCTGGGGAGCCAGCCTCGGCAGCCTCATGCCCGGCGAATCCCCCTCATTGGTGGTCGCCCTCGACGTCTCCCAGAGCATGCTCGCCGAGGACCTCGAAGGAGGCCGGATCGCCCGCGCCCGCGCCGTCATGACCGAGGTCGTCGAAGGCTTGCCGGGCTGGCGGGTCGGCCTGGTCGGCTTCGCGGATGAAGCCCAAGTCTTTTGCCCGATGACAACGGATTCCCGGGCGCTAATCACGCTGGCCCAGCGGGCTCGCCCCGGCGCAGAGCTGAAAGGGGGGTCGAACCTGGAGGTCGCCCTCGCCACCAGCCAGGAGCTGCTTGGGAAGCGGCCCGGCGCGATCCTCCTGCTGACGGACGGGGAGCAACTGGACGGGGACGCCGCGCGCGCCCTGCGCTCCCTCAAGGAAGCCGGCACGTTCCTGATCGCTATCGGCACCGGCACCGAGCGCGGGACCAAGCTCCAATCCGGCACGGATCTCTTCGGCCAGCCGATCTTCCGCACCTACCGCGGTGAACTGGTGATCACCCGGCTCGACGAGCGCGGCCTATCGTCGCTGGCCCGGAATGCGGGCGGCCAGTACCTGAACTCCGACACACCCGCCGCCGCCCAGCGGATCCTCCAGCTCTTGAACGAGCGCTGGGGCGGAAACCAGACCGGTGAGGCGGGATTTCCACTCACTCCCCTGTTGCTGGTCCCTTGCCTGCTCCTCCTGGTCGCCGACACCACCCTCTCCGCCCGCCGGCGCCTCGCGGGCCTGAGCTTCCCGCGCGTCCTCAACGACGTCATCAAGCGTTCGGGGCATCTGATCGCCGTCCTCGCCCTCACCCAGCTCGCATGGACCTGGCCCTGGCAGAGCGCCCTCAACGGCGCCGCCGGCTCGTACGAGAAAGGCGATTACCCCTCGGCCGTGACCCAGCTCGAAAAGGCCCTAGCCTCGAAACCCGACGATCCGCGGCTGCTGTACGACTTGGGATGCAGCCTGTACCAGAGCGGAGAGTTTGCGGGGGCGGCGATCGCCTTCAAAAAGGCCCTCGATCGCCTACCTTCCGACTCGCAACTCCGCCCTTGGGCCCATTACAACCTGGGGAATGCACTGTTTCGGCAGTCCGAGCAAACCAAAGCGGGGAAGAAGCTGCTGGAGGAAGCCGCAAAGTCGTACGAGGCGACCCTGGAGCTCGCGCCCGAAGACGAGGACGCCAAGCATAACCTGGAGGTGGTCAAGGCACGGCTGAGCGAGCACAAAGGAGGCGCCAAGCCCGACGCACCCCAACAAGGGAACCCAAACGGCTCGGGCTCCGTCCCTGATTTACCGGCGCCGGATCAAGCCGAGATCGACGCGACCCTCGACGCGCTGGAGCATGACGAGCGCCAGCGCCAATCGGAGACCGCCGAGGCATCCCCCGAGTCGCCCCTTTCCCCGCGGGATCTGATGCGCCAATTGATGCGCCAAGGCCCCGAACACCAGTCGGACCGCAAAGACTGGTAAAATGTCCCTACTGGGGCTAGCCATCTCGCATGGCCATGGAAGGAGGATCCCTTGAAACAGTTGATTCCCGCCCTCGCGCTCGTCGCGGCCGCGCCTCTGGCGTTCAGTCCCGCTTCAGCGCTGGCAGCCGTCCCGGCGACCTTCACCGCCACCGGAACGGCCTTGGTGCATGCCAACGGCAACACCCCCGAGACGCGGACTCCAATCAAGGTTTTCTACCTGAACGGCCAGATGCGCCTCGAGATGAAGACCCCCGGGAATGGCGACTCGGTGATTCTGGTCCAGAAGGGCAAGCCCACGCTCACGCTGATGGATCTTCAGCAGAAGCTGGCCTTCACCGTGAACCCCTCCGCCATGGGCGCGGACGCGGACCAGATCCCCGTGCAGCAACTGACGGATCTGACCGGATGGAAGAGCCTGCTTCAGAAGCAGGGCAAGCGTCTCCCCGGCTCGGAGGTCAAGGCGGGACAGACCTGCTCGATCTGGCAGACGACTCAGGGCAAGACCACGACCAAGGTCTGGTTCGCGGACGCCCTGGAACTGCCGATGCTGCTCGAGAGCTCGGCAGGCGGCAAGCCTCAGCTCACCCTGACGATCCAGTCGATCAACACCAAGGGCAGCGTCCCCGCTTCCATGTTCAAGGTTCCCGGCGACTTCACGCAGGCCGACCTCCAGAACTAGTTCTTTAGGCGTCATTCCGGGAGCGCCTGCGGCTAGACCTAGGAGCCCGGAATCCAGTACTCACCTGGACCCCGGGTCAAGCCCGGGGTGACGGTAGCATGACGCCCCCGAGCTAAGCTCGGGGGCGTCATGCATGCTTAGGACTCAGACGAGGGCTTAGGCCTCGCTGGGCTCGGGCATGTTGTCCAGCAGGGTCTGGACCTCGTCCCGGTAATCCTCGTAGTCCTCGATGCTCAGCGTCTCGCCTTCGGCGTCCTCCTCGAGGGCCTTGGGATTCTCGGAGTAGAAGGTGATCTCCTCGTCGATGTCCTCGAGGCGCTCTTCGAGCAGGTCGCGGAGGATGGTGAGCTGGTGGTCCGTTACGGTGATGGTGTGCTTCATTGAGGGTTCCTTTCGTAGGTTCGCGTGGCCGAGGCAACCAAACGGGCTGCCCAGGCGCTGACGAAGAGCAAAGCGATTGCCGTCCCGTCCACCACTCCCGCCAGGATGCCGAAGTGCTCGGCAGGCAGCATAGGAAGGAGGGCGAGCCGCATGGGGATGACGAGCACGGCGCCCATCCAGCCCAGCAGGACGGCCTCGGCCCGGTGCATGCGCTCCGCCGGTAGGTCGGAGCCCCACCAGTGCCAAAGCGCCACGCAGAAGACCGTCAAGCCCCAGGCGTAGACCCAGCCCATGTGGACCAGGGGATCCGCGGGTCTCGCGACGTCCGCCATGGCCAGGAAGGTGGCCAGCGCCAGCGCCGTAGTCGAGCCCACGGGCAACGCCGTGCCGAGTCCCGGCAGCCGGCTGATCGGGTGCGCCGCCGTGAGCGCCCAGAACGGCATCCCGAGGAGCGCCCCGAAAGCGACGACATGCGCCCATCCGAAAGCTGCCCCCACGAGCTGGACTCCGAGTAATAGCATACTCCCCAAGGTCCAGCAACTCCGAACGGCCGGGCAGAAGCCCCATGACGTCCCGATCCACGTGAGCGCAAAGGCCATGCCGAGCCCATGTAAGGGACTGGAGAGGAGGCCAACCGGCAACAGAAGGCCCACCCCGTTCAGCAAGAGGGCGAAGAGCGCCCCCAAGACGAGCCAAAAGACGGCACCTTGTGGCCTAACCATACGGCCTCCCCGCGATCAGGCCGGCCTCGAGGCCCAAAGCCAGCAAGGCCAGCGGGATCAGGAGCAAGGCGAGGACCCACGAGAGTCCCGCAAGCCAGGCCGAGAGCCGGGACGAAGGAGGCTCGGGTGGGGAGGATGAAGACGGAGAAGCGGGAGAAGGGGGGGTCATAGCCATCGGGGTCTCCTTCGATCGCATGCCTTCCGCTGATGCTACCTTGCTTGGTTGCGAGCGACCTCGCAGGACCCGCTGAAAACCTTTGGCTAGCCTCTCCTATACCCGGTTTAGCCCACGTTGCCTTTGGCCTCCTGCCAGAGGGTCTCGAGGGCGTCCAGGTCCATGGAGTCGTAGCGATCGCCCGCCAGCCGCTCCATCTCGCGGAAGCGGCGCAAGAAGCGTGCGTTTGTCTGCCGCAGCGCGTCCTCGGGGTCCACCTTCAGCCAGCGGGCCAGGTTCACGACCGCCATCAGGACGTCGCCCACCTCGTGCGCGAGCTTCTCGCGATCGCCCGCGGGCAGCTCGGCCTCCACCTCGCCCAGCTCCTCGCGGATCTTGGCGAGCACGCCTTGGACGTCCGGCCATTCGAATCGGGCCTTGGCGGCCTTCGACTGGATCTTCTCCGAGGCCGTGAGGGCCGGAAGCGGCAAGGGAACTCCCTCGATCCGCGAGGCCGGCTTCTCCTGGCCCTTTTCTTCGGCCTTGATCTCGTCCCAGCGCTGCTTGACCTCGCCGGCGGTCTGGAGGGTGTCCTCGCCGAAGACATGCGGATGGCGGCGGACCAGCTTCGTGGCGAGGCCTTCCGCCACGTCCTCGACGTTGAAGAGGCCTTCCTCCTCGAAAATCTGGGCCTGGAGGAGGACTTGCAGCAGGAGATCCCCCAGCTCCTCCTCGATGGCGTCGGGATCGTCCTGGTCGATGGCGTCGACCACCTCGTAGGCCTCCTCGAGCACGTACTTGCGCAGGCTCTGAGGGGTCTGCTCGCGGTCCCAGGGGCAGCCGTCAGGGGCCCTCAGGCGCGCGATGATGTCCACGGCCCGGTAGAGGCCTCGCTTGGGACGCGGCGGCACGTAAAGGGTCGTGAGGTAATCGATCCAGGGAAGGCGATCGATCTCGTAGAGAGGCACGTTGAGGATCCGCTCCTGGCCCTCGATGCCGGCGGCCCGGATGATCACCACCTCGGCGTCGTCGGGGATCTGGCGCATGAGGGCGAGCTTGATGTCGGAAGCGACGCCCGGCGAGTAGAGCTGGAGGATCAGCGTGGGGACCTCGGCCTGGAGGGTTGCGCCTTCCATGGCGAGCCCGTCGAGAATCCGCAGACCCTGGTTGGGATCGATCCCGAGACGCGCGTAGATGACCTCAAGGGCGCTCATGCCGGGCACGATCCGGACAGGGACCTCGCTCTGCTTAAGGAGGGCGTGGACCGTGTCCTCGGCGACCAGGGGGTGTCCGGGGACGGCGTAGACCAGATCCTCGATGGCGCCCATGGCGAGGAGGCGCGAGACGATGGTTGCGTAGACCTCGGAGAAGGCGCGGCCTTCCTCGTAACAGTCGTCGAAGGTCTGCCACGTGAGGCCCCAGTCCTTGAGGGCGCTCACGGTGGGGTGCTTCTCGGTGCGCAGCCAAAGGTTGGGGCGGCTGAGGGCGTCCTTGGCGGCGAGAGTGATGAGGCCCGGGTCTCCAGGGCCCAGGCCGACGACGGTGATGGCCATGTCCATTGCTCCAATCAAGTCAGGGTCGTGGACCGGCAAGCGGTCCGAAAACATTGAGGTCAGCTCCTAGCATACCAAGATCGACGCCGATCCGGCATAGCGCCCGCGGCTGTTGTGTAGCGCCTGCGGCTTGAGGTTAGTCAAGCGAAGCTGACCTGAAGCAACGACAGACTATGGAAGAGCCCCCCGGAAATCCGGGGGGCTCTTGGCGGGTTTAGTCGTGGCTGCCCTTGGGGTGACCGTGCTCGTCGAGTTCGACCGGGGCGCCGCCTTCGCCCGCGGGGGCTCCGAGCGGGGCGCCGGGGCCCATACCCGCGTGCGGATCAGCCTGACGCTGGTACTCGGGCTTGACGACGATCTTGGCATCCTTCTTCTGGGCGTCGACCCACTTCTGGAAGGCCTGGTTGCGCTCCTGCGAGAGCAGGTTCTCGCGGATCTGCTCCTTAACCTGATCGTAGGTCTCGGTGCGAGCCGGGCGGTACTCGTTGCGCTTGATGATGTGGTAGCCGAACTGGGTCTTGAAGGGCTCCGAGACCTCGCCGTCCTTCATGCCGAAGGCGGTCTTCTCGAACTCGGGCACCATGCGGCCCTTGCCAAAGAAGCCTAAGTCGCCGCCCTGGGCGCCGGAACCGGGATCCTCGGAGTTCTTCTTGGCGAGCTCGGCGAAGTCGGCGCCGCCGCGGATCTGCTTGAGGAGGTCCTGGATCTTGGCCAGGGCCTTGGCCTCGTCCTCCTTGGGATCCTTGGCGGTGGCGTCGGTCTTGATCAGGATATGGGCCGCAGAGACCTCTTCGTCATGCTTGAACTGGGCCTGGTTCTCGGAGTAGAAGGCCTTGAGACGGTCCTCGGAAACCGAGAGATCCTTGGTGACGTCCTTCATGAGGGTCTCGATGGTCAATCCCACGACCACCTGCTCGCGAAGCTCGGTCTCGGTGGTGCCGAACTCGCCGAGGGCCTTCTTGAAGGCGGCGTCATCGGGGAACTGCTTCTTGATCTCGGCGATCTTGGCGTCGATCTCCTCGGAGGTCGGCTTAATGCCCTGCCGCTTGGCCTCGGCCAGGAGGAAGGTCTGCTCGACGAGCTGGTCGACCACTCCCGCCTTGAGCTCGGCCAACATCGGCTTGCCCTGGGGCGAGTTGAAGTCGATGCCGAAGCGCGCTTGGTACTGCTTCTTGGCGGCCTCGAAGGCCTTGTTGTATTCCTTGGCCGAGACCTTCTGGTCGTTGACCGTCGCCACGTAGGCGTTCTGCTGGCCCACGTAGTACGTGGCTCCTGCAGCTCCTCCGCCTACCAGGACGGCAGCCGCCAAGCCCAGCAGGACCTTCTTCGCGTTCTTCAACAATCTCTCTCCTCTATGTCGTTTCGCGAGACCCGGATCAAACCTGTTTCGCCTTGCGAGCCTCGGCCCCTTGGGCCTTCGGGTCTGGCGCAAAAGCAGGCAGGCGCTGCGAAACCGTCTCAGGCGCTTTTGCCCCCGGCCCGCGCCGGGTGGCCTCATGGTACGCCTGAAAGCGAACTTGCGTTGGTCCGTCATGGCTCAAGCGTTTTGGCAGTCGTTGGGGTGGGTCACCCCGACGATCCATGCACCTGCGGCTCATCTTACCAGAGCCCCGCCTCCTCCGACAGGGTTAACCCGCCTCCGCCAGAGCCGTGGCCCCGAGCGCCTCCAGCAACTTGTCGACGGCCGAGAGCATGTCCTGGCCGTCCCGCGCCAGGGTGAGTTCCCCTTCCGCCCAGTTCCAGCGCGACAGGCCCGGGGTCCGCAAGCTGAGATCGGCCCAGCGGGAACGGGGCAGCGTAACCGCGGCCCGGATGAGCTTGGCGTCCGAACGCACCGTGCTCACGCCCGCCTCGGTGGCCTTCAGCTTCAGGGAAACCACCCGCAGGAGGTTCTTCACCGGCGCGGGCGGCGGGCCGAAGCGATCGCGCCAGTCGGCCCCCAGCAATTCCAGTTCCCGCAGGCCCGAAACCGCCGCGAGGCGCTTGTACTCTTCCATCTTTTGCGCCGGCGCCTCGAACCAGTCGTCCGGCAAGTACGCCGCGACGTTGAGGTCGATCAAGGCCTCCTCGCGCGCCGTCACGACTTCCTCGCCCTGCGCCTCCTGCACCGCCTCCTCGAGAAGCTGCATGAAGGTCTCGTAGCCCACGGCGAGCATGTTGCCGCTCTGCTCGGGGCCGAGGATGTTGCCGACGCCGCGAATCTCCATGTCGCGAAGCGCAATCTGGTAGCCCGAGCCGAGGGCCGTGAACTGCTGGAGGGCCTGGAGGCGATCGCGCGCCTCTTCCGTCAGCTCCTTGCCCGCCCGGTAGAAGCAATGGCAGTACGCCTTCACGTCCGAGCGGCCCACCCGGCCCCGGATCTGGTAGAGCTGCGCCAGGCCGAGGCGATCCGCGTCATCCACGACGATCGTGTTGGCGTTGGGGATGTCCAGGCCCGACTCGATGATGGTGGTGGCCACCAGGACGTCGTACTCCCGATCCAGGAAGCTCAGCATGACGTCCTCGAGCTCGTGCTCGTTCATCTGGCCGTGGCCCACGACCACCCGGGCCTGCGGGACCAGCTCTTGGATCTCGGCGGCCACCCGGTGGATGGAGTCGATCCGGTTATGCAGGACGAAGACCTGCCCTCCGCGCTCCAGCTCGTGAAGGACGGCCGTGCGCATGATCTCGGGATCGTAGGGGCTGACGGTGGTCTTCACCGGCTGACGATCCCGCGGGGGCGTCGTGATCAGGCTCATGTCCCGCGCTCCGGACAGGGCCAGGTACAGCGTGCGGGGAATCGGCGTCGCGCTCATGGTCATGACGTCAATCGAGGTCTTGAGCTGCTTGAGGCGCTCCTTGTGCGCCACCCCGAAGCGGTGCTCCTCGTCGATCACGACCAGGCCGAGATCCTTGAAGTCGACATCCTTCTGAAGCAGGCGGTGCGTGCCGACCACGATGTCCACAGCCCCCGTGCCCAAGGCGCGCAGGGTCTCTCGCTGCTCCTTGGCGGTGCGGAAACGGCTCATGAGGCCGAGTTTCACCGGATAAGGAGCGAAGCGCTCGCGCAGGACCTGGTAGTGCTGGTGGGCCAGGAGGGTGGTGGGGGCGAGGACTGCGACCTGCTTGCCGCTCATGACCGCCTTGAAGATGCCGCGCAGGGCGACCTCGGTCTTGCCGAAGCCGACGTCGCCGCAGATCAGGCGGTCCATGGGGCGGGCGGCCTCCATGTCGCGCTTCACCTCGGAGATGGCCCGGAGCTGGTCCGGGGTCTCGTCGTAGGGGAAGGCCTCTTCCATCTCCGCCTGCCAGACCGTGTCCGCCGGGTACGGGTAGCCCGGCTGCGCCGCCCGCTGGGCGTAAAGCTTCAGGAGGTCGAAGGCGAGCTCCTGGACGGCCTTCTTGACGCGGCTCTTGACGTTGGCCCAATCGGCGCCGCCCATCTTGTTGATGCGCGGGGCGCCGTCGGCGCCGCCCCGGTAACGGTGAAGGAGGCCGATCTGATCGACCGGCACGTAGAGCTTGTCGTCGCCCCGGTAGGTGATGAGTAGGTACTCGCGGGCGAGGCCGTTGACCTCCAGGCGCGACATGCCCTGGTACTGGCCGATGCCGTGCTTGGAGTGGACCACGTAGTCGCCGGTGACCAGCTCGCCGATGGTGGCGATCTGGGCTCCGGCGTTCGCGGGCCGCTTCTCGCGGCGGCCCGGCCGCTTCTGCCAGCCGAAGAGCTCGTGGTCGGTCAGGAGGGTGATGCCGAGATCCGGCCAGGAGAAGCCGGCGCTCAGGCTTTCGCGGACGATCCAGGTGCCTCCGTAGGGGGCTCCGGGCTCGGGAAGCCGGCCGCCGTAGGTGGCGTGCGCTCCGCGCTCGTCGAGGATGGCGAAGACGCGCTGGGGCTGGACGCTCGCGATGATCAGGGTCTCGCCATCCTTGGCGGCGGCCTTCACCGAGTCCGCCAGGCGGTCGAACTGGTTGCCGAAGGAGACGGGAGCGTGGGTCTCCAGGGCGATCGCCCCGTCGTTGGGGGTGAGATCCAGCTGCGCGTGGCGCGACAGGGTGGTCTGGAGCTCCTCCCAGGTGAGGTGAAGGAGCTGGGGCAGCTTCGGCATGTCGTTGGCGTTCAGCCGCTTGGAGTAGGTGTCCATGAGCAGCTTGACCCAGGAGGCGTACTCGCTGGAGAGCGCCTGCCGGTCCGCCCAGATCACGGGGTGATGGGCGGGGACATAGTCCAAAAGGGTGCCGAGCCTTCCGAAGAAGGGGGCGAAGAGCTCGCAGCCTTCGAAGTACTGGAAGGAGCCCAGCTGCTCCAGGGCGGCGTCGACGATCCGCTTGAGCTTGTTGGCTTCTTCGGGGCGTCCGCCCCCGTTGAGCATGTTGACCTTCTCGCGCGTGGCGGCCTTGATCCGGGAAGCGGCGTCCTCCCAGCCCTCGGCGGGGAGGATCAGCTCGCGGGTGGGCCAGAGCCGCAACTCGGTCAGCGTTTCCTCGGAGCGCTGGGAGCCCGGGTCGAAGAGGCGGATGGCGTCGACCTCGTCGCCGAAGAATTCGAGGCGGGCGGGGCGGTCGCTCTGGGGTGGGAAGACGTCGAGGATGCCGCCGCGGCGGGAGAATTCGCCCTTGTCGGCGACGGCGGGACTGGGCCGGTAGCCGAGCTTGACGAGCTGCTGGGTGAGTTCGGCCGGGGAGAGCGTGTCTCCGACCTTCAGGGAGATCGCGGCGTCCTTCCAGGCCTCGGGGGTGGGGAGGCGCATGGCGATCGCCTTGGGGGTGGTGATGACCCGCTTCGCCTCGCCGGAGGCCATGGCCGCGAGCGCGCGCTGGCGGGCGTGGAGCAGCTCCTCCTCGGGGGAGACGCCCTGGTAGGGCGGGACCTCGACGGGGAGGAAGGTGACGGCGTCGACGCCGAAGGCGGCGAGGTCGGATTGCCAGCGGCGGGCGGCCTCGGCAGAGGGAGCCACCAGCAGCCAGCCGTCAGCCGGAAGGCCTCCGGCGACGAAGAGGGAGGCCATCGGGGTGAGGCCGCCGACCGTGAGGGTCTTGCCGGGGGCGAGGCCGTCGGTGAGGCGGGCCGCGTCGGGGTGGGCGAGGAGGTGACCGAAGAGGTCCGAAAGCATGCTCAAAGGCGCGAATCCATACCAAGCGAGAAGGGCGGGCAAAACCCCAGTTTACCACAGGGCAAAGCGGGCCGGGATGGCCGTTCAGGGGGTCGTTTGGGCGGGCGAGGTCAGTCTTGGGGCGGTTGGGCGCCGAGGGCCGAGAGGGCCTTGGCGATGCGTTCGCGCAGGAGCGGATCGCGTTCGGCCTGGCGGAAGGCGACCTCGAATTCGCGGATGGCGGGGGTGGAGTCGCCGAGGCGCTGGTAGAGGGCGGCGATGCGGAAGTGAAGGTCGGCGTCCTCGTAGCCGAGGACGGCGGCGCGCTCGAACTGGGTGAGGGCGTTGGTGGCGTCTCCGCGCTCGGAGAGCAACGTGCCGAGCTGGATCAGGGCGGCGCGGTGGCGGGGGTTGAGCGTGAGGGCCTTGCGGTAGGCGGCGAGGGCCTGGTCGGGGTCTCGGTTGATCTGGTGGAGCATGCCGAGCCGGTAGGGAAGTTCGGCGTTGGAGGGGTCGAGCGGCATGGCGCGACGGTAATAGCTGACGGCTTCGTCGTAGCGCTCGTCCTTGACGTAGGCGTCGGCGAGCAGGGTGAGGGCGGTGGGGTTGCCGGGGTCGAGGCGGGTGGCTTCCTTGAGGTGGCGTTCGGCGGCCGCGAGGTTCTCGCGCTTGAGGTGGAGGCTGCCCAAGAGCACGTAGGCATGCGGGCTGGGCTCCTTGGCGAGGAGGGTTTCGTAGGTGGTCTGGGCTTCGGCGAGGAGGCCTTCCTCTTCGTAGAGGCGGCCGAGCCGCTTGAGGGCGGCCGGCGTGGAGAGGGGTTTGAGGAGGGCGATGGCGGCGGCGGGGTCGCCGCGGTCCTCGAGGGTCATGGCGCGCTGGAGGGGGTCGCGGGTGGAGTGCCAGAGCCAGTAGGCGAAGCCGCCTCCGGCGAGCAGGAGGACGGTCATGAGGGCGATGGCGATCGCCTTGGGCGGCAGGGGGGTACGGGGCTTTCCGGGAAGCTTGGGCTTGCCGATGGGTTTCTTGCAGCGGCCACAGCGAGCGACCAGGAGGCCGGTCTCGGAGCGGACGCGGTTGTAGGTGCCGCATTGGGAGCAGATGGCGACGATCAGGGCAGGCCCGGAGCCGGCGGCGGGGTTGCGCTGGCGGTCGTAGGCGTCTCTCAGGGCGGGATCGGAGAGGACGCGGTAGGCCTCGGTGAGCAGGTGGGTTTGCTCGGAGTTCCCCCCCTTGTCGGGGTGGGTGCCGGCCAGGAGCAGGGTCCGGTAGGCCTTCTTGATGATGAGGGGGCTGGCCTTGGGATGGACCTGCAGGACCTCGTAGAAATCAGGCTCGGACATGGTTCCTCGTTGCGGGGTGGGGTCGCAGCTATCCCTACCCGTACCCGCGGGGGGGAGAGCTCTCACGCTTGGCAGGCGCAACCCTATCTTACTCGAAACGAAGCGGCTTGCGCTCGGCCTTCACGGCAAAACCCCTAGGGCATTTCGTCGCGATTGGCCATGCCTCCCGGAGCCCCCGGCGCCTAGGATGGGGGGGATTTCGCTGCGCCGCGCGAGCGGAAGCCCCCGAGGGGCCCCGAGAGAGGCAAGCAGGAGAAGCGCGCGACAAGGGCGTGCGGGAAAACCGCGCGAGAGAAGCGAGCGACAAAAGCGAGCGAGACAAAAGCGAGCGAAGAATACCCGAGACGCCACCCGACGCGAAGCCCGAGCACGTCCCTGCACGCGCGATGCCAGGGCGGAGGCGCGAGGGTTTGGGAGAGGTCGAAGGAGGGTGCAACGGATGGAATCGACGCCACGTCCCATCACGGGATACCCGCGCACGTGGCCCGAGCGGATCCCCCTACCCTTGGCCGCCCTGGCGAAGGGGGTGCGGGGGCTGATTCGGCCGTCGGGCGATGCGCTTTTGATGATTCGGCCGTCGGAGACGGAGACGGTGGTGGAGGTGCGTGGGGCGCTGGACGTCCGGGGGGCGCAGCGGCTGAAGCTGGCGGTGGCGATCGCCCTGTCGGAGGGGGCGCAGCAGGTGACGATCGACCTGTCGGAGGCGACGCGCTTGGGGCCGCCGGGTTTGGCGGCCTTGGTGGAGGCGACGCAGCGGGCGGAGGGGACGACGGTCCAGCTCTGCGGGCTGCGGACGGAGGTCCGGTTGCTCCTCGAGAAGACCGGGCTGCATCGGGTGCTAGAGATACGGGAGTAGCCATGAAGGCGATCATCCTGTCGGCGTCGCCGGAGGGCTTCGGGGCTCACCTGCATGAGTCGCTTTGGCCGTACCTGGGGCGCCCGCTGATCGATCGGCAGCTGGAGGCCTTGGCGGAGGCGGGGGCGCGCGAGGTCTGGGTGAGCTTACGGCATCGGCCCTTCGGGCTGGACCGTCACCTGCAGGGGCGTCAGGCGGCTCCCGCGGCGGTCGTGAGGCTGGAGCGCCATGATCGCGGCGTGCTGGGGACCCTGGCGCGGGCCCGGCGCTTCGTCACGGAGACCACCGTGCTTTGGCCGGCGGACATGGTGCCGCCGGGCGCACTGGCCCGCTGGGTTTCGGAGCATCAGGCGTCGGGCGCGGGGCTCAGCGTGATTCGCGATCCCGAGGGAAATACCTGCTACCTCGTGGAGCCCGCGCTCCTGGGGGCGCTCGCCGAGGAGGGCGAGTTCGACCTGGAGGGGCTGGCCGCGGCCGGCCTCCCCGTCCGCAAGCTCGCTCATGCGCGCTTCGCGCGGCTGGGCACCCCCCGAGGCTTCCTCGAGGCGCATGCCCAGGGGCTGGAGGGAAGGCACGTGGATGCGTCGGCGGTGGTGCATGCGACGGCGAAGCTGGGCGAGCGGGTCTGGATCGGGCCGGGATGCCGGGTCGAGCGCGAGGTGGTTTTGGGCGAAGGGACGGTGCTCTTGGACGGCGTGCAGGTGAAGCGCGGGGCGAAGCTTGCCGGAGTGGTGGTCCTTCCGCATGTCCGGGTGGGAAAGGGCGCGCGCTTTTCCGAGGCGGTCCTGATTCCGGAGGGCGCTTACGCCGAAGGGGGCTTCAAGCCCGAGGTCGACCCGGAAGTCCTTTGCGCGAACCTGCGGCCCCGCTGGGGAGATCGGCTCCACCAGGCGCTCGACATGACGCTCGCAGGCCTCGCCCTGCTTTTGCTGGCTCCCTTGCTCTTGGGGGTGGCCCTGGCCATCCGCCTGGATTCCCCTGGGCCGATCTTCTACTCGCAGCTACGGGTGGGCCAGGATCGCCGAGGGCGGCTCCAGGGGCGGGTCTTCGAGCTTTACAAGTTCCGGACCATGCACGTGGATGCCGATGCGCGCCTTGCCGAACTCAAGGCGCAGAACGCCTATGGCTCGGGGCCCTTCTTCAAGCTTTCGGACGATCCACGGATCACGTGCGTGGGGCGCTTCCTGCGCAAGACCAGCCTCGACGAGCTGCCCCAGTTGCTCAACGTCCTCAAGGGGGACATGCGTCTGGTGGGAAACCGGCCCTTGCCGGTCTACGAGGCCGAGGAGCTGGTCGAGGAATGGCAGCGCATGCGCTTCGCATGCCCCGCGGGCATCACGGGCCTCTGGCAAATCTCGGGGAGGTCGGATCTCAGCGAGTACGAGCGCATGGTGCTCGATACGGTCTACGCGGCGACGCGGACTTTCTGGACGGACTGGGCCATTCTGCTCAAGACCCTGCCGGCGCTGCTGCGGCGGCGCGGAGCGCGCTAGCGCCCGCGGGGCCGGGAAAAACGCGAATCAAAGGAGGAGGAGGCATGTTCCGCAAGACGCTGGTGACGCTGACCTTCGGTGCCCTGATGCTCGGAGGGCAGGCATGGGCCGCTCCGAGCGTGGTCATTCCCGAGCCCCCGGCGACCTTGACGCTTGAGGAGGCGTTGACGCGGGCCATGCGGGAAAGCCCCGAAATCAAGGTGGCCGAGTCGGATCTGGAGCGGGCGCGGGCCGAGGCGGGAAGCCAGGCCATGTGGCCCCTGCGCTCGGTGACGGCGAACGTCTCGATCGTGCGCCAGCTCAACGGCGCCGGCACGGGTCTGGCTCCCGGTCAGACGCCGGGTTCGGTAGGCTTCGGGGGGCCGACGGCGGGCGCCTACCTCAACTTGAACCTCGGAGAGCTGATCGGGGGGGCGTTCATGATGCGCGCGGCCCATGCCCGGATGGTGACGGCCGAGGAGAATCTCCGGCTGGTCAAACTTCAGGTGGCCTCGGGGGTGACCGAGGCCTATGCGGCCTGGAGCGCCCAGAAGAAGCTCATGGCCTTGCGCCGGGAGGCCATCAAGGCGTCGCAAAGCGACGTCATGGTGCTGGAGCGGCTCTTCGGTCGCGGGGGGGCCAACATCAACGACCTCCTGAAGGCCCGATTGGCCGTCAGTCAGTCGCAGGTGGATCTCTTGACGGCCGAAGGGGAATACAACCGCGCCTGGACCACCTTGTTGCAGCGAATGGGGCAGTCGAATTGGCTTGAGAAGCCTGCCGGCAAGCCTCTGACGGGAAGCTCGACGATAAAAGGAGAGCGCTAAGCCATGAAGCCAGAATCGAAACGGGCCTTGGAGCGTTTCGAGGCACACCTTCCCCTCCTGAAGCACCTGGTGGCCCGGGCCATGGCCTCAGGGGGCGGCAACGCGCGCGCCCTGGTCCATGCGGGAGCGCAGGGCCTCTACCAGGCAGCCGTGGAGATCGGGGACGGCCCCTTCGCGGAGGCCGCCGAGGTGGCGGTCACGACCGCCCTTCTCGATCAGATGCACTTCGGGAGCGCCAAGCCGCTTCCCGAAGCCCTCTCCGCCTACTTGCCCAAGCTCGACGCGATGAGTATGCAGCTTCAGGCCGAGGTTCCGCCGCAGGCGCTCATGAGTTACGGGGCGCTCATGCGGCGGCCGAACAACTTGCCGATGCCCGAGGAGGAGTTCCCGGTTCTGGTCAACGGCTCCGAAGGAGCCTTGCTCTCGGCGATCGGAGGGATTTTCAAGCGGCACTGGCCCTTGATGGTGGCGATCGCCCTGGTCACCGAGGTCGCCGTCTTCGCCATGGTGAAGACCGCCCCCAAGACCTACAAGGCCGAAACCACGCTCAACACGGGGATCGCCTCGGGCATCTCGGCTACGGGCGCACCGATCGACTGGTTCAAGGCGGGGGCCCTCATGGGCAACCTCACCGAGATCCTGCTGAGCCGAGCCGTCCTGGATCGCACGATCTGGGAGCTGAAGCTGGATCTCACCCCTGAGCAGCTGGCCAAGAGCCTGGAGGTCGAGCGGGTCAACCAGACCGACCTCCTCAAGATCTCGGCCACCGCGCTCTCGGCCCAGGACGCGAGCGACCTCGCGAATACCCATGTCCGGGAGTTCATGGGCTACTACTCCGGCATGACCGGCCGCGATGCCGGTAAGACCAATCAGTTCATCTCCGAGCAAACCCAGGAGGCCGAACGCCGGCTGCGCGGGGCCGAAGAGCGGCTCAAGCGCTTCAAGGAGGACTCCGTGCCGGAGGCGCAACTGGCGCTTTCCACGCAGCTCGCCGACACGCGGCGGCTGCGCGACGAGACCCAGCAGCTGATCGCTGCCGCCCGCTCGGGCCTCACGACGGTGGAAGCCGAGCTGCGACGCCTCAAGGCCGATCCGGGCCTCGCCGCGAGCGTCATGATGAGCCCCGAGGTGGATGCCGCCGGAGAACGCCTGAAATCCCTCCAGGAGAACCTCACGGACGCCCGCAGCGTGCTGGGCTCCAACCACCCGACCGTCAAGGATCTCGAGGCGCAAATTGCCAAGGCCAACGGCCAGCTATCGGTGACGACCCGCCGCGTGGCGGGCGGCGAGGAAGGCATGGCCGACGTGGTCGCCCGGCGCATTGCCCTCAAGGTCGAACTCGCCCAGAACCAGGCCAAGCTCGCGGCCATCGACGCCACCCTCCGGGAGCTGGAGCCCAAGGTGAAGTCGGCCTCCTCCGAGCAGGTGACCCTGGCCCAGTTGCAGCGGGAAGTCGAGATCGCCGCCGCCGACTACCAGCGCCTCAGCCAGCGCGCCGGCGAGACCCGGGTGGCGGCCTCGGGGGCGGCGACCCTGGCCCTGACCATCATCGACGCAGCGGTCCCTCCCCTCAAGCCGGAGAGCCAGAAGCTCCCCGTCAAGCTCGCCCTGGGGCTCATCGTGAGCCTCTTGTTCGGAGGGGTGATCGGCTACCTCCTCGATCTTCGGAGGAAGCCCGAGACCGAGGTGTAGCATGGCAAATCTCGCAAAGGCGGAACTCGGCAGGCTCACGAAATCGGCCTGGCTGAAGCGGCTCGGGCTACCGCTCCTTTTGGCCTTGCCGTTTCTCCTGGCCGTCGCCCACTCGGTGGCCGAGTTCCAGCGCCTGCACATCGTCCTCCTCTCGGTGGCGCCCCTGGCCCTGGTGGTCTTCCTGAACGTCGAATTCGGGCTCTACACGGTCCTGGGCTACGCGACGATCGTCATCTTCATCAAACGCCTGATGCCCAACCTGGACTCCAACCAGATGGGCGTCGTGCTCGATGGGCTCATCTGCCTGATGGCGCTACGGCTGGCGGTCGACCTCCTCCGAACGAAGCGCTGGGGGGCGTTCAAATCCCCCCTGACCCTGCCGGTCCTCGCCTTGGCGGGTTACTTGGTCTTGCAAGTCTTCAACCCCTCGGCACCCGGCCTCAAGTTCGGCCTCTACGGCACCCGGGACACCCTGCGTTTCCTGGGCTTCTTCCTGATGTTGTTCTACATGCGCGGCACGCCAAAAGTCCGGCGCTTCATGCAGGTCTTCCTCTGCCTGATGGTGGGAGACGCGCTCTATGGCATCTGGCAGCACCACCACGGCCTGCTCTACCAGGAGCACCAGTGGCTGATCGAATCGAAGGCCTACCGCACGCACGTCCTCAAGGGCTACGTGCGGGTCTTCGGGACGGTCGGCGACGCGGCCACCTTCGGCTTCATCAACATCACGGCAGCCCTCATGCTGATCGGCCTCGCCCTGACCTCCAAGGGCTGGAAGCTCTGGGCCCTCCTGGGGCTGACCATGCCTTGCCTCTACGCCATGGTGCTCTCCTACTCGCGGGGCCCCATGGTGGCGGTGGCGGCCGGCGTGGCCGTCATGCTCGTGGTGAGCCGGAACTGGAAGCTGGCGATGGCCTGCGTGGTGGCCGGCGGGCTCGGCATCGGAGCCCTGGCTCTCAACGGCGATACCCGTCTCTTCGACCGCCTCATGACGGCGACCAACCCGGTGGAAGACGCCTCCTTCCAGGTACGCATGGGCTACATCGACACCTACATGCCGCTGATCTGGGAGCGGCCCTTCGGAGGAGGGCTTTACACCGCCGGCGCCTCGGGGCTTTCCATCACCGGCGGAGACCCGATCCCGGGAACCACCATCGGCGTGCCCACCGACAACCTCTACTTCAAGTACGGCCTCGAGCTGGGCGTGGTGGGACTCGCCCTCTTCTGCTGGTTCCTGGCTTCCATCTGGTACTGGACCCTGCGAAGCTACCTCACCCTCAAAGATCCCTTCCTCAAGGCGGTCGCCCTCGGCCTCCTGGGCGTCTTCAGCTGCTACATCGTGGGCGCTTTCTCCAATGACATCTTGGTCCAGAAGCCGCTCACCGAGTTCTTCTATATGGCCGTCGGGCTCTCGGCCCTCCTCTGCCAGCACCGGGACCTCAAACCGACGATCGCAAGCCGGGACGGACGCCAAAAGGGACGCACGAAGGGAAGATCGGGATGAGAATCACCTTGATCGCCTCGGACGAATCCACCGCTCCGCTTTACCGGGTGCGGCTCCTGGCCCGGGTGCTCGCTCAGCGCTTCGACGTGGAGGTGCTGGGGTACCACTTCGATCCGGCGGAGCTAGATCCCCAGGCCCCGAGAGACTTCCCCTACCGCGCCTTGCCGGCCTGTCCCTTGCCGGGCTTCCTCTCGGATGCCCGCAAGTTGGCCGAGATGGCGAGCGGAGACGTGATCTACGCCATGAAGCCGCGGCCGACCTCGTTCGGCACGGCCCTCTGGGCCGCGAAGCAACGCGGGCTTCCCCTGGTCGTGGACGTGGACGACTGGGAGCCCACCATGATTGCCCCCTATTCGCGCTACGCCCTCAAGAACGCCGTCTACGCCCTGCCCCACCTCAGGCATCCCAATAACTACCTGTTCACGGCAGCCTTCGACCGAATGCTGGGCTTGGCGGATGGCGTGACGACGGTTTCGCGCTTCTTCATGGAGCGCTACGGGGGGAGGCTGAGGGGCGATCGCCCCTTCGTCCTGGCGCCTCAGTACGTGGACACGGAGCGCTTCGACCCCACCCGCTACGACCGTGAGGCCGTCCGCCAGGAGCTGGGATGCGAGCGCTTCACCCTGGTTTTTGCGGGCATCGCGCAGCCCAACAAGGGCGTTGGACTGATCGTCCAAGCGCTGAGGAAGCTGCAAGACCGGAGCTGGGAGCTCCTCATCGTGGGCCCCAAGACCCCTTACGCCCTCACACTTGCCGCCGAAGAGCCCCGCGTGCGGCTCCTGGGCACCCAGCCCCCCGAGGAGACGCCCCGATTCTTGGCGGCGGCGGATGTGGTGGCGCTGCCGCAGCAGGCTGAGCCGGCCTCCTTGGGGCAGATGCCGATGAAGCTTTTCGAGGCGATGGCCATGGGCTGCCCCGTGGTCTCGACGCGGCTGGCGGACATCCCCGAGGTGCTGGACGGCTGTGGCCTCGTGGTCGCGCCGGGGGATCCGGCGGCCTTGGCGGAGGCCCTCGCGGCGCTCATGGCCGCCCCGGCTTGTGCGCGGGCCCTGGGGGCGGCCGCCCGCCGGAAAGTGCTCGCCCGGTACTCCTACGCTCAGGGCGCCGAGGTGCTCGGGGACCTGATGCTCCGGGTGGCAGGGGCCAAGGGGCTTACGTCTGTCGGGAAGGGGGCGTCATGCTGAGCCATGAGCCTATCGTCTGTCTGTCCATCACGCCGTGGGAGACCCACCTGCCGAGCTCGGGACATTACCTGATGCGCGAGTTCGCCCGCGCCAATCGGGTGCTCTTCGTCGATCGCCCCTTGAGCATGAAGGACCTCTGGACGCACCGGCAGAACCCCGAGATGGCCGAGCGGATGGCCCGGACCCTGCGCAGCGAGAACCCCTTGCGGTCATGGGGCATCCCCGGACTCGATGGCTGGGTGCTCACTCCGCCTGCCACCCTCCCCATCAACGGCCTGGATTCCGGGATTTTCTACGACTCGGGCTTCGTCGCCAACGCCCAGCTGCTGCGCCACAGCGTCCGTTGGGCCATGGAACGGCTGGAGATGCGGGATCCCATCCTGTGGATCTCGTTCGAATTGCCCATGGGCGCGGGATTGATCGGGACGCTGGGAGAATGCCTGAGCGCGTATCACTGCTTTGACGAGGTGCTCGGCGAGCCGTACTTGGCTCGCCACGGCCAAGAGCTGGAGGGGATCCTCTTCGAGCGCGCCGACGTGGTCTTCGCGAGTTCCCGCAAGCTGGCCCACGACCGCTCTCCCCTCCGGCCGGATATCCTTTACGTTCCCAACGGCGTGGACTTCCCGACCTATCACCGAGCGACGGACGCGAAGCTCGCCATTCCCGACGAGCTTCGCGCGATCCCCTCCCCCCGGATCGGCTACCTGGGCAACCTGGAAGCCCGGGTGGACTATGCCTTGATCGAGCAGATCGCGCTGGCCCGTCCCGAGTGGTCGATCGTGCTGGTGGGGCCCAGCGAAGGGTACTGGCAAGAGAAGCTGGCCATCCTGGGCCAGCTCGCCAATGTCTACGTCTTAGGCAAGCGTCCCCCGGAGCAAGCCCCGGCCATCCTCAAGGCCTTCGACGCGGCGATCATTCCGTTCGTGCGATCGCCCCAGACCGAGGCCATCTACCCCCTCAAGCTCAACGAGTACCTGGCGGCCGGCAAGTCCGTGGTCATGACCCCGTTCGCCGACCTGCGGGAATTCCAGAGCGTGGCCTGGATCGCCCCCGATGCCGCCGCGTTCATCGCCGCCCTGGAAGCGGCCCTACGCCCCGTAGATGGCGCCACGCTCCAGCGCCGCTGGCAACTCGCCAAAGAGAACGACTGGCGGGATCGGGCGCAGGCCATCGCGCAGGTCTTGGCCCAACGGTTGAGCGCGCGTCCGCCCCGACGCGGGCTCGAAGGAAGGAGGAATCTCGCATGAGCGCTCCGGTCCTCGATATCATCATCGTCAACTGGAACACCCGGGAGCTTCTGGCCCGAACCCTCGCCTGCGTCGAGGCCACGGTCTGCACCTCGCATACCTGCTGGGTCGTCGACAACGGCTCGTCCGACGACTCCGTCGCCCACATCCGGGAACACTTCCCTTGGGCTCGGATCATCGCCAACCCCTCGAACCTCGGCTTCGCGGCCGCCAACAACCAGGCCATCCTGGAAGCCCGAGGGCGCTACGCGCTGCTCTTGAACTCCGACACCGAGGTTCAGCCCGGGGCGATCGATCGGCTGGTCCAGTACATGGACGCCAACCCCGAGGTCGGAGCCTGCGGCCCCAAGCTGCTCAACGCCGATCGCAGCTTGCAGCCGTCCGCACGAAACTTCTACAGCACCTTCGGATCGCTCGTCGAGAACAAGCTGATCGCCCAGTTCTGGAAGACTCCCCGCTCCCAGACCCGCTTTCTCAGCTACTGGGACCATTCGTTCACTCGGCCGGTGGACTGGGTGACCGGAGCCTGCATCCTGGCGCGGATGGACGTGGTCCGGCGCGTGGGGCTTCTCGATACCGCCTTCTTCATGTATGGCGAGGAGATCGACTGGCAGATGCGCATGCAAAAGGTCGGCTACCCGGTTCACTTCGTCCACGACGCCGAGGTGATCCACCTGGGCGGCGGCTCCTCGCGCAACGCCTTTCAAAAGATGCGCCGCCAAGAGTACCTGAGCCGCCAGATCCTCATCGACAAGCATTACCCGCCCCATACCCGAGCCGTCTTCCGAGTCAAAACCGCCGTGGGCATTGGCTTCTGGCGGGCGATCGCCCGCCTCTCCGGTAAGACGCTCGAGCAGGCATAAGTTAAGCTTTAGTTAAACTTCCAGCCCATCAAGAATTAACACAGCGTTAACATTCTAAGAGAAGACTGTGGCCTCGAGCCCCGGTTCGAGCCCCACGCTCTCCCTTTGTCGTGTGTAACGGCGCCCCCAGAATCTGGGGGCGCCGTTGCGCGTTTGGAATTCGGCTTAGCCCTGCGGAAGCTAGGGAAGATCGAAGAGCAGGACCTCCGCGGAATCGGGGGATTCCAGGCGCAGGCTCTCCTCATCGACGAGCTGGACTCCGTCGCCTCCGGACAGGGGTTTGCCGTTGACGAGCGCGTTGCCGCGCGCGACATGGAGGTACGCCTTCCGTCCGGCGGGCAGCGGCTGCGAGAGCGTCTCTCCGGCTTCGAGCAAGGTCATGTAGAGGCGCGCGTCCTGGTGGATCGTGACCGAGCCCTCTTGGCCGTCCGGGGAAGCCACGAGACGCAGCTTGCCGCGCTTCTCGGCATCGGTGAAGGTCTTCTGCTCGTAGCTGGGCGGCAAGCCCTTCTGACCGGGCAGGATCCAGATCTGCAAGAAATGGACGGGCGCATTCGGCGACGGGTTGAACTCGCTGTGCCGAATGCCGGTGCCGGCGCTCATGCGCTGGACCTCGCCAGGCCGGATGACCGAGGAGTTGCCCATCGAGTCGCGATGCGCGAGCTCCCCGTCGAGCACGACGGAGACGATCTCCATGTCGGCATGGGGATGGGTCCCGAAGCCCATGTCCGGGGCGACCTTGTCGTCGTTGAGGACCCTCAGCACCGAGAACCCCATGTGCTGGGGATCGAAGTAATCCGCAAAGGAGAAGGTGTGGTAGGTGTCGAGCCAGCCGTGGTTGGCGTGTCCGCGCTCGTCGCTGCGACGCAGGGTGATCATGAGGCTACCTCCATCGACGGGGTGAAAACAGTTCTAATTAGAACTAATTTGGTGATGCTTGTCAACAGGGAAGGGCGATCGCCGCTTCCCGCGCCCGTCTCCGCCGCATGACGGGCCCTGCGAGATGCTCAAAAAGCACGGATCGAGTAGAATGGAGAGGCTTGGCGCCGTGCCGAGCGTTGCCTCATGCCACCAAGGAGGTCCTCTCAATGTCCCAGACCATGACCCCACCGGTTGAGCGCCGTTTGCCGAACGCCGGCACGACGTTCAATCTGGATCAGCTTAAAACCGACATCCGCGAGTTCAACGACCGCGGTCAGCTCGGCCTGGATCCGCTGGCCGAGCTGTACCGGAACCGCCGCGCCGGCTGGAGCTTGTTCACCCCGGGCATGCGCGACGAAGAGCTCGAGGCCCTGCGCGAGTACCTCTTCCCCTACCGCGAGCTGCCTTCGACCTCGACGTCCGAGCCCATTGCCGTCTACAACTACACGGCGGGCCAGTGGCGCAAGCCCAAGGCCGGCAAGATGATGACTTTCAACTCGCTCTACGACCGGCGCGTGCCGTTCGCCTCCGTGCCGGATTCCCAGGCCGAGGACGTCGAGGAAGCCGTCTCCTACGCCTTCGACTTCTGGACCTCGCTCGAGTGGAACACCGAGACCGTGGCGTACCGCAAGTGGGTGGTCTCCAACTGGTCGCGCATGATGGAGTACTTCTACGAAGAGGTCATGCGCGAGATCCGCCACGAGATCCCGAAGACCCGCCTCGAGGGTAACAAGGACTACTGGGAGGCCAAGCGCGCGGCCGATCACATCGCCGGCAACGCCGAGAAGGCCATGCGCGGCGAGATCGTTCCCCAGATGGTCGAGAACCAGACCTACTGGAAGAACGCCTACATCCCGGCGGGCGTCTCGGCCGTCATCACCCCGATGAACTTCATCTACGGCATCCCCGGCATCCAGATCATCGGCTGCTACATGGCGGGCGCCCCCCAGATCTTCAAGGGCCACCCCTTCGGTGCGGTCTCCAACACGGTCATGATCCGCATGCTGCTGGCCGCCGGCGCCGATCCCCGCGCCGTCCAGAAGCTCGAGGGCGGAGCGGGCATCACCAGCCTCTCCTCCGATCCGCGCATCGCCGTCGTCTCCGTGACCGGCTCCGAGATGACCGCCCTCAAGATCACCGAGAGCCGCGGCCTGCGCCCGACCAAGTTCGAGGGCGGCGGCAGCAACTGGGCCTGGATCGACGATGGCTACTCCGACGAAGAGCTCGAGCGGATCGCCATCCGCCTGACCTACTCCAAGCTCGGCTTCTCCTCGCATAAGTGCACGACCCTTCACGGCATCGCGGCCTCGCCGGCCACCCTATCGAAGGTGATCGGCTACGTGAACGCCGAGATGGATCGCTGGGTGATCCAGAACCCCGCGCTCGTCAGCGACGACGCGACCAAGGTGATCGGCCCCAACATGGTCCACAAGGCTCAGACCGTCACCAACATCCAGGAAGCGGCGCGCAAGGCGGGCTGCGAGATCCTCCGCGAAGGCGGCAAGGTCACCGGCTCCGCCTTCGGCTACGAGGTCGATGCGGACTACGCGGCCAACGCCGAGGTCATCGCCCCGGTGATCCTCAAGGTCACCCCGGACGTCGAGGTCACCTGCGACTGGGACGGCAAGGGCGAGCTGACCTTCCACCCGGCCACCACCGAGTACTTCATGCCGATCCTCTGCGCGATGGAGCTTAACTCCTTCGACGAGTACCTGCGCTTCTCGCTGATCACCAACCCGCATGACCTCGCCAACTCGATCTGGACCCGCGACGACGCCAAGCTCGTCAAGGCCCGCCGGATCCTGGGCGGCATGCTCAAGGAGAACGACGGCACCGACTCGGCCCTCGAGTGGGAGGAGTTCGGAGCGTCGGGCATCGGCGGTTCGGGCAACATGGGCGTCGGCGACGCCGAGACCACGATCGCGATCTTCTGCCGGCGGCAGAAGGGCCGCCACCTGGTCTTCTAACCCATACGGCATCAAGGTTCCGCCCCTTCCGGGGGCGGAACTTTTATTTGGGGGTGATAGAATCGAAGCACGTTCGCACCGCTCTCCGGCCGAGGGATTCCCGGCCCCGCCCACGCTTTCGAAAGGACGTTCAGCTTGGCCATCATCATCCCTCACAACGAACCTTCGATCACCGTCACGCTCGATCTCCACGAGTCCATCTTGGTCCTCGACGCCCTGCTCGAGCGCCGCAAGGAACGGTTCGGGCAACCCTTCCCGGATGGAGCCGAAATCACCTTCGAGGAGCTGACCGACACCTTCGGCTCGGAGGAGGACGCGGAGGACTTCCTGGCCATGATCGAGCTGGAATCCATGCTGACGGACGCCCTCCAGGTCTTCGAGGAAGACGAGGACGAGGAATAGCGCGCCCCGGTACGAGCCGGCGGGGGCCCTTTTGCCGACGGGGCTTGGTATAATGGAGGGAGCGTATTTCCGCGTTTAAAGGAGAACCATGATGCTGACCTCCGCGAAGACCACTGAATTCATCAACCTCGAAGACCGGCTGGGCGCCCATAACTACCATCCCCTGCCGGTGCTGATCGAGAGTGCGGAGGGGGTCTGGGTCAAAGATGTCGAGGGCAAGCGGTACCTGGACTGCCTCAGCGCGTACTCCGCGGTGAACCAGGGCCACTGCCATCCCCGCATCCTCAAGGCCCTGACCGAGCAGGCCTCCAAGGTCACCCTGACGTCGCGCGCCTTCCGCAACGACCAGCTTCCCTTGCTTTACCAGGAGCTGGTGGAGATGTCCGGCTTCGAGCGGGTCATCCCCATGAACTCGGGCGCCGAAGCCGTCGAGACCGCCATCAAGGCCGCCCGCAAATGGGCCTACGACGTGAAGAAGGTCCCCGCCAACCAGGCCGAGATCATCGTCTGCTCCAACAACTTCCACGGCCGCACCACCACCCTGGTCTCCTTCTCGACCGAGCCGCTCTACCAAGAGGGCTTCGGCCCCTTCACCCCGGGCTTCAAAGTCATCCCCTTCGGCGATCTCGCCGCCCTGAAGGCCGCCATCACGCCTAACACCGCCGCGTTCCTCTTCGAGCCCATCCAGGGCGAGGCCGGCGTGATCATCCCGCCCGCCGGCTTCCTGGGCGAGGCCGCCACGATCTGCCGCGAGAACCGCGTGCTGATGATCGCCGACGAGATCCAGACCGGCCTCGGCCGCACCGGCCGCTTCTTCGCCTTCGAGCACGAGGGCATCCGCCCCGACATCGTGGTGATCGGCAAGGCGCTCTCGGGCGGCTACTACCCGGTCTCGGCGATGCTCTCGTCGAGCGAGGTCATGGACGTCTTCAAGCCCGGCTCGCACGGCAGCACCTTCGGCGGCAATCCGCTCGCCTGCGCCGTGGCCCGCGCCGCCCTGGCGGTGATCCGTGACGAGAACCTCGTCGAGCGCTCGGCCGAGCTGGGAGATTACTTCCTCTCGCGCCTCAAGTCGCTGAAGAGCCCGCATATCGTCGAAGTCCGCGGCAAGGGCCTCCTGATCGGCATCGAGCTCAACAAGGCCGCCCGGCCTTTCGCCGAGCGCCTCATGGCTGCGGGCATGCTCTGCAAGGAGACCCACGACGTCGTCCTGCGCGTCGCGCCCCCCCTGGTCATCTCACGCGAGGACCTCGACTGGGCCTTCGACCGCCTGGCGGAAGTCCTGGCCTAACCCCAGCCCTCTCTCAGGGCGTAGGGTCGCTTGCTTATCGGGTATGAAGCCCTAGCGACCCTGCGCCGCTGTTGCGTAGCGCCTGCGGCTTGAGGCGAGCTAAGCGAAGCGGTCCTGAAGCAACGAGAGGCTAGGAGAGAATCGGGATGAAGAAGCGCATCTGGCTCGGAGCCCTCTTGGCCCTGGGAGTGCTGGGCTGCACCGGTAACCCCACCGTCACCAACTCCAACCCCTATGGGCTTCCGAGTTCGGTCTCGCTCGCCATGCCCGACTCGCTCAAGACCGTCTCGGCCTTGAAAACGGTCTCGGCCTACCGGACCCAGGCGACCGACTTCTCCATCGGCGAGCAAATCGGCGCCCACCTGGGCATCTACATGGCCTCGACCGAGCTCATCGACGAGGCCCTATCGACCCTCTCGGAAGCGGGGCTCACGCCCGGCCAACCCAAGACCTTCACGGAGGACGGCGAGACCCTGACCGCCCTTCTGGAAGTGAAGGCGGACCACGCCGTGCTCTCCATCGGCGAAGGCACCTCTGCCACGGGTGAGAACCAGATCATCGGCATCTCCTTCACCAGCCCCAAGCAGGGGCGGGCCGTCTTCCGTTCGCGCGAGCCGATACCCGGAGCGGGGCGCTTCGCGCTCGAGACGATCTTCGACCTCGACGCCGGGAAGGTCTCGGCGAACGGCTACTCCGACACGACCATGCTGGCCGAGGCGGATCCGCAGGAATTCTGCGTCCACTGGGAATTCAAGACCGTCAAGCAGGCTCCCGCGGGCGTGGCGCCCTTCACCATGCGGGCCTCGGCCTTCTTCTCGCTGCCGCAGAACGCGGACGAGTCCGGCGTCTACGCCATGGTCGCGAACTGCCTCGAAGACGGAAGCGCCGCGGCCATCCTCGGCGTGCAGCTTCCGCTCTTGGGCCCGAACTTCACGCTCGTCCCAAGTGATGAGAACTCCGGCGAACTCGGCTACTTCCTGGGGGCGAACGGCAAGGACCTCGTGGCGAGCGCCACCCGGAGCGAACTCAAGCAGCTCGTTCCGACCCGGCAGACGATCTACGAGCCCTTCCCCGCCGATCCGAGCACGATGGACGTCCTGAGCCTGCCGATCTATCAGTTCCCCAAGTAACCCTCCCGCGCAACCCCCCTGCGACGCCCCTCTGGCCCTTGGGCCGGAGGGGCGTCGCCCATGTACGGCAGCCCCTGAGCGGGCGGCTCGCGATCGGGAAGCGGGGCCATGCCCTTGACGATTGTTCTATCTAGTCCTATATTTATTCTATATAGAACAGATCGCCGAAAGCGGCTCAAAGACAAGGAGAGAGACTATGAAACGTTTCGAGGGTAAGGTTGCCTACGTCACGGGTGGCGCGTCGGGCTTGGGGGCTGCGACCGCGAAACGGCTCGCCGAAGAAGGGGCCGCTGTCGTCGTTGCCGACGTCAACGAGGAGGGAGCGAAGGCTCTGGCGGCCACGCTTCCGGATGCGCTGGCGCTTCGCGTCGACACCGGCGATGCGGAGGCCGTCGAGCGCTCGATCGCCGCTGCGGTGGAACGCTACGGCAAGATCGACTTGATCTTCAACAACGCCGGCATCTCGGGCGAGCAGCTCCGCATTCACGAGAGCTCGGTGGAGAACTGGCAGCGGGTAACCCGGATCAACGGGGATGGCGTCTTCTACGTGCTGAAGTACGGCATCGCCGCCATGCTAAAGACGGGCGGCGGAGCCATCGTCAACACCTCGTCCACCAACGGCCTGATCGGCATCCCCAACATCCCGCCCTACACCTTCACGAAGTGGGGGGTCATCGGCATCACCAAGTCCGCCGCCATCGAGTACGCCAAGGACGGCATCCGAGTCAACGCGGTGGCGCCGACGGTGGTCCGCACTCCGCTGGTCGAGCAGTTCATCAAGGATGCGGCGGATCCGGCCCAGATGGCGGCCGTGATGGAAAACTTCAACCCGATGCCCGGCATGCCGGAACCCAGGGACGTCGCGGCGGCGGTGACCTTCCTGCTTTCGGACGAAGCGCGGTTCATCACGGGCCACGTCATCCCCATCGACGGCGGCTACACCGCCCAGTAGACAAAAAAAGGCCGCTCCTCCAGAGGGAGGGGCGGCCTTTTTGCGATGGGTTTTCGGCAGGATGCCTAGATTAGATGACCATGAGCTCGTGGACGGCGTGGTTCTCGCTGAAGCGCTCGATCCGCAGGGGCGAGAGGTCGATGGAGGGCTTGCCGTCGAGGATCAGCTCGGCGACGAGCTGGCCGGTGGCCGGGGCCTGCATGAAGCCGTGGCCGGAGAAGCCGGCGGCGACGATCAGGTTGGAAACCTCGGGGTGGTAGCCGATGATGGCGTGGTGGTCGGGGGTGACCTCGTAGAGGCCGGCCCAGGCGGAGGCGACGGAGCCTTCTTCGAGGCGGGGCATGCGGGCGATCGCCGCCATGACGATCTCTCCGATGAAGTCCTCGTCGAGGTTGGTGTTGAAGGCCGCCGGCTCGGTCTTGTTGGCGAGGCCCATCAGGAGGCCGGAGCCTTCGGGATGCATGTAGACGCCCGAGCCGTTGTCGATCATCATCGGCCAGCTGGGGTCGATCCAGGGCATGGCGGAGGTGGTGGCGATGTGGCGGCGGACCGGGACGACCGGGATGTCGACGCCCAGGAGCTTGCCGAGCTGGCCGGCCCAGGCGCCGGCGGCGTTGATGACGAGGCCGGCGGAGAGGGTTCCCTGGGGGGTCTCGACGGCGATGATGCGGCCGTTCTCGGTCACGAAGCCGGTGACGGGGCGCTGGTTGAGGACCCGGACACCGAGCTGGCGGGCGACCTTGAGGTAGCCCTGGAGGAAGCCGTGGGGATCGCCCAGGCCATCGATGGGGCAGAAGTGGGCGCCGACGAGGTCTCCGGTCTCCAGCTCGGGGACCATCTCCTTGACGCGATCGGGCGTGAGGGCCTCGACGGGGACGCCCCAGCGGCGCTGAAGCTCGGCGTTCTGCTTGGCGAGCTCCCAGTTCTCGGCCGAGGGCGACATGAACATGTAGCCCACTTGCCGGAAGTCGACGGGCAAGCCCATCTCCTCGGAGAAGGTCTCGAAGTGCTTGATGGAGAGCAGCGAGAGCTGGATGTTGATGGGAGTGGTGAACTGGGCGCGGATGCCGCCGGCGCACTTGGCGGTGGACTCGGCTCCGAAGAAGAGCTCACGCTCGAGGAGGACGACGTCCTTCACCCCGCGCTTGGCGAGGTGGTAGGCGATGGAGGCACCGATGATCCCCCCGCCGATGATGACGACTTCCGCGCGCTCCATTTCGTACTCCCGCTCGACTTCGAGCCAACGGGGCCGGCGGCCCCAGAACCGTGACGACAGCCTTATTCTAGCAGGGCCAAGAGGCTTCCACTAGGGCATGCTCTCATCCGGATCCGGAGTCGGAACGGGCTGATCCTCCTCGTCGTTGACTGGCGGTGGAGCGATCGAGCGCCGGGGCTCCGGAGTGGCCTCGGACGCGCTCCAGAAGGAGGGGGTCGGCGATGGCGACGCAAGGCTGGGAGAGGGAGTCGGCGTCGGAGTGGGCTCGGGCGTCGCGCTGATCGACTTCGCGTCTCGCCCGCCTCCACCAACCAGCGAATCATCCTCGGCGCAGCCGGGCATACCGGCCAGCGCTAAGCTCAGCCCCACGAAGCCCCATGCGAGTCGTCTCATCTCGATCCCTCTAGAAGCGCGGCGAGGAGAGCCCCGCCCAGACCTTGACGACCTGCTTGTCGCTCAGACGAGCGGTGTAGAGGCTGCGCGAGGCGCCCACGGCCCAGAGCTTGTCCCGGGCGGCCGTGATGTCCAGGCCGTACAGCCACTCGTTCGCTTCGAGGGTCGCCCACTCCGAGACCTTGCCATGGTTGGCGCTGCCGTCGATCACGACCTCCCAGATCCGCCCCTTGCCGCTGCCGGCGTAGAGGCGGTTGGTTGCGGGGTTGACGGCGAGCGTCCCCACGCCGGAATGTGTCGGATACCCGCTCTCGGTCGTGATGTCGAACCCCCGGAGCAACATGTCGGAGCCGTCGACGAGGTTGAAGGCATGCACCCCGGTGTAGCTGGTCCCGAAGTAGGAGCCGACGTAGAGCCAGTTCCCATGCAGCGCCACCTCATGGCTCTGAATCAGGCCATGCAGGAAAGCCTTGCCGTGAACGCGCCCCCAGTGATTGTCCACGCGAACCGTTGACCCGTCCGGGGTGATTCCCAGGGCATCCAGGATCGCGTCGTCTGCATAGCTGTGGAGCGTGGAGACGACCTTGCCGGTGGAGATCCGATACGCTCCGGTCTTGTTGGACGCGCGAACGTAGATCTCTCCGTTGGTGAGATGCGCCAGGACGTTCTGAGGCTGGATGCCGAGCCCGGAGATGTACGTATGCGTGGGATTCGTCACGGCCGCCGGAGGGGCGTTCACGGAGAAGGCCCGCACCTCGTTGAGCGTCGCGACGGCCACGAAGAGGGTGTTGGGATGCGAGGCGTTGTGGGCATAGGCCAGGTCCGTCGCGCTGGTGGCGGTCACCGGTCCCCAGGCGGCATCGAGCGTTGGAGCGGCTCCCGCCGCCCCGTTCAGGCGCTTGATGGCGGATCCGTCCAGGACGTAGAGGCGGTCGTTGTCCTTGTCGTAGCTCATCGCCGACGGGCTCGTGAGCCCCGCGACGGTATCCATCGTCCAGACCGAGTTGGGCCCCGGGGTGCCGGGCGTCTTGAAGCGATAGATCCGATCGTCGCCCGTCACGCTCACGAAGAGGCAGTTCCCCGTCGCGTTGCGCTCGAGCATGCGGGGGGCCGTCGCGAACTCATGGAGGATCCGGTAGCGGTAGGACGAATCGGGGCCATCGGTGGAGGCATACATGATCAAGGCATTCCGTTCGTAGGAGTGGATGACGAAGCGCGTCCCGTCGTCGAGGCCGACGATGCCGTGATCCTTCCACTTCAGGATCGGCATGCGCGTTGAAACGACCCCGTTGGGAGCGGTGATCTGGATGCCCGCCTTGACGTAATTCGTGGACGACGGCACTCCGAGAATCGCCTCGGAATACACGCTGGCCCCCACGTTACCGGTGTAGATCGTGCCGTCCGCGCCGACGTCCGCCCCTCCTGGGTAGATCAGGCCCGAGACCTCGGTGCGCAGCGATCCGTTGGCGTCCGCCGAGGTGACGCCTCCGGCATCCCGGTGCGCGATGTGCAGGCGCCCGTTGCGCCAGGTGATGGAATGGGGGGCTGCGATTCCCGAGAGGAAGGGACGCGTCCGATAGCCGTCGGCGCCGCGATCCTCGACCTTGAGGATGCCGTTCGACTGGCTCAGCGAGACGTAGAGGTTGCCGAGATCGTCCACCGCCAGCCCCCGGGGGTTGTTG